>Ga0207421_10000040_pt1 | contig 128033 bp, 121 predicted proteins | sample SodLakKL_010_SED_4_FD_187542 | JGI IMG/M metagenome (GOLD analysis project Ga0207421, IMG submission 187542) | Alkaline sediment microbial communities from Lake Tanatar, Kulunda Steppe, Russia - 8KL_010_SED (SPAdes) (version 2) | ecosystem: Environmental > Aquatic > Non-marine Saline and... | reverse complement strand
TGGAAGGAATAGCATCGGATATATTTGAAAAATTACCGGAGGCGGGGGGCATGCTCCGCTATGGGATTCCAGAATACCGCCTGCCCAAGGAAATCCTGGACCGGGAACTGGCCCATTTTTCCCGTATGGGCGGGATTGAAATATTCTGCAATAAAGAACTGGGTCGCAATCTGGAACTGGAACAGCTAAAAAAAGATTATGATGCTGTGATTGTTGCCGTGGGTTCCTGGAAAGCCAGTGGAATGAGAACCGAGGGTGAAGAACTGGCCCGGGGAGGAATTGACTGGCTGGAAGAGCTGGCTCTAAAGGGCTGGCAGGGAGAGGATCCTGGCGAAACAATTGTAGTTGGCGGAGGGAACACTGCCATGGACTGCGTTCGTAGTGCTCTCCGACTTACTGATAAGCCAGTTCATTGCATGTATCGCCGCACAGAAAAAGAGATGCCGGCCGAACAGATTGAAATTGATGAGGCCAGGGAAGAAGGTGCCCAGTTTAACTTCCTGACCCAGCCCATAGAACTGCGCCGGGAAAATGGAAAACTGGTTCTGGAATGCCTGCGGATGGAGCTAGGAGAACCAGACGCTTCTGGAAGGAGACGTCCTGTTCCCATTGAGGGTAGTGAATTTGAAGTTGCCGCCGATACCGTTATCGCTGCAATCGGACAGAAAACAATTGCCCCGGAGGGTTTGCCTACCAATAAATGGGGCGATGTGGATGTGGCCGAGGAAGATTGCCGGGCCGATGATAATGTTTTCGCCGCAGGCGATTGTGTTAGTGGGCCCGCAACTGTAGTGGAAGCAGTGGCAGGGGGCCGCCGGGCAGCCCTGGGGGTTATGGCCTATCTTAAGGGCCAAGAATGCCAACTGCCCTATGAAATAAATGTTTCCCGGGGGCACTGGCAGAGCCTGTCCTCTGATGACCTGGTCCTTCTCTTTGAGCCCGAAGAAATTAAGAGAGTTCCTCATCGTTTGATCCCCCTGGAGGAGCGAACCAGCACCTTTAAAGAGGTCAGTTATACCTTTTCCGAGGAGGAAGTAGCCCGGGAAGGCAAACGCTGTATTGAGTGTAGCTGTACCGCCAAGGGTGACTGCAGCTTGAAAGATTTTTCCGAGAATTATGGAGCTGATCCAGAACATTTCGGTGGGGAAAAAGGAGAAAAAGATTACAATTCCCGCCATCCCCAAATTATTATGGATAATGGAAAATGCATCAAGTGCGGTATCTGCGTTAAAATCTGCAGTGAAGTGGTTAATGAGTACCTCCTGGGCTTTAAAAACCGGGGCTTCAATACCAAAGTTGAAACTGCCTTTAACCGGCCCCTTCCCGTGGAAAAATGCACCGAGTGCGGAGAGTGTATTGAAGCCTGTCCGGTCGGAGCTCTGGACTGGAAAGAAAAAACCGAGGAACAGGAACAAAAAGAAAAAGATAAATAAAAGGAGGAAGATTAATGTCCAATATTCTTGATGGGAAGCAGATCGCAAAGGATATCAGGGAGGAATTAAGAAAAGAGGTTGCGGAATTGAAGGAAAAAACCGGGCGGGTACCCGGCCTGGCAGTGGTCCTGGTGGGAGAAGACCCCGCTTCGGCCACCTACGTAAGAATGAAGGGCAAAGCCTGCGAACAGGCTGGTTTCCTTTCCCGGACCCACAGGCTGTCGGAAACCACATCGCAGCGAGAGCTGCTGGACCTGGTAAACGAACTCAATGAAGATGACGAGATCCACGGCATACTGGTACAGCTGCCTTTGCCCGATGGACTTGATGATCAGGAGGTTTTGAAAGCCATAAATCCCGAAAAAGATGTTGATGGCTTTCATCCCCTTAATGTTGGTCGGTTGATGACCGGTGACCCTTACTTTGTTCCCTGTACTCCGCGAGGGGTTATTGAACTGCTGGATAGAGGAAATGTGGAAATCAAGGGTAAGAAAGCTGTTGTTGTTGGCCGGAGCAATATTGTGGGCAAGCCCGCAGCCCTGCTGCTATTGCAGCGCCATGCCACGGTTACTATCTGCCATTCCCGGACCCAGGATCTGCCTGGCGTGGTTAGAGAAGCAGATATTGTGGTAGCTGCAGTTGGTCGTCCGGAAATGGTCAGGGGCGACTGGATAAAAGAAGGGGCCGTAGTTATTGATGTTGGAGTTAACCGGGTTGGAGAGAAAAAGCTGGTGGGTGATGTGGCTTTTGATGAGGCAAAAGATGTAGCCAGCCTGATCACCCCTGTACCCGGGGGAGTTGGACCCATGACAATTGCCATGCTCTTACAAAACACCCTGGAAGCTTTCAAGAACCATGGATAAAAAAGTTCTTACCGTCAGCGAGCTCACCGGTTATCTGCAGGGTGTTTTGCGGCGGGAAGAACAATTAAAAGACCTGTGGATCAGTGGGGAAATCTCCAATTTCCACCGGCATCATTCGGGTCACTGTTACTTTACCCTGAAGGATGAAGGATCCCGTCTTCGAGCGGTATTATTTAAAAGCCAGGCCCAGAAGATTAAGTTCAACCTGGAAAATGGCCTGGATGTAATGGCCCGGGGTCACATTGATATTTACCTGCAACGGGGAGAATATCAGCTGTATGTCCAGGAGTTGCAGCCCGAAGGGGTTGGGGCTTTACACCTGGCTTTTGAGCAGCTCAAAAAAAAGCTGGAGGGAGAAGGCCTTTTTGCGGAGGAGCGCAAAAAGGCCCTTCCTCCTTTTCCACAAAAAGTTGGAGTTATCAGTTCTGAGTCCGGGGCGGCAATAAAGGATATCCTGGCGGTTTTCCAGAGGCGTTCTGCGGGGACCTCTCTTTTACTGGCTCCGGCGAGAGTTCAAGGGGATGGCGCGGGAGATGAAATTGCTGCTGCCCTGGAAAAAATAACCCGGTCGGATGTGGAGGTAATAATTGTTACCCGGGGGGGAGGCTCCCTGGAAGAATTGTGGGCTTTTAACGAGGAGGTCGTGGCCCGGGCCATTTCAAAATGTTCTCTGCCGGTTATTTCGGCCGTTGGGCATGAACGTGATTTTACCATTGCTGATTTTGTTGCTGATTGTCGAGCACCTACCCCTTCAGCAGCAGCCGAAATGGTGGTTCCGGATCAAAGAGAAATTGCCAGGAATATAGTTGAGCAGGAAAGACGTCTGGAGAAGGGGCTGTTTGATCTTTTACAGCGTAGAAGCCAGGAACTGGATAGGCTGAAAAATAACCGGGTTTTTCTGCGGCCCTGTGAAGAAATTGTTTCCCGGCGGCGGCAAATCCTGGACGATCTGGAACAAAAAATGGTTACCCGGACCATTCATTATCATCAAATGGAAAAAGAAAGACTTCAAACCCGGGTAGCTCGCCTGGAAGGGTTGAGCCCCCTGAAGATTCTGGGGCTGGGATACAGTATCTGTACTGATCCTGCAGGGGAAAAAGTTTATAAAGATGCCCGCCAGCTAAAAAAGGATGACCCGATCAGGGTTATCCTGTCCCGGGGAAAAGCTCAGGCCCGGGTTATGTCGGTGCAGGATAACGATAATAAGGAGGATGGAAATGGGGGCTGAGCAAAAGGAAAAATTGAGTTTTGAGGAAGCTCTTAAACGACTGGAAGCAATTGTAGAAAAACTGGAAGGTGGGGAATTGAAACTGGACGAATCCCTGGAATTATTCGAAGAAGGAGTCCGCTTATCCCGGGAATGCCAGAAAAAACTGGAAAAAGCCCAGGGAAAAATTGAAAAGCTGGTGGGCGAAAAAAATGGGGAAGTTCAGACTGCACCTTTTGCCTCCCTGGAAAATAATGAACAGAATAATGACGGAAATGGAGAAGATCAAAAAGGAGATAGAAGCCTATTTACCCCGGATAATTGAAAGCCGGGACATTCCCGGGCGGCTGGGTGAGGCCATGTGCTATGCTCTATCTGGCCGGGGAAAAAGGTTGAGGCCTTTTTTGTTTCTCAAAACCCTGGAAATATATTCTCCTCCCCTGGAAAAAGCCATACCTTTTGCCTGGGGTCTGGAAGCAATCCATACCTATTCTCTGGTTCACGATGATCTGCCGATAATGGATGATGATGATTACCGACGGGGACGGTTAACCACCCATAGGGTTTATGGGGAAGCAAATGCCCTCCTGGTGGGAGATGGGCTTTTTACCCTGGGTTGTGAATTAATGAACTCGGTTAATGATGCCTTCTGTTTTGAAAGGATGCAAAAAGCCTTAGCTGTGGTCCTAAAAGCTGTTGGCCCCGAAGGAATGGTGGGGGGGCAGTACCTGGACCTAAAAGGAGAAGGTTTAGATCTAAATTTATCTCAACTCGAGGAAATACATCGGAAAAAGACCGGAGCCCTGATTACTGCTTCCCTGTTAAGTGGAGGGATTCTGGGGGGAGCAGCAGAGAGAGAACTGGGTTCACTGGAAAAGTACGGCCAGGAATTGGGGCTTTTGTTTCAAATTACCGATGACCTCCTGGATCTGGAAGGGGATCCCCGCAAAACTGGTAAGTCCGGCCATAAAGATGCTATCCTGGGCAAGGCCACCTATCCTGGTTTAATGGGGATAGAGGGGGCCCGGAAAAAAGCTGAAGAAAAATGCCAGGGGGCGATATATGCAGCTAAAACTCTGGGAGAAAAAGGCAGGGTGTTCCGGGAACTGGCTGAATTTGTGTTATCCCGGGACATGTGATAATTGCCAGTTAAAATTTGTTATGTTATAATTTAAATGCGCATCGGCGGTGCAGTATTCTAGTCAGTTTCGTATCCCTGAAGGCGGGCCTAAAAATCCGTCAAAGGGCACATCGATGAAGTTCCTGGTTGTGGCTGCTGACGCCCAGTCGGGGGTCATAGCTGGGAGTTAAGGATTTCGGGGCGATCCACAATGGCATGTGGGCGTAGACCCTGATTCCGTGGAGGCCCGGAAAAAGTAGGGAGCTTGTTTCCGGGGAACCTGCAGAAACCGCAAGGTAGCTGCAGCGTAGCCTGCTTTGAGTGGTAAGGGGAGAGGAGGCTGATCCGGGTTATCTTCCCAGGGGCCCTCAGGAAGAAAATCCGTTACCTCTTAAACCCTTACTGCAAAAGAAGCTAGGGGGTAGCTGGAGCTGTCAAGGAAAACTTCTAGACTGTCCCTGCAAGGGAATAGGCCGGGGATTGAAGTGTGGACTGAGTGGTAATCCAGCCCTGCACCTGGTGACAGTGCAGAGTGGTTTAAAGGGAAACCGCCAAAAGGGCAACCTTTTGGAGATCACTGGGAAAACCTGCTGGACCTAAGCCGCAGCATTTACCTGACCTATTACCGCCGATGCGCCTGGAATTGTTTTTAAGGGGGAGAGGTTTTGAGCAAGAACCTCCGGACAGGGATAACCATGGGAATATCTACTTTTTTTATTGCCATCCTGGTGGTGGCTTTTTCCCGTTTAGCAGTATCCAATCTGGGTTCATTTCTGGCTTCGGTGGTTTTCCTCCTGATTATAACTATCGGAGTTATTTTTGATATGATTGGTGTTGCAGCAGCTGCAGCAGATACTGCCCCATTTAATGCTCGGGCTGCACGCAAGGATTTTGGAGCCAGAAAAGGGTTGCACCTGGTTCAAAATGCTGATCGGGTGGCAACTTTATGCAGTGATATAGTAGGTGATATCTGTGGCACGGTCAGTGGGGCCCTGGGAGCGATGCTGGTGGTCCGACTGGCTTTTATTACCGAATTGAATGAAGCAATTTTAAATATTATCGTAGTAGCCCTGGCTGCTGCTCTGACAGTGGGGGGGAAAGGTTATTGCAAGGGTCTGGGGATTTACAGGTCCAATGAGATAATTGGCGGTGTGGGGAATTTTCTGGCCCTGGCCGAGGGACTTATCCCCGGAAAAAGAAAAGGAGGGCGCGGGTGATGGTAAACCTGGATGAAATAAAAGGCCCGGAAAAATTACATGATTTAAGTCCCGAGGAGTTAAAGGAAATTTCCCTGCAAGTCCGGGAAAGAATAATTGAAGTTGTCTCCCGTAATGGTGGGCACCTGGCTTCCAACCTGGGAGTGGTTGAATTAACAGTGGCCCTGCACTCGGTATTTTCCAGTCCCCGGGATAAAATTGTCTGGGATGTGGGCCATCAGTGTTATGCCCATAAATTACTAACTGGAAGACAGCAAGAGTTTAATACCTTAAGGCAGTACAAGGGGCTGAGCGGGTTTCCCAAAACAACCGAAAGCGAACATGATATTGTGGAAACGGGGCACAGCAGCACTTCCTTATCTTCTGCCCTGGGGTTGTCCCTGGCTCGCGATCAAAAAGGGGAAGACCACGAGATAATTGCTGTAATAGGAGATGGAGCTCTCACCGGGGGCATGGCCCTGGAGGCTTTGAACCATATCGGCCATCTCCAGCAAAAAATGATTGTTGTTCTTAATGATAATGAAATGTCGATTTCTAAAAACGTTGGTGCCCTTTCCAATTACCTGGCCAGGATTCGCAGCGAACCGATGTATCAAAAGCTCCGCAGTGATGCTGAAATCCTGTTGAAAAGAATTCCAGCCATAGGGAATCGGATGGCCTTTGCAGCGGATCGAGTAAAGGACAGTTTAAAATATCTGGTTCTGCCTGGTATTTTTTTTGAAGAACTTGGTTTCACCTATATGGGACCGGTATCAGGCCACGATATTCCCGCAATGCGCCAGCTTTTTCAACGTTGCAAAAGGTTAAAAGGGCCCCTATTAATTCATTCTATTACCGAAAAAGGAAAAGGCTATGACCCTGCAGAAAAAAGTCCCTCTCGTTTTCACGGAACCGGACCTTTTATCCTCGAAAATGGTCAGGGCAAAGGAAAATCTGGAGCAAAAACCTATACCGGGGCTTTTTCCGATATTATTTCTGACCTGGGAGCAAAAGATGAACGGGTAGTAGCAATAACCGCAGCAATGCCTGATGGGACCGGACTTCAAAAATTTGCCCATGAATTTCCCGATCGGTTTTATGATGTTGGGATAGCCGAGCAGCACAGTGTTACCATGGCCGCCGGATTAGCCCGAGGGGGAATGAAGCCGGTAATAGCAATTTATTCTACCTTTTTACAGCGGGCCTATGATCAGATTATTCACGATGTTTGCCTGCCTTGCCTCCCGGTTATATTTGCGGTGGATAGAGCGGGTCTTGTAGGAGCGGATGGGGAAACCCATCACGGTGTTTTTGACCTCTCCTTTCTGCGCCATATTCCCAATATGACTGTTCTTGCTCCCCGGGATCAGGGGGAAATGGAAAAAATGTTTGCGTGGGCCCTGCATTATGAGGGGCCTGTTGCCATCCGCTATCCCCGGGGCCCTGTACCCCAGGCGCCTTTTAATGGGTTCAGGCCTTTAGTTAAGGGGCGCGGCGATGTTTTACGGCAGGGGCAGGATATTACGATACTTGCCAGTGGAAGTATGGTCTGGGACAGTTATCAGGTTGCGGAATTGCTGGAAAAAAGAGGGGTTTCTGCGGCTGTAGTTGATCTCCGCTTTATAAAACCCCTGGATGAGGAACTGATTAAGCGCTGGGCTAAAAAAACTGACCTGATAGTAACAGTGGAAGAGAATAATGTTCCAGGGGGAATGGGTTCTGCTGTTCTGGAATTAATGGCCCGGGAAAAGTTACAAAAGCCAGTTTTAAACCTGGGTTTACCGGATCGCTTTATCAGTCATGGGAGTTGTGATCAACTGCGTAGAGAGAATGGACTGGATGTGGAGAATATGGTGGATCGTATTGAAAGTTTCTGGTTTTCTCAGCCAGATTTAGAAATAAAGGACACCCAATATGAAAATAAGACTGGACCTTTTACTCGTAAAAAGAGGGCTTTTTTCTTCAAGAAATAAAGCCCAGGCTGCAATTCGCAGAGGAGAAGTTGCAGTCGAGGGCGAAATACTGGATAGCCCAGGGATCAGAATAGAAGAAAATTCCCCAATTAGCATTGCTCCGCAGTCCGATTATCCCGGTCGGGGAGGAGTTAAGCTGGCCCGGGCCCTTGATAATCTGGAGCTTGATCTTGAGGGAAAAATTGTCCTGGATGGAGGAGCTTCTACCGGGGGTTTTACCGCCTGTCTTCTACATCGCGGGGCCAGGAAAGTTTATGCAGTGGATGTTGGTTGGGGTCAACTGGATCCCAGTTTAAAGGATGATCCCCGGGTGGTGGCCATTGAAAATTACAACCTTCGCTACTTTTCCCCGGAAATTTTATCCGAAGAACTGGATATGGTGGTCCTGGACCTTTCTTTTATATCAGCAACCCTGGTTATTCCTCCTTTGATTACCTCATTAAAAGAAGGAGGGCTGTTCCTGACCCTGGTTAAACCCCAGTTTGAGCTGGGTCCTGATAAGATTGGAAAAAAAGGAATTGTTAAACGGGAGGAAGATCATTTTTCCGCGGTAAAAAAAGTTGCGGCTAAAAAAGAAGAACTGGGCCTTGGCTTTTTGGGACTGGTTCCTTCAGTTCTGACCGGCGAAAAACGCAATCAAGAATTTTTCCTTTTATATAAAAAAGGGGCCCGGGAACATTTTAAAGTTCAGAACTGGGAAGAATGCAGGGAACGGTTCAGATAGGGGTGTCTTTTTTGAAAATTGCCCTGATTGTAAATGAAGAGAAAACAAAAGCGGTGCAGCTTGCGGATCAGCTTATTGAAAAAATGAAAAAACGGGACCTGCCCGTATTAATTTCCCAGGAAGATGCTCCGGGTCTCCAGGATAGGGCCACTCCCCTTTCTCGCAGGAAAATTAAGGAAGAGGCGGACTTGCTACTGATTTTGGGAGGGGATGGGACTTTTCTGCATACCGCCCGTTTTTTTGCTGGTTCCAATATTCCGATTCTGGGTTTTAACCTGGGACGACTTGGTTTTCTTACGGAAATGGAAACTGAGGATCTGGACCTGGTGCTGGATAATATCCTGGACAAAAAATATGCCGTGGAAGAAAGGGTAATGATTGAAGGGTGGATTTGCCGCCGGGGTCTGGAAATCGCACGGGTCCTGGGGCTCAATGATATCGTGGTCAGCAAGGGAGCATTTGCCCGAATAATTGAACTTGACCTTTTTTTGCAGCAAACTTTCATCAGTTCTTTTCCCGGGGATGGACTGATAATTGCGTCTCCCACCGGGTCTACTGCCTATTCTCTCAGCGCGGGTGGCCCCATTGTCCATCCCATGGTGGAGGCTTTTATTATTACCCCAATCTGCCCCCATTCACTCCATTCCCGGCCCCTGGTGGTGGGGATCAGAGAGGAGATAGAAATAAAAGTGAAAAGGGCCGACCGCCGGGTAATGCTGACAGTTGATGGGCAGGAGGGTTTGCGCCTGGTTAAGAATGATGTGGTGAAAATTACCGCTGCCGAAGAAAAGACTCTGCTGGTTCGTTTTTTTGAAAAAGACTTTTATCAGATTTTGCAAAAACGCTTAAACTACAAGGGAGACAGGAGGTAAAGGATGAAGGGAAAAAGGCATTTAAAAATAATAAATTTAGTCAAGAATGAAAAGATTGAAACCCAGGAAGATCTGGCTCGAGCCCTGGAAGAGGAGGGCATTGAGGTAACTCAGGCTACAGTTTCCCGGGATATCAAGGATCTCGGACTGATAAAGATCCCGGTAGAAGATGGTACCTACAAGTACGGAATGCCGCCCGAAGCTGAAAAGCATAAAATGGCTCGCTGGATAGAGAAGATGTTTAAGAATTTTGTTTTAAGTATTGAAATTACCGGGAATATAATTGTGATAAAGACCATTTCCGGTACTGCCGGGGGTCTTGCTTCGGCCATTGATAACCTGGAATGGGAGGAAGTCATGGGTTGTGTTGCAGGCGACGACTGTATTTTTGTAGCCCTGAAGGAAGATTGTGTTTGTAGTGATGTCCTCAGGCGTTTGCGGGAATTGATCGGAGTCGAATAGGGGGTTCTGGGTTGTGCTGGTTGAACTGGGAATAAATAATTTTGCTTTGATTGAGAAGCAAAACATCGAATTTTCGGCTGGATTAAACATTTTAACCGGCGAGACAGGGGCCGGAAAATCAATCCTCATCGGTGCTTTAGAATTATTACTGGGAGCCCGGGCTTCCCATGATTTTATTCGAACGGGCGCGGAGAAAGCAGAAATCCGGGCTCTTTTTGTAATTGAAGATATACCCCGGATGAAAGGAGTCCTGGAGGAGATGGGCCTGGAACAAGAAGAACAGCTCCTTCTCAGCCGGGAAATCTCCAGAACTGGCAGCAATCGAACCCGCATTAACGGGCAGCTGGCAACTCTGGCCATGATCCGGAAACTATCCCCCTTTTTGATTGATATCCATGGGCAGTATGAGCATCAATCTCTTTTTTCTCCTGATAATCAGCGAGATTTTTTGGATAGTTTTGGGGGCCAGGAATTGAAAAAAAACAAAAAAAACCTGGCCAGGGCCTATAGGGATCTTCAGGACAAAAAGAAGGAACTGCAAAAACTAAAAAGGTCGGAGCAGGAAAGGGCTCAACGACTGGACTTGCTTCGATTTCAGATCAAAGAACTGGAAGAAGCAGGCCTGAAGGATGAAGAAGAAGAAAAATTGAATGCCGAACATAGGATTCTGGCCAATGCCCAGCTACTTCATAATGGCAGCCAGGAGATCTTTTCTCAGTTGAATGGTGAAAATATCGAAATGGGAATAACAGATCAGCTGGGCCAGATGCATAGAAGATTGGATGAATTGAAAAAAATTGATCCCCAGTTAAAAAATGCAGAGGAGCTCCTCCGCAATTCTTATTATCAACTCCAGGAACTGACCCGGGAAATAAGGGCTTATGCTGAACAGATAATATTTGATGAAAACCGTCTGCAGGAAGTGGAAAATCGGATCGGGGAAATTAATAACCTGAAAAGAAAATACGGGCCTGATTTTTCAGATGTGCTGAATTTTCTGGAAAAGGCCCGGGAAGAATATCAAACCCTGGAGGGTGCGGAGGAGAAAACAGGGGAACTGGAAAAAGAGATTTCCCTGGCCAGGGAAGAGTATCGGGGAATAGCGGAGGAAGTTTCCCGGCAGCGAAGAGAGGCTGCCCGGAAAATGGCAGATCTTCTGGGCGGTGAACTGCAGGGACTGGCCATGCCCAGTACCCGTTTTGAGGTTAATTTGCGGACAGTTCCTGACCGGGAGGGCCTGCAGACCGAACAGGGGAATATTGCCTTCTGGGAACATGGATTTGATGAAATAGAATTTATGCTCTCCCCCAATCCCGGTGAGGAATTAAAACCACTCAACAGAATTGCTTCGGGAGGAGAGATATCGCGGTTAATGCTGGCTCTTAAAGCTTTAACCGCTGATCAGGAGCAGGTCCCAACTATGATTTTTGATGAAATTGATAGTGGCATTGGAGGCAAGACCGCGCAAAAAGTTGCTGAAAAGCTGGATCAAATCAGCAGCAGACGTCAGGTGATTACTATTACCCATTTACCTCAAATTGCCAGCATGGCTGATCGGCATTTATTCATTGACAAAGAAGTAAAGGAAGAAAAAACTCGCACCCGGGTGGAATACCTGGAAGAAAAAGAAAGAGAAAAAGAACTGGCCCGGATGCTGGAGGGTGATTTTACTGAAACGGGTCTTTCTCATGCCCGGGAAATGTTGGAAAAAGCCCGGGTCAGGAAAAAGAATAAATCTATTAACCAACAATAGCCTTCTTTTTTCTTACCTCCTTCCTGAAAAAAATGGCAATAATCCAAAAAATATTTTCCAAAAAAAAGGAAAATTTCATAAAATATAGAAATTAATTATTGATAAAAGGAAGGGGGTTTTATATTGCAATGGTGGAAGAAAAAGTGAAGGTCATGCTTGCGGATGATAATCTGGAATATTGTCAGGTTTTTGAGGAATTTTTTTCTGATCACAGTGGGGTGGAAGTTATTGGTATTGCTTATGATGGATTCCAGTGCCTGGATATGTTAAAAGAGCAGGAACCCGATGTTCTGTTACTGGATGTTATCATGCCTAACATGGATGGAATTGGGGTAATGGAAGAGTTAAACCGCCAGGGAAGAAACCCGGAAATGAAGGTAATAATGATAACTGCTTTTGAACATCAGGATGTAATGCCAGGTGCCGAGAACCTGGGAGCGAATTTTTTCATTCGGAAGCCCTTTGACCTGAGAATAATGGGGGAGAGGATTCAGCAATTAAAAGAACCCCTGCCCGGGGCGGGTTATCAGACCGGCGTTCCTAAACCCAAAAAGGAAAATCTGGAAATTCGAGTAACAGAAATAATGCATAAAATGGGTGTCCCAGCCCATATTAAAGGTTATATGTATCTGCGAGAAGCAATTATTATGGTTATTCGGGAAATGGAATTACTGGGAGCGGTAACCAGAAGGCTGTATCCTCTGGTTGCAGAAAAGTATAAAACCAAGCCCTCCCGGGTGGAAAGAGCTATCCGGCATGCTATTGAAGTAACCTGGGAGCGGGGTGATTTTGAAGCAATTAAAGGTCTATTTGGATCGGCGGTAATCAGGGAAAAAGGCAAACCAACCAATTCTCAGTTTATTGCCAAAATTGCTGATAATTTAAGACTGGAAAGGAAAAAGTAAGGCAGGGGAACAACAAATAAAATGAAAAAAGGCGGCCTAGGGCCGCCTTTTCTAACTCTCAGGAATTTTAATATAAATAACAGGCTACTTCCTGTCCGCCATCAATTTCTTTGATTTGCGGGTCTTCCATAGGAGGAAAAGAAACCCGTAATTGATTTTCTTCAACATTGGAAGAGGTAATGGCCTTAACTATACTGGAATTGTGAATGTTCATCAATTCTTCCAGGGCTTTTTGCAGCTCTTCCCAGCGGGGCGAACCTTTCCAGCTCATTTTAAGGATAAAGTCCAGGCCTTCAGCTTTGTAATCAGCAATTTCATCCTGGAAAGACTGGAGTGGTCCACCTGATTCTACCTGATCCACCAGTTTTTTTAGATCCCGGCCCTCCCAGCCGCACCGTTCAAAGGCCTTTTTGCAGCGAGGATGAAAGCGACAACCATTGGGCATATCAATGGGGTCAGGGATTTCTCCCCGGGGGTCAACTCGTTCTCGTCCGGTATCGGGATCGGGAATGGGTACTGCCGCCAGAAGCAACTGGGTATAGGGGTGGGCGGCCTGGTTGATAACCTGTTCTGTTTCACCGATTTCCATAATGCGGCCCAGGTACAGAATGGCGGTTCGATTACAGATGTAGCGGATGGTGGCCAGGTCGTGTGAAATGTAGATTAAAGAAGCACCCAGTTCATCTCGCATTCTTCTAAGCAGGTTTAAAATCCCGGCCCGAATAGAAACGTCCAACATGGATACCGGTTCATCTGCGATTATAAATTTTGGTTCCAGGACAATGGCCCGGGCCAGGGCAACTCTCTGTCTCTGCCCCCCGGATAGCTGATGGGGAAAACGGTTTAAGAAGTTTTCCGGAGGAGAAAGCTCTGCCAGATTAAGGGCGTTTTTAACCCTTTCCAGTCGATCTTCATAACTGTCCCCAATTTTATGAATAACCAGGGGTTCCATTATGGTATTCAATACTGTGAAACGGGGATTCAGGGTTTCATAAGGGTCCTGGAAAATAACCTGGAAATTGCGGCGGAAGGCCTTGTCATCCTTTTTTTGCTGTAATTCAGTGTCCTGACCCAGGTAGAGAATTCGCCCCGAAGTCTTGCTCTGAAGGTTGGCCAGGAGTTCACCGATAGTGCTTTTTCCGGAACCGCTTTCTCCGGCAAGACCCAGGATTTCTCTTTCTTTAACCTCAAAACTTACCCCGTCAACTGCCCGGAGCATGGTTTTGTGCCCACCAAAAAAGGCTTGCTTAATCAAAAACTGCTTTTCCAGATCCTTAATTTCCAGAGTGGTTTTTTCGCCCACTCCTTTTTCTTTTCCAGTCCCTGTGCCTGCGCTGTGCCAGGTAGTTGGTCTGGAAGCTTCTTCCCTGAAAGTTTCTACCTTTTCTGGATAGTGACACAGAACCTCATGGTCGGGAGCCACTTCTACTGCTTCCGGTTCTTCCATGCAGCGGTCTGTGCTGAAGGGGCAGCGTTCCCGGAAACGACAGCCGGAAATATCCCCGGCCAGATCGGGGGGAGCGCCAGGAATGGAAATGATATCACCCCGGGCAGCTTCCAGGGTGGGGTAAGCGTTAAGGAGCCCCAGGGTATAGGGGTGATAGGAGCCTTTAAAAATTTCTCTGGTTGTTCCCTGCTCCATGATTTTTCCGGCATACATTACCGCTACCCGCTGACAGATTTCTGCGACAACAGAAATATCATGGGTAACCAGGATAAGGGATGATTGAATTTGTTCCTGTAACTGTAGAAATTGCTTTAAAATTCCGTCCTGAACCACCACATCCAGGGCGGTGGTTGGTTCGTCAGCAATAATAAGATCCGGGCTTAAAGCCAGGGCCATGGCAATAACCACTCTCTGTTTCATCCCCCCGGATAACTGATGGGGATAGTCAAATAGCCGTTTTTTCTCCAGCCCTACCATGCCAAACAGTTCTTCCGCCCTGGCCAGGGCATCTTTATTGCTCATTTTTTCATGGGTATGAATGGCCTCGGTGATCTGATCTTCAATTTTGTAGACAGGATCGAGAGCATTCATGGCACTCTGGGTAACCATTGCAATTTCTTTCCAGCGAACCTTATTCATTTGTACATTATTCAGGGGGACCAGGTCTTTTCCTTTGAAAATTACCTGTCCATCAACGATACCTCCATTGGGAGGAAGAATTCGGTTAATGGATTTGGCAGCAGTGGTTTTCCCACAACCGCTTTCCCCAACCAGCCCCAGATTATCGCCTTTCTCCAGTTTAAAGGAAACTCCATCCAGGGCTTTTACCAGTATATCATTAACCCGGTAGTAGGTCTTAAGGTTATTTACTTCCAGGAGCACGGGTATTACCTCCTCTCAGGCGGGGGTTGGTCAGGACTTCCAGGGACCGGGAAATCAAAAAGACGGAGACCACGGTCAAACTGATGAAAACGCCGGGAGGAATAATCCACCACCAGGCTGTTCGCCAGGCTCCTGAAAGCCGGGCCGCGTGAAGAATTGTTCCCCAGCTGTAAAGACGGGGCGGTCCCAGGCCCAGAAAACTAAGAGTTGCTTCAGCTGTGATTGCGTAACCAATGGCTACCGCCAGCTGTAAAAAGGCCAGGGGTAAAATATTGGGTGCAATATGAACCAGAATGATGCGAAGATCACCAGCTCCTGCTACTCGGGCAGCCTTAATGAATGGTCGCTCGACCAGAGAAAGAACCTGGGACCGTATGATCCGGGCGTTGGTTCTCCAGGTCAAAAGACCAATAGCAAGGATAATAATCCACAGGCTGGGGCGGAATATCAGGACCAGAATAATGGCGAACGGTTCCAGGGGCAGTCCGTACATAATGTCAACTATCCGCATCAGGATGTTGTCAACCCTGCCCCGGAAATAACCGGAGACCAGGCCGATTACCACCCCGATAATATTAACTAACAGAGCAGTAACAATGCCGACAATGAGGGCTGTTCGGGAGCCGTACATAACCTGACTCCATATATCCCGGCCCAGATGAGTGGTGCCAAAGAGGTGATCCCGGGTAGGTGGTGATAGCTCATTAATATAGGGGTCGGTTCCAATGCCAAAACCATAGCCTTCTGAAATATCGAGTCCCCGAAAGCTGCGGCGATATCCAAGGTCCATGCGGCTCCAGGCTTCCCCGTCATATTCCAGGACAATACCCCTGATGCCTACAATATAGGCTTTATCGGCGTCAACGATACCAACGCCGGTTAATTCGCGGCTTTCCGGGCTGGACATATTAAACCAGTCTTCACCGTCAAAGCCCAGGATTTCGCCTCGCTGTCCGGTAGTGAAACCAAAACCCTCGGGGGAAATAGCGACCGCGTTTAAATCCCGGAAAGTTCCGTCCAGCATTGTTCGGAAGGAGGCGTTAACAAACTCCCCTTCCTCATAATGAATTATGGTTCCCCGGCCGCCTACCAGGACTCCTGAATCGGGGGAAGTCATAAAGACTGCATTAAGATCTCGTTCAGTAGGACTTTCCAGGCGAGTCCAGGAAGAACCGTCCCACTGGAGAATAGTGCCCTCTTCCCCAACAGCCAGAGCCATATCTTCAGCAGGAACAGCAACTCCTTTTAACATTATTTCCACCGGGCTGTCCACCTGCTGCCAGGCCTGACCATCAAAAAGGATAATAGTACCTTTCTCCCCCACTGCAAAACCGAACTCGGGAGAGAAAAAATCCACTGATTGCAGAGAAATATCTACCGGGCTTTCTTTTTCCACCCATTCATCGCCGTCAAAGTGGAGAATTATACCTTCCCGCCCCACACTATAGCTCTCCCCGGGGGAAATTACTGCTGTAGAATTTAAGGGGCGGTCTCCGATAACACTCATTCGCTGCCATTCACCATCAACAAAAGGAGCTGCGGTTCCTTCAATGTTTTCGTTCATTACATGGGGGTCGTGGGTGGCTAAGACCGGGGCGAATATTGCTACGAAAAGGATCAAAATAAAAAGAATAGATCCCGGTCTTCCCAGGGGATCGGCCCAGATAGCCTTAAATGGTGCTTTCATGGATTGGAAGTACGGCTGTAATTGCTTCCAGCGGTTGGATTTTTGCGCCATATTATTTGCCCCCTTTCTGATAGACCACCCGGGGATCCAGGTATCCGTAAAGCAGATCGGCCAGGAAATTCATAACCATAACCATTCCGGCCATCAACATAAAACAGGCCTGGGCCATGGGAAAATCACTGGTTCGAACCGATTGAATAATTTCTCGGCCCAATCCTGGCCAGGAAAAAACAACTTCAACCACTACCTGCCCCCCAACAGCAAGTCCAATTGTAATTGCAGCCTGGGTAACAACGGGCAGTAGCGCATTGCGAGCTGCGTGCTTGTACATTATTACCCGCTCGCTCAGGCCCTTGGCCTGACAGAGTTCAATAAAATCTTCACCCATTACCTCCAGCATCGTATTACGCATAATCAGCATCGGTAAGGCCATATAATAAATGGCAATTGTCATTGCGGGCAGGATAAGATGCCAGAGAAAATCCAGGGTAAAAACCTTATCCAAAAACCCTGTTGCTTCATAGGGGAGGGTTCTCATTCCACTGGTGGGAAGAATACCCAGGGTTATCCCAAAGAGCATAATGAAAATCATACCGGTCCAGAAAACCGGAGCCGAGCGTAAAAAAAGTCCCCCCACAATTCCGCTGTACTCTACCCTAGAGCCTCTCCTCCAGGACAGGATAACCCCCAGGATTGGTCCGGTTGAATAGGAAATAATGATGGCCGGGAACATCAGGACCAGGGTATTTAACATTTTTTCCCAGACAATGGGGGCAATAGCGGATCGGTAATGAAAGGACATACCGAATTCACCCTGGAAAAAGTTCCCCAGATAAATGAAATACTGCTGCCACAGAGGCCGGTCCAGTCCGAAACGGGCTCGGACCATGGCCTGGGCTTCTGCGGACAATCCCTCCATAACCAGGGCAGAAGTAGGGTCTGGCAGAGCAAGCCGAAAAACGAAAAAAAGCCCTGTAAGGATAATCAAAAAAGTAACAACCATTTGCAGAAGTCGACGAATAATAAACTCTTTTTTGCCCATAAGCTCCCTCCGGTTCCGAATTTAAATAATAGTTAGAAGAGAGAGGGGAGGGAGTCCCCTCCCTCCCCTGATTTTTGTGGTTCTACGGCATGTTAAGCCTTCCGTCATCATCCCACCAGTAACCGGCTTCTTCCAGCTTCTGGCGAGCCATGTCCAGATCATACTCAAAGATGGGAACGTCTGGATTGTGCCAGAAAGTATTAACCGGGGCAATGATTGAGGTGCCGCGCTCACCCCGACCATCGAGAAGAACATCGATGAAGGTCTCATGGGGAATGGCGTGAGCGATTGCCCGACGGAAATCCACGCAGTCCAGTGCGGGCAGGCGCAGATTATAGGTCATATGATAATAACCGAAGTCCGGAACACTGACTACTTCCAGATGATCTTCCTGCTCGGCCAGAGTAATCTGGGCGGGCTCCAGCCTCCAGGCAGTCATGTCGGCTTCTCCAGTTACCATACCGGTGTATGTTCCTTCAGCATCAGCATAGATAATATACTCAATAGCATCAATATCTATATCATCAGCTTTAAAGTAATCCTCGAACTTAACCAGACGCTTGTACTCCGCCCGATCAAAGCGGTCAAACTTCATGGGTCCGCTACCTACAGTGGGGATATCCTCCGGATCCAGCTGATCAGCATGCTCAATGTCCTCCCAGAGATGCTTGGGAAGAATGGGGATCTGGCTTAGAGTAACGGTAATGAAGAAAGATGTCGGCTCTTCCAGGACAAAATGGAGGGTTTGATCGTCAATTATAATTACTTCTTCCAGGGGATCATAGAAGGGGCGGAAATAGGCAAAGTCCTGTTCGATCATGTAATCGTAGGAGAACTTTACGTCTTCCACTGTTACCGGCTCGCCATCGTGGAATAACATGTCATCGCGAATTACGATTTCAATGGTTACATCATCCACGGCTTCAACCGATTCTGCTGCCCAGGGAAGGGGTTCGATGTCTGGAGAGAGGCGGACCAGCTTATCATAGTACAGCCGCATGAACTTCCAGCCCCAGACAGTGGTGGAATCAAGGGGGTTAATATTATCCGGTTCCTGGCTGGTTCCAATGGTAAGGGTGTTGCTATCACCAATGGGGGTGACGTCAAAGGGCAGCCATTCCGTGTAAAGTCCTTCCCCGGCCATGGGAACGTAGCCTTCAAAAGTGTTTTTGTTGTAGGCCAGGACTTCATCCCGGTAGAAAAGAATACTCAGAGGCTGTTCTTCCATAGCAATCTGTTGCATTTCCAGCACATACTCCCGGCGCTGATCCGGGTCGAATTCGCGAGCCTGCTTGCGGAAAAGCTCATCGTATTCCTCGTTCAAATAGCCCCCGGGGTTATTACCACCCAGGTCCATCTGTTCGGAGTGCAGAGTTCCCAGGAAGTGCTGGGGATCAAGGCGGTCAACCCGTCCCGACCATCCCACAATGGCAATATCAAAGTCCTGTTCATTATAGAATCTGTCAATAAGGGTGCTGAATTCCAGGGGCTGAACATCGACTTTGATACCCAGCTCCTCCCAGGCATCCTGGATGAGGAAGGCCCCTTCGTAGCGGATGGGATCGTAGCCTTCAGTTGTAGTAACAATTGTGAATTCAGGGACGCGTGAGGCCGAGGCGGTCAGGGAAAGCCCCAGGGCCAGCAAAAAGACCAGACACAACATTAACACCGATTTTCTTTTCACCATAAAGATCCTCCTTTTTAATTAGTTTCCCTTTTTTGATTCGCTACAGGACTCTTTAACTCCTTTATTTTTATTTTATTTCAGTAAAACATACAAAAATGAAAAGGAGCAGGGCTTTTTTTATTCTTTTTGGGTGAAAAATAGACTTTTTAAGCTCCTTTTTAAATTAAAAGCACCCATAAAGAGGGATAAACCGCATGAATTACAGGTTTAAAATGTTACAGTTGAAAAAGGGGCGGTTGGGAAAAAATTCAAGGAATTCTGTTTGAAAAAGACCCTGTGAGCAGGAGAAATAGCTTCCGGGATAATGATGATTCTACTAAAAGGAAATCTGGCCTGGGAATAGAATTATTTAAGGGAAAGGGGATTATTATGGCCCGAATAAAGATTTTTACCGGAAATTTTGGCAGTGGAAAAACCGAAATCTGCATCAATTATTCCCTGTCCAGGGAAAACCCCCCTTTTCTCCTGGATATGGATGTGGTAAAACCCTATTTTCGCATGCGGGAAGCAGATGAAATTCTCCGGGAAGCGGGCATAGACCTGATTTATCCCAGGGCCATGGCCCAGGCTGATCTACCGATAATAACTCCAGAAATTTTTCGGGCCCTGCAGAACTCCCGGCGTGAAGCCATTATTGACCTGGGAGGGGATGATGATGGAGCCCGGGTTCTGGGAAGCCTGAATCACTATTTAAGCCCCGAGAACTGTGAATTAATAATGGTAATAAATCCTTTTCGACCCTTTTCTTCGGGAAAGGGTCATCTATTGCAGTTGAAGGATGACATTGAACAGGCGGCCCGATTAAAAATTACTCATTTTGTGGCCAACGGTAATCTGGGCCGGGAAACCTCGGCCCAGGAAGTAGAAGAAAGCTATTACAGGGTCGAAGCCCTGGCCCGGGAACAGGGCTTGCCCATAAAATTTACCGGGGTTTTGAAAGAATTGATTCCCCGGGTGGAAATTCCGGGGGAGATCCTGCCGGTGAAAATACACCTGCAGCCTCCCTGGCTTACAGGGGGCAATAAAAAATGAGAGTTTTAATTCCCCGGACCCTGCAGCAGTGGCAGAGTTTTATCCAACAACTGGAGTTGATGCGGGGCCTGGAAGTATACCGGGAAGAAGTTCGCAATAAAGAGTATGATCTGATAATTAACCTGGAATCGGGGGGCCGGGAGGCCCAGCTGCCCCCGCCCTTCCAAAAATTTTTGGACCACTTAAATTCTGATCCCCTGCAGGGGGAAAATTTGCAGATGCTCCAGGCCATTATTGATTCTGCCCAGGATGCCATTTCGGTTGTAGATGAAAATGGGCGGGGTTTACTGGTCAATCCCGCCTATACTCGGATGACCGGTTTGACGGAAAAGGATGTTATCGGCAGACCGGCAACTGTGGATATTGCCGAGGGAGAAAGCATGCATTACCGGGTCCTGCAGACCGGGAAGTCAGTTTCCGGTGTTCCCCTAAAAGTTGGGCCTCAGAAAAGGGATGTAATTGTAAATGTAGCTCCAATAATTATTAATGGAAAATTAAGGGGCAGCGTTGGAGTCATCCACGATATTTCCGAATTAAAAAAGCTTTCTGATGAACTGGATCGAACCCGGCGCATGCTGCGCCGTTTGCGAGCCAGTTATACTTTTGCGGATATTATTGGCTCCAGTCCCGGGGTGCAAAAGGTGGTTGAACAGGCCAAAAAAGCCTCTCAAACCCCCGTAACTGTTTTATTAAGGGGGGAAAGCGGAACGGGAAAAGAATTTTTTGCCCATGCCATCCACAATGAAAGCGAGCGCAGTAAGTTCCAGTTTATACGGGTCAACTGTCCTGCCATACCGGATACTCTGTTTGAAAGTGAGCTTTTCGGCTATGTGGAGGGTGCTTTTACCGGGGCCCGCCCGGGAGGGAAAAAAGGTCTTTTTGCCGAGGCCAATAACGGCACCATATTCCTGGATGAAGTGGCCAAAATGAATTTTTCCATGCAGGCTAAACTACTCCGAGTCCTGCAGGAAAAGGAGTTTACCCCGGTGGGAAGCACAGAGCCGGTAGGGGTCAATGTCAGGGTGATTGTGGCCACCAATGCCAACCTGGAAGAGGAAGTCCGAAAAGGGGGTTTTCGCGAGGATCTTTATTATCGCTTAAATGTTTTTCCCATTTATCTTCCCCCGCTGCGGGATAGGAAATCAGATCTTCCCGAACTGGTTAATAATATGATCCGGCGTTTCAATCAGGAATACGGCCGGATGGTGAAAAAATGTGATCCTGCGGCCCTGCAATTATTACAAGAATATGACTGGCCCGGTAATGTCCGGGAACTGGAAAATGTGGTAGGCCGGGCCATGATCGAGGTAGATTATAATTCTGAAATCCTGGAAGCTCATCATTTTCCCGCCCTGGGACTGGCCTATCGGCTGAATGATAGTCGGGCTGGAACCACTGAAGAAAAGCCTTCTGAAGAACTGGATTTGAGAGAGGTTTTAACCAAAAAGGAAGGGGAGGTTCTGCGGCGAGCCCTTTCTCAAAGTGGTGGCAGCCGCAAAAAGGCTGCAGAAAAAATGGGGATTTCCGAAAGGAGCCTCTATTATAAAATGAAAAAGCACCACCTCGACTGAAAATTAGTTCCTGCAAATAATTGCATAAAATGCAGCGAATTGCAGGATGGGCTGGGAAGAACCTCGCACTGGAGCGGGGTCTTCTTTTGGTACAAGTTTTGCAAAATAAGTAACTAAGGAAGATTTCAGGAGGGAGGGATTTTTATGGGAATTTTTGAGGAAATGGCCAGAGAAGGACATGAACAGCTTATCCTCTGTCAGCACAGGAAATCCGGGTTGAAGGGTATCATTGCCATTCATAATACTGTTCTGGGCCCCGGCCTGGGAGGTTGCCGGATGTGGAATTATGAAAATGAAAACGAAGCCTTTAAGGATGCCCTGCGACTGGCCCGGGGTATGACTTACAAATCTGCTGCTGCCGGGGTGGATTTTGGTGGAGCCAAGGCTGTAATTTATGCTGATCCGCAGAAAGATAAGACGGAAAAACTTTTTCGGGCCATGGGTCGCTTTGTGGAAGGGTTAAAAGGCCGTTTTTCTACAGGAACGGATGTAGGAACAGTTTTTGATGATTTTGTAATTATGGGCCGGGAAACCAGTTATGTGGGAGCATTACCGGAAGAGTACGGGGGAAGTGGTGATACTTCAGTTATAACTGCCTATGGAACCTGGAAAGGGCTTAAGGCCTGTGCCATGGAAAAATATGGAACAGCCAGTCTGGAAGGGCTGAGAGTTGTTGTTCAGGGCCTGGGCAAAGTTGGTCATAAACTGGTTGGTCATCTCCAGGAGGAGGGGGCCGAAATAATTGGCTGTGATGTTAATTCTGATTATATTGAGCGGATCCAGAATGATTATCCCGATGTGGAAATTGTTGACCCCGAACAGGCTTATGATGTCGAATGTCATATTTTCTCTCCCAATGCTCTGGGAAGCGTGGTCAATGACCAAACCATTGAAAGGTTTAACTGCGAGATAATAGGCGGTGCTGCCAACAATGTGCTGGAGGAAGAGGAGAAGCACGGGCAGATGCTGGAAGAAAAGGGCATTCTTTATGCTCCGGATTATGTAATCAATTCCGGGGGATTGATCCAGGTAGCAGATGAAACTGCAGAAGCGGAATACAGCAAAAACCGGGCATTTAAAAAAGCTGATGGGATTTATGATATGCTGCTGGAAGTTTTCCGCCTGGCCCGGGAAAATAGCATTCCAACCCGCAAGGCGGCAGATATGATGGCTGAAAATCGAATTGAAGGTGTTAGGGAGCTAAAGAGAATTTTCCCAGGAGAATAACAGGGGGACGGTGGTTATGAGCGTGAAAATACTGATTATTAATCCCGGTTCCACTTCAACCAAAATAGCCGTTTGGGAAGAAGAAAAGGGGCTGACCCTGGAAGATAATATTCAGCATCCCCCCCAGGAAATGGAGAAGTTTGAGGATATTCCCGATCAACTCAAGTATCGGGTTAATGTTGTCCGGGACTTCCTCCAGGGAAAAGGTTATGGGGCAGAAGATTTTTCTGCAATTGCAGCCCGCGGGGGTTTGCTGAAACCCCTGGCCGGGGGAACCTATCAGGTTAATGATATTATGCGTAGGGATCTAAAAACCGGTGTGCAGGGCCAGCACCCTTCCAATCTGGCAGGACTTATTGGGCATGAACTGGCCCGGGAGCAGGGCCTCCCCGTTTACATTACCGATCCGGTCTCTGTGGATGAATTCAATCCTCTGGCCCGGTATTCGGGTATTCCTGAGATTGAACGGAGGGCCCTGGGGCATGCTCTAAATATTAAGGCTGTAGCCCGGCTTGTGGCCGGCGAAATGGGTAAAGACCTGGAGGATTTCAATGGAATTGTGGCTCATCTGGGAGGAGGTATTTCAATAGCTCCCCTGGAAAAAGGGAAAATTGTTGATGTTAATAATGCCAATGAAATGGGCCCTTATTCTCCAGAAAGAACCGGAGGATTACCAGTGGGGGACCTGGTTAAAATGGCGTTTAGTGGCGATTATACAGCCCGGGAATTACGCAATAAAATTACCCGCAGGGGAGGTCTGCTGGCCTACCTGGGTACCAATGACTGCCGGGAAATCGAAGAACGCATTGCCGATGGTGATCAGGAGGCCCGGCAGGTTTATGAAGGAATGATTTATCAGATAAGCAAGGAAATTGGAATGGCGGCAACAGTTTTAAGGGGACATGTAGAGAAGATAATTATTACAGGAGGCATTGCTTATTCCGACTATTTGAACTCTGGCATCAAAGAGAGAGTTCAATTTATTGCCCCGGTCCAGGTGGTTCCCGGCTCCATGGAAATGGAAGCACTGGCCCTGGGGGCCTATCGGGTTGTTTCTGGGCAGGAAATGCCCGGAGAATATGGCGAGGAGGTGGACTGATGTTTAAAAATCTGGAGGAACTTCTGCAGGCAGCCCGGGAAAAGCCCGCAGCCCGCATGGCTGTAGCTGCAGCGGCGGACGCCGAAGTTTTGCAGGCGGTAAAGCTGGCCTGTTCTGATGGGATTATTGAGCCTCTCCTGGTTGGGGACAAAGGGGCCATTCTCGAGGCCTCACGGGAAGCGGAGCTGGATGTGGAAGATAAGTGGATTTTTGATTGCTCTGAACCTGAAGAAATTGCTGCCCGAACCATGCGACTGGTATCAGATGGAGAGGCAGATTTCCTGATGAAGGGGCTGATTGGCACTTCAACACTATTGCGAGCCCTTTTAAGCAAAGAATATGGATTGCGCCGGGAGCGGCTTTTAAGTCACCTTTCCCTTATGGAAATAGGCCGGGAACGCCTGATTATAATGACCGATGGGGCCATGAATATTGCCCCGGACCTGGAAAAAAAAGCCGGAATAATTGCTAATGCTGCTGAAGTAGCCCATAAACTGGGACTGGACAAGCCCCGGGTGGCACCCCTGGCCGCAGTGGAAAATGTAAACCCTGACATGCCGGCTACCCTGGAGGCTGCAGCCCTTTCCAAGATGGCTGACCGGGGCCAGATAAAGGGAGTTGTGGTTGATGGCCCCCTGGCTCTTGATAATGCTGTTGATGAAAAAGCAGCCCGGCATAAGGGGATTGACAGCCCTGTTGCCGGTAAAGCTGATATTTTGCTGATGCCTGATATTGAAGCGGGGAATATTTTTTACAAGGCCATGCTTTATTTGGGTGGTTATCGGGCGGCCAGTATTGTTGTTGGAGCAAGGGTGCCGGTTGTTTTAACTTCCCGGGCTGATGATGCCAGGACCAAGCTGGTTTCTATCGCTCTGGGTAAAATGGCAATCTAAAAAGATTTTCAGGGAGGGAATTTGATTATGAAAATTTTTGACTACATGGAAAAATATGATTTTGAACAACTGGTATTTAATTATGATGAAACTTCAGGATTGAAAGCTCTGATCTGTATTCACGATACCACCCTGGGCCCAGCCCTGGGAGGAACCCGGATGTGGGTATATGAGAAGGAAGAAGAAGCAATTGAAGATGCTTTACGCCTGGCCCGGGGCATGACTTACAAAGCTGCCGTAGCAGGTCTTAACCTGGGAGGAGGCAAAGGAGTTGTTATTGGCGATCCCAAAAAGGAAAAAAGTGAAGAATTATGGCGGGCTTTCGGTCGCTTTGTCCAGAGCTTAAATGGACGCTACATTACTGCTGAAGATGTGGGCACTTCTCCTCAGGATATGAATTTCGTCTCCATGGAAACCAGCTCTGTGGTGGGGCTGATGGGAACCAGTGGCGATCCTTCTCCCTTTACCGCTAACGGCGTATGGCACGGGATGCAGGCCTGCGCTGAAAAGGTCTATGGCAGCCGGAGTCTGAAGGGTAAAAAAGTTTCTGTCCAGGGAGCGGGCAGTGTAGGCTATTATCTGATCAAGCACCTTGTGGAAGATGAAGGGGCAGAAGTAATAGTAACTGATATTGATCAGGATAGAATTGAATTGGTTAAAAAAGAGTTTGGGGTGAAAGCCGTAGCCCCAGAAGAAATTTACAGTGCCGATGTGGATATTTTTGCCCCCTGTGCTCTGGGTGCAGTAATTAATGATGAAACCCTGCCCCAGCTTAAATGCAAAATTGTTGCGGGAGGAGCAAATAATATCCTGGCTGAAGAACGACATGGAGAGGAAATTGAGAAAAAAGGTATTCTCTATGCCCCCGATTATGTTATCAATGCCGGAGGCCTGATTAATGTGGCCGATGAATTGAAAGGATACAATAAAGAAAGGGCTTTGCAGTCGGTAGCGGGAATTTATGATAGTGTTAAAATGGTCCTTGATATTGCCGATCGGGACAATATCCCTACCTATAAGGCTGCTGATCGACTGGCTGAAGAGCGTATTGAGAAAATGGGCCGGGTTCGCAGCAACTTTATTAAAAGCTGGGAGTGAGAAATATGGATTATAAGATCCTGGTTCTCAATCCTGGATCAACTTCAACTAAAATGGCCCTGTACCAGGGTCAGGAGTGTCTTCTGGAGGAAACGGTTCGCCATTCCAGTGATGAGCTCCAGGGGTACAGCCGAATTGCCGATCAGGAAAGCTTTCGGCGGCGGGTAATAATGGAAACCCTGCAAAAAGCAGGTTTTTCCGTGGAGGAGATAGATGCAATTTCTGCCAGGGGTGGGCTTTTAAAGCCCATTCCCGGCGGAACCTGGGTGGTCAACGAAAAGATGGTTAGGGATCTGGAAGCCGGGGTCCAGGGGGAGCATGCCAGCAATCTGGCCGGTATTCTGGCCTATCAGATGGGCCAGCAAATTGATTGCCCGGCCTTTATTGTTGACCCGGTTATTGTAGATGAAATGGATGATCTGGCCCGCTATTCCGGCATGCCGGAGATAAAAAGACGCAGTATTTTTCACGCTCTCAATCAAAAGGCTGTAGCCCGGGATGTAGCCCGAGAAATGGGGACTCGTTATGAACAGGCCACCTTTATTGTTACCCACATGGGGGGTGGAGTTTCCTGTGGCCTGCACCGGAAGGGACGGGTGGTTGATGTAAATAACGCTCTGGATGGAGAAGGGCCCTTTTCCCCCGAAAGAGCCGGAGGCCTGCCGGTAGGAGACCTGGTAAAACTCTGCTTTGATCCTCAGTATGATCAGGATTTCATCCGGAAAAGGATCAAAGGCCAGGGAGGCCTGGTTGCCTATCTGGGGAGCAACGATTTGATAGCAATTGAGAAAGATATGGAGAAGGGTGATGAGCGTGCCCGGGAAATATTCCAGGCCATGGCCTATCAAATTGCCAAGGAAATAGGGGGTCTGGCTGCTGCGGGTCAGGGCCGGATAGATGCAATTATTCTGACCGGGGGAATGGCTCGGTCCCCCGAATTGATTGAGCTGGTCCGGGAGAGAATAGAATTTATAGCGCCGGTAAAAATCAAACCCGGTGAAAAGGAAATGGAAGCTTTATGCGAGGGGGCCCTCCGGGTTCTCCAGGGTCAGGAAGACCCCCAGCAATATAGTTAATTTCAGGGACAGGAAAGGAGGACTATCGGTGCCCAAAGTGGTTTTTGATTCTGAAAGATGTAAGGGATGTCATCTCTGTGTCAGGGTCTGCCCCAAAAAGATTATTCTGATCAGGGAAAATATCAATAATAAGGGTTATCATCCCGCTTATGTGGAGGACATGGACAGCTGTATTGGATGTGCTTTTTGTTATGAAATCTGCCCCGATACAGTAATTGAAGTATATAAAGAGGAAGGAGGTAAATAATGGCCGATAAAATTTTAATGAAAGGCAATGAAGCAATTGGAGAAGCCGCAATTAAATCTGGATGCCGTTATTTTTTCGGTTATCCAATAACCCCACAGAATGAGCTCCCGGCCTATATGGCCCGGCGGCTACCCAATGAAGATGGAGTTTTTTGTCAGGCAGAAAGTGAAATTGGTGCCATAAATATGGTTTATGGGGCTTCCGCCTCTGGAGCCCGGGTAATGACCTCTTCTTCCAGCCCCGGGATCAGCCTGAAGCAGGAGGGAATCTCCTACATGGCCGGCTCTGAACTGCCAGGAGTAATAGTCAACATTACCCGGGGTGGACCGGGATTGGGGGGAATTCAACCTGCTCAATCAGATTATTTTCAGGCGGTAAAAGGAGGAGGACATGGTGATTATCGCACGCTGGTCCTGGCTCCTCAATCAGTTCAGGAAGCAGTAGACCTGACCATGGAAGCCTTTGATCTGGCGGATAAGTATCGCAATCCGGTTTTGATTCTGGGGGATGGAATGATTGGACAGATGATGGAGCCGGTGGAATTTAAGCGCGATATTTCCCCCGAAGATCTCCCCGACAAGGAATGGGCAACCGTGGGGAATAAAGGACGCAAACCCAATATTATTAATTCTCTAAGCCTGCAGGCGGAAAAACTTGAGGAATTAAATGTCCGCATGCAGAAGAAATATCAACAGATGAAGGAAGAAGAAGTCCGCTTTGAGACAATAAAAACAGAGGATGCAGAATATGTGATAGTTGCTTTTGGTTCTATGGCTCGAATTGCAATGGGGGCAGTAGAAAAAGCCAGAGAAGAAGGTATTAAGGTTGGTTTGATCCGACCAATTTCCCTGTTTCCCTTCCCTGATGAAGTGATAGGGATGGTAGCAGAGCAGGCCCGTTTTATGTTGACTTTAGAAATGAACTGTGGTCAGATGGTGGAGGATGTTCGCCTGGCCGTTAATGGTCGTTGTCCCGTTTATTTCTACGGGAGAAGCGGCGGTGTTGTTCCCACCACGGGAGAAATATATGAACAATTAATGGAGCAGGTAAGGGGTGAGAAAGAATGAAAGTAGTTGCCAGAAGACCGGAATCTATGATGGATAAACCCACTCACTACTGTCCGGGCTGCACCCATGGCATCACCCACCGGTTGGTGGCGGAAGTATTAGATGAAATGGGGATCAGGGAAAAAACCGTGGGAGTGGCCCCGGTAGGCTGTGCTGTTCTGGCTTATGAGTATTATAACTGTGATTTTCAACAGGCCGCCCATGGACGTGCTCCAGCAGTAGCCACGGGAATCAAGCGAGTCCATCCGGAAAACTTTGTTTTCACCTATCAGGGAGATGGGGACCTGGCTTCCATTGGAACTGCAGAAATTATTCATGCAGCAATGCGAGGAGAGAACTTCACAACCATTTTTATTAATAATGCTATCTATGGGATGACCGGAGGGCAGATGGCCCCCACCACCATGATTGGCCAGAAAACCACAACCTCCCCTTATGGCCGGGATGCCTCCCAGGCCGGGCAGCCCATCCGGGTTGTGGAAATGCTGTCCACCCTGCAGGGTGCAGGCTATCTATCCCGGGTTGCTCTATATAATAACAGGGAGATCAAAAAAGCAAAAAAGGCAATTCGCAAGGCTTTTGAAACCCAGAAGGCCGGGCAGGGCTTTTCCCTGGTTGAGCTCCTTTCCACCTGTCCCACCAACTGGGGGATGAATCCTGCTGAAGCCCTGGAATGGGTGGAGAGTAACATGGTGCCTTATTATCCCCTGGGAGATTTTAAGACACCGGAAGGAGGGCAGGATCAGTGATAAAAGAAATCATTATTGCAGGCTTTGGGGGCCAGGGAGTTATGCTCATGGGCCAGATTCTGGCCGGAGCCGGTATGCTGGAGAATAAAGAAGTGTCCTGGCTGCCCTCTTATGGACCGGAGATGAGGGGCGGGACTGCCAACTGCCATGTCATAGTTTCCAGTGAAAGGATTAGTTCGCCTTTTGTGGGGGAACCAGATGTAGTAGTGGCCATGAACCTGCCTTCTATGGATAAATTTACTCCCCAATTAAAAAAGGGAGGGCTGCTGATAATCAACAGCTCCCTAATTGATAGTGAGCCTCAACGCCAGGATATCCGGGTTATCAAAATTCCTGCCAATGAACTGGCTGCAGAAGTTGGTAGTGATAGAGCGGCAAATATGGTAGCTCTGGGGGCGGTGGTGGAAAAGCTGAAATTTGTTGAAGTGGATTCAATTATTTCTTCCCTGAAAGATAATCTGCCCGAACGCCATCATCGCTTGATTCCCCTTAATGAAGAAGCAATAAAGCGGGGAATGGATGCCGCCCGGGAATAGCAAGGGGTGACCAAAAATGGTAAATGAAGACAGGCTGGAAAACCTTTTCGTGGAAATGGTTAAAATTGATAGTCCATCGGGTGGGGAAAGACAGCTGGCTGATTATGTCCGGGATCATCTGGAAGAACTGGGATTGGAAGTAGAAGAAGATGATGCCGGGGAAAAAACCGGGGGAAATGCGGGAAATATTCTTGCTTTTCTGCCGGGGACTAAAAAAGGGCCCACCATTTTGTTTACTGCCCACCTGGATCGAGTCGAACCCGGGAAGAATATTGAACCCGTCCAGGATGATGGTAAATTTCGGTCCCGGGGAGAAACAATTCTGGCCGCTGATGATATTTCCGGTATAGCTCCAATATTGGAAGCCCTTTATTGTATCCGGGAACAGGGGTTGGACCATTATCCTGTACAGCTGGTCTTTACCGTATCAGAAGAAGTAGGATTGCTGGGAGCCAAGAATCTCCAGCAGGAATCTTTAAAAGCTGATCTGGGCTATGCCTTCGATTCTAATGGACCGGTGGGTAATATAATTATAAAAGGCCCCACTCATAACAGCATTGAAATTAAGATTCGAGGAAAAGCCAGCCATGCTGGAATCAGCCCGGAAGAGGGTATCAATGCCATTAAAGTGGCTGCTAAAGCGCTTGCCGGCTGTAAACTGGGTCGAATTGATGAAGAAACAACTGCCAATATTGGGACCATCAAGGGAGGTAAAGCCCGCAATATTGTTCCCGATGAAGTTGATCTTTCGGGGGAAATCCGAAGTCACAGCTCCCAGAAATTAAAACAGGAAACCGAAGCCATGCAGCAGGTTTTTCAGGAAGCAGCCGATGAATATGGTGCTGAACTGGAATTTAAGTCCGAGAACCTTTATCCTGCTTTTGAATTCTCAGCGGAAGAAGAAATTGTAAAGCGGTGTTCCCTTGCCCTGGAAAAAACAGGCAAGAATCCTTCTTTACAGGCCAGCGGCGGCGGGAGTGACGCTAATATATTTAACGGCAAGGGAATTCCCACCCTTAATCTTGCTACTGGCATGGAAAAAGCACATTCTACCGATGAGTACATTGCTTTTTCCGAGCTTATTGACCTGTCCCATTTTATTATTAATATTTTAAAAGAGTAGGAAGGTGACTGGCTGTGCCTTCTGAATATGAAGAAATTTTTTCGGGAAATCTCCTGCGCCTGATCCGGAAGCAGGGGAAATATGAATGTGTGGAACATCCCGGTGCGGTGGCGGTATTGCCGATCCTTTCCGGGGGAGATGTTATTCTGATTCGCCAGTACCGTCCCGCGATTAACCGGGAAATCTTGGAATTACCGGCAGGATTATTGGAGCCCGGAGAAGAACCTATAGAGACGGGAAAAAGAGAACTATTGGAAGAGACCGGGTATCACTCCGACAACCTGGAATTTATTTTTCAGTTTTATTCTTCTCCAGGTTTCACCAGTGAAAAGCTATTTTTATTCCGGGCTCGGGACCTTGAATATCGCGGCCCTCCCGTGGAGCAGGGGCTGGAGTTGGTCAGGATGAACAGGGCCCAGGTTTCTGAGGGACTCTTTTCCGGGTTATTTGATGATGCCAAGACCATTATCGGCCTGCAATTCTATCTTCAGGGTGGTGCCGGCAGTTGACCCTGTTTTGTGATCTGCATATTCACCTGGGTCGGGCCGGGGGGCAACCGGTCAAAATTACTGCCTCCTCCCGGATGACCCTGAAGAAAGTTATTGAATATGGTGCCAGGGTGAAGGGGCTCCATATTCTGGGCATAATTGATGCTGCCTGTAGCCCGGTGTTGGAAGAGCTTGAGGAAATGCTTGACAAAAAGCAGCTGGCAGAATGTTCCGGCGGGGGTTTTCAGGTTCCCGCAGGTCCCTTAATCATCCCCGGATCAGAATGGGAAATGGAAATAGAGGGGGCCCGGGTTCATTTTCTGGCTTTTTTCCCAGGCCTGGAGGCTCTCAAAGAGTTTAATTCTTATTTGGGGCAGAAGGTTAAAAACCCGGGGCTCAGCACTCAATTCTTAAGTGATGAAATTCACAACGCCCTGGCCCGGCCCCGGCAGCTGGGAGGCTACCTGGCCCTGGCCCATGCTTTTACCCCGTTCAAAGGTTTTTTCGGTCAGCTCTCCAGCCTGGGCTTACTGGCAGGAATGGCGGGGCACGTGGATCTGGTTGAACTGGGGTTGAGTGCAGACGCGGGAATGGCTGATCAGATTTCCGAACTCGGGACCCTGCCCTTTATTGTAGGTTCCGATGCCCATTCTCCGGATAATATAGGGCGAGAGTACCTGGAAATTGACACTGATGTCCAGGATATGGGACAGTTGTTTGGGGTTATCCAGAACACGGTGGGTCTCCGGGCTTTCCATGGCTTTCCGCCTGCTATGGGCAAATATTACCGGACCCGCTGTCGTTATTGCGGTTTTAGAGCTCCGGGCCTGAGAGTAAAAAAATGCCCTGGGTGTGGAGAAAAGGGCCTGGTGCAGGGGGTTCAGGACCGGATAAACTTTTTAGGGCGGGAGAGTGGAAGTTCCCCTGTCCGGCCCCCTTATCTGCCCCACCTGCCTCTCCATGTTTTACCCGGTTTTGGCCCCAGAACTTTAAGCCGGCTCTATTGTAAACTGGGGACAGAACTGGAGATTATTCAGCAGGTGCCCCCGGATCACCTGGATCAGTACCTGAATTCCCGGCAGAAAGCACTTATTCTCGCTCTGCGCAGGGGTGAGTTGGCCCTGGAAAGTGGAGGGGGAGGACGTTATGGGCGGGTAAAGGGTCCCCCATCCCCTTAAAATAATGTCGCTTTTTGTCCGGGGGAATTACTGTTGGTATAAAATTTGCTTTAATTCTCATTATGAAAGAAAAAGGAGGTTATTTAAGAATGATTATTGGTGTGCCCAAGGAAATCAAGGACAAGGAAAATCGGATAGCGATTACCCCCGCTGGTGTGGAAGCCCTGACCTCCAGCGGCCATGAGGTTCGGGTCCAGGAAGATGGCGGTCTGGGAAGCGGAATCAGCAATGAAGCTTTTTCCCAGGCGGGGGCTAAAATGGTTTCCCGGGAAGAGGCCTGGGATGCGGAGATGATTATCAAAGTAAAAGAACCCGAAGCTGAGGAGTACGGGTTTTTCAAAGAAGGGCAGATTCTTTTTACTTTCCTACACCTGGCCGGTGTTCCCAAGGAACTGACCCTGTCCCTGATGGAAAAGAAGGTCGTTGCTATTGCCTATGAAACTGTAGAGGACAAAAAAGGTGGACTGCCTCTGCTCAATCCCATGAGTGAAGTCGCGGGACGGCTTGCTCCTCAGATGGGTATTCGTTACCTGGAAAAGCATCATGGAGGTAAGGGAGTACTTCTGGGCGGCGTTCCCGGTGTCGGTCCCGCCCGGGTAACAATTATTGGTGGAGGAACAGTAGGGATTAATTCCGCCAAAATGGCCCTGGGACTGGGTGGCGAAGTAACCATTATGGATGTTAGCCACGAGCAAATGCAGTACCTGGACGATATTTTCCGGGGTCAGGTTAAAACTATCATGTCCAATAGCCTTAATATTGCTGAGGCAGTAAAAGATTCGGATCTGGTTATCGGCGGAGTTCTGCTTCCCGGGGCCAAGGCTCCCAACCTGATTACCGAAGAAATGGTTAAGTCCATGGAACCCGGCTCGGTAATTGTTGATGTGGCAATTGATCAGGGGGGCTGTGTGGAAACAGCCAGGCCCACCTCCCATAGTGAGCCCATTTATAACGTGCATGATGTTATCCATTACTGCGTGGTAAATATGCCGGGAGCAGTTCCCAGGACTTCAACCTATGCTCTGACCAATCAGACCCTGCCCTATGCTCTCCGTATTGCCAACCGCGGTTATAAAAAAGCCATTCATCAGGATCCTGGTCTGGCCAGGGGAGTAAATGTCCTTAATGGCAAGGTTACCTATAAGGCAGTAGCCGATGCCCTGGATCTGGAGTATTACCCCTTAAGTTAAAAACAGGAGCCCTCCTTTTTCTGGAGGGCTTTTTTTTTGGAGGAAATAAGGAAGTTTTCGGGAATAATGTAAAGAGAAAAAAAGCTAGAGGAGGTGAGGGATTATTAATCGGATTTTTTTAATAGTTCTGGATGGTTTTGGAGTTGGGGCCATGCCTGACGCTGATCAGTTTGGAGATGAAGGAAGCAATACTTTTGGTCATATACTGGAAAAGCACCCGGATTTACCTCTACCCGGAATGCAGAGGATGGGAATTTTTAATGTTATTGATTCCCCCCGGCAGCAAAAATTTCCCCGGGGCGGTTATGGGCGAATGGCCCTGGCTTCTCCCAATAAAGATACTACATCGGGCCACTGGGAACTGTGCGGGTTGATTCTGGAAGATCCCTTTCCTACCTTTGACCCCGGGTTTCCCCAGGAATTAATGGAAACCTTTTCCCGGGAGACTGGATATGGTTTTCTGGGAAACAGGGTGGCCTCGGGTACTGAGATAATCAAAGAACTGGGACCTGAGCATGAAAGAACCGGCCTGCCCATTGTTTACACCTCGGCGGACAGTGTATTTCAAATTGCTGCTCATGAAGAGGTAATTCCGGTGGAGGAACTGTACCGCATCTGTCGGATTGCCCGGGGTTTCCTGCAGGGGAAATGGGGGGTAGGCAGGGTAATTGCCCGGCCCTTTATTGGGTCCGAGGGGCAATATACCAGAACTCATCGCCGCTGGGATTTCTCCCTCGAACCCCCCCGGAAGTTACTGCTGGATTACCTGGAGGAGGCAGGAAGGGAAGTAGTGGTGGTCGGCAAACTGGAACATATTTTTAACGGTCGGGGAATTTCCCGGTCCGTTCCCACCAAAAACAATGCTGATGGAATGGAAAAATTGAATATTGAACTGATCTCTGGTGGTGGGGACCTGATTTTCTGTAACCTGGTTGATTTTGATATGCTCTATGGCCACCGCAATGATATTGACGGTTTTGCGGGTGCACTGGTTGATTTTGATAGGTTTCTTCTTTCTTTCCAGGAGAAAATGGGGCCCCAGGATCTCCTGATTATAACTGCTGATCATGGTACAGATCCTGGTTTTCCCACCACTGATCATACCCGGGAATATGTGCCTCTGCTGGTAGGAGGACCCCAACTGGAAGAGGGAGTCAATCTGGGGACCAGGGAAACTCTGGCTGATGTGGGAGCCACCATTGCAGATTTTTTTCAGTTAAATTGTAAGCTGGATGGGAAAAGTTTTCGCCAGGAACTGGGTATTTAAGGAGGGAAAAAAATGGGTTATGAAATGAAAAAAGTTGAAGAAGGAATTAATTTTCTGCAGGAAAAGGGTATTCCAGAACCGCAAGTTGGTTTGATACTGGGTTCTGGTCTGGGGGAACTGGCGGAAGAAGTAGAGGGTGGTATTAGAATTCCCTTTACTGATGTTCCCCACCTGCCCCCTTCAACTGTTCCCGGCCATAGTGGACAATTTGTAGTGGGGGAACTGAACAGTATTCCAGTGATAATGATGCAGGGGCGCTATCATTTTTACGAAGGGTATTCTCCCCAGGAACTGGTTCGTCCCCTGCGGATTATGGGTGGACTGGGAATCAAAGCAGTGATAATTACCAATGCCGCCGGGGCGGTTAATGTTAATTTTAATGTGGGAGATTTTATGTTTATCCGGGATCATATTAATTTCATGGGGATAAATCCCCTGCGAGGAGCTAACCTGGAGGAACTGGGCCCCCGCTTTCCTGATATGAGCAAGGCCTATGATCAGGATTTAATCCAGACCGGCGAAGAAGTTGGGCGGCAGAATGGGAAGATTACCCGGAAGGGGGTATACACTGCATTCACGGGGCCCTGCTTTGAAACTCCAGCAGAAATTAAAATGGTGGGGCGGTGGGGAGCTGATGCAGTAGGGATGTCAACTGTACCCGAGGTAATTGCTGCCCGACATATGGGCCTCAGGGTCCTGGGAATATCCTGCATTACTAACATGGCCGCAGGAACTCTCCCCCAACCCTTGAGTCATGAGGAAGTAATGGAGGTAGGGGAACAGGTAAAACCGGAATTTAAGGAATTGATTAAGGGTATCCTGGTTCAAGGGGTTTTTTAGATGCGGACCTATGAATTAATTGTCAAAAAAAGGGATGGAAAAACCCTGACCCCGGAGGAAATAGAATTTATTATTGATGGCTATGTTGGCGAAACAATCCCCGATTATCAGGTGGCTGCCCTGGCCATGGCCATTTATTTTCAGGGGATGAGTAAAGAAGAAACGGTGGCCCTGACCCGGGCCCTGGTTAAATCCGGGGAAACCATTGACCTTTCCGATATTGAAGGGATCAAGGTTGACAAGCATTCTACCGGGGGTGTGGGAGACAAAGTTACCCTGGTATTGATTCCTCTCCTGGCCGCCCTGGGCTTCAGGGTCGCAAAAATGTCGGGGCGAGGCCTGGGACATACCGGGGGTACCGTGGATAAGCTGGAGGGGATACCCGGTTTTCGAATTGATTTAACTAATCAGGAGTTTCGGGAACAGGTCAATTCCCTGGGAGCAGCCATTATTGGACAGACTGCAAATCTTGCTCCTGGAGATAAAAAACTATATGGTCTGCGCGATGTTACAGGAACTGTTGATTCCATTCCTCTGATTGCCAGCAGTATCATGAGTAAGAAAATTGCTGGTGGAGCCAGCAATATAGTTCTGGATGTTAAGTTTGGTAAAGGAGCGTTTATGCAGGATCTGGAGCAGGCCCGCCACCTGGCCCAAACCATGGTGGAGATTGCCCGGGGAATGGGCAGGAAAGCCCGGGCTGTTCTTTCCTGTATGGAGCAACCCCTGGGCAGGGCTGTGGGTAACAATATTGAAGTTATGGAGGCCCAGGCCAGCCTGGAGGGGCAGGGCCCTGCCGATCTGAAAGAAGTGGTTATGGCCCTGGCTGTAGCGGCGTATCAAATGGAAAAACCCGAAATGGATATTGACTCCATCCAGGAAAAAATAGAAACCTGTTGGCAGAAAGGGCAGGCCCGGGATAAATTTCTTCAACTGGTGATGGCCCAGGGGGGGAATTTATCGGAAAAACTCCCTCTGGCCCCAGAATTTATCCTTGAAGCCCAACAGGAGGGATATGTTCAGGGGCTGGATGCCCGGAGTATAGGTCGAGCCAGTATGGTCCTGGGAGCCGGACGCAGGGTTAAAGAAGAAAAGATTAATCATGAAGTAGGGATATTGCTCCATAAAAAAATTGGGGATTGGGTGGATAAAGGGGAAGCCCTGGCAGCAGTATATGCTTCCGACCAGGGTCAATTTAAAAAGGTGAAGGCCGAACTGGGCCGGGCCTGGTCCATTCAAAAGGAAAGAAAAGATCCCCCTTCCCTGATTGATAATATAATCGGGTAATCTGGGGCCGGACCTTAAAAAATTTTAATTTGCCCATATACCCCGCTGGAGGGTTTAATGGAAGGATCGTTTTGAGTTGATTATGGATAAGGGCTTCTATTCTCCTCAATAATCGCCATTAATCTTTAGTTTATGGCCAAACCTTATTTGACTGCCGATTTTTTTTGTGTTAAACTTAACTACAATGAAAAATGCTGGTAAATGCGGTTGTTGCGGCAACCGCTTTGCTTTTACCACAAAAAAACAGGAGGAGAGAATAATGGATTTACCTGGCAGTCTGGAAAAACGTGAAGGAGAAATCTTTATTGGCGGTTGCAGGGTGGAGGAATTAAGCAAAGAATACGGTACTCCCCTTTTAATTATGGATGAAAAGACCATCAGGGAAAAATGTCGTTATTATCAGGAAACTATGGAGTCCAATTACCCTGAATTCAATATATATTACGCTTCCAAGGCGTTTTTAAATTTGGGAATCTGTCGTATAATAGAAGAGGAGGGAATGGGCCTGGATGTAGTATCCGGTGGTGAACTTTATACTGCTCTCAGTGCAGATTTCCCCGCTGATAGGATTATTATGCACGGTAACAATAAAAGCCGCAGGGATATAATACAGGCCATTCAGGCCGGGATCAGAGCCATTGTGATTGATAATGAACAGGAATTAAAAACTGTAGAAAACATTGGTCGGGCTATGGGCAGTAAAGTTCCAGTGATGCTCAGGGTTGTTCCTGCCCTGGAGGCAATAACCCACCCCCATCTTCAGACGGGAATGGGCTCCAAGTTTGGTTTTAAAATGCATCAGGGACAGGCCCAGAAGGCCTTGAAACAGGTGGCTCAATCTGACTCCATGGAACCTATTGGATTACACTGTCATCTTGGTTCTCAGATTACAGATGTTGATATTTACCATCAGGCTGCAGAAGAAGTTCTTAAGCTGGCAGCTCAGTACCGCAATGTGTGGAAAAAAGAACTCGCTCTTAATCTGGGTGGAGGTTTTGCAGTAGCTCATAGTGCTGCAGAGGAAAGTTTCCCCTTTGATCGCTTTTTGCCAGGACTGGCTAATAGGGTCACCCAGCTCAGTCGGGATCTGGACTTACCCCAACCTGTCCTGGAATTTGAACCTGGCCGCAGTATTGCGGCGCCGGCAGGAATGACAATATATTCTCTGGGCGCCTCCAAAGAAGTTGATGGCCTGGGGACTTTGATACCCGTGGATGGTGGAATGTCGGATAATATCCGTCCCACTCTTTATGATGCCAGTTATTATGCGTTTGTGGTCAACAAAGAGGCCCAGGAGCGACCCCGCAGCAAAGTTACCATTACCGGTCGCCTCTGTGAATCTGGAGATATTTTAATTCGAGATATTGAGCTGCCCCAGAGTAAGCCGGGAGAATTGCTGGCTGTTACCTGTACTGGAGCCTATACCTACCCCATGGCCTCCAATTACAACGGCCTGCCCCGACCGGGTGTGGTCCTGGTTAATAATGGTCGGGCCAGCACGCTAATTAAAGGTGAAACCTATGAAGACCTGCTGCAGAGGCAGGAAATACCTGCCCATCTTCAGAAAGAAAAGGATCAGTACATGGCCCTTTAAAAAAAACGGCTGCCGGATAATCCCGGCAGTTTTTTTTTTGGAGAAAGAGCCTGGAATTTATTAGTGAAAAGGGCTTTTCTTCCCCCGGAGCAATGGGGGCCGAAATTTTTCCAGGGGAGAATAGGAGGAATGTATATTTTTTTAAACAAACAGGGCAGGGAACCAGGGTTTTTTCGCGAAATAATTAAAAAATTGTGTTCAAAAAAATGAGCAGACAGGGAGTTGAGGCAATAATGGAAGAAAAACCCCTAATTGGAGTAACGGCAACCCAGGAAAAAGGTGATGCTCCATCCAATTATCAAATTGGACGCCACTATATTAATGGAGTAGCCCGGGCGGGAGGAATTCCAATCATTCTTCCCCTGATTCAAAATGAGGAGCAGATCCAGGAACTGGCATTCCGCCTGGATGGTCTCCTGATGTCCGGTGGAGTGGACATGGATCCGATGCTGTTTGGGGAGGAACCCCATCCTAAAATGGGCCGCATTGATCCCGAACGAGATTTTTTTGAGAAAACAATGCTGGAAAAGATGCTGCAACAGGAAAAAGCGGTGTTTGGTATCTGTCGGGGCTGCCAGATAATAAACCTGGTTATGGGGGGAACCATCTATCAGGATTTGCCTGCGCAGAAAGGGGGAGAGCTGGTAAAACACTCTCAGAATGCACCGCGCTGGTATCCCACCCACTCGGTTAAAGTAAAGTCCGGGTCAGATCTGATTGATGTTTTTGCAGATGAAACAATCAGGGTTAATTCCTACCATCATCAGGCTATAAAAGATGTTGCACCTGGATTTACGGCTACCGCCCACGCTCCAGATGGAGTGGTGGAGGCAATTGAATATCAGAAGGATCAGTTTATCCTGGGAGTTCAATGGCATCCGGAACAACTCTGGGAGAGGGATAAAGCAACCCTCGAATTGTTCCGGATGTTTGTAAATAATGCAAGGGGGTAAATCGCATGGGTGAATTACGGGAGGCAGCCAGCCTTGATTTTCTATCCCTGGTTGCCAATCACCTGGAAGAGGGAGTTATTGTAATTGACCGGGAGGGAAAAATAATTGTTTATAATGAAGTGGCCCGCACAATTTTTGGAATTGATCCCCGGGTGGGGCCCGGTCATTCGCCGGGGCAGTTAATGCCTGGGGACCTGGTTATTATTATTGATAATGCCCTGGGAGAAGATGATGGTCAATTAAAACCCGGCAGTCTTAATTTGATTGGGGTTGATCCCAATGAAATTAAGGAGGGGGAGAGTTTTCTGGCTCTGGGAGAATTTGGGGCCCGGCCCGGTGAAGGACGCCTGGAAAAAATGGGTTCTGAAGAGAAAGAAGCCAGCTTTTCCTCGGAATGGAAGGGCCGGTCAATCAAATTGATCCTGGATCGCACTCAGAAAAACATGGAAATAAAAGTTGACCGGCAGCGTTTTTGCTATGAATATAAGGTTGCGGCAGGACATATGGTTATCCTGGATGGTGAAACCGCTGAAGTTAAATTTTATCAGGCCCGGGGCTATACTTCCCGCAGGGAGGACATTGGTGATATACTAAAAGGGACCCGCTTTGGGGCTAAAGGGCCCAGTGCACCGGTTCCTCAACTGAAGGGTCGGAACCTGCAGGAAATTCATCCTCAAAATGAGGAAATTGTCCAGCTTATTGAGTATTTGCGGCAGGATAAAGAAATTAATTCCCGGGTGGAATATGAATTAAATGGTATTCCTGTTCGCTGCAGAACCCAAACCCTGGCCCAGGGAGAAGAAATGGTAGGCGGCTTGCTTTTAGTTGAAGATATATCCGAATTGAAAACCCTATCTTTAGAGCGCGATCGGGCCCTGGCGACGGTGCGCAACCTGGAGAACAGGCTTAACCGGGATTATAGCAAACCTCCTGAGTTTAATAGGATAGTGGGAAATAATCCGGAATTTTTGGACCTGGTGCGGATGGCAGATCGGGCGGCCCGTTCCAATTCCACAATTTTACTCCTGGGCGAGAGCGGAACGGGCAAGGGTGTCTTTGCCCGAAGTATCCATGAAGCCAGCAGCCGCCAGGATGGACCCTTTGTTCAGGTTAATTGTGCTGCCATTCCGGAATCCCTCCTGGAAAGTGAATTATTTGGCTATCAGGATGGAGCTTTCACCGGGGCCAAAAAAAGTGGAAAGCTGGGCAAGTTTGAAATGGCCAATGGTGGAACCCTTTTCCTTGATGAAATTGGGGACCTCAGCCTTTCTCTACAGGGCAAACTACTTCATGTTTTGCAGGATCAAACAATTCAAAGGCTGGGGGGAATTGATCCAATTGAACTGGATATCAGGATAATTGCGGCTACCAATCAGAATCTGGAAGAAGCTTTAGTTAAAAAGGAATTTCGGGAAGACTTATATTATCGTCTGAACATTATTTCCTTGATTATTCCTCCCCTGCGACGGCGCAAAGATGATATCCTGGATCTGATAAACTATCTTTTACCCCGCCTGGCCTCAAAAGTGGGCAAGGAAGTAACGGGAGTTTCTGATGAAGCTCTCCGTTTAATGTTAAACTATGACTGGCCCGGAAATATTCGGGAACTGGAAAATGTCCTGGAACGGGGTATCAACCTGGCTGAAGGAAATATCATCCTTTCCTCATATTTGCCTCCCACCCTGCAGGCTGATCCCGGGTATCAGGGTAAAGAAATGGACGGAGATGGGCTGTCCCTGGAGCAATCGGTTCAGGAGGCAGAAAAAAGAACAATAATCCAGACTCTCCATAGTTGTGGAGGCAATAGGACAGAAGCTGCCCGCCGGTTAAAAGTTGCCCGGACCACCCTTTATAATAAGCTGCAGCGCTACAGGATTAAATCCAGTTGAAAGCTGTGTTATAATTGAATAGGACTGGGGGCGGACATAATGAAAGCGATCACAACCCATGAAATGACAGATTTTGATGGCCTGGCAGCTATGGTTCTGGCCAAAAAATTATTTCCCCACCATCAGGTTTTGCAACCCCAAAAAAAAGGCCGGGGTGTTGAAGATTTCCTGGCATTATATAAGGATGAGTTTTCTTTTATTCAGGAATTTACCGGTGAGGAAAAAATAAATGAACTGGTCCTGGTAGACACCCAGAAAATTCCTTCCACTCTTCTTCCAGATATAACAGTGACCATTTATGATCATCATCCCCCTTTTGAAGTGGATGCCGGTCCCGGTGGAATTATAAAGCCTGTAGGTTCCACCACCACAATTTTGTTGGAGCTGATTAAGGAAAAAGGACTGAAATTATCTGAAGCGGAAAAGGTGCTTGCTGCTATTGCTATTTACAGTGATACTCTTTCTTTTACCGCGGATTATACGGGGCTTGATGACTTTCAGGCTGCTCTGTTCCTCTGGCAGGAAGGTTTTAATATCCATATCCTGCGGGAATTTCTTCACCTTCCCCTCAATCAGAAACAGCAGGATCTTTTAAATGAGTTACTGGACCTGGCCCTGGTCTGGAAAATTAAAGGCTTTAATATTCATGTTTTCCCTTATCAATCGGATCAATATATTTCGGGTTTGAATCAAATTGCTCAGACCCTGATGGATATTCGTGATGCAGATGCAGTTTTTTTAATGCTGGGAACTGATGATCGTCAGTTCCTGGTTGGGCGAGCCCGGGTAAGAGAGATTGACCTTGGTCCTGTTATGGAAAGATTGGGGGGAGGAGGACACCGGGGAGCAGGATCCGCCCTGGTCCGGGATATTGATGGAGCCACTTTGCAGGATAAACTTCGGGGCTACCTGGAACAATTTATTTCTTCAGATTTACTGGCTCGCAATATTATGTCCAGGCCGGTTAAGACCATTACTCCAGATACCACTGTGGAAAAGGCCGAAGAAATCATGGAATTTTACGGCCATAACGGCTTGATAATAATGGATGAGGATGATGTGGCGGGGATTTTTTCCCGAAGGGATTTGCTTAAGGTTAAAAAGCATGGGTTAAGTCATGCCCCCGTAAAAGGATATATGAGCCGCAGGGTTTTGACCATAACCCCTGAAACAACGGTCCCGGAAATCCAGGAAATTATGATAAAAAATAATGTTGGTCGTCTGCCTGTTTTAGATGAAGACGGAGCCCTAAAAGGAATTGTTACCAGGAGTGATCTTTTAAAAGTCCATCATCAGGAACAGCTGGAAGTCAGTAGTTACGGTGGCCAGATGGTTTTACCCCGATTACAGGTTTTTGATGTGGGGGACAAACTGGGCCAGCTGCCTTCCCGACTGGAAAAGATTTTTAAAGAACTTACCATTTGCAGTTCTGAACTGGAAATCAAGGTCTATGTGGTTGGAGGATTTGTTCGGGACCTTCTCCTGGGAATGATTAATTATAATCTTGATTTTATTGTTGAAGAGGATGCAGTTCTCCTGGCCCGAAGATTGACCCGCAAACTGGGGGGAAATTTAACCCAGTTTGCTGATTTTAATACTGCGACTGTTGAACTGGAGGATGGACTGGCCCTGGATTTTGCCCAGACCCGCCGGGAATATTATGAATATCCTGCAGCCCTGCCCCAGGTGGAACCTGCTTCGCTGAAACAGGACCTTTATCGTAGGGATTTCACGGTAAATGCAATGGTCATCGGCCTCTCCGGGACAGAATGGGGACAGCTCATTGATATTTTTGGGGGTTTTCAGGATTTAAAGGCCCGTCGTCTGCAGGCTCTACACACAATGAGTTTTGTGGATGATCCTCAGCGGGTTTTTCGGGGGCTCAGCCTGATTATGCGCTATAATTTTTCTTTTTCTCCTGACACTCGCTCCCTGCTTGAGGAAGCGGTGGAGGTTGATATTTTTCGTAATCTCCCGGCCCTGATAATAAAAGACCACCTGAAAAGGCTTCTCCAACTGGGAGATTGGAGCCGCCTGGCTTTTTTATTTGATGAATTCCGATTGTGGCCAGCTACTCTGACCCCGGTTCCCGAGAAATTAAGCTGGGAAGAAGAAGCCCTTAATTTCCTGGAGCAGATCTGGAACAGAGATCCCAAAAAACGGCTGGACCCTCTCCTTGTTTTTGCTGGTTATGTTTTCCGGGAGGAAAGTCGTGGCTTCCGAGCCTCCCTGGTTGAAAACTGGCAATTGGATAAAAAAGCAGGTCGGTTTTTAGTCGAGGAGCTGGAAATGAAAGATTGTTTTCAGGATAAATTAAAAGAAACCGAGAACGCTGCAGATGTTTTCTGGCTATTTCATTCCTGCACCCGGGAAATGGCCGCCCTGATGGGAGCTCAACTGGGGCCAGGACCCCTGCGGGGAAAAATAGAAAAATTTTTACTTCAGAGCAGCCTTGTTGAGATCAGTGTTTCCGGGCAGGACCTGCTGGACCTTGGTGTTCCCAGGGGTCCTATTCTGGGGGAGATACTACGCAAAATAAAGACTGCTCGCATTAACGGTGAAGTAACAACACCTGATGAAGAACTGGATCTGGCCCGAAGAATTTTCTTTAATAGAGGAGGTAAAAACAGTAATGGTTGAATTACTCCTGATTATACCGGTAATACTCTTATCCCTCTCAGTTCACGAGTTTTCCCATGGGAAAGCAGCTGATGTTCTGGGGGACCCTACCCCGCGATCAATGGGTCGATTGACCCTGAATCCCATTGCCCACCTTGATCCTATTGGAGCGCTGGTTCTCCTTTTAACCCGGCGTTTTGGTTGGGCTAAACCTGTTCCCATTAACCCCCGCAATTTTCGGAATCCTGCCCGGGATATAATGGTGGTCAGCCTGGCGGGGCCCGCCTCTAATGTGGGACTGGCCATTGGTTTCTCATTGGTTTTCCGCTTCATCTTATTTCTCCTGGAGATGGGAGCCCTTACCTATGCGGTAGGGAACTTTACTTTCTTCCTGATTGAAATGATTCAGATTGGTATAATAATAAACCTGGCCCTGGCAATTTTCAACCTGCTGCCGGTTCCTCCCCTGGATGGCTCCAAAATTTTGCGAGGGGTATTGCCCTATCGTTATCACCGCCATCTTAATTTCCTGGAAGGGCCCTATGGCTTTATTATCATTATTTTGCTTCTATTCACTGGTGTTCTGGGGCGGGTAATTTCGCCCATTATCTTTTTCTTTTATAATATCTTAATGCTGGGGGTTTAGAAGAAAGGAGCGAAAAAATGGAGAGGAAAAGGGTTTTGAGCGGTAATCGGCCTACGGGTCGGTTGCACCTGGGTCATCTGGTGGGGATACTGGATAACTGGGTGCAGATGCAGAAAGATTATGATTGTTTTTACGAAGTTGCAGACTGGCATGTCCTGACCACTTCAATTGAAAATAGCTCCGCTATTCCCGAACATACCCGGGAAATGGTCCTGGACTGGTTTGCGGTAGGGATAGATCCCGAGCAGAGCACCGTTTTTGTCCAGTCCAGGGTCCCCGAACATGCCGAACTTCATTTGCTTTTTTCCATGCTGGCTACTGTTTCCCGCCTGGAAAGAAACCCGACCTACAAAGAACAGATCAATGAACTTAACCTTGGAGATCAGGTCAGTTACGGGCTTTTGGGTTATCCCGTGCTCCAGGCGGCAGATGTTTTAATATACCGGGCTCATGCGGTCCCTGTTGGCGAGGATCAGCTTCCCCATCTGGAGTTTACCAGGGAAATGGCCCGGCGCTTTAACTATGTTTTCGGTGAAGTTTTTCCCATCCCTGAACCCCACCTGACCAGGGCACCTCGCCTGCCGGGGATTGATGGAAGAAAAATGAGCAAAAGTTATAACAATGCCATTTTCCTTACCGATGACCCGGATACTGTGTATAAGAAGGTCTGGAATATAGTTACCGATCCAGGGAGAATTCGCCTGAAAGACCCCGGGAACCCGGAAGTCTGTCATGTTTATTCTTTTTATCAGGTTTTTGCAACGGAAAGAACCGGGGTTGTAGGTCAGGAATGCCGGGAGGCAGAGCGGGGCTGTACTGGCTGTAAAAAGGAACTGGTGGAAATCCTGATTAAACTACTACAACCAATCCAAAAGGAAAGAGAAAAGTATCAAGAGGAACCCGGCTTGATCGAGGATTACCTGGCCCATGGGACAGAAAAAGCTCGAGAAGAAGCGATAAAAACCATGAAAGCTGTTCGGCAGAAAATGGGAGTCGGGAGGATTTAGGGTGGAATACAACCTCAAGCTGGATTCTTTTGAAGGGCCCCTGGATCTTTTGATCCATCTCATTGAAAAAAATCAACTGGATATTAGCGAGATTTCCCTGCATAAGATTACCAGCCAGTACCTGGATTACCTGAATCAGATGGAAGAAATGGATCTGGAAATCGCCAGTGAATTTCTGATTTTAGCTGCCCAGTTGTTGCAGTTAAAAACCAGGAATCTGTTGCCAGGGAGAAAAGCGAAAAACCCAGGCCCGCCTCCCCAACCCGATCTGATAAAAAGGTTGTTTTTTTACCGGCAGATAAAAAAGGTGACCGGTCTTTTAGATGATATTCAATCCAGGCGGATTGATGCTTATAATCGGGATTCGGATCACTTGATTTATTTTCTCAGTCGCTACGAGGACCTGGAAAAGCAGCGAGAAAATCCCCTGGAAGGGATCAATTTACAGCAGTTGGTCCAGGCCTATAATCGAGCCTGTATTGATTCTCGGGCCCGCCAGAAAAAAGAAAAAGAAACAACTCCCAATTGGTACGAGTTTGAAGGAGAAACATTTACCGTAACAGAAAAAATGGAAGAAATAATCGATTATTGCAGCAATTATCCGGATGGCTTTTCTTTTGGGAAAATGGTTCAGGATAAAAAGAACCCCCAGGAAAAAGTAGTATCTTTTCTTGCTCTCCTGGAACTGATCAAATCCAGGAAGGTTAAAATCGCCAGAGGTGCTCAGGCTGAAAAACTGATAATTAAGGGAGGTATGGCTTAGTGTCCTCGCCGCCAGAACTCAAGGGGGCGGTTGAAGCCCTGATTTTTCTTGCTGCAGAACCGGTTACTGTTGAAGAAATGGCTGTGGTCCTGGAAGTAAGGCAGGAGGAGGTCCAGGGAGCAGTGGAAGACCTGAAAAACGATTATAATCAATCCGGGCGCGGTATTCAACTGGATGAATTGGCCGGTGGATTTGTGTTTTCAACCCGGATGGAATATGGGGAATATGTCCGCAGGCTATTTCAGCCCGGCTTAAAACAACGAATCACCCGGGCTTCTCTGGAAACCCTGGCCATAATTGCCTATCGGCAGCCTATAACCCGGGGTGAAATCGAAAAAATCCGGGGAGTAAAGGCGGAGAAGGCCCTTTTTACCCTGGTGAAAAAGGGTTTGATCCAGGAGGTTGGCCGCCTGGAAAAAACCGGCACTCCCATCCTATACGGAACCACTTCTGCTTTTTTGTATCATTTTGGCCTGGCTGATATTTCGGAACTGCCTGATCCCGATGGAATACAGGAAGCGGGACCTCCTGACCTGGGGGAAGACGACTCAGGTTCCCAGGGGGCCGCAGAAAAATCTGGGGATTGATGGATTTTGGGGCAGTCAGTTAGGGGGGCAGGTTGTGGAAAGATTACAAAAAGTTCTGGCCCGGCGAGGGGTCGGCTCCCGCAGAAAATGTGAAGAGTATATAACTGCTGGCCGGGTGGAGGTAAATGGCCGCATTGTTAGGGAACTGGGGAGCAGGGTTGATCCCCATCGGGATGAGATAAGATTTGACGGACAGTTGATTGCAGCAGTCGCAATGATTTATCTGTTATTCAATAAACCCCCTTTTTGTATCACTACCAGGGAGGATCCCGGGGGCCGCCCCACAGTTATGGATTACCTGCCTTCCTCCTATCAGGATCTGCATCCCGTTGGGCGTCTCGACTGGGATACGGAGGGGCTCCTTCTTCTGACCAATGATGGTGAATTGACCTATAAATTAACCCATCCCCGTCATCAGGTTGACAAAACTTACCGGATCTGGACTGATAAAAGGGTGGGGAAGGAAGAAATGGAAAAACTGAGAAGGGGTATCAAACTGGAAGATGGATGGACTGCTCCTGCGGTAGTAAAAAAAATTTCCCCGGGACTCCTGGAAATTTCCATTCATGAGGGGCGAAATCGCCAGGTCAGGCGGATGATGAGTGCCCTTAACCTTGCGGTAAACCGCCTGCAGAGAATTCGCATGGGCAACCTGGAACTGGGAGATCTCCCTGCCGGTGAATTTCGGGAGTTGAGCAGCCAGGAAAAAGAGCAATTAAAAGCCCTGTTTTGTAGCTCTTAAAGGTTTATCAGGGCCAATGTAGAACTAGAACAGCAAAGCCCTGAAAGGAACTCCACCATAGCTAGTTGTAGCCTTATTGGAAAAATTATTAAGGAGGTAAAAAAGATGGAACTTTTGAAGGTGTCAGCAAACTCTAAACCCAAAGCGGTAGCAGGAGCACTGGCTGCGATTTTAAGGAATGAAAAGAGAGTAGAGATGCAGGCTATTGGCGCCGGGGCTATCAATCAGGCGGTAAAGGCCATTGCCATTTGCAGGGGCTATGTAGCCCCCAACGGAATTAACCTGATAATGTACCCTTCTTTTGCCGAGATTGAAATTGACGGTGAAGAAAGAACAGCAATTAAATTTATTGTAGAAGCGCGATAGTTTTTTTGTTGATGAGGGAATGAAATGGGGGAAGAACATGCACATCAAGGGAATTACCCTCCAGGGTTTTAAGTCATTCCCAGAGAGGGTAACGATCTGGTTCGACGGAGAAATAACTGCAGTGGTAGGACCCAACGGTAGTGGCAAAAGTAATATTGTTGATGCAATCAGGTGGGTTCTGGGGGAGCAGAGTGCCAAGACTCTCCGGGGCGGTAAAATGGAAGATCTTATTTTTTCTGGAACGATCAAGAGGAGGCCTCGTCAGTCAGCCGAGGTCACCCTGATTCTGGATAATTCTGGGGGCGAACTTCCTCTGGATGAAAAAGAGGTTCGCGTCAGCCGCAGGGTACATCAGTTGAAGGGTAGCAGTTATCTCCTTAATGGAGAGACATGTCGGTTAAAAGACATTGAAAACCTTCTACTGGACGGAGGGATGCGCCGGGATTCTTCCTCCATCCTGGGACAGGGGAAGATTGAAAGTATTTTAATGAGTAAACCCATGGACCGGCGGGAACTTTTTGAGGAAGCCTCGGGAATAATAAAGTACAAGAATCGAAAAAAGGAAGCCCGGGCTAAGCTGGATCATACCGAGCAGCAACAGCAGCGAATCAGGGATATCATAAACGAGCTGAACCGGCAGGCCAGGCCCCTGCAGGAACAGGCCCGTAAGGCCCGAGAATACAGAGACCTCCAGGACCGGCTTTTTTCCCTGGAGGTAAACCTGTTTTTGCACCGCTTTAACCGCTACTCCCTGCGGTTGAATAAGGTTTTTGCAGAAATAGAAAAAATCAAAGAAGAACGGGATCAAAAGTTAAGGGAACGGGCTGAACTGGGAGAAACTCTGGAAAAAAGCACAGGTTGCCAGAGGGAAACACTTCGAAAACTGGAACAAAAGCGGGAAAAAATTTATCAACTGGGAATTAAAGAAGAAGGTCTGGGTAACAAGATTGAAATAAATCAGGAGAAAATTAAAGTTAATCGGACTGCCAGAAAGGAAAGGCTGGAAGAACTGGAAAATTTGAGTTCTTTATTTGACCAGAAAAATGAGGAAAAAAAAGAACTGGAAAAAAAACTGGAACAAAAAGAGAAGAAGGTTTCTTTCCTGGAAAACCGCCTTGAATCTATTTCCCAGGAAGAACAGGAGAAAATCAAACGCGATCATACCCTGAATCAAAGACGAGAAGGGTTACGAACAGAAATAAGGGAAAGCCTGGATGCCCTGAACAAAAAAAGGCAGGCTCAACAGGAACTGGAAGGCAGAATTGCTCAGATGGAAACCAGGTTTCAGGAACTAAAAACATCCCGACAGAATAACTCCTGCAACCTGGCCGAGCAGAAGGACCACCTGGAAAAAAGAAATTCGGAACTCAAAGCAAAAAAAGAGGAACAGCAAAATGCCCTGAATGCTGAAAAGAAACTAAATAAAGAGCTGGAGAAAACACGGGAACAGTATAATAGTTTAGAGGAACAGAAAAATCAAAAGGAAAAGAACCTGATCAGTATCCGCAACCGGCTGGGAGTAATCGGTGAGTTCAGGGAAAAAGGCCGCGGTTATTCCAGTGGTGTTCGGCTGGTACTGGAAGAAGCGGAAAAGGGAAAGCTGGCGGGGATCAGGGGGGTTGTGGCCGAAAATTATGAAGTTGATGTCCGGTATGGAGAAGCAATTGCTGCTGCTCTGGAGGGTAGGGAGCAGAATGTAATTGTTGATAGTGACCGGGCGGCCGAAAATGCTATTCAGGTTCTCAGGAGAAAAAATGCAGGGCGGGTAACTTTTCTACCCCTGGACCTTATTGCCCCACGCCAGTTAAGGGAAGAAGAAAAAAGGGTGCTGAAAGACCCTGGAATACTGGGGACGGGCCTTGATCTGATCGAGTTTCCCCCTGAAATGCAGCCGGTATTTTCATTTCTCTTGGGGAGGGTTGTAATCGCAGAGAAAATGACCCAGGCCCTGGAGGTTTACCGGAAGCTGAAGAAGAAAGTCCGGCTGGTCACGTTAAAAGGAGATGTTATTCAACCTGGTGGAGCCATTACCGGGGGAGGCCGGCGGCAAAGGTCCCTTTTTAAAGGTAGCCATCAGGAGGCTCAACTTTCCCGGGAAAGGGATAGCCTGGAACAGGAACTCCAGGAACTGGAAGCAAAAAGGGAGAAGGTCGGTGCCCGGCGCGATAAATTAAGGGGTCAACTGGAAGAGTCCCGCGGTCGGGTTTATGAGCTCCAGCTGGCCCAAAAAACCCTGGAAAAGGACATTTCTTTCCAGGAAAACAATCTGGAGCAAATGCGTTTGGCCCTGGAGAAGAATGAGACCGGGTTAAATCAATTAAGGGAAGAACAGGAGACCCTGGAGCAAAAAAAAGAAAAAAACGAACAGAAAATATCCCGGTTACAGGAAAATATCCAGGCCAGCAGAAAAAAGCTGCAGGAGCTGGAAAAAGAAATAGATGAATTGTACCGGGTGCGGGGGGAACATCAAAATTCGGTAATGGATTTGCGGGTGGAAATGGCTGAAACCAGCCAGGAATTCAGTTATACTCAACAGCAACTGGAAAAAAACAGGGGAGAAATAGAGAAAATTAATCAGCAACAGGAGGAAAAGGAAGAGCACCTGGAAAAGATCCATCAATCTATCTCTCAACTGGAAAGCAATATAAATGAATGGAAAGAAGAAAAAACTTCCCTTCGAGAAGAGCAGATTTCCCTGAAATCGGAAAAAAAGGAACTGGAAGAAAAAAGGGAGGAACTCCAGGAGAAGGTAGAAACAATACAAAAACAAACTGGAATACTGGATGAGCAGGTTGAAACCCTGGAAAAGAAAATGCACCGACTGGAGATAGAAAGAACCCGCCTGCAGGGAGAAAAAGAAAAAATTTCTGACTGGCTGTACCGGGAATATGATTTGAGCATAGAAAAAGCCCGGTCTTATGCGGATGATAGTTTCCAGAAAAAAGGAGCGGAAAAAGAAATAAAATTAATTAAAAAGAAGATGGAAGCACTGGGGCCTGTAAACCTGGGAGCTATTGAGGAATATGAAAACCTGGAAAAAAGGTTGAATTTCATGCGGGAACAGCACGGAGACCTGCGAGAAGCCCAGGCAATTCTGCACAGAATAATTGAAGGCATTGATCGGAACATGGCCCGGAAATTTAAGAACACCTTCCAGGAGGTTAATAAGGAATTTGAGATAATCTTTAACAAGTTGTTTCAGGGAGGAAAAGCCTACCTTTATTTATCCGATGAAGAAGAACTCCTGGAAACAGGAGTTGAAGTGGTGGCTCAGCCCCCGGGGAAAAAATTGCAAAAACTTTCTCTGATGTCTGGTGGAGAAAAAGCCTTAACTGCCATTGCCCTTCTTTTTGCCCTGATGAAGGTCAAACCAAGTCCTTTTTATATCCTGGATGAAATTGATGCACCACTGGATGATGCCAATGTGGATCGCTTTATTTCCTTTCTGGCGGAAATCAATGATTTATCCCAATTTATTATTATAACCCACCGCAAGAGAACAATTGCTGAAGCCAGTACCATCTATGGAGTCACTATGGAGGATGAAGGGGTATCAAGAATAATTTCCTACCGGGTGAAAGAAAGGGCCGGGTAAAAATGAGCTGTTTTTTCCGGTAGAACTGTATCAGAGCCTGGAGCAAATTACTTTTCAGGCAATGGACAGGCTGGATTCTTCCTGGCATACCTTGAACAGCAGGGTATCCCGGAACTAAATTTCAATTGGAGTTAGAGACTTTTAAGCTGGGGAGTGATTTTGTGAGCATACTGGAAAAATTAAAAGCCGGCCTGGCAAAAACTCGCCAGGGAATCTGGCAGAATACTATAGGTCTTTTCCAACGCAAGGTTGATGAAGATTTTTTTGAGGAACTGGAGGAACTTTTAATCCAGGGAGATGTTGGCGTAAAAACAACTATGGAGCTAATTGAAGAGCTGCAGGCGGTGCAGAAAGAAAAAAAACTGGAGGGGGAAGAACTTTTTTCGGAATTCAAAAAAATTCTGGCTGGTTTTTTGAAAACAGCACCTGTGGAGCTGGATAAGGAGCGTTTAAATATTCTTCTTCTGGTGGGAGTCAACGGTTCAGGAAAAACCACTTCCCTGGCCAAACTGGCCCACCATTTTCAACAGGAAAATTTTGCCCCCATGCTGGTAGCCGGGGATACCTTCCGGGCAGCAGCTATTGATCAGCTGAAAATCTGGGGAGAAAGGCTCAACCTGCCCGTTATTGCTCAGAGCTCGGGTTCGGACCCAGCAGCGGTTTGTTATGACGCCCGGGAATCTGCCCTGGCCCGGGGCAAGAACCTTTTGCTGGTTGATACCGCTGGACGGCTCCATACAGAGAAAAATTTAATGGCAGAATTAAAAAAAATAAAAAGGGTTCTTAACCGGGATCAGCCCAATTTGAAAACCCTCCTGGTTCTGGATGCGACCAACGGGCAAAATGCCCTGGAACAGGGCCGTATTTTTAATGAGGCCCTGACAATTGATGGGGTGATCCTGACCAAATTGGATGGAACTGCACGAGGAGGAATTGTTTTTCCTCTGGCCAGGGAATTAGACCTGCCAGTTTTTAAACTGGGGCTGGGAGAAGGGATGGAGGATTTAAAACCCTTTATTCCAGAACTGTTCGTGGGGCAACTCCTGGAGGGAGAATAGGGTCTTTTTTAGCGACAATATGCTTGACAAAGGGATCAGTGTTTATTATACTATCACCTGTAAAGGTATTTTCCTTAACAGAATGCAGGTGATTTTATGCTGGGAAAAACGGTGCTGATTGGCTATCTTTTCGATTTTTACGGAGCCCTCCTCACCCCCAGGCAGCGGGAAATTATCAGCCTGTACTACATGGAAAATTTTTCCCTGGGAGAGATAGGGGCAGAATTGAAAATCAGCAGGCAGGCGGTTTATGATCACCTGCACCGTGCAGAACAGGTATTACAGGAATATGAGGGTAGAATGGGACTGGTGCAGAGAGATCGGAAACTGAAACAGGGCCTGGAAGAAATTAAAGCAGGGCTCAACGGATGTTCGTGTTCGCAAAGGGAAGCTTTACTGCAAAAGGTAAAGCAAATGGAAAAATTATGAGAGGGGATTGGTAATATTGGTTTTTGCCAGTCTTTCGGAAAAACTGCAGGGAGCAATGCAAAAACTGCGGGGCAAAGGTAAAATTTCTCCCCGGGATGTTAAGGCAGTTATGAAGGAGGTCAAAATGGCTCTCCTGGAAGCTGACGTTAATTTCCGGGTAGTAAAGGATTTTGTTGCTCGCGTGGAAGAAAAAGCTGTAGGGGAGGAAGTGCTTTCCAGCCTGACCCCCGGGCAGCAGGTAGTTAAAATTGTCCATCAGGAGTTAACAGAACTGATGGGTCGGGAGCGGGCAGAGCTCCAGCTTACGGGGGAAATCCCTGTCATTATGCTGGTTGGCCTCCAGGGAGCAGGAAAAACTACCGCCACCGCCAAACTGGGCAAGTACCTGCAAAAAGGTGGGAAAAGGCCGCTCCTGGTGGCAGCAGACGTTTATCGACCTGCAGCAATTGATCAGCTGGAGACCCTGGGTCAGCAGACTGATCTGGAGGTTTTCTCCCTGGGAACGAAAACCAGCCCCAGGGATATCTGTCGGGGTGCTCTTTCCCAGGCCCGCCGGGACGGAATGGCCCCGGTTATTATTGACACCGCGGGGCGTCTGCATATCAATGAGGAGATGATGGCTGAACTTGCAGATCTTAAGAAGGATCTTAAACCGGCTGAAATTCTCCTGGTTGCTGATGCCATGACCGGTCAGGATGCAGTAAACCTGGCCCAGAGTTTTAATAAGGATCTGGGGCTCACCGGGGTAATCCTGACCAAAATGGATGGAGATGCCAGGGGAGGAGCTGCTCTTTCAATTAAGGCGGTGACCGATGCTTCCATAAAATTTGTGGGGGTTGGAGAGAAAGCAGATGCCCTGGAGCCGTTTCATCCTGATCGACTGGCCTCCCGAATTCTGGGCATGGGTGATATGATGAGCCTGATCGAAAAAGCAGAAAAAAGCTATGATCAGGAACAGGCCGCCCAGATGGAAAAGAAAATGCGGGAAGCCAGCTTTACCTTCGATGATTTTCTGGAGCAGTTGCATCAGGTGCGGGAAATGGGTCCCCTGGAAGATATCATTGGAATGCTGCCTGGAATGGGCAACAAAAAGATGTTAAAAAAACTCCAGGTGGATGAAAAGCAGCTGACCTATACTGAGGCCATTATTAATTCGATGACCAGAAAAGAAAGGCAGAGTCCAGAAATAATTGATGGAAGTCGGCGTCGTAGAATTGCCAGCGGCAGTGGAACTTCCACCCAGGAGGTCAATCGGCTGCTCAAGCAGTTTAAGGAAATGAAAAAAATGATGAAGAGATTTCAAAAGCCGGGGAAGAAATCCATGATGAAAAACCCCTTCCCCTTCTAGAACAAAAGTGGAGGTGAACAGTTTGGCAGTAAAAATCAGGTTAAAAAGAATGGGTGCCAAGAGGAATGCATTTTATCGCTTTGTGGTTGCGGATTCCAGGCGGGCTCCGGATGGGCGTTTTATTGATGAGCTGGGATATTATAATCCCACCCGGGAACCGGCTGAAGTTAAAATCGAAGAAGAAAAAGCCCTGGACTGGATGGCTAAAGGTGCTCGCCCGTCGGATACCGTCCGGGCACTCTTCCGCAAGGCCGGTATAATGGAAAAATTTCAACAGGAGAAATAGCGAGGGGGGCTTCCTTTGCAGGAACTTATCAGGTATATTGCCTGTGCCCTGGTGGATAATCCCGATCAGGTGCAGGTTTTTGTGGAAGAAGAGGATAAGACACTGCGGGTAGGCATTAAAGTAGCTGAAGAAGATATGGGAAAAGTAATAGGTAAACAGGGTCGAATTGCCAAGGCTATCAGGACTGTAGCTAAAGCTTCTGCTGCCCGGGAGGGCAAGAGGAGTCAGGTGGATATCCTGGACTGATTATCGACCCCTTATCCGGAGTAGCGAGGTGTTGTTATGGAATATCTGGCTGTGGGCAAGGTGTTAAAACCCCAGGGGGTAAAAGGGGAATTGAAGGTTGAGCCCTGGACCCGTTCCCCGGAAAGATTTAAAAACCTGTCCCGGGTCTTCACCGATATTCCAGAATATGAAACCTTGGAATTAGTTCAAGTGCGCTGTCATCGGAGATTTGTTTATTTAAAAGCCGCAGGAATTGATTCCCTGGAAGAGGCCGAAGGGTTGCGGGATAGCCTTCTCTGGATCCCCGAATCCTGGCGGGAGGAGTTGCCCCCCGGGGAATATTACATTTATGATCTCCTGGGGATGCAGGTTTACTGCACAAGTGGGGAATACCTGGGTGAATTAAAAGAGGTTTTGTCCCTACCTGGCAATGACGTATTCCTGGTGAAAAAGGGGCAGCAGGAACTATTGATCCCGGCCCTGCACCGAGTTATAAAGGAAGTAGATATGGGCCGGTCCCGAATGGAAATTATAATGCTGCCGGGCCTGCGGGAGGCGGGGAAATATGCGGATTGATATAATAACAATTTTTCCGGAATTATTTATTCCTTTTTTGCAGAAGGGAATAATTGGACGAGCAAGGGAAAAAAGTGCAGTGCAGATTGCTACTCATGACCTGCGGGAATTCACCACTGATCGCCACCGCATGGTTGATGATTATCCCTACGGTGGGGGACCGGGAATGGTATTGAAACCGGAACCTATCTGGAGAGCAGTAAAACAGATCCCTCAGGCAGGACGGGTTGTTTTTCTTACTCCTCAGGGGCGGACCTTTGATCAGGATAAAGCCTGGGAATTATCCCAGATTAAAAACTTAACTTTAATTTGCGGGCGATATGAAGGTGTTGACGAGAGGGTTCGCGAAGAACTTGTAGATGAAGAACTCTCTATTGGTGATTATGTCCTGAATGGAGGGGAAGTTCCAGCTATGGTCGTGGTAGAAGCTGTGGTTCGACTTCTGCCCGAGGTGCTGGGAGATGAAGACTCGGTAGCCGGAGATTCCTTTTATCATGGGCTACTGGATCATCCCCACTATACCCGGCCGGAGGAATTTGCCGGTCGAAGAGTGCCCCGGGTTTTATTAAGCGGGGATCATAAACGAATAGAACGCTGGAGAAAAAAGGAAAGATTGCGCCAGACTCTTATCAGAAGGCCTGATCTGTTCCAGGAGGCCCAGCTAAGTCCCGAGGAACAGGAGTTGCTGGAACAGGTTAAGATTGAGATCAGGGATGGTCTGGACGGAAAGGAGGACAGCAATGAAAGGTATTGATCGAATTGAAGGGAAACATTTAAGAGAAGATATTCCCCAGTTCAAACCGGGTGATACGGTAAAAATTCAGGTCCGAGTTGTGGAGGGAGGCAAGGAAAGGACCCAGCTTTTCCAGGGGATTGTGCTCCGGAGAAAAGGTGGAGGTCTGCGAGAAAGCTTCACCGTTCGGAAGGTATCTCACGGAATTGGAGTGGAAAGAACCTTTCCCCTGCATTCCCCCAGCATTGGGAAAATTGAAGTCGTCAGACGGGGCGATGTTAACCGGGCCAAGCTTTACTACCTGCGCAAGAAAGTAGGGCGAGCTGCCCGGGTCAAAGAAAAGAGGTTTTAATCCAAAGGGGGACTGTTGTCCCTCTTTGTTTTATGGAGGTAGTTGAATGAACAACTGGTACCCAGGACTTATGGTTAAAACCAGAAAAGAATTGCAGGATAATATATCTATGATTGACCTGTTGCTGGAGGTTAGGGATGCAAGAATTCCTGTTACCAGCAGGCCCAGGGATCTGGACCAATTGCTCAAGGGTCAGGACCGGTTTATTGTTCTTTCCCGGGGGGATCTGGCCGACAAAGAAGGGACCAGGCAATGGGGTGATTATTTTAGCAGCAAGGGAGATCAGGTTTTTGTCCTTGATATTCCCCGCCGGGAAGGATTGTCGGAATTAAAAAATTCCATGCAGGAAAAAGCTGATCAGATTAAGTCCTACCGCCAGAAAAAGGAAAAAGGGAAGCGCCCCCTGCGAATTATGGTGGCTGGAATACCCAATGTTGGGAAGTCAACTCTTCTTAATGCCCTGGCTGGAAGGAAGATGGCCAAAACTGGAAATGTGGCCGGGACCACCAGGGGCAAACAATGGCTAAAAGTTAATTCTGATCTTTCTCTGCTGGATACTCCTGGAATTGCGGGGCCGGATCAGGACCGGGAAACCGGCCTGATTCTTGCTGCAGTAGGAGCCCTGCGAGAAGGGGTTTTCGATAACCTGGAGGTGGCCTATGAGCTGCTTAAACGACTGAGTCAGATCAGGGTGCCGGGTTTTGAAGACAGATATGGCTTTCCCCTGGAAGGGATTATTCCCTGGGAAGCCCTGGAGGGAGTAGGGCGGGCTCGAGGCTGTTTTCAGCCGGGTGGAGCCATTTATCTGGAAAAAGCCGCTTCCCTTCTTTTGCAGGATTTCAGGAAGGGCTATCTGGGAAGGGTAACTCTGGAATACCCCGAGGAGGAGGAGACGTAGAGTTGCTGGAAGAGCTAACAATTGCCCAGATTAAAAAGGCCATTCAGGGCAAAAAAGTATATTCTCTGGACCTGGTGCAGGCCCTGCTGGATGATCCCCGGCAGGGGGTGCAGAAAATCGGGCGCAATCTAAAAAAAGAAATGGAGGCCCGGCAGAATCGAATTGAAAGGTTTCGGGCCATGACTGCCTTTGATCGGGGACACTTTCCACAGGAAGGTTTTCAACTGGCAGGGGTTGATGAGGTGGGCCGAGGCCCCCTGGCAGGCCCGGTAGTAGGGGCTGCTGTTTTGCTGCGCCCCGGTGCGCCACTCTATGGAATTCAGGATTCCAAGGAACTTTCTCCCCGTCAGCGGGAAGAGCTCTTTTGTTTAATCCATAAATATAGTGATGCCTGGGGAGTAGGGCTTGTAACCCCTTCAGAAATTGATCGGCTCAATATAGGGCGAGCTTCCTGCCAGGCAATGATAATGGCCCTGGAAGGAATAAAAAGCCGGGTTGATCATGTCCTGGTGGATGGAAATCAGAAGCTCGAAGGCCTGGAAATAAAGCAGACCACGGTGGTTGGAGGGGATAATAAATCCCTGGTTATTGCTGCGGCCTCAATTGTGGCCAAGGTTTTGCGGGACTGGATTATGCAAAGTCTGGATCGGTCATATCCGGGATACGGGTTTGCTCATAACAAGGGCTATGGCAGTCCCGATCATCTGCTTGCTCTACAGGACCTGGGACCCTGTCCCCTGCACCGGTTTTCCTTCTCCCCGGTTCGAAAGGCAGGGGATCAAAAAGGAGGGACTCTTTTTGAGTAAGAAAATTGCCCGGGCCGGTGTAATAGCGGCCCTTTATATTGTTATTACTTTTCTCCTGCAGGCTATAAGTTTTGGCCCGGTACAGTTAAGGGTGGCAGAAGCTCTTACAGTGCTCCCCATTCTGTACCTGGAAGCAGTGCCGGGGGTTTTTGCCGGAGTTTTGATTGCCAATATCTTTGGGGGCCTGGGGCTGGTCGATATAGGACTGGGCAGTCTCATTTCTCTCCTGGCAGCTTTTTTGACCTATCTTTTTCGCAAAAACTTTCTGGCCTACCTCAGTCCCATAATTCTCAATGGCTTTCTGGTCAGTGCCTATCTACACCTTCTTTTTGATCTGCCCTACTGGGAAGTGGCTTTCAGTATAACGGTCAGCCAGGCTATTGTTATCCTTGGTCTTGGTTATCCTTTGATCAGGTATCTCCGCCGAATTCAGAGGGACATAGATTTTTTGCAGTAGGGATCCTGCCTTTACAAACCGTTAGGGAAGCCCTATAATATATAAATAGTATGGAAGGAGGGGTATTCTTGAACGAAAATGTGGCTCAGATTTTAAATTTTTTGATGGAAAAGATTTCCGAAGAAGAAATTAACATTAAAAAAGAGGAACTGGTTCAATATCTTCTGGATGAAGGATACCCCCTTGAAGATATTGATGCAGCTTTTCAGCTTATTTTTGCCCAGCAGCAACAGAATGTAATTGATCTTACTCCCCTGGCGGGAGTTGAACTTTCCTCCCTTCGACAGCGCCTGCTGACCCTGGAAGAAAAAATGAATTTAACCAACAGGGCTACCGGGGTGTTGTGGAAAGTTCAGACAACGGGTCTTCTTGATTTACAGCAATGGGAGTATCTGTTGCTGACCCTATTCAGCGAAAGGGAGTTGCCCCTGGATTGCTCCAGCCTGTGGCAGGCATTGGAAAAAATCCTGATCGCTGAAGAACTGGCAGTGCTGGCCCGTTCAATTCCTGAGTTTTCGCCTTTTATGCAGGACGCCAGATATTATATTAACTGAAGGGACGAGATAGGATGGCACAGAAACTGGTGATTGTTGAATCCCCGGCCAAGGCCCGGACCTTAAAAAGATTTCTGGGGAAAAATTATAAGGTTGAAGCATCCATGGGTCACCTGATTGATTTGCCCCGAAGCAAACTGGGTGTTGATGTTGAAAATAATTTTAAGCCCCACTATATTACAATCCGAGGCAAAGGGAAAATCCTGGCCGGTTTAAAAAAAGAAGCCAAAAAAGCCGATGAAGTATTCCTGGCAACTGACCCTGACCGGGAAGGGGAGGCCATTTCCTGGCACCTCCAGCGGGCTTTAAACATTCCCAACCCGCAGTGCCGGGTGGTTTTCAATGAAGTTACCCGGGGAGCAGTAAAAAAAGCGATGGAAAAACCCCGGGATATTGATGATCAACTGGTTGATGCTCAGCAGGCCAGGCGGATTCTGGATCGACTGGTTGGTTATAAGTTGAGTCCTCTGCTCTGGAAAAAAGTAAAAAAAGGATTGAGCGCGGGTCGGGTTCAAACCGTTGCAGTCCGTCTTATCTGTGAACGGGAACGGGAAATTGAAGATTTTAAAGAAGAGGAATACTGGACCGTAACCGGGAAATTTAAAGCGGGAAAGAAGGATTTTTCTGCCCGCCTTTTCCGCATTGATCAGGATAAAGTAAAAATAAAGAATGAAGAACAGGCCCAAAACCTGGTTGAGGAAATCAAGAAAGAAAAATATAAAATTACCCGGGTTAAAGAAAAAATAAGGAAAAGGAGGCCTTTGCCTCCCTTTATTACCAGCACCCTGCAGCAAGAAGCAATAAAAAGGCTAAAATTTACTGCGCGCAAAACAATGACTGTTGCCCAGCAACTTTATGAGGGGTTGCCAGTTGAAAGGCGAGGGCCAACCGGCCTTATCACCTATATGCGGACTGATTCAGTCCGCACCTCACCCGTGGCTCAAAAAGCAGCTCGCCAGATTATAGAAGAAAAATTTGGCTCCCGGTTTTTGCCCGACAAACCCCAGCAATATAAAGGTAAGGGGGGCAGCCAGGATGCCCATGAAGCTATTAGACCAACTGATCCCCAGATGACTCCCGATCGAATAAAAAAATTCCTGGATAAAGATCAATTCCGGCTTTACAGCCTTATCTGGGAACGATTTATTGCCAGCCAGATGAAACCGGCTGAGTTTTCTGGCCTGAATGTTGATGTTCAGGGTGGGAAATATACATTTCGGGCCAATGGATCCCGGATTATTTTCCCTGGTTTTCTCCAGGTTCTGGGCACAGAGACAATTGAAGAAAATATCCTCCCTCCCCTGAAAGAAGGGGAACAGGCCCGGTTGGAAGCCCTGGAGAAAAAACAGCATTTTACCCAGCCACCCCCTCGCTATACCGAGGGTACACTGGTAAAAGAACTCGAAAACAAGGGGATTGGGCGACCTTCAACTTATGCCCCTATAGTCAGCACCATTCAGCAGAGGGGCTATATTATCAGTGAAAATCAACGGTTTAAGCCCACTGACCTGGGTTTCAAAGTCAATGATCTTCTGACCTCCTTTTTCCCGGAAATTACCGAGGTTCAGTTTACGGCCAGTATGGAAGAAAAACTGGATAAAGTTGAAGATAATGAGGAAGACTGGGTGCAGTTGCTACGTGATTTTTATGATGACTTTAAAGTTAAACTGGAAAAAGCCCAGGAACAGATGCAGGAAGTGGAAATTGAGGATATTGAAACGGACATCGAATGTGATAAGTGTGGGGCCATGATGGTTGTTAAACATGGAAGGTTTGGTAAATTCCTGGCCTGCCCCGCCTTTCCCGAGTGCCGCAATACTAAACCCTATATGCTCCTGGAGGATATAAAATGTTTTGCCTGTGGCAAAGGAAATATTGTTCAACGCCGCAGTAAGAAGGGGCGAACCTTTTTCGGTTGTGATCATTTTCCCGAGTGTGAGTATATTACCTGGGCTCGGCCCCTACCGGAGAATTGTCCCAGCTGTGGAGCCTTCTTGCAGGAAAAAAGGACTAAAAAAGGAGTCAAACGTTTTTGCGCCAGGGAAGAATGTGATTATGAACAGGGAGAGGATAAAGGTGGCAGGGGTTGAAATAATTGGAGGAGGGCTGGCCGGGGCCGAGGCGGCCTGGCAGATTGCCTGCCGGGGAGAAAAAGTGCGGCTTTATGAAATGCGCCCCGGGGAGAGTACTCCTGCTCATCAGACGGGACACCTGGCAGAGCTGGTTTGTAGTAATTCCCTGGGCTCGGAAAAGGAAAGTACAGGCGGTGGGATCTTAAAAATAGAACTGGATAAACTGGGGTCACTGATTTTGAAGATGGCCCGGCAGTACCGGGTTCCTGCGGGCAATGCCCTGGCTGTTGACCGAGAACGCTTCCCCGCGGCAGTAACCCGGGTCCTGGAAAAGCACCCCCACATTGAAGTAATTCGCCAGGAAGTCCGGGAACTCAATCCGGGATCAGTAACAGTTCTGGCGACTGGACCACTGACATCACCTGTTTTTACCGAAAAGCTCAAGGAGTTGACCGGACAGGAGAGCCTGTACTTTTTCGATGCTGCCGCGCCACTGATTTATACCGATTCCATTAATATGGATATAGCATATTTCGGTTCTCGTTATGAAAAAGATGGTGGAGATTATATTAATTGCCCCTTTACCGAGGAAGAGTACCGGGTTTTTTATGAGGAATTAATCAGGGCAGAAGTTGTTCCCCGGCATGATTTTGAAGAAAAGAAACTTTTTTCCGGTTGTATGCCCCTAGAGAACCTGGCTCGCAGGGGTTATAAAACCCTGGTCTTTGGCCCCCTCAAGCCGGTGGGATTGAAGGATCAGCAGGGGAGAACCCCTTTTGCAGTAGCCCAGCTCCGCCGGGATAACCGGGAGGGAACCCTTTATAATCTGGTTGGCTTTCAAACCAGGTTGAAATGGCCTGAGCAGAAGAGGGTCTTTCGCCTGATTCCTGGCCTGGAAAAAGCAGAATTTGCCCGCCTGGGGGTGATGCACCGCAACCTTTATATCAATGCCCCCCGGCTATTGCAAAAAACCCTGCAACTCCAGTCCGATCCCCGGGTTTTTTTCGCGGGGCAGATCACCGGGGTGGAAGGTTATCTTGAATCAGCGTTAATGGGGGCCTGGGCCGGAATAAATGCCTGGCTACAGGTAAAGGGGCAGGAGCCTTTAGCTCCCCCCCGGGAAACCGCCTCAGGCAGTCTTATTGATTATATTACTTCCTCGCATAAAAACTTTCAGCCAATAAACATGAATTTTGGGCTTCTTCCTGCCCCGGAGAAAAGGATAAAGAAAAAAGAAGAACGAAGGAAATATCAGGCTGATAAGGCGGGTACAATTATGGAGGAATTTTTGCACAAAAATAAACTGCTCCAATCGTTCTGTGTCCCTGAAAAGTAAAGGAAAATTTTTTCTGGGGAGGTCTGGACTATGCATTCAACTACGATTATTGCGATAAGAAAAAACGGAAACCTGGCTATTGCTGGTGATGGGCAGGTTACTGTGGGGAATACCATAATGAAAAAAGGGGCCAGCAAAATCCGCCGCTTTTTTGAAGGAGGGGTGGTTGCGGGTTTTGCGGGTGCTTCAGCCGATGCCTTTACCCTTTTTGAAAAATTTGAGGGAAAACTCGAGAGTTATCAGGGAAATTTAAAACGGGCTGCCGTTGAGCTGGCCAAAGAATGGCGTACAGATCGAACCCTGCGCCGACTGGAGGCCCTTTTAATCGTAGCTGATAAAAAAGAGATGTTTATAATATCTGGAACCGGGGATGTCATAGAACCTGATGACGATATTGCAGCCATAGGATCAGGGGGCCCTTATGCCCTGGCTGCAGCCCGAGCCTTAAGCAGGTTTGCAACAATGGATGCGGGGGATATTGCCCTGGAAGCCATGCGCATTGCAGCGGATATTTGTATTTATACTAATGATCAAATTGGGGTCGAGGTTGTGCCCGGGGATTGAACTGTTCAGTCCTGAATAGTTAATAACAATGAAGATCCGGGAACTGTCGATTTTTCCTTTTCCCGGAAAAAATCAATTTTCTGGATTTCAGAAGATTTTGTTCAAGGAGGTTTGATTGTGGAAGATTTGACTCCCCGCCAGACAGTGAATGAACTGGATAAATATATTATCGGGCAGGAACAGGCCAAAAAAGCGGTGGCCATTGCCCTGCGTAACAGGTACCGGCGGCGTCTTTTGGAAGATGAACTGCGGGATGAAATCCTACCTAAAAATATCCTGATGATTGGCCCTACCGGGGTGGGAAAAACGGAAATTGCCCGCCGCCTGGCTCGCCTGGTTAAAGCCCCCTTTATTAAAGTGGAGGTCAGCAAATTTACTGAAGTAGGTTATGTGGGCCGGGATGTGGAATCAATGATTCGTGATCTCCTGGAAACAGCCATCCAAATGGAAAAACAGGAAAAAATAAGAGAAGTAGAGGATAAAGCAGAGGAACTGGCTGAAGAACGCTTGATGGATTATTTGATGCCAGGACGAAAGAAGTCCAGTAACCCCCTGAATATGTTTTTGAGTTCTTCAGGCCGGGAAGAAGAAGGAAATGGAGAGGATAATGAAGCCAGGGAAAGAATGAAGTCCAGGCGGGAACGATTGCTGGAAAAACTTCGTTCTGGGGAACTGGAGGAGCACCCCATTGAAATTGAAGTGGAGGCCAGTCATTCCCCCATGCTGGAAATCTTTTCTGGGGCTGGAGTAGAAGAGATGGGCATTAACATGCAGGATCTTTTTGGGGGGATGTTTCCCCGGAAAAAGAAAAAAAGAAGGGTAAACATCGGGCAGGCCAGAGAAATCCTCAAGCAGCAGGAAGCCCAAAAACTGATTGATATGGATGAGGTTACTGAAACCGCCCGGGAAAGAGTTCAGGAGAGCGGAATTATCTTCCTGGATGAAATTGATAAAATTACTGGCAAAGATGAAAGTCATGGTCCCGATGTATCCCGGGAGGGAGTACAGAGGGATATACTGCCCGTTGTGGAAGGCTCAACGGTAATGACCAAACATGGTCCGGTCAATACTGATCACATCTTATTTATAGCTGCCGGGGCTTTTCACATGGCTAAACCTTCCGATTTAATTCCCGAACTGCAGGGGCGCTTCCCCATCAGGGTCGAATTATCCAGTCTCAGTGAGGCCAATTTCCGGGAAATTTTAACTGAACCTCAGAATGCTTTGATTAAACAGTACGTTGCCCTGCTCCAGGCGGAGGAAGTTGAAATTGAATTTTCGGATGAAGGAATTGCCCAGCTGGCCCGAATTGCCTTCCTGGCCAATGAACAGATGGAAAATATAGGAGCTCGGCGTCTGCATACCGTTCTGGAGAAATTGCTGGAGGAAATTTCTTTTGCCGGTCCCGAACTCAAGGGTCAAAAAATAATCATTGATGATGATTTTGTTAAAGATCAACTGGAGGGGATTATAAAGGATAAAGACCTTAGCCGATATATTCTTTAACTGGATAATTTTTGAGCAGACTCTACTAATTTGGGGGATGATTTTTCTCCGTTTAATCTGGATTGAAAAAATAAAAACACCTTTTTAAGGGTATTTGTTAAAAGGAGGCTGAAAACAATGGAAAACCTATTGCAGAAAACCCGGCAGTTAAACAATCTTTTGCTGGGGGGAGCAGGAAAGGCAGTTAGTTTTAAAGAAATGGCCAGTGTTTTGAGTGAAGCCATGGATGCCAATGTTTATGTAATCAGCAAAAAAGGGAAAGTCCTGGGCCATCAACTCCTGGATCAATTTGAATGTGAAAAAATGATGGAAGAAGTGCTGGAAAAAAAACAATTTCCTGCAGATTTTAATGAAAAATTGTTGGGAATAAATGAAACCCGGGCTAACATCCAGCAGGAAGATGGTAAGTGTGTTTTTGAATTTCAGGGAGACTGTATTTTTACAACCAAGGTAACAACGGTAGTTCCGGTTAAAGGTGCCGGGGCTCGATTGGGCACCCTTATCCTGGCCAGATTCAGAAACAATTTTGAGGCAGGAGATTTAATTCTGGCCGAATATGCTGCTGCAGTAGTTGGCATGGAAATACTGCGGTCCCGCAGTGAAAAAATGGAGGAAAAAGCCCGGCGTAAGGCCGCGGTACAGATGGCTTTGGACAGCCTTTCTTTTTCGGAAATGGAAGCGGTGGAGCATATTTTTGCGGAACTGGATCAAAAAGAAGGTTTGATTGTGGCCAGCAAAATTGCCGATGGAGCTGGAATTACCCGGTCAGTAATTGTTAATGCCCTGCGAAAATTTGAAAGTGCCGGGGTTATCGAGTCCCGGTCCCTGGGAATGAAAGGAACCTACATTAAAGTTTTAAATGAGTTTTTGCTGGAGGAAATTGAAAAGATTGATCTTTAGATATAAAGAGGAAGGAGCAATTTAAATGGTCAATCCAATAGACAAGTTGACTCCTTTTCAAATTGATGCCCTGCGAGAGCTTGGGAATATTGGGGCGGGTAATACCGCTACCGCTCTGGCCCAGTTTCTGGAAAGAGAAATCCACATGGAAGTCCCTGCTGCTCGCATCCTGCCCCTGGAGGAAGTGCCCCAGATTATGGGGGTAGAAGAGCGGCGGGTGGGATGCGTACTGCTGCGGATACTCGGAGAAGCTCCGGGGAAAATGGTTTTTTTGATTGAAGAAGAGTGCCTGCGCCGGTTGTTAACCCTTGTTTTTGGGGAAGAACCTGATGACCTGGAGGGGGAACTGGAAAGGTCTGCCCTCCAGGAAATAGCGAATATTCTCTCGGGCTCTTTTCTTAACTCTATTAATAAGATGACCGGTTTAAGTTGCGTACAGTCATTACCCAATTATGCCATGGATATGGCCGAGGCCATCCTTAGTTCAATTGCTGCTTATCAAGGGCAGTTTGGAGATCACGTTTTATTCCTGGAAACTTCTTTTTCTGAAGGCGATAATCAAATTTTTAGCAAGTTTTTTCTTATTCCCGAACCAGGAAGTCTGGAGCAGATCCTGGAAGCAATTGGAGCTGAATCTGATGAGCAAGATAATTCCGGTCCGAATGGGTGAATTAAAAATAGATAAAAAACCACAAAAACTGGGGTGTAATGGCCTGGGTTCCTGTATTGGCCTGATAATTTATGATGAGTTCAGGAAAATAGGGGGGCTGGCCCATATAATATTGCCCACAGGAAGAAAAAACGGAAATAATGAACAGAAACCAGGGAAATATGCGGACCTGGCTATTCCCCATTTAATTGAAGAACTGGGGTCAGCGGGAGCCCATCCACGCCGTTTATGGGCAAAAATGGCCGGGGGAGCCCACATGTTTTCCCTGGAATCAGATAATGATATCAGCCGCATAGGAGAACGCAATATTGAAGCAGTTCGGGAGATATTAAAACAGTACAAAATACCGGTAAAAGCCATGGATGTGGGAGGGAAATCCGGAAGAACAATTGTTTTTTATCTCAGCTCGGGAGAGTTAAAAATTAAAACCTTTCAAAAAGGTGAGAAAACATTATAAAGGTTACCGGGCTATTGATAAATAAGGGCTGCTGTGGTATACTACCTAAGGGTTAAAAACACATGATCCGCAACTCCAGGGGTGGTGCCCGCCAGGGTTCCCCGGGATGGGGATGACCGGATCAGAGGAAAAACCGAGAGGAGGAAATTTATCAAATGGCAGTGGTTACAATGAAACAGCTGCTGGAATCGGGTGTTCACTTCGGACATCAGACCCGGCGGTGGAATCCCAAGATGAAACCCTATATTTTTACCGAGCGTAACGGGATATACATCGTCGATCTGCAGCAAACGGTTAAAATGGTTGAGGTGGCCCATAATTTTGTGCGGGACCTGGCCATGGAGGGTAAGGAAGTTCTTTTCGTGGGAACCAAGAAGCAAGCCCAGGAAACAGTAAAAAAAGAAGCGGAAAGATGTGGCATGCCCTATGTAAATCAGCGCTGGCTGGGGGGGATGCTGACCAACTTTGCCACAATAAGTAAACGGATCCGTCGGCTGGAGGAACTGGAAAAAATGGATGAGGAGGGACTGTTTGAAGTCCTCCCTAAGAAAGAAGTAATTCAACTGCAAAAAGAAAAAGAACGCCTGAACCGTTTCCTGGGAGGAATTCGCCACATGAAAAGGTTACCCCATGCGGTTTACGTGGTGGACCCCCGCAAGGAAAGTATTGCAGTTGCTGAAGCAAATAAGCTGGGAATCCCGGTGGTTGCAATTGTTGACACTAACTGTGACCCCGATGTAATTGATTATATTATTCCGGGTAATGATGATGCTATTCGAGCAGTTAAGCTCTTAACTGGAGTAATGGCTGATGCTGTATTAGAGGGTAATCAAGGGCGGGAAGTTCAAATGCCCGAAACCGATGAAGAAGTAGAAGCCGGAGAAGAGAGCTCTGTGGAGGGTGAAAAGGACCTGGAAGAGTTAAAAAAAGAAACTAATGAACAGGAAAAAGCTGAATAAGGGGGGGGAATTTAAGTGGCAATTACCATGGAAACCGTAAAAAAACTTCGTCAGAAAACCGGGGCCGGGGTTATGGATTGCAAAAAGGCCCTGCAGGAAACCGGTGGCGATATAGATAAAGCTGTGGAGTACCTGAGGGAAAAAGGTATTGCTGCGGCTGAAAAGAAAGCGGGGCGAACTGCGGCTGAAGGATTGGTGGGCTCCTATATTCACATGGGTGGGAAAATTGGAGTTCTAATTGAAGTTAACTGTGAAACGGATTTCGTTGCCAAGACTGAAGAATTCAAGGCTCTGGTCCATAATCTGGCCATGCAGGTTGCTGCCAGCCAGCCTGATTATGTTTCCCGGGAAGACATTCCTGGGGAAATAATTGATAGGGAAAAAAGTATCCTCCGTCAGCAGGCGCTGGAAGAAAACAAACCGGAACATGTTATAGAGAAAATGGTAGAGGGCAGGCTGGAAAAGTTTTTTGAAAACGTCTGCTTGCTGGAACAGCCCTTTATCAAAGATACTGATCAAAAGGTCAGGGAACTTTTAAAAGAAAATATAGCTCAACTGGGTGAGAACATTGTGATCAACCGCTTTTCCCGCTTTGCGGTGGGGGAAGAGGAATAGTAAAAGATTTAAGAGAGCACCTCTGGTGTTCTCTTTTTTTGCAGGATTATGCTATTAAAAGGCGAAAAAAAATAAAATGGGGGACAGTTTATGGCTAAAGCGCTTTTTTCCAGGGTTATTTTGAAGCTGAGCGGGGAGGCCCTGGCGGGAGAACAGGAATTTGGGATTGATGCCCGGTATATCAGTCTGATAGCCGGGGAGATAAGGAAGACTGTACGTGAAACCGGTGTTGAAATTGCTATTGTAGTTGGTGGGGGGAATATTTTCCGTGGTCTCGCCGGTAGTGCGGAAGGGATGGATCGGAGCACTGCTGATTATATGGGAATGCTGGCCACGGTAATCAATGGCCTGGCCCTGCAGGATGCACTGGAACATGAAGGATTGCAAACCCGGCTGCAGACTGCAGTGGAAATGAGGCAAATTGCTGAACCTTATATCAGACGCCGGGCAATCAGACACCTGGAAAAGGGTAGAATTGTAATCTTTTCCGGAGGGACGGGAAATCCCTTTTTCTCGACCGATACAACAGCTGCCCTGCGAGCTGCTGAAATTGGGGCCGATGCAATTTTAATGGCAAAAAAGGTTGATGGAGTGTACGATTCAGATCCGGTCAGCAATCCCGAGGCAACCAGGTATACAGAACTCACCTATATGGATGTAATAAAGAAATCCCTGCGAGTAATGGATTCTACAGCAGTTTCGCTCTGTATGGATAATGAAATTCCCCTTATAGTTTTTGGACTTGCCGATCTGGACAATATTAAGCGGGCGGTGATGGGCGAAAAAATTGGAACTTCTGTTTCCTAAAAGGAGGCTTTGTTATGTTTGATGAGGTGGTAAAAGAATCGGAAAACAGGATGCAAAAAGTTATTGAGAGGTCCAAAAAAGAATTTGCTACGATCCGAACCGGGCGGGCTACCCCTTCTCTTCTGGAGGGGATAAAAGCTGACTATTATGGTGTGCCCACTCCCCTTAATCAAATGGCCAAAATTTCTGTTCCCGAACCACGGCAGCTTATTATTCAGCCCTGGGATAAAAATGCAATCAAGCCTATTGAAAAAGCAATTTTAAAATCCGATCTCGGTCTCAATCCTAATGTTGATAGTGACCTGATCCGGCTTGTTATCCCCCAGTTAACCGAAGAACGTCGTAAGGAGCTGGTTCGGGTAGTTCGCAAAAAAGCAGAGGAGCAGCGGGTTGGCATTCGCAATATTCGTCGTGAGGCCAATGAAACTCTCAAAGAAATGGAGAGTGACGGGGATATATCGGAAGATAATTATCACCGGGGATTGGAAAATGTTCAGGAATTGACCAATGATTATATTGAAAAAATTGACGAACTCCTGGAGGAAAAAGAAGCTGAAATAATGGAGGTTTAATATGGGCAGCCTTATAGGGATTACTGCAGGAGAGGCCAGGCAAATTCCTTCGAAAAAACCTATGGTATTTCAAATTACTGGTGGAGAAAAAAGCACCCGGTTCCGGGATGATTTGCGAATAATTCGAGTGATCAATTATCCAGAAAAAATTGAATGTGTTCTGGCTGACCCCTGTTATCCCCAGGACAAGACCCCCTCTTCTGGAGGGGGTTAGCTGATAAGGGAGGAGTTAAAATCAATAGGGAAGAAGTGGAAAAATGGCAGGAAGAATTAAAAAAGGAAAAACTCCCCCGCCATGTAGCCATTATAATGGATGGAAATGGGCGCTGGGCTCAGAAAAAGGGCTTAAGCCGGAATAAAGGGCATCGTCAGGGGGTAGAAACCCTCAAGAAAGTGGTGCGAACCTGTGGAGAAATGGGGATCTCTTTTTTAACGGTTTTTGCGTTTTCAACGGAAAACTGGGATCGACCCCGCAATGAAGTTCTGTTTTTAATGGATCTTTTTCATCGGACTTTTAAAAAAGAGGCCCGGGAATTAATTGCCAACCGGGTCCGAGTTGTTTTTATTGGCTACCGCAGTGGCCTTTCCCGGGATCTGCAGGAAACCATGAACAATATAGAAAAAGATACTCGCTCCTGTGATGGAATTCAGTTGAATATTGCTTTGAATTATGGGGGCCGACAGGAAATAATGGAAGCCGCTCGGGCTTTAGTGGATAGGGGAGATAGGGATTTTTCCCAGGAAGAGTTCAGTGGAAATCTTTTTTCTGCTCCCTGCCCTGATGTGGATCTGCTGATTCGTCCGGGGGGAGAAATGCGATTGAGTAACTTCCTGCTCTGGCAGTCCGCTTATGCTGAATTATATTTTACACCGGTTTTATGGCCTGATTTTTCGGAAACCGACCTGTACCAGGCGGTGCAGGATTTTCAAAAAAGGCAAAGGAGATTTGGCGGGGTGGGGGGTGAATAGTTTGCTGCAGAAAAGAATTTTAACCGGCCTTATTCTGTTTGGCCTGGTAGCATTTTTGATCTGGCAGGGAGGATTGTGGATTGCCGGGGGGATCCTGGTCATAGTGCTTCTGGCCCTGTGGGAATATGGAGCCCTGATGAAAAAACTTCTGGAGGGAGTAGATACCTGGATTTTATTCCCCCCCGGGATAGGAATTATTGGGGCTGTGACCTGGAGAGTGGAAACAGGAGAGGATTATCTGCCGGTGGTTTTGTTTCTGGGGTTGTTGCTGATTCTTATTTTTAATATTAAGAGAGGACCCGCTGGATATTTTCTCCGGGTGGCTCTACTCGTTTTTGGACTTTTTTATATTCCTTTTACCCTGAGTCATGCCCTTTTATTAAGGGGTGGGGTGGCTATCAGCAGCTTTAATCCCTGGCATTTAATCTGGGCGCCCCTACTGGTAACCTGGGTAACTGATATTGCAGCTTTTTTTATCGGTTCGACCTGGGGCAAGACTCCCCTATCTCCGGCCATAAGTCCCAAAAAATCCGTGGAAGGGGCCCTGGGGGGAGGGATTCTGGGGATTGGAGTCCTTCTAATTCTGGCCCTGATTTTACAATGGCCTCTGCTTCCCTTTTTGGTCCTGGGAATTTTAATGGTTATTACAGGACAACTGGGGGATCTGGTGGAATCCTGTATCAAACGCAATGCGGGGGCTAAAGATTCCGGAAATATTCTACCGGGGCACGGCGGTTTTTTGGATCGAATAGATAGCGTAATTATTAATTTGCCCCTGGCTTATTATTTTATGGTTTTTTTCCTTTAGGAGGGGAGAAATATGAGCAGAAATATTCCTCCATATGTTTACTTTGCTGCTGGGGTGGTTTTGTTTTTTGTTCTGGTTTATTTCTTTGTTTCTTATATCCTGACCTATATTCTGCCCTTTTTATTCGCAATTATTCTGGCTGCACTTATTGAGCCCCTGGTAACAAGAATGCAGAGTATATTGCGGCTGGGGCGGGGGCTCAGTGTGGCCATCTGTCTGGCAATTATTATTTCATTATTATTGCTTCTCCTTACTGCTGGTGTTTCCCGCCTCTTTTTTGAAATGGATCGTCTGGTGCGCTCTTTGCCCGAATATCAGGCGGCACTGCAGCATTTTGAGGTGCTCTGGGATAATGAGAGGTTGCAGGAGGTTCTGGATAACTGGGAATTTTCTCCTCAACTGCGGACCTCGCTGGAAGAGGGACTGGAAGAAATTTATGCCACGATCGAAGGTGCCATTAGGAATATTCTGGGGATTTTGCAGGATGGAGCCCGGCGGGTGGTTAATTTTGTAACTGTTACTTTTTTGAGCTTTCTGGCGGCTTATTTTATCAGTAAGGATAAAGAATACCTGGAAACTTCAATAATGGGTGCGGTTCCTGAAAAATGGCGGGAAGAAGCATTCAGTTTTAAAAAAGAACTTTCCGTAAGCATTATTGGCTATATCCGGGCTCTTTTTATTCTGATTTCCATTACCACTATTTTAACAATTATAGGACTGGAGATTTTCGGGGTTAATTATGCCCTGGTAATTGGAATTATTTCAGGGATTCTCGATTTGATTCCAATAGTGGGGCCGGGGTTGATTTTTGTTCCCTGGATAATTTTTTCTTTCTTCATGGGAGAAGTGCTCCTGGGATTTCAGTTGATATTACTTTATGGAACTATGGCTGTAGTGCGTTCCATTCTGGAACCCAAGGTAATAGGAAAAAACATTGGTGTTCATCCCGTGGCAACCCTGGTTGCCCTTTATGTTGGTTTAAGGGTTTTTGGTCCCACTGGCGTTATTATCGGGCCAGCCATTTTAATTATTACTATCGCCCTTATACGGGCCGGGATAGTTGCCAGGTGGAGACTGGAAAAGGGGTGATTATATGGCCGGAGTTTTGATTTTGGGTGCAACCGGTTCCATTGGTCAGCAGAGCCTGGAGGTTTTGCAAAACTTAAAAAACCGGGGTTATGATCTGGACTTAATTGGTATTACTGCGCATAAAAACCGGGTTTTACTGGAGAAACAAAAAGAAAGATACAGGCCCCGGGTCGCAATTCTGACCGGCCAGGAGGCGGGTCCGGATCAGGGTATTGAGTATGGTTCAGGTGCCCTTTTGCAGTCAATATATCGGGATGATGTTGATATTGTTATCAATGGCCTGGTAGGGATCAGCGGCCTGGAACCCAGCCTGGCGGCAATAGAATCAGGGAAAAAACTGGCCCTGGCCAACAAGGAGAGCCTGGTGACCGGGGGGCCTTTAATTAACGAATTGCTGGCTAAAGAGGGGTCAGGGTCGTTAATTCCAGTGGATAGTGAACACAGTGCACTCTATCAGCTCCTACAGGGCCACGGGAAAGGGGACATTTCTTCTTTGATCCTGACCGCTTCGGGGGGGCCCTTTTTCTTTTCCTCCCGGGAGGAAATGGAGCAGATAACCCCGGAACAAGCCCTGCGGCATCCAACCTGGGCCATGGGGGGTAAGATTTCAATTGATTCGGCAACAATGATGAATAAGGCCCTGGAGGTTATTGAAGCCTACTGGTTATTTGGAGTTGATTATGATAAAATTGAAGTGCTCGTTCACCCCGAGAGTATTGTTCATTCCCTCATCCGCCTGGAAGATGGGGCGGTCCTGGGACATATGGGAATCCCGGATATGAAAGTTCCCATTCAATATGCTCTTACCTGGCCCCGGCATGAGGGTGGAGAGTTTGAGTCCCTGGATCTGGCCCGCGTGGCCCGGTTAAATTTTTATCAACCCCGCTGGGCGGATTTTCCCGCCCTGGAGTTGGGTTATGAAGCAGGACGCCGGGGGGCGAGTATGCCCGTTGTTCTCAATGGGGCTAACGAAGAAGCAGTAACTGCATTTTTGCAGGGCCGGATTTCATTTTTAGAAATTGCCAGTTCGGTGGGAGGAGTTATGGCCGCCCATGACCCTTATCCCCTGACAGATCTTCAAGCAGTTCTGGAAGCGGATAAATGGGCGCGGCAAAAATTTGAAGAGGAGGTTAGCTAGGTGGAACTTATCCTGGCTTTTACTGGAGTACTATCTTTTTTACAAACTGCGGTAACCTTTATTATTGTAATCGGGTTGCTGATTTTTTTCCATGAAATGGGACATTTCCTTGCGGCTAAAAGGAGTGATATCCTGGTAGAGGAGTTTGCCCTTGGTTTTGGTCCCGCCCTTATTTCCCGGAAGAGGGGAGAAACCAGGTATTCTTTGCGGGCCTTTCCCCTGGGTGGTTTTTGTAAGATGGCGGGGGAAATGCCCGAAGAAGAAGGGGAGGAAAGCGATAAGTATCTGCAGGCCCAGAAAGAAGGGCGCTGTTTTTTCCAGAAACCCGCCTGGAAGAGGTTTATCGTGGTGGCCATGGGTTCGATAATGAACTTTGTTCTTGCTGCCCTCTTATTCAGCCTTGTTTTCGTGTTTTATGGTTTGCCGGTTGCTCCGGCCGAGACAACTGATATCGGGGATGTAATCCCCGGAGCACCTGCAGCTGAGGCAGGACTCAGGGCAGGAGATCGGATCATTGAGGTGGAGGGTCAACCGGTTGCAGAGTGGGATGAAATGGCGGGACTGATTCGCCAGTATCCCGAACAGGAATTAGAAATAAAGGTGCAAAGACGGGATGAAGTTTTTTCAGTTGCTTTAAGGCCTGAGATCCAGGAAGATGGGCGGGCCGCAATAGGAATATTTCCCGACGTGGTCAGGGAACCCCTTTCCTTTTTAAATTCCCTCTGGATGGGAACCATCCAGACTTTTGAAGTTATTGGAGCCCTGTTTTTAGCCCTGCGGGATATGATTACCGGTGCTGCTCCTGCTGATGTTGGTGGTCCGGTTCGAATTGCCCAGATGGTAGGAGAAGCAGCCGAAGTTGGAATGTCCTATTTATTGAATTTTACCGCATTTATCAGCATTAACCTGGGAATAATCAATCTGCTGCCGATCCCAGCACTGGATGGAGGACGATTAATTTTCATTATTGTGGAAATGGTCCGGCGTAAAAGTCTGGATCCAGAAAAAGAGGGATTGGTCCATTTTATTGGTTTTGTCTTCCTGTTAATTTTAATTGGAGTAATAATAATCCGGGATCTGACCCAGGTTTTTTGAGGTGGTAGGAGTGGGGGAAAAAAAGAAATCCGTCTGGCTGGGCAATATTGAGGTCGGTGGTCAAGCACCGGTTATTGTGCAATCAATGACCAATACATCCACCGCTGATGTTGCGGCCACCTGTGCCCAGATTTCCCGGCTGGAGCGAGTGGGCTGCGAGATCGTGCGGGTTGCAGTCCCTGACCGGGAAGCGGTTCGGGCTCTGCCTGCAATAATATCCAGGAGCTCTATTCCGATTATTGGTGATATTCATTTTGATTATCGCCTGGCAGTGGAGGCCATAAAAGCTGGAGTGGCGGGGATAAGAATCAATCCTGGAAATATTGGTTCCCGGCAGGGGTTGGAAGAGATAATTGCTGCCGCTAGGGATAAAAATATTCCCCTCCGAATTGGAGTTAATAGTGGCTCCCTGCCGGAGAAAACAATAAAAAGGTATGGTTCCCCCGGAGCTGAAGCTCTATGGGCGACCCTGGAGGAGTATATTGGGTTTCTGGAAAAGAAATCTTTTTCAAATTTCAAGGTATCTCTAAAATCAACAGATGTTCTGACCACTATGGAGGCCAACCGACAGGCTGCTCAAAACCTGCCCTACCCCATTCACCTGGGGTTGACTGAAGCCGGTACCCTGCGGCGGGGTCTTGTCAATTCGGTAGCCTGTCTGGCTCCCCTGCTTTTGGAAGGGATCGGGGATACTATCAGAATTTCCCTTACTGAAGATCCCGTAGAAGAAGTGCGGGCAGCCTGGGATTTACTACGGGCTGTTGGGTTAAGGCGGCGGGGCTTGAATATTTTTTCCTGCCCCACCTGTGGGCGCTGCGAAATTGATCTGCAGAATCTGGCTAAAGAAATAGAAAGGGCCACCCAGGATATTAATAAAGATCTAACTATTGCAGTTATGGGTTGCCCGGTAAACGGACCTGGAGAAGCCCGGGAGGCAGACCTGGGCCTGGCCGGGGGCAAGGGTTTTGGGGTAATTTTTGCCCGGGGAAAACCGCTGGGAACCTATCCCCAATCGGAACTCCTTTCAGTTTTTCTGGAGAAAATAAGAGAATGGCCGGGTTGACATTAACTGCTTTTTTTTGCTAAAATACAATAACAAAACAGAGTTCCAACTGCCGGGGAAGTATTAGGCTGGAAGAAAAGTTTCAGAGAACAGCCGCTGTGGTGCGAGGCTGTCTTTTCAACAGTTGAACCCGTCCCCCTTTAAAGGCAGACTTAAGAGTGTCCCTTGATGGGAAATCAGGGTGGTACCGCGGGTGGTTATACCTCTCGTCCCTAATCGGATGAGAGGTTATTTTTTTAGGAAAGGAAGATGATCATGAAGATGTCCCAACTTTATATTCCCACTTTGAAGGAAAAACCAGTTGAAGCAGAAACCCCGAGCCATGAGCTGATGTTAAGGACTGGTATGATCCGCCGGGTTGCTGCGGGTATTTATTCTTTTTTGCCCCTGGGTTATAAGGTAGTTAGAAAAGTAGAGAAGATAATCAGAGAGGAACTGGAAAAAGCGGGAGCACAGGAGGTTCATTTGCCCCTGCTGCACCCGGCTGAATTGTGGCAGGAATCGGGTCGGTGGGCGGAAATGGGAGATATGATGATTCGACTCTGTGATCGGAAAAAGCGAGAATTCTGCATTGGACCTACCCACGAGGAAGTTATGACTGACCTGATCCGTTATGAGTTGAAGTCCTATAAAAATCTGCCCCAGAATTTTTATCAGATTCAAACCAAAGTCCGGGATGAGCTGCGGCCCCGGTTTGGGCTTCTTCGGTCCCGTGAGTTTTCCATGAAAGATGCCTACAGCTTCCATACCACCTGGGAATCCCTGGATCAGACCTATCAGGATATGCACGATGCGTATTGTGAAATTTTCCGTCGTTGTGGACTGAATTATCGAGTAGTGGAGGCCGATACCGGACCTATGGGAGGCACTGACTCCCATGAATTTATGGTTCTGGCCGATACCGGTGAGGACAGTGTTCTTTTTTGCAATCTTTGTGGATATGCTGCCAATATAGAGAAGGCGGGCAGCAGGGTGGAATTCAAAGGGGAAAAAATTGATAATCCAGGAAAAGAGGAAATTTATACCCCCGGGATAACTACCATTGAACAACTGGAAAAAGCCCTGGAACTTCCGGGAGAATATCTCTACAAAACTCTTTTGTACCGGGGAGAAAGTGGTTATTATCTGGCAATTGTGCGCGGTTCAGATCAGCTAAACGAAAACAAATTAATGGCTCTTTTGGGTGACCCCTTATTACACCTCGCCGAGGAAGGCTATGGCAACCTTCCGGCTGGCTTTTTAGGGCCACAGGGAGAACATGGCCTGAAAATTGTGGCCGATGAACTGGTTATGAATATGGACTGGGGGGTCGCTGGAGCCAACCGGGAGGATTATCATGTTAAGGGTATAGTGCCGGGAACTGACTTCACTCCTGCTTTTACCGGCAATATTCGTAATGCCCGGCCCGGGGAAAAATGCCTGGAATGCGATGGTAAACTTGAAGAAATCCGGGGTATTGAGGTGGGCCATATATTTAAACTGGGGAAAAAATATAGTGAGGCCATGGGCGCTAACTACCTGGATGAGAATGGCCACTCCCACCCCATGATTATGGGTTGCTATGGAATCGGGGTAACCAGGACTGTTGCTGCAGCCATAGAACAGAATCATGATAATTATGGGGTTAAATGGCCTCTGCCCCTGGCTCCCTATCAGGTGGTTCTCCTGACCCTGGGTGGAGATCAGGCCTTAAAAGAGGAATCGGAAAAATTATATCAGGGACTCCAGGAAATGGGAGTGGAAGTTCTCTGGGATGATCGGCCGGAGCGACCTGGAGTTAAATTCAATGAAGCAGATTTACTGGGGATCCCCCTGCGAATTACCATGGGTAAGAAGTTCCTGGAAAGTGGAAAACTGGAAGTAAAAGATCGGTTCCATGATCAGGATCATTTACTGGGGCAGGAACAGGTTCTGGATTGGATCCGGAATTACTGTATAAAGGAGGGGGTAAGTTGATTGGCGTTGAGGAAATACTACTCCGGTTGATAATTGCCGGGGCCCTGAGCGGTTTAATTGGCTGGGAACGGGAAATCCACGAACGACCGGCCGGCTTTCGAACCCATATCCTGGTCTGCCTGGGTGCAACCCTGATTATGATCATCTCCCAGAACATCCATCATATTTATGGGGATGCTTCGGACCCAGGCCGAATTGCGGCCCAGGTGGTCAGTGGTATTGGCTTTCTTGGAGCGGGAACCATAATCAGGGAGGGGGTAAGCGTAAAAGGTCTGACCACTGCAGCTTCCCTATGGGCCATTGCGGGGATCGGGCTGGCCATAGGCTCGGGTTTTTACCTGGGGGGAGTGGTCACAGCCCTCCTGGTATTTTTAAGCCTGTGGTTTTTATCCAAGGTGGAGTTTAGAGCCGCTGCCAAAGCCCGCTTCCGGGAGATAAAATTCCGGGTGAAAGATGTTCCCGGACTCCTGGGTAATCTTGGCTCCGTCCTGGGGGAATTTGAGGCCAATATTGTAAATGTGCGCATGGAATATGATCAAATTGACGGCGAATTGGAAATAATTATGCGGGTGGAATTGCCTGCCCAGGTGGATCGCAATCAACTGACGCAAAAACTGGCTCAGTGTAAAGGAGTGCATCAGGTCGAATGGGTGAACATTTAGAGCGAATTGCTATCCGGCCCCGGCCGGGCAATCAATTTATTCGGTTGTTATCCAGCCATTTTGGGCCGGGAATAAAGGAAAAAATTCTAATTAACAGGGTAGAAATTGATTCAGAAAAAAACTGCATGATTTCTCTTGCGGTTGCCCCGGAAATCGGAACAGTAGAGATGGAGCAACTGCAAAAGATGCTGCGGAAAAGCCTGCCTGGATTGGGCCGACTGCGGGTCAAAGAGATTCCCTGGGACAATGCTGTCCAGGAAATTATGCTGGAGATTCTGGAGGGTGTAAAAGAAAGTTTCCCCCGTTTTAAAAGCTGCCTGGAAAATATGGAACTTATAATTGAACAGGACAGTGTTGTGTTTAAGCTACCCAGCCGGACCATGATCGATTTTTTAAGGGAAAAGAAACTGGATCAACAAATTGCTCGAAGATTTGCCCAAAACGGTCTGCCGGCAGAGATCCAGATGGTCCAGATTCAGGGAGAGAAAAAAGCATCGATGAGGAAAAAAAAGCCAACAGCCCCTGATCCGGAGGAAAAAACAGTTCACCGGCAGATTAAAGGGAGATTTTTGCCTGAAGCTCCAGAAAGCCTGGATAAGGTCCTGGAGCAGGAGGGAGTTGTCGTGGTTGAAGGAGAGGTTTTCAGCGTTAATTCCCACCGGTCCAGCAGGGGAAAAACAATCCAAATTTTGAATATAACTGATGGAAAAGTTGCCCTGACGGTAAAGATTTTTAATTTGAAAGAAGAATTGCAGCCCGGAAAATGGTACAAATTTCGGGGACCTGTCCAGTATGATGATTTTAGCGGGGAGAAAGTTCTTTTTGCCGGGGATATCCTGGAGGTGTCACCCCTGAAGAGAGAGGATAAGTCCTCTGATAAGAGAATAGAAATGCACCTGCACACCAAAATGAGTGATATGGATGGAGTTATTGATATTGAAGAACTGGCCCAGACGCTCAAAAGGTGGGGGCATCGAGGTGCAGCAGTGACAGATCACGGCGTGGTTCAGGCTTTTCCCCAGGCCTATGCTGCTTTTAAAAAGGCCGGCTTGCAGTTTATTCCCGGCCTGGAAGTCAGTGTTATACCTGATCAGGAACAGATTTATTCGGGATCCTCCCGGGGCTCCTACAATGATTTTCCTCTGGTTTTTCTGGATATTGAAACTACCGGTTTCAGCCCCTGGCAGCATGAGATAATTGAACTGGGAGCGGTCCGCCTGGACCGGGGGTCAACCCGGGAATTTCAGAGTTTGATAAAACCAGAAAAAGACCCATCTTCGGAGATCCTGGAATTAACCGGTATTGAAAAACGGGAACTGGAAAAGGCCCCTACCCTTAAAGAGGTGTGGCCGGAATTCATGAACTTTATTGCTGGCAGTATTGTCGTGGCCCATAATGCAGCTTTTGATTTGAATTTTTTACGCTTCTGGGGAGAACGAGTAGGACACTCCCCTCCACTGGAACTGGGGAGCATTGATACCCTCAGCCTTTCCCGGGCTCTGAATAAAGATTTAAGGAGCCACAGCCTGGGAGCATTGACCAGGAAGTTTAATATAAATCTGGATAATCATCACCGGGCCCTGGCTGATGCCCGGGCCACCTATCGGTTGTGGGAGATATTTTGCAGTAAGCTGGAAGCCCTGGAGATAAAAAAGCTGGAAGAAATCCAAAAAATGGCCCGGGAAATACCCTGGGAACTCAGATTTTCCTGGCACTGGACAGTATGGGCCTGGAATAAAGAGGGTCTTTTCAACCTTTATCGGCTGGTCAGTACTTCTCACCTGGAATATTTTCACCGCCAGCCCTTGATACCTCAAAACTGGCTGCAGGAAAACCGATCTGGTTTGTTTCTGGGCAGTGGCTGCCTGCAGGGCCCTCTATATCAGGTTTTGCTGGCTGGAGGGGCCCGGGAAGAAATGGAATTACTGGGAACTAACTTTGATTATGTAGAAGTTCTGTCTCCCTCCTACTTGCTCCAGAATTCACCGCTGGAAGACCTGGAAACGGCCCGGGAAGTTACCAGAATCCTGGTGGAACTGGCTGAAAAGATGCAAAAGCCAGCAATAGCCATTTCCGATGGCCATTATCTGGAGCGAGAGGATCGGGTTTTTCGGGATGTTTTACTCCATCAAAAAGGGGGTCGAACCACGGGAGGTAATTCTCATTTATTAACCACGGAAGAAATGCTGGGGGAATTTGCCTTTTTGGGCGAAGAAAAAGCACGGACCCTGGTCCTGGAAAACCCCCGGGCCCTGGCTGATAAAATTGAAACACTAAACCCGGTCCCTGAAGGGCTTTATCCACCCCGGGTTTCCGGGGCTGAGGAGCGGATAAAAAAACATACCCGGGAAAAAGCGACCCGATTATATGGGAAAAAGTTACCCCCTCTGGTCAAGAAAAGAATTGATCGGGAGTTGAACAGTATAGTTGGACAGGGCTTTGCGCCAATTTATGCAATTTCCCAGACCCTGGTGGGCAAATCTCTGGAAATGGGATACCTGGTGGGTTCCCGGGGTTCAGTAGGTTCTTCCCTGGTGGCTTTTCTCTGTGATATAACCGAAATCAATCCCCTACCCGCCCATTATCGCTGTTCAGAATGTAATTATTCCGAGTTTGAACCCCTGCAGGAGGTGGACTGTGGTCTGGACCTGCCTGACAGGGTTTGTCCACAATGCGGGAGCAATCTGGATCGAGATGGATTTGATATCCCCTTCGAAGTGTTTCTGGGTTTCCGGGGGGAGAAAGTTCCGGATATAGATTTGAATTTTGCCGGAGAAATTCAAAATAAGATTCACGGTCATACTGAAGAAATTTTTGGCCTGAAAAATGTTTTTAGAGCGGGAACTATTTCAACTATTGCCGCTAAAACAGCCTATGGCATGGTAAAGGGTTACCTGGAAGAAAATAATCTGGATGCCAACAGAGCCCAGGTGGAGCGCTTAATTCGAGGTTGTAGCGGGGTCAGGCGCACAACCGGGCAGCATCCCGGTGGCCTGATGGTCTTGCCCGGGGACAAAAATATTCATGAATTTACCCCCATTCAATATCCTGCCAATGATAGTTCTGCCGGGGTGCAGACCACCCATTTTGATTATCGGTCCATCAGCAGCCGTTTATTAAAGCTGGATCTCCTGGGTCATGATGACCCTACCGCCTTAAAACAGCTGGAAGAACTAACCGGTGTAAATGTTAAGGAAATTCCCTTTAACGACCCCCGGACCCTGAGTATTTTTTCTGGAACTGAGGCCCTGGGTTTAGAATCCGAAGAGGTGGGCAACAGGGTGGGGTCACTTGGTGTTCCCGAGTTTGGAACTCCTTTTGTTCGGGGAATGCTGGAAGAAACCAGGCCGGAGACCATGAGTGAATTGATCAGGATCAGCGGACTGTCCCACGGGGAAAATATCTGGCGGAATAATGCCCAGGATTTACTGGCGGCTGAGGAGGCCTCCCTGAGCCAGGTCATTTCTACCCGGGATGATATTTTAAATGATCTCATCCGCTGGGGAGTTGAGCCAGAAAAGGCTTTTCCCATCATGGAAAAAGTACGTAAAGGGCGGGGAATGACTTCCGGTGAAGAAAAGCTCCTGAAAAGCAAAGGGGTCCCCGCCTGGTATATTAACTCCTGCAAAAAGATAAAATATATGTTTCCCAAGGCGCATGCTGCTGCCTATGTGTTAATGTCCTACCGCATTGCCTACTTTAAGGTGCATTATCCCTCGGCTTTTTATGCCACCTATCTTTCCACAAAAGGAGCGGAGTTCGAGATCAGTTTTGTCCAGGAGGGATTGGACTATATTGGCCGTTGCCAGGAAAGGATCAGGGAGCGAGGCCGGCAGGCCAGCCCTAAAGAAAAAGCCACTTTTACTCTCCTGGAGATCCTGCAGGAAGCCATGCTGCGGGGAGTTGAATTCCTAAATGTAGATCTCTATCGCTCCCATCCCCACCGGTTTTTACTCCAGGAAGGCCGTATTTTACCCCCTCTTACTGCGGTTCCCCACCTGGGTCAGAACTGTGCCGAACGGATAGTTAAAGCTCGAAGCAGCAGGAAATTTACTTCGGTGGAGGATTTTATAGAAAAAACTCAGGCTAATAAAAATGTGATTGATGCTCTGCGGGAGACCGGTGTTTTCAGGGGATTGCCTGCAAAAAACCAGCTATCCCTTTTCTGAGGGTGTCTGGCTTGCATTTACCGGGTCCCTATGGTATACTAACTTTAGCTACGATCAGATAGTCGCGGTTTAAGAGTGGGTTCCCAGCCCACTCTTTAGCTTATATTCATCAAAAATGCAGGAGGAAATTATTGTGAGCCAGAAAGATACTCTTTTTAGCCTGATAGAGCCGGTCATCCAGGAAGAAGGACTGGAACTGGTAGACCTGGAATACCAAAAAGAAGGGAAAAGGTGGATGCTGCGGGTTTTTATAGACGGTCCGCAGGGAATTTCCCACAATGAATGTGTGCGCGCTACTCGGGCCCTGGAACCGGTCCTGGAGGAGGAAGATCCTATTCCCCATGGATTTGTCCTGGAGGTTTCCTCTCCGGGTCTGGATCGACCTTTAAAGAAGGATCGTGATTTTGAGAGGGTTGTAGGGAAAAAAGTAGAGATAAAAACATTTATTCCCCTGGTGAAAAACGAAAAAACCCTGCGGGGGACTTTGCTGGGCCTGGCCCAGGATAGTTTGCGTCTGGAACTGGAAGATGGGTCCACAATCAACATTCCCCGGGAAAAAATTGCCCGGGCCCGGCTGCATTTTGAACTTTAAGGGAGGAGCAGGTAAATGAACTTTGAATTTCTTCAGGCTTTATCTGAGATTGAAAGAGAAAAAAATATCCCCAAGGAGCAGTTGCTGGAGGCAGCTGAAGCTGCCCTTATTTCCGCTTATAAAAGGAATTTTGGGTCCGCCCAGAATGTTACCGCCAGTATTGACCGCAATACCGGAAAAGTTGAAGTGATTGCTCGCAAAGAAGTGGTGGAAGAGGTTGAGGATAAATCCCTGGAAATCCCCCTGGAAGAAGCCCGAAAAATTGATCCCAATTTCGACATTGGTGATATTGTGGAATTTGAGGTAACCCCGGCTAATTTTGGCCGCATAGCTGCTCAAACTGCCAAGCAGGTTGTTGTTCAGCGCATCCGCGAGGCCGAACGGGGGATTATTTTTGATGAATTCAGCAATAGAGAAGGAGATATTATTACCGGGGTGGTTCAAAGGTACAGTAATAGAAACATTATGATTGACCTGGGCAAGACCGAAGCCATTCTGGTTCAACCGGAACAGATGCCCACAGATAATTATAAACCGGGTGACAGGATTAAGCTTTTCATAGTTGAGGTTAAACAAACCACTAAAGGACCCCGGATTCTGGTTTCTCGGACCCATCCCGGGCTGCTAAAAAGATTATTTGAATTGGAAGTCCCCGAAATCCAGGAAGGGATTGTAGAAATAAAGGCGGTAACCCGGGAGGCTGGCTATCGCTCAAAAATATCTGTTTATTCAGCAGATGAAAATGTTGACCCGGTTGGAGCCTGTGTGGGGCAGAAAGGGATGCGGGTCCAGGCCATTGTGGATGAAATTGGGGGAGAAAAAATTGACATCGTGGAATGGAGTCCTGATCCCACTGTTTATGTGGCCAACGCTTTAAGTCCTGCCCGGGCGGTTTCCGTAGAGATTGAACAAGATGAGAAGGTAGCCAAGGTGGTTGTTCCTGATTATCAGTTATCCCTGGCTATAGGCAAGGAAGGGCAAAATGCACGCCTGGCAGCTAAATTAACCGGCTGGCGCATTGATATAAAAAGTGAAAGTCAGTCAGATGAAGAAGCCAGATTAATTGAACCCACTACAGAAGGGGAGGTAATGCGAGATGAAGAGGAAGAAGAAAATACCTCTTCGTAAATGTGTGGGTTGTGATCAGCGCAAAGAAAAAAAGGAACTGATTCGAGTAGTCAGGTCCCCGGAGGGGGATGTGGATCTGGATACAACTGGCAAAAAGTCGGGTAGAGGTGCATATATCTGTCCCCATAGAGATTGCCTGGAAAAAGCCTTTAAAAATCGTCGAATTGAGAAAAACCTGGAGATCAAGTTGCCGGATACGATAAAAATTAACCTAGAGGAAAAAATCGATGGAGAAGGATAGGGGCCTTCGGATTTTGGGCCTGGGTTACCGGGCCCGCGGGGTTAAAACAGGTTCGGTAAGTATTGAACAAAAAATAAAAAAGAGGCAGGGGTTTTTGCTCCTGCTGGCAGCGGATTGCGGTGATTCCACAAAAAGAAAATTAACTGAGCTCTGCGCGAAAAACAATATTCCCTGGAAAAAATGGGGCACCCGAGAGGAGTTTAGCCAGATTTTTCCCCGGGAAACGGTTGCTGTTCTGATTCTGGATGCCAATATTGCTAAACCTTTCTTGAACGGGAAAGGGAGGGTCCATAATGATTAATTGATGGAGGTGTTAAAATGGGAAAAATTAGGATATATCAACTGGCCAGGGAGCTGGATATCAAGTCCACAGAACTGGTGGATATGCTCAAGGAGCTGGGAGTTGAAGCTAAATCACACATGAGTACCCTGGAGGATGAAACAGCCGACCTGGTCAAAGAAATGCTTGCTGGTGATAGGGCAAGGGGCCCGGCCGAGGAGCAGGAAAGCTCGGAGGCTGCAACCCCAATTAAAATCGGGGTCCCGGTTAATGTTAAAAAAATTGGGGAAGCCCTGCAAATTAATCCCAATAAAATAATTAAGCAGCTAATTGAAGAAGGGATTATGGTCAATCTTACCCAGAACCTGACCGGGGAAGCTTTAGAACAGGTGGAACAGGTCCTGGATATTAAAGTTCAGGTGGAAGAAGAAGAAAAAACACCTGGAACTCAAAAGGAAAAAGCTGCCCGGAAAAAAAAGAAACAAAATCTGGTTCATCGACCTCCGGTAGTTACTATAATGGGGCATGTTGATCATGGAAAAACCCAGCTTCTGGACGTTATCCGGGAAGCCAATGTGGTGGCTTCTGAGGCAGGGGGTATTACCCAGCATATTGGAGCCTATCAGGTGGAAGTGAATGGTCGAAAAATTTCCTTCCTGGATACTCCAGGCCACGAGGCTTTTACCGCCATGCGAGCCCGGGGAGCCCAGGTAACTGATATTGCCATCCTGGTAATTGCGGCTGATGATGGGATTATGCCCCAGACTGTGGAGGCCATCAATCATGCCCAGGATGCAAAAATTCCAATTATAGTTGCCCTGAATAAAATTGATAAAGAGAATGCCAACCCGGAACGAGTTAAGCAACAGTTAACTGAATATCACCTTGTTCCCGAAGAATGGGGAGGGGAAACTGTAGTGGTAGAAATATCTGCGCTGGAGAGGATCAATATTGAGGAATTACTGGAAATGATCCTCCTGGTGGCGGATGTCGAAGATATTAAAGCAGATCCCGAGGAAAAAGCTGAAGGAGTAATTGTTGAGGCTGAACTGGATAAAGGTCGGGGTCCGGTAGCTACTGTTTTAATTAAAGAGGGGACCCTGCGAGTGGGAGAAGCCATTATTGCGGGAGTTGCTTACGGCCGGGTTCGAGCAATGATTAATGATAAAGGCGAACGGGTGAAAAAAGCAGGCCCATCTACCCCGGTGGAAGTTCTGGGGCTTTCTGATGTTCCTGTTGCCGGGGATTTAATGGAAACTGTGTCCAGTGAAAAAGAAGCCAAAAAGATTGCCGGGGGCAGACGGGAAAAACAGCGGGAAAAGGAAATAAGCAGCGATCGCCCGGCCAATCTGGAACAGTTTTTTGCTCGAATGCAGGATGAAGAAGTAAAGGAATTGAAAATAATTATTAAAGGTGATGTTCAGGGATCAGTTGAGGCCCTTAAGGATTCTCTGAATCAGATAAAAAGTGAAGATGTTAATTTGAATATTATCCATAGTGGCGTGGGCGCTATTTCCGAAAACGATGTTATCCTGGCTTCAGCTTCCCGGGCAATAATAATTGGGTTCAATGTTCGCCCCGATTCCAGGGCCCGCAGGATTGCTGAACAGGAAGGGGTAGATATTCGCACCTACCGGATAATCTATCAGGTCATAGATGATGTTAAAAAAGCCCTGGAGGGACTGTTAGATCCCGAGATCAGGGAAAAGGTCCTGGGCAGGGCTGAAGTCCGGGAGACTTTCCGGGTTCCCAAAGCGGGAACCGTGGCAGGCCTGTACGTTACCGATGGAAAAATAACCCGCAATTCAAAAGTCAGAGTTTTACGGGATGGGGTGGTCATTCATGAAGGTAGTATTGGTTCGCTAAAGCGTTTTCAGGATGATGTACGAGAAGTTGAAGCCAACTATGAGTGCGGCCTGAATGTGGAAGGATTTCAGGATGTAAAGGTTGGTGATGTTATTGAAGCATTTGTCTTTGAAGAAATTAAAAGAAAACTGACCGAGTGATTGAGATCACTGCCGGCAGATTCCTGAATTATTAGCCGAGGAGTGTTGCAAGATGAATTACCGAGCGAACCGTCTGGCTGAGGTTCTAAAAAAAGAACTCAGTGATCTGTTCCAGAAAGAGGTAAAGGACCCCCGTTTAAATTTTTTGACCATTACCGCGGTGGAAGTAAGTGGAGATCTCAGTGTAGCCAAGGTGTATGTCAGCACCCTCCAGGAAAAAAATGATCCAGCCCTGATGATGGAAGGCCTGGAAAAAGCTGTTGGTTATCTGCGTAAGGAGCTGGGCCAACGGATAGAGATCCGCCACATTCCTGAGCTGAGGTTTATTTATGATCAGTCTATAGAGCGGGGACAGAGGATTCACAATTTATTAAATGAGATAAAAGGAGAAGAGAATGACTGATTGGGGCACTCTGCTTGCAGCTTTTCAATCCCAGAAAAATATTCTGCTTACCGGCCATTCGGATCCTGATGGTGATTGCCTGGGGGCTATTGCCGGGCTTTATTATCTGGGAAAAAGTAAGAACAGCCGGTTAAAGTGTATAGTAGAAGGGCCGGTTCCCGACCGGCTCTCTTTTCTGTTACCTCCGGATATTATAATTATTGGGGATGATACAAAAGAACCGATCTCGAATGATTTTGACCTGGCGGTGGTGGTTGACAGCAGCGATTTAAAGCGGTTGGGTCGGGTTCAAAAAATTGTAGAGGGTCGGTCGGTAATAAATATTGATCATCACCCGGATAATGAATTTTTTGGTGATATTAATCTGGTGGAGGTTGCTGCTTCATCTGCCTGTGAAATTCTGGGTCTGGGGCTGCAGGATAGGGTTTTTTTGCCCCGCCCGGCAATTGAGGCCTGGGCAGCTGGAATTCTATATGACACCGGGGGGTTAAAGCATCCCAATAGCCGGGCCCAGACCCTGCAACTATTAAGCTCTTGGATGGTCAGAGGTCTTGAATTGGCCCCTCTCCAGGAAAAATTGTTTGCCCGTCAGACCCCTGAAACCCTGGCTCTTTATCAAAAAGCCCTGGAAAGATTAAAAATAGGAGCCCGGGGTCTTATGGCCTGGACTGTTGTTGAAGAAGGTCCTGATCTGGGTTCTGCCCGGGAAATTTCCCAGAAGGTTATTGATGAAATTCGGGGGATCAGAGGAGTTGAAGTGGCTGTCCTTTTTGTTGATCAGGGAAATGAAACCAGGGTTAGCTTGAGGAGCAAAAATTTCCCGGTCAATAAAATTGCAGCCCTCTGGGGGGGAGGAGGTCATACCCGGGCCGCCGGAATGAACCTTCAGAAACCCTTGATTAGTATCTATTCCGAAGTCTTAAATGCAGTGGAGGACAGGCTCCATGAATGGAATAATTAATTTTTTAAAACCGCCAGGGATCAGTTCGGCCCGAGCCATTAACCGAATAAAAAAGAGGTGGAATTGGAAAAAAGTTGGCCATGTGGGAACCCTCGATCCCATGGCGGCTGGTGTATTACCGCTTTGCGTTGGCAAAGCTACCAAGGTTGCCAGTTTTTTACTCCTGGAGGATAAAACTTACTGGGGAGAAATATTTCTGGGACAGGAGCGGGATACCGATGATGCTTATGGGCAGGTCTTAACTGAGTTTCCAGTGGATTGTTCTTCCCTTGAAGTCGAGGAGGAATTAAAAAGGTTTCGGGGGCTGATAACCCAGATTCCCCCCCGGGTTTCAGCGATTAAAGTCAGGGGAGAAAGAGCCTATCGACGAACTCGCAGGGGAGAAGATTTTGAAATTCCATCCCGCCAGGTCCAGGTGTTTGCTCTGCATCCCCTGGAGATCAATCCGCCCCGGGTGCGGTTCTGGATTCATTGTTCTCGGGGAACTTATATCAGGTCCATTGCCCGGGATCTCGGTCAGGCCCTGGGAACAGGCGGGTACTTAAATTTCCTTATTCGGACCAGCACTGGCCCCTTTGGCCTGAAAGATAGTATCAGCTGGGAGGAAATGGAAACAAAAAAACTGGAGGAGTTTTTGCAGTCTCCGGATCTGGCTTTAAAGCACATCCCTTTCCTGATTATTGATGAAGGGGGCCGCGAAAAAGTGCAATTTGGTCAGACCCTCAATCCTGAAGATTTCCTGAACCCTCCTGGGGAAAAGGCGGATTACTTCCGTCTTTATGATCGGGACCAGAATTTTCTGGCTTTATGCCGCCCCGAGGAAGACGGTTATCATCCCTTTAAAGTTTTTATATGAGGTGAAGCGAGCTCATGGAGGTATATCAAATATCATCCCAGGAAGAAATAAATGTTCGAGGACTTTTTCTGGCCCTGGGAACCTTTGATGGTGTGCATATCGGCCATCAGAAGGTTATTGAAACAACCATACAAAGAGCAAGAGTTGAAGGTGTTCCTGCCGGTGTCTTTACTTTCTGGCCCCACCCCCTTTCGGTAATAAATCCCCCAGGGGCTCCTACTCTCCTTACTTCCCTGGAGGATAAGCTGTTTCATATGGGTGCCCTGGGGGCTGATATTTGCCTGGTCCAGCAGTTCACTCCTGAATTTGCCCATATGCATTATCAGGATTTCCTGACAGAATACCTGGTTGAAAAGCTGGATGTGCGGGGAATTGTGGTGGGGAAAAAGTTTCGCTTTGGTGATCGGGGGCAGGGGGATACAGGAAAAATTAAGGAAGCCGGGACTACCTTTGGTTTTGAAACCCGTATTCTGGATCCAGTTACTATTGATGGCTTTAATGTCAGCAGTACCCTTATTCGACGCCTCATAAAAGCAGGTAGGGTGGCAGAAGTTCACCGCTTCTTGGGTCGTGATTATAGTATCAAAGGGAGGGTGGAAAAGGGAGAGGGCCGGGGCAGTTCTCTGGGCTTTCCCACCGCCAATCTGGATTTTCCCTCGGGTTTAACGGTACCCCTGCAGGGAGTTTATGTTGTTCAGGCCCGGGTAAAAAATAAGGTTTTTCCTGGTGTTTTAAACCTTGGTTCCTGCCCTACCTTTGGTAAAGAACGGGAGGGAGTTGAGGTTCACCTGCTGGGACTGGAAGAGGAAATTTATGGGGAAGAAATTGCCGTATGGTTCAAAAATTATCTGCGACCGGTAAAACTTTTTGGGGATATTCAGGAGCTACAGGGACAGATAGAAAGGGATATTGAAACTGCCCGGGAAATCCTTAAAAGAGCTTAAACCCCTATTCTTTACAGGGAGCGGGGTTTATGATAAAATTGAGATTGTCAAAATCGTATTCCCTTTTCTAGGATTGGAGATGCTCCGACTCCTCTCTTGGATTGGGGTTTAACCTAAAGAAGGAGGTCAAACATGGATAACGAAAGAAAGCAGGAAATTATTGCCCAGTACCAGACCAGGGAAAGTGATACTGGATCGCCAGAAGTACAGATTGCAATTCTCACTCACCGGATCTTTGAATTAACTGATCATCTGAAGAATCATCCCAAAGATCATCATTCCCGCAGAGGATTGTTAAAGCTGGTTGGGAAAAGAAGAAAGCTTCTGCGATATCTCAGGAATAAAGACCTGGATCGCTATCGGGACCTAATTACAGAACTTGGTATTAGGGGATAATAATAATTCTTATTAGGAGCGGGTTGTCCCCGCTCTTAATTGTACCTGGAGAAGATGTGAGGAGGAGAAAAATTATGTTAAAAAAGTGGGAACTGGAACTTGGTCCAAGGGGAATTACCCTGGAAACAGGGAAATATGCCAAACAGGCTAATGGTTCTGTTTTGGTGAAAGGTGGGGATTCTGTCGTCCTGGTGACTGCAACCATGTCCGATCCCCGGCCCGGGGTGGATTTTTTGCCCCTGATGGTAAATTTTGAAGAGCGGGTTTATGCTATAGGGAGAATTCCCGGTAGCTGGAACCGCAGGGAAGGACGTCCCCGGGATATTGCTACTCTGAATTCGCGGCTGATTGATCGGCCCCTGCGCCCTCTTTTCCCCGAAGGATTCCGCAACGATGTGCAGATTATAGCTACTGTTCTTTCTTTTGATCCTGATTATGAACCTGAGATGCTGGCTTTTATTGGAGCGTCAGCTGCCCTGATAATATCCGATATACCATTTACCACCCCCATCGGCGGATTGAAGGTAGGTATGGTGGAAGATGAACTGCTAATTAATCCTACTGAAGAAGAAAGGGAAAAAAGCTCCTTAGAATTAATTGTGGCTGGAACCAGGGATGAAGTTACAATGGTGGAGGCTATGGGCCATGAAATTCCCGAGGAAAAAATGATAGAAGCCCTGGAATTCAGCCAGGATTATCTGCGGAAAATTGTGGAAATTCAGGAACAGATGCAAAAGGAAGTGGGCCAGGAAAAAATTGAATTTGAACCAGCCCAACCTGATGCGCAGATAGTTAAAGAAGTTCAAGCCTATTCCTCGGATTTAAATCAGGCCCTGCGGGTTGAGGATAAACTGGATCGAAAAGAGGCTGTGGATTCCCTCCAGGAACAGATCCTGGAACTCCTGATTCCCCGTTTTACAGAAGCAGGCGAGGAAGAGGAAGTGGAAAAAATTATTAAAAAAGAATTTGAAGCCATGCTCAAGGATAATGTCCGTCAGATGATAATTAAAGAAAAGAAAAGGCCTGATGGACGGGAACCTGGAGACCTACGGGAATTGAACAGCGAAGTTTCCATACTACCCCGGGTTCATGGTTCAGCAGAATTTTCGCGGGGACAGACCCAGGCCCTTTCAGTCCTTACCCTGGGGGCCATTGGGGACAGCCAGATAATGTTTGACCTCGGGGAATTTGAGCAGAAGCGATTTATGCTCCATTATAATTTCCCTCCCTACTCGGTTGGAGAAACATGGCCCATGCGTCCCCCGGGTCGCCGGGAAATCGGTCACGGAGCTTTAGGGGAAAAAGCCATTGAACCAGTTCTTCCCGATAATGAGGAGTTTCCCTACACCATTCGCCTGGTCTCAGAAATCCTCGAATCCAATGGTTCTACTTCTCAGGCGAGCATATGTGCCAGTTCCCTGGCCCTGATGGATGGGGGGGTTCCCCTGAAATCCCATGTGGCGGGAATTGCCATGGGCCTGATGAAAGAAGGGGACGAGCATGCGGTCCTGACAGATATTCAGGGCCTGGAGGATTTTTATGGAGATATGGATTTTAAGGTAGCCGGTACCCGCAAAGGGATAACTGCTTTGCAGATGGATATTAAGATTGCGGGAATCAGTCGACCGATTATGGAGCAGGCCCTGTTTCAGGCCCGTCAGGCCCGCCTGGAAATTCTGGATAATATGGAAGCCGCCATTTCCGAACATCGCGAAGAGCTTTCTCCCCATGCACCCCGGATGATTACTCTGCAAATTGATCCGGAACAGATCCGGGAAATCATTGGCCCCCAGGGCAAAACCATTCGGAAAATAACCGAAGAAACGGATACCAAGATTGATATTGAAGATAGTGGAAAAATATTTATCCTGGGTTACAGCCGGGAAGATGTAGATAAAGCAATTGCAATGGTCGAAGAGTTAACCAGGGATGTTGAGGTGGGAGAAACCTATCTGGGCAAAGTAAAAAGACTTATGAATTTTGGTGCCTTTGTAGAGGTTCTTCCCGGAAAAGAAGGCCTGGTCCACATTTCTCGCCTGGCCGATTATCGGGTAAAGAGTGTTGAGGATGTTGTAAGCGTCGGGGATGAGATCTGGGTTAAAGTTACTGAGATTGATGATAAAGACCGGATCAATCTTTCCCGGGAAGCTGTTCTAAAGGAAAAAGGTGAAGAGTGCCTGGAGGAAGAAAGCCGCAATCCCAAGCCTAAATCCAGCACAGGTGGTTCGGGTCGGAAAAATGGTTCCAGGGGTGGTCAGCGGGGAGGAAACCGCGACCGCCGCGGGTAAAGGAGCACCTGATGCGACTGGGAATTCATCTTTCGATGGGACGCGGGTTAAAGCGGACCATGGAGGAAGCTCAGGAACTTGGTTGCAATACTGTGCAGATTTTTTCCAAAAATCCTCGCAGCTGGAAGGCGGGGAAATTTGATCAGGAGGGGGCGGACCTGGTCTACCGGGAAAAACAGGACCGGGATCTTAGGCCCTGGGTTGTTCACGCCACCTACCTGATCAATCCCTGTTCTCCTGATGATGATCTTTATTATCGTTCCCGGGAGGGCCTGGAATTAGAAATAGGGCGGGCCGAACTTATGGGGGCAGACTATTATGTTTTGCACCCTGGCAACCGCAAGGACAGCAGCCCTGAACAGTCAATTAAGCGCCTGCAGCACAATCTGGCTTATCTCCTGGAAAAATTTAATTCCATTAACCTGCTGGTGGAAGGAATGGCAGGACGAGGCAGTGAACTGGGGGCCAGTTTTTTAGAATTGAGCAAAATTGTTGCCCCCTTTTCTCCAACCAGGGTTGGGATTTGCCTGGATACCTGCCATCTTTTTGCTGCAGGGTGGGATATTCGTACCGATAAGGGCTGGAGAAAAACATTGGATTTATTTTTTTCCCATATTGATTATCAACGCCTGCAGTTAATTCATGTTAATGATTCCGTTTATCCCCTTGGTTCTCGCCAGGATCGTCATACTCATCTGGGCCAGGGTAAAATTGGCAGGGAGGGGTTTCGAGCCATGATTAACCGGCCGGAATTGAGAGAGATCCCTTTAATCCTGGAAACTCCCGGTTCTGTCCGGGAGGAGGGGCGCAAAAACCTTGAATTTATGCGCAGGTTATAAAGGGGAGTAATGATGATTAATAATAAAGAGGTGGAGGACTTTTTCGCTCCCGGCGGGCTTTTGCAAAATAATTTCCCCCAGTTTGAAATTCGGGATTCCCAGTTGACTCTGGCCAGCAAGATTACCCGTGCTCTGAACGACAAAAGGTTTTTGATTGCTGAAGCAGGAACGGGAATTGGAAAAACCCTTTCCTATCTGGTTCCGGTAATGTTATGGGCCGGGAAAGAAAAAAAACCGGTTATTATTGCTACCTATACCAAAAACCTGCAGATGCAGCTCGCAGAAAAAGATATTCCCCAGGTTCAAAAAATCCTGGGAACCGACCTGAACAGCACAGTTCTCATGGGGCGGGGGAATTATCTCTGTCAGACCCGGTTACGTTTACTGTCCCAAAAAAAAGATAGCTTTTCTGCCCGGTTGTTACCGGAAATATATTTATGGGCCGAAGAGACTTTAAATGGCACCTATGAAGAGTGGCCTTTTAGCGAATACCCTGAAATATGGCCTTTGATTGCTGCGGATGCTGATGGCTGTCATGGGCAATTCTGTCGTTATCAGGAAAAATGCTATCTTCAAAAAGCCCGCAGGCGCTGTCAGCAGGCAGATATTATAGTTGTGAACCATCATATTTTTTTCAGTGATCTGCAATTGCGGTGTAATGAGGAGCAGGGATTTCTTCCTGATTATAAGGTGATTATTTTTGATGAAGCCCATCATCTGGAACAGACCGGGATTGATTTTCTGGGGACCGATTTTTCCCGGCGTGAATTTGTGGAAACAGTTGGAGAAATGCGTGAACTACTGCAAAAGCTGCAGAAAGAAAAAAAAGACGCTCTGAATTTTGTCCAATTATTTTCTATCCTGCAGGGCCTGGAGGAAGAGGCCCAGGCTCTTTTCTTTGAAGTCAATCGGATTATCAGTTCTCAAGAACCCAGGTTTATTGAACCATCCTGGTGGCAGAACCTGCAAAATTGCCCCGTGCGCCTCTGTGAGAAAATGGATGAAGTGGATCATAATATTAAAACGGGAGAGGTTGAGTTTTCGGAGGAATTACAGGTTGCGCGGGGGGAAATATGTAATCGGTGGAAAAAAAATATTCAGTCCCTGGATTATTTTATTAATTTGCCGGAAAGGGGATTTGTTTCCTGGCTGGAGGAAAGGGGGAGAAATTTGAGCCTGCGTTCTCTACCCCTTTCGGTGGACGATTTTCTCCAGAAAAGTTTTTATCCCCGTATGGACAGTATCGTTTTTACCTCGGCTACTCTTTCCATCAATGATAAGGGTCTCTATTATGCCCGCAACATGGGGTTATCCCCCGATCGAACCGATACCCTGATTTTGGGTTCTCCTTTTGATTATGATCAGCAGGCAACCCTATTAATTCCAAGGGAAATACCGGCCCCCTCTGATAAAGATTTTGTGGATTGTAGTGGGGAGTATTTTAAAAAAATTTATCCCGCTCTTGGTCCCCGTTCCCTGCTTCTATTTACCTCCTATGAAATGCTGAATAGTTTCCATTCCTGGATAGAAAAATTCTGTGACCGGGAGGGGATCGAAGTTTTTGTCCAGGGAAACAACGCAGTCAGCCGGATTATCTCTGAGTTTAAAAATAGCTCCCGGGGAATAATTCTGGGGACCGCCAGCTTCTGGGAAGGCATAGATTTACCAGGGGCGGATCTGACCTCGGTGCTGCTGTTTCGACTCCCTTTTCCTGTGCCCAGTGATCCCTGGATTAATGGGAAGGCCCTGGAACTCCAGCAAAAAGGGCATAATCCTTTCTTCGATTTAATGTTGCCCCGCGCCCTTATTCGTTTTAAACAGGGTTGGGGACGTTTAATCAGGAGTTTTTCTGATCGGGGGATTTTAATTATTTTTGACCGGCGCTTATTGACCAAAAGCTATGGAAAAAATTTTTTGAACACCCTGCCCGATCGTTTGCCTGTGCGGGAGGGAGAGGCCGAGGAACTCCTTCAGGCCGGAATTAAATTCTGGGATCGTGCAGGAGAAATATGGACCGAAGTGGAAAAATAATAAGGCACTACCTGTATGGCGGAGGAGGTATTTTATGGAGCAAATCAAAGCAGCTAAGTGGGTATTACTTATCGTTGTGCTTGTTTTGTTAAGTACTTCTTCCGGACTGGCTTCAGGTTTTTTCCCGGATTTTTACCTGGTTTATGAGGTCAAAGAAGGAGATACTCTGAGCAACATAGCCCAGAATTTTGGAGTCAGTGTTGCTGGCTTGCGGTGGGCCAATGGCCTACAGGGTGATATCATTCGTTCCGGCGATGAACTGATTATACCATCCAAACCTGTAAAAGATTTTCCTGGTCTCAACCAAAAACTTGAACCTAATGGGTCAGAGGATCTGCGCCTGGAAAACCTGCCTCAGCCCGTTCATATTCGCCCAGCAATGCCCGAGGTTGATATTCCCCGGGATGAGCTAATTATCTATCAGGTTCGGAGAGGAGATCGTCTTTACGATCTGGCCCGAGATTTTAATACTACCGTGGCTTTTCTCCAGGCTTTAAATGAATTAGATAGTCCCCAGATCAGGGAGGGGCAGCGGGTTTATCTGCCCATAAAGAATCTTAGTCCACGTCAGGCACTGGAACGGACCATAAGCTCAGATGAGAAAGATATCCTGGCCCGGGCAATTCACGCTGAAGCCCGGGGAGAGCCTTTTATGGGTCAGGTGGCAGTGGGAGCAGTAATTATCAATCGGGTCCTCAGCCCCCACTATCCAGATTCATTCCGGGGGGTAATTTTTCAACCCGGTCAGTTTTGTGTAGTTCAGGATGGTCAAATCAACCTTCCCGCCAATCAGCAGGCATTTGATGCTGCCAGGGAAGCTTTAGAGGGAACAGACCCGACCCGGGGAGCAATTTATTACTTCAACCCTGATACTGCAACCAATACTGCCTGGACCAGAAGCCGGGAAATAACAGTTACTATTGGCAACCATGTTTTTGCGCGGTAGAGAAAAAAAGGGGGCCCTGACGGCTCCCTTTAGTTTTATCAGGAGAGGAGAAGGGAAAATGGAAATTCAAATTAAGCTTCTGGAAGAGAACTGGGAATGCCCGGCCTATCAACACCCCGGCGAAGATGCGGGGATGGATCTCCAATCCCGGGTAGATTGTACAATTAATCCCGGGGAATTTGTTCAGGTTCCAACTGGCATTGCCATTGCCCTGCCCCCCGGTCTGGTAGGCTATGTAAACCCCCGCAGTGGCCTGGCCCGACTTTATGGTATTACAGTTTTAAATGCTGATGGGGTTATTGATTCAGGGTATAGGGGGGAAATAGCGGTGATTTTAATCAATCATGGGTCCCGGCCATTTTCCATAAAAAAAGGAGATCGCATAGCTCAACTTATAATCCATCGTTTTGAACAGGTTCAGTGGCTGCCCGTAACCGAACTAACAACTTCTGCCAGGCAGGATAAAGGTTTTGGACAGTCGGGAAAGCAGTAGTTATTCTTTAAAGACATTTGTTTTTTAGTCCAGGCAGGGAGTGGCGAAATTTCAGGGCTATAAAATAGGGCTTTTTCTTGTTTTTTTAGAAACGCTGTTGTATAATAGGTACGGTTTAATTGCTCCGGGACAATGTTTGGGAGGTGTTTTTTTATATATGGACAGTATTAAAGCCATTCCCCTGGGTGGGGTGGGCGAAATTGGGAAAAATATGATGTTGATCGAAAAAAATGGACGTATTCTGATTATTGATGCCGGGGTCATGTTCCCCGAAGATGATTTGCTGGGAATTGACCTGGTGATTCCGGATATTTCCTACCTGGTTGAGAATAAAGAGCGAATAGATGGAATGGTTTTAACCCATGGTCATGAGGATCATATTGGGGCTATACCCTATATTATTGAAGAACTGGATATTCCTATCTATGGAACCCGCCTGGCTCTTGGCCTGGTCAAAGCAAAGCTTAAAGAATTCCACCTTTCCCGGGAGGTGAAGTTTAAGGAGGTAGCTCCCCGGAAAAAGACCAAAATAGGTACTTTTGAAGTGGAGTTAATTCGGGTCAATCACAGTATTGCTGACACCTGTGCTCTGGCCATAAAGACTCCTTACGGCCCTATCATCTATGCCAGCGATTTTAAGTTTGATCAAACTCCAGTTGATGGGATTGTTGTTGATTATCATAAATTGAGTCAATATGGGGATTCCGGTGTCCTGGCCCTTTTTTCTGACAGCACCAATGCTGAACGGGAAGGATTTACTAATTCGGAGCGGGTGGTCGGAGAAAAAATTGATGATGTTTTTTCCACTGCTCGGGGGCGAATTATTGTTGCTACTTTTGCTTCCAATATTCACCGGATTCAACAGGTTTTTGATGCTGCTCGGCGATACCGGCGCAAGGTGGCTATAACCGGGCGGAGCATGGTGCATAACTGTCAGATTGCTTCAGAATTAGGATATTTAGACATTCCCGAGGATAGCATGGTGGAATTAAGGGATTTACCGGCCATGGATCATGATAAAATTGCAATTTTAACAACAGGCAGCCAGGGTGAACCACTGGCGGCATTGACCCGCATGGCCAATGGGGAACACCGGCAGGTAAATGTATGTGCTGGAGATACAGTTATGGTTTCTGCTTCTCCTATCCCCGGAAATGAAAGACTGGTGGGGGAAACAATAAATAAATTGTACCGGTTGGGTGCGGAGGTTATATATCAGGCCATCTCCGGAGTTCATGTTTCAGGACATGCCAGCAAGGAAGAACTGAAGCTGATGTGCAACCTGGTCCGTCCCCGCTATTTTATTCCTGTCCATGGGGAATACCGGCACCTGTACCATCATGCCCAACTGGCAGAAAATATGGGTATTGAAAGGGACAATATCTTTGTTCTGGAACCGGGCTCAGTCCTGGAATTAAACTCTGAGCAGGGAAAAATTAAGGGCAATGTTGGAGTGGATCGGGTTCTGGTTGATGGGCTTGGTATTGGGGATGTGGGAACCGTGGTCTTGAGGGACCGCAGGCTCCTGTCCCAGGATGGAATTTTGATTGTGGTAATGACCATTGATAGAAAAAACGGCCAGATGATTTCCGGCCCGGATATTGTTACCAGGGGTTTTGTTTATATGCGGGAATCGGAGGAGTTAATCCAGCAGGCCACTGATATCGTGGAAAGGACCATGGAAAAATGCCTTAATAATGGGGAAAAACAATGGTCCCGAATGAAAAACAGGGTTCGTGATGCCTTAAGTGGTTTTGTTTATCAGAAAATAAAGCGGCGTCCGATGATTTTACCCATTATCATGGAAATATAAAATATTCAAGGAACCCTCCTGCTCTGATCTGAATCCTGAACAGGAGGGTGTTTTTTTCCCAGGGTTAGGAGCAACCAATAAAAAAATTAAATTTCCTGTCGAAAAATTCCCATGAAGCTTAATATAAAAAGGAATCCGGGGCCTGCTCATAGAAAGAAGGGTTAGTAACCCCGCCAAAAAAAATGAAGATAGATTATCTTCAATCAGGTTTAGGTAAATAACCGGCCAGTTTCTTCCGGCCTGCATTTAGCTGTGATTAGGAGGGTGTGGGGATTGTCGTATTTTATGATTTTTGAGTTGCTGGGCGGCGTTGGCCTATTTATATTTGGCATGCGGCAGATGGGTGAGGGTCTTCAGAAGACTGCAGGAGATCGTCTGCAGCGGTTTATTGAACTTTTAACCACCAATCCCCTGGCTGGCATCCTGGTAGGCGCTGGAGTTACCGCAATTATCCAGAGCAGTAGTGCCACTACCATCATGACTGTCGGTTTTGTTAATGCCGGTTTAATGTCCCTGCGACAGGCAGTGGGGATAATTATGGGAGCCAACATTGGCACAACCATAACCGCCCAGCTGATTGCTTTCGATCTGGGAAATTATTCTCTCCCCGCAGTGGCTCTGGGAGCATTCCTCCTGTTTTTTTCCAGGAAAAAGCGTTTTAAACAGATTGGGCAGGTGATTTTCGGATTCGGCCTTTTGTTTTTGGGGATGACTGTAATGCAGGATACCATGTTACCCCTGGCTGAATCAGAAGCTTTCCGGGAGTTTTTTAAAACTTTTGGAGCCATGCCTGTCCTGGGGATCCTGGTAGGTGCGATGACTACTGCGCTGGTTCAGAGTAGCAGTGCCACCATTGGTATTCTGATCAGCCTTGCCTCGGTGGGAGCTATTGATTTTGCCATTGCTATTCCCATACTCCTGGGAGATAATATTGGAACCACCTTTACTGCCCTTCTTTCCAGTATAGGAGCAAAATTAGCTGCTCGTCGTGCTGCCATGGCCCACATGGTTTTTAATGTTCTGGGCACTGGGTTTTTTATTCTGGTTTTTTATTTAGTCCCGGGTTTCTCCGGTCACCTGGAAACTTTCTTCCAGAGTATCGCTGAGTACTTTGGTCATACCTGGAATGTGCAGCGCCTGGTAGCCAATACTCATACTGCCTTTAACCTGACCAATACCCTGCTCTGGTTTCCTTTTGTGGCCTTTCTAACCAATCTGGTGATCCGCATGATCCCCGGTAAGGAAGATATTTTACACAAAGGGCCCATTTACCTGGACGAAAGAATGTTAAAAACCCCGGCAGTAGCGCTGGAGCAGGCTCATAAAGAACTTTTGAGGATGGCCGACCTGGCCTATGTTAATGTGGGGGATGCCAGGCGGATATTTATGGATGAAGAAGAAAATCTCATGGATAATTTTTATGAAAGGGAAGAAGCCATTGACGCCCTGGAGACTGCTATTACTGATTATCTGGCCAAATTATCGCGTCAGCCCATGGATGAAAGCCATTCCAACCGATTGAATAATTTTTTCCATCTGATTAATGATATTGAACGTATTGGGGATCATGCCGAAAACGTTGTTGAACTGGCTGAATATAAAATGGAGCACCGCCTCCCGTTTTCCGACAAGGCCGTTGCAGAATTAGATAATATGTTTGATCGGGTGATGCAAACTATTGATGAGGGGATCAGCTCTTTGAGTACCGGGGATCTGGCAACTGCAGTAAAAGTCCTACGCTTTGAAGATGAGGTTGATGAGCTGGAAAATGAATACCGGGAAAATCATATAAAGAGATTAAATGAAGGTTTGTGCTACCCCGGTTCAGGGATTGTTTTTGTTGATATTTTAAGTAATCTTGAGCGAATCGGGGATCATGTTTCCAATATTGCCAAGATAATTCTAAAGGATCGCAATTAATCCCCCGCCATCGAATTGACCGGAGGGTGGAGATGGGAGCAGGACAAAGCCCAGTAAGAGAGAAAATAATACATGAGGTGAAGCTCCCATGAAAAGGCTTTCCGAAAAAAGAAAAAATGAAATTCTGGGCATTATTTTATTTATTCTTGGTTTAATTAACATTCTCCATCTGTTCTGGGGAGAAACCGGAAGGTTTGGAGAAAGAATGTTTGAATTTATTGAGCTATTTATAGGCCAGGGAGTTTACCTGTTTCCGCTTTTTTTGTTTTATCTGGGTTACCAGTTAATTCAGAAAAAAAATATCCAGGTAAATATTGCTCATCTGGGTATTACCATGGTTTTTTTGGTCTTTTTAGCCTTTTTTCATTCCGGGTTACCTGCGGGAGAAGAACTTTCTGAAGGCCTGCGGGGGCGTGGCGGGGGCATTATGGGCGGGAGCCTGATCTGGTTGCTCCGGCAGTTTTTTGCTGATGTGATTGGCTATATTATACTGGTGGGACTGGGATTGATAGGAGTGCTATTGTGGTCAGGCCTGGATCTAAAGGACATGGGTAAAAAACCTTTTGAGATTTTTTCTCTTCGCCGTCGTAGCAAGAAGGCCCCTCCCAGAAAAAAAGCCCGTAAACCTCGACCAAAACGAATTAAAAAAGAGAAAGAAAAAATTCGGGAAGAGGATATTGTCGAAGAAGATGAAGAAGAGGGGGTTATTACTCCCCGGCCCCAGCAGGGATATCAGTTACCCCCGCTGGATGTTCTCCGCTCCCATAACGGGGGTTCTGGAAAAAAGCCGGATGATCAAAGCAGGCTTTTGGAAAAAACCCTGGCCGATTTTGGAATAGAAGCCCAGGTGATAAAAGTTACCCATGGTCCCCGTATATCGCGCTATGAAATTCAACCTGCTCCAGGGGTCAAGGTTAGCCGAATTGTTAACCTGGCCGATGATCTGGCCCTGGCTCTGGCTGCTCCTGATGTCAGGATTGAGGCCCCAATTCCCGGTAAAGCTGCTCTGGGAATTGAAGTTCCTCATAATGCCCAGCAGGTTGTTGGGCTGCGGGAAATTCTTTCCAGCACCGCTTATACTGATAATCCCTCTCTTTTAGCCCTGGTTTTGGGTAAGGATATCAGCGGGCAACCAGTAATTAAAGATCTGGGCAAAATGCCTCATCTGCTTATTGCCGGGGCAACGGGAACCGGAAAAAGTGTTGCTCTTAACACACTTATCCTCAGCATTCTGTACCGGGCTACTCCTCACGAGGTCAGATTGGTGTTGATTGATCCCAAGCAGGTGGAGCTGACCAATTTTAAAAATCTTCCCCATCTCCTGGTTCCTGTGGTCAACCATGTTAACAAGGCTGCAGGGGTATTACAGCAGATGGTAGAAGAGATGCAGCGCCGCTATGAATTATTTGCTGAACTGGGAGTCAGGGGGATTGGGGAATATAATGAAATTCAGGAAACAGATGAACCGGAAAAGGTTTTACCCCTGATTGTAATAATAATAGATGAACTGGCGGATCTTATGATGGCGGCTCCCAAGGAGGTTGAGGATTCTATCTGCCGCCTGGCTCAGATGGCCCGAGCTGCCGGAATTCATCTGATAATTGCTACCCAGAGACCTTCAGTAGATATAATTACCGGTTTGATTAAGGTAAATATTCCCACGCGAATTTCCTTTTACGTTTCTTCCCAGACCGATTCCCGGACCATTCTGGATATGGGAGGAGCCGAGAAACTAATGGGAGATGGGGATATGCTTTATTCGCCGGTAGGGGCTATTAAGCCGACGAGAATTCAGGGCCCCTTTGTTTCCACTGCAGAAGTAAAGAAAGTGGTAAAATTTGTCCGGGATCAGCAGGACCCTGATTATGAAATGAATCTGGAGGATATTGGTAGCGCAGAAACCAGGGTTTCTTCCGAGAAAAGGGATTCTCTGTACCCCGAAGCCGCCCGACTGGTGGTAGAAAGTGGCCAGGCATCTATATCCATTTTACAAAGGCGTTTAAATATAGGCTATACCCGGGCTGCCCGGTTAATTGATACCATGGAACAGGACGGGATTATTGGTTCTTTTGCGGGAAGCAAGCCCCGCAAGGTCCTGCTGGGAGAAGAAGAGCTGGAGGATTTTCTTGAAGGAATTCAGGAAGGATAGGACTGGATGGTATGGATAGGTTTTATCTGGAGTATAAAATTCTGGTGAATCGGGTTGGGCTGCTGGGAGATGTTTCCTCCCTGATGGGAATGCTGGGGATTAATATTATCAGCATTGGAGGAATTCCTCCTGATCGCAGATGCTTCCTCCTTGAAGTGCCGGGATCCGAATACCTAACCCCGGTAAAAAGCTCGCTGGGACTTTCTCCTCACCTGGAATTACTGGAACTTCACCCTCCCACTTATATTGATTTGCTGACCATGCGTCATGGCCGCAAAATCTACTCTCAGGGAGATCCCCCCATGTTTCATTTTCAAAGGCAGGAGCTTCCCATTCTGGTGGATTTTATGGCTGAAACTATCCGGGAAAAAAGGTTGCCCCTGATAGGCATTCAGGGTTCACCCCGGGTGGGAAAAACTGAAGCTGCTATTGCTGCCTGTGTTCATGCCAGCAAAAAATGGATTCTTTTTTCCACTACTTTTATCCGCCAGATGGTCAGAGAGGAAATGGACTTTTCTGCCCTGGACGAGGACAGTGTAATTATTATTGATGCTCTTACTTCTCTTCACCGGTCCGGACCCCGCCACCGGCGGCTCCTAAAAGAACTTCTGCAACAGCCTCAGGCCAAGATTGTGGAACATCCCCGTGTATTTGTGGAGGAACTGGATTATGAGTTTGAAAATTTTGATGCCCTGATTTTCTTAAAGAAAGATGCAGAGGAGAATGGAGAGGAAGAACTGGAACCAAATCCGTTTAATCATTTTGATATAAGCTAAAAGGGTGGATGCAAATGAATCAAATAGGAAAAGAATTAAAAGAGATCCGTGAAGAAAAGGGAATTTCCCTGGAAGAAGTGGCCGAGAAAACAAAAATCCCTCTTCGTTTCCTACAGGCCATAGAAAACGGGAGATGGGAGGAATTGCCAGAAGAAGTGTACCTGCGGGGTTTCATAAAAACCTACGCCGAAGTTTTGGGGCTGGATGGCAAGAAATTTGTGGACAATTATAAACGGTCTCAGTCCCAGGAAGTTACCCCCGATGTTCCAGAAAAAGAAGCCGAGGTAGGGGAAGAGGAGGATCAAGATCAATTTCTCCATGTTCCCGAAGAAGACCTGGAAGAAGAAGATCAGGGACAGTTCCTTTTAATAATCATTATTCTGGTCCTGGTCGGGTTGGGGGTAATAGGTTTTCTGGCCTGGCAATTCTGGTTTTAGGAGCTAAAATATGACCTGGTACCAAATGGTTTTTGTGGGGCTTCTTCTGCTGGCAATGGTGGTTGGTGGAAGAAGGGGGTTTTTCAGTTCCCTTCTTCGATCCATCAAGTTCCTGATCACCCCTGTTCTGATTTATTTCTGGTCTTTCCCTATAGCTCGTTCTATAATTGATAGTTTAAACCTGAAGCAATATATGGAGTTGGGTTTGCAGGAGGTACTTAATCCAGTAACCGGAAAAGCTAAAGAACAGGTTATTTCTTATCTGGAACAGCTCTCTGTTTCCAATCCCAGCCATTTTCTGGTGCGGGAATCTTTGCATACCGAAAAAGTTATGGGAACCGGGCTGGAATCAATGGAAATCATTGAACTTCTGGCTGGTACCCTTGCTGTTGTTTTTGCCCTGCACGTTGCTTTTTTGTTAATTTTTATTATTGCTTTCCTTGCAGAAAAGATTTTGATTTTACTGGTAGAAACAATTATTTCGCGAAATAGAATAATATCTCTCTGGTCCCGCCTCCTGGGAGGGCTATTAACAGCAGGACACGCCACAATTTTTCTGGCTTTCATTTTAATTCTTATTCAACCCTTATTTGATTTTTTCATTATTGATTTTCCCGAATATCTAAACCCTTATGGTTATTTTAAGTCCTGGCTGGAACCCTTCAGCCCCTGGCTGGTTGATCAAATCCGCAATTTTGTCCTGGGGGGTTAAATGATGCGCCACGAAACCCGAGAACCCTTCAAGGTCTGGTGGGGACCAGGTGAACTTTTATTGGTTTTTATTGGGCCAATTCTGTTTTTTATTCTGGTTGATTTGTTTTTTGCTCCCCGGGGAATCTGGGCCCCCTTAATTTCCGGATTAATTCAGGGCCTCGGCATTTTGTTATTTTCCTGGCTTTTTGTAGGAACTGGTTATGGTTATAGTTTATGGGCCCAAAAGTTTTTGCCGGTTAAGGGCAGGGTTTTAAAGATAATCAAGTGGAGCCTGCTATTATGGTTGGGGGCTACTTTTTTAAATTTCGTTATGCAGGTTCTTCTGGCGGGCTTTCTGGGATTATCCCCTGAACCCCAGGAAATGATAGTTTATATCGTGGAACAGGTAGAAGGGATCCACTTATTATTATATCCCCTGCTGGTTGTAATTCTGGCTCCAGTGGCAGAGGAGGTTTTTTTCCGGGGCCTCCTTTATAATTATCTTCGGGGGTTGTTGCCTCTGAGATGGGCTGCTATAATCAGTAGCGGGCTCTTCGCCCTGGCCCATGGTGAAATATGGGCCTTTTTCCCTACCTTCCTGGGGGGACTGGGGTTTGTCTACATTTTTGAAAAAGCCAAAAGTTTATGGGCACCGGTAATTGCCCATATTATATGGAATGGCATGGGTTTTGTTCTGTTGTATGCCGGAAGATTTCTGGGCCTTTATTAGGGGGGATAAAATTAATGAAAATTTTATTAACCAATGACGATGGTTTGTATGCACCCGGAATCAACTGTCTTTTTAATGTTCTAAAAGAAAAGCATACTGTTTATGCAGTTGCCCCCGAAAGAGAAATGAGTGCTACCGGCCATGCCATAACCCTGCACAAACCTCTAAGGGTTAAAGAGGTGGAATTGGAGTCAGGAATGGCCCAGGCGGTTAATGGAACTCCTTCGGACTGTGTAAAACTGGCCCTGGAGGCCATCCTTCCTTCGCCTCCTGATCTTGTAATATCGGGAATTAATCGCGGTCCCAACCTGGGAAATGATGTTTTTTATTCTGGAACAGTTTCTGCTGCAGTGGAAGGATATTTTCTGGGGTTCCCTGCTCTTGCGGTTTCCCTGGTAATAAAAAATGACTTTGCTGATTTTGATTTTGGTGCCCGATATATTAATGATTTACTTTCTCGCCACGGGCAGAAAATAATTAACAGCAGGTATCTTTTGAATATTAATTTTCCTCCCGGAGGTCAGGAAGAAATTAGGGGAACCAAAATTACCCGCTTAAGCAAGAGAAATTTTTCCAATATTTTTGATCAAAGAATTGACCCCCGGGGTGAAAAATATTACTGGATGACTGGAAGCATTGAAGAAAAGAAGGAAGAAGGTAGCGATACACTGGCTATTGAAGAGGGGTTTGTTTCTATTACTCCCCTTTGTGTGGATCTGACCCATCATGAGCAGTTAAAAGATCTGAAAAACCTGGACTGGTAAACATCCTGCGATTAACAGGCTGGAAATAGTTTGTTTGATAATGTTCCAATCTATGTTATAATCAATTAAAATGAGATGGGGAGGGCTGAAATTTGGGGAAAATTAAGGTTATTACTGATGGTGCTTCAAGCTTGCCCCGTTTTCTGACGGAAAAACTGAACATTGGGGTGGTAAATATCCCTGTTGTCTGTGAGGGTCAGGAGATTCCTACCGATACCATGGATGAATTTTATAATGTTCTGGAAAAAGGGAAAATGCCCAAAACTTCGGCACCTGCTCCCGGCGATTTCCTGAAAAAATTCCAGGAAACACTAAAAGAATATGATACCATAATTTCTATACACATCAGTGGGAAAGTTAGTGCTACCTACCAGTCTGCCTGCCTGGCCCGGGAAATGCTTCCTGAGGAGGATATCCATGTGATTGATTCCAACAATATTTCCATGGCTACCGGGTTTATGGTGTTAACTGCTGCCAGGAAGGTTATTGAAGGCTTATCTGTTGAGGAAATCAAGGAACAGGTAGAAACTCTGAAAGAAAAGGTAGGAGGAATGGTGGTTTTGCCCACCCTGAAATATCTGGCCCGCAGTGGTAGGGTTTCTCAGATTCAGGCGCTGCTGGGAAATATTCTTTCTATTAAACCCATTTTGATAATTAATTCCGGTGAGGTTAAGGTAATAGATAAAACCAGATCGGTTGGTGGGTCTCTTAACCGTATGCTTGAACTGGCCAGGAAACGAGTGGGGGAATCCCGCCTGCAGGTTGCGGTTATCCATTCCAATGCCGTGGAAAAAGCCAATAATTTTGTCGAACGGGTTCGGGAAAACTTAAATTGCTCCGATGTTTTTATCTCGGAAATGGGTCCCGGCCTTGCTGTGCATGGGGGTCCAACTATGATTGGTCTGGTCTGGATGAAAGAAAATTAAAGAAAAGCCTTCCGAGGCTTTTTTTATTAGGAATTCTGGAAAAATAGCTGGGGTTTACTTGGAGAAGCTTGGAAAAAGATGTTACCAGAAATCGTTCTTAATAAGGCGTTTTTCCCCGTATATGGAGGAAAGGATTAGTAGAGATGATTTCTTGACTGATTATAAAACTTGCTTTTTGGAAGAAAAAATGATAAAAATATCCTAGTAAATCTCCCGGGGAAATGGGGTTTTTTCTAATCGATTAAAGGAATAAACCCTGGGAAAAGAGAAATATTAGGGAGAAAGAAATTACATGCAAAGGGAGGAATGAAAATGGGAAAAAAGAAAAAGTTGACCTCTATTCTGGGGCAACCAGTTGGTAACGATCAGGCTTCTTTAACTACAGGAAAACCACCCTTTACTCTCCTTGGTGATACTCACCTTATAGAAAAACTGGCTCACTTTAACCGGGAGAGAATTCCCGAAAGGGTGGTCCACGCTAAAGGGGCAGGGGCCTATGGGTATTTTGAGGTTACCCATGATGTTTCAAAGTATACCTGCGCTTCGTTCCTGTCAGAAGTAGGAAAGAAAACGGAAGTTTTTGCTCGCTTTTCTACGGTAGGTGGAGAGAAAGGTTCGGCCGATTCGGAAAGAGATCCCCGGGGGTTTGCTGTTAAGTTTTATACTGATGAAGGGAACTATGATATGGTGGGTAACAATACCCCGGTATTTTTTATCAGGGACGCCATCAAATTCCCTGACTTTATCCACACTCAAAAGAGAGATCCAGTCAAAAATACCAAGGATCCCGATATGTTCTGGGATTTCCTTTCCCTGACCCCGGAATCAATTCATCAGGTTACCATACTTTTTTCCGACAGGGGAACTCCCGCCGGATACCGGAACATAAATGGCTATGGTAGCCACACCTTTATGATGTATAAGAATCAGGAGGATTATTGCTGGGTAAAAATTCATTTTAAAACGGAACAGGGCATAAAAAACCTTACCATGGAAGAGGCTGGCGAACTGGCCGGGAAAGACCCGGATCATGCCACCCGAGATCTGTTTGATAGTATCGAGCAGGGAGATTATCCTTCCTGGAAAGTATATATTCAGGTTATGACTCCGGAACAGGCTCGGGAATACAAGTTTGATCCTTTTGACGTTACCAAAGTCTGGTTTCAGTCCGAATTTCCCCTGATCCCAGTAGGAAGAATGGTTTTAAACCGTAACCCGGTAAATTATTTTACTGACGTGGAACAGGCTGCTTTTTCCCCTGGGAATTTTGTTCCCGGTATCTGGGCTTCGCCGGATAAAATGCTGCAGGGCAGGATGTTTGCTTACCCTGACACTCATCGTCACCGCCTGGGAGTTAATCATCATCAGATTTCGGTTAATGCTCCCCGGGCTGCAAATCCCCTATCCTATCAACGGGATGGAACAATGAGTAATTTCCAGGTTGGAGCTCCTAATTATTATCCCAATACTATGGAAGAAGTGGAAGTTTCCCCGGAAAAGCTACCTCCTTCACTGGAAGTCGGAGATGGCGTTCAACGCAGCGAGTATGAATTGAAAGAAGTCGATTTTGTTCAGGCCGGGGAACTATATCGGCGGGTAATGAGTGAACAGGATCGCAAAAACCTGGTAAAAAACATTGCCGCTCACTTGCAGAATGCCCAGGAAAGGATACAATATCGGCAAACAGCCCTCTTTTTTAAGGCGGATGAAAATTATGGGGCCGAAGTAGCCAAAGCCCTGGGAATAGATATGGACCGGGTAAAAAAACTGGCGGCCCTGGATCAAGAAGAGAGAGTGGCTGCTACAGAATAAAAAAATAGGGCAATGAGGTTGGGCTGCGGGTTTAACTGCAGCCCAATTTTTTTTAAAAAGATATTAGTAAGCAAAAAAGATTACCCCCGGGGGTAATGTTCATCCCATTTAATTAATGCTATATTGTAACTGATAAGAGCAAATGCGTTTGTTTCCCGCAAAAGTGTATTCTGGGGTTGTAATTTGCATTAGGTGAAGGAGGTTTAAATTGAGAGAGGAATATATTTAATTAAGGGAATGGAGTTCAGTTAATGGCTTATACTTAAACTGGCAATTTGAATAATACTTTAAATGAAAAGGAAAAAGTTGGTTCTGGATAAAGTGTTTTGATCTCTTTTTTTTCCAGAAAAAAGTATTTGTGTTAAAAAAAAGGTGAGGAATAAAAGTTTGAAAAAGGGAGGGAGCTTACTAAGGCCCGAGGTTTGATCATTAAAGATTTTGATACTGTTTTTAAAACGGAAAAATAAACTGGAAAATCGGCGGATTTTTCTCTTTCTTATTTTTAATTTCCAACAAAAAAGGGGGCTAAAAATGAAAAAAGAAATGGTTATAGTCGTTCTGATCCTGATCTTCTTGGTTTCCTTATCTTCAGCAGCGGAAGCCAGGTTTTATATTGGGGGTATGTATGCCCGGCAACTGGAACATGATGCTCCGGGCACCAGCTGGCTGGGGATAACCCTTCGTTCTCTGGGAAATGGTCTTTTTGGCTCCGACCTTGATTTCCGCTTTCATTCTGGGGATTATATGGGAGAAGACTATTTTATCTTAAGAATCAATCCCTTTCTCCATTTAAATTTAAAACTGGGACAATTAAACTTATATGGAGGTATCAGTCCCTTTACAGTTCAGTACCTATCCTATGGCGAAGGGGAATGGGAGTTTGATTTTCACCTTTTTTATGCAAAAGCTGGCGCCCAATACGATTTTGGTCCACTGGGAGTTTTTGCCCATGGGCTCAATCGTCTGGAACTTGATGATATTGAGGGGTCTTTACGGCAAATGGGGCTGGAATTTGGTGCGGCCTTTGGATTTTAAGAATTAGCCGGGGAAATAGTTTACAAAGTAAGAATTCCCCCTGGTATTTATCTATTTGGGGCTATGGACACAACAGGAGGGGTGGAATTGGCCAAAAAGGATTTTAAAATTCTGTATTGTGATGATTCTTTGCTGGTTCGTAAACAGCTAAAGGAAATTTTGAACCAGGAGGGCTACACAAACCTTATAGAAGCCGCAGATGGTGAAGAAGTCGTAAAGAAGTACCAAAGCGAAAACCCTGATCTTGTTTTCTGTGATATTGTTATGCCTCGTCTGGATGGGTTGGAAGCTTTAAACAGGATTAAAGCCCGGGATCAGTCTGCCCGGATAGTAATGATTTCAACATCGGGGACCAGAGCTAACCTGATCAGGGCCCTGGATGAGGGAGCGGTGGATTTTGTGCAAAAACCCTTAAATCCGGAAAGGGTAAAAAAAATTGTTGCTCGGGAAATCAAAGGAGGCAGGGGCCTTGTTTAGTCAATACCTGGGGAGCTATCTTTTGCGCAGGGAATTAATTTCTGCGGAAGAGCTGGGCTCATTATTAAAAAAGGAAAAAGAGCACCGAATAAAGCTGGGAGTTCTGGCCATTGACCGGGGCTATATGACTGTAGATCAGGTTGAGGAGATCCATGCCCAGCAGAAAAAAATTGATCGCAGATTCGGAGAACTGGCAATAGATAAGGGTTATCTTACTTCTTCAGCCCTGGAAAAATTGTTAACTGAACAGAAGGAGGCCCATGTTTCCCTGAGTGAGATTCTGTTGGATGAAGGATATTTTTCCCTGGCAGAAATAGAAAAAATTGTTCGGGAGTACAAAGAGGATGCGGGCATATCTGATAGAGATATCAGAAGTTTACAGGAAGGCGATGTAGCAATTGCTGTTGATAGGTTAGTGGAGTTTAATAAAGCAGATGAGTTTTTTCGAAATTATGTCATCCTGTTTTTACGGAATTTAATCCGATTTGTTGACCCTCGCTCCCGAATTTTGAGTTCCCAGGAAAAAATAGAGATCCCCAAGGGGCTTGTTATTGAACAGGCAATCCGGGGAGAAGTTGATATTAATACTGCTGTAATGATTGATAGCAGGGATGCGGGTGAAATAGCTTCTCGTTTTAGCCGCCGGGATATTTCTTCTCCCGATCCCCTGATTTCGGAAACACTTAAAGAGCTTTTGAACCTACATAACGGGTTGTTTGCGGTTAATCTATCCAACCAAGGTGTTGAAGTTAATCTTAACCCTCCCGAGATTGCCCAGCAGGCCCCCTATAAATTTAGTGAGGAAATTGAGTTTCGAACCTCGGTGGGGGATATTAAGTTATTCCTTGGAAGCTGATTGAAATTTGGCTGGTCAGATTAATAATGGGGAAATCAAAAAAGCGGGGTTAAAACCCCGCTTATTTTCATGGAGCTGGCGACCGGATTCGAACCGGTTACCTGGTGATTACAAGTCACCTGCTCTACCGTTTGAGCTACGCCAGCCTGCCTGAACTATTATAACTTAAAAGCCGCAAGTGGTCAAGGTTAAACACCTTCTGTTCGGAAATAGAAGGATCAAAAGGAAGGGAGAAAAAGGGTAACAATTTTCCCACCCCTATTGGTAACGTGTAGTAAATTGGGGTCATCATCGGAAGAAATGCTGGTAATTCTGCTCCGAACTGCAAGAGACCTTTTACCCAGAACCTCACCGCTATCTTTACAGAGAATAAAAACACTGCCATCATGGGTTCCAAAGTAGAGGTGATCTTCAAAGAAAGCAAAAGCAGAGGTCGGAGTATAAAGGGGTCTTTCCCAGGCTTTATCTCCCGTTTCTAAGTCAAAAGCGGTCATAACCCCCTGATTGTCACCCCAGACTAAAAGTTGGGAGGTCAGGAACAGATTGTTGAGGCCGGGAACATCAAAACCATCCCAGAGCTCAGGACTTCCACTTTCCTTATCCCATAACAGTAGAGTATTTTCTTTTCCCACGGCTGCAAGCTTATTGCGGTTCTGAGCCACATCCATTATTTCCCCAATATCAAAGCCCTCAATCAGGGAAACTTCCCCGTCAGCAAGGTCAATAGCCAGCAGGTCTCCTTTTCGGGAGAGAACTACTGCTTCTCCCTCTCCCGAAAATAGGCTGCCACGAATCAGTTCCCTTTGGGGGTCGCTTTCCCAGAGTATATCACCTTCATAATCCAGGGCAATTAACTGGCTGCGGAAGGAAATTCCCAAAAGGCCTTGATCGGTAGCAAGCAGTTCGATCAGGCGCTCGGGAATAGAGGCTTCCCAGACAATGTTTCCTTCAGCCTGATCCAGGGCCAGAACGGGTCCATAGAATGAAGGAATAAACACCCTGTCCTCAGCAGTTACCGGCTGATAAAGAAAGGTTTCATTCTCTGCCTGAGTTTCCCAGACTTTATCCTTACTTTTTTTATCAATTGCAAAAATACGCCCGTCGGTAGTTGGCAGATAAAGGTGTTCTTCGTGGGAAAAGCTCCCACCGGAGGTGGTAGCAATAACTTCAAAGTGGGGGCCTATTTCAATATCCTTATCCGAGAGATAGACAATAAGCTGGCGCTCACTCCCGGGATTAAACTGAAACAACCTGCTGTAGGTTTCATAACCTTCTTTTCCAACACTAACTTCTCTTAGACCCAGCTGGACTCCGGTAATCCGGTCGGGAGAGGTTCCTACCTCGCCACCGTCTATAAAAATACGGGCTCCTTCTGGATAGGTGGTTACTTCAAGAACTCCCTGGGAAGCGGTAGCCGAATAATAAACATATCCGGCCGCACCCGCAATTACCAGGAGTAATAACAACAACGCCCAGTGAATATTTGTCCGGCTAATTTAAACCACACCCCTTAATTAATCTCGCCCTTTTAGCTTGGGATCAAGGGCATCCCGCATGGCATCTCCCAGGAAGTTAATGGAAAGTAGAGTAAGGAAGATGCAGAGTCCTGGCCAGACTGCCAGCCAGGGAGCAGTTGTTAAATACTGGCGGGCATTCATCAGCATGTTGCCCCAGGAAGGGGTTGGCGGTTGAATTCCCAGCCCCAGGTAGCTAAGCTGCGATTCAGATAGAATTGCTCCGGCAACCATCAGGGTCATGGCTACCAGAACTGGAGCCAGGGTGTTAGGAATAATGTGCCGTAATATGATTCTCCGGTTGGTTGCTCCTAAAGCACGCGCAGCTTCAGTAAAATCCTGCTCTTTCAAAGAAAGGGTCTGACTTCGAACCACCCTGGCTATAGACATCCAGCCCAGAATGGCCAGTGCTATAATCATGGTTTGAAAGCTGGGTCCCAGAATATAAGTCATGATCATCAGAATGGGCAGGGCGGGAATAGAAAGCAAAAAGTCAACAAAACGCATAATTATGCTATCTACAACTCCCCCGAAGTAGCCTGAGGTTGCACCGACTACTGTTCCCACTGTAACACAGACTATAGAAACGATAATCCCCAGAGAAAGTGATACCCGTCCCCCGGCCAGGATCCGGGAAAAAACATCCCGGCCCAGTTCGTCTGTTCCCAGGATGTGAATATCGGAAAAACCCTGAACCATTCGGGAGGAAGTAGTGCCGCCTGTTTCCAGGTTGATAATCCGGTGGCTTCCATTATTCCAAAAAGTTTCCACCCGGTGCTCTTCTCCGGCCCGGACAGAAATCAGTTGGCCGGAATCCTCTCTGTCCCAGATTACTTCGCCTTTTTCCGGGTCAAATCCCTTGGATAGTCCACCGCTAAAAGCAAGGAAAAGATATTCCTGGTGGTAATGAATTTTAACTGGTTCATCTGTTATTCCATTGATGGAACCTAATTCTGTCAGCTCTTTTTCATCCAGATTAAAATTGTAAACATAGCCCCCACTGAGAAAATAGATATTTCCTTCATGAAAATGTGCTGTTTCCGGGACAGCATCATCCAGAGAGGCCAGGGTCTGTTTTTCCCCTTCAATGGAAAAGCTTAAAATTTCCCCCTCATCAGTGATAACCAGTGGTCTTTCCAGGGTCCCGGTAAACTTATCCAGGGTTCCGGGAATGCTTACCTCCCAGAACTTTTGACCATCGGCGCTAAAATGGAAAAATTGTTCTCCACTTCTGGCCATGACGCCATCAGCGGTACCCCACACCATTTCGATATTCTGACCAAGATCAGTCGTCCACTCCTCACTTCCATTACTTAAACTCAATGCCATGAGCTTGTTTTCCCCGGTTCCGAAATAAAGGTTATCATGGGATACAGCAGGATGGGAAGTAATGTCCTGCTCCAGGTTCTGATACCAGGAAGGAATTCCAAAAGTAAGATCCCGGGAGAAAATTTCTCCGTTATTCATGGTATTAACTGAAAGGTCAGGCGTGGCCACACTCCCTGTAGGGTAAACCCGGGTTAAAGTGGGAGGGGCAAAACGGTTCCGCAGGTTTTGATCAGTGATAGAATGAGGAGCCAGTTGATTGGCAAAAATAGCGGATATTGCGAAGAGAAGGAAAACAATGAGACCTATAATCCCCAGTTTATGGCGGAAAAAACGGTTGATAGCGATTTTGACAAAACTGGTTGGTTTATGCTCAATTATTCCCTCTTCAAAAACACGCTTTTCTTCGCTCGTTTTCATTTCCTGTTTTTGATTATCCTTATTATTAGCCATTTCCATTCACCTTTCCCTTTTAAGATTAGTCATAGCGGATCCGAGGGTCAACCCAGGCGTAAAGAATATCGGCCAGGAGATTAAAAATTACTACCATAACCGCAATAATCATTATTATGGACATGGCAACTAATTGATCGTGGTTAATTAGAGCATGCCAGAATAAACGCCCCATGCCTGGATAGACAAAAACAGCCTCCGTAATTACAGCTCCGCCAAACATAACAGGAATGGCCAGCATAACCAGGGTAATAACTGGTAAAACAGCGTTTCTCAGGGCATGTTTGTAGATGATGATCCGCTCGGCAACTCCCTTGGCTCGGGCCGTCCGGATATAATCCTCCCGGATAACCTCCAGCATGGTAGAGCGCATGTAGCGCATCCAACCGGCCATAGAACTTATTCCCAGGGTAATCATGGGCAATATAAGGTATCGTAGTCGGTCAAAAAATTCATTCCAAAAACCGGGCTCAACCCGGATACTTCGGAAGCCACCGATGGGAACCCATCCTAACTGGAAGGCAAAAACAAAGAGTAAAAGGAGTCCCAGCCAGTGGTTGGGAACAGAAAAACCAAAAAAGGCAAAGCCGGTCCAAAAATAATCCCCCAGGGAGTACTGACGCAAGGCAGAAAAAATCCCTATAGGGATGGCGACAAGAATGGAGAGGATAAAGGATGAGCCAATTAAATAGACGGTGTTTTCAATGTTGCGGGCAATAAGGGTTGTTACGGGGACTTTATATTGTTGAGACATTCCCAGATCGCCTTGGGTTAGGATCGCTCCCATCCAGCGCAGATAACGCGTGTGGAAGGGTTGATCCAGACCATAAATCCTTCTTAAATTGGCAACGTCTTCTTCGGACATTTCGGGGTCTGCCATTAACAGGTCAGCTATAGGGTCTCCCGGCATGGCATTGAGTAGGGCAAAAGAAGCAATAGAAATTAGAATCAGCACGGGAATGACCTGCATTATTCTCCTAATAATATAAACCCACATTCATTATACCTCCCTGCATACTGCTAATTGGTGAAAAGGCCGCCCCGCGGGGCGGCCTTTATTTCACCCAGATTTATTTATTCAATGTCCCATTCGTGGACATTCCAGGTATCGGGGTCAGCCGAACCCGTAGGCTGAATTCCTGTTACATTTGTTTGCCAGAAAGCAGCGTCTACACGGAAGAACAGGGGCAGAGATGGAATTTCATAGGTCCAGAGTTGCAGGAGGCTGGTGTTTAGATCACGGCGGCGGTCGGGGTCCATTTCATTCATCATTTCATCGATGATTTCACTGGCTTCTTCATTGTACCAGCCGGCAACGTTCTGTCCTTCCCAGTTGTTTTCTGGGCGAGGAATGTTATCTTTGTGCCACAGGGTGTTGGGCAGTGATGTGGGGAAACTGGACCAGGCAAACATAATCATATGAGGCCACTCTCTTCTATAAAAATGAGGAGGATCGAAAAGAGCACCGGCAGTCATATTATTTATATCCACCTGAATTCCAACTTCGGCCCACTGCTGGGCAATGATCTGCTGAACCATTTCCCGGGTAGCGTCTCCGGCAGTAGTTCTGAAGTCAAGGATCATCTTATCTCCAGTTTCCTGATGGGTCATTATTCCGTCTGCATCACGGGCAAAACCGGCTGCAGCCAGAAGAGCTTCCGCCCTTTCGGGGTTGTATTCATAGGTGGTGATGAGATCTGCAGCTTCCTCACTGAAAAGGGGATGGACTTCGGTTTGGAAGGTATGAGCGGGACCCATTACCCCTTCAAATACAGTTTCCATAATTTCCTGGCGGTCAGTTGCATGCATTAAAGCCCGACGCACCCGATCATCATCAAAGGGAGCAAAATCACGGTTATTAAGGTCAATGTGTTCCCAGGTAGTTGCTTCGTAAAATTCAACATGAATTTCTTCCGGATCTACCGAGCGCTGCAGAGCAATAGAGGTGTCGAAGGGGAGGGTGGGGCCGATGCTGGCCTGAACATCTCCTCCTTCGATCATGAAGCGCAGGGTTTCGGTATCTTCTACAAAGCGAACAACGATAACATCGATATTGGGAGCACCCAGGTGATAGTCTTCATTGGCTACCAGCTCAATATGGCTCCCGGCAACCCATTCTTCAATCTTGTAGGGTCCAGCTCCGAAGAAACCGGTTCTCCAGTAATCGGACTCAATCAGCCCTTCGATATTATCATTGTCATAGTAATCCTGGAACACGTGGGTTGGGAGAGGATCAAAACCGGTTACTATATCAGCAAAAGGGTAGAGCTGATTAAAGTGAAATTTCATTTCGAAGTCATTGATTACTTCAATTTCTTCAATATAGCCAGCAACTGTTTTGGATACGGCAGGATAATCGGGATGCATGTGGACGTTGTAGCCCAGGACATAATCAGCGGTGGTTACCTGCTCTCCATCATGCCAGTAGACGTCATCGCGCAGCTGCCAGTGGACAACCATGGTTTCTTCTTCCTCATCAACTTCCCAGGTTCCTTCATCAATACTGGGTCGATAGACGGCAATATTGGGGTGCATGTCCCAATCAGCGTCCCGGTAGAGCAACCCGGGCTTGACCATAGCCTCTACCTGAGTAGCTGCTACCATAGAAAACATGGATCCAAATGCATCAGGCTCCTGCTGCATGGCCAGTTCGAGAATTTTCTCCTGCGCTCCAGCGATACCGGTTCCAAATGCCAGAGCCAGAATCAAGACTAACAAAATAAGCTTTCGTTGCATTTAATTCCCTCCTTGTTTTTCTTGAATCGTACACCTTAAAAATGGGAAAATCCCCCTTGAATGGTTATCATCACCTCCTTTGGAAAAAAGAGACTGAGTTCAAGAAAAATAAACAAAATATAGGGTCTTTCCAAAGAGTATATTCTTTTTTTTATTTAAAAGTCCTGCAAATATCTAGAATTTTGGTTGGTCTCGGGTCGACTGAGATAAAAAGGAAAACTTTATTGGGAATAGAAAAAGATAAAAGAAGATCGAGCGAGTTGGCTTTCAGGGTGCGAGATATTGTCAACAAAAAGTCCTCAGGGTCCGGGGAATGAGTAGTTTTTTAGTTTATAATATCTTTATCCCGGAGGGGATGAATCAAAAAATCATTCGGGGAACAACTGCTAAAGAAAAATTATTGCCCGGGAATGGGCGAATTTAACGAAAAAGTTTTTGGTTGATAGTATTATAACATGTAAACATGAATAATGAAGGAAAAATTTCCGGGGGTTAAAACTTTTCGGATAAAAGTAAAAAAACTAAGGGGAAGGTGATAAAATTGACTTCATTTTTAATTCCTCCCGGATTCAGAGTAGGGGATTTACCTTCAGGGGAGAAGTCTTCTATCCAGGATATTGAGGGAATAACTGTAGGGCATATCCAGCTGATTAAAGGTGAAGGGAAATTAAAGGTCGGTCAGGGGCCGGTTCGGACCGGGATTACGATGATTAACCCCTCTTCAGAGAATGTTTTTCAAAATCCCCTGACCTGCAGCGCCTTTATTGCCAATGGTTATGGAAAGACTGCCGGGCTGGCCCAGATTAAAGAACTGGGAGTACTGGAAACACCCATTTTTCTTACCAGTACCATGGCCGTGGGGCGGGTTTGGGAAGGGGCGGCCCGCTTCGTTTTTCAGCAAAACCCCCATCTGGCAGTGGAGGGACAGACCATAAATCCCCTGGTCGGGGAATGCAATGACGGTTATTTAAATGATCTTTATGGGGGGCATATTCAGTCCCGACATGTTATGGATGTTGCTCGAGAGCTATCCTCAGATCTGGTTAAAGGAGGTAGTGAAGGGGCGGGAACCGGTATGGTAGCTTTTGGATACAAGGGGGGTATTGGAAACTCTTCTCGAATTATTGATTATAATGGGTGCCGGTTTACCCTGGGGTGCCTGGTCCTGGCAAATTTTGGAGAACGCAAAAGTTTGCGGATAAATGGGATCCCCGTGGGCAAGGATTTACCTACCTGGGAAAAAAATAAAAATGATGGTTCTATCATGGTAATTCTGGCCACCGATATTCCCCTGGATAATCGTCAACTGCAGCGAATCTGTCAACGGGCTCCTCTGGGTCTGGGGTTAACCGGATCTGTTTTGGGACATGGCAGTGGGGATTTTGTTCTGGCCTTTTCCACGACAAATATCAGATCCCGAACAGGAGAACTTATTTATATGTCAAAGAAGGTTAGGGAGAAGGGAGAGTTTTTAAATAAAGTTTTTCAGGGTGTCGTGGAGGCAGTGGCTCAGGCTGTTTACGATGCTCTCCTGCAGGCAGAAACCATGACTGGAAGGGATAATCGCAGGGTAGAAGCACTACCTGTGGAAAAAATAATGGAAATTCTTCAAGGAGGTTGATCAATGAAAACCAATGTAAAACAGCTGGTAAAAATGTCGGTTCAGGGACAGGTTTCACCCCCGGTTAAAGGACGGGATTATACGGTGCAGCATGAAGGAAAACCGATGGTGCTGCCCGGTGTGGGCGGAATTACCTATAATGTAAAAATTGGGGATCCGGCAATGAACTGGATGGCCGATCATGTAGAGCCAGGGGTCAGTATGAAAATTACCGGTGGGGATAAGCAGCAACAGGCAGCTAATGCTGGTTTGAATATTATGGCCTGCATAGGAAATAAGGCGAAAATTGTAAGTGGAGATGCTAAAGGTGCTACCGGGTATGTTACCGGTAAGCATGGGGGAATTGAGCATGTACTGGTTTATTTTGATGAAGAGACCCTGGAAAAAATGACCCTGGAAGATAAAATCTTAATTCAGGGATTTGGACTGGGTTTAAAGATTGAGGATCTGGAGCAGGTCAAAGTAATGAATCTGGATCCGGATTTAATGGAAAAAATGGGACTGAAAATTAAAGGAGGAAAGCTGGAAGTACCCGTAGCGGGAACTATCCCTCCTGAATTAATGGGTTCTGGACTGGGAGCATCTTCTGCTTATAGTGGTGATTATGACCTGACCACCGGTGATCGGGAGTTTATAAAAGAACTGGGGCTGGACAGGCTTCGATTTGGAGACGTGGTTGCCCTGGAAAATACCGATAACTCCTACGGCCGATGCTTTAAAAGAGGTGCCGTTACAATTGGAGTAGTAGTCCACAGTGATTGTGTCCTGGCCGGGCATGGTCCGGGTATTACTACCATCCTTACTTCCCCAGATGGAGCAATAAACCCAGTGCAGAAAGATCGGGCTAATGTAGGTGACTACCTGGGCATCACTGCAGAGGAGGGGTAAAATGGGAAAAACCTATATTAATCCCCAGCCAATTTTGTTGCCTCTGCCCGCAGTTTTAGCTTCCTGTGCCCACGAAGAACGCAGAAGTATAATTACCCTGGCCTGGGCAGGAATTGTTTCCTCAATGCCTCCCAGAATTGGTCTGGGAATAAGGCCCCAGAGATTTTCCTACAACCTTATTGCCGCCAGTGGTGAATTTGCAGTCAATCTTCCGGATAAAAATCTGATGGAAGCAGTTCATATTTGTGGTAGTAAATCAGGCCGGGAAATTGATAAGTTCAATGAACTGAATCTGACCCCCGTGCGGGGCCAGGAAATAACTGCACCTCTTATTGGGGAAGCTCCGGTTAGCCTGGAGTGCAAACTGGACCGAATAATTGAAATGGATGGGTCTCACCATCTTTTTATCGGGGAAATAGTAAAAGTCAGGGCTGATGAAGATATATTAGACGAGGAAGGAAAAGTGGACCCTGTCCGGGCCGGGATCATCACTTTTGGGGGCGGCAATTACTGGAACTGGGGAACTCACCTGGAATCGAGGAAACCCTGAATGGCTCCCAAATATCGTGCGGATAAAATAAAAAGAGAGCATACCTTAATTAAGGAAATTAGCCCTCTGCTCCAGGAATTGGCTGTAGTTGATGAGGTAAAAAGTGTTTTGCCCGGCCGTATTAATCAACGCACCGGGAGTGGGCATCAACCCTATCTACAACTGCAGTACATCACCGAAACTGGGTTTAAGATCCTGGGTAAAACCAGCTCTTCAGTGCAGGAGGTATTTGTGGTTACCTCCCGGCCGCAAATTGTGTTGAAAAAGCTGAAAAAGCAGGGGGTTTTAAAGAACTGAAGGCGTTGACTTTAAAAAACCCCTGTGGTAAAATACGTTTAGATATTCGGGATGTAGCGCAGCCTGGTTAGCGCGCACGTCTGGGGGGCGTGAGGACGGGAGTTCAAATCTCCCCATCCCGACCAGTTTATTTAGCCTCTGCTTCTGGCAGGGGCTTTTTTGTTACAAAAAAAACCCCATTCTGTTCAATGGGGTTTGATCATGCAATTCAGTTTTACCTGCGGGTAATTTTGGTGATCTCAAACTCAATATATTCCCGGTCGGGTTCCTCGGCATTAGGAATTTTAAAACTAACCATCATCTGAAAATCCCCGAAATCCCCAATCCGATAGGTTGCCTCCTGATCGGCTCCATCGTCATCTTTAAAGATTGCAGTATAGGTAGTTACTGTTGCCTCCAGGCCCCCTACAAGCTGGTCCTGAGTTTCAGTAGGGGTAATTTTCATGTCATTCAATTCCCCATTTTCCAGAGCTTCAATTTGCAGGTCTTCTATAATATAAAAGGGGACAAAAAAGGCCATGGTAACCAGTCCGGCAAACATTGGGGGGATTTCTTCCTGGGACATTTCATCCATTACTTTTACTAAATTTCCCTCATCATCGATCCAGAAAACTAATTTCTGATCTTCTTGTTCTGGAAGTGAACCTTCCATGATTACTCGATCAACTTTTACTCCATCCAGTTCTTCCTGTCCTTCGTAAAAATAACGGAGGGTTACGGTTTCCAGGGCATCAAATAATTTGTACTCCAGTTCGGCAAAAAGGTGCAAGAAGTCATCCAGTTCTGCAGGGTTCTGCCACCTTTCCATGTCAATAAAATCATTGCTGGCTTGAATTGCAGGGGAAAAGGCGGGTAACAAAAGTAGGGAGAGAAGAAAGATATAAAAAAGCTTTGGGCCTTTCCGCATAGAATCACCTCCTTTCCGTCAGAGTTTTAAAAATTTAAAGCACAAAACTTCTTGTAAAATATATTCCCTATTTTCCCTAATTGTCCTGCAAAGGAGCCCCGGAAGTGTAAATAGTTGTTTCCTGGAGGAAAAACTTTTTGAACATCGAGCTTAAAACTGATGTACTGATGTTCAAAAGCAGGAAAGATGATGGGGATAATTCTTTTATTTAGCCCGGGTTAAAGAGGCTTTGAGGGTCCCAAACCTGAACTGAAAATGCCTGATCAAAAGATGATCCAAAAAATATCCAGATCAAAAGGTCCAGGTGAGCAAAAATTGCAGAATTGGGGATCCCTTTTCCTCTTCAGGAGGTAAATAAAAAAGGATTACTGCTTGTTCTGTTATCAGGATTCTGCTTTTTGGTTTAACAAAAACTTACCCGGCCATAACAGAAAATTGACCTTTTAAGGCAGGAAGTTTAGAAAAAAGAGCAGAATTATTAAAATTGCGGGTTTTCTTTTTGGATTACATTTGGGGCAAAAAAGTCTGATTTTGGAAATAAATAAGGGTAGGGGGCCTGATAATGCGGATAAAAAATCACCCGATAATTTCTTTTGTGGAGAAGAAAGAGGTTAATTTCAGGTTTGATGGGAAAAACCTTAGGGGCCAGGCGGGAGAACCCATAGCTGCCGCTCTTCATAACGCAGGCATTAAGGTTTTGCGTCACAGCCCGCGGCATAACCGGCCCCGGGGTTTCTTTTGTGCAATCGGGAATTGTTCTTCCTGCCTGATGGTGGTCGATGGGAAACCCAATGTAAAAATTTGTGTGACCCCTTTACAGGAAGGTATGCGTGTTGAATATCAGGAGGGCAAGGGGGATATTGATGCTGGAAACTGATTTAGCCATTGTGGGGGCAGGACCGGCAGGGCTGGCTGCAGCCCTGGAAGCTGCCAATAGGGGAAGTAATGTAATAATATTAGAACGTGATGAATGGTTGGGAGGACAGCTAATTAAACAGACCCACCAGTTTTTTGGATCCAAAAACGAATTTGCCGGGATGCGAGGTGTAGATATTGCCAGCCATTTTACCGAACTGGTAGAACAGGAAAAGAAAATTAAGGTTTTTAAGGGGGCCACTGCCCTGGGCTATTATGAAGATGGGGTTTTAACCGCTGCCTATAAAAGGGGAATGTTGAAAATTAAACCCCGAACCCTTTTAATTGCGGCGGGGGCTTTGGAAAAAATGATCCCCTTTATTAACAATGATTTGCCTGGCGTATACGGAGCGGGGGCGGTGCAGACCCTGATGAATGTTTACGGGATTGCTCCAGGAGAAAGAGTCCTTATGGTGGGGGCGGGAAATATTGGTTTAATTGTTTCCTATCAGCTTATGCAGGCGGGAATTGAAGTTGAGGCCATTATCGAGGCTGCTCCTCAGGTGGGGGGATACTGGGTGCATGCCTCCAAAATACGCAGGATGGGGGTTCCAATTAAGACCAGGCATACAATCCTCAAGGCCCGGGGAACCAGAGAGGTGGAGGGTGCCCAAATTTGCGAAATTGATGAAAACTGGGACCCCCTACCGGGAACTGAGAAAGAAGTTAGTGTGGATACAATCTGTCTGGCAGTGGGTCTTTCACCCATGGTGGAGTTATTATGGCAGGCAGGTTGTCAGATGCAGCTGTCGCCCCATCTGGGTGGTTATGTACCAGTAAGAAATGGTAATCTGGAAACCACTGTAGAGGGGGTTTTTATTGCGGGAGATGTTGCTGGCATCGAAGAAGCCACCAGTGCAATTCTGGAAGGTCAGCTGGCTGGTCTGGCTGCTGCTCAAAAAATTGGCTTTGAAGTTGAAGAAGAAAAGATTCAATCTATAAAGGCCAACCTGAAAACACTACGAGCAGGTCCCGTTGGAGAGCATATCCGACAGGGATTGGCCGGGGTTGAGAGGTGAATAAAATGCTGAAAAATAACGGTGTCCCCTCCCGGGAAGAATTGACAGAAGTAAAGCCATCCCGGGAAAGGTTGCAACAGGGTCCAGTGGTAATTGTTGAATGCATTCAGGAGATTCCCTGTGATCCCTGTTATTATGCCTGTCCCCGGGGGGCTTTTTACCCTTTCTCTGATATTAATAGCAAGCCCGAAATTGATTATGATAAATGTAATGGCTGCTCAATCTGTATCGCCAACTGCCCTGGACTGGCGGTTTTTGTGGTAGATTTTACCTATTCGGAAGAAGAGGGGCTTTTGCAGATCCCCTATGAGCTAACTCCCCTTCCGGAAAAAGGAGAAGAAGTGGTAACTTTGAATCGTTCTGGAGAAGAAATAGGAACTGGACGGGTGGTAAAGGTCCTTAACACCAAGAAACAGGATCGAACTGCCATAGTTTCTGTTGCTGTACCCAAAGAAATTCTCATGGAAGCCCGGCATATAAAGCTCAGGAGGGAGGGCCAATAATGAAGGATGATATTATTTTATGTTTTTGCGAGGATTTAACCCGGGAAGAAATCCGGACAGCCATAAAAAATGGGGCCCGAACCTTCGATGAACTGAAAAGGCTTATTCGTTGCGGAATGGGAGCCTGTCAGGGGAAGACCTGTGAAGATATGATCCAGAGGGAAATTATGGATATTACCGGGCAAAAGAGGGATGAATTGCCTTTACCCCGGAGAAGACCACCTTCGGTCGGGATTTCTATTGATGATGCGGGCAGGGGTGATGCTGATGAAGAATAGTGCAGAAGTGGTAATAATTGGTGGTGGGGTTGTGGGCTGTGCAATCGCCTATAATCTGGCAAAAATGGGTTGCAAAGACGTTGTGGTCCTGGAAAAAGAATATTTAACTTCTGGGGCTACTGGGCGGTGCGGTGCCGGAATTCGCCAGCAGTGGGGTACAGAAATGAATTGCCGTCTTTCCAAGGCCAGTATGGATACTTTTGAGCAGTTGAATGAAATGCTGGATTATCCCGTGGATATTGAGTTAAAACAGGATGGTTATTTAATCCTGGCTTATGAAGAAAAAGAAATCGAACAGTTCAAGAAAAACATAGATCTTCAGAACAGGCTGGGAATTGCTTCAAAGCTAATTACTCCTCCTGAAGCACAGGAAATTGTCCCTCATCTAAACCCAGAGGGCCTTTTAGGAGCTGCTTTTTGCGGGCGGGATGGTCATGCCAATCCTTTCCATGTAACCCAGGCCTATGCAGATGCAGCCCGTCGTCTGGGAGTAAAAATTTATACCTATACTGAATGTCAGGATATTGAAATGAAGGGGGATAAAATCACCGGGGTTATTACCAACCGGGGCCGGATAAATACTGATAAGGTGGTTAATGCAGCGGGTGGCTATTCTGACCTTATCGGGAATATGGTGGGACTGGATTTACCCGTTTATTCTGAAAGGCATCAGATTATGGTTACCGAACCGGTTAATCCCCTGCAGGGGCCCATGGTTATTTCTTTTTATCATCATTTTTACTGTCAGCAGGTGCCCCATGGAGCTTTTATTATGGGGCAGGGCGACCCCAATGAACCCCGGGGACATAATATCGGGCACAGCTGGCAGTTTCTGCAGGAATTATCCCAAAAAATTGGGCGAACCTTTCCTGTTCTCAGACAGCTGCGCATTGTTCGCCAATGGTCCGGCCTTTATAATATGACCCCGGATTCTCAGCCCATTCTCTGTGAAGTACCTGAAGTTCCAGGGTTTTTCCTGGCTATTGGTTTTAGCGGGCATGGGTTTATGATTGCACCAATGACCGGGACTGTGCTGGCCGAAATGATCCTGGGGAAAGAACTGTCCATGCCGGTGGAAAAACTGGATCTGGGCCGTTTTGATCGAGGAGAGCTGGTTTTAGAACCCTCGGTGGTTTGATGGAATGATTTATTGGGCCTGGTTTTCCTGGGATTAAGAGGAAAGAAATCCCAAGGGTAAAAAGGTTTATACAAGGAGGGGAATAATGTTTAAATTCCTTAAGGTTGAAAAAGAAGAGCAGCTTACCCTGATCTCAATTAACCGACCTGATCAGCTTAATGCCTTAAATCGAGAGGTTCTGGAAGAGCTGGATCAGTGCCTGGAAGAGGAATCAAAAAAACCTGCGGTCCTGGTTTTTACTGGTGAAGGTGATAAGGCTTTTGTTGCCGGGGCAGATATTGCTGCTATGAAGGATATGACCCCCCTGGAGGCGGAAAAATTATCCCTGACCGGACAGGTGGTTTTTCACAAAATCTATCAATGGCCACTGCCTACTGTTGCCGCAGTTAATGGGTATGCTCTGGGAGGAGGGTGCGAACTGGCCCTGGCCTGTGATTATCGCTATATCAAGGAAGGGGCCAGAATTGGTCAGCCGGAAATAACCCTTGGTATTGTTCCAGGTTTCGGGGGAACTTATTTCCTGAAAAAAATAGTGGGTGAAGCCCGGGCCAAAGAATTGATTATGGGAGGGCGCCCGATTAAGGCTGACCGGGCAAAAGAAATTGGGCTGGTTCACGATATTTTACCCCAGAATCATTTCCGGGAAGAAGTGTTGAATTATGCCCGCGAACTGGCCTCCAGTGGACATAAAGCTCTGCGGACTGCAAAAAATCTTTTAAATGAAAGTCATGAAGAGGTTAAAAATGCCCTGGAAAGAGAAAGGACTCTTTTTGGAGAGCTGTTCACCACTCAGGATCAAACTGAGGGCATGGCAGCTTTTCTGGAGAAAAGGCCCCCCAAATTTGAAAACAAATAAACCGCAACGTCAGAAAGGTATACCAGAAGGATGAAAATAGCTTTTTTTATCTTTCCGGGCAGGTTAATACTTGTCAAAAAAAGGACCAGTGTATATAATAGGATATGAACTTGGAGGGATGCCCGAGTGGCCAAAGGGAGCAGACTGTAAATCTGCCGGCGCACGCCTACGAAGGTTCAAATCCTTCTCCCTCCACCAAAAAATTATGGTGGGTGTAGCTCAGGTGGTTAGAGCGCAGGATTGTGGCTCCTGAGGTCGTGGGTTCAAATCCCATCACTCACCCCATTTTTTGCGAAGGTGGTGGAATTGGCAGACACGCTAGACTTAGGATCTAGTGGGCATTGCCCTTGGGGGTTCGAGTCCCCCCCTTCGCACCATAGTAATGACAATGGCTCCTGGGAATGGGAGCCATTTTTGTTTTCGTTTAAATTTTGTTTCTACACCCTAATTACCTCCTAAAATTTATTCCTGGGAAATGTCCTCAATATTTTTCCGTGCCTGCTCCTGCATTCCGCTCGTTACATGAGTATAGGCTTTCAGAGTAAATCCGGGATCACGGTGCCCAAGAATCTGAGAAATTATTTTCGGATTAATGCCTCGCATAAGCTTCCTTCTACCGGTATATGGGGGTTTAAAAAGCATATTATGTTTGTGAGACGTGTTAAAGGTTTCAGGAATACGTTATATATGCAGAGCTACAGGGCCAAAAGATACCCAAAACAACGTGTTCTCGGTCATTAGGAAAGTATGACCCAAATGTTTATCTAAGGGTTAAGAAAACTATCACTGGCTGGAAAAGGTTACAACGGATTAAACCGGTTCTCAAGGAAATTGAAGATCCCTCCGGCCCCTTGCAGGGGAAACGAAATTTTATCAAGTATAGAAAGAATAAAAAATGTTTTAGCTATCTTTTTGAACCAGCAACTGTGGTGATGTGGGCAACCTGGTTTTGGTTGTCCAAGCACATTGGGGAGAATTCTCCAATGTTCGTCATTTCCAAAGTTGGAAAAAATCTTTCCGGAGGGAGAATAATGGGCCGATCTAAAGGATATAGACAAAGCCTTAAATATCAGGTAACTTCTGTTAGAGAAAAATCTATGTCCAATTAGTTAAAGGTTGAATTTAAAGA
>Ga0207421_10000039_pt1 | contig 130454 bp, 123 predicted proteins | sample SodLakKL_010_SED_4_FD_187542 | JGI IMG/M metagenome (GOLD analysis project Ga0207421, IMG submission 187542) | Alkaline sediment microbial communities from Lake Tanatar, Kulunda Steppe, Russia - 8KL_010_SED (SPAdes) (version 2) | ecosystem: Environmental > Aquatic > Non-marine Saline and... | reverse complement strand
GGTCGACCTCACAGTGCTCGAAGATGAAGATGAAACCGTTTATCAGGACAACAGGGACGATGTCCTGAACTCCGCCATGCTACAGGCGACGATGAGTCAAACGCTCCTCGATATGGATGAGGATGGAGACATTGTCGTCCCATATTATCGTCAGGACTATGAAGACGGCGATAACGAAGAGGACGGCACCTGGGTGAGAAAGACAATCGCGCAGGGAGACCCCGAGGAATTCGAATATATCCTCAATGACGAGCTGGATTCAATGATAGTTGCGATGCTGACGCTTGAGATTGGATCCGCTGGAGATTTCGACAGCAACATCGATATCTCTGTCCTCTATGATGAAATCGAAGATGATGAAGAGGATTTCGCTGACAATCGCTCGGATGTATTGTCGTCCGCGGTACTGCAGGCGACATTGAGTGACGAACTCTTCTCCATGCAGGCTGATGGCACTATCACTGTTCCGTATTTCACTCAGGATTACGATAGCAACGATCCTGATGATGAAGATACATGGGTCAGAAAGACAGTCGCCGAAGGCGAAGACGAAGAGACAGAGTATGTCCGCGACCCTGAGCTCGACCAGATGCTAATCGCACTCATCACGCTCGATATCACAAACATCAACGACTTCGACGGCGCAGTCGCTGTGGACAAGGTCGAGGATGCAGAGGACCGCGACGATGTGCTCGCCTCCAGCGTTATTCAAGCCACCATCACCGATACGCTTTATGATAGCGAGAACGACGGACATATCGCTGTCCCCTACTATCAACCCACAGACAATCCCGAGAGCGAGGCGGTCCGCCTTCTCGTCGGCGATGAGGGCGAAGGGACTGACTTCATATATGTCAAGACGAGTGAACTTGACGCTGTCATTGAGGCGATGCTCACGCTCGGCGTTGAAGACATCGGTTCATTCGAAGGAGACATATCACTATCCGACGTGGTCGAGCACGACCAGCTCGATGATCTGCTCGCCTCCGCTGTCATTCACGCGACCATCTCCGACCAGACCCTTACTCAGGCGGATGAGGGACATATACTCGTACCCTATTACGAAGAAGATCAATCGACGGAAGTCCGCCTTCTCCTTGGAGAGACGGATGATGATGATTTCGACGGCGTGGACACAATCTATGAGTATATCACCGAAGAAGAGATCGATGCCATGATCATCGCGCTTGACATGCTCGGTGTCGACGACATCACCGAATATGAAGGCGAAATCTCGATGAGCGACGCCTTCGAAGATCCGAATCAATTGGTCAATTCCGCCGTATTGCAGGCGACGCTTTCGAGACAGATGTTCGAGGACACAGGCGACGAACTTGTCATTCCCGATGAATATTTCGATACAAATGACCCGATCCGTATCGACATTGACGATTTTGAAGAAAATTATCAGCTCACCTACGTGGAAAGCGAAGAGCTTGTCCGCATGATCGAAGGGTTCGAAGCCCTCGACCTTGATGATTTCGACACCATCGATGACCTTGACGGCGATGCGGCCATCACACCGGCCGATGTCTTCGACACACGTGAAGAAGAGGGCTACACGATCTTTGAATCGCTGATCCTTTCCGCGACCGTCTCCCATTACATACTCGATGTCTCCGAAATCGACCGCGACGGCTATGAAGAACCCTACAGCCTCATCGTTCCCGAGCATTTCCGCAGGGATATCACCGAGGACGGTGTTCCGTCCGAACGTATAGAGGAGGATGAACTCACCCATCTCCTCGACAGCCTGGACATGCTTGAATTCGATGCGTTCGATGATGACATCGACGCCAGCATCATCACGACCTTCGATCAGGAGACGTTGGAAGACGACCTCTTCGCTAGCGGCTCCGTCCATCTCACGAGTGACGCCATGCTCAGGACGAACGACAACATCGAGACACATGAACTCGCCGAGGCCAGCTACTACGATACTGACGATGTGACCACCAAGACAGACCTTGCGGAATTTGTCATCGCCGCGAGCGCTGTCGGCGGCGAAGGCGCCGATTTCACAGAAGTCGACTTCACTGACTATCAGACCATTGTCAACATGGATGAAGAAGACCGGGAGGACGTCTATCCCTCACTCATCGCCCGGAACACACTGACACCGCATCTAGAAACTGCTTATCAGGCGACGGGCGATGAAATCGACGACCAGCATTACATGGAAGAGGATTCCGACGACCCCGGCATCCTCTCAGAGGACGGCATCGAATATGTCATCGGCGAGCTAGAATAGCCGAGCTGATACAAGAGCGTCCAGCAATTCCTGCTGGACGCTTTTTTCATGGCTATCGGGCAAAAAAACATGTTATAATCAGATAGAGGTGATTATGTGAGGACGTTTATTGCACTGAATTTCGCTTCCGAAGTCCATGACACCCTGCACGAGATGAACGAATATCTTCAGACACAAGCGGCGTCCGGAAAATTTGTGCCAAGAGAGAACTATCATCTGACGCTCGTATTCCTCGGAGACATCGATCCAGCACATGTTGAAGACATCAGGAAAGTGCTCGAGCAGCTGCCGGCCGGGACGATTCCGCTAACTTTCGAGAAGCTCGGCACATTCAACCCCAGCCGGAAGGGACGCATCTACTGGGTGGGCATTGAAAGCAACCCGCAGTTGAAACGCCTCCATGAAACGCTTCTCGATAAGCTTGAAACGGCCGGCTTCGATTTTGACAGAAAGCCGTTCCGCCCGCACGTGACACTCGGACGCAAGGTGGTCACCTCGCTCGAGGCGCACCGGAAGGTTATGGAGGCCTTCGAACCGTTCAACACGATTGTCGATTCCCTCAGTCTCATGAAGAGCGAGCGTATCGGCGACCGCATGGTTTATGAACCGGTTATCACGAAAAAACTTTAAGGAGGGCGCCATGTCCTACAGAAAAAGCATGGTTCTGATTATCACTGTTTATGTCCTTGCTTTCGGGGTCGCTGTGCTGACAGCGATTGCACTGCCGTTCGATTCCCTCATCGCTACCGTCCTTGTGGCGGATGTGGTGGCGACACTGTTCGTCTACATGTGCAGCACCCTTTTCAAAAACACTTCGGTCTACGACCCCTACTGGAGCGTCGCACCGCTCGTGATGGTGCCCTTTTTCGTTGAAAGCCTCTCACCGGCAGTCTGGGTATTGCTCTTTGTGCTCTATCTCTGGGGCATCCGCCTCACGCTCAACTGGGCCTATACCTTCAAAGGCCTTCATGAAGAGGACTGGCGTTATGCGCTCTTCAGGGAGCGGTTCCCGCGCGCCTTCCCTCTGATCAACCTATTCTGTCTCCATATGATGCCCACGGTCGTTGTGTTTCTGATCACACTCCCAGCCTTTCTGCTGGTTCAGTCGGGACCGTCGCTGTCTCTTTCCTACGTCCTCATCGCCATAGTCGCAGTGTCCGCCGTCATTGTCCAGGGAAGCGCCGATTACAAGATGCACACGCACCGGGCGAAGCATCCGGGCAAAGTGCTTAAAGAGGGGATATGGCGCTACTCACGCCATCCGAATTATTTCGGGGAGATCCTGTTCTGGTTCGCCATCTACGGCATGATGGCTGTGATCACCCCTGACAACGCACTTGCCGTGATAGGGCCTCTCATCAACCTGCTCATGTTCCTCGTCATCAGTATCCCGCTCATGGAGAAAAGATGCATGAAAAGAGTGCAGGGTTACGCTGCGTACAAGGAAACGACGAGCATGCTCGTTCCATTGCCCTTCGCTCTTCACAAGGAGGTCCGGCAGGAATAAAGAAGCTGTATAGAAAAGTCAGGAACGTCTTCCAGGCGTTCCTGACTTCTTTAATGATTCATTCTGATGTTGAAATTGCATGTTTGGTGCGCCTCAAGTCGTTTGTTTCTTGATGAAGCGCTCGAAATGGTCGGTGACGGTGCGGACCTGATCGACGAAAATGGCGTGCGAGGCCCCTTCGATGATGTTGAGCTCTGCATTCGGGAGCTGTTCGGCGTTGGATTCGGCAATCTCCGGCATGAACACCTTGTCTTCATCGCCGTGAAGGATCAGTGTCGGCAGGGTCAGCTTCTCGATTTCGCCCGTGCCCTCTGTGAGGCCGTTGTGCTTATTGGAGATATTGAACCGCGAGATGGCGAGGTTGACCTCCGCATGGTTCCTCTGTTTGAGCAGAGCGTCGATATAGCGGTCGTAGCGTCTGTCGTGCGGTTTGTCCTTCGTGAAGATGGCGGCGTTCAGAATGCGTTTCAGTTTCACCGGGCTTTTTCTCTCACGAACCCTCTGAAGCGGCTTCAGGAATTTACGCATCTCCTTCATGGTGTCGATATAGCCAGGCGCCTGCAGGAATCCGAAGAACCTGCGCTTTTTAATGGGGCGCCCTTCAACCTCGCAGGACGCAAGAAGGATGAGTGTCTCGACATCATCGGGATGATCGAGCGCGAGGCGCATCGCTACGGCGCCGCCGATTCCCCATCCGGAGACTGAATACGTATCGACGCCGAGGGCGTCGCTCGCTTGCGCGATGTCTTCAGCGAGGTCCTTGATCGATTCGACCGGATTCTCGTAGGAGGACTCACCGAAGCCCCTCAGGTCGAATGCATAGACGGTGAAATCGTCGCTGATTGCTTCCATGAGGAGGTCCCAGTGCGTCGAGGCGCTCAGGTTTCCATGGATCAGAACCAGATTATACGGGCCGCCGTCCTTTTTTCTATAAGCGATGGTCTCGCCGTTGTCGATCGTCTGTCTGTGGACTTTCTCAAAACTCAATGCGCTCATCATATCAACTCCTAACATTGTCTCAGGTCAATTATATCTTTTCTAAAGGCGGAAAACAAGCCCGTCGCGCCCCGAACGCCTTTCGTTTCCTTGAAGGGGCCCTGATGCGCGCGTGTATTTCCATAGTATCTTCACAGGGACGGGCATTTTTGGTACAATAATCTCGATTGAGGTGGCAATATGCTAGTGATGGTAGGTGCGAGCGCGAGCGGCAAGACGGAGATTGCGAAGCTCATCATCAGACATGCGGGGTTCAAAAAAATGGTGACCTATACGACCCGCCCCATGCGCAAAGGGGAGAAGGACGGCGTGGATTACCATTTTCTTTCCGTGAAGGAATTCCTGAAACGTCGCGCTGAAGGATTCTTTGTCGAGACATCGGAATATAACGGCCATTACTACGGCACTTCCTTCGACAGCGTCGCGCACGACCGTGTGCTCATTGTCGACCCGAGCGGCGCGAACACTCTGTATGCGAGACTCGGCGGCAAGGCAGTGTTTTTTCTTCTCGAGACCCCGAAATCGATAAGGGCCGAACGCATGTTCGCACGGGGCGATACACTTGAAGACATTGAAAAGCGCCTTGAACGTGATGATTTGTATTTCGACAGGCATAACCTGACGCATATCGACTTCATCATAGATACGTCGAAGAAAAGTCTGGACGAGCTCTGCGAGGATATCCTCGCCCGCTACAGACGATGTCTTCGTGAACGCAATCGCCTTTAGTCAAGGCGTTTTTTTATGCGATCTTCATTTATTCGGGTATATGTCCACAAGGCATTGACACACTTGTATGACAAATATATAATGTAACCGTCAGTGCTACGAACAATGACATGAAAACGTTTATGAAATCATACGCAAAGCTAACTTTTTAAGGAGGAAACGGCATGCTGGAGGATTTGCTCGAGAAGTACCCGCAACAAGAAGACCAACTGATCGAGATTCTGCTCGATTACCAGAGCCAGAAGCAACACCGCTACATCAGCGAAGAAGAAATCGCACGGATCGCCGCGCATCTCGGTGTCTCTGAAAGCAAAGTGTACAGCGTTGTGACGTTCTACACATTCTTTTCAACCGAACCACGCGGCCAACACATCATCCAGGTCTGCAAGGATGTCCCTTGCTATATCAACGGGGAGAGGACCATGCGCTCAGTGCTTGAAAAGCTGCTCGGCATCCGCGTGGGCGAGACGACACGCGATAAGCGTTTTACGCTTGAACAGACGAGCTGCCTTGGACATTGCGATGGCGCTCCGGCGATGAGGATCGACGACAAGACATTCACCAACCTCGATGAAAACAAGATCAAGGCTATTATCTCAGAGTATCGGGGGGCTAAATAATGCTCGAGAAAAAACTGATTACCGCAAGATTCGATAAGATCAATCCGCTCTCCATCGACGATTACGTCGAGCACGGAGGCTATGAAGCATTGTCCTTCGCACTCGGCATGGAACGCGTCGACATCATTGAGGAAGTGAAGAAATCACAACTCAGAGGTCGCGGCGGCGCAGCTTTCCCTACGCACATCAAGATGATGGGTGTGGCGAAAGAAGAGGACGAGCCCCGTTATGTCGTCTGCAATGCCGATGAGGGGGAACCCGGAAACTTCAAGGACCGCTATCTCATGGAGAACGACCCGCATCAGCTGATCGAGGGCATGATCATCACCGCCTACGCCGTGCGCGCGAACAAAGGTTTCATCTATATCCGCGGTGAATATGACAAGCCTCACAGCGTTTTGCAATGGGCCATCGACGAAGCGCGCAAGAAAGGATACCTCGGCAAGAACATCCTTGATTCGGGCTTCAATTTCGATATTGAAATCCGCAGCGGCGCCGGTTCCTATGTATGCGGCGAGGAGTTCGCCCTGATTGAATCGCTCGAGGGCAAGCCCGGACGCACGCGCGTCAAGCCGCCCTTCCCGACACAGGAAGGCCTTTTCCAGAAACCGACCATGCTGAGCAACGTTGAAACGTTCGCCAACCTCCCCCATATCGTCGATATGGGCGGTGAGAAATTCGCGGAGATCGGCACGGAATCCTCCAAAGGCACCAAGATTATCTCCCTATCCGGCAACGTCAAAAAGCCGGGCATCTATGAGATTCCCTTCGGCGTCCCCATCCGCGATGTCATCGAACAGCTCGGCGAAGGGACACCGGCCGACCGCAAAGTCAAGATGGTGCAGCTCGGCGGCGCCAGCGGTCCGATCATCCCGGAATACATGACGGACCTCACCATCGATTTCGACCGTTTTGAGAATTTTGATTCCAAGACCGGCGCCGGCGCTGTGATCGTCATGGATGACCGTTTCGATGTCTTCGATATTCTTTTAAGGATCTCCGAGTTTTTCGAACATGAATCCTGCGGCAAATGCACTCCCTGCCGTGAAGGCAATCTCCAGCTTTTGAAGCTTGTCGAGAAATTCGTCGACCGTCAGTCGAGCGAGAAAGACCTCGCCAATATCGAATCACTCGCCAGGGTCATGCATCAGACATCCCTCTGCGGCCTCGGCCAGAGCGCACCGACCGCGCTTCTCTCGACACTTCAGTATTTCCGCAATGACTTCGTCGACCGCATCGAACATCCCGAATCCCAATAAAGGAGAATGTGATTATGGTCAATATCCGTATCAACAATACCGATTTGACGGTCAAGGAAGGCACGACCATTCTTGACGCCGCCAAGGCGAACAACATCAATATACCGACATTGTGCTACTATCCCGACCTCGACATCAAATCCGACTGCCGTGTGTGCTCGGTGGAGATCGTAGGGGAGAAGGGTCTCGTCACCGCGTGCTCCCAGCCCGTGTGGGAAGGCATGGAGGTCAAGACGAACTCCCCTCGCGTCCTGAACGCACGCAAGACGCTCACCGAGCTTCTGCTCGCCAATCACGACGACACCTGCACGGCATGCGAGCGCAACATGAACTGCGAGCTGCAGACGCTCGCGAATACGCTCGGCATCGACGAGAACCGTTTTGAAAACGTCCTCGAGGAAGAACCACTCGATTCGCATAACGATGCAATCACGCGTAACGCCAACCGCTGCATCAAATGCGGCCGCTGCGTCGATGTCTGCAAGAACGTTCAGGGCCTCAACATCCTCGAGACCATGAACAGAAGCCATGAGATGAAAGTCACGCCCGCCTACGGCAAGTACCTCTCAGATGAGGAATGCACGTTCTGCGGACAGTGCTCGAGCGTATGCCCTGTAGCGGCGATCACTGAAAGGGACAACACCGACGAGGTGTGGAGAGTCCTCGACGATGACAGGAAGCATGTCATCGTGCAGGTCGCCCCCGCCGTGCGCGTCTCCTTGGGTGAAGAACTCGGCAGCGAACCCGGCAGCATCGTGACCGAGAAGATGGTCGCCGCACTCAAACAGCTCGGTTTCGACGGCGTCTTCGACACGGACTTCACCGCCGACCTCACCATCATCGAAGAAGGCTATGAACTCATCGAGCGCATCAAGGAGGGCGGCACCCTCCCGATGATGACCTCGTGCTGCCCCGGCTGGATCAGCTTCATCGAGCAGCGCTATCCGGAACTCATCGACAATCTCTCGACATGCAAGTCGCCGCAACAGATGTTCGGCGCTCTGGCAAAGTCATATTACGCCAAGACTGAAAACATCGACCCCGAGAACCTCCACGTCGTCTCGATCATGCCCTGTACAGCGAAGAAATACGAAGCGGCGCGCGAAGAGATGTCGGTCGACGGCGAGCATCAGGATGTCGATACCGTCCTCACCACGCGCGAACTTGGCAAGATGATCCGACAGATGGGCATCGATTTCAACGAACTTGAAAACACGCCTTTCGACAACCCCTTCGGCATCACCACCGGCGCCGCCGCCATCTTCGGCGCGACCGGCGGTGTCATGGAAGCGGCGCTCAGGACCGTCTCGGAAGTCCTCAACGAAGAGCCGCTCGAAAAACTCGACTTTGAAGACGTGCGCGGCATGGAAGGCATCAAGGAGGCCGAGCTCGAACTTGCCGGCAATAAAGTGAAGGTCGCTGTCGCTCACACCTTGAGCAATGCGCGCCAGCTCGCCGAGAAAGTCAAGGGCGGCGAGAAGGACTACGCATTCATCGAGGTCATGACCTGCCCCGGCGGCTGCATCGGCGGCGGCGGACAGCCTTATAACACAACCGATGCCAAACGCGAAGAACGCATCCGGGCGACCTATCAGGTCGATACGGGAATGGAATACAGAAAATCCCACGAGAACCCCTACATCAAGCGCCTTTATGAAGAATATCTCGAAGAACCGCTGGGAGAGAAATCCCACAAGCTCCTCCACACGCATTATTTCTCCCGCAACTGAACAGGCAGCCTGGCTGCCTGTTTTTTTCGCGCGCTCTTGTGGAAAGCGTCGTTAATGATTATAATAAGAGACGATGAGGTGACGTTTATGAAGACGGTTATATTCGACCATCCCCTGATCAAGAACAAGGTCGCGACACTCAGGAGGCATTCCACATCCATGCAAATCTTCCGCGAGACAGTCAATGAGCTCGCGGGACTGATGAGCTATGAGATCACCAAGGACCTCAAGACGAAGAAGGAGCGGATTGAGACGCCGCTTCAGCCCATGGACGCCGAAGTGCTCGACCAGGATGTCGTCATCGTCCCCATCCTCCGCGCCGGCCTCGGCATGGTCGATGCGGTCCAGATGTTGATTCCGCATGCGAAAGTCGGCCACGTCGGTCTTTATCGGGATGAGGATGCGACACCGAGGAAATATTATGCGAAACTGCCGGATAATCTCGAAGATGCGCTGATCATCGTCCTCGATCCCATGCTTGCGACAGGCAAGTCACTGAGCGCTACCATCGATGTGCTCAAGGAACGCGGCGCGAGAGACATCCGTTTCGTCGGCATCGTCGGATGCCCTGAAGGCCTCGATTATCTCGAATCGCACAATCCCCGGGTGAAAGTCTATCTTGCCGCGCTTGATGAGAAGCTCAACGCGGATAAGTTCATCGTCCCCGGCCTGGGGGATGCCGGAGACAGACTGTTCGGCACGAAATAAGGCGGTGAATGCTATGCAAGTAGTGACTGCGGACATGATGCGTCGCCTGGACGCGCGCACATGCGAAACGCAGAACATCACAGGCTTTCAACTCATGCAGCGTGCATGCGAAGGCCTTTTTGAAGCGATGCGTGACAATGGGTATCTGAGTGTCACGCGGCCGTTGATCCTTGCCGGTCCCGGCAACAACGGCGGCGACGGTCTGGGGCTCGCCAAGCACTTGAAAAAGGACCACCCCGGAGTGCGAGTCGTCTATATCGGCACACCCGTGTCCTTGCAGGGCGAGGCGTTAAAGATGTATGAACATGTGAAAGGCGATGTCGATATCACATTCGTTCAGGACGTTTCCGAGTTCAGGACGCTTTCGAAGGATGCCGACATGATCATCGACGCCCTCTTCGGTATCGGCGTGAATTCGCCTGTCAGAGCTCCGTTCGATTCTGTCATAGAATGGATCAACACTCAGGACCTCCCTGTTTTAAGCATTGACATTCCTTCAGGCCTCAATGCGGACAACGGTCTTGTGGAAGGCATCGCCGTGGATGCCGATGCGACTTTCGTGATTCAGCATTTTAAGGCTGGAAATTTACTCCAAGATGCGTTAGACTACAGTGGTGAGCACATTCCAGTCGATATAGGCATCCTCGACAGTGACGCCCCTATGTGGCTTGAAGAAGCCCTCCCCCCATTGCGGAAACGGCGTCATAACACCCACAAGTATGACTACGGGGCACTGCTCACCATCGGCGGCAGCAAAGGTATGACCGGTGCGCCGACACTCGCCGCCGAGGCGGCCATCAGAAGCGGTGCCGGTCTCTCGACAATCGCCGCCAAAAAAGCAGTCCTCCCTTATCTGCCGCGTGTGCCCTACGAGCTCATGTGGGCGGCGACCGACGATGTCCACGCGCTGATGAAGGCGCATAGCGCCGTAGTCTTCGGCCCCGGTCTCGGGAGGGACAATGCGGACAATCGAGCCCGTTTATCCGGCTTGCTTGAGAGAGACCTGCCGCTGCTCATCGATGCGGACGGCCTTTACTACCTCGCCGGTGAGCTATCCTCGGGGAGGGATCTCTCGCACGTCGTCCTCACACCGCATGCCGGTGAACTCGCACGTCTTTTCGGCATTTCTCCGGATGAAGTCGCGAGAAACCCGCTCTATTATATCGACCAGCTTGTCGCGCGGCATGGCGTGCATATCGTCCTGAAGGGACCGTGCACCATCATCGCGGGACCTGAAGGGAAGGCGTTCTCAACGAGAGGGAATCCCGGGATGGCGACCGCCGGGAGCGGGGATGTGCTGAGCGGCATCATCGGCCGTTTCCTCGCTGAAGGATACGCTCCGTTCGAAGCGATGCGCTACGGTGTAAGAGTGCATGGCCTTGCGGGGGATCTCGCACAAGATGCGTTCGGCGAGGAGAGCTTGAATGCTTCCGACATCATCACGATGCTTCCGGAGGCGATGCGCAACATATGATGGAGGGGTACCCAAGTGGCTGAAGGGGCTGGCTTGGAAAGCTAGTAGGGCGTGAAAGCGCCGCGGGGGTTCGAATCCCCTCCCCTCCGCCATCAATGTCATGCAATGCTTCGGCATTGCATTTTTAATGGCTTCGGGAAGGGCATTTTTCACACCTCTACTCTCCTCTGTTTTCGTTTTCAGGTATGGTAAAAGGCTTGTAAATGTGTTATCATATACGGATAAATAAAACCTTTTCATCCAGACTTCCGGAGGTTGTTATGGCGGAGGGAATCATTCTCGCCGGCGGTTTCTCCAGCCGCGCCGGCACAAATAAGATGACGCTCGAGTATGAGGAGATCCCCCTCATCGAGCATGCCATCGAGGCGATGAAACCTTTCGTCTCCCGCATTGTCGTCATCAGCGGTCACCACCATGAAGACCTTGTCTATCTTGATGAGCGCCGCTTCATAAAGCTCGTCTACAACCCCGATTATGAGAAGGGCATGTTCACCTCAGTGAAGTTGGGGGCCGCAGAAGTCGATGACGATATGTTCATCATTCCCGGTGACTATCCTCTCGTCTCCCGGTCTACCTATCGCGCGCTCCTTGACGCCCACGGCGTAATCCGCGTGCCTGTCTACAAGCAGAAAAAAGGCCACCCTCTGTTTATAGAAGCATCACTGAGAACTGCACTTTCCAACAGCAAAGCCCCGCACCTCAAAGCGTTCCGCGACCATTACCCGGTAACGACCGTCCCCGTCGGGGACGAGGGTGTGTTGGTCGATGTGGATACATTGGACGATTTTCAACGTTTGAAAAAGAGTAGGAAAGGAGCGAAAGCGTGAAAATCAATCAGCTAAAACAGGTCGAGACGCTCGATGAAGCGTACCGGCTTCTGAATGAGGACCGCCGTAACGTCGTCATCGCCGGCGGCGCTTGGCTCAAGATGTCGAGCCGTACCGTCGAAACAGGCATCGACCTTTCAAACCTGTCGCTCGATTACATCGAAGAGACCCCCGAGGCCCTTCGAATCGGAAGCATGACCACGCTCCGTCAGCTCGAGACGCACGCCGGCGTGAGAGCACTCTACAAGGGCATGCTTTCTACAAGCATCTCGCAGATCATGGGTGTGGGGCTCAGGAACCTCGTGACCATCGGCGGCAGCATCATAGGGAAGTACGGCTTTTCCGATGTTCTTCCCGCCCTGCTCGCGATGGAGACCTCGCTTGTCTTTCATAGTCAAGGGGAGATACCGCTTGAAGACTTCCTTGAAAGCAAAGGCAGAATCAACGATGTGCTCGTGAGCATCAACATCCGCAAGAAAAAAGGCGTCGGCTACTTCAAGAAAGTGAAACAGACGGCGCTCGCCTTCGCGACACTGAATATCGCGGTGAGCAGAAGCGAAGGACTCTACAAAATCGCCATCGGGTCGAGACCCTCGGTCGCGACGCTGGCGAGAGAGGCGATGGAGGAAGTCAACCTGGCGGAATCAGTGGATGATGAGACGATCGCACGCGCCGCCGAACACGCCACGTCGCTCAAGTTCTCCTCCAATCCGAGCGCTTCAGAAGACTATCGCGCGATACTGGCCCGCGTCTATACGGGACGCGGCCTCAAAGAGGTGAGAGACTGTGAAGATTAGCCTTACCCTCAACAACCGTCCGAAGACGTTCGACGTCGCGCCGGATGAATATCTCGTCGACACGCTGCGCCGCTATGGCTACACGAGCGTCCGCCGCGGCTGCGACACGACGAGCTGTGGCGTGTGCACGCTGCTAGTCGATGACAAGCCGGTGCCTTCCTGCGCGTTTTTGAGCGCTCGCGCTGATGGGGCTCGCCTCACGACAGTGGAAGGCATTCCCGAGACAGCGTCGAAGCTCGCTGAGCATTTCGGTGAGCGCGGCGCCGACCAGTGCGGCTTCTGCAATCCCGGCATCGCGCTCGCAGTGCACTCCATGGAACAATCCGGCATGCCCGCCGATGATGCGACGATCGATCACTATCTCGTCGGCAACCTCTGTCGTTGCACGGGCTATCAATCGCAACGCGAAGCAATCAAGGCGTATCTGGGTGATAAGAAATGAAAAAGACGAAAACAGTGAACCAGCAGGTTCCCAGCGTCGACGGCAAGGGCATCATGATGGGGCGTCCCGCATTCACGGACGATCTGACGCCTCGGAACGCCCTCGTCATCAAGGTTCTCAGAAGCCCGCATGCTTTCGCGAAGATCACTTCCATCGACACCTCGGAAGCCGAGCGTATCGAAGGCGTCGAACTGATACTCACCCATAAGGATTTCAAGCGGAACGCCTATACGCGCGCCGGACAGGGCTATCCCGAGCCGTCCCCGCACGACAAGTTCGTCCTCGATGAGTATGTCCGCTACGTCGGCGATGAAGTCGCCGCGGTCGCCGCGGTCGATGAAGCGACGGCCGAAGCCGCCGTGAAGGCGATCGACGTCGAATATGAGAAACTCGACCCTGTGCTCGATTTCGAGACAGCGAAGGATAACGATACCCTCGTCCACCCCGAAGACGATATCTACGAGATGTTCCCGATCGGGTTCGACCCGAAGCGCAACGTCGCGGCCTCATACCACATGGAGGTCGGCGACGTCGAGAAAACGCTCTCCGAGAGCGAGATCACCGTCGAGAACACTTATTATACACAGGCGCAGGCGCATGTCATGCTTGAACCGCACACTGTGAATGCGCAGCTCGACTATCAGAACCGCCTTGTGCTCATCTCCGCGACGCAGACGCCCTGGCACGTGCGCCGCATACTCTCGCAGACGCTCGAGATCCCATTGAGCAGGATCCGTGTGATCAAGCCCCGCGTCGGCGGAGGCTTCGGCGGCAAGCAGGCGATTCATGGAGAGATGCTGGCCGCGGCCGTGACCATGCGGACCGGACAGCCCTCCAGACTGACCTACACGCGCGAGGAAGTCTTTGAAAGCTCCTACACCCGTCATCCCATGCGCATGACGATAAGGATGGGGGCGAAAAGGGACGGTACGATCACCTCCATCGACTTCCACGGCCTCTCCGACACCGGCGCCTACGGCGAACACGCACTCACGGTCTACATGGTGACCGGGTCCAAGGTCCTCCCTCTTTATAACAAGGTCGACGCCGTACGCTTCCAGGGGGATATCGTCTACACCAACCACGTATCCTCCGGCGCTTATCGCGGATACGGGGCCGTACAGGGCAATTACGCCGTGGAATCGACCATCGACATGCTGGCGGAGAAACTCGGCATGGACCCCTTCGCCCTCCGCGAAAAGAACATGATGCTCGAAAACGAGACCTCCCCCATCTTCGAGATCATGGGGGAAGGCACCGAAGGGACGGCCATGGTCATGGAATCGAACAAGCTCGACTACTGCGTCGCGCGCGGAAAAGAGCTCATAGGCTATGACGAGAAGTACCCTCGCCGTGAAACAGGCGAAAGCAAGGTCAGAAGCATCGGCGGCGCGATCGCCATGCAGGGCAGCGGCATCCCCTATATCGACATGGGCGCCGCGACTATCAAGCTCAACGACGACGGGTTCTACAACCTCACCGTCGGCGCGACGGACATCGGACAGGGCAGCGACACCATCCTCGCCCAGATTGCGGCTGAACAGCTCGGCGTCGCCGTCGATAAAGTCATCGTCTATTCCTCCGACACCGACCTCACGCCCTTCGATGTCGGCGCCTACGCCTCGAGCACCACGTATGTATCGGGCAACGCCGTCTTGAAAGCGGCGCGTTCGATGCGCCGGATGGTCATCGATGAAGCGGCCCGGACGCTAGATGTGAACGCAGAAGATATCACGTTCGAAGGGGAAGTGTTCAAGGTGGAGGGAAGCGCCCCCCTGACGCTTTCCGACCTTTCCAACCGGCTCTACTATAACGAGGACCAGAAGCAGCTCACCACCACCGGAAGCTATTACGGCACGAAATCGCCGCCGCCGTTCATGGCCGGCTTCGTCGAGATCGAACTCGACACCGAGACCGGTGAATACGAGATCCTCGAATACGCCAGCGTCGTCGACTGCGGCACGACCATCAACCCCGCCCTCGCGAGAGGCCAGGTCGAAGGCGGTCTCATGCAGGGGATCGGCATGGCGGCCTTCGAGGACGTCGAATACAGCAAGAAGGGCAAGATGATCACCGGCGACCTGCTCAACTACAAGATCCCCACCAACCTCAGCGTGAAGAAGTTCACCACCGAATTCGCGGACAGTTATGAAGAGAGCGGCCCCTACGGCGCTAAATCCGTTGCCGAAATCGGCACCGACACGCCGCCCGCCGCCATCGCCAACGCCGTCTACAACGCCGTCGGCGTCCGCATCGACTCGCTCCCCATCACCCCGGAAAAAATCCAGAAAGCAATGAATGATAAAAAGGAGAATGATGTATGAACAAGAGATTATTGAGTGAAATCCTATTCTTCGGTGCCCTCTGGGGCATCATCGAGGCGACTCTCGGTTATGTACTGCACCTTGTCCCCGTCCCGTTCCTCGCGGGCACGATCATGTTCCCCATCGCCGTCGCCATCCTGCTCCAGGCGCACCGGCGCACCGACTCTAGACAGGCTGTCTTCGCCATCGGCGTTGTCGCGGCCTCGATCAAGTCCGTCAACTTTTTGACCCCCATGAACCAATGGGGCATCATCAATCCGATGATCGCCATCGTCCTCGAGACCCTGCTCGTCGTCGCTGCCGTGCACCTGCTCACAGATGAACGCGTGCGCACCTCGCTCGCCGCATTCTTCGGCGTTTCGCTGGGATGGCGGCTCCTCTATACCGGCTGGTTCACCATCCAGCTCATCGCGACGGGGTTCCTCGCCGAGCAGATCGCGGCGATCTCCACGTTCACGCTGTTCGTTGTCATCCACGGCGCTATTTCAGCGTTTGCGGCGTTCGGCCTGCACAAAGGGCTCAGCCGTGTCCGCATCACAAGATTCGACATCCATCCCATCGCCGCATCGGCGACACTCGTGCTGGCGGTCGCATTGACATTCGTACTCTAAATCCAAGGGGCCAGGGCGCAAGCGCCTTGGCTTCTTCAAAGACCAGGTGATCAGATGGAAGCCATCCATGAAAAGATTCTCGAACATAAGCGCCGCGGCGAGGACGCCGTGCTCGTCACCGCTGTCGACAAGAAGGGCGAAGGCCCTGTCAAGGTGGGCATCAAGATGCTCGTCAGTGCAAGCGGCGACGCCATCGGCACCGTCGGCGGCGGCGCACTGGAGCATCGCGCCCGGGAAGAGGCGAAGGCCCTTTTCAAGACCCGGAAGAACAAGCTCGAGACGTATCTTTTAAACGAAGCGGAGGTCTCCAAAAAACCCGATGACATGACACAGCTTCCGATGACCTGCGGCGGCACCGTGACGCTCTTCTATGAATTCCTGGGCGTCATGAACCATATCTATCTCTTCGGCGCCGGCCATGTCGCCCGCGCCCTCGGCCACGTGCTCTCGACGATGGATTTCCATCTCACTGTCATCGATGCCCGCAAGGAGGTCATCGAGACCTATCCCTACGCGGATGAGCGCATCCATCAGGGATTCGCCGAGTTCATCGACGACAAAGGCATCAGGGACGGGAGCTATGTCGTCGTCTGCACACCGAATCACGAGCACGACTACCACGTCCTCAACAAGATCGTCGAGTACGATTTAAGTCCCGCCTACACGGGCATGCTCTGTTCGCCGGAGAAGCTCAAGGACTATATCGACAAGACCTACGCACAATACGGCAGGGATATCGATCTCAGGAACTTCTACGCCCCGGTGGGCCTCGATACGGGAGGAGGGTCCCCCGCGGAGATCGCCGTCTCCATCGCCGCGGAGATCCTCGCCATCCATCATGGGAAAAGCGGCCACCGGCATATGAGGGAGAATGTCCATGAAGACTATCGTTACTGGGAAGATCAATAGCGGCAAGACGAGAACCCTCAGAGCACTTCATGCCAATGCTTCAGAAGGGGATGGCTTCGCGGCCGTCAAATGGATGGAAGGCAGCGTGGTGAAAGGCTTCGACGCCATGCGTCTCTCCACTGAAGAGACGTATCCATTGATCCGCAGGAAAGGCGACGAAGGCGGTGACACCGTCGCTCATACGCTCGGCCCCTACAGTTTCCTTCGGCCCGCGATGGAACGCGTCGAGAAAGAGATGGACGCGTTGATCGATAGCGGTGTCTCACCGCTTTTCTTCGATGAAGCGGGGCTGCTCGAGATGGAGGGGAAGGGATTCGACGGACTCATCCGCCGCATCCTCGCCGCTTCAGCCGACGCTTTTCTCGTCGTCCGCCGCGACCTTCTCGAAGCGTTTCTAAAGCGTTATGATGTTGATGAATACCGCGTCATCAAGGCAGGTGAAGCCACATGGACCTAGCGGTCAAGAACGGCCATGTCTATAGCGAGGGCCGTTTCATGCGCAAAAACCTCTATATCAAAAACGGCCGCATCGAAAAGATCACCGACAGTGATATCGAAGCGGAAGAGACCTACGATGCCTCGGGGGACCTCGTGCTTCCCGGGCTCATCGACCCGCATGTCCATTTCTCGCTCGACCTCGGGGACCATGTCTCCGTCGACGATTTCGATGCGGGAACGCGTGCCGCCGCTTACGGCGGCGTGACAACCGTCATCGACTTCCTCGACCCCGTAGCGCGCGCGGAGGATATCCCATCCGCGTTTGAAGCGCGGAAGGCGCTCGCCGAGAAGAGCCACATCGATTATCGCTTCCACGCGACCATCAAGAACCCCGGCGACGACATCGCCGCTTTCATGGATGCGATGAAGCGCTTCGGCCTCAACTCACTGAAATTCTTCACCACCTACTCCGATTCGGGTCGCAGGACTTATGATGATGACATCCTCCGGATTCTGAAGACAGCGAAGGAGAAGGATATCCTGCCGCTCGCGCATATCGAGGATGATGCACAGATCACGCTCGACCCCGCGTTCACCCATGAGGATCTTCCGAGAAGCCGGCCGACATCCTGCGAAAGGGATGAAGCACTGAAGCTCGCCGGCTATGTCGAGAAGACGGGCGGCAGGCTCTACATGGTGCATCTTTCGAGCGGTGATACGCTCGAGGCGTTGCAAGCGGCGTACCCTTCGCTTCTTAACAGCCGTTTCTTCATCGAGACATGCCCGCAGTATGTCACGTTCACGAGCGACGTGCTGAGCGGGGAGGAAGGCCATCTCTACACCTTCGCGCCGCCGCTCAGGAGCGCCCCGGAAAGGAAACGGCTCGTCGAACGGTTCGATGCCATCGATTCGATCGGCACCGACCACTGCGCATTCATGCGTCGTGAGAAGGAAGTGTCGACGCTTTCGGACATGCCGCTCGGCATCGGCGGCGTCGAGCACAGTTTCAATGTCATGTACCGCCGTTTCGGCATGCAGGCTGTCGAGAGGATGAGCGCCGCTCCGGCCCGCCTCTTCGGCATGTATCCGAGGAAAGGGACCATCAAGGAGGGCAGCGACGCCGACCTCTTCATCTATGCCCTCGAAGAAGGCACGATCGAAGAGAACCACGCCCGTAGCGACTACTCGGTCTATCATGGCCTCGAGCGAAGCGGCTATGTGAGATCGACGCTTTCAAGAGGCGCCTTTGTCATGAAGGACCGCGTATTCAAGGGCGGCAACGGACAATGGATTGAAGGAGCGATGCACAATGGCTAAGGCGATCACGCACGCGATGGTGTTCGATTATGAAGATTTCTATGAAGACGGCTACGTCGTCTTCGATGATAAGGTCATCGACAAGGGGCCGATGGAGAAGTTCAAGGACGAAGGCTATGACATCATCGACGGACGAGGCCATCTCGTCATGCCTTCCTTCATCATCGGCCACACCCATATATATTCCACCTTTGCAAGAGGCTGGATCAACCCGTTCGAGTACCGGAATTTCATGGACATCCTCAAAGAGCAGTGGTGGAAACTCGATAGCGGCCTGAGACGGGAAAGCATCTACTACAGCGGCATCGTCAACGCCGCCGATCATGTGAAGAACGGCGTGACGACACTCATCGACCATCATGCCTCCGGTGAGATCGAAGACTCCCTCGATACGCTCGAGAAAGCTGTGAGCGAGGACATCGGCCTGCGGGGCATGTTCACCTTCGAGACCAGCGACCGCTTCGATGTCGAAAAGTGTCTTCAGGAGAACGCCGCCTTCCTCAAGAAGGGCCGCACGGCAAGACGCGCCGGCCATTTCGGCCTTCACGCCTCCCTCAGCCTGAGCGAGGAGACTTTGAAACGCGTGAGAGAGGCGAAGGGCGACGCCCCGATCCACATCCACGCCGCTGAAAGCGCGATGGATCAGGCGGACGCGGAGGAAAGGACCGGCGAGCGCGTCATCGAACGCCTCGACCGTCACGGGCTTCTCACTCCGGGAAGCATCCTCGTGCACGCGCTGCACATCAACGACGCCGAACGCGACATCATCAAGAAGCGCGGCGCCGTCGTCGCCCTGAACCCTTCCTCCAACATGAACAACGGCGTCGGCATCCCCGACTACCCGGCCCTCAGGAACAAGGGGATTCCCGTCATCGTCGGCAACGACGGCCTCTCCTTTTCGGCGACGAGCGAGTACCGCACGCTCTTTTTCGCCTCCCATGCTCTGAAGGAGGATTTCACGGCCATGGGGCTTGAAGACATCCAGCGCATCATCGACGACACCTACGCCTACGCAAGCGAACATCTCGGCGTCAGGCTCGGCCGTTTCAGGAAAGGCTACGAGGCGGACCTTCTGATGCTTCCCTACACGCCGCCCACGCCGATCAGCCTTGACAATGCGCTCGGTCATCTCTTCTTCGGCACCTTCGATAGCTTCAAGCCGAGCGATGTCTTCGTCGGCGGCCGCCATATCGTCAGGAATTATACGCTCGATGCAGACAATGAATCACGTTATAGAGACGCCCGTGCGCATGCGCAACACGTATGGGACACACTGAATAGAAAAGGTGAGACTGAATGAAGCTCCGAACGACATTCGACGGCATCACGCTAGAGAACCCCCTCATGCCCGCTTCCGGCCCTTTGACAGGCGACACTGAAAAGCTCGCGTTCATGCGCGATGAGGCCGGCGTCGGCGCCGTCGTCACCAAGACGATCTGCCCGAGGGAGCCCGAGATCCCCAAGCCCTGCATCTACACCGGCAAGCATTATGTCCAGAACAGCGAGCTCTGGAGCGAACATCCCATGGAGCGATGGGTGGAAAGCTTCCTGCCTGAATATGTCGAGAAGAAAGATCGTCCGCTCATCATCAGTGTCGGCTACACCAAGGAGGACATGGAGATTCTCATCCCGAAGCTCGACGCCTTCGCCGATGCGTTCGAGGTCTCGACGCACTATGTCGGCACCGACCTATCAGTGATCGCCGATACGGTGCGCACGATCCGCTCGCATACGGACAAGCCTTTCTACATGAAGATATCGCCCCACATCCAGAACCCCGAAGGCTACGCCAAGGCGATCAAGGAAGCCGGTGCGAACGGTGTCGTGGCCATCAACTCCCTCGGCCCCACCATCAATATCAACGCAAAGAAGCGCCGCATCGAATACGGCGCCGAAGATGGATTCGTCTGGACCACAGGGCCTCTCATCAAGCCGATGGCCCTCGCGATCGTCTATAAGATCAAGCAGGCCGAGCCCTCCCTCACAGTCATCGGCGTCGGCGGCATCACGAGCGCGGACGATGTGATCGAGTTCCTGCTCGCCGGCGCGAGCGGCGTGCAGATGTTATCCGGCGCGCTCCTCAAGGGCAAGGCGCTCTATGCGAAGATCATCAGGGACCTCCCGAAGGCGCTTGAGAAATACGGCTTCGAAAGCATCGAGGACGTCATCGGCACCACGCTTTCGAAGGATGTAAGCTATGAGGATGAGACCCCGACGCTCATCGAAGAGAAGTGCATCGAATGCATGCTCTGCGTGAAGACCTGCCCCTATTTCGCCATCGACTTCAAGGACAGGATCACGTTCAACCCCGATAAATGCTTCAGCTGCGGGCTCTGCGTCTCGATATGTCCTACAGACGCCATCCATATGGATAAACTAGGTTAGGGTGATAAGATGAAGAATATCTCAAAATCCATCGACAAGGTGGACGCACATGAGAAGATCGCCGGTGAGACGGCGTATATAAGCGACATCAAACGTGAGGACATGGTCTATGCGATGACGCTCCGCTCCCCCGTCGCGAGCGGGACCATCAGAAACATCACATTGCCGACGCTTCCCGAAGGCTATGCGGCGGTCGGCCCGGAAGACATCCCGGGCAGGAATCTGGTCACGATGATCTATGAGGACTGGCCCGTCTTCCCCGAAAAGCGCGTCAATTATATCGGCGAACCGCTGATGCTTCTCCTCGGGCCCGACAAGGAGCGGCTCGCCTCCCTCCTCGATGCCGTCGAGGTCGACATAGAGGAGGATACGCCGGTGCTCGATTACAGCCATAGCGGCGTGCATCTGCACTATGAAAAGGGCGATTCCGACAAGGCATTCGCAGACGCCGACAGGATCATCGAAGAGACCTACACGACCGGCTATCAGGAACAGGCCTACATCGAGCCGCAGGGGTTCGTCGGCTATATCGAGGATGAGACCTATACGGTCATCGGCTCCATCCAGTGCCCCTATTATGTGCACGAGGCCGTCAAGGTCACTCTGGATGAGACGGACGAGAACGTCCGTGTCCTGCAAGCGCCTGTGGGCGGCGCCTTCGGCGGCAAGGAGGAGTTCCCCTCCGTCATGGCCACTCAGCTCGCTGTCGCGCTCAAGAAAATAAAGCGCCCCATCAAGATGATCTATGAACGCGAAGAGGACATGGTCTCGACGACAAAGCGCCATCCCTCCAAGACCACCATCCGCGCCGCGGTCAAGGACGGCAGGATCACCGGCATGACCTCGCATATCGGCATCGACGGCGGCGCCTACATCGGCCTTAGCGAGGTCGTCCTCTCAAGAGGCATGCTCGCGGCGACGAACGCCTACACGATCGAGCATCTCGATGTCGACGGCGACGTCTATCTGACCAACACCGTCCCCAACGGTGCCTTCAGGGGTTTCGGCGCCCCGCAGATGATCTATGCGATCGAGATGTTCATGCATCACGCGGCGAAGGAGCTCGGCGAGGACCCTTTCAGCTTCCGCAAGGCCCACATGGTCAAGCAGGGAGACTGGACCTCGACCGGCGGCAAGTTCCGCGACCCGATCCTCCTCGATGAGATGATCGAGAAAGCCGCGGACATCTCGGATTATCATAAGAAACGCAAGGCCTATGAAGACGAGAATGTCTATAAGGGCATCGGCATGAGCTGGTTCTTTCACGGCTGCGGCTTCACCGGAAGCGGTGAACAGCACATCATCAAATCAAGGGTCGAAGTGGAGAAAGACGCTCAGGATACCGTCTATATCCATGTCGCCGCGGTCGATATGGGCCAAGGCCCCAAGACGACGCTCAGGAAGATCGTCGCGGATGTTCTGGATCTGCCGATCGAACGGGTCATATTCGACTATCCCGACACCCATCGCGTTCCGGATTCCGGCCCCACCGTAGCCAGCCGGACAGCGATGATCGTGGGCGGTCTGCTCGCCCGCGCCGCAAAGACGCTCAAGGAGACGTGGCGCGAGGGCGAGGCGCAGAAAGTCGAGAAGCGCTACCAGCAGCCCGACTACGTCGAATGGGACGGCGAATGCATGAAAGGCGACGCCTATCCCGCATATTCCTGGGGTGTGAATGTCGTCGAGGTCGAAGTCGACAAGCACACCTATGAAATCGATGTGAAGGACGTCTACAGCGTCTACGACCTCGGCAAGGCGATCGACGAACGCATCGTCCTCGGCCAGGCTGACGGCGGTCAGGCGCAGGGCGTGGCCTATGGCTATCTCGAAGTCATGAGCCGTGAGAATGGACGGCTCAAGCAGACGAACATGACCGACTACATCATCCCCACCGCCATGGACATGCCGAAGACGGACAACCACCTGATCGACAATCCTTATCCCTACGGCCCCTACGGCGCGAAGGGCGGCGGCGAGCTGACGCTCGTCGGCGGCGCCCCCGCTGTGGCGCAGGCCATCGAACAGGCTGTCGGCCGCAGGGTGCGCGACATACCGGCAACCCCGGAATATCTGATGGAGCTGATTCACAATGGCTGAAGTGACATTCACGCTGAACGGAGAAGAAGTGACAGTGGACAAGCCCTTGAACATGCGCTTCCTCGACGTCCTTAGAACGACCTTGGACCTCACCGGAGCCAAGGAAGGCTGCGGCGAGGGTGAATGCGGCGCGTGCGCCGTTCTGCTGGATGGGCGCATCGTCGATACCTGCATACTCCCCCTCGCGAGCGTCGCGGGAAGAGACATTGTCACAATCGAAGGCTACCGGACGACTGAACGCTTCCAGGTGCTCCAGAACGCATTCGTCAAGGAAGGCGCGGTACAATGCGGCATCTGCATCCCCGGCATGATCATCGCCGCCGAGAGTCTGCTGAGTGAAAATCCCGATCCTAGTGACGACGCGATCCGCACAGCGCTCTCGGGCAATCTCTGCCGCTGCACCGGCTATAACATGATCATCGCGGCGATCCGCCGCGCGGCGAAGGAAGGTGAAGGATTGTGGTGAATAAGATCCCCGAATCTCTCAACGAGGCGCTGCAATATCTGAAAGAGGGGACCTACGACGTCCTCGCCGGCGGCACGGACATCATGCTCAAGAACCGCGGCTACGCGGAAGCGCCCGTCCCCTTCAAAAAGAACATGCTCTATATCTTCAATCTCGATGAACTGCGCTACATCGCGACCCACGACGAGCATATCGCCATCGGTGCCGTGACAAGCTATGCCAGCATGCTCAGACATCCGGACGTCCCGGACATCCTCAAGCGCTCGATCAGACAGATCGCCGGACCGGCGCTCCGGCACGTCGCGACCCTCGCCGGCAACATCGGCAACGCCTCGCCTTCGGCGGACGGCGTTCTCGTCCTCTATCTGCTCGACGCCCGTATCATCCTCGCGAGCGCCGATGGAGAGCGCGAGGTCCCCATCGAAGACGTGATCACAGGGCCGGGAAAGCACACGATACGCCCGGAGGAGATGATCAAGGAGATCCGCCTGCCGAGGCGGACGTTCTCGAACACCTTTTTCAAGAAGGTCGGCGCCCGCAAGGCCGATGCGATCTCGAAGACGTCCCTCGCCGGCGCCGCACGTCTCCATGACAACGTCGTCGAGGAGCTGCGCATCGCCATCGGCGCGGTGAATGTGACCGTCGTCCGCGACCGATCAATCGAAGCGTCCTTCAAGGGCCTTACTCTTGAAGACCTGAAAGCCCGTGTCGATGAGGTCGCCGCAGCTTATGATTCCCTGATAAGACCCATCGACGACCAACGCTCGAACGCCCGTTATCGCAAGCAGGTCTCGTTCAATCTGATCGAGGCATTCATAAGACAGCTCTAGGGAGGCAGATACCATGCAAGCAGCGCATAAGATGGCTGTGGCCCGGGGGAAGAAGCCCGCGCAGAAAGTCATCAGGAACGCCCGCATCATCAATGTGTTCACAAGGGAGATCGAAGAAGGCGACATCGCCATCGAGGACGGCATCATCATGGGCATCGGTTCCTATGAAGGCAGGGAGGAGACCGACCTCGAGGGCAGCTACGTCGCCCCCGGCTTCATCGACGGACATGTCCACATCGAATCCTCCATGGTATCGCCGGGCCAGTTCGCCAATGTCATCCTCCCCAAAGGGACGACGACGATCATCGCCGACCCGCATGAGATCGCCAATGTATGCGGCGGCGAAGGCATCCGCTACATGATCGAGAGCAGCGATGCCTCTCCGCTCGATGTGTTCATGATGATCCCTTCAAGCGTCCCGGCGACGCCCCATGAGACAGCCGGCGCCACCATCACGCCGGCCGATGTCGACATGCTTTCAAGGGAAAAGAACGTCCTCGGCCTCGGGGAGGTCATGAACTATCCCGGTGTGATTGAAGCGGAAGAGGACATCCACGAAAAGCTCCGCATCATGAAGGGGAAAGTCATCGACGGCCATGCGCCATCGCTTCTCGGTGCCGACCTGGAGGCCTATATCGCCGCGGGGGTCATGACGGACCATGAATGCAGCACGGTCGAAGAGATGCTCGCGCGCATCCGCCGCGGCATGTATGTGCACCTCCGCGAAGGGTCGGCGACGCGCAATGTGAAACCTCTGCTTGAAGGCGTCGATGAACAGAACGCCAGAAGGCTCCTCTTCTGTACGGATGACAAGCACCCCGAGGACATCCGCCTCGAAGGCCAGATCAACTATAATATCAATCTCGCGATCGACGCCGGCATGTCACCGTTGCTTGCGATCCAGATGGCGACCCTCAACGCCGCCGAATGCTACAGGCTCGAAGGCTACGGCGGCATCGCCCCCGGCTATGCCGCGGACCTTGTCGTCTTCGACAGCCTCGAGAGGATCGAGCCGCGCCTCGTCTTCAAGAAGGGCGAGAAGGTCGCCGAGGACGGCGCTCCCCTGAAAAGGGCCGCTGATGTCGAGAACAGCGCTGTGCTCGACACGGTGAACATCGACCCCGGCGCGGTCGATCTGGACTTGAAACTCTCGACACCGCACGTCAAGGTCATCGGACTCGTCGATAAGAACATCACCACCCGGGCGCTAGAGCGCGATGTGCGCGTAGAGAATGGCCGTTACGTCAACGACCCCGGCGATGACATCCTGAAGCTCGCCGTCGTCGAACGCCATCGGGGCACGAACGGCGCCGGCGTCGGATTGGTCGAGGGGTTCGGCATCAAAAACGGCGCCATCGCGATGACCATCGCCCATGACTCCCATAATCTCGTCATCGTCGGCGACACCGACCGCGACATGCGCCTCGCGATGGAGACCATCACGGATATCGGCGGCGGTATCGTCCTCGTGAAGGACGGCCGTGTCGATGAAACCCTGCCGCTCGAGGTCGGCGGCATCATGAGCAAGCGGTCCGCCTCCGACGTGGCAAGCACGCTCGAATCGATGAAGAAGACGATCCGCGGCATGGGTCTGAATGAGCGTATCGACGACCCCTTCATCTCTCTGGCGTTCTTGTCGTTGCCGGTGATCCCCGATCTGAAACTGACCGACAAGGGCCTCTTCGATGTACGCACCTTCGAACTCGTCCCCATAGAAAACGACTGACGGAAAGAGTGATAATATTGGACTACATCAAGCACTACCGCTGCACCTTGTGTGAAACCGCCTACCCACCCCCGGTGGATTTCTACACCTGCCCGACGTGCGGCGAGCAAGGCATACTGGATATCGAATATGACTATGACGCGCTCCGCTCCATAGTGGACAGAGCGTATTTCGCAAGGGAGACAGAACGTTCCATGTGGCGTTATTATCCCTTGATGAGCGTCAAGGACAAGAACACGCGGTCGCTTGCCGTCGGATGGACGCCGCTTTATCCGACGAACCGCCTGCACGCATCGATCGGCATTGAAAGCCTCTATATCAAGGATGAAGGCGCCAACCCCACGGGGTCGCTCAAGGACCGGGCCTCGGCGGTGGCGGTCCTTAAAGCGATCGAGACCGGCAATACGACCGTCGCGGCATCCTCGACCGGCAACGCCGCCTCGAGCCTCGCCGGCAACGCCGCGCGGCTGGGGCTTAAGAGCGTCATCTTCGTCCCGAAACGGGCGCCGAAGGGCAAGCTCGCACAGCTATTGGCCTACGGCGCGCGTGTCATCAGCGTCGAGGGAGACTACAAGGCTGCCTTCACCCTCTCCAAGGCCGCGATCGACCATTACGGGTGGTATAACCGCAACGCGGCGATCAACCCGCACATGGTCGAGGGCAAGAAGACCGTCGCTTATGAAATCGCCGAGCAGCTGGGTTTCACCCTGCCCGACTGGGTCGTTGTCAGTGTCGGCGACGGCTGCACAATCGCCGGTCTTTACAAGGGATTCTACGACCTCAAGGCGCTCGGTATCACCGGCCGCATCCCGAAGATCCTCGGTGTGCAGAGCGAAGGCTGCGCGCCCTTTATTGAAGCGGCAAGAAAAAACTGCGGATTAGAGGAGAGCAATGAAGACACCATCGCCGACAGTATCGCCGTCGGCATCCCCCGTAATCCAGTGAAGGCCTTGAACGCCGTCAGATATTCACGCGGCGCCTGGGTCACAGTGAGCGACGAGGCCATACTGAAGGCGATCACGACGCTCGGAAGCCAGGAAGGCGTCTTCGCCGAACCCGCCGCCGCCGCGTCCCTAGCGGGCGCGGAAGCGGCCTTGAAACAAGGCATCATCGATAAAGCGGACACCGCCGTGCTGATCAACACCGGCAACGGCTTGAAGGATACACAGTCCGTCCAGGACTATCTGAAAGGTCCGGTGAGGCTTAAGCCCGACCTGGACGCATTGATCGACTATATAGACCACGAGGAGGCATAACATGAAAAACATTCCCTTCGGGCCCACCTATGAAGAGATGTTGCATCCGGAGAAGATAGACAAGGATATCCGCGAGAAGGCATTGCAAGCGAAAGAAGACGAATTCGACGCCTACAACCTCTTCAACATCACGTGGAAGAAGCCCGACAACACTGTCAACAAGATCGTCCTGCCCAAGGCGCTGACCGGGGTCGAGGCCAACATCGTCGTCCTGCTCGGAAAGGATTTCCCGAGCGGTTCGCATAAAGTCGGCCCCGCCTATTCGACATTGATTGAAGGCGCTGTCGACGGGGATGTCGTCCCGGGCACGCACAGGATTCTCGGGCCATCCACCGGCAACTTCGGCATCGGCGTCTCCTACATCTGCAATCTCATGGGCTATGACGCCACCGTCATCATGCCCGACAACATGAGCAAGGAACGCTATGACCGCATCCAGCACTACGGCGCCGACCTCGACCTCACCCCCGGCACCGAATCCGATGTGATCCTGACGCTCGAGAAGACGTTCAAGCTCGCCAAGGAGGAGAACAACGTCTCGCTCGCGCAGTTCGAGCTCCTGCCGAACTACCGCTTCCATCGCTACGTGACCGGAAAAAGCGCCATCGAGGCCGTGAAAGGCATCGGTAACGAGCGCATATCACTGTTCACATCCGCACCGGGAAGCGCCGGCACCATCGGCGCGGGCGATGAGATCAAGGCCGCCTTTCCTGAAGCGAAAGTCACAGCGCTCGAGCCGTATGAATGTTCGACGCTCACCGACGGCGGACGCGGCCAGCACCGGATCGAAGGCATCGGCGACAAGATGTGCACGCTCATCCATAACGTGCTCACGACCGACTTCATCACGCTGATCCCCGATGACGATGCGGTGCGCGGCCTCAAGATCATCCAGGACGGCACCGACGTGCTCGTCGAGATGGGCCTCGAGAAAAGCGAGGCCGAGGCGCTCAGGGATATCTTCGGCGTCTCGACCATCTGCAACATCCTCGGCGCGATCAAGATGGCCAAGCATCTCAAGCTCGGCCCCGAGGAGAACGTCGTCACCGTCGCGACCGATAGCTTCGACCGCTACGACAGCGTCATCGAGGACCTCGAGAACCGCTACCTCGAGACGGAGGACTATGTCCTGCGCCGCTGGTTCAAGGACATCTTCCTGCGCGCCGACACCTCGGACATCACAGACTTCAGAAGCAGCGAACGCAAGGAACAGCTCTTCAAGCAAAAAGAGAAGGACTGGCTCAAGTTCGGCTATTCCAAGGCGTATCTCGACGCCATGCGCGAGATGAAGTTCTGGGATGCGGAGTATGAAAAAGTCTTCGACTACAACGAACTGATCGCCAAATACAGAAAACAATAATCCCTAGGAGGTTTATTATGGATATTCCATTCGACGACATTCTCAAACAGGCAGAAGCCTATGAAAAAGACATGGTCAAGTTCCTGCGCGATATGGTGCGTCTTCCCAGCGAAAGCACCGAGGAGGGCGACGTCATCGCGCGCATCAAGGAAGAGATGGAGAAAGTCGGTTTCGATTCCATCTCCATCGACAAGATGGGCAACATCCACGGCCGCATCGGAAACGGCGAGCGTCTCATCGCCATGGACGCCCACATCGACACGGTCGGTGTCGGCGAGATCGAGAACTGGGACTTCGACCCTTATGAAGGGTTCGAGGACGACACCTACATCGGCGGCCGCGGCACGAGCGACCAGGAGGGCGGCATGGCCTCGATGGTCTATGCCGGAAAGATCATCAAGGACCTCGGCCTCGAGGACGACTACACGCTCTTGATCACCGGCACGGTCCAGGAGGAGGACTGCGACGGACTCCCCTGGGTCTACATCATCGAGGAACTCGACATCCGGCCCGAATTCGTCGTCATCACCGAACCGACCTCGCTCAATATCTACCGCGGACAGCGCGGCCGCATGGAGATCAAGGTCTCCACGCACGGCGTGAGCTGTCACGGCAGCGCGCCGGAGCGCGGCGAGAACGCCATATTCAAGATGGGTCCGATCCTGAACGACTTGCAGGAACTCGCAAAGAACCTGCATGAGGATCCGTTCCTCGGCAAGGGAACCCTCACCGTCAGCGAGATCTTCTCCAAATCGCCCTCGCGCTGCGCCGTCGCCGACGGCTGCAGCATCTCCATCGACCGCCGTCTGACACACGGCGAGACGCACACCGGCGCGATCGAGGAGATCGAGAACCTGCCCTCGGTCAAGCAAGCGGGCGCCACCGTCGAGATGTATGAATACAAGGAGGCATCCTACACCGGCCTCGTCTACCCCACCAAGGCCTATTTCCCGAGCTGGCTCATCGACGAGGACCATGTGGCGACACAGACGCTCGTCGAGACCTACAAGGACCTCTTCAAGGAGGAGCCGCTTGTCGACCGCTGGACGTTCTCGACGAACGGCGTCTCCATCATGGGACGCTACGGGATCCCCTGCGTCGGCTTCGGCCCCGGGCACGAAATCGAGGCGCACGCCCCGAATGAAAAGACCGAAAAGGACCACCTCGTCAAGGCGGCCGCCATGTACGCCGCCATCCCGAAGATGTATCTAAACCAATAAAAGGAGAATGCACATGAAACCCCTCTACAAAGGAAAACATTTCGTCACATTGCAAGAATGGGACCGCGGGGAGATCGAGAAGCTCCTCGAAGTCTCTTATGAACTCAAGAAGAAATTCCATGCCAACGAGGTCACGGACCTGCTCAAGAACAAGACCTCGTTCCTCATGTTCTTCGAACAATCCACCCGCACCCGCAACTCCATGGAGGCCGGGATCGCCCAGATGGGCGGCCACGCCAACTTCCTAGACACCTCCACCATGCAGATATCGCACGGCGAGACCGGCAAGGACACCGCCATCATCCTCTCTAGCTACGGCCACGCCATCGCCTGCCGAAACTGTTTCTGGGGCGAGGGCAACGCCTTCATCCGTGAAATGGCCGAGAATGCCAGCGTGCCGGTCATGAATCTGCAGTGCGACCTCTATCATCCCATGCAGGGCCTTGCGGACCTGATGACCGTCAAGGAGGTCAAGGGCGAGAGGGAGAACCTCAAGCTCTCCATCATATGGGCCTACGCGACAAGCCATAAGAAACCCATCAGCGTGCCGCTCACCCAGTCGCTCCTCTTCCCCCGTTTCGGCTACGATGTCGTGCTCGCGCATCCCGAAGGCTATGAGCTCCCCGAGTGGGTCATCGAGCAGGCGAAAAAGAACGCCGAGGCCGCAGGCGGCACCTTCACCGTGACCAACGACATGGACGAAGCCTACAGGGACGCGGACGTCGTCATTCCCAAGAACTGGGGAAGCTGGGCGTCGAATCAGAGTGACGACGTCATCGACGAGGTGCTCGAGGCCAACCGCCACTGGAAGTGCACCGAAGAGAAGATGGCGCTTGCGAAGGACGATGTCTCCTACATGCACGCCCTCCCCGCCGACCGCGGCAACGAGGTCGAGGACAGCGTCATCGACGGGCGGCGCTCCGTCGTGTATCAGGAGGCCGAGAACCGACTGCACACAGCCAAGGCTGTCATGGCGATGACCATGGGGGACAAATAGGCACCCTCTCGGACGCCCTCATTATTCTGCATAATTCACTTGGACTTTCAAAATAAACGTGGTAGAATTAAATAAAACAGGGGCGACCCCCGCAAAAAGACTCCGGCTCAAAAGAGCCTCGCGCGTTTTCGGCCGGAGTTTTTTAAAAAAAAGGAGTGATGAGGGTGAAACGTCTAGTCGCATTGTTCTTGATGGCTTTCAGTCTGTTTTTCCTGAGCGGATGTGATCTTTTCGGTGATGAGGACCCGGAGGTCACCGATGTAGAGATCACACTTGCTAGCGATGTTGAAGCGGCGGATCTTACAGTGGATCCCCACACCATCGTGCCGGAGGGAACGCAGGTCACGGTGAGTGCGTCCGCGGTCTCCGGTTATGCGTTCCTTCACTGGTATGATGTCGACCTCGGCGCGGTTGCGAGCGAGGATTCGACCTACACTTTTGATGCCGACACCGACTTTACGCTCGAGGCGGTCTATGAGGAGACGGCAACCGCGACGATCCTAGTTGAGAGCGCGCATCCCGATGCCATTCTCACAGCCGATCCAGAGACGCTTCCGATCGGCGAGACAACCCTAGTCACCGCTTCACAGATCGAAGGCTACATCTTCGAAGGATGGATGGACACCGGGACGGCACAGATCCTATCCGATGAGATGAGCTATTCGTTTGTAGCGGAAGGCGATCTGACGCTTGAAGCGCTTTACGCGCAGGCACCGCCCGACACCTCCGACATCCTTGATGATTTCATCGGCGACCTCTCCCACCTGGATTCCGTCATGGCGCATTACGAAAACAGCGATGCAGTGACGAGCGAGATGACATTCTTCGTGGAGGAGGCGTTCAACGGCGGAAGTGAAGGCGTGACGCTTCACATGCGTCAGGCCGTGTTCACGGACCCCCACCCCATGACAGACACCCTGATAGAGATCGAGACGCCGGATGAGGATATGCGGATGCGACTCATCGTCGTCTCCGAGAGCGCAAGCATGACCTTGCATCAGGTCTATCTCGACATCGGCATGTTTTTGGACATCGCGGAGGAAGAGGACGACATATCCTTCCGGGAACTATTCGCTCTCGAGAGCGACTTCGTGCACCTCACTGTCCCGGATATCTTCCTCGATGAGATGTGGGATATGTTCATGGATGAAGTCGCTGACGACCTCGAAGAGGATGGCTTCGCCCCGGATGAACTTAAGAACATGCTGGAAGGTCTTGCGGACATCATGGATAAATACCTCGACCTCGACTATTACAACGCCCTCGATGGCCTTGATGTGGAAGCCTACGAAGAGAACGGCGAGATTGTGACCGTGATGACAATGGATTCGGATTTGATCAGCACGATGCACGAGGATATCACCGAAGATCTCTATAAGACCATCGCCCTCTTCGATACCGAGATGAAACCTTATGAGGAATTCATCGAGGATGAGGAATACCTGCAGATGCAAGCGATGATCGAGACCATAGAACCCTTCGAGGTCGCGATGATCTATGATCCTCACGCGCAAAGCATGCGCATGAATCTGAACATCATCGACCTCCTCGGACAGTTCGCCGAGGAAGGCGACCTTGATGGGATGACCATGGAGTTCTCCGTTGCCGTCACGCCCGAAGGGGAGGCTCCCGATACCTCCGATGCCGAGTCCATCGAACGCATCGCTTCTGAAATTTTCCAGATGCTTATGATAGTGCAGTCCCATCATTTCGCCGAGCGCGTCCATGAAAGCACGCTTCCCACAGACACCTACACACTCCAGGCGCTCGCCGAGGAAGGGTACCATTTCGACATGCCGATTCTCGACCTTGATTTGAGCGAGATCGTCATCGACGACGATCCAGGAGAGTTCATGCTTGAATTCCATTATTCAAACAATGAAGAGGCGGTCTTTATCGATCCCATCTCGCTTGAGGTGCTGCAGGACCTTGAACCCGACAGCGACGACGTGCCCACGCGTGAAGAGTTCCTGGACATGATCGCTTATGTCGATGAGGGCAATATCGAACTTCAGTCCATGCTCTTTGAGGTCATAGGCGTGTTGCTTGCGGAGATGGAACCACCCGAGCCCATAGGACCGATTATCCCCGAAGAGGACATCGAAGGTTCCGAGGACTATTACGGCGTGGACCGTTATCCGGGGTCCGTCATCGTGCATTATCACGAAAGCGATACGGCCATCGACATTCAATACGAAGCGGAAACGACCGTGGAATCCGTTTATGAATTCTATATGAACTTTTTCGAGGAAAGCCCGTTTGACATCCTCGAAGTTTCCGAAGACCAATGGATCACGGCAATCGATGACTCGGTGTTTGTCGCTGTCGATGTATACAGTTTTGTCGACGTGGTGACCATCTACATCTATATCGAAGAAGGGGATGATGGGGAACCCTTGGTTTGAGAGGCTGCTCAAGAACAGGGACTGTACCTCTTTTCATCGCGGCATAATGAGCGATGCGGCATGCAGGGTCTTTCTTGACGTCAATTTACTATAAAGGAGGCGTTTTCCCGTGCTTTTCAGGGTGGTCCGCACCCCGTTTCGTGTGGGAAGGAGCGCTTCCTGGCAACAAAATGCCTAACCTTTGAATTTCAAATCGATTATGATAAAATACATGTAAAGGAAGGGCGCTTGAGCCCGACCAACAGAGACTCTGCCCCATGAGCGCCCCGTGCGTGCTGTGGCCAGAGTTTTATAAAAAAAGGAGTGATGAGAGAATGAAGCGCCTAACCGCCGTTTTCGCGCTTGCATTCGCAATGTTCTTTTTCGCAGCATGCGAACCGGATGAAGCCCCCGATCCGGAACCGGAAGAAGTCGACATCACGCTTGAGAGCGATGTCGATGAGGCGGATCTTACAGTGGATCCCGACACGAGTGTGGAAGAAGGGACAGAAGTGACAGTGACAGCGTCCGAAGTTGAAGGGTATGAGTTCCTTCATTGGTATGACGAGGAACTCGGCGCCACGGTATCCGAAGAACGCTCGTATACGTTTGACGCCGATGTCGATCTTACGCTCGAGGCTGTTTATGAAGAGCTCGAGACAGCCACGATCGACCTAACGAGCGAGCATGAGGATGCCGATCTGACAGCGGACCCCGAAGCGCCCGTGCTCGGCGAGGATGTCGTCGTCAGCGCTTCTGAGATCGCAGGGTACGACTTCGAAGGCTGGCTGGACACCGAGACCGATGAGATCGTCTCCGAGGAGCGCACCTATACGTTCGAAGCACAGGAGGACGTGACGCTCGAAGCGCTCTATGCCGAGACAGTCCCCGACACGGCGGATGAGATGCTTGAAGCGTTCGAAGGCGACCTCTCGCATCTTGAACCCGTCATCGATGAGTACGAGGAGAGCGAAGCGGTGACCACGGAGATGACAATGCACCTTGAGGAAGAAGTGGACGGTGAGACCGAGGCCGTCACCCTCCACAAAGAACAGGCCGTGTTCACGTATCCGGAACAGATGGTGGACACATCCATTGAAATCCTGACGCCGGAGGAGGACCTTGACTTCCGCATCGTCGTTCAGGAGACAGGTGAGCTGTATCAGGTATTCATCGACGCCGGAATGTTTTTGGACATGATCGAGGAAGAAGAGGACATGGACCTGAGAGAACCGCTCGACATTGATAGCGACTTTGTTCAGTTCACCATCCCCGAAGCCTTTATCGATGATGGCTGGGACATGTTCCTGAGTGAATTCGCGGATGATTTCGACGAGGACCTCGACCCTGAAGACATCGAAGCCATGCTAGAAGACCTGGAGGAGATGGAGAAATACTTCGAGCTCGGCTATTACAGCGCCCTCGACGCCCTTGAAGTGGGTGCTCACGAAGAGAACGGCAAGGTCGTCACCGAGATGACCATGACGTCCGAGGTCATCACTGCCGTATTCGAGGACATGTTCGAGGATTTCTATACAGCCATGGCCCCCCTCGATGAGGAGATGCCGCCTTATGAGGATTTCGTCGAGGAGGATGAATATCAGGAGCTGCTCGATTTCATCGACACCATGGAAACGTTCGATGTCGCCATGAGCTATGACCCGGACACGCAAGGCATGAGCATGGACCTCGACATCCTCGGTCTGCTTGAACAGTTCGATGAAGAAGGAGATCTCGATGACATGGTTGCGATGGAGTTCTCCTATTCCATCACACCTGATGCGGACATGCCGGACATCGAGGATGCGGAATCCGTCGAACGCATCGCCGAGGAAGTCCTTCAGCTGATTGTGATGGTCGAATCGCATCAGTTCGCTGAAGGCGTTCATGACAGCGATATCGACGCCGGCACCTACACGCTCGAGGACCTTGCGCAGGAAGGCCTTGTCTTTGAGTTCCCCCTCGTGGATTTCGAGACGAGTGAAGTGACGGTCGATGACAACCCTGAAGGATTGATCCTCGAATTCTATTATTCCAGCAACCAGGAGTCCGTCTTCCACGCACCGATCACGCTTGACGTCCTGCGTGAGATTGACCCCGGCAGGGAAGAAATGCCGACACGCGACGAGTTCCTCGATATCATAGACCCCGTCGATGAAGAGAACATCGAATTGCAGCTCAAGCTCTTCGAAATCATTGAACTGATTTTCGAGGAGATGGAGGAAGATGTCATCGAGCTGCCCGAGGAGGACCTTGAAGGGGAGGACCATGAAGCCCTGGAGAGGTATCACGGCTCAGTGATCGTCTATTATGAGGACCATGCGGACTACACGGTCATCAGCTATCTGGCCGAGACAAGCAAGCAATCCGCCTTTGAATATTTTGAAGCCCAACTGCAGGAAGGCCCCATGGAAATCATCCATGCCGAGCCTTACGATGCGATTGTCGCGGAGGGCGATCCGTACTTCTTCGACATAGAGTTTAGACAGGAATATGAAGGCATCATCGCGATTGATGTCTTCATCGATGAAGAGACTGATGACAATGGCGCCGATATGCCGGAAGAAGATGTGACGGGCTAAGATCATGACGCCCTGGAGCGTTATCCCGACTCTGTCATTGTCGAGTATGAGCAGTATGAGGAGTATCATGAAGGTGCTTTGCAAGAGGTCACCGAAATCGTCTATCTGGCGGAGTCAAGTTTTGAATCGGCTTATGGACACTTCGAGGGATTCTTTGGACAGGAAGACCATATAGACATCGATGATTATGAAAAATACCAGTGGATCGCAGCTTTCGGCGAGCCGTACTACTTTGAGATTGACTTTCATGAGGTGGATGACGATATAATCGCGATCTCCGCGGTCATAGTGGAAGACCTCGGCGTGCCTGAAGAAGATGTCGAAGGCGAGGATCACGATGCCGTGGAACGCTATCCCGACTCTGTGATAGTCGACTATGTTGAATCCGAAGAGACCTATAACGGCGTTACAGTGGAAATCTTCGAAATCGTCTACTTAGCGGAGACAACCCCTGAATCAGCCTTTGATCACTTCTGGGACTTCTTCGAACAAGACGATTCCCTGGACATTGATGATTACAGCGAGAATGAAGTGATCGAGGCCAGCGACAATGACGGTATCGACATCGCTATTCACCTTCAGGAAGAAGAAGGCGTACTTTCCATTTCCGTCTATATCGCAGAACCAGATTTATAATCACATAAACACTGCTTGATGTTAGATGTTCCCCTTGAAGTGGACACTGCAACTTGGCAGAACCCACTTCAAGGGGGTTTTTATGGAAAAACATCAAAGACGCGCAGGAATATGTGTGACAGAATAAGCTTACCATTTCACAGAGCCGGGAATGTCATGATAGGATGCACAGAGAGTTGAGGTTACGACGAGAAAACTTGGAATTTCTTACAACAAAATGCTTACGTTTATTGTTCCAAGGGTGAAAAGGAGGAATGAATCATGAAAAAACTAGCAGTACTATTCCTGCTGCCCGTTTTCGCTCTTTTCTTCGCGGGCTGTGAGATAATCGAAGAAGAGATTGAACGCGCAGAGTCGATCGAGCTTGAGGACTACGGCGTGGATGTGGCCAATCAGGATGTCTACCTCAAGATCACGAGCGACGCTGATGAACAGATCATCGAGGAGGTCGAGGTCAACGATGAACTTTACGAGCTTGAAAATGTAGGCGACGATTGGTATCTCCTCGACGAGGTTCCAATCGCTGAGAGCTATGAAATCGATGACCTACATTACCGTACTGCCGTAGGCGCAGGTCTTACCTTCTCGATCGATTATGAAATCACCATCGATGAAGCCATTGATCGCGCCCCCGAAGAGTATTTCGAGACCCTGGAGGGGACACTGGAAAAGGATGGCTATACGTTCACTGAATCCGAAGAGGACCTTGTGGATATTGAAAGCGATGCAGCGTTCGACGTCATTGAACTCGAGACGTGGGCATGGCTGATTACGGAGGATGAAGAGAAACCTCTTTTCGGTATCATCGAACACGAGGATACCGTCTATATCTTCGAGGCTCCCGAGGATGAAATCGAAGACTATATCAAGTGATGATTGATATTGCGTAAAAAAGCACTCTGGACGCGTTTCAATTTGCATCCAGAGTGCTTTTTCTATGGGAGACTCTCCCGTCAGTATATCTCCTTGTCCATCGCATCGTATTCTTTAAAGAGTTTCAGGCATTCCTCGCGGTATTTTTCATCGAGTTTAAGGATGTTCGTGTCCGAGAGGTCGTTGCGGATGAATTCATAGATGAAGTCATCCCTGAATCCGATGCTGTCGGCGTCTTCGGGTCGGCATCCGTAGATGATGTTCTTGATGTTCGCCCAGATGGTCGCCCCGAGGCACATCGGGCACGGATGCGCCGTAGTATAGATTGTGCAGCCCGTCAAGTCGTGGGAGCCGATCTTTTTGGAAGCGGCGCGGATGGCGTTGATCTCCGCGTGTGCACTGGCGTCGTGGTCGCTCAGGACGGTATTGGAGGCGACTGAGAGAATATTGCCCTCCGCATCGATGACTGCGGCGCCGAAGGGGCCTCCTTTGTCTTCATTCATCGTCTTTCGTGCGCGTTCGATCGCTTTGAGCATGATGTCGCGGTCAGAATCGATGGTGATCACTCCTTTCAATGTGCTTTAATTATATAGGTAAAGTGCGGACGGGACAAGTGGTGAAAAGGGGTTGGCGTTCTGGTATAATAAAGCCGGAAGGAGGCATGACATGCAAGGGACGATTGATTTTGTACACACGATGCTCGCCGGGGTGGTCACAGAAAGCGACCTCGTCGTCGATGCGACGGCGGGCAACGGCAAGGACACGGTGTTCATGGCCTCGCGCGCGGAGCATGTCTTCGCCTTCGACATCCAGAAGACCGCTTTGAAGCGTACAGAGGCGCGCCTTTTTGAAGCGGGGCTCGACAATGTGACGCTGATACATGACTCCCACGTCAACATCCCGCTGCATCTCAACCATCCGATCAAGGCCGCGGTCTTCAACCTGGGCTATCTGCCCGGCGGCGACAAGAACGTCACGACACATGCAAAGAGCACGGTGACGGCGCTCGAGGGGGTCCTGAGCCTCCTCGTGACAGGCGGCGTCATCGCCTTCACGGCCTATCCCGGCCATGCAGAGGGGAAGCGGGAGGCCGAGGCGCTCGAGCGCCATGTCGCAGGCCTCTCGTCGCGGACTTTCGAGACGCTTCTCTACCGGAGTCTGAATAAAACGAATGCCCCGTATGCCATCATCGTCAAGCGCAAGCAGGCGGATGAAGACTGAGCGTCCATAGAGCGCCTTCCGCTTTGACATGATATCATGAAACAAAGGAGGGAGCACAATGAAGCATAAATACAGAGAAGCCATCAAGCGGCTTACGCCCTTGCAATATGATGTGACGCAGAACGGCGCGACGGAGACGCCCTTTGAAAATCCCTATCACGACAACAGGGAGGAAGGCATCTATGTGGACGTCGTGAGCGGCGAGGTGCTTTTCACCACCAACGAACAATACGACGCCGGATGCGGCTGGCCGTCCTTCACCAAGCCGGTCCGATCCCTCGATACCGAAGAGGACACCTCGCACGGCATGCGAAGGGTCGAGATCAAGAGCCCCGAGGCGCAGTCACATCTCGGCCATGTATTCCCCGATGGCCCGGCGGAATCGGGCGGTCTCCGCTATTGCGTGAATTCCGCGTCGCTCCGTTTCATCCGGAAGGACAGGCTGGAAGAAGAGGGCTACGGGGAGTATCTTTCATATTTTGAATAGGAAGAAGCCGCGCTGTGCGCGGCTTTTTTAGAAGCAGCTGCCGCCGATGAATTCGCGGAGAAGGCTGTTGTTGGGGACATAGGTGTCGTCGACGTCCTTGAAGTATTTGAGGAACTTGATCAGGCGGTTGGCGGTGATGAAGTGCTCGCTGTCCCTCGGGATCTCCATCAGCGTGTCGAGTGCGTATTTCTTCATGACGCAGAGTTCATAGGCAAGCGAGGAATTGAAGATATAGTCGGCGCCTTCCTGGTGCGGATAGATCCATTTGAACTCGCCCTTTCTCACCGATCCCCACATGCCGATGGTCTTGCTGGCGGGGGCGTTGCGGAACTTCTTGTCCCTTACGATACGCCTGAGCAGCCTCAGGTTCGTGATGCTGATGGGGTTGTGATAGTCGATGTTGAGCTGGAGCTGGGGACTGATGAAGATCTTGAATTTCTGGTGCTTGGGGATCAGCTCGGTCAGCGTCTCGTTGAGCGCGTGGATGCCCTCGATGATGATGGGGTTGTTCGCGGTGATCTGAAGCTTTTTATAGCCGGAGCGCTTCTTGGTCATGAAATCGAAATTGGGGATTTTGACTTCCTTGCCCTGGATGAGGTCGAGCATGTTCTGGTTGAAGAGGTCGATATCAAGCGTGTTGATGTGCTCGAGGTCGATATGGCCGTTCTCGTCGGGTTCTATCTGGTCGCGGTCGAGGTAGTAATCATCCAGCGAGATCATCACCGGATTCATTCCCTGGGTCATCAGTTCAACACGGAGTCGGTTGGAGAAGGTGGTCTTGCCGCTTGAAGAGGGGCCGGCGATGGCGATGAGACGGACATCGCCGCTGTTCTCCTTCACTCGTTGTCCGATCTCTGAGAGCATCTGGTTGTGTTTCGCCTCGTTCATCTGGACGAAATCGACGATTCTTTCACTCTCGGCATGGCGGTTCATCTTCGCGATGGTGTTCGCCTCGATCATCTCGACCCAGCGGTTGGCTTCGCGCAGGGTGCGTCCGTAGATTGGCGCATCCACAAACGGAGGGATCTTCCCGCCGGTCTCCGCCCGCGGGTACTGGAAGACGAAACCGGGGGGATAGGCACGCAGGGTGAATTCCTTGAGGTATCCGGTCGAGGGGACCATGAGGCTGTACATATAGTTGAGGTAGCCGTCGCATTCATAGAAATGGACCACGTCTTCCGGGCGGTACTTGATGACATCGAGTTTATCGTCGTAGCCGTGCTTCTTGTAGAACTCCACGGCTTCGTCCTTGTCCATTTCGTAACGTCGGATCGGCAGGTCGGCCTCTACGAGACGTTTCATCTCCTCTCTCAGTTCATCGATGATGCGTCCGAGCTCGCCTCTTTGTTCGAGGTTGAGGATGTGGCAGAAGACCGAACGGGAGATGCTATAGTTGAATTTGAACTCGAATTCAGGATAGAGGTTGTGAAAGGCCATGGCGATGAGATAGCGCATGCTGGCTTCATAGACATGGATGGCTTCGGGATGTTCTGTGTTCAAAAACTCGACAGTCGCGTCGTAATCGACCTCGTAATGCAGCTCCCGCATGCGGTTGTTGACGAGTGCGATGAAATAGTCGCGCGCGGGGTCGTCGATCAGATCGAGCAGCCGGACCTTTTCCTTGTATTGTTTTTCTGTGCCTTCGATGTTCAACGTGAACATGGCGGGTCTCCTTTCTTGAAACCAAAGGGTAGGAATATCATTATACCAATCCACAGTCCTTTTTAAAAGGAAATTTTCCGCGAAAAAAAGCGTTTGATATGGTAGGATATATATAGGAGGGATAAGCATGGCCAAACACTTTGTCGAAATGCTTGAAACACTCGAAAGCGAAGGGAAGGTCCGTATCGAGATCGCCAGCACCCCGGTCCTCATCATCCATGATGCGGGGGAGGTGTACGCCGTCAACGACCGTTGTCCGCATATGCGCGCCTCGCTTTATAAAGGAGATTACGAGGCCGGCGTCGTTACCTGTAAGAAGCACAATGCCGAGATCGACGTGAAGACCGGAGAGATTCTGAAAAAAGCGCATCTCGGACCGATTAAGATGCCTACACGACGTGCAAAGACCTACAATGCCTTTGTGGAGGACGGGAAGGTCTTTGTGGAAATTTAACATTTTCCTTTTCAACAGGGCGCATTCATGGTAAAATACATTGCGAAATCCAAGGTGCCGCTTTAGCTCCAACAGGTAGAGCAATTCCATGGTAAGGAAGAGGTTGCTGGTTCGAGTCCAGCAAGCGGCACCATTTTATTCCTTCCCTTCATAAGTATGCTCTCAAGGAGTCGCTGATTTATGATTGAAAAGTACGCACTGATCAAGAAGATTCTCTTCATTGTACTTATCATTCTCCTTATCACGCTTTCGATCATGGTCTTTGTATAGTTTTTATAATCATGTTGTAAAAAAGCGCCGATGAGCTTTTAAACCGCTCATCGGCGCTTTTTCTATGGATGAGGATCAGGGCCCGCCCGGACCCGGGACGGAATCAGGAGGGCCTGGCATGGGGGATTCCATGTCGATTGCGTCCATTACATCCCTCAGCTCCCCGACGGAATAGTCGGCGAGTTCTTCGAAAGTGTAGTCGTCCGTCTCTTCGAGGATCGCATCGATCAGTCTTACTCGCATCACGCCGATGTCATGGTCTTGAGCGCGGTCAATGACGTCCGCTTCGGGACGGCCCTGATGGCCGCGCATCATGTCGATGTCGGGGATCCTTTCCTGCGCGACTTCCGGAATGCGTTGCTCGAGATGCTGGGTGTGGCGCCCTGCGAGCGCTTCATCATCGCTGACTGCGTCATAGAGGATGTGGGGAGCGTCTTCGCTCAGATGTCCTGTCTCGATGGCGTTTTCAATGATGCGTTCAATCGCTGTGTCGAAGTCTCCCCCCTCAATATCATCGATGTGTTCGATGAAAGCATCACCATCGTCGTTCTCTCCCTTCAGGGCGAGGACGGTGTCCTCCTCGTCGACGTCGAGGCGGATGCTCGGGTTGATTTCCAGATAGACCTGTGAGTAGGAGGTTTCAGAGGGGATGATGAACAGCGCGAGCAAGAGCACCGCGACGAGTGAAGTGAACGCGAGGGCGTAGACGGGCCTGCGCCTGCGCTTCTCTCTGTGCGCGCTTCTTTCTATGAACGCGCGGAATTGCGGCGAGGCCTTGACGCTGTCCTTTACATCCGGCGTATGCGCCTTCGCTTTTCTGCGGATGTGTCTTTTCATGTCTTTTTCACGCATCTTGCTCCCCTCCTTCCTTTCGCATTTTCTCAAGGGCCCGCTTGTATTTCCAGGTAATCGTGCCCAGTGGTTTATCCAACGCCTCGGCGATGGTCTTGTGGGTCTCATTCAGCACCGCGTGGCGGATGACGATCTCCTTTTCCTCTTCGCCGAGCACCTCGAGGAGTTCCTGGGTGTAGGCTTTCTTCTCCAGCTGCGCTGATTCGCTGGTGTATTCGGCGGTCTGATCCGAGGGCGTCTCTTTCTGTCTTTGCTTGATGGCGTTCAATGCCGTGCGCTTGGCGATGGTCTTGATCCAGGCTCTGAACTTGCCCCGGCCTTCGTAGCGCTCGAGATGTTCGATCATCTTCAGGTAGGTATCCTGCATGAGGTCCTCGCTGAGCTGGACATCTTTCACGACATAGTAGATGGTGTAGTAGACATCCGCCCTTGTCGCTTCATAAATATGGTCAAAGGTGTCTTCATCTCCCTTTTTGAACGCTTTTACATATTTTTCGAGTCTGCGGTTGTTCATGGTACTCACCTCGGTGGTCTTCATCCTTATAACAATGCATAAGGAGATTTTATTGGAAAAAAGACAATTTTCTTTTGTCCCGTCGAAAGCAGTGGTAAGATAGAAGTGAAAGGACTGATGACAATGCGTTTTGTAGCGACGGCGGCCTTCGGTGTCGAAGCGGTGGTGAAGAGAGAGCTCATCGGTTCAGGTTTCGATGTCGAGAAGGTGGAGAACGGACGTGTCTATTTTAACACAGATATCGAAGGAATGATGCGGGCGAATCTATCTTTGCGCGCCGCCGACAGGGTGTACATGGTGCTCAGCGCAAGGGAGGTCCTGTCATTCGATGCGCTCTATGAATGGGTGAAGGGCATACCCTTTGAAGAGTATCTTGATCTCAAGGGCCGTTTCCATATCGATGCGAACAGCGTGAAATCAACGCTCTACAGCGAGCGCGACATCCAGTCGATCACGAAGAAGGCGCTCATAGACCGCTTGAAGGAGCGCACGGGAACCGAGCGGTTCAAGGAAGAGGGCGACAGGCACCGCATCCTCATCACCCTGCGCGGGGACGCTGCGGAAGCGTGGCTCGACACGAGCGGCGAGGCGCTTTTCAAAAGGGGCTACAGGAGCGAACAGGTCGAGGCGCCCATCAAGGAGACGCTCGCCGCGGCGCTCGTGCTGCTGAGCTTCTATGAAAGGGGCAGGACGCTGTATGATCCTTTCTGCGGTTCAGGGACGATCGCCATCGAGGCCGCCATGATTGCGAAATCCATCGCGCCCGGTCTTTTCCGCTCCTTCGATTTTGAGCATTTCATCTTTACGGACAATGCAGCGTATCAGCGGCTCAGGAAAGAAGCCTACAGTGCAATCGACCATAGCGTGGAGGAGAGCATCCATGCGAGTGACATCGACCATGCCGCCGCACGCGCGACAGAGGAGAATGCACTTAATGCCGGCGTCGATGATATCGTGGACATCACTATCTCGGATGTGCGGCATGTCACATTCCCACCCTATGCCGTGGTGATCACCAATCCCCCCTACGGGAGCCGCCTGGAAGGGGATGAAGACCTTTATGAAGCGTTGGGGAATAAGATCCGGGAATCGAATACATGCTCATTCTACGTCCTGACACCCTTCCAGGGTGTGGAAAAGACATTCAAAAGACGCGCCGACAAGACCAGGGTCCTCTTCAACGGCCCGCTCAAGACAAGGCTTTATCAATATCACGGCCCGCCGCCGCAATGAAAAAGCTTCCCTTCTCAGGAAGCTTTTTTCGTGAATAAGCCGGTGCTCAAGAGATCCATCACCACATCGACAATGCGCTCGATGTCGTTATCGCCTTCACCGAGGTCCATGATGACCTTCAGCGCGACGAAGTTGGTGATGCCCATGAGGACGAAACTGAGCACCTCGAGGTCCAAATCGCGGATCTCGCCCTGTCGTCGTGCCTCCTTTAGACCGTTCACATAGCGTGCGGAGAAGGATTCATAGTACTCCTTGAAGAGTTTCCTATCGATGTAGAGCGATTCCCAGATGATGTTGTAGATCTCCGGGCGCCGCTCGGCGTATTCGATGAAGGCCTTGATGCCCTCGCGTTCTTTCTGATAGCGTGTCGTCGCCGCACCGACGCGTGTGGCGATCTCTCTGCGGATGTCCTTCGAGAGTGTGAAGAGGAGATGTTGATAGAGCACCTTCTTGCTGGGGAAGTAGAGGTAGAAGGTGCCTGCGGCGACGCCCGCCGCCTGTGTGATGTCGTTGATGGTCGTGCCGTGGTAGCCGTTTTCATAGAAGAGGCGCAGAGCGGCCTTCTCGATTTCATCGAACGTGATGCGCGCATTTCTCGTGGTGGGTTCCTTGATGTTCAGATTGCCTAGTTTCATAGCCTGAGCTCCTTTACAGAAGAAAGATAACGTATGATAGTAAGCGTTTTATTGACAGTGTAAGCGTTTTATGCTACTATGTGAATAACCATTCAGTTTATGAACATATATTCACAAACTGAAGGGTTGTTCACAATCGAGTATAAACCAGAAACACAGTTTTTACAAGCAATTACTTAAGGAGGATTTATTGTGAAGAAAGCGTATGTCGTTTCAGCCAAGCGTTCACCGATCGGTGCGTTCATGGGATCGCTCTCCAAGCTGCATCCGGCGGAGTACGGAGCAGAAGTGTTGAAAGCGGCTTTGAAGGAAGGCGATGTCTCGGCGGAGCACCTCGATGAGGTCATCGTCGGCAATATACTGCCTGCGGGGCTCGGGATGAATGTCGCGAGACAGATCTCCCTCAAGGCGGAAGTGCCTGAAACCACCCCCGCGTATGCTGTGAACATGGTGTGCGGTTCAGGGATGAAGTCCGTCATCAATGCCGTTACGAGCATCCAGAACGGAGACAGCGACGTCATCGCCGCCGGCGGTGTCGAGTCGATGTCGAAAGCGCCCTATATTCTACCAGACAAGCTCAGAAAGGGCAACAAGATGGGCGGCTTCAAAGTGAAGGACCACATGATCGACGATGCGCTCACCGACGTCTTCAACGGCATTCACATGGGCGTGACGGCCGAGAACATCGTCAGAAAATACAGCATCTCCAGAGAGGCGCAGGACGCCTTCTCGCTCGATTCTCAGAAGAAAGCGGCCAAAGCACAGGATGAAGGCCGTTTCAAGGACGAGATCGTCCCTATCGACGTTCCGGACCGCAAGAACCCCTTCACGTTCGAACATGACGAGCACATCAACCGCAAGGCGACCGCTGAAGCTCTCGCCAAGCTGCGCCCTGCATTCGAGAAGGACGGCACAGTGACGGCGGGCAATGCATCGGGCATCAACGACGGTGCGAGCTTCATGCTCATCGTCAGTGAAGATGCGCTCGAGAAATATGACCTCACGCCTATCGCGGAGATCGCCGGATTCGGACAAGGCGGCGTCGACCCCGCCTACATGGGGCTCGGGCCCACGCCGGCGATCAAGAATGCGCTCGACCATGCTTCGCTCTCGATCAAGGATATCGGACTCTTCGAGCTCAATGAAGCGTTCGCGGCTCAGAGCCTCGGTGTCTTCACCGAACTCGAGGAGGCTTTCGGAGAGGACAAGGAATCCCTGCTAGAGCGTACGAACGTCAACGGCGGCGCCATCGCACTCGGACACCCCGTCGGCGCGAGCGGCAACCGCATCACGGTAACGCTCCTGCATGAGATGCTCAAGCGGGAGACATCATACGGACTCGCCTCCCTTTGCATCGGCGGAGGCATGGGCACCACATTAATTCTTAAAACGGAGGGTCTGCAATGAGACTTAAGAACAAGGTAGCTTTGATCACCGGAGGCGCACAGGGCCTCGGACTCGCAATGTCGGAACGTTTCGCCGAGGAAGGTGCGAAGGTCGTAGCCATCGACCTTCAGGAAGCGTCGTTCGATGAAGAGAACATCCAATCGGCACAGCTCGATGTCACCAATGAAGAGGCCTGCGAGACGTTCTTCAATGAAATCGTCGAACAATATGGACAGGTCGACATCCTCATCAACAACGCCGGCATCACGAAGGACGGCATGACGAAAAAGATGAAGGGTGAGGACTGGGACGCCGTGATGAATGTCAACTTGAAAGGCGCATTCAACCTGACGCGTCATGTCGGGCCGCATATGGAGAAACAGGGCGGCGGCGCCATCATCAACATCTCCAGCGTCGTCGGGGAATACGGCAACATCGGCCAGGCGAACTACGCCGCGAGCAAGGCCGGCCTCATCGGTGCCAGCAAGACCTGGGCCAAGGAATTTTCCAGAAAGGGCGTCCCCGTGAGGGTCAACGCCATCGCACCCGGTTATGTCATGACCGATATACTGAAGACTGTCCCAGAGGACCTTCTCGATAAATTCGCGAAGATGACCATGCTCGGACGTCTCGGAGAACCGAAGGAAATCGCCGACGCCGCACTGTTTTTGGCCAGTGACGAAGCGAGCTACATCACCGGGCACACGTTGAGCGTCAACGGCGGCATGAGACTTTAAGGAGTGGTAGTATGGCCGATATCTATGTCGGCGTCCTCGGAACAGGCATCTATCTCCCTTCCAAGACGCGCAGTGCGAAAGAGATCGCCGAGGCGACGGAAGGCAACTGGACCGAGGAGAACATCATCAAGAAACTCGGAATCAAACAAGTGTATGTCCCCGGAGAAGGGGACGGCACTCAGGAAATGTCCGCAAAAGCTGCGGAACAAGCGCTTGAAAATAGCGGCGTAGGCGCGGAGAGCATCGATCTCATCCTCGATGTCAGTGAAGAGTGGAAGGAATACCCTCTGACCACCTCCGCGCTCTACGTCCAGGGCGCCATCGGCGCAAGAAACGCCTGGGGCATCGACGTGCAGAACCGCTGCGCGACCTCCCTGAGCGCCTTCAAGATGGCGAAGGATATGATGATCGCGGATGAGACGATCGACACCGTCCTCATCACCGGCGGGTACCGGAACGGCGACCTCATCGACTACAGCGACCCGCATGTGTCGATGATGTACAATCTATCCGCCGGCGCCGGCGCCATGGTGCTCAGGAAGCATCATGCCCGCAACCGGATACTAGGCTCCCACCTGATCGCCGACGGCACCCTCGCACGAACGGCGGGTGTGGAGATCGGCGGCACGAAGCATCCCACGACAAGAGAGAACCTTGAAGACGCCAAAACCTCGCTGCGCCTCATGGAGCCCGAGAAGATGAAGGCGCGCCTGAATGAAGTGTCGGTGCCGAACTGGTTCCACTGCATCGACAGGGCGCTTGAGAAATCGGGCAAGACCCGCGAGGATATCGACTACCTCGCCATCCTGCATATCAAGCGCTCCGCGCACGAAGGCATGCTCAAGGAGCTAGGCCTGAGCGATGAGCAGACGATCTATCTCGAGGATTACGGCCACATGGGCCAGATCGACCAGATCCTTTCTCTGCATCTTGCGCAGGAACAGGGCAAGATCAAGGACGGTGACACCATCGCCCTCATCGCGGCCGGCATCGGCTATGTCTGGGGCGCGTCGATCATCGAATGGGGTGACGCCTGATGGATATCGTCACCCAACTTCTTCGCATTATATTCAACAGCCTCCAGACCGGAAGCATCTATGCCCTTGCGGCGCTGGGTATCGTCCTCATCTTCAGGACGTCGAGGACGACGAACTTCGCGCAGGGCTCGATCGGTACATTGAACGCCTATGTCGCGGCCATGGCCATGGCGAGTCTCGGCTGGAACATATGGGCCGTGGCGCTGCTTTCGATCATCACGGCGTTTTTCACCGGCGTCATCATCGACAAGTTCATCCTGAGGCCGGTCGCGAAGGTGAGCCCCATCTCCAAGCAGATCATCACCCTCGGCCTCATCATGGTGATTGTCGGCATCATACCGTTCATATTCGGCGTCGAGACCTACAGGCTGCCGCGTTTCATCGCTGCGGGACGCTACGACATCCTCGGTGCGACGCTGCGCCTCAACACCATCTTCACTGTTGGCCTGTCACTCGCGCTCATGGGATTCATCTTCTGGTTCATCCAGTATACGAAATGGGGCCTCGCCATCCGCGTGACCGCTTCGGATGAGGCGACGTCGCGCCTGATGGGCGTCCCCACGAAGACGGTGACCACCATGTCGTGGGCGGTTGCGGCCATTCTCGGTACCCTCGCGGCTTTGATCGTCGCCCCGCAGGCGAACGCCGCACCTTCCACAAGCATGTCAACCTCTATGTCGGCAATGCGACCCCGCCCGACAAGCACGGCTATGTATCGCTCTCGCTCTCGAACGTGTATGAAAAGCACGTCATCGAGCAGGCCGATACCGTCATTCTCGAAATCAATCCCAACCTGCCTCGCACCCACGGGGACCTTGAAGTGCACGAAAGCGACATCGACTATATGATCGACGTCGATTACGATGCGCCGGAGCTCCCCGATGCGGAACCCACGGAGAAGGACGAGGCGATTGGCGAACATATCGCCGCGCTCATCGACGACGGCGACACCATCCAGCTCGGCATCGGCGGCGTCCCCAATGCCGTCGCCAACGCGCTCACGGACAAAAGGGACCTCGGTGTGCACACCGAGATGCTCACGACCGGGTTCCTGCGCCTGCACAAGGCCGGCGCCATCAGCAACAAGCAAAAGACCCTGCACAAGGGGAAGATGGTCTGCGCCTTCGCGCTCGGGACGAAGGAGCTCTACGATTACATCGACGACAACCCCGCCGTCATGATGCTGGACGGCAACTATGTCAACGACCCGAGCGTCATCGGTCACAACGACAACCAGGTCTCGATCAACACCACGCTCGAAGTCGACCTCACAGGCCAGTGCGCGAGCGAATCAGTCGGCACCCGGCAAATCAGCGGCACCGGCGGACAGGCCGATACCGCCACGGGCTCTCAGCGGGCGCGCAACGGACGGAGTTTCATCACGCTCTATTCCACGGCGAATGTGAAAAACAAGGAGACCGGCGAGCGCGAGCGCGTCAGCAAGATCGTCCCCACGCTCAAGGAAGGTGCGGCTGTCACGCTCTCGCGCAACGATGTCGACTATGTCGTCACGGAATACGGCGCTGTAAGGCTTCGCGGCACCAACATCAAAGAACGCGTCGAGAAGCTCATCTCCATCGCCCATCCCGATTTCCGGGATGAACTGCATGAAAAGGCGAAGCAACTGGGGTATATCCGATGAGCACCTTCGATTTCAACGGCAGGGAAGTCTACTATACCACTGACGGCGATGCCTCGAAGCCCGCGCTTCTGATATTGAACGGCATCATGATGTCGCATAAGAGCTGGGAGCCCTTCAAGGACTCCTTCACCCCCTATTTCCATCTCGTGCGCTTCGACATGCTCGACCAGGGCTATAGCGCCAAGATGGAGGAGGACTACACGCAGGACATACAGGTCGACCTCGTCAAGGCGCTCCTCGACCACTTGAACATAGACAGAGCCTATATCGCCGGCATCAGCTACGGCGGCAGCGTCGCGCTTCAGATGGCGGTGAAATACCCTTCCCGCATCGTCCGCATGGCGCTTTTCAACGCCGGCGCCCGCACTTCCGAGTGGCTCAGGGATGTCGGCCGCGGCTGGAATGAAGTGGCGAAGGGCAGAAACGGGAAGGCGTACTATCACGTGACCATCCCCTATATCTATTCCCCGCAGTTCTATACCAGGGAGAATGCCTGGATGGAGGCGCGCAGGGAGAAACTCCTTCCGGTCTTTGACAATGCCGATTTCCAGGACGCGATGGTGCGTCTGACAAAGAGCGCGGAAAGCCATGATGTCTCGGACCGCCTCGAGGAGATAGAGGTTCCCACCATCGTCGCGGCGGCGGATCATGATGTGCTCACGCCGCCGCATGAACAGCGCGAGCTCGCCGAGCGCATGCCGAATGCCCGTCTCACTGTCTTCGACGACTGCGGCCATGCGAGCATGTACGAGAAGCCGTCGCTATTCGTCGCTACCATCCTGGGCTTCTTCCTGGATGATCAGGAGAGTTATGAAATCGAGTGACTAAGGAGGGTTCCATGGATAAAGAGTATCTGACGATTGAAAACAACGAGACGATCGCCTATATCGAGAAGAACAGGGAAGCATCGGAAACGCTCGTGCTCCTGCACGGCAACATGAGCAGCGGCGTGCACTATGAGCCGCTGTTTGAACATCTCGACGATGTGCATCTGATCGTCCCCGACCTCCGCGGCTTCGGCGATTCGACCTATGCGACGCCTGTCGATGGCTTGAAGGATTTCGCGGACGATGTCGCGATGTTTCTGCGCAAAAAGGGCATCTCAAAGGCGCATGTCGCGGGGTGGAGCACCGGCGGCGGTGTCGCGCTCGCTCTCGCCGCACGTCATAAGGACCTCGTCGAGCGCCTCGTGTTGATCGAGTCCTGTTCATACCGCGGCTATCCCATATTCAAGAAGGACAAGTCCATGCAGCCCACGGATGAACTCTACACCGACAAGGCATCCCTTGCTGAAGACCCTGTGCAGGTCGCCCCTTTGATCAAGGCGCTCAGGACGAACGACAAGGTCTTCATGCGGCAGGTGTGGGATGCGATGATCTATACGGTCGACACTCCGGATGAAGCGTATTATGAGAAGACGCTCGAGGAGACATTGAAGCAGAGGAATATCGTCGACGTCGACTGGGCGCTCCTCACCTTCAACATGTCCCACACGTCGAACGGCGTCAGTGAGGGCGACGGCACGATCGACGATGTGGACGTGCCGGTGCTGATGGTGTATGGCGAGCAGGACGCCGTCATCCCGAGAAAGATGTTCGAAGAGACGGCGGATGCGCTCGCCGACGTGGAGACGGTGGTCTACGAGAATTCCGGGCACTCCCCCATCGTCGATGTCCCGAAACAGCTCAGCGAACGTATCAAAGAATTCCTTAGGAAATAAGGCGGACTGATGTCCGTCTTTTTTCACAAGTAAAACGCCCCCTCACCCGGTAACATAGGGATGAGGTGATTATATGAAGAAAACACTGTTCGCTCTTTTGCTTGTCCTGTTGATGTTCATGACGAATGTGCAGGCGCTCGAGAGTGAACCGGACGGGAAGAATCTTTTGAACCCCTCCTTTTTCGAGCACGATAGCGGCGCCGATATGCTTTATACCACGACCCCTGTCCCCCTTGAAGCGGGAGAGACGTATACGTTCTCCGCTTCGAGCGAGTGGGGCTGGAATGTGAAGCTTTTCGCGCAGGATCATGTCTATGCGGATGAAAAAGCCTACGACCATGATGCATGCTCGATCGAGGGCTTCACCATGACATGCACATTCGATGCCGTGGCGGATGAAGTGGACGTGGAGGTATCCGGAGGTGACACGTCACGCTACTATGGATCCTACGGCCTCGAACTGTTCCAGCTCGAAGCGGGCGGGACGGCCACTGACTATGAACCATATATTCCGAAGGAGGAGGGGGGCCCTCCCGAGTTCTCGGGTGGAGGTACCTTCGTCACGAGCTACACGGAGGCGTATGCGCTCGACGACATCATCGACAATCATATCAGCGCCTATGATGCAATCGACGGCGATGTGAGCGACTCGATCAAAGTCGTAGAAGACGCCTATACGGGGAATGAGTCGACGGTCGGCGCGTATGAAGTCGTTCTCGAGGCGAGCGATTCCAGCGACAACACGGCGTATTTCGACCTGCTTGTCTCGGTCATTGACGATGTGCCCCCTGTCATCGAGGGAGAAGAGGCGGTGCATGTGGATGTCGACGAGGCCTCCGCGCTCACGGCGATCATCGATGAGTCCTTCGCGTTCCATGATGAGTATGATGGGACGATCGACGAGTACAGCATCGTGAGCGATGACTACACCGGCAGCGAGACAGTACTCGGTGCGAAGGCTGTCACCATCGAGGTATCGGATGCGGCGGGCAACATCACGTCTTATACGTTCGATGTCGTCGTCGAGGACATCACGCCGCCGGTGATCAGCGGTCCGGAATCGAACACTGTCTATCTTTCCAACCCGAAGACCCTCGATGATCTGCTTGCGCTTTATGAAGCGACGGACAATCACACTCCCGCGGAAGAGGTCTCGCTTGAGATTATAGAGGAGGCTATCGATTTCGACGCCGTAGGGACGTATGACATGGTATTGCGCGGCGAGGATGCCTCCGGCAATCAGACGACGAAGAGTGTCGAAGTCGTCATCATCGATGATGTGCCGCCGGTGTTCACCGGACCTTCGTTCAAGGAAATCTCCTATACGTGGTCGCTCGATCTCAAGGCCTTGATCGCCGACTTCACCATCGAGGACAACCACGACACCCTCGATGAAGACGACGTCGTCGTAGTAAAGAATGACTATCAGGAAGGCATTATCGGCGAGTACGAGATGCTTTTCGAAGTCGCGGATGCCTCCGGCAACCGTTCGGAACATGCGATGGTCATCGCTGTCATCGACGACGTTCCGCCTTATTTCATCCTCGATGAGCGCATCACCGTGACGAACACGACGCACCTATCAAGCGAAGAAGTGTTTTTGCATCTCAAGCAGGATGCGGAGGTCGAGGCGTTCGCCCCTGTCGCGATGGAGGTCATCGCCGAAACCTATACCGAAAACAGCGAGACCCCCGGCATCTATGAATACGAAGTGGAGCTTATGAATGCCGAAGGGGCGCGCGCGCAGCACAGCGTGGAAATCGAGGTGGTCGGCATCGTCGATCAGGACTCGCCGAACTGGTTCATCGCGGTCGCTGGCGCTATCCTTCTCTGCGGAGGTGCCGTCTGGGTGAAACGCCGTTGATGAAGTTTTAACAAAAAAGCTGCGGATTTTCCGCGGCTTTTTTATTCTGCCTATTGACTTTTGCGCCATAGCATTTATAATAATTAGGAAAAACCTAACTAACTATTCGGGAGATGGATGGCGCTATGGAAAAAGAAACGGTCCGCAAAGCATTCAATGCGTTCCTCAAGATGTATTTTCAAAGCTGTCGGGAAGTCTACGAGGAACTCGACCTCGAAGGCATCACCAACCGGCAGTTTCAATATCTCAGAGAGATCGAGAAGAACGGCTCGATGACCATGAGTGAACTCGCGGAAGCGTTCGACCTCTCAAAACCCACGGTCACGGAAGTCGTGCGCAAGTTCACTGAAGCGGGCCTGATTGAGAAGAACCGCTGTAATGAGGACCATCGCGTCTTCAATATAACCCTCACCGAACGCGGGGCTCTGCTCGCGAAGACGAACATCCTCGAGAGCGACCGTGCGCTTGAAAAGATCTTCGAGCGGCTCGATGAGGATGAAGTCAGGACACTCATAAAGCTTTTCGATAAGATAGGGCAGGTGGAAACATGATATTCTCGAAATCGATCAACCAATACTACATCAAATTCATTCATCTTTTCCTGATGGGGCTTGTCGCGCTGCTTCTCGTCGACATCGCGCAGCTCGAGATCCCCAACATCATCGGGACCCTTGTCGATCAGCTCGAAGCGTACAGGGCCGGTGAACTGACTGAAGGTGAAGCGATCGACGCCGTTCAGGACATCCTCCTGACGCTGGTGCTCATCACCGTCGCCATCGTCGTCGGACGTTTCATCTGGCGTATCGGCATCATGGGCGGCTCGCGTCGCCTCACATATGAACTCAGGGACGACATGTTCCAGCATGCGCTCGTCCTCTCCAACCGCTTCTATTCCGAGCGCAAGGTCGGCGGTCTGATGGCGCTTTTCATCAATGACATCGAAGCGATCCGCAGGGCTATCGGCCCGGGCATGATCATGATGATCGACGCCGTCTTCCTCGGCGTCCTGGTATTGACGCGGATGATCCTCCTCGACGCGCGGATGACACTTGTGCTCGTGATTCCCATGGTGGCCATCGCCCTGATCGGCATCTTCATCGGCGATAAGATGCGCAAACGGTTCCGTCAGGCGCAGAAGGCGTTCGAGGATCTGAGCGATGTCGTTCAGGAGAGCTTCTCCGGCATCATGGTCATCAAGGCCTTCGTCAAGGAGGAGCTCGAGATCAGGCATTTCCTCAAGAAGAACAAGAACGCGAAGGACAAGAACATCCGCTTCGTCCGCATGATGATGTTCATGCGCGCCGGCGTACGGGCCGTGGTCAGTCTGAGTTTCGTGCTGATCATCGCGTTCGGCTCGCAACTTGTCGCGGAGACGCGCGGGACGGCCGACCCCTTCACCATCGGCGACCTTGTGGCATTCGTCGCCTACTTCAACATGCTGGTGTGGCCGATGATGGCCATCGCCATGATCATCAATGTCAGAAGCCGCGGGAAAGCGTCCCTGCAGCGTGTTGAGGAGTTCCTCGACGAACCGGTCGAGATTTATGACGATGACGATGTCGAACATATAGAAAACCTCGAGGGCGAGATCGAATTCAATCATCTCTATTTTAAGTATCCCGACGAGGAAGCGGAGGACCATGTGCTCAAGGACATCTCCTTCAAGATAGAAAAGGGCGAGATGGTCGGTATCCTCGGAAGGACCGGCAGCGGCAAGACATCTATCGTCGACCTCCTGCTCAGGCTCTACAACCTTCCAGAGAACAAGCTGCTTCTAGACGGCAAGGACATCATGAAGCTTCCCATCAGGAAAGTGCGCGAGGATATCGGCTATGTCCCGCAGGATGGCTTTCTCTTCTCCGACACCATCAGGAACAACATCGCGCTCGGCGTCGACTCCCGCGAGATGGACATGCAAAAGATCCAGCAGGTCGCCGAGCTCTCCGATGTGCACGATAATATCGTCGAGTTCAAGCATGGCTACGAGACCGTCATCGGAGAGCGCGGCGTGACGCTCTCCGGCGGACAGAAGCAGCGTGTCTCCATCGCGCGGGCGCTGGCGAAGAATCCGCCCGTTTTGATTCTCGACGACTCTGTCAGCGCCGTCGACACGGGCACTGAGGAGAAGATCCTGCGCAACCTGCGCAAGGTGCGCAAAGGCAAGACCACAATAATGATCGCTCACCGCGTCTCGACGGTGAAGGATGCGGACAAGATCGTCGTCATCGACGAGGGACGCGTCCTCGATGTCGGCTCGCACGACGAACTCTATGAGCGGTGCGAATTCTATAGAGACCTCGTCGAGAGACAGAAGCTCGAAGACGAAGTAGAGGAGGCGGTTTAAATGTACGATATTGATACGGATGCACGGCTTTATAGCTATTCCGACAAGACCATCCTGAAACGCCTCATGTCCTACGCCAAGCCATACATCCCGTCTTTCATCCTCACCTTCTTCCTGATGATTCTCGCAGTGGCCCTCCAGCTCTTCGAACCGTTCCTCATCGGCGAGAGTGTCAATATCATCACCGGGGATGAGATGACCATCGAGCGACTCTTCGGCGTCGTCCCCACCCTGGCGCCTGTCCTCATCGTGTTCGCCTCCTCCGTCGTCCTCGCTGCAGTGTTCGAATATCTGCAGACGATGGTGCTGCAGAAGGCCGGTCAGTCGATCATCTACAACATGAGGGAGGAAGCGTTCACGCATGTCGAACGCCAGGACATCGAATACTTCAACAAGATCCCCACAGGCAAGCTCGTCACCCGCGTCGCCAACGACACCCAGAAACTCAACGAGATGTACACCGACGTCCTCATCAACGTGTTCAGGAATCTCTTCATGGTCGTCGGCATCGCCTCGATGATGATTGTCCTGAATGCGCGTCTCGCGGCACTCGTCCTCATCGTCATGCCGTTCATCGTGCTCTTTTCCATCATCTTCCGTCGCTTTGCGCGCATCGCCTACCGCAGGGTCCGCACCAATACCTCGCGCGTCAACGGCTTTCTCTCCGAACATCTCTCCGGCATGAAGGTCGTGCAGATCTTCAACAAGGAAGACGACAAGCACCGGGAGTTCGATGAGAAGAACACCGAACTCAAGAACGCCGAGCTTAGGCAGCTCCTCGTCTTCGCCATTTACCGGCCGACCATGTACATGCTGTTCATGGTCGCGACGATCATCATATTCTACTATGGCGGCATGCAGGTCATCGCTGGGACGATCACCGCCGGCACCATCGTGGCGTTCTACAACTATCTCCGCCGCTTTTTCGAACCCATCCAGCAGCTCGCCGAGCAGCTCAACGTCATCCAGGAGGCTTTCGCATCAAGCGAGCGCATATTCGCCATCCTTGATGAGAAGCCGACCATCCACGACCACGAAGACCCCATCGAGCTAGACGATGTGCGCGGCGAGATCGAGTTCAGGAATGTCTGGTTCGCCTACAAGGAGAACGAATGGGTGCTTAAAGATGTCAGCTTCAAGGTCGAGGCGAAGGAATCCGTCGCATTCGTCGGTGCGACCGGCGCCGGCAAGACCACCATTCTCCGCCTGCTCTCGCGCGATTATGACATCCAGCACGGCGAGATCCTGCTCGATGGCATCGATATAACCAAGATCAAGATCGCCAACCTGCGGTCCTTCATCGGACAGATGCTCCAGGATGTCTTCATGTTCAGCGGTACGATCATGTCCAATATCACCATGCGCGAGGACAGCATCACCGAAGAAGAAGTGCGGCGAGCCTGTCAGTATGTCAACGCGCATCACTTCATCGAGCAGCAGCCCAACGGCTATTACGAGAAGGTGCGTGAGCGCGGCAACAATTTCTCCGCCGGTCAGCGCCAGCTCATCTCCTTCGCACGGACACTCGTGCACAAGCCGCGCATCATGATTCTCGATGAGGCGACGGCGAACATCGATACGGAGACCGAGGAGATCATCCAGGAATCGCTCAAGAAGATGATGAACATCGGCACCATGCTCATCGTCGCCCACAGGCTCTCGACCATCCAGCACGTTGACAATATCATCGTGCTCCAGCAGGGCGAGATCATCGAACAGGGGGACCACCAGGAGCTCCTCAGGCAGAAAGGGCATTACTACCAGCTCTATAAGATCCAGTACGAAGACCAATAGACCGGTCGCTTATCCCTTCCGTTTCAAAACGGAAGGGATTTTTTTCGTGCGTTGCGCATGCGCATGCTGTGATGTATAATACAGTTAAAGGCAGGAGGGGATTCCATGCATCTTCTAGCGTTCATCCTCGTTATGCTCGTGCTCATCGACCATGCCATGCGGTATAAGTCGGAATCGCTCATCTACTACAAGAACAACCACCGTTTCACCGTGGTTGTCGCTGTGCTGGATTTCCATTCTCACATCAGCGACCTGATTGAACTCTCGAAGCATTCCGAGCATGAGTTTTTGTTCGTCGGTGTGAACGGTGTGCTCGACAAGGACTACGATGAAAAAGTCCATATCATCGAGACGATGTGCGCCGGCGAGGAAGGGGTGCGGACGCCTGTGCTTAGCAAGGCGTATCACGAGGGTTATAAGGAGACCGATGCTGAATTCCTTCTGTTCATGGATGCGGCGTTCTTCATCAACAACCCGAAGATTCTCGACCACATGGCGAACAACCTCGTCGAGCATCAGGTCTATACGGTAAAGGAGATGTATCCCTATCGTCCTGCTAATGAAGGTTATAAGCTGTTTTTCGACATTTTCCGGGAGATGAATGTCTCGTCCGATACGGTGAATTATCAGTTCTTCGCCATCAAGCGCACGACCTATGAACTCGCTGGTTGCCACGAGAGGATCTACGAGGACACATCGGCGTTCGAGAATGACCTCATGAACAAGAATGTGAACCTCATGCACATCCGGCACCAGGCCTCGGTCGAGAAAGTTGAGCAGAATCCCGGATTCAAGGAGTTCCTCTCCCGCTGGGTCGACAGTTTCAAGAAGCGCCGACGCAATTTCGGTACGGGCCGCATGCTGCTTTTGCTTTTAGCGTTGCATTTTTTCTATTTCGCGATCGTCTATGATTTCAGCTGGGTCAATCTGTCATTGCTTGTAGCGGTGCATGTGGGCATCTGGTTCGTCTTTTCATCCTCGATGCGACAGCACATCCTGCAGTATGTGCTCATCCCTTTCTATATGCTGTTTTTCGACCTGATGCTTGTCTATGGCGCGTTGCGGCGTCTTTTGCATACGATTGTCCTGAAGAGGCAGGGACAATGAATACGTTCGCCTATCGCGGGAAGCGGAAACGGGACTATTTTGAAGGGTGGTATCTCCGCCTTTTTAATAATGATGTGAACATGGCGTTCATCTTTGCGGTGACGTTCAATCAGGATGACCCCCATGCGTTCATCCAGGTCTTCGACGGGCGAAGCGTCAGTACTGAGTATTTTCGCTTTCCGCTTGAAGCGTTCAGGTATGAGGACGCCACGGTCTTCATCGGTGAAAACCGTTTGAGCGAATCGCATGTAAGGGTGAAGATCGGGGGGTATGACATCGACGGCACGATCAGCGATCATGTCCTGCCGGGAAGGTCCTCGATCGGATTATTGAGATATGCCCCGCTTCAGTGTTTCCAGGAGGTCGTATGGCTTTCGGCGTCGGCTGATATTGCCATGCCGGATGGAGAGAAGACAGAGGTCTATCTCGAGAAGACATACGGCAGGCGTTTCCCGAAGCGGTGGTTCTGGCTGCATGCGCCTTTCGATGATGGTGTCCTGTCGTTCGCGGGGGGCATCGTTCCCGTGCCGCCCTTTGAAACCTTCGCTTTTTTCGCCCTCTTTCATCATGAAGAAGAGACGGTCCGCTTTGCGACCTACAACCGCGCGTCCCTGCGCATCGAAGAGGGGAAGACGGTGTCTTTCCTCTTGAAGAAAGGCGGACATACGCTGTTCATCGACGCTGAACGCGGCGATGAAGTTCCGCTCGTCGGTCCGGGGGAGCGGGCACGCATGCAGGAGCGCGTCATGGAGTCGCTGAATGCGAAGGTGCGACTGCGCTATATGAAAGGCGAGAGGCGCATGGAACGCCGTAGTGCTGAAGCAGGCTTTGAATGGATGTACAATGAATAGATTTAGAAAAGGAGATGATCACATGGAGTTTACATTGAACAATGGTGTCGTCATTCCAGCGGTCGGACTCGGAACGTTCCGGAGCCGGGGGGACGAGGTGTACGATGCAGTGCTCTCCGCTCTAAAGACCGGTTACCGGCATATCGATACGGCGGCCGCTTATGGCAACGAAGAGGAAGTGGGCCGTGCGATCAAGGATTCGGGCGTCCCGCGTGAAGAGGTCTTCGTGACAACGAAGCTCTGGCTCGAGGACCACGGATACATGTCGGCACGCCGCGCGCTCAGGCGCTCTTTAGGACGTCTGGGTCTGGATTATGTCGACCTTTATCTGATTCATTGGCCCAGGAGCTATCAGGAGAACGCCGATACCTACAAGGCGTTCGAATCGCTTTATCGCGAAGGATATACACGGGCGATCGGCGTATCCAACTTCAATTTCCATCATCTCGAGCATCTTCTAAAGACCGCCGAGATCACCCCGCAGGTCAATCAGTACGAGACGCATGTGTTCCTGCAGAATCCCAACCTTCAGTCCTACTGCATGAAGAACGGCATCTTTTTAGAAGCGTACGCGCCGATCCTGAGCAAGAACGTGAAGGACCTTCTAGAGGACGAGACCCTTGTCGGGATCGCTGAGAATCACGACAAGACGCCGGTCCAGATCGCCCTGCGCTATCTGTATGAGCGCGAGATCATCGCCATACCGAAATCAGCGTCGGCGACAAGACAGAAGGAGAATTTCGACATCTTCGATTTCTCGCTCTCCGACGATGACTATCAGACGATTCGCGGCATGAACCGAGGCCGCAAGACCTTCCCCGACCCGGACAACTTCTTTTATTGATTCCTAGGAGGCTCACTTATGACAACATTTCCCGTCCTGTTCATGCAGAATTCCCTAGTCATTGCATTGCTCGCCGCGCTGCTTGTGGTGCTGATTCTACATGCGGGGGTGAGCATCTACCGCGGCCGTACTTTGCGGAGATACCGCCGGATGCTTTACCGGGACGATTTGACGGGGCTTGACAAGACAACCTATCTCGAGCAGTATTTCACCGACATCCTGGTCGGTATCGACCACGATGTCGAGATGCACTACATCAACATCGATAATTTCAAGAACTATAACGATCTTCTGGGGCATCAGTTCGCGGATGCCCTTCTCAAACAGTTCGCGCAGCGCCTCCATGCGCTTTCAGCACCCTATTTCCACATCTATCGCGCCCACTCCGACCAATTCGTGCTCCTTTATCCGAAATACGACGATTATGATATCGGCAGCGTGCTGCATGAGCGCCTCGGAGAACCTTTCAATGTCGAGAACCAGTCGATCACGCTGACTGTCTCCATCGGACGCTATGACATCCCGTCCACTCCGCCCACTTTCTATGAATGCCTTCTCAAATCCGAACTAGCCCTTCAGGAAGCGAAAAAGCGGGGGAAGGACACTTTCTTCGTCTACGATGACAGCCTGAAGCGCCGTAATGAGGACGCCTTCAAGATGTTCACCTCCATCAAGCGCGCGCTTGAAGAAGAGCAGTTCTATCTCGAATTCCAGCCCATCGTGCATGTCAAATCACAACGCCTCACCGGCGTGGAATCCCTGATCCGCATCCATGACAAGTATCAGCTGCATTTCCCCCTCGATGTCATCGCCTATGCAGAGAAATACAACATGATCGAGGACATCGACCGCTTTGTCGTCGAGACCTCCCTGCTCGCCTATAAGCGTTTCAAGGAGGCGGAGGTGCCGCTCGAATTCATCTCCGTCAACATCTCCTCGCAGGAGATCCACAACGAAAAATTCATCGAATTCCTCGAATCGCAGCGCGTCCTCAACGACCTCCGTCCCGGCGAGATCGTCATCGAGTTCACCGAGACGAACAGGCTCGAGAATCTCGATGCGGAGACACGTTTTATAAAGGCGCTTCGCGATGCCGGCTACAAGGTGGCCATAGACGATTTCGGCACCGGCTATTCCTCGATGCTGAGATTATCGAACAACACCCTTGATAGGATCAAGATCGACAGGACTTTCATCAAGGACCTCGCCGACAACGAGATGAATCTATCCCTCGTCAAGTCGATGGTCCATCTCTCCGAGATATTCGACCTCTCCCTCGTCGTCGAAGGCGTGGAGAAAGAGAGCGACTACGAGAGCATCCGGGCGCTCGACATCGAGTACGCGCAAGGATATTACTTCAATAAGCCGATGCGCGCCGAAGCGCTGGTCAAGACCTTTTCCAAAAAGGAGAAGGGGAAGGCGTGATAGGATGAAAATTGCTTTTCATCCAAGGGTGTGTTACTATGCACATGTATCATAATCCGTTTGGTGAGGGGAGATGAAGCTTATGGGAATCTTCAGAAGACTTTTCGGAAAAAAGAAGAAGGAGACACCCTCCGAGAATCAGCGGCCGCGCTCGTCAAAGGAAGTATCGCTAGAGGACGTCGAAAGGGAGCTCGATGATGTCGAGCGCGTTGACAAGACACAGCCCAAGAAAGAATCCATCGAAAGCAAAGTGGAAAAGAGTGAACCAAAGGCTGAACCGAAGGCTGAACAAAAGACCCAGGAGGAGCCCGCCGGCGAGGAAGCCGTCTATCACATCAAAAAGCACGACGATGGCTGGCAGCTGATCAAGGAGGGCTCGCAGAAACCCTACCGTGTATTCACTTATCAGAAAGAAGCCATCGATTTCGCCAAGGAACAATCGCTCGACTATCAAGTGTACAAGGCTGACGGAACACCGCGGAAAAAATAAAGCCTACACTGTAGGTTTTATTTTTTCCTTATTCGTATGACAATATGTCACTTACAGGAGGTTTTTTATGCCCAAATCCACATTCTATCGATTGAATGCCGCGAAACGCCGCCGGATTGAAATGGCGGCCCGTGAAATCTTCCTGCGGCATCCCTACAGGGAGGTCACCATCTCCAGGATTGTCGACATGGCAGGGATTCCAAGGGGCAGTTTCTATCAGTATTTCGAGGACCTCGAGGATCTTTTCCAGTATCTTTTCGAACATGCCGTAGAGCTGTATGAAGCCTATGTATTCGAGCGCATCAAGCATTATAAAGGGGATGTATTCACCTTTTTGAAAGATTCCTTCGAGGGGGATTACGCATACCTCGCCGCTTCGGATTTCCATGAACTTAAGCGGAAGTTCTTTCGCGAGCGTCAGCCTCTGGGTGTGAGTGTAGATTTCTTCCAGAAGCGGCGCGATGAATTCTATGAATCCCTCCTCGAAGCGTCTGAGGATGAATCCCTCAATCATCTCGCGAGGGAGGAAAAAATCAAGCTCATGCGTCTAGTCACGCATACCAAGGTGACGCTTTTGAGCAAGGTGTTCCTCGGTGAACTCGATTATGATGAAGCGCATGATGATTATGTTTTCTATATCGACCTCATCCGGCGCGGCGTAGAACACTATCCTCATGCTTGATATCCTACGCCTGATGCGCTATGTAAACCCCTACAAGCGTTATATCGCCATCGCCCTTCTGAGCATGAGCGTTCAGGTGTTCGTGAGTTTTTTCATCCCTTATCTGATGATTGATATCATCGATGTGGCCTTGCCGGCACGCGATTTCGATGTTATCGTCAATCTCTCCATAGTCATGCTTGTTCTGGCTTTGCTTGGAATCATCAGCGGCGTCATCAACGCATACACCTCGCAGTATATCGCGCAGTACGCATCCGCCGAATTGCGTCTCGATGTCTTTCGTCGTATACAGGACCTTTCGTTTTCCAATATAGACACCTTCAAGCAGAGCCGGCTGATCACCAATGCCACGAACGATGTGCTGCGGGTCCAGATGTTCTTCACCATGATGCTCAGGATCCTCGTCCGGGCGCCCCTCATGATCGTGATGGGGTTCGCGCTGGCGCTCGGGACCAGCCTGAGGCTTTCCCAGGTCTTCTACATCACAGTCCCGATGCTCATCATCACCGTGGCCCTCATCATGTATTATGCCTATCCACGCTTCAAGAAAGTCCAGCATGCGCTCGATGATCTGAATAACGTGACACTTGAGAACGCCAATGCCCCGCAGGTCGTCAAATCCTTCGTCTCCCAGCCCTATGAGCATGAACGCTTCGAGACGACAAATGAACAATATCGTCAAGCGAATACAGGCGCCGAAACCGTGATGGCCTTCGCCGAGCCCACGATTAATTTCATCTTCAATCTCGGGGTGGCGATGATCCTGTTTTTCGGTGCTTTTTTCATGACACGGGGTGAGTTCATCGGTGATACCGGCGTTCCGCAAGTCGGCGTTCTCATGGCCTTCAACACCTATTCGCAGCAGATCCTTGTAGGATTGATGATGTTCGCGATGACCATGGTGTTTCTGAGCAGAGCGAATGTCAGTGCCGCCCGCGTCAATGAGGTCTTCAACGCGGAAGTCGACCTCGTGAATCCAAAAGATCCTGTGAAACGAGAGATAAGCGGCCGGATTGATTTTGATTCGGTATCCTTCGGCTACGGGCATGGCGATGCGATCCGTGATATAGACTTATCGGTCGAAAGCGGCGAGAAACTCGGCATCATCGGCTCGACCGGCAGCGGCAAGTCCACGCTGGTTCAGCTCATTCCGAGACTCTATGATGCAAGAGAAGGTACTCTGCAGATCGATGGCGTACCGGTGGAGCACTACGACCTGACGACGCTTCGGGACCAGATCGGCTTCGTCACCCAGCATGCGACCATCTTCAGCGGTTCGGTCGCGACCAATATCAGGCAGGGGCTTGAAGATGCCGACTATGAGACGCTGGAATCAGTGAGCGAGAAAGCGCTGCTCGATGAATTCGTCAAGGCTGATGATGAGCATTTCAACAAGCTTGTCCACAGCAAGGGCAGCAACCTGAGCGGTGGCCAGAAACAGCGTCTCTCCATCGCCCGCGCGCTTATCAAACAGCCGTCCATCCTGATCCTCGACGATGCGACCAGCGCTGTCGATGCCAAAAGCGAGCGCAGGCTGCTTTCACACATCGACGATCTGGAATACGACCCGACAGTGCTTCTCATCTCCCAGAAGGTCTCGACTGTGCGTCGTATGGACCGCATCGCCGTCCTCGACGACGAGGGCCGCATCGATGGTGTCGGTACGCATGGGACGCTTCTCGGGCAAAGCCCTGTTTATCGTGAGATCGCCCGCACGCAGGGCGTAGGCGGTGATGATGATGCATGATAAGATCCTCTCCAAGCGTGCGCTCAAGGAAAGACTGAGCCGGACTGACCCGGGGGATGCGCGGCTTTCAAAGACCGCCGGACGCGCCGCAATGCCCGGGAAGCCTGTCGCCGCATGGCGGACCGTCAAAAGGCTGCTTGCCTACATGGGCCCTTACAAGATTGCGGTCTTCCTTGTCTTCCTCACTCTGATCACTGCCACGTTGAGCGCCATGTTCATCCCCATCATCTTCAGCATCGCGCTCGATGAATACATACTGACATTCGATTTCGAAGGCGTGTATCTCCTAGCGGTCCTTATTCTCGGCATCGCTGTTTTCAACAGTGTCGTGCGCTTTTTTTCACGTTTTCTGATGGTGCGCATCACACAGAAGGTTGTGAAGCGTCTCAGGAAGGACGGATTCAGCGCGCTCTTGAGGGCGCCGGTCTCTTATTATGATGAAAAGGGCGCCGGAGATATCGTCAGTCGTCTTTCGAACGATGTCGAGCTGATAAGCAATGCGCTCTCTCAGACCATACTGGAAGTGCTGAACAGTTCCATCGTCCTTCTCGGCGCCCTGGTGCTCATGTTCTATCTCAACTGGGCGCTGGCGTTGATTGTGATCGCCTTTTTGCCTCTCATGGTCGTGTTCACGATTGCGATATCCAAGCGCACCCGCAGGGGGTTCAAGGCGCAGCAGAAGCATCTCGCCGCCCTGAACGGCATCGTCGAGGAGAACATCAGCGGTCTCAGGACCGTTAAGCTCTACAATCAGGAACAGCCCTTCATCGATGAATTCTCCGAGGATAACGACAGATTGAAAAGAGCGGGCTTCAAGGCTCAGTTCTACGCCGGCATCGTATGGCCGTTCATCCATTTCATGAACAACTTCATCTTCCTCACTGTCATCGGTGCGGGCGCCGCGCTTCATCTTCTTTTAGGGCCCGCCTTCCTCACCATCGGCCAGATCGCGGGCGTCTCGCAGTACTCCCGACGCTTCATCATGCCCATCAGCAATCTCGCCCAGCTTTTCAACGCCCTGATGCAGGGGGTCGCCGGCGCGGAGCGCGTCTTCGAACTGATCGATGCGACAAGCGAATATGCGGATGACGGCGCTCAAACACTCGGAAGCGTTGAAGGCGACGTCGCCTTCGAGAACGTGGATTTCTCCTATGTCGAGGGCGTCCGCGTACTGAAGGACATCACCTTCCGTGCAGAGCAGGGCGATTTGATCGCCATCGCGGGGCCGACCGGCGGTGGCAAGACGACCGCGATCAAGCTGCTCAACCGCTTCTATGAAGTGGAGTCCGGACGCATCACGATCGACGGCGTCGACATCAGGAACATCCAGAAGGACGCTTTGAGGAGAAGGATCGGCATCGTCCTGCAGGATACCCACCTATTCAAGGGGACTGTGTATGAGAACATCCGCTACGGGGACGCCTCGGCCTCGCGCGAGGAGATTCTCCGCGCGGCGAAGGACGCCAATGCGCATGAATTCATCTCCAAGCTCCCCGACGGCTATGAAAGCATCATCCATGAGGGCGGCCAGAACCTCTCCCAGGGAGAAAGGCAGCTCATAAGCATCGCGAGGACCTTCCTCACGGACCCCGACCTTCTGATTCTCGATGAGGCGACCTCCAATGTCGATACGCGGACCGAAGCGAAGATCCAGAGCAGCACCCATCGTCTCATGCAGGGACGCACGAGCATCGTCATCGCCCATCGTCTCCAGACCATCCGCCGCGCGGACATCATCCTTGTCATTAACGAAGGCCGGCTTGTCGAGACCGGTACCCACGAGACCCTGCTCAAGAAGAAAGGGTTCTACAGCGACCTCTATCATGCCCAGTACTCATGAATGCTTGCGAGAAAATGAAAAGTGCGTTAAAATGCAGTAAAAGTTTCACTGGGAGCTGAATATGGAAAACACGGCGTCGATCAAAAAACGCATCGCCAAATCCGAGGACATCTCGCATTTCGAAAGCGAGCTTTCATTCTTCATCACCGTCGGGGACGGTGATTTCGACGTGCATATCCTGCAGGGGGACCCTGAGGCCCTGGGGCTCCCTTCGTCCTCGCATATCTCCAAAAAGACCCTGTCGAGACACATCGAATTCGACAACACCTTCAGCCGGATCTCGGGGAAGGCCTATTACCGGCAGCTGCTGGAAAACAACGTCTATCGCCTGCGCGACACGAACGTGTTCCTGCTGGCGCTCAAGGGCGACCCCGCACCGTACTGGCTGCTCATCAAGCAGCGCCCCTTGAATGTCTTGCACGGCGGACCGGTGCTCTACGGCGAGGTGCTGCACGTCCATGATGGTGAACCCTATACGCTCACTCTCTTCCGGATGGCGCATTACGACGACCCTACGGGCCTTTTGAACCGCGAAGCATTGCGGCACCACCTGTCGCTCCTTGAAAAGGGGGAACGCATCTACGCCCTGTTCATGGACCTTGACAACTTCAAATGCATCAACGACACCTACGGGCATCTCGAAGGGGATAATGTGCTCAAGGCGGTCGCGGAGAGGATGAAAGGCGACGTCGATGAGAACTGCCGAATCTACCGTATCGGCGGCGACGAATTCTTCGTCCTCCTGCGGGGGCGCACCCATGAGGAGGCGCTTGCATATGCCAATGAATTGCTTCAACGTTTTCAAAGCATCCCCGCTAAGGACGATTATGTCGACCTCGGCGTCTCGATCGGCCTCATCAGCGTGAAGAGCGAAGAAGCGCAGTTCGAACATATGCTCAAGATGACGGATCAGGCGATGTATCGTGCGAAAGCCAGGGGGAAGCACACCGTTTATGATTTTTCAGAAGCTCCGTGAGGCGGGGCTTTTCTTTTGCATGCGGGGACGGTTTGCCCTATAATGAAAGTAAGGAGTGATGCATATGCGCCTCATCATCATCGGCGGCGTCGCCGCCGGCATGAGCGCAGCCAGCAAGCTGCGTCGCCTTGACGAAGACGCTGAAATCATAGTCTTTGAAAAAGGGGACGATGTGAGCTATGGCGCCTGCGGCATGCCTTATTACATCAGCGGTGAGATCGAATCCGCCGATTCGCTCGTCGCCCGCACCCCGGACGCCTTCAGGAAGAAAGGCATCGATGTGCGCACCAGGCATGAGGTGATTGCCATCGACACCGAGAGGAAATCCGTCACGGTCGCGGCCGGCGATGAGGAGAAGCAGTATAGCTACGACAAGCTGCTGATCGCTACCGGCGCACGCTCCCTCCGCCTTGATGTCCCGGGCAGGGATGACGGCCGCATACGGTCGCTCAAATCCCTCTCGGACGCGCGTTTCCTCAAGGAGACGCTCACCGATGCATACAGCCACATCGGATTAATCGGCGGCGGCTACATAGGGATCGAGATGGCGGAAGCCTTAAGAACGATGGGCAAGCGCGTCACGATGATCGAGCGCGAATCGCAGGTCCTTCCGGGCTTTGACGCCGACATGGCGTCCCTTGTCGAGGATACCCTGAAGGCAGAGGGCGTCACCCTGAAAAAGCAGGAGACCGTCGAAGCCTATGAACAGGGCGATAGCATCCGCATCCAAACCGACAGGGACGCGTATGAAGTGGACTTCGTGATTGAAAGCATCGGCGTCCGTCCGGACACGGCGTTTCTCGAGGGTACAGCCATAGAGATGGAAAAGGGCGCGATCAAGGTCGATGAGGGCATGGAGACGAATGTCAGGGATGTCTATGCCGCCGGCGACTGCGCGCTCTATCCGCACAGACTCCTGGATGAGCATGTCTATGTCCCCCTCGGGACGCACGCGAACAAGACGGGCCGCCTCCTCGGCGAACGCCTCGGAGGGCTTGAGAGGACGTTCGACGGCGTCATAGGCTCGATGGTGCTCAAGGCCTTCGAACTGGAAGTCGCGAAGACCGGCCTGACAGCATCAGAGGCGGAGACCGCCGGCATCCCCTTCGGCGAAGTGCGGATCAAGGCGCCTTCGCACGCCGGATATTATCCGGGCGCGAAGCCCCTGCATGTCAAATGGGTCTATCACCGCGAGGACTGCCGTCTCCTCGGGGCGCAGCTCATCGGCGAGGCCGGCGCCGCACACCGCGTCAATATCGCGGCCACGGCCATCCAGGCCGGCATGACGGCCCGTACGTTCTCGCAGCTCGACCTCGCCTACGCACCGCCGTTCTCCCCGGTGTGGGACCCGCTCCAGATCGCTGTGAATCAGATCAAATGCCATAGAAAGAAGGGATAGCATGCAAAAGAATGTCGGAAAAGTGGACCAGGCGATCCGCTACATCATCGCCATCATCCTGGTGGTCGCGACTGTCTTCCTTCAGGATGTGCACGCGGCGTGGCTGTTACTGTTGGTCCCGGCCGTGGTGCTGGGTGTGACGGCAGCCGTGTCATGGTGCGGCCTCTACAAGGTCCTCGGTATCGATACGTGCAGGTTCGACAAGTAAAAGAGCCCTTTTTCAAGGGCTTTTTTATTGAGTTGACAAGAGTTGTATTATAAGTTATTTTCTTTTCAAGGCGGATATGATACAATACCATTGATAAAGGAGGGCTTGTAATGAAGCGTAAGAGCAAAAGTCAGAAAGTGTATGATTACATCGAATCCCGCATCATCAGCGGCGAGATAGAGCCCGGCGAGCGTCTGCCCTCCGAAGCGGAACTCGGCAGGATGTTGAATGTGAGCCGTGTCTCTGTGCGTGCCGGGATTGAAAAGCTCGCCGCCATAGGACTTGTCCGCAAGAAGAAGGGCGGCGGAACCTACGTGCGCCAGCCCGAGAGCGAGAACTATCTCTCGGTGTTCACGCCGACGCTCCTTCACAACACCGATTATCTGGAGCTCATGGAGATCCGCCGCGCCCTCGATTCGCTCGGTGTGCAGCTCTGCGCGGAAAACGTGAGCGAAAGCGGCGTGCGGAAACTCAGAAAGATCCTCGACCGGATGGAGCACGCAAAGGATGAGGATGAGTTCTTTGAGCTTGACAAGCGGTTCCACCTGCTCATCTCGAAATATTCCGAGAATCGCTTTCTCTACAACATCCACCTCATTATCTGGGATGTTCTGCAGAAGCGCCTCCGGGACAAGTATGACACGGTGACCGGCAAGGACAGGGTCGATGAGCACCACCAGATCCTCGAAGCGATCACGCACAAGGACGCCGACCTTGCAAGGGTGTATACGGTGCGTCATCTCGAGAAGATCATCGACACTTTCAAGTGTGAATACAACGAGGCCTATCAGAAGGCGCTCGCCGAAGAAAAAGCCAAAAACGACACGTGACCCCGTGTCATTTCTGGCGGAATTTGTTATAATGTTAAAGGAAATGCCAGCATGGCGGAACTGGTAGACGCGCTAGACTCAAAATCTAGTGGCCGTTGAGGCCGTGTCGGTTCGACCCCGACTGCTGGTATTTTTTTATGTTTCGCGCTGACGCATGAGGTCGGTGAAGAGATCGAGGAACGTCTCGTCATAATGCGTTCCTCTTTTTTCCTGCATGGCCTGCAATGCGTCATTTTTGCATAGCGCCCTGTTGTTCATCAGCATATCGTAGTCGTCGATGATGCGGAAGAGGCGTGATGTCGCCGGGATGTCGTCGCCGGATAGTCCGAAAGGATAGCCGCTGCCGTCCACGTGCTCATGATGCGTCAGGATGGCGTAGGCGACATTCTTGAGGCGCGGAAGGGCGTTGGCCATCCGATAGCCGATCTCCGTGTGGCGGTTGAAGGTCTCGCGTTCATCCTCCGAGAGGTCCTCGTAGTCCTTTTCGCAGAGTTCGCTCTCAAGACTGACCTTCCCGATGTCGTGGAGCTTGATCAGCAGGAAGAGCTCGCGGCGTTCCTGCTTGGTGAGGTCGAGCTGTTTCAGAATGATGTAGGCGAGGGATTCGAGGCGGCTGATGTGCTCCGGCGTCTCATCGGTCCTTTCATAGAGTTTGTCGGTGAGGATGTCGATGATGCGCCGTGTCTGGGCGTGATACTCATGGATCTTATCCTTATAGAGCATGTTCTCGGCGCGCTTGAACACGTCGTTCATGCTCCGGTGCTTTGATTTCAGCGCATAGCCGAAGCTCGCCGATATGAAGGCCACATCGTAAGGTTGGGTGTCGCATTCGCGCTTGATGTTCTGGATGGCACGCCGGACAATGCTTTTTTTCACGCCCGGGATGATGGCGGCGAACTCATCACCGCCGTAACGGGAGATGACGCTTTCCTTGGGGAGATGACGTTTCAACATGCGGGCGAAGGCCTTGAGGGTGGCGTCGCCGGCCTTGTGTCCGAAAACGTCGTTTATCAGCTTGAGGCCGTTGATGTCCGCGACAAGCATCCCGACATGCTCGTGACGGTCGTAGGTGGCGAGCGTCTCATCATGGAAGCGGCGGTTGTAGAGCGCGGTGAGGTCGTCGTAATAAGCTTTCTTGAGGGCCTCGTCCTTCTGTTCTGAAGTTTCCGTTACATCCAGACCTATCGTCAAGGTGCTCCGTACGCCCCTTATGTCTCTGCCGATGGGGATGGAATGGAAGTCCCAGAGACGTTTTTTCTTTGCCCTGGTCATGATTTCGATTTCACCCTCGTGCTTGCGCTTTTCCTTGCCGTGCGCTTCAAGCAGACGCTTGTGGAGGTCGTGCTTTCGCTTGATGGGGAGTTTTTCACTCAACGCATGCACGGTGGGTATGTCGTGGGAGGTGTAGCCGCTCTTTTTCATGAACACCTCGCTCACACGCAAAACGCTGCCGTCCTCGGCGTGCAGGATGAGAGGCAGCGGTGATTCGTCGATCATAGTATGGAAAAGCTGTCTCTGCAAAGAAAGGCGCGTGTCGAACCTTGCGTTCTCTTCGCGGGCAGCCTCGATTTTTTCTTCAAGCTGCGATGCGTGCCGTTTCTTAAGATGAAGGACGGAAAGCAAGTAAAAGGCCGATAACGCCAAAAGGCCACCGGCGGTCGTGACCGTCGCCTGCGGAGTGCCCATTGTGCCGTCGTTCCAGATGAAACATCCGCCGCCCCAGGCGACACCGAGTACGATGTAGAGAACGACAAAAAGAATGATGCTCTCCCCTTTTCTACGCATGGTTCCCCCCTTTTGATAGCGATTTCATTATAACACAGATTCCCTCCCGTGTAACGGGAGTAAAAAAAGGATTTCGTAAAGAGGATATTTGATGTCTGTGTCTTGCGAAAGTTGCGGTTTTAGTCTATAATTGAAAAGTGTTAGGGCTTTCAATGTGGCCTTTTTTACGTGCCTTCATTACATAGCGGAAAGGATGACCCGCCGTGAAGAAAACTGCGCTCCACCCTTCACACCTTAAGTACAACGCCAAAATGGTCGAGTTCGCCGGATACGAGATGCCCATTCAGTACAGCTCGATCAAAGAAGAGCATCACGCCGTTCGGAATGGCGCCGGTGTATTCGATGTCTCGCACATGGGCGAGATCCAGATCGTCGGCAAGGAAGCGAGTGACCTCGTCGACTATATCTTCTCCAACAACGTCCGCACTCTGACCGCCGAACAGATCCAGTACGGCTTCATGCTGTATGAGGACGGCGGCGTGGTCGATGATTTCCTCGTCTATAAGATCAACGACCAGTCGTATCTTTTCGTGGTCAACGCCGCGAACAAGGACAAGGACTACGAATGGATCCTCAAGCAGAACACGTTCGACGCCGATGTCATCGACAAGACGGACCAGTTCAGTGAAGTCGCATTGCAGGGGCCGCGTTCGGAAGCGATACTGCAGTCCTTGACGGAGACGGACCTCTCGAGCCTTCGCACCTTCACGTTCACGGAATGCACGATCGATGGCGAGACTTTCCTCGTCTCCCGGACCGGCTACACGGGCGAGGACGGGTTCGAAGTCTACGGAGGACATGAGGCGACCCGCTCTCTCTTCGAACGTCTCATCGATGATTACGACGTCACGCCCTGCGGCCTCGGCGCGAGAGACACGCTCCGTTTCGAGGCGGCGCTGCCGTTATACGGCCACGAACTTTCCGCCGAGATCACCCCGCTAGAGGCCGGTCTTTCCTTCGCCGTCTCCTTTGAAAAAGAAGATTTCATAGGCAGGAAAGCCCTCGAAAAACAGAAGGAGGAAGGGCTTAGACATCGCATCGTCGGCCTTGAGCTCCTCGATAAGGGGATTCTCAGGGAAGGCTACGAGATTTACAAGGACGAAGACAGGATAGGTCGGATCACCAGCGGCTATCTCTCCCCGACCCTTGAGAAGCCCATAGCGATGGCGCTTATCGATCGTCCCCATACGAAGAAGGGCACCGAGGTCGAGATCAAGGTGCGCAAGCGCATGCTTAAAGCCCGTGTGAGAAACAAGAAATTTTTAGCATAGACGATTAAAAAAAAGGAGTGGTTTCATGAAAGTCCCCAAAAACCTCTATTACACGGATACCCATGAATGGGTGAAAGTGGATGGCGACAAAGCACTGATCGGCATCACGGATTTCGCACAGAACGAACTCGGGGAGATTGTCTTCGTCGAACTCCCTGAGGAGAGCGACCCTGTCGAGAAGGGTGAAGAGTTCAGCGCCGTCGAGTCGACGAAAGCGGCGAGCGAGATCATGAGCCCTGTCTCGGGCGTCATCGTTGAAGTCAACAATGAACTCGAGGAAGCGCCGGAACTTCTCAACGAGGACCCTTACAAGTACTGGATCGTGAAGATCGAGCTCGAGGATGAATCGGAGCTCGAAACACTTAAAGACGCCGACGCCTATCAAAAACTGATCGAAGAATAGGGGGAGCCGCATGCATAAGTACCTACCGCATACAGAAGCGGACATCAAGGCCATGCTCGACGCCATCGGCGTCGAGCGCATCGAGGACTTGTTCGCGGAGATCCCCGATTCCCTCAAGGATTTCGAGATGGACCTTCCTAAGGCCCATTCGGAGATGGAACTCCGGAAGCATTTCCGCGAGCTCGCAAAGATGAACCAGCCGCTCATCCCCTTCGCGGGGGCGGGCGCGTATGACCACTACACACCGAGCATCATCCCATACCTCATCGAGCGCCAGGAATTCCTCACTGCCTACACGCCGTATCAGCCCGAGGTCTCGCAGGGTACGCTGCAGTACGTGTTCGAGTATCAGACCATGATCACGGAACTCACCGGCATGGATGTCTCGAATGCCTCAATGTACGATGGTGCGACCGCGACGGCCGAGGCGATGTTCCTCGCGCAGGCGACGCGCAAGAAGAACCGCGTCCTCGTCAGCGCGACCCTCAATCCCTACGTCCGGGATGTCATCGACACCTACGCCCATGCGAAGGGCATCGAGGTCGTGACGCTGCCCGAAGTGGACGGCGCGAGCGATTTCTCCGCGCTCGAGGGCTCACTCGACGACGACACTGCCGCGCTGATCGTGCAGTCGCCGAACGTCTATGGCGTCATCGAGGAGTTAGAGGGCGTCAAGGAGACCCTCAAGCAGAAGAAAGCGCTCCTCGTTGTCAATCAGGACCCCTCGACGCTCGCCTATCTCAAACCGCCCGCGGATCACGGGGCGGACATCGTCGTCGGCGATGCACAGCCCCTCGGCATTCCGCTCTATTTCGGCGGCCCCTACATCGGCTACATGGCCGCGACGAAGAAACTCATGCGGAAGATGCCCGGCCGCATCTGCGGCGCGACCGAGGACACTGACGGCAGACGCGCCTTCGTGCTCACCCTGCAGGCGCGCGAACAGCACATCCGCCGCGACAAGGCCACCTCGAACATCTGTTCGAACCAGAGCCTGATGGCGCTCTTCGTGACCATCTATCTCTCCCTCATGGGCGTGAAAGGGCTCAAGGATGTGCAGAAGACTTCCTACAACCACGCGCACTATCTCTATGAGAACCTCAAGGGCCTCAAGCAGTTCGAGGCGCCGTTTGAGAGGCCGTTCTTCAAGGAGTTCACGCTGAGGACGACCCTCGATGCCGAGAAGATGAACCAGGCGCTCAAGGAGAAGGGATATCTCGGTCCCTTCGCGCACGGGACATATGACGCGTCGAAAGCGGACCTCGTCACGTTCGCCGTCACCGAGAAGCGCACAAAAGAAGAGATGGATGAACTCATCCGCATACTGGGGGCGTTATAGATGGCATATGATAAACTGATCTTCGAACGTTCTAGCGAGGGGCGCGTCGGCTACTCACTGCCGGAAAGCCCCGTCGCCGACTATGACATCGATGCCTCCCTCACCCGCGAGGCGGACCCGGAACTCCCCGAGGTCAGCGAGTTCGATGTCATCCGGCATTACACGAACCTGAGCTTCAAGAACCACGGCATCGAGACCGGGTTCTACCCGCTCGGGTCCTGCACGATGAAATACAACCCCAAGATCAACCAGGAGCTCTCTTCCAACGAAGCGTTCACCGCCGTGCATCCGCTGCAGCCGGCGGAAAGCGTCCAGGGGCTTCTCAAGATCTATTATGAGACGCAGCGCATGCTCTCTGAAGTCAGCGGCATGGACACCTACTCGCTCAATCCCTACGCCGGGGCGCACGGAGAACTCGTCGGCCTGCTCATCATCAAGGCCTATCACGAGTCAAAGGGCGACCATAAGCGGACGAAGATCATCGTCCCCGACTCCGCGCACGGTACGAACCCCGCGAGCGCGAAGGTCGCCGGATTCGATGTCGTCGAGGTCGCCTCGAACTGTGAAGGCGACACCTGCGACGGCACCGTCAACATCGAGAGCCTGAAGGACGTCCTCGATGATGAAGTGGCCGGCATCATGCTCACGAACCCGAACACGCTCGGCATGTTCGAAAAGGATATCCTGAAAGTCGCCGAGCTCGTGCACGAAGCCGGCGGACTGCTTTATTACGACGGGGCGAACCTGAACCCGATCATGGGTGTCGCAAGACCCGGCGACATGGGCTTCGACATCACGCACATCAACCTGCACAAGACATTCTCCACGCCGCACGGAGGCGGCGGCCCCGGCAGCGGCCCCGTCGGCGTGACGAAGGAACTCAAGCCCTTCCTGCCCGCGCCCATCGTGCGCAAGGCCGGGGACTTCTACCTCGTCGATGAGGCGAGTGAGCTCTCCATCGGCCGTATCAGCCAGTTCTTCGGCAACATGAACGTCGTCGTCAAGGCGTATGCCTACATGCTATCGACAGGCAGGGACTACCTGCCCGAGATCGCGAAGCTCTCGACATTGAACGCCAACTACGTGCGTGAGTCCCTCAAGGACACCTATGAGCTGCCTGTCGATGAGATCTGCAAGCACGAGTTCGTCTTCGACGGCCTCAAGAATCCGCCCGAAGGCGTGCGCGCGATCGATGTCGCCAAGCGTTTGCTCGATTTCGGGATGCACCCGCCCACCGTCTATTTCCCCTTGTTGTACAAGGAGTCGATGATGGTCGAGCCGGTCGAGAACGAATCCAAGCAGACGCTCGATGAGTTCATCAAGACCATGCGCACCATCGCTAAGGAAGCGGAAGAGGATTCCGACACCCTCAAGAACGCCCCCTACACAACGCCTGTCCGGCGTCTTGATGAGGCGCAGGCCGCGCGCAAGCCGCGTGTCAAGTTCAAGGATCTGTTATAGAAGCTAAAAAAAAGCCTTTCCGGAAATCATCCGGAAAGGCTTTTTTCTAGTCTTCGCGCCGTTCATAGCGGTAGGTGGTGCGTTCGGTGTTCAATATATCGGGATAGATGATGATCCTGTGCAGTTCAGGGACATCGTCGAACGTCTCCCTGAGCCTATCTGCCGGGCCTTTTCCCTGTCCGAACGCTGCATCCTCGAGGGAATAGATATTGACGGTGTGGTCGCCTTCATCGTTTGTCTGCCCCGGCGGACCACCACCGGGCGGGCTGCCCTGTCCGGGATGCACGCCGCCTTGCCCCGGAGGTCCGCCTCCGGGCGGGCCTCCTCCGGGACCGCCGTTGCCACTTCCACCGTCGCCTGGGGAGGGGTCGCTGCCGTCCCTTGGGAGGTCGCCGTTATAGCTGGCGATGAAGAGCCCCGCGAAAGGCTCGCGTTCATCGTTCTGTTCTATGTACACATCATCCAGCGGCCCTTCGGCGAGGGCGTATATGGCGCCGCCCATGACGAAGGGGTCGGTGGAGGCGTGGATGAAGATCGACTGTCTGCTCAGGAGAAGCACGGACAGGATGGAGGGGAAATTGGGATGGTCGTCGGCGTACGGTGTGTTGGCGTATTCAATGCGGATATTGCCGTCGGCGGTCAGCGTGATGCCTTCATCCTCCTGATGGTGCGCATCCTCATCGAAGGAGAACCCGTGGCCGTCGTCGAACTCGACGATGAGATCGCCGTAGCTGTGGAGATTGGCGAGCATGATGAGGTCACGGTCGTTTTCAAGGTTGACGCCGTCCATGGCGAAGATGTTGCCTTGAGTAATCGTGTCGACGCCCTTGATGTCGAGCGTTCCGAGGACGACGAGAGAGTGTCCGTTCAGTTCGAGCGTCGCATCTTCGTCCATGTCGATAAGGAGGTCGCTCTGGACGAGCAGGTCTTCATCGAGTGAGAAGCCTCCGCCTTCGATGTCCTCATCAAGGATTCCGACAAGCCCCTCTTCAGCGGCGTTTTCCAAGACTTCTGTGTAGTTGTCCTCGTTCAATGTCGTGTCCGTCTCGACATATCCGTTGAAGGTCTCGAAGAAGAAGCTCCGGTAATCGAAGCCGCTGAAGACATCGGCGACGTATTGTCCGGGGTCCTCGATGTCCTCTTCGACGTAGTTGTCGCGCTCGATGATGATGTCGCCTTCATCGACAGCGAGGCAGTTGTTGGCGAGGGAGCAGTTCATGTAGTCCTTGGTGGCGAAGAAGGCCTCCTCGTCGCCGGAGGGGGTGTTGAAGTCTCCGGCCTCCTCGAAGACGTACTCGCCGTCGAGGTTCTTATAGATGGTGTTGTAGCCGGTGTAGAGGGTCGGCGTGTAGAGTTCTAGATTATGATGATAAGCGCCGCCGTTAAGCGCGATCGCGCCGTTGGTGGCGACGGAGAAGCTCAGGGTGTCGTGTTCCTCGTATTCGACGCCGTGGTTGCTGAGATAGAGGTCGCGCACCATGTCGCGGTTCTCATCGCGCGGGTAGCTGAAAGTGTAGCGGCGGATGGAGATGTCGCCGTCGCTATAGACTTCCTCGCCCGTTATGGTGGCGCCCGTTTGTTCTGTGATATCGCTTATGATTGCGTGGTCATGGTCGTCGAGGTCGTAGAATTTCTCCATGTCGAGCTCGCCGTCCTCATCGTGAAGGTATTCATGTATCTCATCCTCGAGAGCGTGCATGGCGCGGGATATGGAGCGCCTGGCCTCGTTCGAGGCGCGCTCGGACTCCACGACACGGTTCGTCGAGGTGGCCGTGCGTTCTGTATAGGCGGCGAGCGACGCGAGGGAGAACGAGAGGATTCCGATCATGACGATGGCGACGCTCAGGACGCTTCCTTTCTGGTTGAGCATGTATATCACTCCTATTCCATCGCTAGAATACGATGGTGGTACGGTATGTCTTCGGCTGGAAGACGGGCTTGTCCTGGAATTCGTAGGTGAGCGAGATCTCGAGCTCTATGAAGGCGCTCGCGCACTTGAGGTCATCCTGGAATTCCGCCTGGCTGACGCAGGTGTAGCGGATGTTCGTCCCTTCGGGGTCGACTTTGACATTGGTGCTGTTGATGCGCGTGCCGGCGGGGTCGAAGAACTGTCGGTTCTCGAAATCGAAATGGTCGGCGTTTCCGTAATGCAGGGACCGATTCTCCCTGTCGTAGTGAAGGACGAAGGAGCGTCCGACGTAGTCGCGGACAAGGACACCCTCTTCATAAGAGACGTCGAACTCATGACTCAGGATGAGGATCTGATGGTCCTCGTCCTCCTCGGCATACTCCTCGATCGAGCGGACGCCGAGGTCGAAGATGCTCGCCTGCAGGTATTCGGAGATGTGGTAGGATTCGTTCAAGAGCCGGTTCTCGTGCTCCATGTAGTTGCGGCTCACGAGCGTGGTCGAGAGGATGCTCATGAGCATCATGAGCACGACGCTGCCGACGGAGATCGATATGAGCACTTCAAAGGCGGTGAGCCCTTTCTCATTCTTCAAGGTCGATCGCCCCCTCGACAATGCCTTCTATCAGGATGGACTGAGAGACAGCGGGGTCGTATTCCATCCAGACGAAGACGTTGAGAAAGCTTCCCGCTTCCTTCTCCTCCGGGATGTCAAGCGCCTCGGCGCCGTCGATGACGCGGTCGGGGAGGTCGTCCCTCTCGCGCAGGGTATCGAGGTCGTCCTCGTCCAAATCATAGGGGAGGAGGAAGACGCGGAAGGCGTCGCCTTCGAACGTGACGTTGCTCCACTCCTGATCGAAGATGTATCCACAGACCTCGCGGCTGCTCATAGTGTTATCCACCTCTTCGCCCGAGGTGCTGAAGCCGTCGCAGTCATCCTCTTCGATTTCTTTGATGGGGTCGTCGCCGAGGAACGTGAGCAGGTCGTTGAAATCAACCTTGTCGAGTGATTCCACCGTGGCGTTTCCGAGGCTCGAAGATGCGCGCCGCGCATGCATGCGCTCATTCACCGCGAAATTGTCTATGAAGCCGCTGAGAAGCGGCAGGAGCACGGCGGTGGCGATGACGATGATTGCGAGGAGTTCGAGCAGTGTGAGACCTTTTTGATTCATGGGCATCACCGCTTTCCTGATATAGGTATTATATCACAAGAGCGCCCTGATTTCTAACAGGCCGTGCTCTGTAACTCCTGCATGCTGGTAAGGAGTGCGCTCTGAAATGCCTTTTGTCAAATACGGCAAGGTATTGTATAATGAAGGAAACTTGTCAAGACAAGGGGGACGCCATGCTTTCAAGACTGAGAAACAGCGACCTGATCTATTATATATATACTGTGCTTGTCATCGCTGCGGGCATCGGCGCGTTGATTTTTTTCTATTTCATGGTCACCGGTTTCAATATCGGTGTCTATGATGAGAACACCCTGATCGGGGGCGTCTATGTCGGCGGCTTGAGCGAGGACGAGGCGGAGTCCAAGGTGCGCACGCATGTCGATGAATGGCTGGAGAACGACGAGGTTGTCTTTGAGGCCACGTATCAGGGCTATAGCTATTCGTTCGACAGGGAGCGGCTCTCCTTCGATGTCGATGCGACGATGGACAATGTGAGCGAAGGCAGCCACACGGACCTTGTCGTCTCTTTTTCCGAAGCGGCGCGCAACGACATAGCCTTTGAGATCTATCAGGAGCCGTTCACCGCCGGTGAGCTTCAGGATGCTTTCGACGTCGACGCCATGCTCGATGAAGTCGAGCGTGACGCCGCCCGCCTCAATGAGTGGTCGCGCCAGGACATGAGCAATTACTTCATCAATCCGGAGGCCCACGTCGAGACGATCAGCGATAAGTCCATCCCCACCGACAGCGGCATCGTAGCGGCCGAGCTCTATGACAAGGCAGAAGAAGTGCTCGAAGACGGGACGTTCGAACTAGCGACCGACGAGCGTTTCAGCGTGCTCGATACGTTCGAAGGCGAGCTCACTTCAAGAGAGCTCGACCTGATCGGCACTCTGCTCATGAAAGCCATACTGCCGACCTGTCTTCAGCCGTTCGAAGTGCATCACAACACCCGCATCGACTTCGAAGAGCACACGGCCGAAGATTTCCCCTATTACGGGCATAATATCCGCGTGAGCCAGCCCAACGACCTCGATTTCGTCTTCGAGAACACTTGCGATACGGCTTATGATTTCGAGTTCTACACCCAGGCCGGGCATCTCGGGGTTGAAATCCGCGGGTTCCCCTACCTGAACGATGTGAGCCTTGATGAGGAAACGCTCGTTCTCGAGCACGAGACGTATACGGTCGATGACCCGGCCGACACCCGCGAGGGCCATGATGGCAGGATTGTCATCATCGACCGCACCATAAGCGATATCCACGGCACCATCCTCGATGAACACACCATTGTCTTCGAATACTACCGTCCGATCGACGCCTACATATATGAGGAATAAGGAAGTGAGACCATGCCGAAAAGCAATCCGAAACGTCTAGGTGATGTCCTCGTCGAAGAGGGCGTCGTCACCGAGGATGATATCAATGAAGTGTTGAGACGTCGCGAGAAGGGCGAGAAGATCGGCGAGGCGCTCATCCGTTTCGGCTACTGCACAGATTCGCAGATCGTCGATGCCTTGAGCGACTCGCTCGGCATCAAGCGGGTCAACCTCGGGATGATCTTCGTCGACGACCATGTCCTCAAGCTGCTCGATGAGGACTTCGTGACCAAGGCGAAGATCATGCCCATCAACATCACCGGCCGACGCCTCGTCATCGCAACCAACGACCCCCTCGACTTCCCCACGCTCGAGAACGTACGCCTCAAGACGGGGATGAACGTCGAGACCGTGCTCGCGACGAAGAACGACATCGAGACGGCCATCGCCCGCTACTACGGCTTCACTAAGACGCTCAAGAGCCTCGGCATCGAAGCCGAGAAGGAGAAGCAGGAGCACGAGAAGTTCTACGAGGAGCTGATCAGCGAACCGGAGGCCGACGCTTCCGAATCGCCGATCATCCAGCTCGTGAACCAGATCCTGCTCACCGCCGTCAAGGCGGAGGCCTCCGACATCCATATAGACCCCACCGACATCGAGTTCAAGATCCGCTACCGCATCGACGGGGTGCTCACGACCGAGAGGATGCTTCCGAAGGTCGTCCTCCCCAAACTCATCTCGAGGATCAAGGTCATGTCCCACATGGACATCACCGATACCAGGAACCCTCAGGACGGGCGTATCAAGACCGTCATCGAGGGGCGACCCGTCGATTTGCGTATTTCGACGCTGCCCACCGTCCGCGGTGAGAAGGCCGTCATGCGTGTCCTCGACCTCACGCGGGATTCGAAGGGCATCGATCGCCTCGGCCTCAACGAGACCGAACAGCAACGCTTTATGAAGCTTATCAAGCGCCCGAACGGCATCGTGCTCGTGAGCGGCCCGACGGGGTCGGGCAAGACCACCTCGCTCTATGCCTGTCTTGACCAGCTCAACGACCCCGAGGACAATATCATCACCGTCGAGGACCCAGTCGAGATCGAGCTCGAGGGTATCAACCAGGTCAATGTCAACCCCGACATCGACTTCACCTTCGCCAACGCGCTCCGATCGATCCTGCGCCAGGACCCCGACATCATGATGATCGGCGAGATCCGCGACGTCGACACGGCGCAGATAAGCGTCAAGGCCGCACTCACGGGACACCTCGTCCTCTCGACGATCCACACTAACAGCGCCGTCAAGACCATCGGCCGCCTTGTCGACATGGGCATCGACCCCTTCCTCGTCGCCTCCTCGCTCTCGGGCATCGTCGCGCAGCGGCTCGTCAGGAAGGTCTGCCCGGTCTGCGCGAAGACCGAGACCCCTTCTGAGAACGAACAGGAGATCTTCGAGAAGAACGGCTTCGAAAATATCAAGAAGGTCAAGCGCGCCGTCGGCTGTTCAAGCTGCAACAACAAGGGCTACAAGGGCCGCACCGCGGTCTTCGAGATTCTCGATGTCAACGAACGCATCGCCCGCATGATCTCCAACAATGAAAAGGAATACGACATCCTCGACGCCGCCCGCGAGGACGGCACGCGTCTCCTTGTCGAGGCCGGCCTCGACAAGGTCAGACAGGGCACGACGACCGTTGAAGAGATTCTGAAACTCGGACTCGACTAGGAGGGGCTTTCATGAAACTCTACGATTATAAATACAAGGCCAAGCGCATGCGTGATGGCAAGATTGTCAAGGGGACGACGGAAGGGCCCTCGAAGGCCATCGTCGATCAGTTCCTGTTTGAGAACGGCCTGCGCGCGCTCGAGATTGAACGCTATACGTCCCTCATCGGACGGCTGAACCGCATCACGCTGAACAAGGTATTCAGCGAGAAGGAGCTCATCTTCTACCTCAAGCAGCTCGCCTCGCTTCTTAGGAGCGGTGTGAAGATCAACGAGGCGAGCGAGATCCTCGCCGCCCAGCAGTCGAACAAGAACATCCGCCGCATCCTCTTCAGCATCTACTATAGCGTCAACAGCGGCCAGTCCCTCTCGGACGCCCTCAAGGAACACCCCCGCGAGTTCCCGAAAATCCTGGTCTCCATGATCGAGGTGGGCGAACATACGGGGGACCTTGATGAAGTGCTCAACGAAGCGGTCGACTATTTCGAGAAACAGTACCGCCTTAAATCCTCGATCCGCTCGACACTCATGTTGCCGGTGATCTATCTCACCGTCGCCATCGGTGTGGCCATCTTCCTCATGGTCGGTGTCATGCCGCAGTTCGAGGGGATGTATGAGACGCTCGGCGGGGACCTTCCCGGCGTGACGATATTCTTCATGAACATCGGGAACTTCATGCGCGATAACGCCCTCTTTCTCATCGGGGGACTGACCCTTCTAATCGCGGGGATCGTCGTCCTCAAGAAGCGTTCCTACCGCGTGCAGTATTTCTTCAGCACCGTGGCCATCAAGATGCCCATCTTCGGCGAGCTCATCAAGCTGAACAACCTCTCGCGGATGGCCTCGACCATCGCGGAGATGCTCAATAAGCATGTGCCGCTCCATGAGACGCTCACGACGACGCATGAAGTGCTCGACAACCGCGTCTATCAGGAGCTCATCCGCACCTCGCGCAAGAACATCATCGGCGGCGAGTACATGTCGCGCGCCTTTGAGAACCACTATGCGAGCGAGGTCGTCTTCTACCGCATGATGAGCGTAGGGGAGCGTAGCGGCGAGCTCGGCAGGATGATGCAGAACCTCGCGGATTTCTATGACGAGGACAGCGACATCAAGGTCGAGCGGCTCAAGAGCGCATTGGAGCCCATCCTCCTCATCTTCATCTACGCGCTCATCATCATCATGATTCTCGCGGTGATGTTGCCGTCGCTCGCGCTATCTGATCAGTTGCAGTAGGACGCCTCAACATGCGCTTGAAGCGTTCACTATAAAGAAAACGGCTTTATTCAGCCGTTCAGATTGGCCGTCAAACGCCTGTCCATATGGTAACCCTTTCATTTAGCGCTAAATCGGACATAAATGTCTTTGACTTGTTAGCGCGCACCGTGCTATACTGTATCTGAAATACCTAAAAAATATAAAAATGGAGGAAGAAAAAATGAAAGCTTTGAGAAATTCAAGAGCGATTACGCTTGTCGAACTATTGATTGTCATCGTGATTCTCGGTATCATCGCGGCGATCGCCGTCCCCGCCGTCGGCAATATTGTCGAGAACGCAGAGAAGGATGCCGTCCTTGCGGATGCGACCCAGATCCGCAGCTCCGCCCAGACTGCCATCGTGGCCGAAAACTGGGCTGTAGGCGACTGGGATTGGGATGAAGATGGTCAGCCCGGTGAAGGCGATGAAGCTGGTGTGTTGACGAACATTGTAGAGTTTGAAAATACTTCAGAAAATGATTTGGCTGACGAAGGTTATATTGACATCGATCATGCTTTTGTTGCATGGATTTACGATGGAGAGTGGATTGTAGCGATTCAGACAGAGGACTGGACATTCGTAGGGAATCCTGTAGAAGATGATGATCGTGATAATGTTTTCGGTGATGCAGAGGAATTGGGGGACGGGGACATTGTAATAGAAGCATTATCTGATGGAAAGTGGCCTTTTGATGAAGCCGGAGGTTTTGAAGACTGGCTTAACGACTCCCAATAATCACAAATCTTAAATAGCTTCTGACAATACTCTCCCGCATTGTTTACATGCGGGAGAGTTTTTTGTGGCATAAACCGCTCTTATTCTTTATAATGGTGACTAGGTGATACTATGGATTTCATGTGGACGATCTACATGTTCATCATCGGGGCGATTCTGACTTCCTTTTTTATTCTCATCGGAATGCGCCTTCCCGAGAAGAAATCAATCATGGGGAGAAGCCATTGTGATGCATGTGAAGCGCAGGTGCCGTGGCATGGTCTCATACCGATTGTTGGGTATTTCCTTGTGCGAGGGCGCTGTCATGCCTGTGGCGCAAGGGTCTCTATCAAGTATCCGATTCTGGAACTCCTGGGGGCGGCCCTATTTTCCCTTGCGTATTTTTATTTGTCGGATAATGTGATAGAATACATGGTAAGCATTGTGTTTATCTCGCTCATGCTCATCGTGACGGTGAGCGACTTGGAACATCATATGGTTCCCGACAAGGTGCTTTTGATCATATTCCCTTTGCTTTTTGTTTTGCGCATGCTGTCCGATTGGATTACGCCGTGGACAAGCATCCTGGGGGCCTTGGGCGGCTTCGTGTTCATGTTCCTCGTCGCCTGGTACGGCAAGAACCGGTTCAAAAAGGAGGCCCTCGGCGGCGGCGATATCAAGCTCTACGTTCTCGTGGGGCTATTCTTGGGAATCGAGCTGGTGTTTTTGTCGCTCTTTTTCGCCGCCATCATCGCATTGCTTACGGCGAAGCTTCTTTTCAGGAATGTGAATCCCATTCCCTTCGTCCCCTTCATCTTCGCCGGGAGCTTGTTAGCTTATGTAGTCGGTCCCTGGCTGCTTGAATGGTACATGGGACTGCTGGGAGTCTAAGGAAGAGGTGTGTATATGCCGAGAAATACGTTGAACATATTCTTCACGGATAATGACGTCTCCTTCATCGAAAAGCCCGAGGGCTATCAGATGAAGAAGATGAAGTATAGCTCGGTCGAGCTTGAACCGGGCATCATCGAGAACGGCGTCATCTACCGTGAGGAGAAGCTCCTGAAGGTGCTCAAGGACACCTTCAAGCTCTTCAAGATACGTGCGAGACGGGTGAACCTCGTCGTGCACGAGGAGCTCTTCACCTTCAGGAAGATCGAAGTGCCCATCATCTATAAGCCCAACGAGATCGGCGACTACATCGAACAACAGATGCAGAAGATGATCATGGTGCCCTTCGAGGATATGAAGATGGACTATGTCATCCACAGCAAGAGCGAGGACCACTACGATGTCATCATGTTCTATGCGCCGAAGAACGAACTCAAGACCTATGTCTCCCTGTTCTACAAGATGAACATGCAGGTGATCCGCACCGACATACCCCCGCTCGCGCTACATCGTCTCTATTATTTCAGAAAGCACGAGGAGCCGGATCTGGAATTCGACAACGACATCATGTTTCTGCCGATCTTCAACGATACTTATTCGCTCTATATCTTCGATGAAGAGATTCCGCTCTTCTCGCTTGTGCAGAGCGTTCAGGCCAAGAATCTAGAGGACGACCGCTATCTTGATGTCATCGACGCCGATATCGCCAAAATCGCCAACTACTATAAATACAACATCCACGGCGGCGAGAAGGAGCTCTCCAAGATTGTCATCTTCAACCTCTCGAGCCGCTTCAAGGATGAGGACCTGCACGAATATTTCATAGAGGAGTCGGGGTCCTCGAACATCGAGCTCTTCGATATGAAACGCGTCAGTAAGATCGTCGATACGCTTATCGACAGGGACTGCTATATTCCGCTCGCCGCCTCGCTCATCCAGTCCAGGGGGTGGTTCTGATGCCGAACAGACACTATCAGGGCAAGGAGAGGGATACACAGGAATTCATCTATGTGGACCTCCTGCCGGATATGAAGCGCCCCCGGCAGTTCAATGTGAACATCATCCTCATCGTCTTGATCGCCGTCGGGTTGAGCTGGCTCATCATCTACATGCCCCTCAACACCCGGCAGGATGAACTCGACGAAGTCCTGGAGGCACAGAACGACCTTCAGAGCCAGTACGAGCTCACGGAACAGATCATCGCCTCCTACAGGCTCGATGCCGACAGGATCGACTTCATGCGCGACATCGAGGCGATCGATGAGCTGCAGAGTCATTATTACGACCATAAGCAGATCCTCGACGATACGATACGGACCGTGCATTCCGACGGCCGCATCCTCCGTTTCAGCTATAATAGTTTCCAGGAAACCTACACACTCCAGGTGAGCTATGTCCGCGAAGAAGAGTTCGAGGTGCTTGAGGAATATCTCTACGACCTCGATTTCGTTGAATCGGCATCCTACGACAGCGTGAGGGTCCCGGAAGGTCCGGCGAACGTCCAGGCCAGAGTCATCGTGGAGGTGGACCCCGATGCTGAGTAAACGGTTGAGCGATTTCATCTTCCTGGGCATCATCGTGCTCGTCATCATCGCCGTCGTCGTCGCCCGTTTCTTCCTCCTCGGCGTCTTCGACGACCGGATAGAAGAGGCGAAGGAGACCAACGAGGACCTGGAGATCGAGCTTCTCGAGAACCAGCAGCTCATCAGCGACTACCGTGATGACGTGCTTCCGAGCGAAGCGGAGCTTCATCGCGCCATGCCCTCCTCCTATTCCTATACGCGCCTCCGAAATAAGGTCCAGGGACACCTCGAACTAGAAGGCATCACCGCTGAAGCGCACCGCGACCGGAGCGTCGAGATCAACGAGAACGCCGCCATCCCGCCCGAGGCCGCGCTGAGTGAATACGCCGGTCCCTACGACGCCGTCGGCATCCGCATCCGTTTCAATACGGACGATGTGAGCGAAGCGGCGGATGTGGTCGACAGGCTGTATGCGCAGGATCAGCTGTTCGTGCTTCACAGCGTGGAATACGAGACCGGGGGCACGTCGCGCCTCGACCTCCGCTTCATCACTTTCTATCATCTGCAAGAATAAAGCCGCTCGCTCGAGCGGCTTTTCTATAGGTTCTCGATGGCTTCGACGAGGGTGTCGTAGAGTTCATCCTGCGGGACGCGCCTCACGACCTCCCCCTTCTTGAAAAGGAGCCCGCTCTCCTTCCCGCCGGCGATGCCGACATCGGCCTCCTTCGCTTCATCCGGGCCGTTCACCGCGCAGCCCATGATGGCGACGGTGATAGGACGGGGATTTTCTTCCAGATAGGCCTCGATTCGCCTCACGAGCGGGTCCATGTCATAGGCGAGGCGACCGCAGGTCGGACAGGCGATGAGCTTCGGACCCTTGATGAGACCGAAGCTACTGAGGAGCTTCCTGCCAATTCTGAGCTCGTCCTCCCGGCGTTCCGTGAGGGATACGCGTATCGTGTCGCCGATGCCGTGAAACAGCATGACGCCGAGCCCGGCGCTGCTCTGCACGGTACCCTGTTCATAGGTGCCGGCCTCGGTGATGCCGATATGGAGGGGATAGGGCATTGTCTTCGCCGCAAGCAGGTTCGCTTCAACCGCGAGCGTGACATCGCTCGCCTTGAGGCTCACGACGATCTTCTCGTGCCCGTAGGATTCAAGCATCTCCGCCTGGCGCCTCGCGCTTCCGACCATCGCTTCCTTCGTACGGCCGTAGCGTTTCACAAGATCCTTCTCGAGGCTCCCCGAGTTCACGCCGATCCGGATGGGGACATTTCGTGCCTTCGCCGCTTCGGCGAGGGCACGCACATGTTCGGCCTTGTTCAGATTGCCCGGGTTGATCCTAATCTTGTCGACGCCGCTTTCGATCGCGGTGAGGGCGAGGCGGTGGTCGAAATGGATGTCGGCGACGAGGGGCGTGTCCGTCTCTTCCTTGAGGGTCCTGATCGCTCGGGCGTCGGCCGCATCATTCACGGCGACGCGGACGAGTTCCGCGCCCGCCTCACTATAGCGTCTGATCTCTTCGATGCATGTCTCGCTTTTCGGCGGAGCCTTGGTCATGGTCTGCAGGACGACGCGGTCCTGTCCGCCGATTGCGACATTCCCGACGTGTACTGTCCGCGTGTCTTTTCGTCTATACATAGCTATCACCGAATCCATTATAATAGAGAATACGGAGTTTTGCACGTTTTAAACTTGATTTTCCCCGCTTTTGATGCTACGATAGGGTCGATAATTACAAGGAGGCATGGACATGCGCGTACAATTCACCCTTCGTTGCGAAAATTGCAGATCCGAGAACTACATCTACACCAAGAACAAGCAGAGCCATCCGAAACGCATGGAAGTCAAGAAGTTCTGCAAGAAATGCAACGAGCACACGATGCATAAAGAGAAAAAATAAAAACTTCTTGCAAAAGAAGTTTTTTTGGAGGTTGCCATGAAAACCATTATCGGTCTCGACATCGGAGGCTCCTCGATCAAGGTCGGCCGTTTCGATTCAGAAGGGACCCTCATCGAGCGCTCGTCCCTGAGGACGCGGCTGGATGATGACGGCGCCCATATCCTGAAGGATGCCGCCCGGGCGGTGAAGGACGATGATATCGCGGGCGTGGGCATCGGTGTCCCGGGGCCTGTCAAGGATGGCTTCATAAGCGGGGCTGTCAACCTGGGCTGGGGCACTTTCAATGTGCGCGAGACGTTCCTCGACCATCTCGGGCGCGATGTGCCCGTCTATGTGGAGAACGACGCCTCCATCGCCGGCTACGGCGAATACACCATGCGCGGCCGCCCGGAAGAGACCTTCGTGTTCCTGACGCTCGGCACCGGCATCGGCGGGGCGATCATCGAGCACGGCCGCCTCATCCGCGGCGCGCACGGGGCCGCAGGCGAGTTCGGCCATATGAAGATCGCCAAAGACGGGCCGCTCTGCGGCTGCGGCAAGCGGGGCTGTCTCGAGACCTTCGCCGGCAGCCGTGCGATGCATAACCGCGTAAAGGCCTTGAAGGATGACTACCCGGGCAGTGCGCTGCTCGATGGCAGGCTCAACGCCGCGAAGATCCTAAGACATGCGCCGCGCGATGCGCTCGCCGAACGCGTCGTCGAGGAGGCCGCCGACGCTATGGGGCGGAGTCTTTCTTTGATCATCGGTACGCTCGACCCCGACCGCATCGTCTTCGGTGGCGGGCTCGCCGAGATTGAAAGCGACTACCTCGAGAGGATCCGTGCGCATTACGAACGCTATAGATTCCTCAATGTCACGCCCGTCTTTGAAACGGCGAAACTGGGGAATGATGCCGGTATATACGGCGCGATGGGGCTTTTACGCAATGATTGAGATCATAAAGAGCGGATTCGAGGAGAACACGTATGTCCTCGTCGATGACGGCGAGGCCGTCATCGTCGACCCCGGGTCGAACGCGGAGGAGGCGCTGGATTTCATTGAGAAAAAAGGCGCTACCCTGAAGGCTTACTGGTTGACGCACGGCCATTTCGACCACATCAGCGGTCTCGGCGCCTGCCTCAAACGCATTGATGCGCCCGTCTATATCCACGAGGCCGAACGCCATAAGCTCTTTGACGGCTCGGCCAACCTTTCAGTCTATATGGGCGACGACTATGCGCTCAGTGATGCCGCCAAGGTGAGAAGCATCGTCCATGACGACGCCTTGACGCTCGGCGACGCCACCTGGTGCGTCGTGCACACCCCCGGCCACGCCGAGGGGGCGGTCTGTCTTCATCAGGACGGCGTGCTGTTGAGCGGCGACACGCTCTTCAAGGGCGGCGTCGGCAGGACGGACCTTCCGGGCGGCGACCCCGGAGCGCTTGAATCCTCGCTGCATTATCTGATAGAGACATTCAGGGGCGATACCTCAGTCTATCCCGGGCACGGCCCGCCGACGACGATCGCTGAAGAAAAGCGCCATAACCCCTTTCTATGAAGGCTACGGGAAGTAGCCTTTTTTCACGGGGGATTTTTAGCACTCACCACTTGACAGTGCTACGACCTTCGTTTATAATACCATTAGCATTCGGAAAGGTCGAGTGCTAAAAGAGGTGAAACCATGTTGACGGAGCGCCAGAAACAAGTGTTGAAACTGATTGTCGAAGAGTTTGTGCGCACCGCGGAACCGGTAGGGTCGCGGGCGCTTTCAAAGCGTCTGAATTTTTCATCGGCGACCATCCGCAACGACATGGCCGACCTCGAGGAGGGCGGTTATCTCGAGAAGACGCATTCCTCGAGCGGACGCGTCCCCAGCGAACAGGGCTATCACTATTATGTCGAGATCCTCATGCATGAAGGGGTCGACACGTCGCTGGACCTCACGCTGATCGACGACCTCTTCGAGAAGGACATGACCCGCGATGAAACCATCGAGCGGGCGATTGACCTGCTTTCGCAGCTGACGAACTACACCTCCGTAGCGCTCGGTCCGACGGCGCACAACTCCCGCGTGAAGAAGATCGAGATGATCCCCCTCTACGGGGAGCTGAGCGTGCTCGTCATCGTGACGAACCTCGGACATGTCGAGAGCAAGAACATCACCCTTCCCAAGGGCACGGACACTGAAGAGCTCAAGCACATCATGCAGATCCTCAACGACATCCTCTACGGCGTGCCCATCTCGCAGGTGTCTCAGAAATTGCGCTACGATGTGGACCATCAGAAGATCAAGGAGCTGCTCGCCTACAACAAGCAGATCATCGACGCCTTTTTAGACGCCTTCAGCCGCTTCACCAGAAGCAAGTTCTATCTCTCCGGCCAGTCGAACATGCTCTATCAGCCGGAGTTCAAGGACCTCGATCGGGTCAGGGAGCTGATGAATTTCTTCGAACGCAACGACATCCTGCGTCTCATCGAGCACAGCTCCTCGAACGGCGTCACCGTGCGCATCGGACGGGAGAATCAGATCAACGCCATGAAGGACTGTTCGGTCGTGACCGTGCCCTACGAGCTCGACGAGGGACAGAAAGGCACCATCGCGGTCGTCGGTCCGACGCGGATGGAGTACCGGAAGGTCATCCCGCTCCTGCAATATCTCGCCCAACACCTTTCAAAGCTATAGAGGAGGCATGCCATGACAGAGAAGAAGCGAAAATCCACTGAGGAGGAATCCGCAAAACAAGAGACAGGAGAAAAAACGGAGGAGCCTCAGGAGGAGACGAAAAAAGACAAGAAGGAAAAGAAGAAAGAAAAGAAGGAAGAGAAGAAACAGCGCAAGGAGGACGAGAAGATCGAGGAACTCAAGGAGGAGAACGCACAGCTCAAGGAACAGATCCTCCGCAACCAGGCGGAGCTCGAGAACTTCAAGAAGCGCATGCGCGAGGAACGCATCAAGGACCGCAAGTTCGCCAACGCCGAGTTGGTGAAGGGGCTGCTCCCCATCCTTGATAATTTCGATCTCGCGCTCGAGCGGGAGAGGCAGAACGAATCATTGCAGGCATCCCTCAAAGGCTTCGAGATGATAAAGCGCGATCTGTTCAAGACATTAAAGGACGCTGGTCTTGAGGAGGTCGAGGCTCTCGGGGAGCCTTTCGACCCGACCTATCACCAGGCAGTCAGCACGGAGGCGCGCACTGACTGTGAAGAGAACACCGTCCTAGAAGAGATGCAGAAAGGCTATCTCTTCAAGGACCGCTTGCTGAGACCGGCCATGGTCAAAGTGAGCGTCGTCCCCGAAGAAGATTCCGAAAATGAAGAAAATACCGCCAGTGAAGAAAAAGGAGAGTGTTGATCAATGGCTAAGAAAATGATCGGTATCGACCTAGGCACCACCAATTCATGCGTCGCTGTCATGGAGGGCGGGGATCCCAAGATCATCCCCAACCCTGAAGGCGGACGCACAACCCCGAGCGTCGTCGCATTCAAAGATGAAGAGATCCAGGTCGGCGACGTCGCCAAGCGACAAGTCATCACCAACAAGGACACAGTGACGTCCATCAAGCGCAAGATGGGCAGCAAGGAAAAGACCAGGATCGAGAGTAAGGACAAGTCATATACGCCGCAGGAGATCTCGGCGATGATCCTTCAGCACCTCAAGAAGTCGGCTGAAGAGTATCTCGGCGAAGAGGTCGAGGAGGCCGTCATCACTACGCCGGCTTACTTCTCCGACGCGCAGCGTCAGGCAACCAAGGACGCCGGCAAGATCGCCGGACTCGAGGTCAAGCGCATCATCAACGAACCGACCGCCGCGTCCCTCGCCTACGGACTCGACAAGGAGGAAGGCGACCAGACCATCCTCGTCTACGACCTCGGCGGCGGCACCTTCGACGTCTCCATCCTCGAACTCTCGGAAGGCACCTTCGAAGTCATCGCCACCGCCGGCAACAACAAGCTCGGCGGCGACGACCTCGACGAGCGCATCATCAAGCACCTCGTCAGCGAGTTCAAGCGCGAGCACGGCGTCGACCTCAAAAAGGACAAGATGGCGCTCCAGCGCGTCAAGGACGCTGCGGAGAAAGCGAAGCGCGAGCTCTCGAACGTCACATCGACCTCGATCTCGCTGCCCTACATCACCGTCGGCAACGACGGCCCGCTCCATATGGACACCACATTGACCCGCGCAAAATTCAACGAGCTCACCGACGACCTTATCGAGAAGACGCGCGAACCCATCAAGCGCGCCCTCAAGGACGCGGATCTCTCCGCGAAGGATTTGCATAAGGTCCTCCTCGTGGGCGGTTCGACCCGCATCCCCGCCGTGCAGGAGATGATCAAGAAAGAACTCGGCAAGGAGCCCTCCAAGGGCATCAATCCCGACGAAGTCGTCGCGCTCGGCGCCGCAATCCAGGCAGGCGTCCTGCAAGGCGATGTCAAGGACGTGCTCCTGCTCGATGTCACGCCCCTCTCTCTCGGCATCGAGACGCTCGGCGGCGTCTTCACCAAGCTCATCGAGCGCAACACCACCATCCCCACCAGCAAGTCGCAGATCTTCTCCACGGCGGAAGACAATCAATCCGCCGTCGACATCCACGTCCTGCAGGGTGAAAGGCCGATGGCCAATCAGAACAAGTCCCTCGGCAAGTTCCAGCTCACCGACATCCCGCCCGCGCCGAGAGGCGTCCCCCAGATCGAAGTGACCTTCGATATCGACGCCGACGGCATCGTGCACGTCACCGCCGAGGACAAGGGCACCGGCAAGAAGCAGAACATCACCATCAAGAACCAGGAAGGCCTCACCGAAGAAGAGATCGACCGCATGGTCAAGGAGGCCGAGGAGAACGCCGAGAAGGACAAGGAGCTCAAGGAACAGGCCGAGCTCAAGAATGAAGCCGACCAGCTCGTCTTCCAGACACGGAAGGCCATCAAGGACCTCGGCGACGACATCGACGAGAACGAGAAGCAGGACGCCGAGGAGAAGGCCGATGCGCTGAAGAAAGCGATAGAGAACGACGATATCGACGATATCAAGGCGAAGAAGGAAGACCTCGAATCCGTCGCTCAGCAGCTCGCCTCGAAAGCCTACGAGAAAGCGCAGCAACAACAGCAGCAACAGGACCAAGGCGACGAGGAAGCAAGCGAATCGGATTCCGACGATGACGACGTTGTCGACGCGGACTACGAAGAAGTGGACTAGACACGATGCGGGCCGTGCGCCCGCATCGCCTGAAATCGAGGTGAAAGCATGAGCAAACGAGATTACTACGAAGTCCTGGGTGTCGACAAGAATGCGTCGAAGGACGACATAAAACGCGCCTATCGCAAACTGGCTCGAAAATATCACCCCGATGTCAGTGAAGAAGAGAACGCAGAAGAGAAGTTCAAGGAGATCCGTGAAGCCTACGATGTCCTGAGCGACCCGCAGAAGCGCGAACAATACGACCGCTTCGGCCACTCCGCCAGCCAGCAGGGCCAACAGGGCGCTGGCTTCGGCGATTTCACCGGCGGTTTCGGGAATTTCGATTTCGAGGATATATTTTCACAGTTCTTCGGTGGCGGCGCCCGCGGCGCGCAGCGGCAGAGAGCCCGCAAGGGCCAGGATATCCAGAAGCGCATGCGCGTGAGCTTCAAGGACGCGGTCCACGGCGCGAAGAAGAAGATCCGCACCAGAGTGTTCGAGGACTGCGAGTCCTGCGGCGGCAGTGGTGCGGAGAGCCAGGATGACATCGATACCTGTCCGAAATGCAACGGCAGGGGCAGCGTGACCGTCGAACAACAGACCATCTTCGGCCGCACGCGGACCGAGACCGTATGCCCTGACTGTCAGGGCACCGGCCAGAAGATCAAGAACGCCTGCAAGACGTGCAAGGGCGAAGGCACCGTCGCCAAGGACAAGACAGTCAATGTCAACGTCCCGGCCGGTGTGGATACGAACCATCAGCTCCGCATGCCCGGCTTCGGCCATAAGGGCGTCAACGGCGGCCCGCCGGGAGACCTCTACATTGTCTTCGAGGTCGAAGAGGACGATGTCTTCAAGCGTCAGGGCGACGACCTCTACATCGACATCCCCATCACCTTCACGCAGGCCGCGCTGGGCGATGAGATCACCGTCCCCACGCCTTATGGCAACGTGAAGCTCAAGATCCCCTCCGGCACCCAGTCGCACAAGAAGTTCCGCATCCGCGGCAAGGGCATGCCGAACCTGAGAAGCAAGCGGAACGGCGATCTGCACGCCATCGCCAAGGTCGTCACCCCGACCAAGCTGAACAAGAAACAAAAAGAGCTGCTCGAGAAACTCTCCAAGACCGACCTCATGCAGAGCAGTTCGCTCTGGGACAAGATCAAGTCCAAGTTCACCCAATAAAAAAATGGCCGCGATATCGAATGATGATATCGCGGCCTTTGTCTTTATTCTTCCTTGTCGAGAAGATATGCGTGGATCTTGCGGGAGATGGCGTCCGGCTTGTCGAAGAGCACGGCGTGGCCGGCCTCTTCATAGCGGACGAGCTCGACGTCGCCGGGCAGCCAGGATTTGTTGTTTTCGGCGGTCGATACGGGCACGACGCCATCGTCCTCTCCGTGGATGATGAGGACAGGCTTGTCGAGCTTCTCGATCTCACCGGTGCCTTCCACGACGCCGTTATGTTCATCCGTGATGTTGAAGGTGCCGATCGCATAGTTGACATCGGCCAGGTTGCGTTGGTTCAAAAAAGCGTCGACGTACTTGGTCATGCGGGCCTCGTTCGGCTGTCTATGCGTATAGAGGCCTTTTTCGAGAATCTTGGCGATCAAGCGTCTGGCTTCTCGTTTCCTGAGCCGCTCGACACCCTTGACGCTCTTCTCGATCTCTTCCTTCGTTTCGAGGTATCTGCCCTTGATGAGACCGAAGAGGTATTGTTTGCGGGAGGGGAATCCCTGCGCGCTGCCCGAGCCGAGAAGGACGAGGCGGTGGACCTTGTCGGGATAGTCGAGCGCGAAACGCATCGCGACATTGCCCCCGAGGGACCAGCCTGCGACCGATGCCTTATCGAGCTTGATCGCATCCGTGAAGGCGGCCAGGTCGTCGACGAAATCCTTGAGGCTTTCGACGGGGTTCTCGTATGTGGATTCACCGAAGCCTCTCAGATCGACGGCGTAGACCGTGAAATCATCGCTCAGATAGTTCATCAGCACATCCATGTTCTCGGAACTCGTCATGTTGCCGTGGATGAGGATGAGAGGGTGGTCGCCGCCGCGCTTGATGCGGAAATACATCTTTTCTCCGTTCGGTAGCTTGGCTTTCTTTTCTTCGTAGAATTTCATTGCGTCACACTCCTCATGGTCGTTTTCGTATCTAATATCATTCTATCAGACCTGAAGGGCATATTCAAATATTAACGCGCCGGGAAAGGCTTGCGCCGATGCTCGGCATGATTTACAATAAGAATGATTGCAAAGGAGGAGTGCGACATGGAAAAAGAGACAGCCTACACAGCGGACCAGAAGAAGATGGAGGAGAGGCTCTACAGCCGCAACTTCACCAAGGGCGGTTTCGACCTCAATCCCTTCGTCTCGTTCACAGCGGGAATTCTGGTGCTTATACTCATCATCTACGCCCTGATCGCGAACGCCGGCCTCTTCGGCCTTCAGCCGGCGGATGAGACCTTCCACAGCGTCCGGAGCTGGGTGACGTCGAACGCCGACTGGGTTTTCATCTTCGCGACGAACTTCTTCATCGTGCTGGCGATATTCCTCGCCTTCTCGAGACTCGGGCGCGTCCGTCTCGGCGGCATGCAGGCGAAGCCGAGATTCTCCAATTTCGCCTGGTACTCCATGCTCATGAGCGCCGGCATGGGAATCGGTCTCATGTTCTGGGCCGTCGGGGAGCCCCTGACGCATATGAACGAACCCGGGCCGATCTTTCAGGATGCGGACGGGCCTGTCTCGGCGATGGCCTCGACATTTTTGCACTGGGGCCTTCACGCCTGGGCGATCTATGCGATCATGGCGCTCGCGCTCGCCTTCTTCGCTTACAACAAGAAACTGCCCCTCTCACTCCGTTCCATCTTCTATCCCATCTTCAAGGAACGGGTCTACGGCAGGCTCGGGGATTTCATCGACCTTTTCGCCGTGCTCGCGACGCTCTTCGGCCTCGCGACCTCGCTCGGCCTCGGGGTCCAGCAGATCAACAGCGGCCTCGGCCAGCTGACAGGTATCGAGGTCTCGCCCGTGATGCAGGTCGTCATCATCGCAGTGATCACCGCGATCGCGGCGGTCTCCATCATCTCCGGCATCGACAAGGGTGTGAAGAACCTCTCGAAGATCAACATGAAGCTCGCGCTTCTCTTCATGCTCGCCCTTTTCCTCCTCGGCCCGACGCTCTATATCGTCAGGCTCTTCGCGAGCTCCTTCGGAATGTATCTGAGCGATCTGCCTCAGGCGGCGTTCTTTTTGACCCTTACTGAAGGCGGCGCCCGCGAATGGCAGGGCTCATGGACGATCTTCTATCTTGCCTGGTGGATCTCCTGGAGCCCCTTCGTCGGCATGTTCATCGCCAGGGTATCCTGGGGAAGGACCATCCGTGAATTCATCATCGCCGCGCTTTTAGTGCCCTCCCTGCTTTCCTTCATCTGGCTCAGTGTCTTCGGCGGGGCGGCGTTCGATGTCGATGCGGCGACTGGCGGGAGGCTGTTCGCCCTCGTCGGCGACAATCTCCCCGGCGCGCTGTTCGAGCTTCTGAACCTGATCGACATCCAATTCCTGCAGGGGCTTGTATCGGTGCTCTTGATCATCCTTGCGACGGCGATCGTCATCTTCTTCTTCATCACCTCCAGTGATTCCGGCTCCATCGTCGTCAACGCCATCGCCAGCGGCGGCAAGACAAAGACGAGATCCCGCCAGCGTGTGGCGATCGCGGTGGTCGAAGGCGTCATCGCCGCGCTGCTCATCCTCATCGGCGGCGAACGTGCGCTACAGACGCTTCAGGACGCCGTGATCGTGACGGGACTTCCTTTCGCCATCATCCTGGTGATGATGAGCGTCCTTTTGCTGCGTGCGTTGCAGACGACGTACAAGCGCCAGGAGCATCTTAGGGAGAAGCGCCGCATCAGAAGCATCATCGAGATGGAGCACGACCTCATCCCCGAGGGAGACCCCGGTTCGGAAGGGTGATCGCATGCAGCGCTATTTTCTAAACCGTCCACTAGGGACGCGTATTCATATAGAGGAAGCGGATGTCATCCATCACATCAAGGACGTCATGCGCATGCAGAAGGGCGAGGAGATTGTTCTCTGCGACAGCGAGGAGACGTGCTATGCCGCGAGGATTGACGCGATCGGCGCCTCCCGCGTCGTCTGCGAACGCCTCTACCGCGTCAAGACGGCGAAACACCCCCTCGATATCACGCTGGGCATGGCGCTCGTGCGCAGGGTGCCTTTCGAATGGACGCTTGAGAAGGCTGTCGAGCTCGGCGCTCGGGCCTTCATCCCCGTTGAATGTGCGAGGAATGTCGTCCGCCTCGATAAGAAGGCAGAGAAGAAGCACGAGCGCTTCAATCGCATCGCGAAGGAGGCCGCCGAGCAGTGCCATCGGGACGATGTCATGACCGTCCATCGCGCAAGGGCGCTCGATGAGATTGATGCGGAGGCGTACGACCATGTCCTCTTCGCCTATGAGGAAGAGTCGGAGGCGACTCTGAAACATATTCTAAGCCCCATTGAAAAGCGCGCCCGCATCCTCGTCCTCATCGGCCCGGAAGGCGGATTCACTGAAGAGGAAGCCGCCATGCTCGTTTCCAAAGGGGCGCAACCTTTCTCCTTAGGGCCGCGCATTCTCAGAAGCGAGACCGCCGCGGTCTATTCTTTAAGCGCTATGAGCTATGAAAGCGAGTTGAATCATTCATGAAGGTCGCCTTCAGAACACTAGGCTGCAAAGTCAATCTCTATGAGAGCGAGGCACTCAAGAACGCCTTTCATGCGCGGGGTTTCGAGACCGTCTCGGGTGAGGGCGCGGATGTCGTCATCGTCAACACCTGCACGGTGACCCATTCCAGCGCGGCGAAGAGCCGCAAGGAGATCCGCCGGGCGACGCGGAGGAACCCGGACGCCGTCGTCGCGGTCCTCGGATGTTATTCACAGCTTTCAAAGGAACGTGTCGAAGCGATCGAGGGTGTCGATATCATCATGGGCACCGCCGACCGCGGTCGGCTCATCGACTATGTCGAGCAGGCGCTCAAGAACAAAACGACAACCGTCGATGTCAAGGATTTCTCCCATCTCGGCGGTTTTGACGACCTCTATCTCGAGGCGTATTCCGACAAGACCCGTGCGTTCTTGAAGATTCAGGACGGCTGCGATCAGTACTGCAGCTACTGCATCATCCCCCGTGCGAGAGGTCCCGTCCGCTCGCGGGCGACCCGCGACGTCCTCGCTGAAGCAAAGCGCCTCGTTGCGAACGGTTTCAAGGAGATCGTGCTCACAGGCATCCACACCGGAAGCTATGGCAAGGACCTGCCCGACACGACATTCCACGGGCTGCTCGATGCACTTAGAAACATCGACGGCCTCCAGCGGCTGCGCATCTCCTCGATCGAGATGCATCAGATCGACGAGGCGCTGCTTGCCTTGCTTGCGGGGGATGATACGTTCGCCCCGCACCTTCATATCCCGCTTCAGCACGGGAGCGACAGGATCCTCAGGCGCATGCGGAGGCGCTACAGTGCTTCAGAATATGAAGCGATGATTGAGAAGGTCCGGCACTATCTCCCTGACGCGGCCATCACGACGGATGTGATGTGCGGCTATCCCGGTGAAGAGGAGGCGGACTTTCAAAAGACGCTCGAACTCGCCGAGCGCGTCGGATTCTCCGAGATGCATGTATTCCCCTATTCAGCGAGGGAGGGGACGAAAGCGTATGATGAGAACCTGGAATCGCCGATCGCGCCGGAGGTGAAGAAAGCCCGCGTTAAGACGCTCCTTGCGCTTAACGAAAGCCTTGCCGGAGCGTATAGGGAGTTCCTCCGCCATAGGCGGAAGCCGCTCGAAGTGCTCATCGAGCACTGTGAAGCGGGGATGTGCCGGGGCCATACGGGGGAATATCTCTATGTCGAAGTCGAACATGACACCCGCGAGAACACTATGATGCGTGTCACGCTAGAAGACGCCGCCTACCCCGTCTCGCGGGCCTTTGCACTTGAAACCGGCCCGAAACGCGGGTGAGACGTGATAGCAGCCGTGCTGTTCACCCGGAAAAACAATAAAAACACCGTCGTCAGCCATAAAATCCTTTACATCGCGCGCATTTTTTGGTAAGATTACTATAGATTTTTAAGGAATTCACCGTTGAGCGGAAGGGAGGGAAACCTCACATGGCCAAAACAAAAACTGTTGTGCGCAACAACGAGTCTCTTGATAGCGCGCTGAAACGTTTCAAGAAGAATGTTTCACGTTCGGGGACCCTTGCGGAAGCGAAACGTCGCGAATATTACGACAAACCCAGCGAGATCAAGAAGAAACAGAAGAAAGAGCGGAACAAGAAATAGGACATGAATATAAGCGGTGAAGACACTTTCGCCGCTTATTTTTTCACTCCGCACACAGCCCTTTGTATGCTATAATATAAGAAGGGCTTATTTTTTGAAAAAAGGAGTCGGATTGCTTGGAGCTTATAAAACTCGATATCACGTTCAAGAACATCCATACATTCAGCGCCATCATCGGTGTGAACGACCGTCACCTGGATGTGCTGAACCGCCTGTTCGACACCACGATCTACACCAAGGGCGAGACGATCAAGATTCCTGCAGAGGACGAAGCCATCAAGGAGCGGCTCGAGGACACGTTCTTCGTGCTCATCCGTCTCGTCGACGGCGGCATCTCCATCTCCGAGCGCGATGTCATCTACGTCGCCAAGCTCGTCGAGGAGATGGACAAGGAGCGGATCGTCGAGCATTATGTCGAGCAGGTCGAGATCACGAAGACGACGACCGGCAAGCCGATTTATGCGAAGACCATCAATCAAAAGACGTATCTTGAAGCCATAGAGCAAAACGACCTCGTCTTTTCAACCGGTCCGGCCGGAACCGGCAAGACGTATGTGGCGATCATGCATGCGGTCGCGAAGCTGAAGAACGGCGACATCGACAAGATCATCCTCACCCGTCCGGCGGTGGAGGCCGGGGAGAGCCTGGGCTTTCTGCCCGGCGACCTCAAGGAGAAGATCGACCCTTATCTCAGGCCTCTATACGATGCGCTCAATGAAGCGCTCGGCGTCAAGCAGACCGACGAGCTCATCGAGAACGGCGTCATCGAGATCGCACCGCTCGCCTATATGCGGGGGCGCACACTCGAGAGCGCCTATGTCGTCCTCGATGAAGCCCAGAACACCACGAAGGGCCAGATGAAGCTCTTTCTTAGCCGTCTAGGGTTCCATTCCAAGATGGTCGTCACCGGCGACCTCACCCAGACGGACCTTCCGAAGCATGCGGAAAGCGGTCTGACGCACGCCATCAGACTTTTAGAAGACGTCCGCGGCATCGCGGTCATCCGGTTCGAACGCATCGATGTCATCCGTCATCCACTCATCCAGAGGATATTGGAGCGATATGAAGATGAAGATTAATGTGATCAATCAGTGCAACGAGGAGAACCACGGCCCCTTCATCCAGAAGATCCTGAAGAAAGCCTACAAGATGATGGGCGTCAAGAAGAAGCTCGCGCTCAATGTCATCCTTGTGACCAACGACTATATGCGCGAGCTCAACAAGACCTACCGCGGGCGGGATGCCGTCACGGACGTACTGACCTTCCCGAGCGAGCTCAAGGACGAGCTCGGCGATGTCTTCATCGCCCTGCATGTAGCGTATGAACAATCGAGAGGCTACGGCCACACCTTCAAGCGCGAACTGGGATTCCTCGTTGTGCACGGCTTTTTGCACGCTCTAGGATATGACCATGATTCGGAGGAGAAGGAACACGTCATGTTCAATCTTCAGGAGAAGATTCTCAATAAGATGAAACTCTACAGATGAGGTGAAATAATGGACCAGAAACTCAGCAAGGCGGCGCAAGACGCGCTGAAAAACGCCTATGTCCCCTATTCGGACTTCCCCGTCGCCGCGGCCCTGCGCCTCGCGGACGGCAGGATCATAACGGGCGTCAACGTGGAGAACGCCTCCTACGGCTTGTCGAACTGCGCCGAGCGGACGGCGCTCTTTTCCGCCTACGCCGAAGGCTACCGGAAAAGCGATATCGTCGAAGTCGTCGTGACGACGAAGAACGAATCGCTCGTCTCGCCCTGCGGCGCCTGCCGGCAGGTCATGAATGAGCTCGTCCCCGCCGATGCGTTAGTGCACATGGTCGATGCGACGGGCGATGTCAAGACACTTGCCAACCATGAACTTCTTCCCTACGCGTTCAGCGAGGAGGAGCTCCCGGAGTGAAATCCGGATTCATTGCGCTGATCGGCCACCCCAATGTCGGCAAGAGCACGTTCTTGAATCAGGTGCTCGGCGAGAAAGTGACCATCACCTCGACGAAACCGCAGACCACGCGCAACACCATCCGCGGGATCTACACCGACGATGAGGCGCAGATGGTCTTTTTAGACACCCCCGGCATCAGCAAGCCCAAGCATGAACTCGGCGCCTACATGCGCCGGACGGCGTTCAAGTCTCTTGAAGCGGTCGACCTCGTGCTGCTCATGGTCGATGCGCTCGATGACAAGCGCCCTTTTGATGAGAAGCTGCTCGAACGCATCAAGCAGATCGACACTCCGATGTTCCTCATCGTCAACAAGATCGACGCCGTCAGGGATTTCGATCGCCTGAAAGCCTATGTCGAGCGCCTCAAGAAATTATACGATGTGGATGAGGCCTTCCTCATCAGCGCGAAGGAGGGCTGGCACACCGACCGATTGCTTTCGGATATCAAGGACGGCCTGGAAGAAGGGCCCGCCTATTATCCGAAAGAGTGGAAGACGGACCAGCCGGAACGCTTTGTCATCGCGGAACGCATCCGCGAGAAAGTGCTCGAGTTCACACACGAGGAGGTCCCGCACAGCGTGGCCGTGATCTTAGAGAGCCTCGAAACGGATGATGCGCACGAGAATCTTCTGAATGTCTACGCCAATATCATCGTCGAACGTCCTTCGCAGAAAAAGATCGTCATCGGCAAGGGCGGGGAGATGATGAAGAAAATCGGCACCGCGGCGCGGAAGGACCTCGCCGACCTCCTCGGCAGCAAGATCTATCTGGATCTCCACTGCAAGGTCATGAGGGACTGGCGCCACAAGCAGCAATCGCTCAGACACGTCGGCTACAAGGACGAGTGAGCGCGATGAAAGCCTATATCCTCCGCACCATCGAATACAGGGACACCAGCCGGCTGCTTTATGCCTATACCGAAGACGGCGTCAAAAGCATGATCGCCCGCGGCGTGAAGAAGCTTCAGAGCCCGCTCGGACCGCTTTCGCAGCGCGGGCTGCTTCTGGAAGTGGACATAGGAGGCGGATCGCTGCCGACATTGAAGGATGCGCAGCTGATCGATCGCTTCGCGCCCATCAAGGAGGACATCCTCAAGTCGACGGTGCTTTCGACAGTGGAGGAGCTCATCTACTACAACGTGCACCGCGACGACGCGCATGAACGCCTCTTCGACTTCCTCATGCGCTACATCGACGTCCTCGCGCGGACCGATGCGCCGGTTGAGCTGCTCTTGGTCTTTGAGCTCAAGTTCCTGTGGTTCTTAGGCGCTGGCGTCTATCTGAAGGCGTGCCACGTGTGCGACGCGAAGGAAGGGCTTCATTATGATGCACATCAGGGCGCGCTCGTATGCGATGCGCACGCGCCAGGGAATCATAAATTATATGGAAAAGATATTTACGGGCCCTTGCGGTATTATTACTATGCGGACATCAACCGTTTCACCCCGCTTCACCCGGGAATTGATACAATCAGCAGCCTGCTTGGACATACCGATGCGCTTTACAGGATGCACCTGGGGTTCAGGAGCAAGGCGAAAACAATAGCGAAATCCCTACTCTGACTTGGAGGAATCCACATGTCACTCACAATGGAGCAACTGGTCAATTACACGAAGAACTACGGCTTCGTCTTTCAAGGGAGCGAGATCTACGGAGGTCTCGCGAACACCTGGGACTACGGACCGCTCGGCGTGGAGCTCAAGAACAACCTGAAGAACATCTGGTGGCGCCGTTTCGTCCAGGAGAGCCCCTACAACGTCGGATTGGATTCGGCGATCCTCATGAATCCCACGACATGGGTCGCAAGCGGCCACGTGGACAGCTTCACCGACCCCTTGATCGACTGCAGATCCTGCAAGAGCCGTCACCGCGCCGACCATCTGGTCGAGGCGCATGATGCATCCATAGAAGCGGACGGCCTCTCCATGGATGAACTCGAACGCATCATTAAGGAAAACGAGATCTCCTGCCCCACATGCGGCGCCTTCGACTATACGCCCATCCGCACCTTCAACCTGATGTTCGAGACCTCGCTCGGCGTGGTGGACGAGAAGGCCCAGTCCATCTATCTCCGCCCCGAGACCGCTCAGGGCATCTTCGTCAATTTCAAGAATGTCCAGCGCACATCAAGGATGAAAGTCCCCTTCGGCATCGCGCAGATCGGCAAGAGCTTCAGGAATGAGATCACCCCGAAGAACTTCATCTTCCGCACGCGCGAGTTCGAACAGATGGAGATCGAGTTCTTCTGCAAGCCCGGGAGCGAGATGGAATGGTTCGACTACTGGCTGAACGCCTCGGTCGACTATCTCGATGACATCGGGCTCGACAAGGATAAGATCCGTTTCGACGAGCACAAGCCGCATCAGCTCTCCCACTATTCCAACAAGACCACGGACATCCAGTATCGATACCCCTTCGGCTTCGACGAGCTCTGGGGCGTCGCCTCGAGGACGGACTACGACCTCTCGCGGCATCAGGAGTATTCGGAGGAGAACCTAGAATACCAGGACCCTGTGACCAACGAGAAATACATCCCCTATGTCATCGAACCCTCGCTGGGCGTCGAACGTCTCTTTCTCTCCGTCCTTGACAGCGCCTATACGGAGGAGACGCTCGAAAGCGGCGAGACAAGGATCAATCTCAGGCTCAAGCCGGCCGTTGCCCCCTACAAGGTCGCTGTGCTGCCCCTGATCAAGAAGCGTCACAGGGAGAAGGCGCAGGAAGTCTTCGGGAAGGTCGCTAAGCACGTGATGACCTTCTATGACGAAGCCGGCAAGATCGGCCGCCGTTACCGCCGTCAGGACGCCATCGGCACCCCGATCTGTCTGACGGTCGATGATGAGTCCCTCGAGGAAAATACCTTCACGCTCCGCTTCCGCGACAGCATGGAACAGATCAGAGTCAAGGAAGAGGACCTCGTCACCACCATCGAACAACACACCGCCCTCTAAGCAGGTGATTGCATGAATCAAGCCCGCCGCGGCGGCGACATCGACCGCGTGCTTGAAAGCACCGACATCATCGACTTGATCGGTGAATACACGACGCTTGAGAAGAAGGGGAAAGGCTACATGGGACTCTGTCCCTTCCATGAGGAGAAGACCCCTTCTTTTTCCGTGAGCGAGGAGAAACAGGTCTATCACTGCTTCTCCTGCAAGGCGAGCGGCAATGCGCTCACCTTCGTCAAGGACATCAAGGGATACTCCACCCCTGAAGCGGTGAAGCACCTCGCCGACCGCGCCAACATAACGATCGAGGAAAAACCCTATGAACGGAAGAACCAGAAATACTTCGACATCAACTACGCGGCGATGCAGTTCTATAAAGTCGCCCTCTCCCACACCGAAGCCGCGAAGGGCGCACGTGAATATCTGAAAAACCGCGGCGTGACCCCTTCCCTCGCAGACACCTTCGACCTCGGATACGCGCCTGATAAGAAAGACGCGCTATATCAGGCGCTTTCGAAGAAGGAGTACTTGAAGAGCGACCTCACCGACCTCGGACTTGTCCGCGAGAAGGAGAATGTCTTCGATATCTTCCGCGGGCGCATCATGTTCCCCATCCAGGACGCCGAGGGACAGGTCGTCGGCTTCTCGGGCCGCATCATCGAAGGCGGTCAGGCGAAATACATCAACAGCCCCGCCACGCCGGTCTTCGAAAAGCAGAAGGTCCTCTACAACCTCCACCGCGCCCGTCGCCCTGCGAAAGAGAAGGACCGGTTCGTGCTGTTCGAAGGGTTCATGGATGTCATCGCCGCCCACAAGGCGGGCATCGAGGAGGGCATCGCCATCATGGGCACCGCCCTCACCAGACACCATGTCGACGCCATCCAAAACAGCGCCAAGCGCCTGGTGCTCTGTTTCGACGGCGACAAGCCGGGGCGCGAGGCGACGCGGACATTCCTCGAACAGCTCAAGAAGAGCCCGTTTGAAGTGCGCGTCGCGGAGATGCCCGACGGACTCGACCCGGATGATTACATCGACAGCCGCGGCGACGAGGCGTTCAGGAAGCTGATCGATGACGCTACAAGCCGTGAAGGTTACCTCTATGAAACCTACCGGGGCGAGGCCGGTGACGACATCGCCTCGATGGATGCCTTCAAGGACCGCGTCTTCAAGCTGATCCGCCCGCTCTCGGCTGTGCAGCGGGATCATTTCCTGAAGCGTCTCAGCGAGGACCTCGATGTCTCGCTCGACACTTTGAGACAGGACTTCGAGGATATCAGACCCGCACCGCCGGCTTATTCCAAAGCGCCCGCCTTCGAGATCACGGACAAATTCCGCCGGGCCGAGCGCAGCTTCATCCATTACTTTCTCAACGACGAATACTATGAACGCCGCTTCCGGTCCGAATTCGAGGACGTCACCTACATCGACAAGGCGGCGCGGGACATCCAGTTCGAGATCTTCGAGTACTACGACTTCAACCGGCAGAGCTGCATCGTCCCCGAGCTTTTCAAGGCGTCGCTCACAGAGAATCAGCGCGCCTACTTCGACACCTATATAGATACCGAGCGCTATCCCTACAGCAACGAGGAGTTCGAAGACCTTTTGAAGGTGATGCGCGAATACACCCGCCGCAACAAGATCCGCGCGCTCAAGCAGCGCATCAAGCGTGCGGAGACTGTAGAGGAGAAGATCCGCTACAAGGAAAAAATCGACGCCATGTACAAGGAGGCCAAACATGGAAAAGGAAAAAATCGTTCAGGAACTTATTGAGCTCGCCAAATCCAAGGGCTTTTTGGAAGTCAAGGATATCGAACGCTACGTCGAAAGCGGGAGCGACCTTTTCGACGAGGTCGTCAATGAACTGGAGAAATCGGAGATCGATGTGGTCAGCGAAGAGGACATGGTGACCTACAAGGTCCCCAAGATGAGCCTTGAAGAGGACGAGGTCGATGACGAGGAGGTCGACAAGGCCGTCGCCCTGAACCTCGATTTCGCCAAGGACATCGAGGAGGAGCTCCTGCATGACAAGTCCTTCGAGAGCATCGATTCGATCAAGGTCGACGACCCTGTCCGCATGTACTTGAAGGAGATCGGCCGTGTCGAGCTTCTGACCGCCGATGAAGAGATGGAATACGCCAAGGACATCCAGAGGGCCGAAGAGGCGAAGGCGGAATACGACCGCCGGAAGGAAGCCGGCGAGACAATCGATAAGGCGTACGCCGAGAAAGTCGAGGACCTCATGTACAAGGGCGAGCTCGCGAAGAACCGCCTCGTCGAGGCGAACCTGCGACTCGTCGTCAGCATCGCGAAGCGCTATGTCGGCCGCGGCATGCAGTTCCTCGATCTGATACAGGAAGGCAACATGGGGCTCATCAAGGCCGTCAGCAAGTTCGACCACACCAAGGGCTTCAAGTTCTCCACCTACGCGACCTGGTGGATCCGCCAGGCCATCACCCGCGCCATCGCAGACCAGGCCCGCACCATCCGCATCCCGGTGCACATGGTCGAGACCATCAACAAGCTCGTGCGCACCCAGCGCCAGCTCATCCAGGAGCTCAAGCGCGAACCGCTCCCCGAAGAGGTCGCGGAGCGTATGGACATCAGCGTCGAGAAGGTCCAGATCATCCAGAAGGTCGCCCAGGAGCCCATATCCCTCGAATCCCCCGTCGGCGAGGAGGAGGACTCCAGCCTCGGCGACTTCATTCCCGACCAGGAGACGGACACCCCGATGGAGTTCACCTCGAAGGAGATGCTCAAGCGGGAGCTAGACGATGTACTCGAGACCCTCACCGACAGGGAGGAGAAAGTGCTCCGCATGCGCTTCGGGCTGCTTGATGGCCGCACGCGCACGCTTGAGGAGGTCGGGCGCGAGTTCGGCGTCACCCGCGAGCGCATCCGTCAGATCGAGGCGAAGGCGCTGCGCAAGCTCCGCCACCCCTCCCGTAGTAAAAAACTCAAGGACTTCATGGGCGGCTGATGCTCAGCCGACGACTGAGGCGCTGCCTCGACAATGTAGTCGGGGATGTGCTCTATGACATCGGCACGGACCATGCCTATCTTCCCATCGCCGCTGTCAAGGAAGGCCGCGTGAAGAAAGCCTATGCCGTCGACAACAAGCAAGGGCCCCTTGAAGCGGCGTCGCGGCACATCCGTGAAGCCGGTGTCGCTTCAAGCGTCGAGACGCGGCTTGCAAGCGGTCTCGACGGGCTCCCTGACGATGTCGACACCGTCGTCATCGCCGGCATCGGCGGCGGCCGCATCAAATCCATGCTAGAAGCCGCCGATGGCATGAATGTCCGCCGCTTCGTCCTTCAGCCCAGCACGCATCCGGAACGCGTGCGGGGGATCGTCAACGTGACCTCGCTGAAAATCGTCGACGAGGACGCAGTGGCGGATAAGAGCGGCACGCACATCATCATCGTCATCGAGGAAGGGGCGCAGCGTCTCGATGAGAAGGAGCGCCTTTTCGGCCCCGTGCTTTTGAAAGAACGCCCCGACGCCTATTATAAGAAGCTGATCGGCGAACTCGATTTTCTCAATGCGCTGCTCGAGAGGATCCCGGAGGGGAAAGCAAAAGCCATCAGGAAGAAACGGGAATATCTGAAGGAGGTCTTACATGAGTGGAATTGATATCAAGCGTTTCTTTGACGCGCGCTATCCCGAGCATCTGGCCTATGAATGGGACAATGTCGGATTGCAGATCGGCACGCTGAACAAGGCGCTCACCGGGGTGCTCACGGCCCTCGACCTCACGAAGGATGTCCTCGACGAGGCGATTGAAAAGGACACCAATGTCATCATTGTCCATCACCCAGTGATATTCAAGCCCCTGAGGCAGATCCTCACCGACGCCCACAAGGGTCAGCTCATCGCGCGCATCATCAAAAAGGACATCGCCGTATATGCCGCGCATACCAACTACGACCTCGCCGACAACGGCATGAACGACATGCTCGCACGGAAGCTCGGCCTTGAAAACGTCGATATCCTCGAATATGAGAGCGAGACGCACGGCATCGGCCGCATCGGCGATGTCGAGAAAAAGCCTCTGCAAGAGACCGTGGAATGGATCAAGGCGCGTTTGGACATGCCTTACGCCCGTCTCATCACCAAGCGGCCGAATAAACACGTCAAGCGCATCGCGATCAGCGGCGGCAGCGGCGCGCATCACATGTTCGAGGCGAAGAAGAAGCAGGCGAGCCTCTATATCACCGGTGATGTCAGCTATCATGAAGCGCACGACATGCTCGAGATGGGGCTCACCGCGCTCGATATCGGACACTACGCCGAAAAGCACTTTGCAAAGGCGCTAGCGGAAGAGCTAAGAGCCTACGGCATCGAAGCGCCCGTACACGAGAGCGAAATCGTCACCGACCCCTTCACCCTCGTATGATGCGTTCAATACGCCTTCAATGAACAAAGGACACCGGCGGGCAATCTGCCGGTGTCCTTTTAATACGCTCATTCCTAAGCGGTACGGAGCCCTCTTATGATCTTCGCCGCTTCATCGATGACGGTCCGCGCGTCCATGAGCCGCACTTCGCCGGGCCCGGCGGGGGAAGAGGTGACGTTCTCCGAGGGCAATTGGTTCCCGACTTCTTCGAAATCCGCTTCGTCATAAGCGTAATCTTCGTAAGTGACCCATCGGCGCACGCCGTTTTCCTTGATCGCCGCCTGTTCGCGCGTGCGGCCGACGACGCCGCTCATGATCTCGCTCAGATGAAAGGCGCTGCATGAAGCGAATGAAGCGCCGAGAAGGAGGATTCTCCCACCATGTTCATAGATTCGACCGATCGGCGATTCACGGCCGAACATGGGCGAGAGCGGCTGTGAGGCCGTGATGGTTTCCGCGAGGGCGCCCCTTGCAGTGAAGGAGACCGTCGGATGATCCGAGCGTAGGGTATCCTTCATGGCGAAAAACTGTACGGCGATTCTTCCCATGCCCCTAAGATGCGATGTCTCCTTGTCGAAGGCGGGGTAGTGCTCTTTGTAGCTCGCGTGCCATTTTTCAGGGAGCGGCGGATTCTTGAATTTCGCAGGGTCGGCATTGTCACCCGTATGCGCCGGCATGACGATGGTGCCGTCCTCGACGGTTTCAAGCAGCGCTTCGAGGACGGACTGTGCGGCGCCGATGACATAGCCGAGATTCGAGAGCGCACTGTGCACGAGGAGTGTATCATCCTTCTTTACGCCGACTGCTCGCAAAGCGGCGATGAGTCTCTCTTTCGTAAGCGGTGAGTCGGTCTTCTCTATGACAGCCGTTTCGCTCATAATACCTCCCGTGCCCGCGTTTCGGGCGGATTCAACGACGATTTTCTACATCCTTCAGTAAGGGGCGGTCCAATTTCAGCGGCGCAGGAAGGCCGCACGATGCTGGCGGGGATTGAAAGCGTGGACTGCCTCGCCCCTTAAAAAAACCGACGCCTGAAAAGGCGCCGGTTCTTCATATCACACTTCTATAATCGCATCGACGGGGCAGACAGGTTCACAGGCACCGCAGTCGATGCAGACGTCCTCGTCGATCACATAGATTTCTTCGCCTTCTTCGATGCAGTCGACAGGACATTCCTCAACGCATGTACCGGAAGCGATGCAGTCTTCAGTGATTCTTCTCGGCATGGTCTCTCCTCCTTACATTTGTATTACAAGCTATCTACATGTATATTCTAAGGGAAACGGCGGGCTTTGTAAACCGTTTTTCGCATGAAAGCGCTGAAAAGCGGAACTGTCACGCAGCGTGGGAAATGCGTGAACGCTTTTCCTTGTGTTTTGTGCATATTTTTCCTATAATGGATACCGTAGAAGGAGTGATGACATGGCTACATGGTTAGCGATTTTATTGATTGTATTAGCGCTCATTGTCGGCGCGGTGCTTGGTTTCTTCATCTCGCAACGCTATTTCAAGCGTTATCTCGAGAAGAATCCCCCGATCAATGAAAAAATGGTCCGTGCGATGATGACGCAGATGGGAAGAAAACCCTCTGAGAAACAGGTTCGTCAGGTGCTCAACGCGATGAACCAGCAAAAATAAAAATCACTTCGCCCGAAGTGATTTTTTTAAATGCTCATTTTCTGAAGATGTTCGCTTTCGGTTCTGTGCCGTTCTTGAGGCGCTTGATGTTCGTGCGGTGCCTGTAGAAGATGAGCGAGACACCGATCAGCGCGATAATGGGCAGCCAGAGGTCGTGCATGCCGAGCAGCACGCCGCTCAGGCCCGAGTCGTCGAAACCGACGATGTAGGTCGCGATGCATATCAGCAAGACAGCGCTGGCGCCCGAGAGCGACCCGACGCTCACATAATGCGTGAGACGGAGCCCTATCAGAAAGCCGAGCAGTCCAATGACACCGATGAGCGGTGCGTAGAAGAGAAAGATTCCGACGCTTGTCGCGACGCCGCGGCCGCCCTTGAACCGTAGGAACAGGGAGAAGATATGGCCGAGAACGGTGATAAAGCCGTAGAAGAGCGGATGAAACACCTCGAAAGAGACATCTATCCAGAATCTAGCGAGCAGGATGGTCACGCCGCCCTTGAGGACATCGAGCAAGAATACCAGCAGTCCGAGCTTTCTGCCGAGCACCCTGACCGCATTCGTCGTGCCCGGGTTGCCGGAGCCGTAATCCCTTATGTCGACGCCTTTCGTGATCTTTCCCACGATGAGCGACATAGGGATGGAGCCTATGAGATATGCGATGACGATGAAACCGATCGTGACAGGCCAGTCATAGGCGGTGAGCATGGTATCGCCTCTTTCTCTACCGTGTTACTTTGAAATTATATCACACGATGTATAAAAAATACACTACAAATCGCACCTCGCCTTTGGTATAATGAATAGACGAGTTTTGACAAAGGACGTGTCCCCATGAATGAATATTACACCGCCGAATCCATCGAAGTACTGGAAGAGCTTGAAGCCGTGCGCAAGCGCCCGGGCATGTATATCGGTTCGACCGATGCCCGGGGTCTTCATCATCTCGTCTGGGAGATCGTCGACAACGCCATCGACGAAGCGCTTGCGGGCTACGGCAACGAGATCTATGTGACCATCAGGGAGGACAACTCCGTCGTGGTCGAGGACTTCGGCCGCGGCATGCCCATCGAAGAGCATGAGACGGGCAGGAACACTATCGAGGTCATCTATTCCCGCCTTCATGCCGGCGGGAAGTTCTCCACCCGCGGCGGCTACAAGGTCGCGGGCGGACTGCACGGCGTGGGCGCCAGCGTGGTCAACGCGCTGAGCGAGTTTCTTGATGTGACCGTGACCCGCGAGGGAGAGCAGTACAACATGACCTTCAAGAACGGCGGCGCTGAAGTCACCCCGCTCAAAAAGATCGGCAAGCGCCGACGTCGCGGGACGAAAGTGTGGTTCAAGCCGGACCCGAAAGTCTTCTCGACCACTGTCTTCAACTACCAGACCATCGCCGAGCGTCTGAGGGAGAGCGCCTTTTTGATCAAGGAGCTCAAGATCGTCCTCGAGGACGAGCGCTCGAAACAGCGCGAGACCTTTCAATACAATGAAGGCATCCTCTCCTATATCGGTTATCTGAACAGCCAGAAGAAGGCCATCCACGACCCGATATTCTTTCAGGGGACGTTCGAGGACATCCGCGTCGAGGTAGCGTTCCAGTTCACCAAGTCCTACACCGACCAGGTGCTCTCCTTCGTCAACAATGTGCGCACGAGAGATGGCGGGAGCCATGAGACCGGATTCAAGACCGCTTTCACCAAAATATTCAATGAATACGCCCAGAAAGTCCAGTCCGTCAAGAACGGCAAGCTCGAGGGCGCCGACATAAGGGAGGGACTCACCGCTATCGTATCGCTTCGCGTGCCCGAGCATCTCCTCCAGTTCGAGGGGCAGACCAAGAACAAGCTCGGGACTGCCGAGGCCCGCACCGCCGTCGAGACAACGGTCAGCGAGAAGATGACCTATTTCTTCAACGAGAACCCGAAACTCGCCAGGACCCTGATCGACCGCGCCATCCGGGCCCAGGAAGCTAGGGAAGCCGCGCGCAAGGCGCGCGAGGAGGCGCGGATGGAGCGCAAGAACAAGAAGAAGGAGCCGGTGCTTTCAGGCAAGCTCGCCCCCGCCTCTTCCAAAGACACCGACAAGCGCGAGCTCTACCTCGTCGAGGGCGACAGCGCGGGAGGCAGCGCCAAGCAGGGCCGCGACCGGCGCTATCAGGCCATCCTTCCCTTGAGGGGCAAGGTCATCAACACCGAGCGAGCCCGCATCGAGGATGTGCTCAAGAATGAAGAGATCAATACCATCATCCACACCATCGGCGCCGGGCTGAGCAGCGATTTCGACTTAAGCGCCTGCAACTACAAGCGCATCATCATCATGACCGACGCCGACACGGACGGCGCCCATATACAGGTGCTTCTGCTCACCTTTTTCTTCCGCTATATGCGCAAGCTGATCGAGGCCGGCAAGGTCTTTATCGCCCTGCCGCCGCTCTACAAGATCTCCTTCAAGCAAAGTAAGAAGCAGCGCACTGTCTATGCCTGGAGCGATGAAGAGCTCCAGGAGCTCCTCGAGCACAAGAAGGACGTCTCCATCCAGCGCTACAAGGGCCTCGGGGAGATGAACGCCGAACAGCTCTACGAGACGACGATGAACCCCGAGACGCGCACGCTCCTCAAGGTCACCATCGACGACCTCGCCGACACGGAGAAGCGCATCAAGATCCTGATGGGCGACCAGGTCGAGCCCAGGCGCGACTGGATCGAATCCAACGTGACCTTCACCCAGGAAGACCACTTCGAGATAAAGGACTGAGACCATGGCCCAAAAACTTCAGGACGTCATCGACAAGTTCATAGAAGGCAAGGTGATGGATGAGAATCTCGAGGAGATCGTCAGCGACCGCTTCAGCCGCTACTCGAAATACATCATCCAGGACCGCGCCCTCCCCGATGTCCGCGACGGGCTGAAGCCCGTCCAGCGCCGCATCCTGTACGCAATGCACAACCTCGGCCTCACACAGGACAAACCCTATAAGAAAAGCGCCCGCATCGTCGGCGATGTCATCGGCAAGTACCATCCTCACGGCGACATCAGCGTCTATGAGGCGCTTGTGAGACTGAGCCAGGATTTCAAGATGCGCACGCCGCTCATCGACATGCACGGCAACAACGGCTCCATCGACGGCGACAGCGCCGCGGCCATGCGCTACACGGAAGCGCGCATGAGCCGCCACAGCGAGCATCTGCTTGCGGATATCGACAAGCATACCGTCGATTACATCCCCAACTTCGACGATGAGGAATACGAGCCCATCGTCCTGCCCGCGAGGTTCCCCAATGTGCTCATCAACGGCGCCACCGGAATCTCGGCGGGCTATGCGACCGAGATTCCCCCGCATAATCTAGAAGAGATCATCAAGGGCGTTATCGAGCGCATCGAGAACCCGAAGAGCACGGTCGAGACCATGATGGAGACCATCAAGGGTCCGGATTTCCCCACCGGCGGCATCGTGCAGGGCGAGGAGGGGATCAGGGAGGCCTTCGAGACCGGCAAGGGCCGGATCATCATAAAATCCCGCACGGAAGTCGACGACAACCGCATCATCGTAACCGAGATCCCTTATGAAGTCAATAAGGCCTCCCTCGTCCGCGCCATCGACGAGATCCGCTTGAAGCGGCAGGTCGACGGCATCAGGGAGGTCCGTGACGAATCCAACAAGGAAGGCCTCCGCATCGTCATCGACGTGAAGAAGTCCTTCGACCCGGTTGCGATCGAGAACTTCCTGCACAAGAAGACCGACCTCACAAAGTCCTATTCCTACAACATGGTCGCGATCAGTAACAAGCGTCCGGAGACGATGGGGCTTTTAGCGATCTTCGACGCCTATATCTATCATCAGAAGGAGGTCGTGACCAACCGCTCCAACTTCGACCTCCGCAAGGCCGAGAAACGCCTGCACATCGTCGAGGGCATCATCCGCATGGTCGATGTGCTCGATGAGGTCATCAAGGCCATCCGCGCTTCAAAAAGCAAATCCGACGCCCGCAAGCGGCTCATCGACAATTTCTCCTTCACAGAAGCGCAGGCGGAAGCCATCCTCACCCTGCAGCTCTACAGGCTCTCACATACGGATTTGAAGGCGCTCAAGGACGAGGAGGCCTCTCTCAAGGACAGGATCGAGCATCTGAAGAACATCCTGCAGAACGAGGATGTCCTCGAAAAGGAGATCAAGCGCGAGCTCCGCGAGGTCATCAAGGCCTCGAAGGATCCGCGGCGCACGGAGATCGAAGCCTCGATCGAACGCATAAAGGTCGCCGAAGAGGAGCTCGTCGAGCGCGAGAACGTCATGACGGCCGTGACGAAGGAGGGCTATGTCCGCCACAGCTCCCTCCGCAGCTACAAAGCCACCGCTCAGACCGAACTCAAAGAGAGCGACGCCTTCCTCTTCATCGAAGAACGTTCGAACATGGACACCCTGCTCATCTTCACCGACAAGGGGAGCTATGTCTACCTTCCGATCTTCAAGATCCCCACATGCCGCTGGAGGGAGCTCGGCACGCATCTCAACCACATCGTCCCCATCGCCGATGATGAGCGGATCATCCATGTAGAGGCCGTCCCACAGTTCGACGAGGACGCCGGATACCTCCTCTTCACGATGAAGGACAACTTCGTCAAGCTCACGCCAATCAAGGAGTTCGATGTGCTGCGCCACAATAAAGCCTTCAAGGCGCTTTCCCTCCGCAAAGGCGACGAAGTGCGCCATATAAGCCGCGTCGACGATGCGGAAAGCGAGGCGCTCACCGTCTCGGAAGACGGCGAGGCCCTCCGCTATCATCTCAGCGAGATTCCCATAACCAGCACCAATGCCAAGGGCGTCAAGGCCGCGAATCTGAAGGACGGCGACACCCTCGCCGCGAGCATCCCGCTCAAAGATTACCACGACCTGCTCGTGATCACTTCGAGGGGGACCATCAAGCGTCTCTCCCCCGATGCGATCACCCGCAAGCGGCGCACCCTCAAGGGTGAGCGTCTCTTCAAGCAGATCAGGCGCAACCCCTACCGCGTCAAGGACCTCGAGCTCATGAACGCCGCCCAATACAAAAAACGCGCGACGGTGCATGTCGTCACCGAGAAGAAGAACATCGAGCTGAGCGCCTTCACCATCAAGCGTGAGACCAGCGACGCCGGCAAGAAGCATATCCGCACCAAGGACGGCGAGCCCATCGCTATGCGCATCGACCCCGTCGAACTCGAAGAGGACGAGGTCATCGCGCCGCTTTCGACCTACGAACAAGCGCCCCGCATTAAAGAAACGCAGCAGACGCTCTTCGACGATTGAGGTGAGTGCATGCACTGTCTTGAGAACATCGATACGATGAGAATCCCCGGCGACATCATCCGCCGCTATCTCGATCTGTATCGCTTCATCGGCCGCAACAAGGACATGATGACGATCATCGACGATGATTTCTCCGTCTACGTGCAGGAGACCATCCAGACCGACGCCTACTATCTCAGCCACTACCTTTCGCTCGCTGTCACGGAGACGCGGCGCAAGCGGCTCATCAAGAAGGATATCAAGCCGCACAACAAACAGGAGCGTCTCCTTAAGAACATCAAGCAGGCTCTCCTCAAGGTCCACCGCGAGACGGAGACGTTCGACCTCCGCGCCCGCGAGCTCTACGACCTTCTCCTCTTCCTATACGAGGATGTCTCCCCCGCATCGTCGCTCACCTATGAACAAGTGAGCGACGACATGCCCACCACGCTCCTCTCGAGCGGAAAGAAGACGCGGCGGGAGGCGCTCGAGACGCTCTGCGAGCGCTACAATGAACTCAAGCGCCGCGACATGCTTGAACCAGGCTTCCTCGCGAGCAGCTTCTACGTCGACCTCGCCAATCTGAAGCCGTTCAAGGCCCACAACGAGACCATCGCCCTGTTCGCGCTCTACATCCTTCTCCTCAGCAACGACTACGCGGCGTTCCATCTGAGCAGTTTCTTTGAAAAGATCCACAAGCGCGGTCAGGATTTCTCCCAGCACCTCATCGACGCATCCCACAACTGGCGGGAGGGGCTCAGCGACACCATCGGGCTGCATCGCTTCCTTCTCGATATCGCGATCGAAGCCTACAAGGACGTCCATGAACTGCTCAGGAACTATACCTACGACCGTCAGCTCAATAAGTCCGATTATATCGAGAACACCATCTATCGCCTCAAGGAGGTATTCACCAAGGACGACATACGCCGCGTGCACCCCACCGTCTCGGATTCGACCATCGACCGGACATTGAGGCGCCTCCGTGACGAGAAGAAGATCCGCCCGCTCGGACGCGGGCGCAGCGCAAAATGGATGAAGCTCGTCCACAGGGAGGAAAAACCCATCCACGAACAACTCAATCTCAAGCTCTAAGAAGGTGAAACCGTGAAGCACATCGAAGAAAGGCTGAAACGTCTGATTCTCGGCGCTCTTAAAGACGCCTACGGCATCAGCGTCGACGCCGTCCATATCGAGACCCCCGCCGACAAGCGCCACGGCGATTACGCGACGAATATCGCCATGACGCTCGCGAAACGTCTGCAAAGCAATCCCAGGGACATCGCGGCGAACATCAAGGCCGCGCTCGCTGATGAGGGCATGTTCGACGCAATCGACATCGCCGGCCCCGGCTTCATCAATTTCTATCTGGACAAAACGCTTTATTACGACACGCTCCGCGACATCCTCAAAAAGCGGGAGTCCTTCGGGGACGGAGAGGACAAGGGCGTCCACATCAATCTCGAATACGTGAGCGCCAACCCCACCGGCATCCTGCATGTCGGCCATGCCCGCGGCGCCGCCGCCGGCGACTCCCTCGCCCGTCTTCTCAGAAAGGCCGGCTACAAAGTGACCCGGGAATTCTATGTGAACGACGGCGGCAATCAGATCATGAACCTTGCCAGAAGCGTCGAAGCGAGGTATTTCGAGCTCTTCGGCGAAGAGAAGCCCTTTCCTGAGGACGGCTATAGAGGCGGGGAGATCATCGACATCGCGAAGACGATGCGCGAGCGCTACGGGGACAGATTCCTCCATGAGGACGGTATCGATAGCTTCCGCGAGGAGAGCGTCGCCGAACTCCTCAAGGGGCTCAAACGCGACCTCGACGCCTTCGGAGTCACCTTCGACGTCTTCTACAGCGAGAAATCCCTCTATGAAACGGGCGCCGTAGAAGAAACGCGCGAAGCGCTAAAAGCGAAGGGCTACACCTATGAAAAAGAGGGGGCCCTCTTTCTGAGGACGACGGCCTTCGGCGACGAGAAGGACCGCGTCATCGTCAAGAGCGACGGCACCTACACCTATCTCCTCCCGGACATCGCCTATCACCGGGAGAAGCTCTCAAGGGGCTTCGATGCGCTCATCGACATCCTCGGCGCCGACCATCACGGCTACGTCCCGCGCCTTCAGGCGGCGCTCGAGATGTTCACGGAGGAAAGGCGCCTTGAAGTGCTGATCCTTCAGCTCGTGAAAGTGCTCCAAAACGGCGAGGAGGTCAAGATGAGCAAGCGCAGCGGCAGGACCATCACGCTCAGAGACCTCATCGAGGAGGTCGGCAGCGACGCAATCAGGTATTTCTTCGCCCGCCACAGCCTCAACACCCATATGGACCTGGACTTGGACCTCGCCATCAAGCAGACGAACGAGAATCCGGTCTATTACGCCCAGTATGCGCATGCGCGCATCAGAAGCGTCTTTGAAAAGGCCGACAATGAGGGCTATGCCTACACCGACGATATCGACACCTTCGAACACCTCGACGACGAGAGGGTCCACGACCTCCTCGCCGCGCTCGGCGCCTATCCTTCGCTCATCGAGCACGCCGCGGCGACGCGCAGCTTCCACCGCATCACGCAGTTCATCCACCGGCTCGCCCAGAAACTCCACGCCTTCTACAGCCACATCGTCATCCTCGATGAGAACGTCCGTGCGCGGAGCGAGAAACTCCTTCTGTTAGAGGCGGTGCGGATTGTGCTCAAGGATGCCTTGAATCTGATCGGCGTCTCGGCGCCCGAGAAGATGTGATGAGAGTTTTCACGGCGCGTCTTGCGTGTTATAATATAGTAAGTAACCTATGAGAGGGATGATGATATGGAACTCAAGGATTATGTGAAGACGATTCCGGATTTTCCCAAGGAAGGCATCCAGTTCAAGGACATCACACCGCTGATTGCGGACGGCCAGGCGCTTCGCTACGCTGTCAAGCAGCTGGCCGATTATTCAAGGGAGAAGGACGCGGACCTCATCGTCGGTCCCGACGCCCGAGGCTTCATCATGGGCACGCCGGTCGCCACGGCGCTCAACATCGGCTTCGTGCCTGTCAGGAAGCCCGGAAAGCTCCCCAGGAACACCTACACGGAGACATTCATGCTTGAATACGGCGAAGCGGCGCTCTCGATCCATAAAGACGACATCAAGACAGGCCAGCGCGTCGTCATCGTCGACGACCTGCTCGCGACCGGCGGCACCATCGAGGCGACGATCAAGCTCGTCGAGAAAAGTGGCGGCAACGTCGTCGGCATCGCATTTCTGATCGAGCTCGCTGCGCTCAAGGGGCGTCACCGCATCCATCAATACCCCGTTCACAGCCTGCTCGTCTACTGATAGACGCTCCGGCGTCTATTTTCTTAGCAAGGAGGTGATCCCATGAAAAGCCCGACATTCGAAGAGCTCCTCGAATATATCAAGACCTATATCACAAGGGAAGAGGACCTCGCGCGCATAAAGGAAGCCTATGAATACGCGCTCGCCCATCACGAAGGGCAGGCGCGCAAGAGCGGCGAGAACTACATCTCCCATCCGCTTTCGGTGACCTATATCCTCGCCAGCTATCAGACCGATCCGACGACCCTCATCGCCGGGCTTCTGCATGACTGCATCGAGGACACCTCCGCGACGTATGACGATATCCAGGAGCGTTTCGGTGAAGAGGTCGCCCTCCTCACCGAAGGCGTGACCAAGCTCGGGCAGTACAAGTTCAAGACCCTCGAATCCGCCGAGGAGGAGAAGCAGCAGGCGCAGGCCAAGAACTATCAGAAGATGTTGCTCGCGATGGCGAAGGACATCCGCGTCATCGTCGTGAAGCTTGCCGACCGCCTGCACAACATGCGGACGCTCTCCAACTTAGAAACCGAGAAACAAAAGCGCATCGCCAAGGAGACCCTCGAGATCTTCGCGCCGCTTGCGCACCGGCTGGGTATGTATCTGATGAAGGCGGAGCTCGAGGATACGAGCTTCAAATATCTGAACCCCGCCCAGTACCGTCTGATCTCGCAGATGATCAAGGACACCAAGCAGCACCGCGAGAGCGATCTCGAGCGCATGCAGCACAAGCTCGAGCATCTCCTCGACGACCATGATTTCGATTATAACGTCCGCGGCCGCATCAAGAACATCTATTCAGTGTACAAGAAGATGCAGACGCGGCAGAAGGAGTTCGAAGAGATCTACGACCTCCTCGCCCTGCGCATCATCGTCGACACCGTCGAGGCCTGCTATAGCGCCATCGGTGTCATCCATAGCCGCTTCACGCCGATACCCAACCGCTTCAAGGATTATATCGCCATGCCCAAGCCCAACCTCTATCAGTCCCTTCACACCTCCGTCATCAGCGAAGGCAAGATCTACGAGATCCAGATCCGCACCGAGGAGATGGACCGCATCGCCGAATACGGTGTCGCCGCCCACTGGGCCTACAAGGAGCACGGCTCGCAGGCGCCGATGACGGAAGTCGTGAGCGAGAAGCTCAAATGGTACGGAGAGCTCATCAAGTTCACCGAGGAGAGAGAAAGCGACGAGGAGGTGCTCAACCTCCTGCGCGACGACATATTCCAATCGAACGTCTATGTCTTCACGCCCGATGGGGACATCATCGACCTTCCGAAGGGAGCGACCCCCATCGATTTCGCCTTCCGCATCCACACGGAGGTCGGCATCAAGACGGTCGGGGCGCTGGTCAACGGCAAGATCGTCCCCCTCGAATACCAGCTCGAGACCGGCGACGTCGTGGAGATCAAGACCAGCAAGAACAGCTTCGGCCCCAACGACAACTGGCTGAAGATCGTCAAGACCTCCGGCGCCAAATCGAAGATCAAGAGCTACCTCAACAAGCAGCGCAAGGATGTCCTCCGCCGCATGGGCAAGGAATCCTTCGACAAGGAGATAGAACGCCGCAAGCTGAAGTTCAAGCTCGATGACAAGACGGCGCACAGATATTTCCAGGACAAGGGAATCAAGACCGCCGACGACCTCTACGTCGAGATCGGCAAGAACACCCTCACCGCCCAGTCGGCCCTTAACATCCTCTTCAAGGACGATTCCGTCAAGGAGGATAGACTGATCGACAGCATCAACCGCCAGAGCAAGGAGACGGTCGACCCCGAATCCAACATCGTCGTCGAGGGTCTCGACAATCCGTCCGTAAAGCTCTCGAACTGTTGCACGCCGATCCCGGGCGACGACATCAGGGGCTATATCTCCAAAGGTACCGGCATCGCCGTGCACCGTGCGGAATGCAAGAACCTGAACAATCTCGACGAGAACCGCTTCATCGATATCCATTGGGGCAGCGAGACGGATAAACGCTTCCACGTCAACGTCAAGATCATCGTCAACAACCGCGACAACATCCTCGCCGAGATCATCAACACCATCACCACCCACGAGGGCGCGGTCGACGAAGTGAGCGCCTCGACCAACAAACGCGGCGAAGGCGTCATCAAGCTGAAGGTAGGCATCACCCACCGCCGCGAGCTCGATACCATCATCGAGAACATCAAGAAAGTCTCCGGCGTACTCAGCATCGAAAGGTTGATGAAATGATGAAAGTGCTCATCCAGCGCGTATCAAGCGCCCGATGCATCATAGGGGGCGAGACCTACTCCGAGATCGGTGAGGGGCTTTTACTGTTCGTCTCCTTCCACAAGGATGACGATGCCTCCGCCATCGAACAGCTCGCGAAGAAGACGGCCAGACTCCGCATCTTCGAGGACGAGGAAGGCAAGATGAACCGCTCCGCCCTCGATCTGGGCAGGGAAGCGCTCTCCATCTCGCAGTTCACGCTCGAAGCCCTCACCAGGAAAGGAAACCGCCCTTCCTTCACTGAAGCCATGCCCCCCGAAAAAGCGGAGGACTACTACCATATGTTCAACGAGGCCCTCGCCCGCACCGGCCTCGATATCAAGCGCGGCAGCTTCCAATCCCGCATGGCGATCGACGCCGTCAACGACGGACCCGTCACCGTGCTCTTGGAGCGTTCCGAATGATCCGCCGGCTAAAGGAAGGGGACAGGCGAGCGGCGGTCGATTTTCTCAACCGCGAACCGGAGATGAACCTCTATCTGCTCTCCGACATCCGCAACTACGGATTCAACGGCGAGCACCGCGATGTCTACGGGGAGTTCAAGGACGGCCGCCTCCGCGCCGTGGCGGGGAGGAACCGTTCGCAGATCACCTATTACTGCGAGGACAGGGCGTTCAATGACGCCTGGGTCGATGTCTTCAACCGCCATGAGTTTTTATTCCTGAGCGCCAAGACGGACCTCATGCAGGATATCAAGCCGCACTATCCCGGCGTGCATGAAGACAGGATGGACTTCATGAAGACCACGTCCTTCACGCCCGATGAGACCATCGACTACAGCGATGTCCGCGTCCTCTCGACAAAAGAAGAGGCGGGCGCGGTCTACGACATGCTTAAGACCATTGAAGAGCTCTATACGGTCCACAAGCGTTCCAAGTCGGAATTCATCGATTATCTCTACGACAATTCCGGGGGCAACGGCACCACCGTCTATATCGAAAGGGACGGCTTTATCGTCGCGAGCGCGAGCGCCGTGTTCGAATCCGACCATTCCGCGATGATCGTCGCGGTCGCGACGCGCAAGGCCTACCGGAAGATGGGGTACGGCAAGAAGGTGCTCCATTATCTCATGGACCTCTATGTCAATCAGAAGGGCAAGACACTCTGCCTCTATTATGACGACCCGCGCGCCGAGAATCTCTACAAGCAGCTCGGATTCACCGACATCGGGCGCTGGTCGATGCTGGTGATGGACACATGATCCCGCTGCCGACGATTCATACGCCCCGCCTGATCCTGAGGCCCGTTCAAAAGGGCGACGCCGGGGACATCTTCGATTTCGCGAGGCTTCCCGAAGTCGGACCGAACGCCGGATGGGCCCCGAACAAAAGCGTCAAGGATACCGAGCAGTTCATCAAGCACGCCATGCGGAAGCGTCGCACGGGCCAGCCGGGCGTGTTCGCGGTCGTCTACAGGAAGACATCCCGCGTCATCGGCACCATCGAGGTGCACTCCCATCTCCCCCGATTCAAGGGGGAGGTCGGCATGGTGCTCCATCCCGAGTACTGGGGCAATGAACTCATGGTCGAGGCCGGAGAGGCCGTCATCGTCTACGCCTTCGAGCACCTCGAGCTCAAACGGCTCGGCTATACGCATTATGCAGGCAATCACGCCTCGAAGCGCCTCAGGGAGAAACTCGGGTTCGTCTATGAAGGCCTGGGCCGGAACTTCCTCAAGCGCTTCGACGGCAAGGTCTTCGACGCCTGCTTGAGCGCGCTCACCGACACCGATTATTACATGCGCCATCGCGAGCGCTTCATGAAGGTCAAGGAGCGGATTCATTTCAAGTGATGCGCATTGACATCGGGCCCACAAGGCACTATAATGAAGGAAACCGTTGACGGAAAGATGCGACGTGAAAGGTGTCATAGAGAGCGGTGCCCCGGCTGTAAGCACTGCACATCCATGCGACGCAGGACATTCCCGAGGGCTCTCTTGAAGCGAGTAGGGAGGGCCGTGAGGTCGCGTTAAGACCCTGAAGTGCCGGTGTTTGCCGGAACTAAGGTGGTACCGCGGTCTTTCGCCCTTAGCGTGTTTGAGGGTGATTTTTTATTTGTGAGGAGGAACAAACATGTTTCAGAAGATGAAGGGCACGTACGACATCATCAACGATATCGGCTACTATCACGCCATTGAAAAGGCCGTGCACAACATCAGCCGGCGTTTCAACTACGAGGAGATCCGCACGCCCCATTTCGAGGCCAGCGAGCTCTTCCACCGCAGCGTCGGCGAAGAGACGGACATCGTCTCCAAGGAGACCTATGATTTCACCGACCGGGGCGACCGCGACGTCACCCTCCGCCCGGAGGGGACCGCCGGCGTCGTGCGCGCCTATATCGAGAACAAGCTCTATGCGAGCAAGAAAAGCCCGCAGAAATACTACTACCTCGGGTCGATGTTCCGCTACGACCGTCCCCAGAAGGGGCGGACGCGGGAATTCAGACAGTTCGGCGGCGAAGCCTTCGGCTCCGACCACCCGGCGCTCGACGCCGAGACCATCGCCTATGCGGTGATGTTTCTCAGGGCGATCAAGCTCAAGGGCTTCAATCTCCACATCAACTCGCTCGGCGGCGACGAAAGCAAGGCGCAGTATGAAAAGACCCTGAAAGCCCACGTCAAGCCGCATCTCGGCGAACTCTGCGAGGACTGCCGGCGACGGTATGAGGAGAATCCGCTCCGCATCCTCGACTGCAAGGTCGATGCGGACCATGAAGCCATCAAGAACGCCCCCAACACCATCGAGAGCCTGACGGACGATGACACGGAGAACTTCCAGAACGTCCTCATGTACCTCGACGCGATGGGCATCGACTACACCATCGACAGCACGCTCGTGAGAGGGCTCGACTACTACACCCACACCGTGTATGAATTTCTCGCTTCAAGCGAGCTCCTCGGCGCGCAGCGCTCGATCGGAGGCGGCGGGCGCTACGATAAGCTTGTCGAACAGCTCGGAGGCCCCGCGACGCCCGCGACAGGGTTCGCCTTCGGCCTCGAACGCATCGTGCATCTTCTCAAGCACAGCGACGACTTCACCCTGAAACAGCAGGGCATCCATCTCTATCTGCTCACGATGGGTGAACGCGCCAAGCCCTACGCCCTGCGCCTCGCCCACAAGCTGCGCGCGGGCGGCATCAACTGCGAGACGGACTTTCTTGAAAAGAGCATGAAGGCGCAGTTCAAGCAGTCCGCCCATAACAAGGCGCGCTTCGTCGCCATCATCGGTGACGAGGAAGTCGAGGAAGCCGCAGTCACTTTGAAGGACCAGCGCGAAAAGAGCGAGGAGACCATCTCCGTGAACCACCTCTATGAGATCCTCAGACAACGTCTGCGCCATGACAAGAAAGGAGCATGACCCGTGCACACCCACCATAACAACGCCCTGCGTCAAGAGAACATCGGCGAGCGCGTCGTCCTCAAGGGCTTCGTCGCCAAGAAGCGCGACCTCGGCAACCTCGTCTTCATCGACCTCCGCGACAGCGAGGGCATCACCCAGCTCGCCTTCTATAAGGACAACGACCTGCGCTCCATCACCACCGGCATCAAGAACGAATACGTCCTAGAAGCCGAGGGCGTCGTCCGCGAGCGCTCCAGCAAGAACCCCGACATGCCGACCGGCGACATCGAGGTCGACGTCGATCGACTCGAAGTGCTGAACACCGCCAAGCAACCGCCGCTCCTCATCCAGAACGATACGGACGCGCTTGAAGAGACGCGGCTGAGGTATCGCTATCTCGACCTCCGCCGTCCGAAGCTCCAGGAGCTCATGAAGCTCCGTCACCGCATCACGAAGGCGACACGGGACTTCCTCAGTGAAGAGGATTTCCTCGAATTCGAGACCCCCATCCTCACGAAGTCAACGCCGGAAGGCGCCCGGGACTACATCGTCCCCTCGCGGCTCCACAAGCATACGTTCTATGCCCTGCCGCAGTCGCCGCAGATCTTCAAGCAGCTGCTCATGATCTCGGGATTCGAACGCTACTACCAGATCGCGCGCTGTTTCCGGGACGAGGACCTCCGCAGCGACCGGCAACCCGAATTCACCCAGATCGACATCGAGATGGCCTTCGTCGACGAAGAGAAAGTCCTCGATGTAAGCGAGCGCCTCATCAAGCGCATCATGAAGGACGCCCGCGGCATCGATGTGAAGACGCCCTTCCCCCGCATCAGCTATGAAGACGCCATGCGGCTTTACGGCACCGACAAGCCCGACCTCCGTTTCGGCATGGCCATCACCGATCTGAGCGCGGTGTTCAAGGATACCGCCTTCAAGATCTTCAAGGGCGTCCTCTCCGAGGGCGGCGCCATCCAGGCGATCAACGCGGAAGGCGCGGCCAAAGAGTATTCGCGAAAACAGATCGACGCGCTCGAGACTGAAGCGAAGAAATTCGGCGCGAAGGGCCTCGCCTATCTCAAATATGAAGACGGCGCGCTCGCAGGGCCGCCGGCGAAATTCCTGGAAGAAGAAGAGCTCGCCGGCGTCGCCGAGGCGACGGCCGCCGGGGAGGGCGACCTCATCCTCATCGTCGCCGATACCGTGAAGACCTCGCGACGGGCGCTCGGGCATCTGCGCAACGTCCTCGCCGAGGCGCTCGGGCTGATCGATGCCGATATCTTCGACTTCACATGGGTCGTCAACTGGCCGCTTTTCGAATACGACGAGGAGGAGGGCCGCTACCTCGCACTGCACCACCCCTTCACCCGCGTGCGCGACGAGGACAAGGACCGCATCGAAAAGGCGCCGGGCGAAGTGCTCGCCTATGGCTACGACCTCGTCGCTCAGGGTCAGGAGCTCGGCGGCGGCTCCATGCGTATCCACGAGATGTCGATGCAGCGGCGGGTCTTCGAGGCGCTCGGCATCGACGAGGCCACCCAGCAGTCCCGCTTCGGCTTTCTGCTTGAAGCGCTCGAGTACGGCACCCCTCCCCACGGCGGGATCGCCTTTGGGCTTGACCGCATCGTGATGATGCTCGGCGGGACCGACAACATCCGCGATGTCATCCCCTTCCCCAAGACACAGAGCGGACACTGCCTTTTGACCGGGGCTCCGGATGATGTCGATACGGCGCAGCTCGAAGCGCTCGCACTCAAAAAAAGCAATCATGAAAAATGAGCAATGCCGACGCATTGCTCATTTTTTTGTCTTCTTAGAAGGATCAGGAAAAGGCGAGACGTTTTGCGTTGATGGCGACGATGACAGTCGAAAGGCTCATCAGCACCGCACCAATCGCGGGAGAGATGAGGACGCCCAGTGGATAGAGGACGCCCGCCGCAAGCGGGATGGCGATGATGTTGTACCCCGTCGCCCAGAAGAGGTTCTCAACCATTTTCCTGAACGTCGCCCTACCGAATGTCAGTGCCGCTAGGACATCGCGCGGGTCGCTGTTCACCAGGATGATGTCGGCAGTCTCCGCGGCGACGTCCGTGCCGGACCCGACGGCGATACCCAGATCTGCAGCCGCCAAGGCGGGCGCGTCATTCACGCCATCTCCTGTCATGGCGGTATAGCGGCCTTCCGTCTGAAGCCGCCGCACTATTTCCTGCTTATCCTCGGGAAGGAAGCCGGCCTCGTATCCATCGAGGCCCAGACGATCCGCCACGGCTTTGGCGACGCGTTCATTGTCGCCTGTCAGCATCCTTACTTCAATGCCGCGCTTCTGAAGGGACTCGACGGCCGCTTTCGCGCTGTCGCGCACGGTGTCGCCGAGCGCTATCCTTCCGAGGGGGCGGTTTCCACGGACTACATAGACATGCGTAGCCGCCTCCTTGAGATGTCCGACATCGGTATCGGCTCCGAGTTCATGCGCTCTTGCGGGGCTGACCACCGAGACAATCTCATCGTCCACGGTGGCCTTGACACCGACGCCTTTCTCCGCCTTGAACGATGAAGAAGCGGGCACATCGACGCCCAGGTGTTCGGCGTGTTCGAGGATTCCCTGCGCGATGGGGTGCTCGGAGTGGCTTTCGACAGCTGCCGCAAGGCGTATGAGTTCATCTTCTTCAATGCCGTTCCAAGTGTCGACGTTCATGACGTTGAATACGCCTTCCGTCAGGGTTCCTGTCTTATCGAAGATGACCGTATCCACTTTTCTGGCCTGTTCAAAAGCGGTCCGGTCGCGGATCAGGAGGCCGTTCTGAGCGGAAAGCGCCGTGGAATTGGCGACGACAAGCGGAGTCGCAAGACCCAGAGCGTGCGGGCAGGCGATGACAAGCACGGTGGCCATTCTCGCCACGGCGAAGGTGGGGTCGGTGCTGATGAAAAGCCAGATGAGGAGCGTGGCGGTTCCCACCGTGATTGCGGCGGTGGTCAGCCAGCGCGCCGATTTGTCCGCGAGGTGTTGCGTCCTTGACTTGGCCGCTTGAGCATCTTTCACCATGGTGATGACTTTCTGCAGGTAGGCTTCCTCTCCGGATGTCTCCACAGCGAGTGTGAGCGAGCCTTGTCTGTTGAGGGAGCCGCCGACGGCTTTATCGCCCTGCGTCTTATGCACCGGCACACTCTCGCCGGTCAGCATGGATTCATCCACATGGCTGTCGCCGTCTTCGATGATGCCGTCCGCAGGAATGCGCTCGCCGGGACGGATCAGTATATGATCGCCCCGTTGGAGTTCAGAGATGGAGACCTCCTCCATCTCATCACCAATGATGCGTCGCGCCGTTGAGGGCATGAGCTTGGCGAGTTCATCCAGTGCGCTGGATGCACGCTCGACCGAGCGCATCTCGATGTGATGGCCCAGCAGCATGATGACAACGAGGGTGGCAAGCTCCCAGAAGAAATCATCGCCTTCCAGACCGAGCAGAGTGGCTGTGCTGTAGAAGAAGGCGACACTGATCGCCATGGCGATCAGTGTCATCATTCCTGGATTCCGCGCGGCGATCTCTTCTTTGAGACCTTTGAGGAAAGGCCAGCCGCCATAGAAATAGACAAAGGCGGAAAGCGCGAAAAGAATGACGGCTCTTCCGGGGAAGTCAAGTTCAAAGTTGAACCAATCCTGTATCATGGGGGAGAAGATGAGAATCGGTACCGTTGCGATCAAAGATGCATAGAAACGGGGGAGAAAGTCACCGTGATGACCATGATGGTCATGACCGTCATGGTCGTGATGTTCATGGTCGTCATGGTGTTGATGTCCGTTGTGATTGCGATGCCTCTCATGTTCATGGGCGTTGTTTTCATGAGTCATGATTACCCCTCCTCAGGCGTCGTTTTCGGCGTCGACGACAGCGAGTTTCTTGACATTGTAGCCCAGGGCTTCGATGGTCTCGACATAGAAATCGCCTTCACGTTGTGCGCCCGTGAAAGTGACTGTTCCGAAATGCCTGGAGGCATCGATGTCCACGCGGTCGGCGCCGTGTGCATTCATTGCGTTCTCGATGCGGTTGACGCAGCCTGCGCACTGAAAACCGTCGATGCGCATCCGCAGAATCCAGCGGCCCATAAGATCACTCCTTATCTTCTAATATAACATGACAATGTGCATCTTCTTCTGTAAAGCGTTCATGATGTGGGAATTCAAGCGATTCGGACCATGTTTCCGTGTCCAAAGCTTCAGTGACGTGCAGTCCTCCTAGAAGAAGCATTCCGCTTCCAAGGATGACAAGGATATAGGCGATCACCTTCATAAGTATAACCTCCTTTATTTTCACCTCAAGCATAACAGGGAAGTGTGAATGAATTATGAATGAAAAATGAGTGTTTCATGCGGGGAACGCGCTCGCGGATGATAGATTGAAAGTGAGGTGGTTCGATGAATGTTCTGATCCTTGAAGATGAAAAGCGGATCAACGAAATGATCACGCACTATATCTCGCAGGAGGGTCATGAGGCGTTGAGCGCCTTTAACGCCGAGGAGGCGCTGGAGCTGTTTCAGACGCAGGCGGTGGATGTCATCGTGAGCGACCTGATGCTCGAGGGCATGCAGGGCGAGGCGTTCGTCGAGGAGATACGGCATGCGAGCGATGTCCATATCATTGTGCTGACGGCTAAGACGACATTGGATGCGAAACTTGAACTGCTCAAGAAAGGCGCGGATGATTATATCTACAAGCCCTTCAGCATCGATGAGCTGCTTCTGAAGCTCAAGAACATCGAGTCCCGCATCAACGCTGAACGCACGCTCTCTTTGGAAACGCCCGCAGGTCGCCTCACACTCAAGGAGAAGACCAACAGAGTGTTTCTTGATGATGCGCGCATCCCTCTCAACAGCACTGAATACAGAATTCTCCGCTATATGGCGCGTCATGCCGAGCAGGTACTCTTAAGAGAACAGATCCTCACGGCCTGCCTTGAAGAGAGTGACGCTTTCGACCGCATCATCGACGCCTATGTGAAGAAGTTGCGTAAAAAGACCGCCCCTGAACTCATCGAGACAGTCTATGGCGCAGGATACCGCCTCCGAGGTGATAAGGATGCGTAGGTTATCCGATTATTTCCATGCCCATTTCTCGAGCGCTTTCAAAATCGCGTTCACGGTGGTGTTCATACTTGTGAACCTCACCGTGATGCTGGTGAACACCTTCTATATAAGGGA
>Ga0207421_10000038_pt1 | contig 132012 bp, 127 predicted proteins | sample SodLakKL_010_SED_4_FD_187542 | JGI IMG/M metagenome (GOLD analysis project Ga0207421, IMG submission 187542) | Alkaline sediment microbial communities from Lake Tanatar, Kulunda Steppe, Russia - 8KL_010_SED (SPAdes) (version 2) | ecosystem: Environmental > Aquatic > Non-marine Saline and... | reverse complement strand
CCGCCTCGTCGTCCTCGTTGTCACCGTCCGCCTCGTCGTCCTCGCCCGCGGTGAGCCCCTCGCCGTCCGGTCGATCGAGCGCCTTCGGCACGTCGTGGTGGCTGGAGTAGCCGTCGAACCAGCGGGCGATCCGCTCGATCCGGTCGACGATGTGCCCCGGTTCACCAGAACGTGATAGCTCGTGGCCCTCACGCGGGTACCGGACGAACCGCGTCTCGACGCCCTCCTTGCGGAGCAGCCGGTGGTAGAGTTCGGCCGTGCAGATGGGCGTCCGGGTGTCGTCCTCGGCGTGGATGAGGAGCGTCGGGGTGTCGACGTCCGCGGCGTGGCCCGTCGGCGATTGCTCCCAGAGCCAGGCCGGCTCCTCGCTCGGGGTCGTATCGAAGTCCCCCTCCAACAGCTTGTACGCGTCGTCCGTCGAACCGTAAAAACCGGTGAGGTCGTAGACGCCGCGCTGGGCGACGGCCGCACGGAACCGGTCGCTGTTGCCGACCGCCCACGCGGTCATGAACCCACCGAAGGAGCCGCCGGTGAGGAAGACGTTCTCCTCGTCAACGTCCTCGCGCTCGGTGACGACGTCGACGCCGGCCATGACATCGGAGAGCGTCACCTCGCCCCAGTCGCGCTCGATGGCGGCCATGAAGTCGGCACCGTAGCCGGCCGATCCTCGTGGGTTCGACCAGAAGACGGCGTAGCCGCGGGCCGCGAGCGTCTGGAACTCGTGCCACATCGTCCCCGACGGCGACCACATCGCGTGCGGCCCCCCGTGAACCTCGACGACGAGCGGATGCGTTTCTCGATCGGGATCCGCGCCGTCACCCGGCGGCGTCAACACCCATCCCTGGATCTCCGTACCGTCCGACTCGAACCGGATCTCCTCGGGCTCGCCGACGTGCCGCGCGTCGAGGAACTCGGCGTTTAGCCCCGTCAGCCGGTCCGTCTCCCCGGCTGCGGCGTCGTACACGAAGACGTCGCCCGGGTGATCCCACTCGCTCGTCGCGAAGGCGACGGTCACGTCCTCCGGTCCGGCGTCCGTGGGTCCGGCGACCGTTGCACCCGAAATCATCCCCTTTCGGACGACCCGCTCGGGGGCGGCCGACCCATCGCCCGGGGCGGCCCAGACCGCGCCCGCGCCCTCGTCCGCGGTGGCGAAATAGAGGGTCTCGTCATCGGGGCCCCACGCCGGGTCCGCCGCGTAGCCGAGGCCCCGGTCGAGGTCAGCCGTGACGTTCACGACCGCCTCGGCGTCGCGGTCGAGGACGTGGAGATCGGTCTGTCTGAGCGAGGCCTGATCGGGTTCGACGTGGGCGAACGCGACCCGACCGTCCGCGGTCGCCGCGAGCGTCGTCCCCCAGCCGAAGGTGGTGTGGATCCGCTCGACGGCGTCGTCCTCGGTCACGGTCCCTTGCTCGTCGTCGGCCCCGAAGGCGACGTTCGAGAGATCGTGTGCGTGGATCGCGATATCGTAGGAGTCGTCGGGGTCCTCGCCGACCGACTCGGTATAATAGAGGGTGTCGGCGTCGCCGAACGTCGGCGAGCCGAAGTCGGCCTCGCGGTCGGTGAGCCGGGTGACCGCGGGGTCGTCGTCCGCCCGCGCCCCCTCGACCGTGGCGTCCGCCTCGACGAGGTAGATCCCGGGGCGTCGACCGTCGAAGTGCCGCTGGGCGGTTCGGTAGACCGTCCGGTCGATCACGCGCGGGTCGGGGTGGTCGGCCGGTTCGTAGTCTTCCGGGACCGACAGGTCACGGCCCTCCTCGCGGTCCTCGGGGGTGACCGACTGGACGAACGCGAGGCGCTCGCCGTCGGGCGACCACGCGATGGCGGAGACGCCGCCGACCACGTTCGTCACCCGGCGGGCCTCGCCGCCGTCCATCGGGAGGATCCACAGTTGCGTGCGGTCGTCCTCGCCACGCGTCGAGGTGAACGCGAGGCGGTCACCCGAGGGGCTCCAGCGCGGTTCGGCGTCGACCCCCTCCGCGAGGGTGAGCCGCCGTGGCTGGCCCGAACCGTCGACGTCCGTGAGGTAGACCGTCGACTCGGTTCGTTCGTCATCGAGCGCCTGTTGACGGAGGAACGCGACCTGTTCGCCGTCGGGCGAGAGTCGGGGATCCGCCGGCTTCGCGAGTGCGTGATAGTCCGCCGCGGTCACGGGCTGCATACGTTATCCTCTCGCGGCACGCTCAAAAGGCGTCGGAAGGCGGAACCGACGGTGGGGGAGCCGGCGCTTATATACACACGATCACTCCGGAATGGCGTATATAACCACCCGACGTGGTCGGGACGGTTGGCGTGGTCGGCGCGGTCGGCGCGGTCGGTACGGTCGGCGCGGTCGGCGCGGTCCGGTGAGCGCTCTTTTCAGAGCGCGAACCGAGCGCGAGGGAGTTTGGGCGGAGCCGCCGAGTAGTCCGGCGGCCCCGCCCAAACGAGGCTGGGGAGGACTGAGGCGTCGGCCAGCGGGCCAGCAGCGGGAATCGAACGAAGGTCGGTATAGAAATCGTGCGCGAAAGAGTATATAAACAGTCACGGTGAGATCACCGGCGTACGAGCCCGTTCCGCTGGTAAAACGAATAGCGGGAGCCGGGTGCAGCAGGTCGGTGCCCGACCGTCCACGTGACGACATCGGCGTCTCTCACAGGGGCGTCCCGAGCGGCTGGCCCCCGGAATTATCGCATCCCGGAGAGAACTGACGATATGGCCCCCTCCATACTGCAACGAAGAGCGTTCCTTGCCACTGCCGCCGGCGGCGTCGGCGTGCTTGCGGGGTGGAGAGGGAGGGGATCGCTCGCCGAGGACGCCGCTTCCGAGCAACCAACCGACTCGATCGGGTGGAACGTCGAGGAACACGGGATCGAAGGAGACGGCACCACGGAGGTCGGAACGGCCGTTCACGAACTCCTCGCGGAGGTCGACGCGGCGGGCGGCGGGATCGTGTATTTCCCGCCCGGACGATACCTCCTCGAACGGACGCCGTTGATAGGGGAGAATACCCTGCTCGTCGGCGCGGGTCGCTCGACGGTATTTGAGGGGATCCGCCCCGAGGGTATCCAGGGCGGAGCGCTCCTTTCGAACGTCGGATACGACGAACCCGGATACGAGGGTGGTGGAAACTGGGGGATACGGAACGTCCGGATCGACTCCCCGGATTCGAACGGGATCATGCCCGCACACGCGGAAAACGTCCAGTTAAAGGACCTCTACGGCGATTTTATTCGCTACCACCACGCCGACATCGTCTCCTCGAAGAACGTCACCGTCGACGGATATGTCGCGACTCGCGGCGGCGAAGGCGGCTCGGACGCGCCGTTCCAGTTCGACGCCCAACGGGAGGGGGTCGAGCGGAACGGGATCTGGGACGGCGAAACGATGCACCTCGTCGAGGACGACGACACCCCGACGACGAACGGAACGCTTCGGAACTTTACCATCGAGCCGGAGAACGACCCGAGCTACGGCGTGCAGCTCCACCGAGGGCCGCACCGTTCGATAACGATCCGCGACGGAACGATCACCGGGTGTGCGTTCACGGCGATCCGGTCCGACCCGGAAAACGAGGTACGGAACCTCTCCATCAGGGGTGTTTCATGCCTCGAAAACGCCCGCGGTATCACGCTCGGTCACGTCGAGGACGGACGGCGGGAGTTGACGATCGACGAGGTCGTGATCAGGACCGACGAGGCCGCACTCGCCGGCGGGTCGGGGTTGTACGCTGCCGGATTCGATGGCACCACCGTCTCGAACGTGACCGTCGCCGGTGCGTTTACGAACACGATCCTGTTCGACGACATGCGTGAGCTCACGCTGAACAACGTGACGGCGCGCGGGGCGGTCGATCAGGCGTTTCGCTTCCGCGACAACGTCGAGGTGACGCTCACGACCGCGCGTGCGGCGGATTCCGGCGGCGCGGGCATCTATGTCGGCCCGGACAGCACCGCCGCATACGGCGGGATGACGTTCGAGAACGTCGAAACGGAGGTCGTTGCCGACGGAGAACTTCGAGAGTGGAGCAGCTCGTCGGGGACATAGGACGACACGTTCGGCATGTCGGAACGTATCGGCTCGCGATGGTACTCGCCGGCGCAGAATACGGGCCGGGAGGGATTCGAACTCGATGGCGAGACTCACTTCGCTCGTCTCGCGTAGTTCGAATCCTCCCTCTGTCGCCATCTGACAGCGAGCGGCGTTGCTCGCTGTCGTTATACACGGGCCGGGAGGGATTCGAACCCCCGACCGTCCGGTTAAAAGCCGGACGCTCTCCCTAACTGAGCTACCGGCCCGCACTTCCCCTAATGCCAGCGCCCTCATAAGCGTTTAGAAAGGGTGGCAGCCGAGGACAGCGATCCGCGACCCACCCCGACCAGAATCGTTAGGAGGGCCGACCGCATCGCCGCGACCATGGAGTTCGATCTACGCCGATTCACCGACCGGCTCTGCCGGTTCCGGTCGACCGCCGGCGAGGAGGCCGCCGCCACCGACTGGCTCCGCGACCGCCTCGACGACCTCGGATTTCACACGTACACCTGGGAGGCCGACGCCGACCTGCTCGCGACCCACCCCTCCTTCCCCGACGACCCGGCCGCGATCGACGTCGACGGCCGCCGAAGCGTCGCCGGCGTCCTCGCACTCGGCGACGCCCCGCTCGATCCGACGGATGGAGGATCGGAGGAAACGGGAGCCGATGACTACCCGACGATCGTACTCAACGGCCACATCGACGTCGTCCCGGCCGAGTCCGAATCCTGGGACAGCGATCCGTTCGAACCGACCCGCCGCGGGGGCGACGGTGACGTCAACCGGCGGAGCGGGGAGGCACCCGCCGACGAAACGCTGACCGCACGCGGGGCCACGGACATGAAATCGGGGGTCGCCGCGTGCGTTGGGGCCGCCCTCGACGTGCGCGAGGCGGTCGAAACCGGCGCGCGCGATCTGGACCTCCGGGTCGTCGTCGAGGCGGTCGCGGGCGAAGAGGACGGCGGCTACGGGGCGGCGAGCGCGGCACTTTCGAACCCCTATCCGTTCGAGCGCGACGCGGCGATCGTCGCGGAACCGACGGACCTGACGCCCGTGATCGCCTGCGGCGGGAGCCTCATGGCTCGATTGCGGTTGACCGGGCGGAGCGCACACGCCGCCGCGCGCTGGCACGGCGAGGACGTCCTCCCGCGATTCGAGCGGATCCGCCGGACCTTCATGGACCTGGAGACGGAGCGCGCCGAGACGCACGCCCACCCGCTGTACGAGGAGTTCCCCGTCCCGTACCCCGTCGTCTGTGGCACCGTCCACGCGGGGTCGTGGGCCTCAACCGTCCCCGCCGCGTTGACCGCGGAGTTCCGGATCGGCGTCGCCCCGGGTGAAACCGTCGCCGAGGCGGAGCGCGCCTTTCGCGACCGAATCGATTCGGTCGTCGCCGACGACCCGTGGCTCCGCGAGCATCCCCCGACGTTCGAGCGCTTCTCCGTGCAGTTCGAACCCTGCGACATCGACCCCGACGAACCGATCGTCGACGCCGTCCGCGCGGGAGCAAGGGAAGCGGGCGTCCCGGACGCGGCACCCGCGGGGGCGACCTACGGGGCCGACTCGCGCCACTTCGTTGACGCCGGGATACCCGCGGTCCTCTTCGGCCCCGGCGACATCCGCGAGGCACACTACCCGAACGAGTCGATCCGCTGGAGCGAGGTCGAACGGGGTCGTGAGGCGATCGCGGCGGCCGTGATGGCGTTCGCGGAGGTGGAGGGGGACGGCGGGGAGCGGTAGCGAGCGCTCCGCTCACTCCGCATCGAAGTACGCCGCGAGTGCCTCCCCGGCGACCGCCCCGGGGTCGGCGTTCGTCATCGATGCATGGCGACGGAGTTCGATGTAGGCGTCGACCGGAAGCGTCAGGGTCAGTTCGCCGACGTCGACGCCGACCGCGTCCAGCGCGCTGACCGCATCCGTGCCGTCATGGATCGCCGAGACGACCGATCTAACCTCCCGAACGGTGAGGTCGGCGTCGAGCGTCGCCCACGCGAGCAGGTAGCGGTCCCTACCGGAGACGCGGGCGACGTGTTTCGCCGCGCTCGGCGCGATGTCCCCGCGGGCGACGTGGCGACGGATCGCCTGTGGGAGATCGTGTACCCGCGCCCACTTCCTGATGAAGGAGACGGAGACGTCCCCGCCGGCACGCTCGGCCGCCGCCTTGTATGACCCAACCCCGCGCACGAGTGCGGCGCAGGCGGCCGCCCCGCGCAACATCAACACATTGTCCCCATCGGCGACGTCGCCGGTCGCGAACCGTCGTACCGTCTCCGCCGCGAGCGCGACGCTCTCCGGATCGTCGGGATCGAACCCGACCGCCTCCGTGGCCCGCTCGCCGGTGATCGCCGGGTCCGCGCGGACGACGGGTGACCCGACCGGCGAGCGGCGGCCCCCGCCCGTCTCCTCAGTCATACGTGATCAAACGGCCCCTGATACATAAGCGGGGGGAGCGTGGGCAGAAGCCGCAGGTGACTCGGACGGCGCGGGAACAAGGCGGAACCGGAGCAGTCAGTCGGTCTCCGTCGAGGCCCCGACGCCCTCGCCGGTCGCCTCCGCGACCAGCTCCTCGGCGACGACCGCCACCGGAACGAGGTCGGGGTCGACCGCGAGGTCGGTCACGCGGGCGGCATACGCCGGCAGCGCGCGGTCCGAGTAGGTGACCGCCCGGATCGCCGGATGGCGCTCCTTCGCGACCGCGATGGCGGCCGCCTCCGACATCTCGGTGAGGATGACGACGGCGGCGTCCGCAAGGCCCGCGTCCATCAGCGTCTCGCCCGTGACCGGCACCGCGAGCCGGGTGACCGTCACACCGAGCGCTTCCAGTTCCTCGCCGAGCCCATGCGGATCGTCGCCGATCACGAGGAAGATGGGCCCCGACATCACTCGTACTCGATCGTCGCCGGCGGCTTGTGGGTGACGTCGTAGACGACCCGCGCGACGTTCTCGTTCTCGCCGGTGATCCGGCTCTGGATCCGCTGGAGGGTTCCCCAGTCGATCTCCTGTGCGCGTGCGGTCATCCCGTCGCGGCTCTCGACGGCGCGGACGGCGACGACCCAGCCGTGAACGCGGTTGTCGCCTTTCACCCCCGTCGCCTTACCGAGGACGGCCCCGAACGCCTGCCACGGCTCGTACTCCGCCAGTTCCTCCTCGACGACGTGACAGGCCTCGCGGGCCACCGCAGCCTTCTCCGGGGTCACCTCGCCGACGACCCGCACCGCCAGCCCGGGACCGGGGAAGGGCATCCGCTCGGAGACGACCTCCTCCAATCCGAGCGCGCGGGCGACCTCGCGAACCTCGTCCTTGTAGAGGTCACGCACCGGCTCGACGATCCCCTCGAAGTCGACGACGTCGGGGAGCCCCCCGACGTTGTGGTGGGATTTGATGTTCCCCTCCGATTCGATCCGGTCCGGGTAGATCGTCCCCTGCACGAGGTAGTCGGCGTCGACCTCGCGGGCGACGTCCTCGAACTCCGCGATGAAGCCCTCACCGATGACGTGTCGTTTCTCCTCGGGGTCCGTCACGCCGGCGAGCCGATCGAAAAAGCGGTCCTGTGCCTCGATCACCCGCAGGGAGTCCATGAACGAGAACGTCTCGCGGATCTCGTCGGTCTCGCCTTTACGCATGAGCCCCGTGTCGACGTAGACGGGGGTGAGTCGGTCGCCGATCGCCCGGTGTGCGAGCGTCGCCGCGACCGAGGAGTCGACGCCGCCGGAGAGCGCGATGACGGCGTTGGCGTCGCCGATCGCCGCCTCGATCTCCGCGACCGCCTCGTCGATGAAGGTGTCCGTCTCGACCATTATACCGTGGCGTCCGCGTTCCGCTCTGTTGTGTCCGTCGATTCGAGCGCCGCCTCCACGAGCGCGACGAACGGGGGGCTCGCCCGATCGGGCCGCGACCGGAACTCCGGATGCGCCTGCGTGCCGAAGAAGAACGGATGGTCCTCGCGTTCGAGGATCTCCATCCGCCTGCCGGCCCGCCCCGAGAAGCGGAGCCCCTCGGTTTCGAGGTCCGCGATGTACTCGGGGTTCACCTCGTAACGGTGGCGATGCCGTTCCGTGCAGGCGTCCGCGCCGTACACCGCGGCCGCGAGCGTGTCCGGCTCGATCCGCGTCTCGTGGGCCCCGAGCCGCATCGTGCCGCCCATCTCCTCGGTTTCGTGCTGTTCGGGAAGCAAGTCGATGACGGGGTAGGGCGTCTCGGGGTCGAGTTCGGCCGAGTGGGCGTCCGTCATGCCGAGGACGTTGCGCGCGTGTTCGACGACGGCCATCTGGAAGCCGAGACAGAGCCCGAGGAACGGCACGTCGTTCTCTCGGGCGTGCCGGACCGCCTCGATCTTCCCTTCCGTGCCGCGCGAGCCGAACCCACCGGGGACGACGACGGCATCTGCCGCCTCCAGCCGTTCGAGGTGGTGATCGCGGGTCTCGTCGGCGTCGACCCACTGGACGTTTATTTCCGTCTCCGTCTGGATCCCCGCGTGTTTCAACGCCTCATAGATCGACATATAGGCGTCCTCCAGGGCGTATTTGCCGACGAGCGCGACATCGATCTCGCGGGTCCGCTCGCGGGTGACCAGTTCGCGCCACTCCGTCGAGCGCTGCTCGCGCGGGAGCGCCTCGTCGGTCAACCCGAGCCGTTCCATCACGTACTCGTCGAGGCCCTCGTCCTCGACTGACAGCGGGACGTGATAGATGTCCTCGACGTCGGGATTCGAGAAGACGGCGTCGGTAGGGACGTCACAAAAGAGCGCGATCTTCTCTTTGACGTCGGGGTCGAGCCGTTCGCTACAGCGCCCGACGAGGATGTCCGGTTGCAGCCCGATGGATCGAAGCTCCTTGACGGAGTGTTGGGTCGGTTTCGTCTTCTGTTCGCCGTTTTTCGAGTGGGGAACGAGCGTGACGTGCGTAAAGAGGATGTCCTCGGGGTCCTCCTCGTGGGAGAACTGTCGAAGCGCCTCGAGGAACGGCATCGACTCGATGTCCCCCACCGTCCCGCCGATCTCGACGAGACAGACGTCCGATCCCTCGGCGGCCTCGCGGATGCGCCGTTTGATGTCATCGGTGACGTGCGGGATGATCTGGACCGTCTTGCCCAGGTAGTCGCCGGCGCGCTCGCGCTCGATGACGTGTTGGTAGGTCTTCCCGGTCGTGACGTTGTGATCGAAGGTCATGTCCGTCCCGAGGAACCGCTCGTAGTTCCCTAAGTCGAGGTCGACCTCGCCCCCGTCCTTTAAGACGTACACCTCGCCGTGCTCGTACGGGTTCATCGTCCCCGCGTCGACGTTGAGGTAGGGATCGACTTTTACGGCGGTCACGTCGAACCCGGCGTTGGCGAGGAGTCGGCCGGTGCTGGCGGCCGTGATTCCCTTGCCCAACCCGGACATGACACCTCCTGTTACAAAAACGAACTTCCGACCCAGCGAGGGGTCATACCCCGTATCGGGATCCGTCGGCATACCGACCGTGGGGTAGGGGCCAGCAAAACCGTTTCGGAGGGACCCGAGCGCGTGAACGCGTGTCAAGATCCGGATGCGATAACGGCGGGAAGATCACGACCCTGGGAGTCCTCAGACAACGCGTTCGCCGCCGAAAAACACCGACTCGGGCTCCGCCCACGCCCCGGCGTCGGCGTTCGGGTCGCTCCCGAGGACGACGAGGTCGGCGCGATAGCCCGCCGCGACCCGGCCGACGTCCTCCAAGCCGAGCAGGTCGGCGGCGTTTACCGTGGCGGCTTCGAGCGCCTCGGCCGGCGAGAGGCCGTATTCGACCATATAGGTCAGCTCGTCGGCGATCGCCTCGAAGGTGTTGAACGGGGTCCCGGCGTCGGTCCCCATCGCGATCGTGACGCCCGCATCGATGGCGTGTTTCCAGGCGTCAGCGAAGGCCTCCGCGGACACCTCGGCCTTCTCGACGGCGTCCGCGGGGATGCCCGCCTCGATCCCGTTGTCGACGATGCCGTGTAACGCGCTCGCGGTCGGCACCCAGTAGGTTCCGCGCTCGGCCATCAACTCGGCCGTCTCCCGGCTCATGAACGTCCCGTGTTCGATGCTCGTGATCCCCGCCCGGACCGCGTTCTCGATCCCCTCGTCGCCGTGGGCGTGGGCGGCCGTGGGGGTGTTCGTCGGGGCGGCCGCGTCGGTGAACGCCGCCAGCTCCTCCGGGGTGAGTTCCGGCGCGCCGGTGACCGCGCCCTCGGTGAGGACGCCGCCGGTCGCCATGCACTTGAGGACGTTCGCGCCGGCTTTGAGCTGCTCGCGGGCCGCCTTGCGGACCTCGTCCGGGCCGTCCGCCTCCCGGCCGAACCAGTGGCCGTGCCCACCGGTCATGACCACGTTGTGCCCGCAGGCGACGACGCGGGGGCCAGTGAGGACTCCGTCTTCGACCAACGCACCCGCATCGAGCGCGAGCGTCCCGCGGGCTCCCAGATCGCGCACCGCGACGACGCCGGCCGAGAGCGCCGCACGGAGGTTCTCGGCGGCCCGGAAGCTCGCCGTAAAGTCGCTCTCGTCGACGGCCGTGGCGACGGCCGGGCGGCCGTCCATCATCACGTGGACGTGCGAGTCGATGAGCCCGGGTGCGACGACCCGCCCGGAGACGTCGATGTGGGTCGGCTCCGACCCGTCCGCCGACGCTTCCGCCGCTTCCTCCGTGGCCTCGTCGCCGACGGCGACGATCTCCCCGTCCGCGATCGCGACGTCCGCCCGTCGTGTGCCGTCGACGTCCGCAACCTCGCCACCGGTCAGTACGTACATACCCGACGGATCCGGCGGAGAGGGCCTAAATGGTTGGATCGCGGAACCCCGGGGCGACAGTCAGCCCGACAAGGGAGTCGGAACGGTGACGGTCCCGTGCACTTGCCGGAAGCGACGTATCAAACGGGGTAGTCAGGTGACCAGACTGTTATGTTTTCAAACAGAAGGTGTCAAAAACCGGCCACATCGGTGAGAGCAGGGCTATCACGAAGCGTGGAGAATATGCGTGGTTTTCACAAACATATATAACTGTTCGGAGGAGTATTGGGAAGAACATGACAGATCAGACACCATCCGGTCCGCTTGCGGACCTGTACGCGGGACGAATCGGCGAGCCGACGACCGACGACGAGGTGCGAGGGTACTGGATCTTCTCGCTCGGCGTCCTCGTCGCCGTCATCGGCGTGATCGTCTTCGCGCTCACCACACCACGGACGACCGCGCGGGCGCTCGGCTACGCGCTCGTTGCGCTCTCGCCGCCGCTCGTGATGATCGGCGCGATCATCCGATTCCCGCTACGGCGGTCGGCGACGACGCTCGCGGCGCTCGGTGGGCTGTTGACGGTCGCCGCGATCGCATACTTCTTCGTGATCTTTCCCGACGGCTGGTCGCGCTCGACGGGCAACGAGGTCGTCAACGCGCTCTATGCGGCCGGGATCGTCGTGATCGGGCTGGCCGGCACGATCGTCCCGCTCGTCACCGATCCCGTACGGGCGGACTACAAGCGGATGCAGGAAACCTCCGCGGCCGCCGAATCCGCTCGCGCGGAGACGGAAACGGAACTGGCCTCGGTCCGTGAGGAACTCGATACGACCACCGCCGACCTCACCGAGGCGGAGGCCCACGCGGAGACGCTCGAAGACGAGTTGACGCACGCGCAGGCCGAAATCGAGTCGCTGCGGACGAGCAAGGCACGGTTCGAGCTGTTCGAGGACCGCGCCGGGAAGGCCCGCTGGCGACTTCGCCACCGCAACGGCAACGTGATCGCGGTCGCCGGACAGGGCTACAGCAGCCGCGGAAAGGCTCAACAGGGCCTCCACAGCGTACGCCGAAACGCCCTCGGCGCGGGGCTGCTCCGGATCGAGACCGCCCCCGAGGAGGCCGAGGCGATCGCGGACGACGACGGGCCGGAACCCGAGGACGCCGCAGCGCCCGAGTTGGCCGTCCCGAGCGCAACCGAGGCGCTGGCGGCGACGGCGACCTTCGAGCTGTTCGCGGACAACGCCGACGAGTGGCGCTGGCGGCTCCGCCACGACAACGGCGAGATCATCGGCGACTCCGGCGAGGGGTACGCCTCAAAGTCGAACGCGAAGCGCGCGCTCTCGCGGGTGCGTGAGCACGTCGCGGCTGCCGACTACCTGCGCGTCGACCCCACCGCCTTCGAGCTGTTCCGTGACGCGGCCGGCGAGTGGCGCTGGCGGCTCATCCACGAGAACGGGAACATCCTCGCCGACTCCGGCGAGGGCTACAGCTCCCGTTCGAAGGCCCGACAGGGCGCAGAAAGCGTACGCACGAACGCCGCGGCCGCCGCGGTCGACGACGGCGAGGGCGAGCCGACCGGCGGCGACGGCGACGCGACGATCGAGGTCTACGAGGACAACGCGGGCGAGTGGCGCTGGCGGCTCATCCACCGAAACGGGAACCTCATCGCCGACTCCGGAGAGGGTTACGCCTCGAAGGGCGGCGTCGAGGACGCCGTCGAGCGGCTCAAGACGTACGCCGGCGACGCGGACATCCTCGATGTGGGGGCCGCCGCGTTCGAGATCTACGAGGACAACGCGGGCGAGTGGCGCTGGCGGCTCCGCCATCGCAACGGCAACATCGTCGCCGACTCCGGCGAGGGCTACGGCTCCCGGTCGGACGCGGTCGAAGCCGTCACCAACGTGAAGGCGCACGCGCCGAGCGCGGGCGAAGAGACGGTCGAGTAAGCCCGCAAGCGCGACCGGGGCGCGTTCTATGTACATACCCTCCGCTCAGCCAGGGTCGATTTATATACTGTCGCGACACCGTCACTCGACGAGTTCGATCTCGTCGTCGCCGTTGGGGACCGCACAGAGGAACGCGCCGGGGTCGTCGCGATCGTTCCGGTACCAGTGTTCGACGCCGGCGGGGATCAAAAGCGAGTCGCCGGCGGAGACAGTGTGTTCCTCGTCGCCGATCCCGACGACGTACTCGCCTTCGAGGACGTACTGTTCGTGTTCGACCGCGTTGGTGTGGCGGGGGACGGACGCGCCGCCGGCGAGTTCGAACCGGCGGATCGCGAAGTTCGGCGCGCCGTCGTCGGCGTCGATCAGCACGCCTTTGGTGAGGCCCTCGGCGGCACCGACCGGTTCGTAGTTGATGTCGTCGCCGCGTTTGATCACGGGCGTGGGGTTGGGGTCGGATGGATCGGTCATGGAGAGGGATTTGAGCGCCATGGATATAATTCAATATCGGAGCGTCTCTAGGCCGTCGACCCGATCGAAGTGGTCATCGCGCGTGACGATCCGTGCGCCGTTGTGGCGACAGATCCCCGCGATCAAGACGTCCCCGAGGTTGATTCGGGTCCCTGCGTCGAGGAGATCGGTTTCGATGAGCGCCGCCTCGCGGGCTGTAGCGGCGGACAGCGGGAGCGGCTGGAGCCAGTCGAGTCCCGACTGAACGCGCTCGACCGCATCGTCCCCACCGACCCGCGCGGCACCGCGGTAGACCTCGAAAAGCGAGAGCGATGGTGCAACGAGCGGCTTGTCACGGTGGGCATCGAGGAACGTCTCGGTAGCGGCCTCCCCGTCGAGATAATCCACCAGAAACGTGGTATCGAAGGCGATCACCGGCGATCACGCTCCCGGAGATCGCCATCGAGTCCGTTCCGTGTCGATGCGACGGCCTCACGAAATCCATCGACGTCCTGCATGGATCCGAAGCCCTCCATCACATCGGATTCGTTTCCGGTCAATCTGAGGATCGCCTCGGTGAAGCTTTCGTCCTCCTTTTTAAACGCCCGGAGTCGATCGTAGGCCTCCTCGGTGATGGTCAGGCTTTTGGTCGCCATACATGTAGACGTACGTCTACACGTATTTATAAGATTCCCGAATGAATCGGCCGCCTCCAAACCACCTCGACGAGAGCACTCGAATCGGCTGGACTACGGATCCCACTCCCCCGCCGGCTCATCAGGCGGTTACATACCCGACCACCACCCGACGTTTAAGCGACGCCGGCCCCAACCGGGCGACATGCGAGGTATTCACGTCGGGTCGGCGTTCGGGATCCCGATCCGGCTCAACTGGACGTTTCTGATCGTCCTGCCGTTGTTCGCCTTTCTCATCGGCTCGGAGGTCGCGACGATCGCACAGCTGATGAACGAGACGATGGGCGTCGGCATCGACGTGACGGCAATAGACGCCGGCTATACCCCATGGCTGCTCGGGCTTGCGGCCGCGCTCGGGCTGTTCGGCGGCGTCCTCCTCCACGAGTTCGGCCACTCGCTCGTCGCCATGCGCTACGGCTATGAGATCGAATCGATCACCCTCTGGCTGCTCGGCGGGCTCGCGAGTTTCAAAGAGTTCCCCGAGAACTGGAAACACGAGTTCTGGATCGCCGTCGCCGGCCCGATCGTCAGCGTCGCCGTCGGCGTCGCCTGTTATGCCGTCTTCGTGCTCGCCCCCGCGGGTGCGAACGCCGTCCTGTTCGTCTTCGGCTACCTGGCGCTTTTAAACATCGTCCTCGCCGTCTTCAACATGCTCCCCGCGTTCCCGATGGATGGCGGGCGGGTGTTACGCGCGCTCATGGCCCGCAACCAGCCGCACGCGCAGGCGACCCAGCGGGCCGCGGCCGTCGGCAAGGTGTTCGCGTTTATGATGGCGATCTTTGGGCTGTTCGCGTTCAACGTGATCCTCATCCTGCTCGCCTTTTTCATCTACATCGCCGCCTCCGGTGAGGCCCAACAGACCGTGCTCAAGGCGGCCTTCGAGGACGTCCGCGTCGACGACGTGATGACCCCGCGCGAGGACCTGCACACGGTCACCGAGGAGACGAGCGTCGCCGAGTTGATGGACCGGATGTTCCGGGAGCGACACACGGGCTACCCCGTCCTCCGACGCGACGACCTCGTCGGGATGGTGACCCTGGAGGATGCCCGCGAGGTGCGTGAGATCGAACGCGACGCCTATCGCGTTGGCGACGTGATGGCCAGCGATATCACCTCCGTGACGCCGGAAACCGACGCGCTCGCCGCGCTCCAGACGATGCAGGCACACGGCGTCGGCCGCCTCCCGGTCATCGACGCGAACGGCGAACTCGTCGGACTCATCTCCCGATCGGACCTGATGACCGCGTTCAACGTCATCCAGACGGGCGGAACGCCGAGCGCGCTCCGGGGGCGGTCGGCGGTCGACGACGGGCGGATTTTATAAGCGATCGTCGTTCGGGAGCGGCGATAGATAACCGAACCACGGCGGTCGGCGCGCTCCGGTGAGCGCCCGAAGGGCGCGAAACCGAGCGCGAGGGAGGCACGGCGGGCGGCGAGCGAGCGGAGACCGCTCGCCGCCCGCCTGCCGAGGCTGGGGAGGCGTGAGGCTGCGGTGCGGGTCCGTCGGCAGTCCCCGATCCTTACCCGTCGCTCGTCGCTCCACCGTACCCGGGCTACGGTCGCGCTTTATCAGCCGCCTGGCGAGCGACACCTCAACTCGCCCGTTTCAGCGACCAGCCGATTCAGGACCCACGGGTCGGGAGCAACGGGACCCGAGCACCGACGCTCAGATCGTCAACAGCGCGTTGACGAGCGTCCGCGTCGCGATGGCGGTGAGCGCGCCGAGCCACGTGAGCAACACGAAGTGGATGTAGCCGTTCGCCGGGTTCCCGCCGTCGATGGTGCGGATCATCTGTGAGGAGAGCGCGGCGTTGAAGATGACGACCGTGAGAAGCAGGTACTCGATGAGCGGAATGTCATAGGAGCCGGGGTAGATGATCTGCCCGAAATCCATCTGGTCCAACTCGAAGTCCGCCGACAGCTCCGCGAGGATCGCGACGATCTCCAAGCCGATGAAGAAGGCGAACGTCGCCGCCGCCGTGATCCCGTAGATCAGGCCGATGAACGTGACCGCCGCCTGCCGCCGCTGTTCGCGAAGGTTGTTGACGGCGCTCATGTTCTTCGAGATCAGCTCGCCGAGCTGTTTCGGCTCCCCGCCCATCCGGCGGGCGACGAGGTACATCTCGGAGAACTTCTGGATGAGATACGAACGGGTGTCGCGCGCGAACGCCCGCCACGCGCCCTCGGAGCTGATCCGCATGTTGAGCCGGCGATACAGCCGCGTGATCGCCGGCGAGAGTGTCCCGAAGTCCTTGTCACGGAGCGTGGTCAACACGTCAGTCGTCGTCGACTGCTTCGCGCTCTCGGTCGCCCCGAGCGCTCGGATGAAGGAGGGGAACTCCTCGTCGCGGGCGGTGATCGACTGCTCCTCGCTGCGGAGGATGATCCCCGTCACGATGAGCGGCGTGATGGGAACCGCGAGGTACAGCGGGAGCCGCACGGTGTCGAGGAAGAACAGGATCCCCGGCAGGCCCGGGCCGTAGCCGAACATCCCGGCGGCCGTGACCCCGATGAGCAGAAACGAGGCCACGCCGCCGAAGATCAGCGACCCCCAAAGCTTCAGATCCCCGGGCGAACGGCCCTCGGGGTGGTACCAGATCGGATCGTACGGCGACATCGCGCGGATCGCGACGAAAAAGCCCAGTTGGACGAACACGAAGAGGACGATGACGGCCGAGACCATCGCGGTCGGGTCGTTGCCGGTGAGGATCGGCAGGACGATGGCGAAAACGAGCGCGAACGTCACCGAGAGGATCATCGACATATACAGGTCCTTCATCACTTCCAGGTTCGACAGCGAGGACTCATACAGCGTCTCGTACTGTGAGAGCATCACGTCCTGTTCGGAGACGAGGAAGTCCTCCAGGGATTGTCCCGCCCCGAGCGTGTATCCCAGCCGATCGAAGAAGTCACCCATCGCCTCGGAGGGGACCTTCTTCGCGCGACGGCGACACGCGTCGTCGAGGCTCTGGTTCCACGTGTCGACGAGGTGGACGATCCGGCCGATCTCCTCGGCGGCGACCCCGTACTCCTCCTCTGCCGCGAGCGTCCGGAAGACCTCCATGCGGTCGATGTTCGTCGTCGACAGCACGGTCATGTGCGTCATGACGAGGTGAAGCTGGTTGTCGATGTGGTTCTCCTGACTGGAGAGGTAGATCTTCGGGTAGACGAACGCCGAGACGAGCGCCAACGCGCCGATCATCGGAATGGGAACCCGTGCCGCAAGCGGCAGCGGCGCGAAGAGCCCGGCGACGATGGTGACCCCGAAGAGGACGACCGCCGGCACGAGGACGTAGCCGACGTACTGCCGTTTCGAGATGTCGAGTCGGTCGTACGACTCCAACAGCTCCGAGGTGACCGACATCGCGGTCGCGAGCGAGTTTCCGGCCTGTTTTACTGACATCGGAAGGTCACCATGGAGAGTCGCTCATCGTCGTCGATCACCCGATCTTCCGGTGCATATCGAAGGGGAGCCCCTCGACGCCGTCGCGGTGGAAGGAGTCGATCGCCTCGTTGACCTCGTGATAGCCCAAGATCCCCTCCTGGATCATGCGTTCGATGAGCTCGGCACGGAACCGGAGGTCGTCGTAGATGTCCCGGGTGTCCGCATAGCCGAGCAGCGTCGCGATCTGCTCTTCGAGCACGTAGGAGTTGTTCATGCCCTGAAAGACGATCTCGTCCTCGACCGGGTCCCAGCTGAACACCTCGCGGGTGACGACCCCGTCCATCTCCTTGGAGTAGCCCTCGATCTCCTGGACGCTCGTCACCCGGCGGAGGACGTCGTTGCCCTGTTTCACCCGATTCTGGAAGAGCGCGACGTCCGCGTTGTCCATGAACGTCTCGGGAACGTTGATCGGCTCGGAGGTGAACCGCTGGATCATCGAGACGATGTCGGACGCGTGGAACGTGAGCATCACGGGGTGACCCGTCTGTGCGGCCTGGAACGCCATCCGCCCCTCCGCCCCACGAACCTCACCCACGATGATGTAGTCGGGTCGTGAACGCAGCGCGGCCGCGACCAGGTCGAACATGTCGACGTCCGAGGAGCCCTCATCGCCGCCTTCACGGGTTAACAGCTGCTGCCACGTGTTGTGCGGCGGGATGACCTCTGCGGTGTCCTCCGCGGTGTAGATCTTCGAGTCCCGCGGGATGTACGAGAGGATGGCGTTGAGCGTCGTCGTCTTCCCGGACGCCGTCTCCCCGACGACGAACACCGTCTGTTCGTTCTCCAGACAGAGCCAGAGGTACGCCGCGAGCTCCGGCGAGAGCGTCCCCCAGTTGGTGATCTGGTTGACCGAAAGCGGCGTATCCTCGCCCTGTCGGATCGTGAGCGAGGAGCCCTTCACGGAGACGTCATCGGAGTAGATGATGTTGATACGCGAGCCGTCCGGCAGCGTCGAGTCAACGATCGGATCGGCATCCGAAAGCGGGTCGCCGATTCGCTCGCCGATGTTGCGAAGCCAGGTGTCGAACTCCTTTCGCGTGCCGAAATCGACGGTCGTCTCCAACATCCCGAAGGTGCCGTGATCGACGTGGCACTCGTGGGGTCCGATGACGTGAATGTCCTCGTTCGCCGGATCACGCATCACGGGTTCAAGTGGCCCGAGCCCGACGATATCCCGGTTGAGCCGGTAGCGAATGTCCTCATAGGTCGACTCGGTAACCGGGAGTTTCCCCCAGTTGAGCACGCGCTCGATCAGCCACCGCCAGCCGTCTTGTCGTCCCTCAACGTGCGTGACGTCCTCCAACAGCTGTTCGATCAGGTCGTCGTACTCGGCCTCCGACTCGGGCGCCCGGTGGTTGCCGCTGACGCTGAGCAGCTTGTTTTTGACCTGATCGAGGATCGTCGCCTGCGGGCCGGACATCTCCGGCTCGATGGCGTAGTACTTCGTCTGTTGACCGAGGTCACCGTAGACGTGACAGTAGATGGGACCGCCGACCGGGTAGAGCACGTTCGGTCGGTCCGACTCGTACTCCGATTTCGGCTCCTCGATGAACAGCGGGAACTCACCGGTGATCTGTTTGAACTCACGGAGGTGTTCCCGGAGGTGGGGACGCCGCATGGCGGCCTTTCGTAGTTCATCCGAGGGTTTCGCGGTCCCGTGTTCAGTCATGTATGGCCTGTTGAGGTGTCGTTCGTCTCCCGATGCATCCTGAGCCCGCTCGGGTAAGCGAGCCCCCGCCCGTTCGGCCGTGGAGGTGAACCCACGGCGTCATGATCAGGCGACCGTCCGGCTCTCGATCACGATGCCGGTGCCGGAGCGGACCGAAAAGCCGATCGTGTCGCCGACCTGCTGGCCCATCCCCGCGAAGCGCTTGACGTTGATCTGTCGCCGGATGTCGGAACCGACCTCGACCATCTGCAACTGTAGGAAGACGTCGGCGATGGACCGGAACGGACCGATCGCGTCGTCATCGACCGCGGAGGGGTCGACGGTGAGCACGACGATCTTGCCCTGGGAGATGATCTCCCGGAAAAAGGAGATGATCTCGAGGGCGGCCTGTCGCTCCTCGTTCTTCCGGACGAGTGCCTCGAACGTCGGGTCGTTCCGGAAGATGGCGTCGAAGGTGTCGAGGAAGATGACGTCCGAGCGCCACATCGCCTCGGCGGTCATCAGCCGCTTGAGCAGCTCCTTGCGTTCGCCGTCGTTATCGGAGAACGCGCCACCGGAGTCGAAGTCGGCGTGTAAAAAGAGGAGCTCCTCTTTCAACAGCGGCTTCACCATGTCGTACTCCAGCGAGTGCATCTGGTCGATGAAGCCGCGGACGGTCAGCTCCGTCGACAACATCGTAACCGACGCGCCCTCCTGAACGAGCCCGTAGGAGAACCGCTGGGAGATGGCGCTTTTGCCCGCGCCGTAATCGCCCTCGATGAGGACGATGCTGCCGCGCGGGATACCGCCGCCGAGCTCCTTGTTAAGCCGATCGCGGTCCTCCAAGCCGAGCGAGAGGAGGTTGGTGTTGCGGGCCATGATCAGTTCGCCTCCTCCCCCTCCACGCGGAACTGGAACAGCTCCTCGTCACCCTTGACCGAGAGGTAGATCCGGTGGTCGCTGTTCTCCTCGTCGAGCGCGTCGACCCCGTCGACGGCGTCGAGATCGATCGTCAACTGCAACACGTCGCCGCGGCTCCACGCGGTCGACCCGTCCGTGGAGACGACCTCGCCCTCCATGGCGTCCGGGCGGACGAACGTCCCGTCGAAGACGACGTCAATACCGGAACCGTCCGGCGCGAGCCGTTGGGTCCCGGTGTTCTTTATTAACAGCGTGACGTTACCGTCGTCACCGGCGCTCGCGTTGTACACCCCCGCGTTCGGGTCGGAGATGATCGTCACGTCGGTCCGCAGCTCCTCGGTCGCATCGAGGCTCACGTCGTTGACCGCCGAACTCACCCGATCGACGCCCGTCGTCACCGTGCCGACGACGCCAGCGGCGATGACGAGGCTCGCGACGAAGAGGATGAGGTGGGAGACTGGGACGCTCGCCATATTACCCCTCCCCTCCGTTCTCTTCGTCGTCCCAGTGGTGCTCGACGTTCGCGGCGTCGCGCACGCCCGATTCGGTCACGAGGACGACACGGTTGGTGTCGGAAACAGTCCCGGCATCGAGGTCGTCGTCGGTCACCGTGACCGTCAGCGTCTCGCCGGGCAACCAGAGGTCGGTGTCCTCGCTCACGTCGTCGCCGTCGCCGACGGTCGTGTCGACGGCACGGAGCGAGACGTACTCGTTGTCGACGAGCAGGGTCGTGTCGCTCACGACCTGACCCGTGGTGCCGTCGTTGGTGACCTCGACGACGAGTTCGTCGGGGTTCTCCGTCTCGTTAACGGTCGCCGAGACGACATCCACGTCCGTGTTCTGTCGCTCCAGCGCGCGCTCGCCGACGTCGTGGTTGGCGTCGGTGACGCGCTCGAAACCGTTCGCCGCGACGGGGTAGAACGCGATGAACGCGAAGAACAACCCCGCGACGATGATGGCGGTGGACGCCGAGACGCTAATACCCATCGTCCCACCCACCGTCTGCCGGATCGGCGCGGTCGGAACGCGGGTTCGGGTCGTTCATCGGGCGCGGTGACGTGCCGTTCGCCTTGCGACCCGAAGACCGGTCGCGTCCCGCGGACTGTCCCTCGTAGGTGTCGTCGCCCTGCCGTGGCGCGTCGTGACCGTTCGACCCGTCACGGACGGCGTGACCGTGGTCACCGTCGCGGGCCGCCGGTCCGTCGTGTGCCTCGTGTCCATCGCCCGCCGCTTGCGCGGCCTGTTGCCCGCCACGACCGCCGGTGTGGCGTCCGCGGCCTCCACGGTCCCGGCGGCGTGGTGCCGGCTCCGGAACCGATCCGCCGGCGAGCGAGCCGCCGGCGAGGTCGTCCCAGCGGTCGAGCAGGACGGTGTGTGCGCTCGTTCCGTTGAGCTGGGTGATGTATCGGAGGCTGCGGGTGTGGTGCTCGCGGACGAGCCGGGCGGTTCCCGGTCGGTCGACGATGTTGCGGTCGACCGTCCCGAAGCCCGAGAGGAAATCCCGGAGGCCGTCCGCGGCGTCCGGGGAGATCCACTCGATCCGCTCGTAGTAGTTGATCGCCCGCACGGCGTCGGTCACGTCGCTCGAGGCGACGAGGAACTCCAACCACTCCATCACGAGCAGGTCGCCGACGTAATCGCCCGGCAGCGCCGTGAGGTACGGCTTCCGCCGCGGGCTGGAGAGGTCGTCGTGCTGGACGTACTCGAAGCCGCCCTCGTTCGTCTCCGCGGGGTCCCCGCCGGCGGGTTCGGCCGCCGGCTCCTCGAAGCCAGCCGTGTCGTCCCCGAAGCCAGCCGTATCGTCCCCGAAGCCGGCCGTGTCGTCCTCGAACGGGTCGTCATCGAGCGACGTTCCGTCGTCGAACGGGTCGTCGTCCATCTCCTGTTCGTCGCCGTCGTCGGCCCAGTCGGCCTCCCCGGCGTCGTACTCCTCTTTGAGTTCGCTGAAGCTCTTTCCGTCGTGGTTCATATCGTCTCCGTCGTCGGTCAGTTCGTCCGTGGCGTCGTCGTCCGCCGCGTCGTTCGGTTCATCCGCCAAGTCGTCAAACTCACCGTCGAGTTCGTCATCGAGGTCGCCGTCGAGGTCGCCGAACCCACCGTCGTCGGGCTCGACGAGCTCCTCGTCGAAGAAGCCGTCCGCGTCCGCGTTTGCGACGTCCTCGTCCAGTTCGGGTTCCTCTTCTTCCTCTTCGGCGTCATCGAAGAGGCCGAAGGAACCCTCGCCGCCGATCTCATCGAAGCCGCTCGACTCGTCGACGAAGGGGTTGATCCCACGCGTTACCATCTCGTAGATGTCGAGGAGGTTTCTGACGTCCTCCTCGATGTCCGCGACCGTTCCGGAGATCTCCTCATTTTCGGATCGGACGGTCGAGACCGTCGAGGAAAGCGAGGCGACCTCCGCTTCGAGGTCGTCGATACGTTTTTCCAGCTCGTCGGTGTCGGAACCGCCCTCGTCGCCCCCGAAGTCGTCATCCCACTCGTCCATGCCGTCGAAGTCGTCGAAGCCGCCGCCCCCTCCGGAGCCGCCACCACCGAAGAGGTCGTCGTCGCCGGCATCAAGCCCGCCCGCATTGCCGGCATCGTCGGCGCTATCGTCGAGGAACCGGTCGAGAATGCTCGCACCCACGAGTCCCAGCGTGGCGACTACCCACACGGCCGACGGGGCTCCCCACACCGGTAGTTCGAGGCCCATTGCTATTGAGGACCCGGAGCGTTCACTTGAAGCCACCCCTCAAAGTATCAGATATGAAAAAAGGACGGCGGATCGCGGTCGGGCGCGATCCGCCCAATGCGCCCCTCAGAGCGTCCGTTCGAAGCCATCCGCCGCCCGGACGGTGAGCGCGCCCCCGGCGGCGAAGTGTACCGTTCGGCCGATCGTATCGCCGACGTCACGGGCGAGCACCGGGATGGAGGCGGCATCGAGGACGCGTTCGGCCTGCACGACGTTTCGTGGCCCGACGGCTTCGGTGATGTCGAGCATCTCCGCGCCGCCGACGAGCCACGCCCGCATCGACGGACGGGACGCGCCCACGGACTCCAACTCGCTTACCAAGGTGTCGACCCCGCTGTCGACGTACTTCGCCGGACGGGGGGCGGGCGTGCGTATCCCGCCCGCGGTCGGTAACATCGCATGGAGGAGTCCACGGGCCCCCGTTTCAGGATCGTAGACCGCGACGGCGACACACGACCCGAGCCCACTCGTCGTGAGCGTGGCGTCGTCCGTCACCACGGCGAGGTCGCCGACGCCGACCTTGACCCGGCGCTCCCGGGAGGGGCTCGTCGGGTCGTCGGTCGGCCTCGGGTAACTCACGCGTGTGAAAGCTCCTCCAAGGCGGCGGCGAGCTCCCGCTCGTCGGGCAGCGCGTAGACGTCACAGCGCGCCTGAACCCCCTCGGTCTGAATGGCGGCGTCGATGACGAAGCCGTAGTCCTGCCGCCGGCTCAACTTCGCGACGAGCGGGCTGACGGTCGCCGAGCCCATATCGTGGACGAACTCCGGCGGCGAGTGGGAGATCGAGGTGCCGAGGACGTTCGCCCAGCCGTCGATGAACCCGCTCGTCATCACGTTGCCGAGCTCACAGAGCGCGTTCTGTGCCATCTCGCCGAGCGGCTCGGCCGGCTCCATCGGCAACATCGCCGCGGCGACGTTCGCGGCCCCCTGCTCGGAGAACAGGATCGCGAGGTAGCCGCTCGGTTTCCCCTGGAGCTCGAAGACGGTCCCCGCGTGCGGTTCCACGCCGACCTCCGTCGGGACGTCCGCAAGCGGGACGAACCGGAGTCGGCTGACCTCCACGGTCGTTTCAAGCCCGGTCATCATGCCGATGTTGTCGGCGGCGTTCGCCGATCCCCGCTTGGCGAGCGAGGCGAACGTCGAGAGCGACTCGTACGGAACGGCGGTGGAGCCCGAGTCACCCCCGTGGGTCGCTGCCGCCGGGGTCCGTCCGACGACGAGGTCGCGGAACGGACCGGAGTCCGGCAGCATGTAGATGGCGAAATCGAGGTCGGCCGCGGTGGCGTCGAGCCGGCTCTCGAAGAGGAAGACGCCATCGCCGGTGAGTGCGCCGTCGGGAAGGACGGCCGCGCCGTCGGCTTCGAGGTATCGTGGCGGGCTCATGTCGATCGCCCGACCGAGGTAGTTGGCCCAGCCGTCGAGGAAGCCACCGAGCGCGATGTTGCCGACCTCCGTCACCGCGCTTCGGCCCATCGACGCTCCACCCGGAAGCAACGAGAGCAACCCGTCGACCTGGGCGGCGTCGAACGCGAGGACGGCCTCGCCGGAGAGCCCTCCACGCAGGCCGATGCTCACGCCGACGGACTCCCGGCCGGCGAACGCCTCCGCGAGGTCCTCACCGGTCGCGAGGCTCGCACCCGTCACCTCGACGGCGAGGTCGGTTCCCGTGAGCTCTGCGAGCGCGTCCGCTGCCCGCTGGGCACCGTACTCGGCGAGTCGGTTACACGCCCCGAGCGCTCGTACGTCGACGCGCATCAGACCGCGGAGCCGATGGCGTCGAGGACGTTCGGCTTCTGGAACGGCTTCGTGATGTATCCCTCGGCACCCGCCTTGATCGCCGCCTTCATCTTCTCCTCCTGGCCGACGCTGGTGCACATGATCACCGTCGCACTCGGGTCGGACTCCGTGATCTCGGCCGTCGCCTCGATGCCGTCGCGGATCGGCATCACGATGTCCATCATCACGATATCGGGCCCGTGTTCGTCGTACATGTTGACCGCCTCGACGCCGTTTTCAGCCTCGCCGACGATCTCGAATTCCCCATCGAGGATCTCACGGAGGAGATTCCGCATGAACTCGGAGTCGTCGGCGATGAGTACGCGCGTAGCCATATATCGGGATCCGGGCTGGGCGTCCACTTAACCGCTCGCCCACGGTTATCGAACGTGAGAACGGAGGAAGGCGGGCCCGAGCGCGCGATGGCCCCGACGGGCTCACACCCAGTGGCCGAGCAGGTATGTCGCGCCGACGACCGCCGTGCTGCCCAGCACCTCCCGGGTACCGAACGGGAGGAACGTGGGTGCCGGATCGTCGCCGTCGCCGTCGTCATCGTCGTCCGCACCGTCGACCCCGTCGGTCTCATCGGCCTCGTCCTCTACATCATCGCCGTCATCGGCCGCGTCGTCTGTCTCGTCCGCCTCGTCCGGCCCATCCACCTCCGCATCATCGCCGTCGTCGGCCGCGTCGTCTGCGACGTCTGAGTCGTCCAATTCCGACGCGTCGTCCGGATCCTCAGCGGGCTCTACGATCAGCGTCCCCGACGTATCGTCCGTCTCCGTCGAAAGGGTGTAGGTGTACTCACCCGGTGGGAGGTCAGCGGTCGTCCCCGCGAAGCTCACGTTCTCGGTTCGGTCCGGGTTGAGTCGCACGCGCTCGCTGTCGACAAGGCGCTCGTCGTCGACATCGAGGGTGAGTCGATCCTCCCCACGGAGGTCACCGGCGTTTCGAACGGTCGCCGTCAGGTTCGAGAGCGACTCGCCCTCGGTCACCGTCACCTCCTCGGTCACGTTCTCGACGGCGAACGTGAATGGCTCGTCAAGGTCGGAGACGACCCACACCGGGCGTGCGTCGTAGAAGTCGCCCTCGGCGTAGAGCTCGAAGGTGATCCGCTGGCCGGGTTCGGCATCGGTGAAATCGCCGGTGAGCGAGAAGTTCCCGTCGGCCGAATCCGGCGTCGTCGAGTCACGCGACAGCGACGGGGTCGGCCCCGCATCCGAGATCTGCTCCCCCTCCAGTTCGGTCGCCGGGTGCAGGGTCGTGTTGCCGGAAATGACGCCCTCTTCGGGCGTGACGAGGAGGTCACCGTCGGCGGTCGTGTGGTCGTATTCGAGCCGCTCCTCGCCGATCCTGAACGAGGCGTTCAGAACCGATCCGGACTCCTCGGGCCAGAGGTAGGGGAACTGCTGGTCGAACTCGCTCGTCGACGCCGACTTCGCGGCGAATGGGGCAGGAGGTGTGCCGCCGGAGCGGTCGAACTCGTAGCGCTCGCCCGCGTCGCCTTCGAGCGCGAGCTTCACCTCGAACTCGTTGCCCGCGGCGAGCGCGTCGTCGAAGGCGTTGCCGCGGGTGTCGATCACGAGCGTGTACGTGCCGACGGCGGACGCGTCGCCGGGGACGCCATCGGCCGGTTCGTCGACGAACACGTACGCGTCGCCGCTGGAGACCGACGAGAGGTCGAGCCGCGTCCGCCGCTCGTTCGGGCCGGGGTTCGTCTGTTCGATGGACAACGAGAGCCCCTCCTCGATCTCGAGCAGGTCGTTGAACACGTCCGCACGAACGCCGCCGTCCTCGTACACCGCCTCACGGCCGTCGTCGTATGAGGAATCCGCCTCGGCGAGGTGTGCCAACGCGCCGCCGAAGCCGACCGCCTCGAACTGGAGAACGAGCCGGTCACCCTCGGTGATCGTCGACCGGTCGACGGCATCCGCGAGCGGATCGTCCTCCGCGGCGTCGGCACCGGCGGGACCGCCCGGTGCGGTGGCGATCGACAGATCCTCGCCGAATTCGGGTTCGGTGAGGACGAGGTGGGACCGGTCGAACGACCGCTCGGGGGCGACGATGTCGTCCGACCGGATCGTGATTGCATCGCCGGTTCCGAGCGTCAGCCGATAGCGCTGCGGGGTGAGCGGACCGGCGATGCCGCCGGTCGATGCCGCGCTTCGAAGGTCCGAAAGCGAGTCACCGACCGAGTCGCCGTCGGCGTCCTCGAAGCGGAGCCCCTCGAAGGTCTCCGTCTCGTCCGCGTCGGTGTTCGGACCGTACGTCTGGGCGTAGCTGACGACGTCCTCGCCATAGACCGCCTCGCTGTTCGCGTTCGTGCCGATGAGCCGGGTGTTGGCCGTGATCGTATCGCCGTCCTCGACGTGGAGCACGTCGAGGTAGCCGGTCGGGATGTCCGGGTCGCTGAGACGGTCGCCGCCGAGGACGACGTAGCCCTCGTCGGCCCCGTCGAGGCTCACGGAGAACTCGACCAACTCGCCGGCCGGGGCCTCATACCGGTCGGCGGAAAACGATCCGGAGAGGTCCGTCTCCACGACATCGATGGTCGCCGTGGCCGTCGCACCCGTCTCGAAGGCGGTGACATCGAAGTCGTAGGTGTTCGGGGGATCGACCTCCTCGACGTCGAACGTCACCGTTCCGCTCGCGGTCGATTCATCGCTCCAGACGACGACGCTCTCGTCGTCGCCTCCGTACGCGATGACGTTCAGTTCATCGCCCGGACCGGATGTCCAACTGAGCTTGTTGAGGGTACCGTTCCCGATCCGTTTATCAAGCTCATTCTCACCCACGCTCCCCATCTCCGCAGGGTCCTCCCCGGCGGTCAAGATCCGAAAGAGCGTCTCCGTCGAGAGGGCATCGTTTCGGGTCGAGACGATCGCGGGCGTCGTGTTCGCATCACCGCCCCCACCGGAGATGGTGATCGTCGTGTCCGCGTCGTCGCCGAAGTCGCCGACCTCGTCGTCGCCGAAGTCGGCCTCGATCTCGTGAGTGCTGTTCTCGGCCGCGGCGACGGGAGTGGCCGTCGCAGCGGCGACGAGGAGCGCGAGCGCTAACAGCCCGGCGAGGAGTACGGCGCGTGCGATGACCCGGCGGCGACGCTGGCTGCCGTGTGCAGCGTCGGTATGGGGGGTACCTGCCATCGTATTGTGGAATGTCGGGACGGATCGGGATCGAGGTCGACGACGCGGCGGTCGGCGACGAGCGAACCCGGCCCGAACCCGGCACCCCTGGTCATCTGTGGCTCCAGGCGTCCGGAACTAAAACGTGCCTCCCCGATTATCAGTCGGGAGAAAGGATGGGGCCGACACGGAGGTGGAGATCCGAAGGATCGCAAGACCGCGCCGGGTTGAGTCGGTTATCGCTCGGGGGAACCATTAAGTCCGACGCCGACCCCCCTCACGATGAGGATGAAGGCCTGTCCCCGATGCAGCGAGTCGATCGATGAGTCGGCCCGCTACTGTGTGCAGTGCGGCACGCCACAGACGGAGGACGCGGCCAAGGAACTGGATACATACGTTCAGCGGCAGGCCGAACAGGTGATCGCGGAGTCCGGCGCGGGCACCGAACCGGGACCGGCCGCGACGGACGGCAGCGGCGGGACGGCGGAGGGACTGGACGGCTTAAAAACCGCCGCCGAGGCGGAGCTTTCCGACCGCGAACAGCTCTGGAGACGGGCCTGTTACGTACTCGGATACGGGACCGTCGCCGTCGCGTTCACCCGGATACCCAGCCCGGAGGCGTGGCCACTACTGCTCGGCGGGATCGCGATCCTCCCGCCGATCCGCCGGCTCACCGCCGAACCGCTCGGGAGCCCACTTAAACGAGAAGTGATGGCCGGGATCTACGCCGTGTTCGTCGTGCTCGGCGTCCTCCTGCTCGTGCTTTTATAATCCACAGAGATCAATTATATACTGTTTATAACCTGGCATTCAGTCGGCAGGTCCGAGGGATCGGCCAACGGGCCGATCGGTCCCTTTTACCCGGTCGCCGTGTGACCCACGAGCGATGCTTTCGGTCGCGTTCATCGCCGTCGTCGGGGTCGTCGCCTTCCTCGCGGTCGAGGTCGGGCCGCTCTACGTGAACGACCGGTTCCGCGACCTCCGGGAGCCGACAAGGACGGAGCGTGCGTATCTCGACGCCCTCCGTGCCGAGACGGGGCTCGGCGTCGATCGGGTCGCGATCATCGAAACGGAGGGCGACGACTCCGTCGACGTCGCGGTCCGTGGACCGCCACGTAGACGGGTCCTCTTCGTGACCGACTACGTGCTCGACGGGATGGACGAGGACGTGGCACTCGGGTTGCTCGCCGCGGAGGCCGGGCGCGTCGAGACCTATTACGGGGAGTTCCGGGCGGTCGCCGTGGCTGCCGTCATCGCGCTGCTCGCGGCCATCGTGACGACAATAATCCCGTTCGACTCCGGCTTTTTCGCCGTCATCCTCGTCGGGCTCGCCTCGTTTTGGGCGGGTCGGCGCGTACAGTACGTCGCCGACGATCGCGCGGCCGATACCGTCGGTGCGGACCGCGTCGCGGACGCCTTCGAACACGTCGCCGCCCTGCGGGGCGTCGAACCCGAGACCGGAAGCTGGTCGACGTGGTTCGAGGTCCAGCCGCCGCTCGGCGACCGGATCGCGGCGCTGCGTGAACGCAGCGAACGGTGAGGCGTACGGAGGGTCCGTTCGAGACGGAGCGACCCGGCCGCGGCGTCCCGGAACCATTACCAACCAGCCACGCGCGTAGTAACACAACTCGAATGCGACTCCCGAAACGACAGCTCGCGGTGCTCGAAGCCGCGAGCGCGACGGACGAACGGACGATCGACGACCTCGCCGCGGAGACGGGGCTCAAACCCGAGACGGTCACCGGTGCGGCCTTCGATCTCCGCGATATGGGGCTGCTCTCGGTGACCGAGAGGACGACCGAGACGGCCGAACTGACTTCGGAGGGCACACGGTACGTCACGGCGAGGTTACCCGAGACCCGACTGTGTAATGCCGCCCGCGAGGCCGGGGCCGACGACGACCCCGTCCCAATGGGACAGGTCATCGGTGCGGCCGACCTCGACGGACACGAGGTCGACATCGCGCTCGCGAACTTCTCACGGAAGGGGTTCGGGACGATCGACGCCGGGAAGCTATCGCTCGACCCCGATGTCGACCCGGAGACCGACCCGGAGGCGGCCGCGCTCGCCGCGCTGGCGTCGAACACGGACGAGGAACCTGACGGGGAGGCGGACGCCGGCGGCCACTCGCTCGACGACGACGTCCGCGACCGGCTCGCCTCCCGTGGGCTCGTCGAACTCATCGAGCGGACGACACGCGCGGTGACGCTGACCGAGGCGGGCGTCGACGCGCTGATGGAGGGCGTCGAGGCCGCGGAAACGGTCGGCGCGCTTACCCCCGAGCTGCTCGCGAGCGGCGAGTGGCGCGACGTCGAGTTTACCGAATACGACGTGGCGGCCGACGCGCCGACGGTGAACGCCGGGCGAAAACACGTCCTGCGGGCGACGGCCGACCGCGTGAAGGACGTGCTCGTCGGGATGGGGTTCAAGGAGATGGAGGGACCGCACGCCGACGCCGACTTCTGGATCAACGACTGCCTGTTCATGCCGCAGGACCACCCGGCGCGGACCCACTGGGACCGGTTCGGGCTCAACGTTGAACCGATGGGTGAGATCCCCGAGGCGCTGCTCGAACGGGTCGAGGCCGCCCATCGGGAAGGCGTCGGCCCCGACGGGGACGGCTACCACTCGCCGTGGTCCGAATCGTTCGCGCGGGAGGTCGCGCTCCGTGGACACACCACGTCGCTCTCGATGCGATACCTCTCCGGATACGCCGGCGCGGAGTTGGAGCCGCCACAGCGGTACTTCTCCGTCGAGAAGGTCTACCGGAACGACACGCTCGATCCGACACACCTCCTCGAATTCTTCCAGATCGAGGGATGGGTGATGGCCGAGGACCTCTCGGTGCGAGATCTGATGGGCACCTTCGAGGAGTTCTACCGCCAGTTCGGCATCACGGACATCCGGTTTAAGCCGCACTACAACCCGTACACTGAGCCCTCCTTCGAGCTGTTCGGGGAACACCCGGAGACGGGCGAGGAGATCGAGATCGGTAACTCGGGCGTCTTCCGCGAGGAGGTGACGAAGCCGCTCGGTATCGACTGTGACGTGATGGCATGGGGACTCGCGTTGGAACGGCTCGCGATGCTCACGACGGGTGCCGAGGACATCCGCGACCTCCACGGAACGCTCGCGGACATCGAGTTCCTGCGGAACGCGGAGGTGAGCTACTGATGCCCGTCGTCGACGTCGACGCCGACGAGCTGCGGGAGCTGACCGGACACGAGGAACTGAGCGACGAGGAACTCATCGACGACCTGTTCGGGCTCGGCCTGGAGTTCGAGGGGGAGACCGAGGACGGCGACCTCCAGTTCGAGTTCGCGCCGGACCGCCTCGATCGGCTCTCCGTCGAAGGCGTCGCCCGATCGCTGCGGTATCACTACGGCGATGCCCGCGGCGTCTACGTCCCTAAGACGAACGATCCGGAATGGACAATCGAGGTCGACGGGTCGGTCCCCGAGGAGCGCCCGTACGTCACGGGTGCCGTGATCCGCGGGGTCGATCTCGACGACCGCGGCTTGGAGTCGCTCATTCAACTCCAGGAGAAGCTCCACGCGACGATGGGTCGGGACAGAGCGAAGGGCGCGATCGGCATCCACGATCTGGCGATGGTCAAGGGCGCACCGGCCGGCGAGGACGGCGAACGGTCGATCACCTACCGCGGCGTCGAGCCCGAGGGCGACACCTTCGTCCCCCTGGATTCGAACGACGAGTTGACGCCGGCGGCGGTGTTGACGGAACACGACACCGGTAGAGCCTACGCCGATCTCGTCGAACCGTACGAACGGTATCCGGCGATCTACGACGACATCGGCCTCTTCTCGTTCCCGCCGGTAATAAACGGGCGACGAACCGAGGTGACGACCGGCTCCCGCGAGCTGTTCGTGGAGCTCACCGGCACCGACCAGTGGACGATCGACAAGATGTGTACGATCATCTGCTATGCGCTCTCGGCGCGGGGAGCGACCGTCGAGGAGGTCACCGTCGAGTATGCCGACGGGGCGAGCGCGCCCGACGAGTACGGGTCGACGCTCGTGCGGCCGAACCTCGAGGTCGACGAGAAATCGGTCACACACGACCGGATCGAGACGCTGCTCGGCGTCGAGTTCGAGCCCGAGGCGGTCGTCGACTGTTTCGAACGCTCGGGGCTCGATGCGAGCTACACGCTCGGCGAGGGGACGACCTACGACGTCGAGATCCCGCCGTATCGTGTCGATGTCCTGCATCCGCTCGATCTGGTCGACGACGTCGGGCGAGCCTACGGGTTCAACGAGTTGGAGCCACGCTACCCGGACGTGGGAACCGTCGGCAAGCGAAACGAGCGGTCGCGGCTTGAGGACGCGGTCCGCACGAGCCTCATCGGGCTCGGCTATGAGGACCTGCTGAACTTCCACATGATAAGCGGGACGGAGAACTACGACCGAATGCGGATCGAGCCCGGCGAGGACGCATTCGGCGCGGGCGAGCCGGTGCGGATCACGGAGCCGTACAGCGAGGACTACACCCAGCTCCGGACGTGGGCGTTGCCGTCGATCGTGATGTTGCTCGAACGCAACACCCACAACGCGTATCCACAGGACGTCGCGGAGGTCGGGTTCGCCGCCGAACGCGACGACGCCGAGAACACGAACGTCGCCGAGCGGCGTCACGTCGCCGCGGCGATCGCGAGACGGGATGCGTCCTATGAGGCCGCAAAGGGACGGCTTGCGGCGCTCTGTGAGGACTTCGGTGCGAGCCTTGAGACGCCACCGACGGAACACCCGTCGTTCATCGATGGCCGGGTGGCAAGCGTCGTCATCGACGGCGAGCGTGTCGGCGTGATCGGTGAGGTGCACCCGGCGGTCCTTGTCGAACACGACCTCGAGGTGCCGGTCGCCGCCTTCGAGTTCGACCTCGACGCGCTGCGCTAGCTCGGCTCGGTCGAAAGCGACGGGGAATGGCGGACAGGCGGACAGGCGGACACGTGGGCGGATCCGTGATGGCGTGTCGCACGACCGCCTTGACCACCACGGGGCGTCGATCAGCGCATGGGCGGGATGGCCGCGTCTTCGGATATGAACCCTCGGCCGTGGCGAGGGGTAACATATGGCCTGGATGCCGACGAGGACGAAAGCGTTTCCCGGACCGGCCGCGACCGCACGGGTATGCGCATCGCCGTTCCCAACAAGGGACGTCTTCACGAACCGACGCTCTCGCTTCTCGAACGGGCCGGGCTCCACATCGAGGAGACCGCGGACCGCCAGCTCTACGCCGACACCGTCGACCCGGACGTAACCGTCCTGTTCGCGCGGGCGGCCGACATCCCCGAATACGTCCGCGATGGGGCGGCTGACCTCGGGATTACCGGCCTCGATCAGGCCCACGAGTCGGGCGGGGTCGCCGAGGACCCGGAGACCGCCGACGCGGACGAGCTCGTCGACCTGTTGGATCTCGGCTACGGCAGCTGTCGGCTCGTGCTTGCGGCCCCGATGGACGGGCCGATCGGGACCGTCGAGGATCTGGATGGGGGGACCATCGCGACCGAGTTTCCGACCGTCACTGAGGCGTACGTGGCACGGGCAGGCGTCGACGCCGACGTGGTCACCGTGACCGGCGCGACGGAGCTGACCCCGCACGTCGACATGGCCGACGCGATCGTCGATATCACCTCGACGGGAACGACGCTCCAGGTGAACCGCTTGGCCGTGATCGACGACGTGCTCGACTCCTCCGTGCGGCTGTTCGCCCGCGGGGACGTGCTCGACGAGCCGAAAGTCGACCAGGTTCGGACGGCTTTCGAGTCCGTCCTCGCGGCCGACGGCCGTCGCTACCTGATGATGAACGCCCCGAAGGCGCGTCTCGACGAGGTGAAGGACGTGATTCCGGGGCTTGGGGGGCCAACAGTCATGAACGTCGAAGCGGACGAAAACGGCAACGGGATGGTCGCGGTCCACGCCGTCGTCGACGAACGGGACGTCTTCGAGGTGATCGCGGAGCTGAAAAACGTCGGTGCGAGCGGGATCCTCGTGACGGAGATCGAGCGGCTGGTCGGATAAAGCCGGCCGGGTCGACTCCAAAGGCTTTCACCGGCGAGCCCGTACCGAGACCATGTCGCAATCGTACTCCCTGGCCCTCCTCGAAGACACCACCGTCACCCCGGAGCGCCTCGAACGGCTTGCAGCACGTGTGGACGCCGAGGAGAGCGAGACATCGCTCGTGGTCCGAACGCCGATCACCGACGAGCCGCTCGCCTCGGTGCCGGCCGCGACCGCGACGGACGTGTCGACGGCGGTGGAACGGGCCCGCGAGGCGGGCGAGGGTTGGGCGGCGACGCCGGTTGAGGAGCGAGCCGAGGTCATCGAGCGGTTCGGCGACCTCGTCACGGCGAACCGCGAGGAGCTACAGGACGTGGTGCAGCTCGAAACGGGGAAAGCGCGCATCCACGCGTTCGAGGAGCTCCTCGACGTCCCCGCCACCTGCTCGTACTACGCCGGTACGGCCGCGGAGGTGATCGCTGACGACCCGCGGGACGGGGCGTTTCCGCTGGTTTCGGACGCCGTCGTCACACACGATCCGCTCGGCGTCGTGGGGGTGATCTCCCCGTGGAACTACCCGCTGACGCTCTCGATGACCGACGCCATACCCGCGCTCATGGCGGGCAACGCCGTCGTGTGCAAGCCGGACGAGCGAACGCCGTTCGTCGCGCTCGCGCTGGCCGAGTTGCTGGAGGAGGCGGGGCTCCCGGCGGACGTGTTTCAGGTGGTGACCGGCGAGGGGTCGACCGTCGGCCCGGCGCTCATCGATGCGGTCGAGTATGTCGCGTTCACCGGCGGCACGGAGACGGGGAGGGTCGTCGCCGAACGGGCCGGGCGCAACCTCATCGGCTGTTCGCTCGAACTCGGCGGCAAGAACCCGTTCATCGTCTTAGCGGACGCGGACGTGGCCGACGCCGTCCGCGGTGCCGTGAGGACGGCGTATGCGAACGCCGGACAGCTCTGTTTGGCTCCCGAGCGGATCTACGTTGCCGAAAGCCGGTATGCGGAGTTCCTCGATGCGTTCGTCGAGGCGACCCGGTCGCTGACGCTCGGGCACGCGTTCGAGTACGGCCCCGATGTGGGCTCGCTCATCGACGAGGCGCATCGTGATCGTGTCGACGACTTCGTACAGGGGGCGGTCGAGGACGGCGCGACCGTGGTCATCGGCGGGAACGCGCGACCGGACATCGGCCCCTCCTGGTACGAGCCGACCGTCCTCACCGACGTCGACCCGGATGCGCGGATCGCCTGCGAGGAAACGTTCGGCCCCGTCGTCATCGTCACGCCGGTACGCGACGAGGCGGAGGCGATCGAGCGCGCGAACGACTCGTCGTATGGATTGAACGCGAGCGTCTGGACGGCCGATCGCGACCGCGGGCGGGCGGTGGCGCGGCGGATCGACTGCGGGACCGTCTGCGTCAACGATGCCTTCGTCGTCGGCTGGTCGGCGGTCGACGCGCCGATGGGCGGGATCGGTGACTCCGGGCTCGGCCGCCGCCACGGTCCCGAGGGGATCGAGCGGTTCCTCGCCGTGCGAACGGTCGCGACGTCGCGCGTCGGGCCCCTCACGTTCCCGTCGGCCCTCCCGATGGACTGGGTCGCTCGGCTCGTGAGCGGTGGGTTGACGCTGAAGCGGCGGATCGCGCGACGACTCCGGTGAGCGAAAGCGAATAGCGCCGTCCGAGTGAACGAGGTCCGTGGGTGGATCGTGCCGCGTCAGGCGTCTCCGATCAACGCGACCTTTTCGGCCCGCGTCAGCGACTTGATCGCATGTTCACGGGACATCGCCGCCGATCGCGAGTGGAACGACTCGACGTACCGGAGCGTCACCGGCGTCCGTCCACGGGTGTATTTCGCCCCGCGCCCCTCGTTGTGTTCGGCGAGCCGTCGCCGGACGTCCGTGGTGTAACCCGTATAGAGGGAGCCGTCCGAACACGCGAGGACGTAGACGTGATGGTCGGCGTCGGCGTCGAGGTGGCTGCCACCGGTCACGGCCGGCACGTCGGCATCGAGGTGGGACACGTCTACGGCTCCGTGAGCGGAGATAAAAACGATGCGGGACGCGAACCAGCGCCGGCGGCCGATCATCGGATACGGCCGACGAGGCCACCCGTGGGTCGGTTCCGGGACGGTTCGTGTTGTGCCGATCGGTGGCCTGTCGAGGGCGACACCGATCATGGCGGTTCAGTTTTGAGTGCGGGTGCGTTTTCGTGCCACTTCGGCGATTCCCGCGTTCGCGGCACAGGCGGGGCAGGCGTTGAGTGCCCCGAACTCGTCCGCGAACACGCGGGCGAAGCGGTCCGAGACGTGCGACCCGCAATGGTCGCAACTTGGCATGTTGGACCGGCATCCACCGCTGCCGGCAATACCAGTAGGGGACCGAGTAACAAATACCCTTGCTCGCCGCCCATCCGCGCGGGTTTTCATCGCCTCGCCCGATCGCGAGAAACGGTCGATCCGAGCCGTCGCTATCGCCACGATCTCCCAAGAAGTATCAATATGCAGAACATACGTTCGAACCCGTCGCAGGCTCCACTTCAAATCCGCCGATCGGACGGGGAACCCGTGCGCGGGCGACCGCGCTTCCGAGGTGATTCCGCGTCCGACTCGCGGTCAGGGCCGTCCGAACACCCGGTTCGCCTCCGGGAATGATCGGTCGTTCTCAAAACATTTATATACGACGTGTTGTGAGGCGGTCCACAGACCGGTCGTACGACGCCCCTCGCGGGCGAATTCAGGAACGCTTATAAACAGGGAAGGGATATTTTCGACTGCATGGCAGACCTCATTGTCAAAGCGGCCGTCAAGGAAGCGCTGGACGACAAGAACGTTGCCTCGGACTTCTACGAGGCGCTGGATGAAGAAGTCGAAGAGCTGCTCGCGGACGCCGCTCGACGCGCTGAGGCCAACGACCGGAAGACGGTCCAGCCCCGCGACCTCTAAACCGGGCAACCCCGTTTCTTATTTCCACTATCGACCGCAGAGCGGCTGCGACGGAGCACGTGAGCGGTGCGGATCCGCTATACCGACGGGTCACCCATCCAGCACCTCGACGCCGTCCTCGGTGCCGACGTAGATCCGATCGGCGAGCCCGATGAAGAGGCCGTGTTCGATCACGCCCGGGGTCCGTGCCAGCGTCGTCGCCACCGTCTCCGGCGACTCGATCGCGCCGAACGCACAGTCGAGCACGAGATGTCCGTTGTCGGTGACGACCGGTCCGTCCTTGTGGGCCGCCGACCTGAGCGTCGGCTCGCCGCCGGCGGCTCGTACCGTTCGGGCGACGGTCGCACGCGCGCTTGCAAGCACCTCGACGGGAACCGGGCGGTCGAGCACGTCGGCCCGTTTCGACGGGTCGACGACGACGAGGAACCGGTCGGCGGCGGCCGCGACGACCTTCTCGCGGGCGTGTGCGGCCCCACCCCCCTTGATAAGCGCGCCGTCGGCGACCTGATCGGCGCCGTCGATAGCGAGGTCGATCCCCCCGTCGCCGTCGGCCGTGCCGGCCGCACGGGAGGATTCGGGGGCGAACAGATCGTCGAGGTCGACGAGCGGGATCCCACACTCCCGGGCGAGTTCGCGGCTCGCAAACGAGGTGGGGACGCCCCGAACGTCGAGGCCGGCGTCGACACGGCGGCCGATCGCCCTGATCGCGTGGGCCGCCGTCGACCCCGTGCCGAGTCCGACGACATCGCCGTCGCGCACCGCCTCGGCCGCGGATTCACCGGCCCGCCGCTTCGCCGCCTCGTCGCCCCCGCTCGTCTTCATGCCGGGGTGTGTGTGCGGCGGGATCGAAAAGCTGTCGCTGCCGGGACGGCAGGGAACCGGAGCGGGGCCGACACAGGAAAGCAGGGGACTGGAGCGGGGCTGACACAGGAAAGCAGGGGACTGGAGCGGGACCGACGCCGGACGACAGGGGAACAGCGACTGGTTAAAGCCGGTCGAGGATCGCCTCCGCGTCGTAGGCGAGCGAGATCTCCCTCGACCGACCCCGACCCTCGACGTCGGCATAGGCGGTTTCGATCACGCCGAGCCGGTCGAGTTTGTTGATGATCTCGGAGTAGCGGGTGTAGCCGAGGTCCGTCTCGGCCTGGAACGCCTCGTACACCGGGCCGGCCCGCTCGCCGTCGTGTTCGGCAAGGACACGGACGAGCGCGCGTTCGGACGCCGAGAGCCCGCGGAGCGACCGCGACAGGTGAACGTATTTCGATTTATCATAGGCGGATTCGACGTCCTCGGCGACGATCGACCGTGAAGCGCGCATCTCGGCGTTGAGCCCCGCGCGCCGCAGGAGGTCGATCCCCACGCGGAGGTCGCCGCTTTCGGCGGTGAGGTCGGCGACCAGCTCCAGTTCGGTCGGCTCGATCACCCCATCGTGGAACCCACGGGCGGCCCGCTCGGTGAGGATGTCGTAGATCTCCGTCGCATCGTACACCGGGAAGTAGACCTCCTCGGGGCGGAAGACCGACTGCACCCGGCCGTCGAGTTCGTCGATCGCATCGAGCGAGAGGTCCGAGGAGACGATGATGACGCCGATCTTCGCGCCCGAGTGCGCCTCGTGGGCGCGGAGCAACGAATAGAGGGTGTCGGACGCCTCGTTCTCATAAAAGAGGTAGTTCACGTCGTCGAGCGCGACAACGAGCACCTCGTCGTCGTCGACGAGCTGGTCGGTTATCTGCCCGAAGAGCTTCTTAAACGAGATGCCGGATGACGGCGGCTCGTAGTCGAATATCCCCTCGAACAGGCGGGAGAAGACGGCGTAACGCGTCGAATCGACCTGACAGTTCACGTGGACCGTCCGAACCTCTGTCCGGGTGCGAAGCTCCGAAAAGAGCTTTTGAACGGCGGTGGTCTTGCCGGTCCCGGGCGGCCCCCGAACCATCGTGTTCAGCGGGCGGGACCCGCGGACCGCGGGTCGGAGGGCGTATTTGAGGCTCTCCAGTTGGCTCTCGCGGTGTCTGAACGTCTCCGGGACGTAATCGATCTCAAAGACCGACTCGTCGCGGAACACCGATTCGTCCCACGAGAGCATATCGCCGTCGGCGTCCCGGGTCATACGAAACAAACCTCACGCCGTGCACTTAACCGTTCCCCGGATCGGAACTGAAACCGACCGGCAGCGGCGCGGTACCTGTGGCGAACGGGAGGGACACGTTCACTACCGGGACGCTCGTCGGGTGGAGCGTTCACGCGCTGTCACGGGTTCGGCGGTTCGATCCTTCACGCGCTGTCACGAGTTCGCCGGTCCGAACGTTCGAGGACGGTCACGTACCGCGTGAGCGAGCGATGAACACGATGAGCGAAGGTTCCGACGACGGCCCAGCCCGCCTCGCGGGCCGGTTCACGCCAGTCACGGTCGGCGATGAGCACTGCTCGGGGTGCGACACGTGCCGCCTCGGCGAGCGCGCCGCCGACGAGGTCGGCCAGTTCGTGGCGGGCGACCTTCGACTGTCTGCCGTATGGGGCGTCGAAGACGACGCCGTCGACGGCGTCATCGGGAAGTCCGAGCGCCGTGGCGTCCCCACGGGCGACGTGCCAATCGACCGTCGAGGCCGGCCCGAGGATCGCCCCGAGGTTCTCGCGCGTCCCGCGCGCCATCTTGAACTGAGCGTCGAACGCGAGGACGTCGCTTCCGGCGAGGCCGGCCTCGATGGGTAACCCTCCCGTTCCACACATCGGATCGAGGACGGTCCGACCGGGGGCGGCCCCCGCGAGGTTCACGCACGCTCGGGCGTCGACGGGCGCCATGCTTCCCGGCTGAAAGAACGGCCGGTCCGTCGGCCGAGGGGCGAACTCCCGGTCCGGTTCGACCGCGACCCAGCCGAGCGCACAGCACGACGCCCGCCCGCCGTCGGCGCCGGGGACGGCGTCATGGGTGACCCGTCGACCGCTCGAAAAGAGCGCTCGAAGGACGTGATCGGGGTCCTCGAGGTCGACGGTGAAGCCGCGGTCGACGAGGACCGATCCCAACGCCCGCTCGGCGGCCGCCGTCGAGACGTCGGCCGTGTTGCGGACGTTTCTGGCGCGGACGGCGACCGTGCCCGAGCGGTCGATCGGCGCGGTGCGCAGGAGGGCGACGGCCGCGTCGAGGTCGACATCGGTTTGACCGATCGCCTCGTGAGCGCCGCGGGCGTAAGCGAGCCTTCCAAAGCGGGGACGTATCGATCCCGCCCGGGCGACCCCGGGTGCGAGCAGTTCGACCGCGGTTGCCGCCGTCGCTGCCTCCGCCGCGGCGAAGGCGTCGGCATTCCCCGCAAGTTCGACCCAGTACACGACGAACGTCGGCACAGGAGCGAAAAGAGCGTGACGGTCCGCCCGCTTCGTGCCATCCGTGTGAGCGTCCCCAACCAACCTTTTTAACCCGTTGTGTCGAGTACGTATTCAGCAATGGCCGACCCGAAGGACTCGATCACGATCGAAAACGTCGTCGCCTCCACCGGGATCGGGCAGGAGCTCGACCTCCAAAGCGTCGCGATGGACCTGGAGGGCGCAGACTACGACCCCGAGCAGTTCCCCGGTCTCGTCTACCGCACGACCGACCCGAAGTCCGCCGCGCTCATCTTCCGGTCCGGAAAGATCGTCTGTACCGGCGCGAACTCGACGGAGGCCGTGCACGCCAGCTTGAACATCGTCTTCGAAAAGCTCCGCGAACTGCAGATCCCGGTGGAGGACGACCCCGAAATCACCGTTCAGAACATCGTCACCTCCGCGGATCTGGGCGAGGATCTGAACCTCAACGCGATCGCGATCGGGCTCGGGTTGGAACACATCGAGTACGAGCCGGAGCAGTTCCCGGGGCTCGTCTATCGGCTGGATGAACCCGAAGTGGTCGCCCTGCTGTTCGGTAGCGGGAAGCTCGTGATCACCGGCGGGACCGAACCGGCGGACGCGGCCGCGGCCGTCGACCACATCGTCGAGGAGCTCGGCGGACTCGGCCTGCTCGGATAGGCCGCGACCACGCCGACCGGGGGTGCCCGCCCGCCTCGCGTTTTCGAGGGGACTTTTAGCTGCGATCACGTAGGTCGACCATGCTCTTACAGACGGTCTCGCCGATCCAAGTCCTCGGGACGGTCGTCCTCTTTGCGATCTTTCTCTCGATCACCGCCCATCTCGCCGCGCGCAACGTCCTCGGGGCGGTCGATCCCCGCCGTGCGCTCTACGTCGGCCCGCTGCCCGCCGTGGTCGGCGTCGTCGGCGGGGCCTTCTCGCTGCCGGCGTTCCTGACCGTCCCGCTCGCGCTCGCGCTCGACGCCGCGATGTTTCACTGGAGCTACGGGCGTGAGCGACGGGTGACCCTCGCGATGACGGCCATCCACGTCGTGATCACGGTGCTTCTCGGCGTGGTGATCGGCGGGGTGATCCTCCTGTTTGCGACCCGGCCGACCTGAGCCCTCGCGGGAGCAACTCAGGGGGTCGGCGGTGACCCGTCGTAGGCGTCATGGTCGCCGTAGAAGTTGAGCATCGCGAACTTCAGCTTGTCCGGGTCGACGTCGATCAACTCGTCGCGCTCCTCGGGGGGAAACGCGCCACGGACCGAGTATTTCCCCATGTCGGCGTTCGTGTAGCGCCGATCCGCGAGGATCCGGACGCCGAAGTCTTCGGGGCCACGGATCACCCGTCCCAGCGCCTGGCGCGTCTTGCGGATCGTCGGGATCTCGACGGCGTAGGACCAGCCGGGATCGCGATCGCGTTCGGCAAACGCGCGGTCGTAGGCGTCCTGAACCGCCTCCATCCGGTCCGAGAGGTGTGGATACGGCACGCCGACGACGACGACGGTTCGGGCGTCGTCGCCGTCGAAGCTCACCCCCTCCGCGAGCGTGCCCCACAGGGAGGTAAAAAGCGCCGCGTTGTCGTGTTCGACGAACTCCCGGCGGAGCCGCTCCTCGTCCTCACCCGATCCATCGAGGAGGAGCCGACCGAGCCCCGCCGCGGCGAGGGTGTGGCCGGCGTCGCCATCGACAGCGGACCCGCCGCCGGGGGGAACTCGCGAATCCCCCATGCCGGTGAGCCGCTCGTGATACCGCTCGGCTTCCGCATAGGAGGGGAAAAAGACGAGCGTGTTGCCCGGGGTGAATCGGATCGCGTCCCGGAGCAGGGACCCGACCGTCTCCTGTGTCGCCGGGTCGTTGCGCGCGGAGGCGAAAAGCGGCGGCGTGTCGACCGCGAACGTCCGGCGGTTCGCCTCCGGATAGGCCATCCCGTAGGCCAACGTCGCGACGTCCTCCAACCCAAGCACCTCCGTGGTCACGTCGAACGGCCGCAACGTCGCGCTCATCAGCACCGAGGCGGCGACCTCATCGAAGAGCGCGCTCGTTACCTCCCGCGGGATGCAGGTATAGAGCTCGGCCCGGCCGTACACCTCGTCGGTGCCGCCGTCACGACGAACGGAGACGACGGGATACTGCCCGAGCGCCGTCCCCTCCGACATCCACGTAGAGATGAACCGCGCGGCCTGCAACGTCTGACACTCCGTGCGGCTCGTCGTCTCCCCGTCTCGATAGCGCCGCTCGTACTCCTCGTCGATCGCCCGACCGAGTTGGATCGCGAGCTCCGTTTCAACGTCGATGCCGGCGCCCTCGTATCCCTGGAGGAACGCGAGCGTGAGGTCGTCACGGCGGTCCTCGTTGGCGATGGCGACGTCCTCCCAGTTCTCGCCGACCGTCTCGCGAGCGCCGAACCCGAGCGCGTCGTCGTAGGTTTCGACAAGCGCGTCACGGAAGGCGCGAATGACGTTTTCGGCCGGTTCGGCGCGCGAGTCGTCGCTGTCGGTGAGCTCCTCGATGGCGGCATCGAGCGTTCGCTCCGTCAGCGTCCGGGTCGCGTGATCCCGCGCGGCGTCCTCGACGTTGTGTGCCTCGTCGAAGACGGTGATTATCTCGGAGGGGTCGCGGTCGATCCAGCGGAAGAACTGCTCGCGGATGTTCGGATCAAGCAGGTGGTGGTAGTTACAGACGACCAAGTCGACGCCCTCCATCCCCTCTTTTAAGAGTTCATACCCACAGAGTTCGCGTTCATCGGCGTACGCATAGACGTCATCCGGTGTCCGGACGTCCTCGAAGAGCCAACGGAAGAACTCGTCGGTGTCACGCGTCAGGTTGTTTCGGTAGTGCGCACAGATGTTCGCCGCCTCGGTGTCCGCGAGCGAGGATTCCAACTCGTCGAGTTCGTCCATGATCGCCTCGCGGGCCTCGGCCGCGCTCGTGTCGCCCTCGCGGCTCGCCGCGAGCAGTTCGCGTTGACGTGCCTCAAGCTCGCGGACGTCGCGTTCGGTGCCGGCGACCTCGCGGGTGGTGTCCCGGAGGGTCTGACACTCCTGGTAGTCCACATCGATGTGGCACATCGACGCCTTCCCGCGGAAGACGACCGCGCGGATCGGCTCCGTGCGCGTGATCGCCCGGGCGTCCTCGACGAACTGGCGCATCTGCTGGTGGACGTTCGTCGTGATGACGACCGTCCGGTCGTGTTCGCGGGCGTGTTCGAGCGCGGGAACGAGCGCCGAGAGGGTCTTGCCCGTGCCGGGGGCCCCCTCAAAGAGGACGTCCTGCCCGCGGGCGAGCGCATTGGCGACCCTGTCCATCGCCTCGCGCTGGTTCGGATACGGTTCCTCGTACGGGAAGAACCGCAGGAACGACGACTCTGACACGGGGATGAGTTCGGCGGCTTCCGCTAAAAGGGATAGGGTACCTCGGTCAGTAACCCACGACTGAAGTCGTGGGCTTGTCAGTGGACTCCCCTTCTACCGTCGAACTGACGGAGGCGTGGAAATCGCCGTTCAGGCTCAGCATCCCTGACGTTAGCGCACACTGACAGAGTGCGCCTCCACTCGAAGACTTCTGCCCCGAGTGGAGTCTCTTCAAGAGTTTGCGAGCGATGTTCTTGCTCGCATTATAATCCGCGTTCAGTTCGTACTCGCACTTTTGACACACGAACTGGTGTTTCGACCGTCGATTAGACTCGTGGGTAAACCCGCACGACGAACACCGCTGACTCGTGTACGCTGGACTCACTTGTTCAACCTCAATGCCGTGCTCTTCGGCTTTGTACTCGACGTACTGGTACACGCGTCGAAAGGCCCATGCGTGGAAGCGTTTTGCACCCACCACCCGGTCACGAATCCCGGTCAGATTCTCGAACACGATATGCGTACAGCCGTGTTCACGCGCTTCTTCGAGAATCTGGTTCGAAGCACGGTGGAGCTCGTCCTGCATCCAGCGGTGTTCGCGGTCGTTCATCGACTGAATCGACAGGTGGGCTGACCGCGTACCCGTCTGTTGCATCGACCCGCGAGTCTTCTCGAACTCTCGGCGTTGATGAGTCATCTCGTCAGCGTTCCCTATGAACGCCCCTGTTGAAGTCACGGCGAGCGAGCCATCCACGTTTAGGTCAACGCCAAGGACTGTTCTGTGCTTGGTGTCGGAAGAATCAGTTGTAGATTGCTCGTCGGTTTCAATTCGGCGCAACCGTGCGTGGAGATAGAACGACTCTGAGAAACGGTCGTACTGCAACGTGGACATACGGAACTCGTAGTCTTCGTTCAGCAGGTACTCGCCAATTGGTGTTCCCTCCGGCTCGGTGGGAATCACGTAGTCGCACTCGACGCGACCGTTCACCGTGGAGAGCGAGACGTGGTCGCGGTGGAACGTCGCAGAGCGTTTGTCGTAGACAACGCTCCACGCGTCGAAGTGCGGTTGACTCGTCTTGTCGCCTTTCTTAAGGCGAACGACACCGCTTTTGGTGGCCTCGATAGCACGTCGGATCCCTTTTTGCACGAGGTTCGCGGTCAACTCCGTCTCATTACGAAGTCTGTCGTAGAGGGCTTTCTCAGCCTTCTGTTTCGAGGTTACACAGTAGTCGTGTGGGTATCTCCACGCCCACTCTGCCGTCGTATTGGCACAGTGAAGGAACTGGTCTTTGGTTTGATGGAGGTCGTCGCACCGCTCTGTAGGTACGTCGAGTTTGACTTTGACGGTGCGAATCACGTCCTCCATCCGTATTTCACATGGTGAACTATTTTTTATAAATTCCACGACTGACGTTGGGGAGTCCGACTGCTATCGCTCGTAGATTGATTCGAGCCTTGTCGGATTCCTCCCACGAGTAAAGTCGTGGACTTCCTCCTTGCATTTCTGTGAAAGTGGTCGGGTGGCGTACCGAAAGCAGGGCCACACACCGACGCCGTCGCTCGACGGGTCGATGTGGGGCGAAAGAGCAGCGGTGGATGCCTTCGCCCCGCGTTTCGCGGGATGAAAGACGAGTATATATAGGTTTCGCAGATAACGCGGCGGAAGGCTCGCTGTTGCACGCAGTCGGTGATCGCCGCGAGGGATCGCGACTTCTTTTATTGGCGTGTGGCCAAACGTTCGGTAATGACGCGCTCGCCGCCGAGACACGCCGATCCGAAGGGGAACCCGTACGTGGAGTCGCCGTCGACCGACTTCGAGCCGGCCTCGTCGCTGTCGGCGGACGCGGCGGCCGAGCAGGCGGCGTTGCTCCGCGAGGCGATCCGCGAACACGACCACCGCTACTACGTCGAGGCCGACCCGCTGATCGAGGATTCGACCTACGATCGGCTCTTCGAGCGGCTTCAAGCGCTTGAGGAGGAGTTCGATCTCGCGACCGAGAACTCGCCGACGGGCCGTGTCGGCGGCGAGCCGCTCGACGCGCTGGAGACGGTCGAACACGTCGCCCCCATGCTGTCCATCGACAACGGTTCCGAGCCGGCGGCCGTCCACGAGTTCGACGACCGGGTCCGCTCGGGGGTCGCCGACGCGGGGTTCGACCCGGACCGTGTCGAGTACGTCTGCGAGCCGAAGTTCGACGGGCTCTCGGTCGAGGTCATATATGAGGACGGCGAGTACGTGCGGGCGGCGACCCGCGGGGACGGGCGACGGGGCGACGACGTCACCGAGCAGGTGCGGACGATCCGCGCCGTCCCCGGGAAACTTCGGGGTGATCCGCCGGCACGGCTCGCCGTCCGCGGCGAGGTGTTCATGCCCATCGACGCGTTCGAGGCACACAACGAGTCGTTGATCGAGCGCGGCGAGGAGCCGTTCGCGAACCCGCGCAACGCGGCGGCCGGGACCCTTCGACAGCTCGATCCCGGCGTCGTCGCCGAGCGACCCCTCGACGTCTTCTTTTTCGACGTGCTCGCGTGGGAAGGGGAGGGCGACCGACCGGGGACACACCGTGGGGAACTGGAGGCGTTCGATCGGTTCGGGCTCAAACGGACCGACCTGATCGAGGTCGTCGACGATGCGGAGGGGGCGATCGCCTATCGCGACGAGATCCTCGACCGGCGTGATCGGTTGAACTACGAGCTCGACGGCGTCGTGATCAAGGTAAACGACCGGGCCGCCTGCGAGGCGCTCGGGTCGACCTCGCGGGCCCCGCGGTGGGCGTTCGCGTATAAATTCCCGCCCCGAACCGCGACCACGACCGTCGAGGACGTCACGGTACAGGTCGGCCGAACGGGACGGCTCACGCCCGTCGCCGAACTCGCGCCCGTCGACGTCGGCGGCGTCACCGTCTCGCGGGCGACGCTGCACAACCCCGCGGAGATGGAGGCGCTGGGCGTGAACGTCGGCGACCGCGTCCGGATCTACCGCGCGGGCGACGTCATCCCCTACGTCCCCGAGGTCGTCGAGAAGCGGAGCGAAGGGACCTACGCGTTCCCCGAAACCTGCCCCGTCTGTGCAGCTCCCGTCGAACGCGACGGCCCGCTCGCGTTCTGTACGGGCGGGTTGGGCTGTTCGGTCCAGCTCGAACGGGCGGTCGAACACTGGGCCCGCCGGGACGCCCTCGACATCGAGGGGCTCGGCCCTGAACGCGTCGAACAGCTTCGGGAGGCCGGACTCCTCGATTCGTTGCCGGCCCTGTACGACCTCACCGTGATGGAGCTCGTGACCCTTGAGGGATGGGGCGAGCGGAGCGCCCGGAACCTGATCGACGAGTTGGAGGCGACAAAGCGGCCGCCGCTCGCGGAGTTCCTCGCCGGCCTCGGGATCCCGGACGTGGGCGCGACGACGGCCCGGACGTTGGCCCGGCACTTCGGCGACCTCGACGCCCTGCTCGATGCCGACGAGGATAGTCTCACGGAGGTCGACGACGTCGGCCCGGAGGTCGCCGCCTCGATCCGCGGCTTCCTCGACGCGCCGGAGAATCGGTCGGCGATCGAGGGGTTGCGCGAACGCGGTGTCGACCCGGAGCCCGTCGAGACGGGGGACGCGGGCGGGGAGGGGCCCGGTCCGGACGCCCTTGATGGGTTGACGTTCGTCTTCACCGGCTCGCTCGCCGTGGCCCGCCGCGAGGCACAGGACCTAATCGAGCGGTACGGGGCGAACGCGACATCGAGCGTCTCGGGCAACACCGACTATCTCGTCATCGGCGAAAGTCCCGGGCAGTCGAAACGGAACGACGCCGAGGCGAACGACGTACCCGTGTTAACGGAGGAGGAGTTCGCCGAACTGCTCGCCGAACACGGGATCGACTGGCCGCCGGAGGCGTGAAGCCCGCACGTTACGGCCGGCATGCGGCCCCATCCCGTCGAATAACGAAGACACAACCCTTTATCATCCGCCGGGAAAATCGGCACGCATGACCGCCATCGAGCTGCACGGCGTCACGAAGCAGTTCGCGGACGTTACGGCCGTGGATGACCTCGATCTGGCCGTCGAGGAGGGTGAAATCTACGGCTTTCTCGGCCCGAACGGGGCCGGTAAGTCGACGACAATAAACATGGTACTCGATCTCGTCCGGCCGACGACGGGGAACGTCACGGTCCTCGGCCGCGACGCCACCGCCGACAGCGTCGAGATACGGCGGCGAACCGGCGTGTTGCCCGAGGGCTTTAGCGTGTATAACCGCCTCAGCGGGCGAAAACACGTCGAGTTCGCGATCGAGTCGAAGGGGATCGACGCGGAGCCCGAGACGCTGTTGGAGCGCGTCGGGCTGTCGGCGGAGGCCTGGGACCGCAAGGCGGGCGGTTACTCGAAGGGGATGTGTCAGCGGCTCGCGCTGGCGATGGCGCTTGCCGGGGAGCCGGAGCTACTCATCCTCGATGAGCCGTCCTCCGGGCTTGACCCCGCCGGCGCGAAGGAAATGCGCGAGATCGTTCGCGCGGAGGCCGACCGCGGCGCGACCGTCTTTTTCTCCTCACACGTGCTCGGGCAGGTCGAGGCGGTCTGTGACCGTGTCGGCATCCTGCGCGACGGCGAACTCGTCGCCGAGGACTCGATCGAGGGGCTCCGCGACGCCGTCGGCGGCGAGGAAACGCTGGATATCGAGACCGCCGGCGTCGACGAGGACGCTCTCGAATCCGTACGGGCGCTCGACGGTGTCTCCCAAGTTGTCCGTGTCGAGGGGAGCGACCGGATCCGGGTGAACTGTGCGAACGACGTGAAGACCCGGGTTATCGCGACGCTTGAAGACGCCGGCGTCGGAGTGAGCGACTTCCACACGGAGGAGGCCTCGCTTGAGGACCTCTTCTTGGCGTACACCGAGGGCGACTCGGCGAGCCCGAGGGTCGGCGATGACGACGAGGAAACCGCTGGAGGACCCGCCGACGGCGACGACGCCGAGGAGGCGGACGGAACGGACGAGACCGATCCCACGGCGACGGCCGAGGAGGTGGACCGATGAGCCTCCCGGCGGTCGCAAAGAAGGACTTACAGGATACGGTCCGCTCGCGGGCGATGGTCGTGTTGGTCGTGCTGTTTTCGGCGCTCGTCTCGGTGATGGCCTATGCGGTGCGCCCAGCCGGCGAGGGCCAGGGGTTCGAGACGGAGATCCTGTTGAGCTTCTTTGTCGGGCCGATACTGGTCACGACGCTGGTTCCCCTCGTCGCCGTCGTCATCGGATATAACGCGGTGAGCGGCGAGCGCGAGTCGGGCTCGTTGAAGCTGCTGCTCTCGCTGCCGCACTCGCGGGCCGACGTCGTCTTCGGGAAGGTGATCGGGCGGGCGGCCGCGCTCTCGCTCGCGATCGCGGTCGGCTTCCTCGTGCCGGCCGTCGTGCTCATCGCCATCCCCGTCGCGTTCAACCCCGGTGCGTTCCTCGGGTACACCGTCTTCGCGATGATCCTCGGCTGCGTCTTCGTGTCGATCGCGGTCGGCTGCTCGGCGGCGGCATCGACGCAACGCCAGGCGCTGATCGGCGGGATCGGGATCTACTTCGTCTTCGTGCTGCTGTGGGGAACGCTCACCGGACAGTTGTTGGGAGCGTTCGAATCCGTCATCGACCCGCTTCCGGTCTCGCTCATCCAGGTACAGACGTTCCTTGAGGTCGCCAACCCGAACACCGGGATTCAAGAGCTCGCGAACGCGTTCCTCGCCGATCAGCTGTTCGCCGGCGAGACGCGTAATCAACAGATCTCCGCGTCCGCGATGCTCGTCTTCTGGGCGCTCGCGCCGCCGCTCGTGGGGCTGTTGAAGTTCGACCGCGACGATCTGTAGGCCGCTCCCGCCGTTCGCTTATATACTCCACGATGGGCAGCTTATAAACAGCCGACCGGCCGGTTATAAACGCAGGCCAAACCGCCGCCGGCTACTCCGTCGCCGCCTCGATGGCGGCCTCCAGGTCCGCGACGATGTCGGCGGGGTCCTCGATACCGACCGAGAGCCGGATCATGTCGCCGGTGACGCCCGCCGCCTCCTGTTCCTCTTCGGTGAGCTGTTGATGGGTTGTGGAGCCGGGGTGGATGATGAGCGTCTTCGCGTCGCCGACGTTTGCGAGCAGCGAGGCGAGTTCGGTGTGCTCGACGGTCGCCTTCGCGGCCTCGAAGCCGGCCTCCAGCCCGAAGGTGATCATGCCGCCGTAGCCGTCGTCGAGATACTCGGTCGCCTCCGCGTGCGTCTCGTGGCTTTCGAGACCGGGATAGTTCACCCAGGCGACGTCGTCGTGGGACTCCAGGTACTCGGCGACGACGAGCGCGTTCTCACAGTGACGCTCCATCCGCAGCGGGAGCGACTCCGTCTGCTGGAGCGTGTTCCACGCGTCGAAGGGGGCCTGCTGGTTCCCCAGGTCGCGAAGCCCGCGGGTGACGGCCGCGAAGGTGAACGCCGCGTCGCCGAACGTCTCGGCGAAGTTGATCCCGTGGTACGCGGGGTTCTCCTTGGCGATTTCAGGGAACTTCTCTGGGTATTCAGCCCACGGGAAGGAGCCGCCGTCGACGAGCACACCGCCGATGGTGGTGCCGTTGCCCGTGAGCCACTTCGTCGTCGACTCCCAGACGAGGTCCGCGCCGTGTTCGAGCGGGCGGCAGAGGTACGGGGTCGCGAAAGTGTTGTCGACGAACAGCGGGACGCCGTGGTCGTGGGCGATGTCGGCGATCCGACCGATATCGGGCGTGACGAGCGCCGGGTTGCCGATCGTTTCGAGATGGACGTAGGCGGTGTCCTCGTCGATCGCCTCCTCGTACCCGTCGTAATCGAGCGGGTCGACGAACCGGGTGGTGACGCCACGCCGCTCGACGGAATGGGTGAGGTAGGTGTAGGTGCCGCCGTAAAGCGCCGAGGAGGTGACGATGTTGTCGCCGGCGGACGCGAGGATGAACGTCGCCAGGTCGAGCGACGCCATCCCCGAGGAGGTCGCGATCGCGCCGACCCCACCCTCGAGGGAGGCGAGTCGCTCCTCCAGGGCGGCGTTCGTTGGGTTCATTATCCGCGAGTAGACGTTGCCGGCCTCCTCCAGCGCGAAGAGCCGTGCGGCGTGGTCGGCGTCGTCGAACACGTAGGAGGTCGTCTGATAGATCGGCGTCGCGCGGGCTCCGGTCGTCGGGTCGGGCGTCGAGCCGGCGTGGACACTACGCGTGCGGAACCGGTGGGAGGTGTCGTCGTCTTCGCTCATGGATGTACCTGCGCCCGGGACGCTCATAAAGCCGGCCGACACGGACGGAATCTACCGCTACCGTGGGCCCAGGGGGATCGCGACGGCCGCCGTGATTCAGGCGGCGTCGTAGTCGACGACCGGCCGGTCGACGTCGATACCGAGATCGGCGAGCGCCCCCGTCGCCGCCGTGATCGGGGCCGGGTCGGCGCGGTCGTGTGGATCGTCGGTTGCCGACGCGAAGCGGACGCGCCAGTCCGCATCGAGAACGACGGTCGCCCGACGCGAAATGTCCGAATGCGCCTCCCACCCCTCGGCCAGTAGATCGTACGACTCGGCGACCCCGCCATGGAAATCGGAGACGACCGGAAAGGGGAGGCCGTACCGGTCGGCGTACGCGAAACCGGCAAACAACGAATCGCCCGTGATCGCGACGACCGCGACATCGGGGTGATCCGCCCACCCTGCGTCACGAAGCGCGAGGAACTCGGCGGTCGGTGCTGGGACGAACGTCGCCGGCGCGAACGCGAGGACGACCGCCCGGTGGTTCTCGACGAGCCGAAACAGCTCCACCTCAACGGCCGCCCCGTCCGAGACGGCCGGGGCGATGAAGTCCGGGGCCGTCATGCCGCGTTCGATCATGCTCGTGGCTTCGCGGCGGGACCGATAAAAGGGCGGGCTCCGACTCGGGACGTCACCGGGTCGGTCCCGGGGGTGGACGTATCAATCGGGAAAACTGGGCTAGAAGACACTTAAGCGGTGACGACATACCTCCGCGTATGGAATCGATCGCGGCGACGTTGCTCGCGCTCGTCGGGAGCTACGGCGTCGTCGTCCTGCTGGCCGTGTTCGTCCTGGAGGGGGCGCTCGTCGGGAAGCTGATCCCGACGCGGACCCTCTTCGTCGCGGTCGTGATCGCCGTGGGCTCCGACGCGCTCGCGTTCCTTCCGGTCGTCGCGGCCGCCGTCGTCGGGGCGACGATCGGCCAGTGCCTGCTTTTCGTCTCCATCCGTCGATATGGGGTCGACCCGACGGAGGTGGACCTCATCCCCGTCACCGAGGAGCGGCTCGACGGGGCTGACCGCTGGTTCGACCGCTGGGGGTTGCCGGCTGTCGCGGTGACGAACGCGCTTCCGGGTGTTCGCGGGTGGCTCGCGCTCCCGACGGCGACGTCGTCGGTGTCGACGCCGCGGTTCGCCGTCGCCTCGCTGACCGGGACGGCGGCGTACGCGGGAGGTCTCGTTGCGCTCGCGGTGCTCCTCGACGGGGCGATCACCACGCTCGCTGGCGGCGCGCTCGCGTTCGCGTAAGCGCCCCCTGACGCGATAACCGGGGTCAACCAACGCCGATCACAACACCGTGCCGTGTTTCTTCTCGGGGAGGTCCTTCCGCACGTCCTCGTAGAAGTCGAACCGGGCGGCGAGCTCGGCACGCAGCGTCGAGGGCGGGACGATCTCGTCGATGACGACCTCGCTCGCCATCCGGTGTACGTCGATGTCACGACGGTACTCCTCGCGGAGGCGCGCCTCGGTCTCCGCGCGCTCGTCGGGGTCGTCGATCGCGGCGAGCTTTCGGGCGTACACGGCGTTGATGGCCGCCTCCGGGCCCATGATCCCGATCTCCCCGGAGGGTAACGCGATCGTGGATTCGGGGTCGTAGGCGGGCCCACCCATCGCGTAGATCCCCGCGCCGTAGGCCTTCCGGACGACGACGGTCTGTTTCGGGACCGTCGCCGAGGAGGTCGCGTAGATCAGCTTTTTGCCCTGTTCGAGGATGCCGTCCCGTTCGACCTGCGAGCCCGCCATGAACCCCGGTGTATCACAGAGGTATAACAGGGGGATCTCGTAGGCGTCACAGGTCCAGATGAACTCCGCGGCCTTCTCGGCGGCATCGGGGAAGATGGCTCCCGAACGTTCGGTCGGCTGGTTGGCGACGACCCCGACCGAGCGGCCGTCGATCCGGCAGAAGGCCGTGACGATCTCGGGGCCATAGTCGGGTTTTAACTCAAGGACGGATTCCGCGTCCGCGATCCGATCGAGGAGGTCGTGGATATCGTACGGGCGATTCGGCGAGTCGGGGATCAGTTCGTCGATCCCCGAGGGTGGGTGTGTCGGTGGCTTGGGGTCGGCGCGGGGCGGCTTCTCGCCGGCTTTGTCGGGGAGATAGCCGATCAACTTCGCGACGAGTTCCCGGGCGTGCTCCTCGTCGCGGGCGACGAGGTCGGCCGAGCCGGAGTGTTCGGCGTGAATCTGCGGGCCGCCGAGGTCGTCCATCGAGATCTCCTCGCCGGTGACCATCTCGACCATCCGTGGCGAGGCGATCGCCATCGCGGACATCCCCTCGACCATGACCGTGAAGTCCGCGAAGACGGGGGTGTAAGCCGCCCCGGCGATACAGGGGCCGTAGAGGACACAGATCTGCGGGACCGCCCCCGAGAGCATCGAGTGGTTGTAATAGTACTTGCCGATCCCCTCGCGGTTGGCGAAAAAGCCCGTCTGCTGGTCGATCCGCCCACCGGAGGAGTCCATCAAATAAAGGACCGGGCGACCGGTCTTCAGCGCGCGTTGTTGCATCCGGAGGAACTTCTCGACGCCGCGGGCCGCCATCGACCCAGCCTTCACCGTGAAATCGTTGGCCATGAAGTGGACGTCGCGACCCTCGAAGGTCGCCGCGCCCGTGAGGAGGCCGTCGGCCGGAAGTCGATCGCCCTCCTCGTGTGCCTCGCCGTCCGGGGCGTCCGGGTGCCAGTCGTCGAAGGCGGCGAACTTGCCGTCCTCGAACCGGACGCTCTCGGGGAGTGCGCGGTCGACGTCTCGGTCCGTCCCATCGTCTCGGTCCGTCCCATCGCCCCGATCCGCCGGATCCCCACGCGTGCCGTCGGGGCCGCCGAACCAGAGTTCGAGCCGGTCGCGGACGAACAGTTTTCCCTGTTCAGCGAGCCGCTCGCGGTACCGGGGCGGGCCGCCCTGGAGGATGTCGTCGATCTCCGCGCGGAGGTCGCGCTCACGCTCGGTCGGGCCGAGATCGTCCGCGATCGGGTACTCGATCTCGGGGGGATCGGCGCGTGCGGCGGGCTCGTCGTCGTCGCCGACGTGGACGGAAACGGCGACACCGAGATGTTCAGCGAGCGAGCGCGCGATCGCCTCGGCCTCCTCGGTCGTCGCCGCGGGGCCGACGTGGACCTTCATGCACGGGAGATCCGCGGTGGATCCTAAACCGTTTTCCATGCGGGATCGGACCCCGACCGGGAAGTGATCGAACATGCAGAAGTATATATGCATGTGTGATACCGACAGCCATGGATCGTGCGCCGAGGGGAACGAGCCGAACGCTACTGCTCGGCGTCTGTCTCTCATTGCTGTTCATCGCGGCCGCTGCGGGGATGACCGTCGCACAGGACGAGGTGCAGTTCGTCCGTGGGGAGCCGAATATCGACGTGTATGCCCCCGACGCGACGCTCACGCCCGGGGCCACGACGGACCTCACGGTACAGATCGCCAACGACGGGGAGATCCGTGCCGGCGCGGCCGCACAGCGGGAACGGGTGACGACCGCGCGTGCCGTCAGGGTGGAACTCAGGGAAGGTCGTGCCCCCATCGAGGTCGAGACACGGCAGCAGTCGATCGGATCCGTCCCGGACGGGGACGTCCGCGAGGTGCCGATCACCGTTACCGTTCCGGAGGATGCGGAGCCGGGCGACTACTCGCTGGACGTACGGGTTCGCTACTCACACACCTTCCAGTACTCCCCACGAAGCGGGATCACACAGGAACGGACGCGGACGACCACGGAACGGATCGACGTGACGGTCGATGACGGACCGCGGTTCGAGTTGGAGACCGTCGACAGCGACGTACAGGTCGGCGACTCCGGGACGCTCGTCACCGAGGTGCGGAACGTGGGCGGCGAGCCCGCACGCGACCTCACCGTCGATCTCACGTCCGCAAGCGACGACGTCACCCTGGGGGACACACCGCGAAACACCGCTCGAATCGACCGGCTTGAGCCGGGCGAAAACACCACGCTCGTCTACGATGCGGCCATCCGTTCCGGGTCCTCGGTCCGTAACCTCACCCTCGAAGGGACGGTTCATTTTACCGATCGGAATGGAATGCAACGGACCCAAGATGGCCGCTCGATCGGCGTGTTGCCAGCTGCCGAGCAGGAGTTTTCATTTAGCGTGGACGAATCGACGCTCCGGGTCGGTGAGGCGGGGGCCATCACCGGTTCGATCCGAAACGATGGGCCGGCCGACGTGAGCGGCGTCGTGATCGGCCTCGGAGAACCGCAGTTCGAACCGCGAAGCACCGCGTACTCGATCGGTGAACTGGCCGCCGGCGAATCAGCCGACTTCCGCTTCCGGGGGACGGTACCGACCGAGGCCGATGCGGTGCCACAACGCGTCGATCTGACGGCCCGATACCGGACGGGTGAGGGCGTCGATCGGACCGCGGAGGGAACGCTACACGTTCCGGTCGAGGAACGTCGGGACGCGGTCGTCGTGACGGGGATCGGAACGTCGTTCGCCGCCGGCGAGGAGGGAACCCTCGAACTGAACGTAAGCAATCAGCGGGACATCGACATCCGCGACGTGCGCCTCCGTCTCACCGCGGAGGAGCCCGTTTCCAGCGAGTTCCGGACGACCGTGATCCCCGCGCTCGAACCGGGGGAGACCGACCGGGTGGCGTTCGACCTCGAGGTCGACAGCGACGCCCCGCGGAGTCAGTTCCCGGTGACGGTCGACGTCGACTATCTCGACGACGAAAACGAACGGAACACCGCCCGCTCGACGACGGTCGCCATCGTGGTCACGGAGACCGACGATGACGAGGACCTTCCGGTGGAGGTCATCATATTCGGGCTCTTGGTGATCCTCGTCGCGGCCGGCGGCTGGTGGTTCTATGCGAGGTGAGAACTGAGGATGGACCCGATCGAAGTGACGGGGCTCACGAAGGAGTACGGGGACGTGCGCGCGAACGACGACGTGAGCTTCAGCGTCGAACGAGGCGAGGTGTTCGGGTTTCTCGGTCCGAACGGTGCCGGCAAATCGACGACGATCCGGCTCCTTCTCGGGTTGATAGCGCCGACGGCGGGGACCGCACGCGTCCTCGGGGCGGACGTCCACGACGAGGCCGCACTGATCGAAGCGAAGGGGCGGATCGGCTATCTCCCGGCAGAACTGGGGTTCCCGCCGAACGTCACCGGCGAGTCGGTACTGGAGTATCACGCGTCGATTAAGGGGGACGATCGGCTCGACGAACTGCTCGAGATCTTCACCCCGCCGATCGAACGGCCGATCCGGGAGTATTCGACCGGAAACAAGCGAATGCTCGGACTGATACAGGCGTTTATGCACGACCCTGAGCTGGTGATCATGGATGAGCCGACCGCCGGACTCGACCCGCTCAAACAGGAGGGGTTCAACGGGTTCGTTCGCGACGAACGGGATCGCGGCATGACGATCTTCCTCTCATCACACGTCCTGAGCGAGGTGCGTCGCGTCTGTGATCGGGTCGGGATCATCCGTGCGGGCCAGCTCGTGGAGCTCGAGGAGATCGAGACCCTGCTCGATCAGGGGGGAAAACGGATCCGGGTCACGACCACGGAGGAGGCCACGAAGGCGCTATCGGCGCTCGATGGAGTGGTCGACATCCAGCCGTTTCCGGACGGGATACAATTTATATACACCGGCGGGTACAACGCGCTGCTGCGCGAGCTCGCTCGACACGACATCCAGGAGATCGAGATCGGCGAGCCACCGCTCGAGGACATCTTCATCCACTACTACGGCCGGCGCGAACCCTCGTCGGAGACGGGGGGCGACCCCGATGTTTGAAACCGCCCGATATGAGGCCCGTCGACGCGTTCAAGGGGCGGCGGTGCTCTCGGCGGCGATCGGTCTCTATTCGGGCTTTATCATCTGGTATTTCACCGTGCTGGAGGGTGTCGCGATCGAGGACGTCTTCGAGGAGTTGCCTCCGGCGTTGCTCGATGCGTTCGGGGTTCAAGACCTCGCAACCATCGAGGGGTTTCTCGGTGCACAGATCTACAACTTCGTCTGGCTGCTCGGGTTGGGGCTGTACTTCGCGTACGTTGCGGGAGGGACGATCGCGAGCGATATCGAGAGCGAACGGATGGACCTCCTGCTGTCGTTTCCGATATCGCGTGCTCGGCTGATCGCCGAGAAGTGTCTGGCGTTGTTCGTGCCCCTTCTCGTGGTGAACGCGGCCGGTGGGGCCGCTATCTATACGCTGGCGCTGCTCATCGGCGAGCCGATCGACGCGACACACCTGCTGTTGGTCCACCTGCTTTCGATCCCCTACCTCATGGTGTGTATCGGTATCGGGCTGGTGTGTTCGGTCGTCGCCGATCGAGCCGCGATCGCGGAGCGGGTCGCGGTGGGATTCGTGTTCGTGTTGTTCCTCGTCGAGTCGGTCGTCGGCGGGGCTGAGGAGTACGACTGGATCCAGTACCTCAGTCCCACACACTACTACGACCCAACGCCGATCCTGCTCGATGGGACCTACGAGCTGATCGACAGCGCCATACTGCTCGTCGCGTTCGTCGGTCTGCTCCTGCTCAGTCAGATACTCTTTCAGCGACGGGACGTGTGATCGATCCGTAACGACGGCCTCGAAGGTCCCGTGGAATCGCCGTTCAGCGGGCTGAGCGCCCGGTTACCCATCGGTAACCTATGCGATATCTTCGAACTCACGTGTTGATATATACCTCCCGGGGCGGATCGAGGGAACGGGGACATATGTCGACTGAAGATACAGGTTCCGGGGGGGAAGACGCGATCGAAGCGGAGAGATCGGATGAGATCGGAAGCGGGGCGGAGACGTCGGGAGAGGTCGAAAACGGGGTTGAAACGTCGGGAGAGGCCGAAAGCGACGTGACCGAGCCCGTGGGAAGTGAGACGACCGGGAGCGACACCGGGTTGGATCCGAACGTCGGGGGTGCGCTCGCGTACCTCCTCGGGCCGATCACAGGTATCCTCCTGTACATCATCGAAACCGAGGACCGGTTCGTCCGTTTCCACGCGGGCCAGAGCATCGTGGTGTTTGGCGGGTTGCTCGTGCTCTCGGTCGGGCTGACGGTCGTGGGAGCCCTCCTTGCGGCGATCCCCGTTATCGGCTGGGTGGTCGGGGCCGTCCTCGGGCTCTTCAGCCTCCTGCTCGCGCCGATCGGGCTGGTTCTCTGGCTGCTGCTCATGTACAAAGCGTACGTCGGCGAGGAGTACGCCCTCCCCCTCGCCGGCCCGTTCGTCGAGAACAACATGTTGAACTGACCGCCGGGGCCGGCCCCAAAAACGGGTGAATCAGCCGTGTCGCCGATCGTTCGGTCGCCGAGGCGAGTTAGCGGTCGTTCATCCGCCGCTCCCGGCTCCGACTCGATCGAAGATCGCGCCGGACGCCGGTGGCGATCGAGGAGACCGGGACGGAGACGATCGTCGCGAGCGCAAGCGCGACGAGGACGAACGGTGGCGGCAACAGCGGGAGGATCCCCTCAACCGTGACGCCGGTATCAAGCAGCGCCTGCACGGCCATCGGGTCGCTCGCGAGGAGGACGAACGCCACGAGCACGACGTAGCCCACGATGATCGTCAGCACGGTTCGTATCGGCCGCAAAAGCACGCGACGGCTATGGTGTTGTAGCGACGCCTGAAACACGTCGGGATGGCGGATCGCTCGTCTGATCGTCCGGCGTCGGCGCTTTTCCCGTGAACCCATTCATGTCGGATCGATAACGCAGTATATATCGGTTTCGTCGGCGGGGACGGCGGCCGGGAGGCGCTCAGCCGTCCGCGAGCGCCGCCTCAAGCCGGGCGACGAGTTCCTCGTTGCCGACATAAAGGGGGACCCGGTCGTGGAGGCCTTCCGCATCGATCTCGAGGATCCGCGAGGACCCGTCGGAGGCGGCACCGCCGGCCTGCTCGATCACGTAGGCGATCGGGTTCGCCTCGAAGAGGAGTCGGAGCTTTCCGTCCGGCTCGTCACGAAGCGCGGGATACGCGAAGATCCCCCCGTAGGTTAACACCTGGTTGACGTCGCCCACCATTGACCCGCCGTACCGGAGCTTGAGCTCGTCCTCGATCTCGCGGGCGTACGAGCGGAAGGCGTCCGGCCAGTCGGGCACCCGACCGCCGAAGCCGTAGACGGTCGGCTCCGCGGGGAGTTCGAGGTCGGGGACGACGACGGAGCGGGAGACGCCGTGTTCAGCGTCCGGATCGGGCTCTACGACCTCCTCGCGGACCCCGGTCGCGTCCGCGATCACCGCCGTCGTGATCGGCCCGAAGAGGACGTAGCCGGCCGCGACGAGGTGTTCCCCGGAGGCCGGAAGCGGGGCGTCGTAGATCCCGACGACGGTCCCCATCGCGTTGTTCGAGCGGAGGTTCGAGGAGCCATCGAGGGGATCGACGGCGACCGCGTAGGCGTCCCCGGAAACGTCCTCGCCGGCGTCGAGCGCCTCCTGTCGCTCCTCGCTGACGTAGGAGCCGACGCCGTTGACCGCCGAGAGCGCCTCCGCGAGCAGCTCGTCCGCGTAGAGGTCGCCCGCCATCACCGTCTCGCCGGAGGGGTTCTCCGCCGCACCGCTCTCGACGCGACGGTGGGGTAACTCGGCGCGGATCGTCGGGGCCGTCGATGCGATCGCATCGAAGATCGCCTCGACGACGGGGTCGGAGCCGGGGGAGGTGGCGTCCCCGGCGCGGTCGGCGGGGGCCATCAGTCCGCGGTCCCCGCGAGCGTAAGCGCCTCGTCGGTCGTCGCGCCCTCGAAAACGACTGCCTCCAAGGCGTCGAGGATCTCGGTCGGGTTCTCACGCTGGAAGACGTTGCGCCCGACCGCGAGCCCGTCGGCACCGGCGTCCATGGCGGCCTCGACCATCTTCAGGAAGGCCGCGTCGTCCGTCTTCGAGCCGCCGGACATGACGACCTTCGAGCGCGCCGCCATCTCGACGGCATGTGCCATCGCCTCCATCGAGCCCGGATACTTGACCTTCGTCACGTCCGCACCGAGCTCCAGTCCGAGCCGGGTCGCATACGCGATGGTGTCGGCCGCGGTGTCGTTTTTTACGCCCTGCCCACGCGGGTACGACCACATGACGACGCCCATATCGTGCTCGCGAGCGCCCTCCTGAACCTCGCGGAACTCCTCGGCCATCTCGACCTCGTGGTTCGAGCCGCCATAGAGGGTGAACCCGACGGCGGATGCACCGAGCTCCTTCGCGTACTCGGGCGTGCAGTTGATCGGCGAGTCCGGCTCGCCCATCCAGAGGTTCGACGTGCCGTTCATTTTCAACAGGAGGTTCACGTCGTCCGCGTAGTCCGGGTAGTACGCCTCCGCGATCCCCTTTTGGACGGCGACCGCCGTCACCGCATCGTGGCTCCCGAGCTCGAAGATGGCGGCCGGGTCGGCAGTCTCCGGGTTCGGCTCGAAATCGACCGGGCCGTGTTCCAACCCGTGATCGTACGCCAGGATGAGGATCTTTCCGTCCCGCGCAATGGAGTCGGCGGCGTCTGAAAGCATCGTCCATACAACCGATTACATCGATAAAAAGGGCTGTGGTCGACACGAAATCCTGCTCCCGGCTGAACGGGAGAGAGCGGCCCCAGTCCCGGCTTTCGCGCCAGCCGTTCCCAATTCACTACTACAACCGTAGTTAATTAATTGTGGTTGAGCCCATGAGCGCCTCTGACGTGATCCGTTCCGACCAGGCCAGGTCAGGTCAGGTTTGGTCAGATCAGGTCTGGTCAGGTCTAGTCAGATCAGGTTTGGTCAGATCAGGTCAGGTCAGGTCTAGTCAGATCAGGTCTGGTCACGTCAGGTCACTCGTGGGCGTCACGGGCGGCCGCATGCCACCGGCCGACGCGCTCGCGGTCGACCTCGAGGACGTCGGCGACGTGCTCGTAATCCGCGGTCGCGAGGCTCTTCACGGAGATGATCCCGGCCTCCGCGAGCAGGGCTTCGGCTCCGGCATCGCCGGTCTCCTCGCCGGTGTCGTCCGCAACGGCCGCGAGCGTCGACACCGGGGTCGGCTTCGATCGCTCCCGCCACGCGGCCTCCGCGGCGAGCGGATCCCCGCTCCCGTCGGCCGTCGCGGAGTCTCCGGTTCGCTCCGTCGCCGCCTCCCAGTCGCCGGCGCTCGCAGCGACCCACGCCGCCTCGGCGCGGCCCAACCCGCGGACCTGCGTCGAGCGCCGGTCGAGCCCCTCGCCCGCCTCGAAGGACCACGAGAGCGAGTGCTCACGGCGGATCTTCGCGGCGACGCCGGGGTTCACCCCAGCCTCAACGAGCTGTCGGTAGGAGACCCGCTTTTTCCGGATGTCGACCGCCGACAGCGACGAGGCCGCAAGCGTTTCCGCCGTCGCCTCGCCGACCCACCGTAGGCTCGTCGCGTCGGGGTCGTCGGATCCATCGGCGGGGTCGTCCGGGGACTCGTCCGCGTCGGCGTCTGCCATCGCTTCTCACCTGAAGGGAACACGGACCGGATACAAGAACGTTCCCCCGCCGGTGCCCGGCCGCGAGGGGCGGCTACGGTCCACACGACCGGATTGAACACGCCCTTCCGCAAGGTTTACGCACCCACCCACGCCAGCGGTTCGCATGGACGAGTTGAGCGATATCGACGTCGTCGGCGTTGTCGGGGCGGGCACGATGGGCAACGGGATCGCCACGGCCGCGGCCGCCGCCGGCTACGAGGTGGTCATGCGCGACATCGAACGGGACTACGTCGATCGCGGCCTCGACGCCGTCGAGGACAGCCTGGACCGGCTCGCATCGAGCGATCGGCTCGAAGAGGAGCCGGAGACGGTCCGCGAGCGGGTCCGTGGGACGACGGTGCTTGGGGACCTCGCGGAGGCCGACCTCGTGATCGAGGCGATCGTCGAGGACCTCGACGTGAAACGCGAGGTGTTCGCCGAGTTGGATGAGATCGTCGACGACGGGGTCGTCCTCGCGAGCAACACCTCGACGCTCTCGATCACGACCATCGCCGCCGCGACCGACCGCGCGGGCGACGTGGTCGGGCTCCACTTCATGAACCCCGTACCGGTGATGAAAGGCGTCGAGGTCGTCGACGGCGAACGGACCCGCGAGACGGTCGTCGCGCTCGCACACGCCTTCGCGGAGGACCTCGGCAAGGAGACGTGGGAATCGGACGACAAGCCCGGCTTCGTCACCAACCGGATCCTCATGCCGTGGATCAACGAGGGCGTGCGCGCCTACGACGAGGGCGTCGCGACGAAAGCCGACATCGACCGCGGGATGACACTGGGCACCAACGTCCCGATGGGGCCGCTCGAACTCGCCGATCACATCGGACTGGACGTGGTGTTACACGCCAGTGAGACGTTACACGCGGAGCTCGGCGACCGATACAAACCCGCGTATCTCGTGAAACGGAAGGTCGAGGCGGGTGATTTGGGGAAAAAGACCGGACGGGGCTTTTATACGTACGACTGAGGCGGTGAACCGATAGTGGAGCGGTGCCGCGGCCGCGGACGGAGGGTGCGGCCGCTACAGCGTCTCCACCCACGCCCGCGCGAGCGTCGCGACGAGCACACAGATGACGACGCCGAGGATGCCGGTGACCAGCGACGCCGCGACGGTGCCGACGATGACGGCCGCGCCGCCGCCGTAGCGTCGGTTCCGGATCGAAACGGCGTCCGGCTCCGCCGGATTATCGGGGTCGGTTGTAGCGTTCCCGCGCGAGAGCGTGCCGTCGAGCCGAAGCGACTCCCGCGGGGCGGCGACGCTCACGACGCCGTAGGCGACGACGGCGGCGAAGACGAACGTCAACGCGATCGCTTGCACGTTCGGGGGGAGTCGCCGCGCCGACGTAACCCTTACCCACCGTGACCGCCAATCCGGGGCATATGAGCGACGAGCAGGAGGAACGCCGACACGAGTTCTCCGCCGGCCAGGGGGTCGACGCCGGCTACGACGAGTTCACGCTGGACCCGCCGGAGCTGTCCGTCGACCCGACGACGGTCGATCCGGTCGACTCGCGCGTACTCACCGACCTCCTCGACGAGCGGAACGTCGGCGCGGACGCCGTCGACGTCGACCAACTACTGGAGGTCGGCCTCGAATACATGGGGATCAACCGGTTCGAGGAGGCGACCGAGACGTTCGAGCGCGCCGCGCGCTTCGCGGAGGAGGACTCACTCGACGCACAGGAGGCGTGGACGAACAAGGGCGTCGCCCACGCCGAGTTGGGCGAGTACGACGAGGCGATCGGCGCGTATCAGGAGGCGCTGCGGATCGACGACGACTCCGAGCACGCCGCGACCGCGGAGACCAACCTCGCGTACGCGCTGTGGGAGTTCGGGCGGCACGAGCAGGCGCTCGAACACGCCGAACGCGCCGTCGAGATCGACCCCCGGTTCGCACAGGCGTGGTACAACCGCGGCTTCTTCCTCGTCGAGCGTGGCCTCGCCGAGGACGCCGTCAGCTGCTTCGACAACGCGCTCCGGCTCGGGTTCCGAAACGCCGAGGTGTTAGAGGAGAAGGCGCGGGCGTTAGAGGAGATGGGCGAACACGAGCAGGCCGAGGAAGTCGCCGAACGCGCCGAGGCGGAGCGGCGGGAACAGGAGGCGGCGCTGGTGAACGAACACGCCGGCAACGCCGGTGGAACCGGCGAGCCGGGGGCCACCCCGCCGGCGCGCGAGCTGCAGGGGGAGGGCCCCGAGGGCTTTTAACTCATGTTGCTGCGCGAGCGGGAGACGAACGAGGGGCTTCTCGTCTCCGTCTGTGATCCCGACTGTCTCGGCGAGACGTTCGAGAACGGCCGGGCGACCATCACGGTCTCCGAATCCTTCTATGCCGGCGAGGACGCCGTCGAGGCGACACGCGAGGAGGTCGTCGCTGGGCTCCAACGTGCGCAGGTGGCGAACATCGTCGGCGAGGAGGCGGTCGGCGTCGCCGTCGACGCGGGGCTCGTCGACGAGGAGACGGTCCTCGAATTCGACGGGACGCGCCACGCACAGTTGCTCTGGCTCTGATTCGCCGCTCGCCGGGGGTCCAATCCCATCACGCAACGTTTTTATACGCCGTACCGGCACGTATGAGGTAATGAGCGCGTGGACTCGTCGCGTCGCCGCCCTTTTCCGAGAGCGACGAGTCGTTCGAGCGCGACGAGTCGTCCGACCGCGACGGGATTCCGGCGCGGCGCGACGACGGCCCCCCATGGGCCACTAACATCATCCTCGTCGCGTTCGCGCCGTTTCGTCCCGAAGAGTCACGACGCCGTCCGGGATTCCGGGCGGGGAGCGTCCGCTCCGCAATTTTCTTTCGAAATCTAAACCGCTGAATTTAATACCCTGAACGGGTTCTACTCCGATAATGGCGAAAGCAGCACTCGCGTTCAGCGGGGGACTTGATACGACCGTCTGCGTGCCGATCTTGAAAGAGGAGTACGGCTACGACGAGGTCATCGGCGTCAACGTCGACGTCGGCCAGCCGACCGAGGAGTTCGACGAGGCCGAGGAGACCGCGGAGGCGCTGGGGCTCGAACTCCACGTCGTCGACGCGAAAGAAGAGTTTGCGAACCTCTGTTTCGACGCCGTGAAGGCGAACGCGACGTACCAGGGCTACCCGCTCGGGACCGCGCTGGCCCGTCCGGTGATCGCCGAGGCGATCCTCGGGGTCGCGGAGGCGGAGGGGTGCGATGCGGTCGCTCACGGCTGTACGGGGAAGGGCAACGACCAGCTCCGCTTCGAGACGGTCTGGCGTGGCTCCGACCTCGAAGTGATCGCGCCCGTCCGCGAACTCGGGCTCACCCGCGAATGGGAGATCGAGTACGCCGCCGAGAAGGACCTGCCCGTCGAGACGGGCGACGGCGGCGTCTGGTCGATCGACGAGAACATCTGGTCGCGCGCGGTCGAGGGCGGGAAACTCGAGAACCCGAACTACGTCCCCCCGGAGGACATTTATAAGTGGACCGCCGAGCCGTCGGGCGAAACGACCATCGAGATCACCTTCGAGGCGGGCGTCCCCGTCGCCGTCGACGGCGAGGAGATGGACCCCGTCCCGCTCATTCAGCATCTCAACGAGTACGCGGGCGAGTACGGCGTCGGCCGCACGGACGTGATGGAGGACCGCATGCTCGGGCTGAAGGTCCGCGAGAACTACGAGCACCCGGCCGCCACGGTCCTGCTCACCGCCCACAGCGCCTTGGAGGACCTCGTGCTCACGAAAAACGAGCGTTCCTTTAAAAAGGGGATCGAACAGGAGTGGTCCGAGAAGGCCTATCAGGGGCTCGTCTTCGCGCCCCTCGTCGACGCGCTGGACGCGTTCATCGACGAGACCCAGGACGTCGTAACGGGGACGGCGACCGTGAGCGTCGCCGGCGGCAACTGCCGCGTCGTCGCCCGCGACTCCGAGTACGCGGTCTACTCCGAGGAGATGGCCTCGTTCAACACCGCGGACGTCGCCGGCATCGCCCAGGACGACGCGACCGGCGTCGCGAAGTACCACGGCCTGCAGGAACGCCTCGCGAACTCCGTAAAGGCGGGCGTCTCGAAGCCGGAGCTCGCGACGGACGGCAGCGGGAACGAAACCGACGACGCCCAAGAGTAGACCGATGACCGGCGACGACCCCGAGACGGCGATCCGACGCGACCGCTTCAGCGGCGGCCCGGCCCGCGGGTTCCTGTCGAGCCTCGCGGCCGACGCGGCGATCTTCGAGGCCGACCTCGCGGTCGACCGCGCCCATGTGGTGATGCTCGCGGAACAGGGGATAATCGGGGAGGAGGTCGCCGGCGAGATCCTCGCAGCCCTCGCGGAGGTGGAGGCGGCCGGCCACGCCGACTTACCCGACGGCGAGGACGTCCATGAGGCGATCGAGACGGCCGTGATCGAGCGCGTCGGCCCCGACGGCGGGCGGATGCACACGGCCCGCTCGCGCAACGACGAGGTCGCCGCCTGTATCCGCTATCGGCTTCGCGGGGACGTGTTGGCGGCGATCGAGGCGACGATCGCGCTGCGCGAGTCGCTTGCGGCGGTCGCCACCGAGCACGTCGAGACCCTCATGCCGGGATACACCCACCTCCAGCCGGCCCAGCCGACCACGGTCGGGCATTACCTCGCCTCCTACGAGGGGGCGATCGCTCGCGACACGGGGCGACTCCTCGACGCCTACGACCGGATCAACCGCTCGCCGCTCGGGGCGGCCGCGTTCGCGGGGACGCCCTTCGATGTCGACCGCGACCGCACGGCCGAGTTGCTCGGGTTCGACGGGACGGTCCGGAACTCGATGGACGCCTCCTCCGCGCGCGACTTCCTCGCGGAGACGGCGAACGCGTTCGCGACGCTCGCGACGACGCTCTCGGGGCTCGCAGAGGACCTGATCCTCTTCGCGAACAAGGGCTATCTGACGCTCTCGGACGACTACTCCTCGACCTCCTCGATCATGCCACAGAAGAAGAACCCCGACACACTGGAGTTGACCCGCGGGGTCGCCGGCGACGCGATCGGGGAGGCGACGGGGACCTTAAGCCTCTTAAAAGGGCTCCCCCGGGCGTACAACCGTGACCTCCAGCGCGCTCACGCGGGCGTGTTCGAGATCGCGGGCGACGTGACGGAGGCAACGGGGATCGCCGCCGGCGCGGTCGCGACGGCGACGTGGAACGCCGAGGCGCTCACGACGGCGGCCGGCGAGGGGTTCTCGACGGCGACGGGCGTGGCCGACCTGCTCGCGATGGCGGGGCTTCCCTTCCGGACGGCACACGAGATCGTCGCCGCGGCGGCACCCACGGTCGAGGACGGGATGGAACCGGCGGAGGCGGCCGCGATCATCGACGAGGCCGCACGTGAGGTCCTGGACGAACCACTCGCGTCGTACGTGGATCCCGCCGACGTCGAGGCGGCGCTCGATCCGGCCGAGAGCGTCGCGGAGCGCGACTCCGCCGGTGGGCCGGCACCGGCCGCCGTCGAGGCGGCGCTGTCGGAGGCGACGGGGGAGCTCGCGGCGGATGTCGAGGCGCTCACGAACCGCCGTGAGACGCTCTCGACGGCCACGGAACTCCTCGAAGCGGAGGTGGCAGCGCGTGTGTGAGGCGCCGATGAACTAATGATACGAAATCAGACATACTGATTCGCAATATTTGCTCTCAGACGCATTCTACGCCGTTAAAGGCATTTTTAGAACATGACTATTTTAATATACTTTCGATGCTTTTATACGCATGTGGGTGTGAGTGGTGAGTACAATGACGAACGACACCGATGCGCTGATCGCGGAGGACCCCATCACGGGCGAGGAGATCGAGCTGCCGGCCGATGTCGAGGTCGGCGAGATCATCGACAGCCCCGTCACGGGCGCGGAGCTCGAGGTCATCTCGCTCGATCCCCTCGTGTTGGAGGAGGCACCCGAACTCGAGGAGGACTGGGGCGAGTAGATGACGACGACGGGCACGGAGTGGTGTGTATGAACCCAACAACGGAGCCGCAGCGATGAAGGTCGGTATCCTCTACTCGCGGATCCGCCGCGACGAGAAGCTGCTGCTCGCGGAGCTTCGCGAGCGCGGCCACGAGGTCGAGAAGATCGACGTCCGGAAGGCCCGATTCGGGCTGGAGGAGACGACGGCGGCCGTCGGGGACCTCGACATCGTCCTCGACCGCTGTCTGGCGACGAGCCGCTCGCTCTACGCGACGGAGTTCCTCGCATCCTACGGCGTGCCCGTGGTGAACAGCCCCGAGACGGCCACGATATGTGCCGACAAGGTGAAGAACTCGCTGGCGCTCGCGGACGCGGGCGTGCCGACACCGAGGACCGAGGTCGCGTTCACGACGGACGCCGCCCTCGAGATCATCGAGGCGTTCGGCTACCCGTGCGTGCTCAAGCCCGTCGTCGGATCGTGGGGGCGACTGATGGCAAAGATCGATTCCCGGAACGCCGCGGAGGCGATCCTCGAACACAAAGCGACGCTCGGGCACTACCAGCACAAGATCTTCTACGTTCAGGAGTTCGTCGAGAAGCCCGGCCGCGACATCCGCGTCGTCGCCGTTGACGGCGAGCCGATCGCCGCGATGACACGCACGTCCGACCACTGGTTGACGAACGCCGCGAAGGGCGGGAAGACGGCCGAGTTCGAGATCACCGATAACGTTCGCGAGCTGGTCGAACGCGCCTCCGAGGCGGTCGGCGGCGGCCTCCTCGGGATCGACCTCATGGAGGTCGGTGGCGCGGACTCGGGCAGCTACACCGTCCACGAGGTGAACCACACCGTCGAGTTCAAGGCGTTGAACGACGCGGTGGCGACGGACGTGCCGGCCGTGGTCGTCGACTGGCTGGAGGCGACCGCCGAGGGGTACGCGGAGGGAACTTAAAAGATATGAGCGAGAACGCGACACTGACGGACGGCGGGACGAGCGAGGAGACCTACACGGCGAGCGTCGTGGGCGGCACCGGCTTTACCGGCGGCGAGCTACTGCGGCTGCTCGCGGGCCACCCGAACTTCGAGGTCGTGCAGGCGACCTCCCGCTCGAACGCGAACAAAACGGTCGGCCGGGCACATCCGAACCTGCGCGATCTGGACCTGCGCTTCTCGGAACCCGACGACCTCGAATCCGTCGACGTGCTCTTCGCGGCGACGCCCCACGGCGTCTCGATGGAGGCGATAGACGGGTTCTTCGAGGCCGCGGACACGGTCGTCGACCTCTCGGCCGACTTCCGGCTTCCCGACGCGGCGGGCTATGACGAATGGTACGACGGGCACGTCTCCCCGGAGTACCTCGACCGTGCCGAGTACGCGCTCCCGGAACTCAACCGCGAAAACCTCTCGGGGGCCGAACTGATCGCCAGCGGCGGCTGCAACGCGACCGCGACGATCCTCGGGTTGAAACCCCTCGTCGACGAGGGCGTGCTCGGCCCCAAAACCGGCGAGGTCGTCGTCGACGTGAAGGTCGGCTCCTCCGAAGGTGGGGCCGGCGGCGGCGCGGCCTCCTCACACCCGGAGCGCTCCGGCGTCGTCCGACCGTACGCCCCGACCGGCCACAGACACGAAGCGGAGATCGAGGCCTACCTCGGGCTCTCAGTCTCCTTCACCGTTCACGCGGTCGACATGGTCCGTGGCGCGAGCGCGACCTGCCACGTCTTCCCGGAGGAGCCCGTCTCGAAACGGGATCTCTGGGGCGCATACCGCGGGGCCTACGCCGACGAGCCGTTCATGCGGATCGTCTCCGGCGGCGGCGGCGTCTACCGGTACCCCGAGCCGAAGGCGGTCGCCGGCACGAACCACGGCGAGGTCGGCTTCGAACTCGACCCCGGAAACCGACGGATCGTCGTCTTCTCGGCCATCGATAACATGATGAAGGGATCGGCCGGGCAGGCCGTCCACGCGACCAACGTCGCGCTCGGCCTCCCGGAGACGGCCGGGCTCGAATTCGGCGGGCTTCACCCGGTGGGGTCGCCATGAGCGGAGCGAGCGGCGGCAGCGGCGTGGATTCCCCACCCGTCGTCGTGAAGATCGGCGGCGCGAAGGCGGTCGATCCGGCCGGCGCGGTCGGCGACGTCGCCGACCTCGTCGCCGACGGGCGGCACGTCGTGGTCGTCCACGGCGGCTCGACCGTCGTCGACGAGACGATCACACGGCTCGGGATGGAGCCGGAGTACGTCGAATCGGCCTCGGGCGTCACCGGCCGGTTCACCGACGCCGAGACGATGGAGGCGTTCACGATGGCGATGGCCGGCAAACTCAACACCGAGTTGACCGCGCTGTTCCGGTCGGCGGGCGTCGACGCGGTCGGGCTGAGCGGCGTCGACGGCGGCCTGCTCTCGGGCCCACGAAAGTCGGCCGTCCGCGTCGTCGAGGACGGCAAAAAGAAGATCCGCCGCGGGGAACACTCCGGGCGGATCGAATCGGTGAACGCCGACCTCCTCGACGGGCTGTTGGCTGACGGCTATACGCCGGTCTGTTCGCCCCCGATGGCGGGCGAGGAGTCCGACGGCACGTTCACGCCAGTCAACACGGACGCCGATCGCGCGGCGGCGGCCGTCGCCGGCGCGCTCGGTGCCGAACTCGTCCTGTTGACCGACGTCGCCGGCGTCTATGCCGATCCCGACGATCCGGGGACGCTGATCGAGTCCGCGGCGACCGCTGCGGAATTTGAGGCGGTGAAATCGGCCGCGGAAGGCTTCATGGGCAAGAAGGTGATGGCCGCACGGGAGGCGCTAACGGAGGGCGCACCCCGCGTTATCGTCGCCGACGCCAACGTGGAGAATCCGATCGTCTCCGCGCTCGACGGCACGGGAACGACCATCGAGCGTGCTGCCGTGGTGGAGGACGGAGCGAGTGGAGCGGACGGAGAAAATGGAGCGGACGAGGATGCCGAAGCGAAGGCGGAGGTGGACGGATGAGCGGTTTCGTCTTCTCCGAGAAACCGATCGAGATCGTCAGCGGCGACGGCGTCTATCTGACGGACGCGAACGGGAACGAGTACCTCGATTTCGGCGCGAGCTATGCGTGCACGCCGGTCGGCCACTGTCATCCGGAGGTCGTCGACGCGGCGACGAGCCAGCTGGAGGAGCTGATCTACGTACAAGCCTCCTATCCGCACGCCGCACGCACGGCGCTCTATGAGCAGCTGGCCGAAACCGGCCCGGTCGACATCGATCACGTCTGGCTCTGTAACTCCGGCACGGAGGCGAACGAGGCGGCGTTGAAGTTCGCGCGGTCCGCGACGGGCCGTGAGAAGATCATCGCCACGACGCAGGGCTTCCACGGCCGGACGATGGGCGCGCTGGCGACTACCTGGAAACAGAAGTATAAAAAGGACTTCGAGCCACTCGCCGGCGGCGTGGAGTTCGTCCCCTACGGCGACGCCGAGGCGATGCGCGAGGCCATTGACGAGGAGACCGCCGCCGTGATCCTCGAACCGCTACAGGGGGAAGGCGGGATCAACCCGGTTCCGACCGAGTACCTCCAGACGGTCCGCGTCGCGACCGCGACGAACGGCGCGGCGATGATCCTCGATGAGATCCAGACCGGGCTCGGACGGACCGGGTCGATGTGGGCGGCGGAGACCCACGACGTGGTCCCGGACATCCTCACGACCGCGAAGGGCCTCGGGAGCGGCCTGCCGATCGGGGCGACGCTCTGTCGTGGCTGGATAGCGGAGAACGCCGGCGACCACGGGTCAACGTTCTCCGGCGGCCCCGTCGTCTCGGCGGCGGCCGGCGCGACCCTCGACGTGATCGAACGCGAGGACCTCGCGGCGAACGCGGCCGAGGTTGGGAACTACCTTCGCGAGGAGGCGGAGCGTCGCCTCGGCGACGACATCCGCGAGGTGCGCGGGTCCGGGTTGATGATCGGCATCGAGGTGAAACGTGGGTCCAATCGGCTGCTCCGTGACCTCGCGCTCAACCACGGGATCCTCGCGCTGCCGGCAGGGAGGACGGTGTTGCGACTGTTGCCGCCGCTCACCGTGACCCACGAGCACGCAGACGAAGTTCTCGATGCGATCGAGGAGGCGATCGGATGACCGCCGCACCGGAGGGAGCCGGACGGGCGGACGACACGGCAGCCGATCCCGGCGTGACGGACGTTCTCGCCGGCGGCGGCTATCCGAAAGCCTGTGACACGGCGGGGCGAAAGCTCCTGTATGACCTCGTTTCGATCCCCTCGCCATCCGGTGAAGAGACGGCCGCGGCCAAGCGGTTGGTCGACTTCTTCGAGGTGAACGGACGGGAAGCGTGGATCGACGAGGCCGGCAACGTTCGCGCCCCCGCCAACGACGCCGTCCTCCTCACCTCACACATCGACACCGTCCCCGGCGATATCCCGGTGGAAGTGCGCCCGGCGCCGCCGGAGGGGGAAGTCGAGGGGACGACGGGCGTGCGGGTCGGCGAGCCCGGTGAACCCGTCCTGTGGGGCCGTGGTTCCGTCGACGCGACCGGGCCACTGGCCGCGTTGGCGGTCGCCGCGGTGAAGACCGGGACCTCGTTCGCGGGCGTCGTCCGCGAGGAGGTCGACTCGGGCGGGGCACGACACCTGATCGCCGACCGCGACGCGCCGGAGGCAGTGATAAACGGCGAGCCGTCCGGGTGGGCAGGGATCACGCTCGGCTACCGCGGTTTGCTTGAGGGCACGTACGTGAACACGAGCGAGTCGGGCCACTCCTCCCGCCCGGAGCCGAACGCGATCCAACACGCGATCGACTGGTGGCACGGCGTCGAGGAGACGTTCACGCCGGAAGATCCGGACACCGCGGTCTTCGATCAGGTGACGACGAAGCCCATCTCGATCGACGGCGGATTGAGCGACGACGGACTGGCCGTCGAGGCGACGATGGAGGTCCAGCTCCGCGTGCCACCCAGCCGTCCCGTCGACGAGATACACGAACTCGCGGAGGCGGAGCTCACGACGGGATCAGTCCACTGGGGCGAGCCGATGCCGCCCGTGATGGAGAGTCCTCGCACGGACCTCGCACGCGCGTTCCGCGTCGCGATCCGCCGTGAGGGTGGTGACGTTCGCCTGCTCCGGAAGACCGGAACGAGCGATATGAACCTCTTTGCGGCCGCCTGGGACTGTCCGATGGTCACATACGGTCCCGGAAACTCGGAGTTGGATCACGCCCCCGATGAACGGCTCCCGCTATCGGACCTCGACCACGCGATCGCCGTGTTGACAGACGTCTGCATGACGCGGCTGGAGAACTGAAACAATGGCACTCGAAACGGACAACTTCCTCGATATCGACGACGTAACGCCCGCGGAACTCGACGCGTTGCTCTCGCGCGCCGCCGCGATGAAAGACGGGACCGATGAGTCACGATTGACCGATACGACACTCGGGATGATCTTCGAGAAACCATCGACACGAACGCGGGTCTCCTTCGAGACGGGAATGACCCGCCTTGGCGGGCACGCGATGTTTCTCGGGCCCGATGACATCCAGCTCGGACACGGCGAGCCGCTCAGGGACACCGGCCGGGTGCTGGGCCGCTACGTCGACGTGGTGATGGCACGACTGTTCGATCACACGGACGCCGAGACGCTCGCGGAATACGCCGACTGCCCGGTCATAAACGGGCTCACCGATGACGCCCACCCCTGTCAGACGCTCGCCGACCTGCTCACGATCCGCGAGACGGTTGGCGAGGACGCACACGTCGCGTGGATCGGCGACGGCAACAACGTCGGCCAGTCGTTCGTCGTCGGCGCGGCAATGGCCGGGATCGACGTCTCGGTCGCGACACCCGCGGAGTACGGAATGGACCCGAGCGTCTTCGAGCGTGCGGCGACTTTCGGTGCGGAGATCGAGCCGACGACGGATCCGGAAGCCGCCATCGAGGGCGCGGACATCATCTACACCGACGTCTGGGTCTCGATGGGCCAGGAGGACCAGCGCGCGGAGAAGCTCTCTGCCTTCGATGGGTTTCAGGTGAACCACGAGTTGCTCTCCGGAACGGACGCGAGGGTGATGCACTGTCTTCCCGCCCACCGCGGCGAGGAGATCACGGACGACGTGATGGAGTCGGATCGGGTGCTCGTCTGGGACCAGGCGGAAAACCGGATGCACGCACAGAACGCGCTGCTCGTCGAGCTGCTCGCGGACGCGTAGGCGACAATCGGGTGCCGATTTTGCGGTGAGCGGATCTTGGCCATCAGGGCAGTCGCTCGGCGTGTTCGACAACGACACGACCCAGCGTTTCAGTCCTCCGCCTGAGGTCTTCATCGGCGATTTCGCCGTCGCACACGACGCTGGAGGCCCCACGAATACCGACCTCGTGTGGGACGACCCACGCGTGGACGTTCCGGAAGGTGGACCGGAGATGTTCGAGTGCCGCCCCGTATGAGCCACCACCGGCCGTCACGAGGAGTCCGACGGCGGTATATTCGTACTCCTCCGAGCCACAGAAGTCGTGGAAGTTCTTGAACGTCGATGAGAACGAGCCACGATACACCGGCGAGCCAGCGATCACCCCGTCGGCCTCACGAACGAGCCGTTTCAGGTGCTCGCTGTCTCCCTGTTCGTCCTCGCTGGGGTGGTACAACGGTAAGTCGACGCCACCGAGGTCGATCAAGTCGGTGTCCGCACCGGCATCCGCAGCGGCATCGAGCGCGACGCGAATCGCTGCTCGCGTCGTGCTGGAGTCCCGACGGCTGCCGGAGATAGCGACGATTCTGGTCATACCCGGATTCCGCGACGGGTGCGGAAAAACGATCTGAGACGGATCGGGAGGGTCCTATGGGGAAAGTGGCGAACAGGCGGCGCGTTCTCGATACCCACGACGGCGCGCCGCACACCCGCCTCGACCGACGTGGAGCCCTCCTCAACGCACGGGGAGTCTGGTTCGGAATGGTATATAAGCGGGAGGGGAAATTGGCGGAGCGGTAGCACGCAAAGGGGGCGTCGCAACCGACGACGACACGGCTGGTCGGGAGAAAGAGAAAGAACGTGGGTCCGGGCGGCCGCTTACGCGATCTTCTCGTACTGCTCGGAGAGCTTCTCGGCCGCCGCATCGAGCAGATCGGCCTCGTAGTCGTCGAGTTCCCACTCGATGATCTCCTCAACGCCGTTGGAGCCGAGTTTGGCCGGAACGCCGATCGCGGTGTCGTCGTAGCCGTATTCACCGTCGAGGACGACGGAACAGGGGAGCACCTCGCCGGTGTCGTTCAGGATGGCTTCGACGGTGTGGGCGACGCCCGTCGCTGGGCCCCACTGGGTCGCGCCCTTGCGGCTAATGACGTCCATCGCGGACTCCGTGAGGTCGTCGAGGATCTCCGCTTTTTCGGCCTCGTCGAACTCGGGATCGCGGCCGTTCACGCGGACCTTCGAGAAGACCGGCGCCTGTGCGTCGCCGTGTTCGCCGAGTATCGTCGCCTCGACGTTCCGAACCGGCGCGTCGAAGCGCTCGGAGAGGACGTAGCGGAAGCGCGCGGAGTCGAGACGGCCGCCGAAGCCGACGACCTGATGGCGGTCGCGATCGCCGGCCTCGTAGAGGTGTCGGTTGAGCAGGTCGACCGGGTTCGAGGTGGTGACGGTGACGAAGTCGTCGTTGTATTCGGCGAGTTGGGAGCCGATGTCCTCCATGATCGGCGCGTTGTCGCCGGCCAGATCGATCCGGGTCTGTCCCTCTTGCCTGGGGATCCCCGCCGTGATCACGACGACGTCGGACCCGGCGGTATCGGCGTAGTCGCCCTGTCTGACCGTCGTATTTGAGTCGTAGGCGACGCCGTGGTTCGTGTCCGCCGCCTGTCCGATCGTCGTCTCCCGCTGGTCGGGGATGTCGACGAAGACGAGCTCATCCACGACGTCACGCAGTGCGAGGTTGTAGCCGGCCGCGGCACCGACGGTGCCGGCGGCGCCGACGACGCTAACTTTCGTCATACAACGTGAAAACGCGGCCGGCCGCCGAGTAAACGTTTCGGAACGCCGGGTATCGTGTCCCGTTCGTCGGCAAGAGGGTTCGTCATCCGTCGAAGAGCTTGTGGACGTTCGGGGCGGTCCACGTCGCGAAACGCATAACTGCGGGCGCTCCCCACCGATAGCCGTGCCGACGTTCCGATACCCGTGTCCCGGCTGCCGGACGACCAACAGCCTCCACGATGCCGAGTGCGAGTTCGAGGGGGTGAGCTGGCCCACCATCGAGAAGGCCTACACGGACCTGCTGGCCGTGTTAACCCGCCGACCCGATGGGATGAGCGAGCCGGCGCTTCGGTCGGCGGTAGACGACGATTGGGGCGGGCTTTATAAGGCGGCGCTCGGGGTGCTCGAACGCGAAAAGCGGGTGCTTCGCGAGGATGACGTTCTCCGGCTGTTGACCGCCGCGGAGTTCAAAGAGCTCGTCTCGGAGCCGACGAGCGAACCCATGCGGACCGTCTATACCCACGGCTCCGTACCCGGCTGTCACGACAACGCGGTCTTCGCGATGATCGCGTGGTACGAGATGGTCGGGTTCTCATGGCCCGAGACGAAAGAGAACGTCGTCGAGTGGCTCCACAGCTCCGGCGCGTGGGACCGCGGCGGGTTCGAGGAGTCGACCCCGGAGGAACTCGTCGAGCGCAAGCGACACGTCTACGAGGAGGGGTACGGCTGGAAGGAGAAGGGCCAGGCCGCAAAGCGGGTCATCGAGCGGTATCGGTGAGCAGTTTCTGACGAGGGGATGGTCGGACACGACGAATGGAGAGCCGGGAGCGACGCGGTCATCAACGTATGCTTCCGACACAGGGTTGGAGCAGAAGTAGATCGCGGGCGATCCGCAACGGACGATCAGTCGCTCTGGATCCGTGGAGCCAGCATAAACGTCACCTGGCCGAGCCCCTCGCCGAACCCGTAGTGGAGTTTGACCGGGAACTCCTCGCCGAGTTCGACGGTCACCTCCGCGTCCGCGGGTATCGCCTTGTTCATGTCCTTGAGGTAATCGAGCGAGAAGAGCGAATCGGCGGGACCGGGCGAGAACGCGATGAGGTCCTCACGCGTCAGCTTCAGGTCGACGTCGTCGGTGTCGCCCTCCGCCTCGATATAAAAGGACTCCTCGTTCTCGTCCACGCGAAGACGGATGTGGTCGCTCACCATGTCCGCGGCCTTCACGCCGCGGTTCAGCTGTGCGCCCTCGACGACGACCTCCGCGGGGAGGTCGAGCTCCGGGATGTCCGGCTCCTGACGGATCGAGTCCGGATCGATGAGCGCGAGCGTGTACGAGAGGCCGTCGATCTCGATGTGCAGCTTCCGGGTCTCCTCGTCAAGTTCGAGATGGACGAGGTCACCGGAGGCGGCCATGCCGGCGATGTCTTCCAGACGGGCGAGGTTGACGCCGATTACGCCACCGTCGGCGCTGTACGACTCGAACGCGGCGGCCTCAAGCGTGAGGTCGACCATCCCGACGTTGGCGGGGTCGACGGCACGGATGGAGAGCTCCTCCTCGTTCAAGCGGATCTTACACTCGTCGACCAGCACGCTCACCGAGTCGAGCGCGTCCTGTAGCGTCGACGCGCTCACGATGGCCTTGAACATATATCACGGGATACGGCGGTATCACCTAAAAACCCACCCAATCGGGGCCGGTCGATGCCGGATCAGACGAGCGGTTCGACGATCTCGCGGCCGGCCGCGAGCAACTCCGCAACCGCGGCCTCGTCGCCGGCCTCCGCGTAGACCCGCAACACCGGCTCGGTCCCGGATGGGCGAACGAGCATCCACGATCCGTTCTCCAAGAGCAGTTTAAACCCGTCGAGGGTGACCACCTTCGCGACGCCCTGTCCCGCGACGGTCTCCGGAATGTGGCCCTCAAGCTCGGAGAGGACGCCCTGTTTCCGCGCGTCCGGGCAGTCGATCGAGATCTTATCCGCGACGATCCGACCGTGCTCCGCGGTGATGCGGTCGACCCGCTCATCGAAGGGTTCCGCGGCCTCGGCGGCACCGGCGAGCAGCGCCATCAACACGCCATCCTTCTCACGGACGTGTCCCCGGAGCGTGAACCCGCCGGATTCCTCCCCGCCGAAGAGCGCATCGTGCTCGGCCATCGCCTCGGCGACCCACTTGAACCCAACCGGCGTCTCGAAGACCTCCTGGCCGTGGGCCTCCGCGAGGCGATCGACGAGGAACGTCGTGGAGACGGTTCGGATCGCGGGGCCGCTGTCCCCCTCCAGAAGGCGGTCATAACAGGAGACATAAAAGAGGTTGGCGTCCAGCACCCCGCGGTCGGGCGTACAGATGGCGATCCGATCGGCGTCCCCGTCGTTGGCGATCCCGAGGTCGACGTCGCCCTCGGCGACCGTCTCGGCCAACTCCCCGAGATGTTCGGCGTTCGGCTCCGGTGGCTCGCCGCCAAACGTGGGGTCACGGTCACAACGAAGCCGTTTCACCTCCGCACCCGCCGCCTCCAACAGCGCATCGGTCACTCCCCGTCCGCTCCCATGCATGGCGTCATACGCGACGGTGAGCCCGGAGAGGTCGGCACCGACGAGTTCCGTCGCTGCCTCGGCGTGGGGGGTGATGAAGTCGTGACGACGGATCTCGCCCCACTCGGACTCCGGACGGAGATCCGGTTCCGCGAGCCGTGACACGACGTCCTCGGTCACCGCCGGGAGCGCCGGCGCGCCGTCGCTCGGGATGAACTTCACGCCGTTGTACTCCGGCGGGTTATGTGAAGCGGTAACCATACACGCACCGGCGAGCCCCTCGGCGACGATGCCGTATGCGACCGTCGGCGTCGGGACGTCGCGGTCGGGGAGAAGCACGTCGAAACCGTTACCGGCGAGCACCTCCGCCAGACTCTCCGCAAACCCTTCAGAGGTTTCACGCGCGTCGTAGCCGACCGCAACGGGTTCATCGTGCCCCGCCGCCGTGAGGTGGTCAGCGACCGCCTGGCCGACGATCCGTACGCGCTCATCGGTGAAGACATCGAGCGTCGCCCGCCAGCCGTCCGTGCCGAAGGAGATCTGGTCCATACCGTCCGTGTTGACACGGAGCATTATAACCCCCGGTGTCCCCGTCGAATACGTCCGGGGATCACCACGAACCCTTATATCGGATACCGCGGCCAGCCCACGCCATGATCTGAGGAGGGCCCCGGGACGGGGAGCGGTTGTGCGGCAGTCGTTCCGGGGGATGAATGCCGCCTGTCAGCCATCATCCCCATCAGAGACGCTCGTGAATCCGTCGGGCCGTGACCTCACCGACGCCGTCCACATCGGTGAGATCGGCCGTCGATGCCTCGCGGACGTTTTCGACGGACCCGAACCGCCCGAGGAGCCGTGCACGGGTCTCGGGACCGACCCCGGGAACGTCATCGAGCACGGTCCGTACGTCGTCACGGAGTGTTTGATGATACTGCACCGCGAAGCGATGTGCCTCGTCGCGAACGCGTTGAAGCAGGTGGAGTTCGGGCGCGTCGGTGGGCCATCGAAGCGGCCCGGTCGGGGTGATCACTAACTCCTCGGCCTTCGCAAGCGCGACGACGGGAACGTCCCAACCCGTCTCCGCGAGCGCGTCCCGGGCGGCCGCCAACTGGCCTTTGCCACCGTCGATCAGCAACAGGTCCGGGTCCGAGCGGTCGTCGCGCCCCTCGATCGCCCGCTCCGCCCGCCAGCGGATCAACTCGCGCATGTTCGCGTAGTCGTCGTTCCGCTCGGTGAGCCGTTTGCGTCGATACCCCGCGGTCTCCGCCCGTCCATCGACGAACCGAACGTTCGAACCGACGACGGCCTTGCCGCCGGCATGGCTTACGTCAAACCCCTCGATGCGTTCGGGGCGGCCGACCCCGAGCCGCTCCCCGAGCGCCGCAACGGGGTCGTCACGGCCGCCCCGTCGACGGGCGTTCTTGAGCGCGAGTTCGACGAGCTTCGCCTCGCGGCCGGCACCGGGAACACGAACCGCGACGCCCTCGCCTTCGAGCCAGTCGACGACGCTCGGGTCGTCCGGATGCTCCGCGAGGAGGACGGCGTCGGGAAACTCACGCTCCGCGTAGTACTGCGTGAGAAACGCCGAGAGCACCGCGGCCGGTGTGTTCACCTCGTCGGGCGCGGCTGTATCGTCGATCACGGGCCGGCCGTCGGCACGCTCGGTGGCCGCATCGAGCCGATGACGACTCCGATCGACTAACTGCCCACGCTCGCTGTGCAGTCGGGCAACGCGGGCGACGTCGCCTTCGACGGCCGCCGCGAGCACATCGACGGTCCGCGCGTCCGAGCGGTCGGCGACCGCCTCGCCGCCGTCGCCGTGAAACGCCTCGATCGCTTCGAGTCGATCACGGAGCGTGGCGGCTCGCTCGAAGGCGGCGTCCTGGGCGGCGTCCTCCATGCGTCTGCGGATCGGTTCGGCGAGGACGCCGGTTTCCCCCTCGAAGAAGCGTCGGGCTGCGGCCACGTCATCGGCGTACGCCTCGGCGGCTATCTCGCCCGTGCAGGGTGCAGAGCAGATCCCCATCTCGTAATCGAGGCAAGGTCGGTCGCGACCGGCATACTTGTGATCCGAACAGCCGCGGAGCCGGTAGACCTCCCGGAGCGCTTTCACCACCGCCTCCACCCGTCCCTTGTTCGTGAAGGGACCATAAGCGATCGCGCCCTCGTCAGGGTCGCGCGTGATCTCGATCCGCGGGACCTCGTGGTCCGTGAGCGCCACCAGCGGATAGGATTTGTCGTCCTTCAGCCGAACGTTGTAGCGTGGCTGGAGCCGTTTTATCAGGTTCGCCTCAAGGAGCAGCGCCTGCGTTTCGGTGTCCGTCACCGCGAACTCGATCCTATCTGCTCGCGAGACCATCCCGCGGATCCGATCGGAGCGCGGATCCGCGTACGAGCCGACCCGCGACCGGAGGTCAACCGCCTTTCCGACGTAGAGCGTGGAGTCGCCGTCGCGAAACTGGTAGATACCGGGTTCACGGGGAAGTTCCGCGGCACGGTCTCTGACGGCGTCTGGCTCCATTACCGTGAGGTAGCCGTCGGGCGAAGTTGAACGCTACGGCGTCCGGATAGACGGCCCCCCGTCAAGTTATCGAGCGTGAATATTGGAGGGGTTCGTTTAAAAACCGCCTTTGTCGAGAGATGTATGAGATCATGAGGGGCCTACGCACGGGACTCAGACGGCTGTTGGGACTCGGGGGGACAGAGCAGTCGGTTCCGGACGGCGGCGTCGTCGTGGACACCCCGGGACAGGCCGAACAGGCCGGGAGCGAACGGGCCGGCGATGAGGAGCGACACACCGTCACCGACGAGGACGGCGTCGACCGGGCCGGAACGCTGAGCGGGGCCGGTTTCGAGCAGATATTCAGCGCCCTCGGGGTTCCCACGTTCATCCTCGATCGCGACGGCAACGTCGCCGAATGGAACGAGGCGATGATCGCTCTCACGGGTGTGACTCGGGAGGAAGCGATCGGACACAGCCACGTCTCGGAGCTATTTTATCACGATGGGCGGCGGGCGGCCACGCTCGCCGATAAGGTCATCGAGGCACCGGAATCGGCGGATCGGGAGTACGGTGTCGAGCGGGACGACGCCGACCGAACGAGATACCGCGACTCCTCGACGATGGGCAACCGACGGGGCGAACAGGTACATATCGAGTTCGCGGCGACACCGCTGTATGACGACGCGGGCGACCTCGTCGGGGTCGTGGAGGTCGTCATCGACCGAACGGAGAACGTGAACGAGCGGGATGCCATTCGTGAACTCGTTGCCGAGATCCGCGGGACTGCGGAGGCGATCGGCGGGGGCAACCTCGACGCCCGGGCGAGTTGCCACGAGTCGTTTGCCCATCTCGATGCGGAGATCACCGGCGTCGTCGACGTGGTGAACCGGATGGCGTCGAACCTCGACGAGCTGGCCGGGAGTGTCGACCGGAAGGCCCGCGAACTCGGCGAGACGGTCGAGGAGGCGACGGAGGCGGCGGACACCATCGCGAGAAACGTCGAGGACCAACACGAGCTCCTGGAGGAAGGCGTCTCCGAGATGCAGTCGTTCTCCGCCGGCATGGAGGAGGTCGCCGCGACCGCCGACCAGGTCGATGACGCGGCATCAGCGGCGAGTAACGCCGCCGAGGAGGGGTTGGACGCCAGCGAGGACGCCAGGCGAGCGACCGACGACGTCGTCGAGATCGGCGACGAGTTGGTCGAAAGCGTCGGGCAGCTCTCCGCGCGAATGGACGACATCGAGGAGGTGATCGAGGTCATCTCCGACGTGGCCGAACAGACGAACCTGCTCGCGCTCAACGCCAACATCGAGGCGGCACGGGCCGGCGACGGCGGCGATGGCTTTGCGATCGTCGCCGAGGAGGTGAAAAAGCTCGCGGACGAGACCCGCGGACACACCGATGACATCACCGCGAGCCTCGCAGAGCTGCAGGCGCAATCGGACGAGACCTCCGAGGCGGTCGGACGGTCACACGACCGGATCAAAGACGCCGGTGAGCAGATAGAGACCGTGCTCGATTCGCTCGGGGAGATCGCGGATGCGGTCGATGAGGCCGCGAGCGGCGTCGCAGAGGTGGCGCGGACGACCGACGATCAGGCCGCCACCGTGGAGGAGCTGACGGCGACGTTGGAGTCCGTTCGTGAGCGCTCCGATCGGACCGAGACGGCGGCCGATCGGATCGTCGCGACGACCACCCAACAGGAGGCGGCCGTCGACGAGCTGATCGCCCGCGTCGAGCGGCTCGATGCCGACAGATAGCCGTCCGTCCCCGGGTCGATATCGCCCGTGCGCCGAACGTTTAACCCGACGCGTCCCTCAGCTATTATATGTCCGTGACGCCCCCCGGGCCGATCGGCGACCCCCTGTTCGGAAACGCCCGACAGTATGCCGATGACCCGTTTACCTTCATCCGTGCGTGTGCCGATAGCTACGGCGACGTCGTCCGGTTCGATCTCGGACCGTTAGAGACGTATCTGCTCACGAACCCGCGTGACATAGAGCGTGTGCTTGTCGCCGACGCGGAAAAATACCGAAAGCCGTCGTTCGGCGACGACGCCATCGGAACCCTGCTCGGCGACGGACTCCTCTTAAGCGAGGGCGAGACGTGGCAGCGACAGCGCCGGCTCGCGAATCCCTCGTTTCACACGCGTCGGATCGGCGCGCTGGCGGGGACGATGGTCGACCACACCGACGACCAGATGGCCGACTGGGAGGCGGGAGACGTCATCGACGTCCAACTTGAGGTCGCCCGCCTCACCGTCCGGATCATCGTCTCGGCGATGTTCGGGACGGACATCACCGAGGAGGAGGTCCGAACCGTCCAGGAGAACCTGGAGCCGCTCGGGGCGCGCTTCGAGCCCGATCCGCGCCGGTTCCTCATCCCGAACTGGGTGCCGACCCGTGAGAACCGCGAGTTCGACGCCGCCATCGCGACGCTTGAGGAGCTCATCGACGACATCGTCGCCCGTCGCCGCGGGACCGAGTACGACCCGTCCGTCGACCCGGCGGGTGCGGAGGGGATCGCGGTTCGAAGCCCCCCCGGCGACCCCGACGGCGACCTGCCGATGGACCTCCTTTCGGTCCTGTTGCGCGCGTATGAGCGCGGCGAACAGACCGACAAGAACCTGCGGGATGAGCTCGTGACGATGCTGCTCGCCGGCCACGACACGACAGCACTGACGCTGACGTATACGTTCTATTTGCTCTCGAACCACCCCGGCGTCCGTGAGCGGGTCGAAGCCGAGGCCGACGAGGCGGTCGCCGACGGCCCCCCGAACGCACGCGACACGCGGAAGATGACGTACACGGAGTCCGTGCTCAACGAGGCGATGCGGCTCTATCCGCCGGTGTACACGATGTTTCGGGAGCCGAAACTGGACGTGAAACTCGGGGGGTATCGGATCCCCGAGGGCTCCGCGTTGATGCTCTCACAGTGGGCGATCCACCGCTCGCCACGGTGGTACGACGCGCCCGAGCGGTTCGACCCCGATCGGTGGTCGTCCGAACGGCGCGCCGAGCGCCCGCGGTTCGCGTTCTTCCCGTTCGGCGGCGGCCCGCGCCACTGCATCGGGAAGGCGCTCTCGCTCATGGAGGCGAAGCTCATCCTCGCGTGGGTCTGTTCGCAGTATCGCCTGGCGTACGAGGGGCCCGAACTCACGCTCCGCGGGTCGCTCACGATGCACCCGAACCATCCGGTACCGATGCGGGTCGAGCCGCGTTCGGGCGAGTGAGCGGGCGACGGGGGTGGAGGAACACCGACTACAGGCGAACCCGTCCGGCGACCTCGCGGAACTCGGGGTCGTAGAGCTCGAGCTCGTGGACGCGCCACGAAACGGGGTCGAACGGCGTGTCAAGAAGGGACCGAACGGCTTCGACCGATCCGCCACGCGCGAGGGTAATGTGTGGGACGTAGTCGTCGCCCTCGATGCCGTCAACCGGGTCGAATCGCGCACAGAGTCGCCGATGAAGCCGACGAAGAGCGTCGCTCTCGACGCCCAGATAGACGACGGGGCCGGGGCCCGCCGCGGGCCGCTCAAACGTCCCGAGCCCATCGACCGTGACGGTAAACGGGGTGGTGCCGGCCAGGAGGGGCCGGAGTTCATCGCGGAGGGCAGCAAGCGCGACGTCCTTGGATCCGGGGTGTCCGCTCCCACCGGTTCCGGGAACGTCGCGGGCGTCGAACCGCTTCGCCACCAGCGTATGTCGCTCGCGAACCCGATCGAAACCCGTGATTTTCGGGTGGAGATCGGCGGCTATCCGGTCGATCGCGGGTGGCAGCGGGACGTTGAGGCTGAACACCGCCTCAGATCCGATCGGTGAGCCAGAGGACGATCAGGACGACGATGACGAGCCCGATGAGCGTCGGCAACGCGTTGAAAAGCGAGAGCGTGATGCTCAACAGGCTCCCGATGATCTCCAGGAGAAGCCACAGGATCACGAGTCCGAGCACGATCTTGAGGAGGTCCTCGACCTCGAGTGCGGCACGGTTCATACACGGCGATCCGACCGGGCGAAGAAAAAAGCCGTCGGAACGGGTCGAAGACCGTCCGGATGTCGAAGACCGCCCGGATGTCGAAGAGCGTCCGGATGTCGAAGACCGTCGGGACGCGCCGCCGGGGAGGGGGACTCCCTGAACGGATCGGGCACTTACAAGGCGACCGACGGGGAAGGTGGCGTATGCGACTGATCGCGTTCGACTTCGACGGGACGCTCTCGGATTCGGAGATGACGGTGCTTTTGGCCGAACGCGCCGGCGTCGCCGACGAGGTGGCGGGGATCACGGAACGCGCGATGAACGACGAATTGAGCTACGCCGAGAGCCTGTATCGACGGGCCGAACTGCTCGGGGGGCTGGAGGAGGACGCCGTCGAGGAGGCGTACGACGCGGTCCGACTCCGACCGGGCGCGGCGGGGCTGATCGAGCGGCTCCAAGCGGAGGGCCATCACGTCGCCGTGTTGACCGGGGGGTTCGAGCGCGGCGTGGAGCGCGCGCTGGAACGCGAGGGCGTCGAGGCCGACTCGATCGTCGCCAACCGGCTGCCGCTGGCCGACGGCGCGCTCACGGGCGAGGCCGAGGGGCCGCTCATCGAGGGGACCAAGGACGACGCGCTGGAGACGCTCGCCGCGGACCTCGAGGTACCGATGGAGCGGACGGTGGCGGTCGGCGACGGCGCGAACGACCTCCCGATGCTGGAGGTGGCCGGCCTCGCCGTCGGCTTCATGCCGAAGCCCGCGGTGCGCTCGGTCTGTGACGCCGTCGTCGCCTCCATGTTCCGGCTCGGAAAGGTGTTCGAGGGGTACGGCGTGCTCGCGAAGCGGTGATCCGGACACCGCGAGGGGGCAGGGTGTCCGCGGAACCCCTGACGTCGATCGCCTGTGTTTTTAAACGGGATCGGGACGAACTCATGGACATGGACGTCACTGACGGGGTGGTGCCGTGATCCCGACCCTGACATATGTGCAGTATCACCTCGTTTTCAGCCTCCCGGTGATACTGTTGACGTGGTATCTCGCGCCCCGGTACGACCGTGTGCGACGCCGCCGGTCCGCCGCCGGGATCGTGATCCTCGTCACGATCGCGTTTATATACACGACCCCGTGGGGGAGCTACATGATCCGCACGGGCGTCTGGTGGTACGGGGAGGGGGCAGTGCTCTTCCGCGCGTTGTCGATCCCCCTTGGCGAGTACCTCTATTTCGCGATCCAGACGGTCATCGTCGCGTTCGTCCTCCACCGTATCGGCTTCGATCCGACGTTTCGGGAGGGCGATTTCGCGCGTGGGCCACGGATCGCCGGCGCCGCCGTCGGGATCGGGCTCTGCCTGCTGGGGCTGTGGCTCGTCACCCTCGACGCCTCCTACCGCTATCTCGGCGGACTGATCGCGTGGGTCGGGCCGGTCCTCGCGCTACAGTGGAGCGTCGGCGGCGGCTACCTGATCCGCACCGCGCCGATGTGGCTGTCGGCGACCATGGTCCCTACCGTCTACTTCTGGGTCGTCGACCGGATCGCCATCGAGATGGGGACGTGGGTGATCTCCACGGAGTTCACGACCGGCGTCGCGCCGTTGGGACTCCCGATCGAGGAGGCCCTCTTTTTCACCTGCGCCAGCCTCATGACCGTGAACGGGCTGGTGTTGTACGAGTGGGTGCTCGACTGGAACGACCGCCATGAGACGGGCTGGGAGACGATACTCGGCCGGCTCGACCCCGCAGCCGACATCGTGAGCGAACCGATCGCGGACGGCGGGGAGCGACCCGAGACGGCGGATGCGTGAGCGACGAGCGGCGACGCGCGCGGTCGATCGCTGGTTCGCGCGACTGCCGGCGATCGCGTTGGCCGCGGCGCTCCCGATCGCCGCCGTGACCCCTTCGTTTCCGGTGGAAATCGGGCTGATCGCGTTCGCGCTGGGGACGCTCACCACGGGGATGGCCCACGGCGCGGTCGACCATCTCGTGCCGTTTCGGGCGGCGTCGACGTCGCTCTCTCACTCCATTGCCGTCGTCTCGGTGGTCTATGCCGTCCTGGGCGCGGCGGTCGTCATCGGGTTCTTCCTCGCGCCCGTCGCCGCCTTCGTCGGCTTCATCGCGCTGACCTGGCTCCACTGGGGACAGGGTGACGTCGCCGCGCTCGCCGTCGCCGGCGTGGAGCACCTTCGGACGCCGGCAGAGCGGGCACTGAGCGGGTTCGTGAGGGGCGGGCTCCCGATGGGCGTCCCGCTCGTCGCCCAGCCGGCCGAGTATCGCCTCGTCGCGGAGTGGGTGGTCGGGCTGTTCGTCGTCGACGCCGCGGCCGCGAGCAGCGCGGTCGACCCGCTCTTCACCGAGCCCATCCGTCTCGGCGTCGGCGGGGTGATGGTCGGCGCGACCGTGCTTTCGGCCGGTATCGGATACGTCCGCGTTCGTGGCGGGGCCTCGCGGCGAGGATGGGTGCGGGACGTGGGCGAGGTCGCGGTGTTGTGGGCGTGGTTCAGCCTCGCAGCGCCCGTCTTCGCCGTCGGCGTCTACTTTGGCGCGTGGCACGCGATGAGACACGTCGGGCGGCTGATCCTCGTCGACGAGCGGGCGGCGGCGGCGATGGCCCGCGGGGAGCCGCGGGTCGCGCTCGGACGGTTCGCACGCGACGCCGCGCCGCTCACGCTCGGCGGCTACCTCGTCGTGGGGCTCGTCGCCGTCGCGGTCCCCGCGGGGGTCGCAGACGGCGGGAGCCTCCTTGCGGTCGCGCTCGTCGCCATCGCGGCGATGACGCTCCCGCACGTCGTCGTCGTCGCGTGGCTCGACATCGAACAGGGGATCTGGTCGAATCGCGCTCCCGGTGGATGGGTCCACTGAGCGACGCCCGGCCGGGTCGGACGGGCGGCGGCTTTTAATCCACGGCCGCCGTCGACCCGGCAATGACGGATCGACGATACGTCATCGGCGGGGCGATGGTGCTCGCGGGGGCGGCCGCAATATTCCTCCTTCGGGAGGTGATAGCGACCGTCTTCTTCGCGATGACGGTCGCGTACGTCCTCGGTCCCGTCCGCGAGCGGCTCCGACGGCGCGGGCTCTCACGACGGCTGTCGGCCGGCCTCGCCTCCGCAGTCGCGTTCCTCGCCGTCGTGGCGCTCATCATCCCGTTCGTCGTCGTCCTCGTGGTCCGGATCGACGAGGCGATCCGGTTTCTCGAGTCGATCCCCGAGTCGGTGACGCTGTCGGCCGCCGGGTTCGAGTACACGCTCGTCACGGCGGAGGTAAGCGACGTCGTCGTCGAGTGGCTGGCCGGGGTGGCGACCGAGGTCGCCGCCGCCGCACCGGTGTTGCTCATCAAACTCGTCCTCTTCGGGTTCGTCGTCTACGGGCTGTTGTATCACAAATCGCGGACCCGACGGGCGGCCCTCGCGCTCGTGCCGACCGGCCATCGCGACCTCGCCGAGGCGCTCCACGACCGGGCGAGCGAGACGCTCTACGGCCTCTACGTCGTGCAGGTTGCGACCGGCGCGGCGACGTTCCTGCTCGCGTTGCCGGTGTTCATCCTCTTCGGCTACCCCTCGCCGGTCGCGTTGGCAACGCTCGCCGGCATCCTTCAGTTCATTCCGGTGCTCGGGCCGAGCGTGCTCATCGTCGGGCTCGCAACCTATCAGGTCGCCCTCGGCGATGTGACCGGGGCGGTCGGGATCCTCATCGTCGGCGGGGCCGTGATCGCGGCGACGCCCGATATCCTGATCCGTCCCCGCTTGGCCGCCGAGACGGCCACGTTGCCCTCGACGCTGTATTTCATCGGCTTCGTCGGCGGCGTGCTCACCGTCGGCGCCATCGGGATCATCGCCGGGCCGCTCGTCGTCGCCATCGTCTCCGAGTTGGCGACCCGGCTCTCGAGCGAGTTGAACCTGATCCGGGTGGAGGAGGAGGCGGGCACACCCGGGCCGACCGCAATCGGTGACGTCGGCCGCGGCGACCCGGAAGGCAGCATCGACGAACCGAAAGCGGGCCTCGACGATGATCCAACGGATCCCGCCGACCGCGACGAACCGACGGGTCCCGCCGACCGCGACGAAATGGGTGGGCACGGAACGCACTAGCGCACACGGTCGATGCGGGTGATGCAGGTGATGCGGGGGTCGCCCGCGCACACGGCGCGCCGCTCAAGTGGCTGGGCCGTCTACTGGCCCCATCGTGAGCGACGCCGACTCCCCCCTCTCGGAGGACCGCCCGACCGTCGACAGACCCTTTCGTGTCGACGCCCCGTTCGAGCCCGCCGGCGACCAGCCCGAGGCGATAGCGGAGCTCGTCGAGGGGTACGAATCGGGCGCGAAAAAACAGACCCTCCTCGGGGTTACCGGCTCCGGAAAGACCAACACGGTCTCGTGGGTCATCGAGGAACTCGATCGCCCGACGCTCGTGTTGGCACACAACAAGACGCTCGCCGCTCAGCTGTACGAGGAGTTCCGCGAGCTCTTTCCGGACAACGCCGTCGAGTACTTCGTCTCCTATTACGACTACTACCAGCCGGAGGCGTACGTCGAACAGACGGACACCTTCATCGACAAGGAAATGTCGATAAACGAGGAGATCGACCGGCTCCGTCACTCCGCGACGCGGTCGCTTTTAACGCGCGATGACACCATCGTCGTCGCCTCCGTCTCGGCCATCTACGGGCTTGGGGACCCCGCGAACTACCGCGAGATGGCCCTGGAACTCGAGGTCGGCGACCGGGTGGGTCGGGAGGCGCTTTTAACCACGCTCGTCGATCTCAACTACGAGCGCAACGATATCGACTTCACACAGGGAACGTTCCGGGTCCGCGGCGACACCGTCGAGGTCTATCCGATGTACGGCCGCTATGCGGTCCGTATCGAGCTCTGGGGCGAGGAGATCGACCGAATGGTGAAAGTCGATCCGCTAAAAGGCGAGGTGGTAAACGAGGTGCCGAGGACGATGATCCATCCGGCCGAGCACTACTCCATCCCCGAGGCGAAACTCGAGCGGGCGATAGCCGAGATCGAGGAGCTGATGGAAAAACGGGTGCGACATTTCGAGCGGCAGGGCGACCTCGTTGCCGCCCAGCGGATCGAAGAGCGGACGACGTTCGACATCGAGATGCTCCGGGAGGCCGGCTACTGTTCGGGCATCGAGAACTACTCGGTCCACATGGACGACCGCGAGCCGGGCGACGCCCCCTACACCCTGCTCGATTACTTCCCCGACGACTTCCTCGTCGTGGTCGACGAGTCACACCAGACGCTCCCACAAATAAAGGGGCAGTTCGCCGGCGATAAGTCCCGAAAGGACTCGCTCGTGCAGAACGGCTTCCGGCTGCCGACCGCCTACGACAACCGGCCGCTCACCTTCGAGGAGTTCGAGGAGAAAACGGATCGGGCGCTGTACGTCTCCGCGACGCCGGGCGACTACGAGCGGGAACAGTCCGAGCGGATCGTCGAACAGATCGTTCGCCCGACCCACCTCGTCGACCCCGAGATCGAAATCGCGGGGGCGACCGGGCAGGTCGAGGACCTCCTCTCCCGGGTGACCGAACGGATCGAACGCGACGAGCGCGTGCTCGTGACGACGCTCACAAAGCGGATGGCCGAGGACCTCACCGAGTACTTCGAGGGGGCCGGGATCGACGTCGCATACATGCACGACGAGACCGACACGCTCGAACGTCACGAGATCATCCGCGACCTCCGCTTAGGCAACATCGACGTGCTCGTCGGGATCAACCTCCTCCGTGAGGGGCTCGACATCCCGGAGGTGAGCCTCGTGGCCATCCTCGATGCCGACCAGGAGGGCTTCCTCCGCTCGACGACGACGCTGGTCCAGACGATGGGACGGGCCGCCCGCAACGTGAACGGGAAGGTCGTCCTCTATGCCGACAAGGTGACCGATTCGATGCAGGCGGCGATCGACGAGACGAGCCGCCGCCGGGAGATCCAGCTCGCGTACAACGAGGAACACGGGCTGGAGGCGACGACGATCCAAAAGCCCGTTGGCGAGACGAACCTCCCCGGCTCGAAGACGGACACCCGCGGGGTGGGCGTCGGCGACGTCGAGGATGAGGAGGAAGCCCGCGCGCAGATCGAGGCGTTGGAGGCGAAGATGAACGAGGCGGCGAGCAACCTGGAGTTCGAACTCGCCGCGGACATCCGCGACCGGATCGCGGAGCTGAAACGGTCCTTCGAACTCGACCGCGGGGACGACGGCGTACCGGCACCGCCCGTCGAGGAGTGATCCGGTCCCCAGTGGGTCGCGGTCGTCGAACGACGGCGAAACGGCCGATTATCGCCGTGGGTAAGCGTGGCGGGGAGTTTTTTTAGCCTCAGGACGGAGCCCGAGCAATGAAGCGTCGTGGCGTCGTGGCCGGAGCCCTCGCGGTCGCCACGGCGGGGTGTGTCGACCGGATCCACGACGTCGCCGCCTCCACCCCCCGCGACATCGACGTCCGAAGCCGGTACGTCGGAACGGATCCCCTCATCGAGTCCGAGAGCATCGTGAGCGCGACGGCGGGTGCGGAGACCCACGCGCGGGCGTACACCGCCGCGGCGGACGCGACCGCCGTGACCGTCACAGAGGCGGACGCCGTCCACGAGTTCATCGCCGGGACGGCGTTCGTCGACGACGGCGGCGAGGCGGTCCTGCTCGTCGTCCAGCGGCTGGCTCCCCCGTCGCTCGATCTGCGGCTCGGATCGGTGAGCCGGACCCGGACCCACGCGCTCCGGATCGCCGTCGACGAGGTCGGCACCCGACACGAGGACGACCCCGTCGTCCACACGCTGTTGCTCCGGCTGACCGACGGGCGCGGTCCCCCGGAGCGGATCACCGTCTCGGTCGGCGGCGATCGGACGTCGGTGACCGTCTGAGGGGCCCGGGAGCCACGGGAGGATGTCGCTCACGTCCGACGGTTTTTAAGCTCTGAGCGCCCCTCGGGGAAGTATGTTCAGCCTGTCGCGTCGGATCCGCGGGACGGCCCTCACGGCCCTCGCGGTGGGGCTCCTCGCGGGGCCGTTGCTCCTACAGTTCGCGACTCCGCCTGAGGCGGCCCCGTCGACCGCCGAGTCGGGGTTGGTCGTCGCACTCGCGATTCCCGCGAGCGTCGCCGCCGGGGCCGTCCTGCTCGTCTCGGGCGGAGCGGCGATGGCCGGTCACACGCTCTCATCGCGCTGGAGTTTGACCGCACCCATCGTCGCCGTCGCGGTTACGATAGGGGCGAACGCCGGCATGGCCGGTGGGGGGATGGCGACGACGCTGGCCCTCGCGGGGACGACGCCGTTCGTCGCCGGCGGCGCGCTCGTCGGGGCCGCGCTCGCGCCGATCGTGTTGGGGTCGATAAAAGGCGACACCGTGGCGCTCGTCGTGGGGACCATCGTCGCGCTCGCGGCGGTCGCGCTCGCACCCGCCTCGGCGGTGACCTCCCTCGCGGGGGTCGTTGGGGGCGGCGGCGCGATCGGGGTGCTCTGGGTCGTCGACGGGGGGAGTTGGCGGCCGTAACACCGGCGGGCAGGGTGGGGAGTGGCCGTTCGATCGAGCGTCGATCGGTCCAGTAGACTGGGGCCCGCTCGACAGGAAGTAAAACGCACTTGTTCTACCACAAACCCGTTGGTAATGGTTAAGTGAATAGAGCGAAGTAACGGTGATACAGTCCGCCACGGATCCGCGGTCACGTGTCGACAACGGGTCAACCGGAGCCGCCGGCCACCCACGTCGCGCCCTCAACACGCCGAATGCAAACGACGGGTGACGGACGGCGAATCCGAGCGGGCATCCGGCAGACCAGGCGCACGCGGAAGGTGCCGATAGCGTAGCGTCCGCCACACGAACGAACGGACACGAACGAACAGAAGCGAACGAACGGACACGAACGAACAGAAGCGACACACGTACATGAACACACAACAGGTTGCCACAAGGCGACGTACCGAAGACAGCGATCGCGGCACGGCGACATCGACGAGCGAAACGAGCGGTGATCGCCGATGAGTAGGGGAGAACGGACCGGCTCACGGGGCGACACGGGTCCCGAGACGGCCACGGACATCTTCGAGCCGCGAACGGAGCTCAAACCCTACGAGTACCGCGAGTTCCTCGACTACGTCGACGCGATCCGAAACAGCTACTGGGTACATACCGAGTTCAATTTCGAGGGTGACGTACAGGATTATAAGGTCAACACGACCCCCGCTGAGAAGACGGTCATCAAACGGACCATGTTGGCCATCGCCCAGATAGAGGTGCAGGTGAAGACGTTTTGGTCGGATATCTACGAGGAGATGCCCAAAGCCGAGGTCGGCAACGTGGGCATGACCTTCGCCGAGAGCGAGGTTCGCCACATGGACGCCTACAGCCATCTGCTCGACGTGCTGGGGATCACGGACGATTTCGAGCAGGTGACCGAAGAGCCCGCGATCAAACGGCGGATCGACTACCTCGAGGAGTACCTCCAGCGGGCCGAAAGCGACGACCGGCAGGAGTACGTGATGAGCATCCTGCTTTTCAGCACGTTCGTCGAGCACGTCTCGCTGTTCAGCCAGTTCCTCATCATGACGAGTTTCGACAAACACGAGAAGAAGTTCAAGGGGATCGCCAACGCCGTCGAGGCGACCAGCAAGGAGGAGCAGATCCACGGCCTGTTCGGCGTCGAACTCGTCGAGACCATCCGGGAGGAGAATCCGGACCTCTTCGATGATGACTTCGAAGAGGAGGTCAAGCGGGCGTGTCGTCGGGCGTACGAGGCCGAAACCGAGATCCTCGATTGGATATTCGCGGACGGCGAACTCGGGTTCCTGCCCAGGAGCCACGTCGACGCGTTCCTTCAGGACCGGTTCAATCGGAGTCTCGAAAACGTCGGCGTCGACCCCGTGTTCGAACCGGACGAGGGTCTCCTTGCGGAGACGCGGTGGTTCGATGAGGACATCATGATGACGAAGGATAACGACTTCTTCAGCAAGCGGTCCACCACGTACAACAAACACGCCCAGAGCGTCACCGCGGAGGATATGTTTTAAATGTCAAAGCAAGTGCCCACGAGCGCCGAAAGACAGCACGAAGAGCCGTTTTATTGGTTGAACGAGAACAGCAGGGAGTTCCTCAAGCAGGGATACTTACTCGACGGCGTCGAGCCCGAAGCGCGCATTCGACAGATCGCGGAGCGCGCCGAGGAGATCCTCGGCGAGGACGGGTTCGCCGAGAGGTTCTACGACTACATGAGCCGGGGATTCTACAGCCTTGCCAGCCCGGTGTGGGCCAATTTCGGCCTCGACAGGGGCCTCCCGATCAGCTGTTTCGGCAGCTACATGGAGGACACGATGGAGAGTATCCTCTACACGCAGGCGGAGGTCGGCGAAATGACCAAACTGGGCGGCGGGACGAGCGGCTACTTCGGTGCCCTGCGGCCACGGGGTGCGCCGGTCACGAACAACGGGAAAAGCAACGGGAGCTACAGCTTTACACAACTGTTTGACACCATCATCAACGTCGTCAGCCAGGGTGAAACCCGGAGGGGCCAGTTCGCCGGCTACATCGACGTCGAACACGACGACCTCGACGAGTGGTTAAATATCAAGACCGAAGGCGATCCGGTACAGGACATCTACTACGGCGTCATCATCGGTGATGAGTGGTTCCAGGCGATGCTCGACGGCGACGCTGAGAAGCGGGAGACGTGGGCGAAGATAATCGAGACGCGGATCAACATCGGCGTCCCCTACATCGTCTTCCGCGACAATATGAACGAGGGGAAGCCGCAGGTCTACAAGGACACGGGCTACGAGATCAACGCTTCCAACCTGTGCACCGAGATCGCCCTCCCCGCGACCCCCGATGAGAGCTTCGTCTGCTGTCTCTCAAGCATGAACGCGCTCCACTTCGATGAGTGGAGGGAGACGGATGCGGTCGAGACGCTCACCCGCTTCCTCGACGCCGTCATGGAGGAGTTCATTCAGAAGGCGGACGGCGTGCAGTTCATGGAGCGTCCCGTTCGCTTTGCCAAGCGACATCGGGCCATCGGGATCGGCGTCCTCGGCTGGCACAGCTACCTCCAGAAGAATATGATCCCCTTCGACAGTATGGAGGCGATGCGGCGGAACGAGGAGGTGTTCCGCACTATCAAAGAGCGGAGCTATGCGGCGAGTGAAGCGCTTGCCGAGGAGTTCGGGGAGCCCGAAGTACTTGAGGGGTATGGCAGACGGAACACCACCACCATGGCCGTCGCGCCGACCAAATCGAGCAGCGTCATTCTCGGGCAGGTCAGCCCGAGCGTCGAGCCGTTGAAATCGAACTACTTCGTCAGGGACAGCGCGAAGCTCAAAGCGACCCAGAAGAACCGGTTCCTCGAAGCGATACTCGCCGAGCGGGGGGAGGATACCCGGGACACATGGGACAGCATCGCCGCCAAGGACGGGAGTGTCCAGCACCTCGATTGTCTCACCGATGAGGAGAAGGAGGTGTTCAAGACCTTCTCGGAGATTCCCCAGATGGCGATCATCAATCAGGCGGCACAGCGGCAGAAACACATCGATCAAGCACAGAGCATCAACGTCTCCATCGACCCGGGTGAGGTGAGCGTCAAGCAGATCAATCAGCTCTACATCAGCGCGTGGGAGAAGGGGATAAAGAGTCTGTATTACCAGCACAGCGTGAACGCAGCACAGAAATTCAGTCAGGACATTCTCGACTGCAAGGCCTGTGAAAGCTAGGAGGGGTCGTATCGCGTTTTACACGGACGGCCACTCGATAAGCGACCCATCGTAGAACGTCCGGGCCTGCTGCTGCAGGTACCGTCGTTGTGCTTCGTGGATGGCTTCAGCGGGGGTACTTCCCGTTTCGAGTTCCCGTGCGACGATGCGGCGTTTCCAGCCCGCCGGCGAGAGTCGGTCCGTGACCCGTGCACGAAGGGGTGCTATCCAGTCGGTCGCCTCGGCCGTCTCGAACCCCTGTCGTTCGAGACCGGCAATGGCGAGCGAGAAGAGGTCGGTGTAGAGCTTGTCGGGGTCCGAGGTTCGATCGCCGTCGGCCGTTATCCATCGCAGCTCCGCCGACAACCCCTCACGGGTAGCCGCGTCGAAGTTCTCCCGTGCCACGTCCCAGCGAAGGTCGCTCGCGGGGTGATCACCCTCAGAGAGCCCGATGACCGATCCGGCGACGGCGGCCACGAGGGCGATCGTGTCGGGAAGCGTCGGTTGGCCCGGCAGCGGTCGAAACTCGATCCGGGCGTTCGCATCGCCCTCGGATGCGCCATCGAAGACCGGGCGCACCCAGCGCCAGAAGCTCCCGTGTTTGTGGCGGAGGTGGACGAACTGGTCGTCGAACCGCGGCCCCTCCTCGATGAGGGCCGGGACGATGACGTCGTCGTCGACGATCCGATCGACCGCTTCGGCGACGCTTTCCAGATCCCGTGGGAACGTGACCTTGGAACGTCCCTCGGAGGGGTTCATGATCCCCTCATAAACGGGAAGCCGGTTCTCCGCGTAGCTTTCGTTGAGCAGTAGCTCAGCGGGTAATTCGTCGTCGGTGTACAGTTCGGGCGGGAGAAACGGGGAGTTGACCGCAAGCGCGAGCAGCGGGCCGGCGACACGGAGGGCGTTGTTGTGGTACGCGGGTAGCTCCGCGGCACGTCGTGGTTGGACGTGCGGTTGGATCGAGCTGGTCAGGCTGACCGGCCCCGCGGTTTCGGATCGTATCGTCGCCCCCGGTAGATCTATCCTGCCGCCGACGGGGGTGTGTTCGGTAACGCTCCCGAAGCCGTGATATCTGACCGCGTTGCTGACGTTGATCGCGAGGGAGAGGCCGTCCTCGTGTGTCGCCTCCATGAGGTAGGCCTCGGTGGAGCCGTCCGCCGGGCCGATCGTCCACATCCCGTCGCTCACGAACCTGATGCCGTCCGTACTCGCCAGATCCTGAATGTTCCGAATGTTGGCCTCCACCTCCCATCGAAGGGCGCGCAGTCCCGCGTGGGTACACGGATGCACCCCGGATGTGAGTTCGGCGTTATGCAGACCGAGTTCGGGCTCAAACCCAAGCGCCTCCAAAAGCGAGCGCGGGACCCGTCGGATCGCCCCATTATCGGCCTCGACAGCGTAAAACTCGTACTCAAGGCCGATCGTGACCTGCCGGTTATCGAACGTGCCCGAGTCGAGATGTGCTTTCAGCCGCTCACCTTCCGTACGAACCCGGCGTTCGAACGTCTCGAGATCGATCCCTTTCGACTCCTTGATCCCTGTTATCGTATCACGGTCTTTGGTCATTGAGGATACAATTCGGGTTCGGCGAGTAAAACCCTCCCGCCCGCGTGGAAGTCTACCGAGGGAACGCACAACGGGTGAGCGGTGGAAAATGAAGGTTGAATCGGCGTGATGGGCGGGAAGCCGGAGGCGAGGATCCCGCTCAGTTCCGTTCCGTCTCCAGGACGACCTCGTCGTCGGTCTCCCGGGGTGTATCGTTGGAGGCCCTGAGGTCGGCGTCCTCGTAGCTCTCTAACTCCTCCAAGGCGGACTCGATGTCGTCGAGCCCGAGGAGCTTCTCGGTCTCCGCGTCGAACTGTTTGCCGTCGAGCCCCTCCATCTCCTGGACGTCGGAGCCGGAGAGCGCCTTGCCGTACCGGCCGACGAGGCTCGTGAGCTCCTGCGGGAGCACGAACGTCGTCGACTCGCCCGCGCCGATCGCTTCGAGCGTCTCCATGCCGCGCTCGATGATCGCCCGCTCGCCCATCGAGTCGGCCGCCCGCGCCCGGAGCACGGTGGAGATCGCGTCCCCCTGTGCCTCGATGATGCGGCTCTGTTTTTCCCCCTGTGCGCGGATGACGTTCGACTGCTTGTCACCCTCCGCGCGCTCGATGGCGGAGCGGCGTTCCCCCTGTGCTTCGAGGATCATCGCCCGGCGACGGCGCTCGGCGGAGGTCTGCTCCTCCATGGCGCGCTGGACGTCACGCGAGGGGCTCACCTCACGGACCTCGACGGCCTCGACGCGGATCCCCCACTCGTCGGTCGGCTCGTCGAGTTCGTCGTGGATCCGGTCGTTGATCTCCTCGCGTCGCGAGAGGGTGTCGTCGAGCTCCATGTCGCCGAGGACGGCCCGGAGCGTCGTCTGTGCGAGGTTCGAGACGGCCTTCTTGTAGTTATCGACCTCCAGGAACGCCTTCTTCGCGTCCATCACCTTGATGTAGACGACCGCATCGGCCTTCACCGGCGAGTTGTCCCGCGTGATCGCCGACTGCTGGGGCACGTCGAGCGTCTGTGTCCGCATATCGAACGCGTAGGTGCGCGAGACGAACGGCGGGATGATGTGGACGCCCGGTTCGAGCAACCGTCGGTACTCCCCGAAGACGGTGAGCGCCTCGCGGTCGTACGCGTCGACGATCTCGACGGCGCTCACGATGGTGGCCAACACCAACAACAGCGCGAGCACGCCGACCCCGAAGAGCAGGCTTTGGCTCACGAGCGCGAAGCCGATGAGCAACACCACCCCTAACGCGAGGTACTGCCAGACCGCATCGGGCAGTCCCCCGGTCGGGTTGCCGGGGTCGAATATCTCACCAGGTGGACCTTGCGTGGACATACCCGATCTTACGGTTCAACGACGTTAACAGTTCGCACGAGACGGGTGGAGAGGGCGTCGGGGACGCTCGCCGCCGGCAACCGACCCGCTTAATCGGCGGGCGACCGACCCAACCGATATGAGTCAGTTCCCCGAGTTCGAGGTCATCCCCGCCGTCGACGTGCAGGGCGGTGAGGTCGTCCAGTTGGTCGGCGGCGAGCGCGGCACGGGCAAACGCTACGGCGACCCGGTGGAGGCGGCACGCCGATGGCTCGACGCCGGCGCGCGCACCCTCCACCTCGTCGACCTCGACGGCGCGTTCGAGGGCGAGCGGACGAACGCGGCCGCGATCGAGGCCGTCATCGACGCCGCGGGCGGGGAGGCCGGGCTGCAGCTCGGCGGGGGAATTCGGACGGCCGAGGACGCACGCGCGCTGCTCGACGCCGGCCTCGACCGCGTGATCCTCGGGACGGCGGCGATAGAGACCCCCGAGATCGTCGAGGAGATCGATGGGACGCACCCGGGGAGCGTCGTCGTGAGCCTCGATGCGAAAGCGGGGGAGGTCGTCGTCGCCGGCTGGACCGAGGGGACCGGCCTCGACCCGGCGGAGGCGGCCGTTCGATACGAGGCGCTCGGGGCGGGCGCGGTGTTGTTCACGAACGTCGACGTCGAAGGGCAGCTCGCGGGGGTCGATCGGGAGGCCGTCGAGGCGATCACGGACGCGGTCGATATCCCCGTGATCGCCTCCGGCGGGGTGGCGACCGTCGAGGACGTCGTCGACCTGAAGGCGGCCGGTGCCGCCGCGGTCGTCGTCGGAACCGCGCTCTATGAGGGGGCCTTCACGCTCGCGGAGGCACAGGCGGCGGTGGACGGCCCGGACGCGTAAGCGACCACAGCGACGTCGAAACGCCGTGCTCCTGTGCTCCCGGGGTGAGTTTTAAGCGTTCGCGAGCCCTTCGTTTCGACGAATAGGGACCGTATGGGAGACACCACTGCCGCGGCCGAGATGAGCCTCGTGGAACGACCGCCTATCGACGGACGGCCGATCGGGGACCGTTCGCCGGGGGACTATCGATGAGCGACGACGCCGTGACCGAACAGCTCGTCCGAACCTACGACCACACCGACGAGGTCGGACGGGCGACCGTCGAGGTCGTCGCGTCCCCCTACGAGTCGGACGGTCGGCTGCACGTCCCGATCGAGCTGCTCACCACCGGCGAGCGGACGACGATGACCTTCGAGCTGCCGCATGCGTGGACGGAGTCGTACCCGCTGGTTCGGCTGCTGGAATCGGTCGGCTACGGCCCGGGCGGCGTCGAAATGCTCGTCGGGGAGCGGTTTGCGGTCGTCCGCCGCGGCGGCGAGTTGCGACCCGCGTTCGGCTCGGAGCAGGTGCCCGAACGTGACCGGGAGGATCCGCTCCGGGAGACGGTCGCACGGGCGGGTGAGTATACGGCCGCCGTGGCCGTCTTCACCCTCGTGATCGTCCCCGGTGCGATCGTCGCGGCGCTGTCCGCCACGATGCTTTTCGCCGCCGTGCTCGTGACGCCGGGGCTCGTCGGCTCGCTTGCGATCACGGCGGCGATGCTCGTGGCGCTCGTCACCCGACGCTGGCGGCCGAGGGACACCCTGGCCCGGGCGGGCTAGTCGCGGCCGTAGCGGAACGGATCCCGCCGGGTCGTCACTCCTCGTCCGCTTCGGGCCGCTCACGCTGAACGACGAGCACCGGCCCGAGGAAGCGCTCCGCGACCTGCTCCGAGGGCATCCCGAAGACGTACGTCGTCACCGACGGGTCCGTCTCGCCCATCACGACCGCCCCGTGGTCGGTCGCGTGGCGGGCGATCGCATCGATCGGTGTCTCCGGGCGCTCGATGAGCGTCTCGACCGCGGCCGCGTCCATCCCCCGATCGACGATCCGGGCGGTCGCACCCTCAAGCAGCGTCTCCGCATCGTCCTCGCTCTCGTCGTCCCCGAGGATGTGATAGAGGACCACCTCGACATCGGTGTCGGCGAAGAGCCCGCCGACGAGTCGCGCGGTTCGATCCAACCCGACGGTGCCGCGGACCGCGACGAGCACCGAGGAGAGGCCCTCCGTCCCGTTCGGGACGAGGACCGCGAGGCAGTCGTGTTCGTAGATGACCCGGTCGATCGTCGCCTGTGCCTCGTGGGTGAAGACGAGCCGGGTGTCGACGGTCGCACCGACGGCGGTGAGCGTCGTCGCGAACTCCTCGAGTTTCTTCATCGCGCGTTCGCCGAACTGCTCGCGAGCCTGCTCGGCCGCCGTCTGGCCCGGGATGACGTGGTAGCCGAGCAGGACGACGTGGGCGTTTGCGAGGAGCTTCGGGATTCCCTCGGGCAGGGATTCACCCTCCAGCACCTCCAGCGGGACGAGCACGGTCGGTCGGTCAGTGTCGGACATGATCAGAAGCCACCTTTGAGTTCGACGTCGGTCGCGTAGTAGCGATACCACCCGTATGACGCCACCATGATGAGGATTCCGATGACGATCGAGGCGGGCTGCATGAACGCGATCAGCGCGAAGCTGGCGACCGCACCGACACCCGCCACCGCGAAACCGGCCGGACACCGGAACGACGGGGTGTACCAGTCGGGCCCCTCACGCCGGAGTTGGATCAGCGCGACGCAGATGAGCCCGTACATCACGAGGTGGAGGAAGGAGGCGACCTCCGCGAGCAGCTCCACCTGCCCGGTCGCGGTGAGCACGACGATGGGCCCGCCGGCGAGTCCGAGCGCGACGTGGGGCGTGCCGTATTTGAGGTTGATCCGGCTCGCCGTCTCCGGGATGAGGTCGTCGCGGCTCACGGCGTAGACCGCCCGCGAGGCGCTGAGGATCGACGCGTTCGCGCTGGAGAACGTCGCGAGCAGCCCCGCAAACAGGATCGCGAGCGCGCCGGGCAGTCCGACGAACTCGCGGGCGACCTCGACCATCGCGGTCTCGCCGAACTCCCCGAGGCGGGCCGAACCGAACGCGCTCGTCGCGACGAAGATGGTGACGACGTAGAAGACGCCGACGAGGATCACGGAGCCGACCATCGCGAGCGGAAGGTTGCGGCTGGGCTCCTTGATGTCGCCCGCGACCGTCGCGATCTGTGCGAACCCGAGATAGGAGGTGAACACGAGCGCGGCGGTCTGGAGGACGGGGAGGAGCCCGCCCGCCGGGAAGAACTGCTCGGGGGTCGACTCCGCGCCGAAGACGCCGAGCGCATCGAGGCTCCCGTAGCCGAGAAACAGCGTGAGGATGGCGAGCAGCACGACCACGATCCCGTTCTGTAACGCGGCCGTGTTCTCGGTGCCGAACAGGCTGAGAACGGTGAGTCCGACCCCGAAGGCGACGCCGAGCGGCACGGCCGGGCTTATCGGGAGGGCAAGCCCGGCCTCGGCAAACACCTGCCCGGCGTAGCTGCCGAGCCCGACGAGATAGAAGGCCGAGGCGAAGACGAGCCCGAGCCAGAGCCCGAGCCCGACGATAGCGCCCGGCCCCGTCCCGAGCCCGCGCGAGATGAAGAAGTAGCCGCCGCCGCTTCTGGGCATCGCGGTCGCGAGTTCGGAGGCGGGCAGCGCGACGAGCAGCGCAATGACCGCTCCGATGGCGAACGAGAGCGCCGCCGCGGGGCCGGCGTTTTGTGCCGCAAGCCCCGGAAAGACGAAGATCCCCGCGCCGATCATCGTCCCGATACCGATGGCGAGGCCGCCGACGAGCCCGATGGTACGTTCGAGTTCACCCTCGCCCGCGTCGGCGTCGTGTTCGGCCTGTGGCTCCGGAACGTCCTCCGGCGGCGGGGCGGGGTCGACCATGTTCGCACTTCTCGCCGTGGATAAAAAAGGCCGGCGTCGGTGGCGAGCCCTGAGGGGGAGCGGCGAGGCGTCGCGGGAGGATCCACGCCGCAACCGCCTTAAGAGCGCCCGCCGAGGGTCGAAATATGAGCGAGCACGCCGGACACGAGCGGACCGCGGCCGTCTCCCGGGAGACGAGCGAGACGACAATCGAGGTGATCCTCACGATCGACGGCGACGGCGAGAGCGAGGTCGACACCGGGATCGGCTTTTTCGACCATATGTTGGAGGCGCTCGCGAAACACGGCCTCTTCGATCTGACCGTTCGGTGCGACGGCGACCTGGAGATCGACGACCACCACACCGTCGAGGACGTCGCGATCTGTCTGGGTGAGGCGTTCGAGGAGGCGCTCGGGGACAAACGCGGCATTCGGCGATACGCCGACCGTCGCGTCCCGCTCGACGAGGCGGTCGCCGCCGTCGTCGTCGACGTCGCCGGACGCCCCCACTACGAGTTCGAGGGCGAGTTCTCCCAGGAGCGGATCGGCGGGTTCACGAGCGTCATGGCCGACCACTTCGCGATGTCGCTCGCGCACAACGCGGGCCTCACGCTCCACGTCGCCGTCGAACGCGGCGACAACGCCCACCACGAGGTCGAGGCCCTATTTAAGGCGCTCGCGCGGGCCCTCGACGACGCCACGCGGATCGACGAGCGGCGGAGCGACACGCCGAGCACGAAGGGGACGCTATAAAAAGACGTACGGGGCTCAGCCGCCGTCGGCGGGCTCGAACAGCCGGTCGACGGTCCGGATGAACCGGTCGACGACCCGGTCGGGCAGCGAGGGCGAGGCGCTCTCCAACAGCCGGGCGGTGCGGTCCGGGTCCGTCAACGCGACCGTCATCGGTCGGCCTTCGGAGCGCTCGATGACCCCGTGATCGGCGAGCGTCGAGACGTGCCAGGAGACGGTACTCCGGGCGAGGCCGAGGTCGTCGGCGAGGTCGCACGGACGGGCCGGGCCGTCGGCGTGGAGGCGGACGATGATCCCGCGGGCGCTCTCGCGCCGAAGGAAGGCGAGCGCGCGCCGGTCCCACGCGTCCACGGTCGGGTCGTAGTAGTGGGTTCGGCCGGCGATCTGTTCGGCGACGACCGCGTCCTCACGACACAGCCGTCGGAGGTGATACTGGATCTGCCCCGTCGCGAGCCCGAGGTCGCGTTCGAGCCGGCTGAAGTGGACGCCAGGGGTCGCACGGATGTGATCGCGGATCCGGTCGCGCGTCTCGCTCATTATCCGGGAGTAGGGGCTTCCGGGCAAATACCTCGCTCGGTTTCCCAGCGAGTGGGAGGACCCGGGACTCACCGGGGGCGACGAGACGCCGAATGAAGGGAATGGATTGATGCCCGCGGCGGCCCGACGGTCGGTCGATGAACGTCGGTTCCCTGTTCGGCATGGGCCACACCGGGGGCGTGGAGGGCTCCATTCCGCTCCTGTTAGTGATCCTCGTCGCCGGGATCGGTACGGGGGCCCTCTTCGTGATAAGCCTCGTGGCGTACGCCCGTCGGCGGTCTACACAGTACCTCCTGATCTGCGTCGCCGTCGGCGCGCTCTGGGCCCGCTCGCTCGTCGGGGCCGGCACGGTCCTCGGTTACGTCCCGATGACGGTCCACCACCTTATCGAACACAGCCTCGATTTCACCATCGCCGCGATCGTCCTCTATGCGGTCTATGCACACGCCCCGGGCGCGCTTGGGGGGTCGGACGGATCCTGAGTGGAACGGAGGTGAGTCGGTTGTGTCGACCCCTACCCGGGCCGCTGGTCGGAACCGATCGCAGATCGGCGTGACACTTTATAACACACACCGCGAACGATGCGTATGGAGTTGCGGTGTGCCGGCTGTGCCGGCTGCTGTGTCGACTGGCGGCCGATCGCGCCGGACGGTCTGACCGGGGAGACGGGGGCGAGCAAGCCGACCGAGTCCCGGCCCCCGCTCGACGACGTCGCGAACCTCGCGCCGCTCACGCGCGACGAGGTGGTCCGGTACCTCGATCGGGGGCTCGCGGACGCGGTGACCCCACGGCTCTTCGAACCCGCCGAGCGCGACGAGGCCGTCACGGTCGACGGCGTCGCGCTCGCGGCCGTCGACGGACGACCCGTCTTCATGATCGGCTTATATAAACCCCGAAAGCCCGTCGCGCCGGTGGGCACCGAAACCGTCCGCTGGCTCGATACGTGCGTCTTTCTCGACCCGACGACGCTGCAGTGTCGGATCCACGGCGACGAGGACCGCTATCCGCGGACGTGTGCGACCTATCCCGCCCATAACCTCGCGCTGGACACGGAGACGGAGTGTGAACGCGTGGAGGCGGCCGGTGGGGGCAACCGGCTCCTCGACGCGAGCGTTCCCGAGGACATCCCGCCGCCGGCGTTCGGCCCGCACGCCCTCGGTGCGACGGTCTTCGCGTACCCTGACCCCGACGACCTCGCGGGCGTCGTGGATCGGCTCCGCCGCGGCGAGTCGACCCCCGCCGACCGGGCTCGGTTCGTCGGCGCGGCGGCGGGGTCGCGGCCCGGGAGCCTGTCGGTCGACCGCGACCGGATGGCGGCGGCCCGCGAGCGTGCGCTGACGGCCGGGTCATGGGCGGGCCGGGCGATCCGTGCGTGGGGTGAACGGGCCGGGGGCCGGGGCGAACCGGCGGCGCTCACCGACGCCGAGCGTGACGCGCTCGTCGCCGCCGTGGAGGACGACGTGGGTGCACCGGAAACGTCGGGGTGGGAGTAGCACCCGTCATGCGCGCCTTTTTCGCCGTCGACCTGCCCGATCCGCTCACGGACGCCATCGCGGCCGCCCAGCGCCCGCTCACGGAGGCGGCGGGGATCGATCCGGTCGACCCGACGCAGGCCCACCTGACGCTGAAGTTTCTCGGGGAGGTCGACGACGGCGGCCACGATGGCTCCGGCGACGACGGCGACCACGATGACCCCGACGACGACGTCCCCCTCGACGAGATGCTCGCGGCCGGCGAACGGGCGGTCGAGCGCGCCGCCGTCGACCCATTCACCTGTCGCGTTCGGGGCTACGGCGTCTTCCCGAGTCCCGAGTACATCTCGGTCGTCTGGGCCGGGGTCGGTGAAGGTGCCGAGGAGTTGACCCGGCTCCACGAGGCCCTGGAGGCGGAGACGACGGCGCGCGGCGTCGACGCGGAGCCGCACGCGTTTACGCCTCACGTCACGATCGCCAGAATGCGCGACGGGCGGGGAAAAGGGCACGTTCAGCGGGTCGTTCGCGAGCGGGAGCCCGAGATCGGCCGATTCGAGGTGGCCGAGATCCGGCTCCTGTCGTCGACGCTGACGCGGGACGGCCCCATCTATGAGTCCGTCGAGTCCTTCGGGCTGTGATCGGGGGATCGTTCCGACGAGCCGGGGAGCTCCGTCGTCTCCACGTCCCGTTGGTCGTCGCCGGGGCCCGCACCCTCCCGGCCCTCGCCGCTATCCACGGCTCCCGCCCCGTGTTCCACCCGTACCTGCGTGACGCGGGTGGGCGTCGCCGCGGTGACGACGAGCCGTACCTCACCGAAGGTGACCCGGTCGTCCGTCTCCGGGAGTCGCCCGAGCGTGGCCGTGATCAGCCCGGCGACCGTCTCGAACTCGCCGTCGGTTGGCAGGTCGACCGCGAGCGTCTCGTTGAGGTACGCCACGGTGGTGAAGCCGCGAACGATCGCGGTCCCGGCGTCGACGACCCGGACGTGATCGACCTCGTTGGGGCCGACCAGCTCGCCGACGACCTCCTCGACGACGTCCTCCAAGGTGGCGATCCCGCTCACCGCGCCGAACTCGTCGACGACCACGACCATCCGAAGCCCGCCATCGCGCATCTCCTCGAAAAGCTCGTCGACCGACTTCGTCTCGGGGACGAACGTCGGCTCACGGGTCACGCTCGCGAGGTCCTCGCCGGCCGCCGCCGCCCGAATGGCGTCACGGACGTCGACGATCCCCACCACGTCGTCGCGGTTCTCGCCGTAAACCGGCATCCGGGTAACCCCCTCGCTCGCGGCCGTCGAGAGGACCTCGTCGGGATCGGCCGTCGACGGCAACGCCACCATGTCGGTTCGGGGCACCATCACGGCCGTGACGGCCGTCCCCCCCAAATCGAGGACGCCGCGGATCATCGCGCTCTCGTCCGGGTCGAGCGCGCCGGTCTCCTCGCCGGAGAGGACGATCGTCTCGAACTCCTCGCGAGTGAGGTAGGATTCGATCTCCGTCTCGCCGCCGGTCACCCGGTTGACGAGCCCGGAGGCGACCTCGAAGACGAGGAGGATCGGCCGGAGCACCCGCTGGGCGGCCGCGACGGGTCGGGAGACGCGAAGGGCGTGTTTCTCGGCGTTCGCGACCGCGTACGACTTCGGGGCGATCTCGCCGAAGACGATGACGAAAAACGAGGTGAAAAGCGTGGAGCCGGTCGCCGCCTGACTCGGCGGGAGGAACTGGACGAGGACGGCGGTCGCGACCGACGCCGCCGCGATGTTGGCGACGTTGTTGCTCACGAGCGCCGTGACGAGGAACCGATGGGGGTCCGCACGAAGTTTCGCGAGCGCCGCCGCGCCCGGAACGTCCGTGGCGACGAGCGAGTCGATCCGGTGTTTCGCGACGGAGAAGACGGCGAGCTCCGAACTGGAAAAGAAGGCGCTGACGCCCGTCAACAGGACGATGGCCGCGAACCCGAACAGCGTGAGCGTGAGATCCATATCGGCCACAGGTGACCGTCATAAAAGGGCGTACCGGCGAGCGGCCGGCCGTGTCGAGCCCGAAGCGATCGACACGAACGCGTGTATCTCCACCTGAAACGAAGGGGTCTGCGATCCACGATCGAACGGTCAAGAGGGGGAAACCGCGGGGCGATGAAGAAAGCGTTAACCGGCCGCCCGAGGTCCATACTCGCATGAAGGTACTCGTGACGGACCCGATCGCGGAGGCGGGTCTGGACCGGCTTCGTGCGGAGGGCTACACGGTAGAAACCGCCTATGACATCGACGACTCGGCGCTCGTGGAGGCCATCGCGGACGCACACGCGCTGATCGTTCGCTCCGGAACGGAGGTCACCCGCGAGGTGTTCGAGGCCGCCGAGGAGTTGGTCATCGTCGGCCGTGCGGGGATCGGCGTCGACAACATCGACATCGAGGCCGCGACCGACCACGGCGTGATCGTCGCCAACGCCCCGGAGGGGAACGTCCGCGCGGCGGCCGAACACACCGTCGCGATGACGTTCGCGGTCGCCCGGTCGATCCCACAGGCACACGGCCGATTGAAGACCGGCGAATGGGCGAAGGGAGCGTATCTCGGCACCGAGGTGAACAACAAGACACTCGCGATCATCGGGCTCGGGCGCGTCGGCCAGGAGGTCGCAAAGCGGCTCGACTCGCTCGGGATGAACCTCGTCGTCTACGATCCGTACGTCTCCGAGGAGCGCGCCGAGCGGCTCGGCGGGACCTTAGTCGAGGAGCTCGACGATGCGCTCGCGCAGGCGGATTTCGCCACCGTCCACACCCCGCTTCTCCCCGAAACGGAGGGGATGATCGGCGAGGACGAACTGGCCGCACTTGAGGGAGGCTACCTGATCAACTGCGCCCGCGGGGGAATCATCGACGAGGACGCGCTCGCGGCCGCCGTCGAGGACGGAACCCTTGCCGGTGCCGCGCTCGATTCGTTCGCGGAGGAGCCGCTTCCAGCCGACTCGCCGCTTCTGGCTGTCGACGGGATCGTCCTCACGCCGCACCTCGGGGCGTCGACGGAGGCCGCCCAGGAGAACGTCGCCATCGACACTGCGGAGGCCGTGATCGCGGCGTTCAACGAGGAACCCGTGCTCACCGCCCTGAACGCGCCGTCGGTCGATGAGACCGCCTTCCCGCGGATCAAGCCGTACATCGCGGTCGCCGAGACGGCCGGGAAGGTCGCCGCACAGCTGCTTTCCGGCCGCGTGACGGGCATCGAGGTCACCTACGAGGGCGACATCGCCGCCGAGGACGTCGAACTCGTCACCGCGAGCGCGCTGAAGGGGGTCTTCGAGCCACTTGAGTGGCAGGTGAACGCGGTGAACGCCCCGCAGCTCGCCGAGGAGCGTGGGATCGAGGTGACCGAATCGAAGACGCGCCAGACCGAGGACTTCCAGAGCCTCGTGCGCGTCACCGTCCGCAACGGCGACGAGGAGATGGCCGTGGAGGGGACGCTCTTTGCCGGCGAGGACCCGCGTATCGTCCGGATCGACGGCTTCCGCGTCGACGCCGTTCCGTACGGCCACATGCTGGTCGCGCGCAACACCGACGAGCCGGGCGTCATCGGGCTCATCGGGACCGTCCTCGGCGAGCACGACGTCAACATCGCCGGGATGTTCAACGGCCGTGAGACGCTCGGTGGCGAGGCGCTTACCGTCTACAACCTCGATCACGACGTTCCCGAGGCCGCCGTCGAGACGCTGCTTGCCGACGACCGGATCGTCGAGGTCACCGAGATCACCCTGGACGGGGCCGACGAACGGCACGCCGAGTAGCGCGACCGTTTTTCCGAAGATCGACACGGAGCGATGTTCGAGCGGCCGAATAGCTCGCTTGGAGTCGTCTAATCCAAACCGTTATCCGGCGTGTGAGGGAACGGTGGGCAATGAGCGAGGCGGCGCTGGCCGAATCCGAGGTGGAATCCGCCGAGAACAGGCGTGATTTCACCCGGGCCAGCGGCCTCAATATCGTCGGCAACGTCGCCAAGATCCTCGTCGAGGGGGCGATCGGGCTCACGTTCGGGTCGGTGGCGCTGTTGGCGGACGCCGCCCACTCCGTCGCCGACGTCGTCGGCAGCGTCGTCGTCTTCGTGTGGGGGCGGAACGTCTACGCGGCCCCCGATGAGACCCACCCACACGGTCATCAGCGGATCGAGCCGCTTTCGGCGCTGTTCGTCGGTGGAACCATCATCATCCTCGGGCTGTACCTGCTGTATGAGTCCGCCAGCGCGCTCTTTACGGGGCCGACGGTGACGTTCAGCCCGTGGCTGATCGGGGGGTTGCTCTTTGCGCTTGCCGACATGTCGCTTTTATACTGGTATACGACACGGGTGAACAAGCGGGTCGACTCCTCGGCGCTCGCGGCGCTCGCGGTCGACTCGTTCAACGACATCTTCACCACGCTCGCGGCGCTCGTCGGCGTCGTCGGCGTCCTCTTCGGCTACCCGTTCATGGACGCCGCCGTGGGTGGGCTGGTGAGCATCCTCGTCATCTATCAGGGCCTCAAGGTCACCCGCGAGAACGTCACCTACCTCGTCGGTGCGGCCCCCTCGGAGGCGGAACGTCAACGCATCATCGCCGCCCTTCGGGAACATCGGCGGGTTGAGGGCGTCCACGACGTGGCCGTCTTTTATGATGGAACGCGGTTGGAGGTGGAGGCGCACGTCGAGGTCGACGGCGAGTTGACGCTCGTGCAGGCACACGATATCGAGACGGAATTGATCGAACGGTTACAGGCGATGGACGACGTCGGCGACGTCCATCTCCATCTCGATCCCGCGGGTATCGGCGAGTGGAAGGAGGCCCGCGAGCGGCGGGAGCGGGACCGGCGGGAGCGCGACTAAACCGACACGGGATCGAACGGTCCTGTGCACCCATGTCGACTACGCCAGTTCCGAAATCGTATCAGGGGATAGCTATCTCGCCCCCGGTGTTACCCAAGCATATATATAACCAACTCACAACTTCGACACAGGAATGTCAGCGACACCCGAAGATATCATGGACGAGCCGCCACAGGAGGCTGGGGGCTACGAGCTGTCGGTCGGCGAGGTGATGACCACCGGCTACGTCTCCGTGACGGCCGAGACGAGCATCGCCGATGCGATGGACCAATTTCAGGAGTATGCGCCGGACGATCCGACGCGGACGACGATCTACTACACGTACGTGACCGACGAGGACGGTCGGCTCGTCGGCGTTGCCTCGGTTCGGGAGATGCTCGCCGCGGGGAACGGCGACCCGATCTCGTCGATCATGACCGAGGAGGTGGTGTCGTTCACCGAGAGCGCCGACGCCGAACAGGCCGCGATGGACGTCGGGGACCTCCACTATCCGGCGGTCCCCGTCGTGGATGACGACGGGCGGCTCGTGGGCATCGTCCGCTCCGAGCGGCTCGTCGACGTGATGGAGGCCGAAAGCAGTGAGGACATGCTGCGGATGCAGGGGATGAACCTCCCGGAGCTCACCGCCGACGACCTCACGGATGTCGAAGAACAGCGGAGCCGGATCATGCTCGACGCCTCGATCAAGGACATCCTCGCGATTCGGGTGCCGTGGCTGCTCGTCGCGCTCGTGGGTGGCTTCCTCGCCGGTGGCGTCATCGGCGTCTACGAGGAGACGCTCGAAGCGGTCGTCATCCTCGCGTTCTTTATCCCGGTCGTGATGGACATGGGCGGGAACGTCGGTACGCAGTCCTCGACCATTTTCATCCGCGGCGTCGTCCTCGGCCATATCGATAAATCGAACGTCGTGCGTCGGATCCTCAAGGAGACGGCCGTCGGCGCGCTGATCGGGCTCATGGTCGGGGCGGTCGCCGCCGTCGTCGCGTTCCTCTGGATCGGCCGGATGGACATCGCGTACGTCGTCTTCGGCTCGATGCTCGGCACGTCCGTCGTCGCGGCGCTCGTCGGGTTCCTCATCCCGTGGTTGGTCTACCTTATCGGGCAGGACCCCGCGGCCGCCTCGAACCCGATCGTCACGACGATCAAGGACGTGAGCGGCCTGTTGATCTACTTCGGGCTGGCGACGTTCTTCGTGCTCGAACTCGGCGTATAAACAGCGGAAGCACCTTTTTATCCAGGGCCGTCGCGAAATCGCTCGATCGGCACATCAGTAATCTCGTTATAATCGTCATCACCGCCGACCAGAAGGGTCGCGTCGACGGATTCAGCGGTCATTGTCACGCATTTCACGGAGGAGATCCGCCCCAAGAGTATCAGCTGAGGACTCATCTCGAACGGCGAATCCTCGCATCTCGCTCGGGGAGCGGATCGGTTCGATGAGCACCTTCCCATCGTCGGTTTTCCGGAATACGACTCCACCGGGAGTCTCGATCCCAAGCTGTTCACGAAATCGTTCGGGGACCGTGACCGGTCCATGCTCGGTCACCGAAACGATCTCCCGTGCAGGGTCATCCGATCGTTCTGATCCGCCCATCACCACCACGGAGTACGCTATTGTATATAAACCGCTCCGCTCACAACACGTTCACACCGTGTCGTCGGGGTCGTGCTCGGCGGCCATCCGCGTCGCCTCCCTTTTAAATCGTTCGACGTCCCCGGGATCCGTCTCGCCGAGTGCGTTCTCCTCGACGTCGCGGCCGGCGGTGACGCCATCGCCCATCACGAGTCGCCGTTCGGATAGCTCTTTGATGTGCACCCGCTCCCCGTCGGTCGTCGCGTAGGTCAATCGAACGAGCCCCTTCGAGTCGAACTGCCGGTCGACGAGCCAAACGTGTGTCATTGCCCGACGATCGAACCCCGGCGATTGTAAACGGGCTGGTCCGCGGGTGGGATATATAAACCCACGACGAGAGTATATAAATCGTGGACGCCCGCAGGGAGCAGACACACCCTCAGGGAGCAGACGTCGGTCGGCGCGCCCGCTCGCGCGTTTTTAAACGCGCGAGCGGCCCGCGAGGGAGTTCGGGCGGGTCGCCGGACCGCACGGCGACCCGCCCGAACGAGGCTGGGGAGGGCTGAGGCCGACGGCGGGTGGATCGGGGGATACACGACGAATGTCCGGTGGGGAGAGATGACCGAGATGGATGACCGAGTGGGATGGTCGAAGTGAACGACCAAGTGGACGACCGAGAGCGACGCTCAGACGTACCGGCTCCGCCCCGCGCTGCCGGCGACGGTCGCGAGCTGTTCATAGACGTCCGCGATCCGCTCCCTGATGTCGCGACCCGCAACCCGCGGGTCGAAGAACTCCTTGTTCGGCGACCACTCGACGTTGTTGAAGAAGGTGTCGCGGTCGGCGTCATCGGTGTCCGACGGCACGATCGCCTCGGCGTTGTGTCGGTACAGGTCGAAGGCCGTCCGGGTGTACTCGTACTGATACCGGGTGTCCTTGTTCACCTTACAGATGCCGTGGGTGAGCATCTCCTGAAGCTGGTCGGACTGCACCCCCGAGGACCCGTGCAGGACGAGCGGGACCTCCAAGCCGTGGTCGCGAAGCGCCGTTCGGATCTCCTCGGCGAGGTCCGGCCGGATCTCCAGGTTCCGCCCCTTCGCGACGCCGTGTTGGGTGCCCACCGAGATGGCAAGCAGGTCACAGCCGGTCCGGTCGACGAACTCGACGGCCTGCTCGGGGTCGGTATAAAAGGCCTCGTCGGCGACGATCTCGTCTTCGACCCCCTTGATCGTCCCGAGCTCCGCTTCGACCAGGATCTCGGCGTCCGACCGCTCGGCCATCTCGACGACCCGACGGCTCCGCTCGACGTTCTCCTCGAACGGCTCGTGGGAGGCGTCGATCATGATCGACGACGGGATCGCGAGGTCGATCTGCCGCTGGATGACGTCGAGGTCCGTCTGATGGTCCATATTTAAGAAGACGCCGACGTCGAACTGGGCGGCGATCGTCTCGATATACGTCCCCATCACCTGCAGCCCCGCGATGGGGTCGCCGTTGCCCGCAAAGGTACACGCGCCGTTGCTCAACTGGACCAGAAGATCCGATTCAGCGCGTTCCGCGCCCTTGAGGAGACCGAGCAGGACGTTCGGCTCCGCGACGTTACTCGCGACCAGCCCGAAGCCGTCGTGTAAGGCGTCGTCGTAGACGTCGGCGAGTTCATCGCCCATGTAGAATGTCATGTGTGGCTACCGGTCACATGAACCGTTGCCAGCGACATAAATCCATCCGACGGTGTGACCGTGAACGCGATCACGGCGGTGTCTCCGGGGGCGCGCCGTCACGGCTTTGTACCCGGTCGCCCTCAACCGAGATATGTATGTGAAATTCGACCGGGACACCTGCATCGGGATGTTCCAGTGTGTCGCGGAGTGGGACGGGTTCGAACGCGACGAACACGCCGGCAAGGCCGTGCTCGTCGACGCGGAGGAGGAAGAAGAGGACGTCTTCGTCGTCGAGGTGCCCGAGGACGAGGAGTTCGAGGCGACGTTTTCGGCGCGCGTCTGTCCGGTCGACGCCATCGAGGTGTACGACGACGACGGCGAACAGGTCGTCTGAGGGGGCGAACGCCGAGGCCGGCACTTACAGCCGCTCCGCGAGGTCCTCCGCGAAGTAGGTGACGATGAGGTCAGCGCCGGCCCGTTTCAGCGAGAGCAATGACTCGAACGCGACCGCCTCCAGATCCAACCAGCCCTTCTCCGCGGCCGCGTGCACCATCGCGTACTCGCCGGAGACGTTGTAGGCGGCGATCGGATGGTCGAACGACTCCCGCAGGTCACGCACGATGTCGAGATATGGAAGCCCCGGCTTGACCATGAGCACGTCCGCACCCTCTTCGGCGTCGATCCGCGCCTCCCGGAGCGCCTCGCGACGGTTCGCGGGGTCCATCTGGTAGTGGCGTCGATCGCCGAACGCCGGCGCGCCGTCGGCGGCGTCACGAAACGGGCCGTAGAAGGCGGACCGATACTTTACCGCGTAGCTCATGAGCGCGACGTCCGTGTGCCCGGCGTCGTCGAGGGCTGCCCGGATGGCCCGCACCTGCCCGTCCGTCATCGCCGACGGCGCGACCATGTCCGCACCCGCGTCGGCCTGTGAGACGGCGGTTTTCGCGAGCAGGTCGAGCGTCTCGTCGTTGCGAACGGTGAGCGTCGGGTCCGTCTCGGCAGTCGGTTCGAGGACGCCACAGTGGCCGTGGTCGGTGTACTCACAGAGACACACGTCCCCGACGACGTAGGCGTCGGTCTCGGCGGTGATCGCCCGGGTGGCGCGCTGGACGACCCCATCGTCCGCGTATGCGCGGGAGCCGCGGTCGTCCTTCGATTCGGGGATGCCGAAGCAGATCACCGACTCCACACCGGTCGAGAGCACTTCCTCGACGCGGTCGACCGCCGCCGAGATCGGAACGCGCTCGTGGCCCGGCATCGACGGGATCGGAACCCGTTCGTCCGTCGTCGCGTCGATGAAAACCGGCGCGATCAGGTCCGTCGCCGCGAGGGTCGTCTCGCTGACGAGCGGTCGGATCCCGTCCGTCCGCAGGCGACGCGGTCGATCGGTTGGATGCATAGCGGTCGTTTGGCTCCCGGGTGTCTTTTAAGATGCGTTTCGGCCGCCAGGGAGGGCCGGCGGTGCGCGGAAGGCGAACGACACGGGGGAATCGAACCGCGGTCGCCTCGATGACGATGGGTCGTCGGCCGATCAGTCGGTGGAGTCGAGATCGATCTGTTCGCGAATGGCCGCGAGTTCCTCCGAGTCCGCGAGCTCCTCCAGCCGTTCACGGAAGTGCCGTTCACAGAGACCGACGGTGATCCCGTCCTTCTCGGCGCCGTAGGCGGCCTCGTCGTCGCAGTAGTGACACCGCATGGATCGGGGGAGGGGATGGTCGGATAAAACGCTGTCCGTGCGGGAGATGAGGGCGGCGTATTCGGCGCGTACGGCCGTATGGAACGAACGCCCCGTGAAGCCGGCTCGGGCGACCGACCGATCACCGCTCGACGGGCGTCGGGAGTCGCTCGCGGATCGGCTCGAAGGCGACTTCGGTGAGCCCCGCCGCCCCGAAGGTCCGCTCGTGGGCGTCGCTGCCGCCGGTTCGAAGGAGGTCGGCCTCGCGGGCGACCCGATCGACGGCGGCGTCATCGACGGAACGACCGTAGGGGTACCAGCGCTCGACCGCATCGAGGTCGCGGGCGACATCCAGCGCGAGCGCGACGTTGGCGTACCGGAACGGGTGGGCGAGGCCGACGATCGCACACGCCTCCGAGAGGAGATCAACCCCGTCCGCAAGCGAGGTCACCTCGCGGGCGACGAAACAGGGACCGTCGTCGCCGATCAGCTCGTCGAAGGCGGCGGCGTAATCGTAGGGTGCGGGCGAGGCGTCGATGGCGCGGGCGATGTGCGGGCGACCGAGCCCGGGGCGCGGCTCGACATCGAGCTCGATACCCAGCCGATCCTCGACGCGTTCGAGGATCCGGGCTCCCCGTTCCCGACGGTCGCGCTGGAGCCGGTCGATCTCGGCGCGGAGCGCCTCCGTGGGCTCGACCGCGTAGCCGAGGAGGTCGAGCCGTTCAAAGCCGGCATCGACCCGAAGCTCGATCCCGCGAATGATCCGGACCCCGTCGCGCTCGACGACCGGCGTGTCGATCCCGGGATGGACCCGATCGTGATCCGTCACCGCGACCCACGAGAGGCCGGCGTCGCGGGCGGCCGCCGGCACCTCCTCGATGGAGAGCGTGCCGTCGGAGACCGTCGTGTGGGTGTGGAGGTCGGCGACGAGGTCGTCGGAGGCGGAGGAGAAGCCGTTCATGCGCCGGTTGAGGGCGGCACGTCACTAAGCGACGGCGGTTTCGGCGGTTCGGTCACGGGAGCGGAGCACCTCACCGCAACACAACGGCGTAGGTCACCGCAAAGAGGATGATCGCGAACGTCGCGACGTTCGTGAGCGAGTACTCGACGAGCCCGAGCAGGTCGGCACCCCAGACGGCGGTCCACGCGAACCACGTGGAGAGGACGGCGTTCAACGCGAGGACCAGCCGGGGGTCCCCCTTCGACTCCGCAAGCCCCTCTTTGACCCCTTTCGGCTCCTCGCTCATGTGCGGATGGGCGAGGCTGCACCACTTAGCTCTTGTCCGTGTGGATAGTACACACCCCACATGGAAGATCCCTCCCGACCGCGACGTGGCCCGTCGCGGGACGCCCGCGAACGGCGGACGCGCGTCCCACACCAGCCACGGCGTTCACGTCCAGCCCGCCTCTTCGATGCGGTCGCATCGGCCGTGTCGAGGCGCGTCCGTAACCGACACGGCGATCGGGTCGATCTCGTGCCGTTTACCGTGAGCACCGCGTTAGGGTTCATGCTCGCGCTCTCCATCGGCCCGATCTATGGGATCTCGTACGGACTGTCGCTTCGGTGGTCGCTCGCGGTGTCGACGCTCGCGTTCCTGGTTCTCGCCGCGATCGCGTACGATCAGCTCGTCCGCTGGGCGCCGCCGCGGGATGCGGGACCGCTGCCGGCCGGGCCGCGTTTCGAGCGGCTGGTGTACGCCGCCATCGGGCTCGGGGTCGTCCTCGTGGCGCTCACGGTTCCGCTGGTGTGGTGAATCGGGCCGGTGGACGGACCGGCGAGCCCACGCCCCGGGGCCTTATGCCGGTACGCGGTGAACCGCCGGCCATGCGTGAGGTGGTCGTCGAGCGGTTCATCCCCGAAAGCCCGCAGGTGATCGGCCGACAGCTGACGCCGAGGCGGGTCGTCGAGTGGGAGGGGAGCTTCGAGGTCGCGGGGGTAGAGGAGGTCGACGACGGTTCGGCGACGGTCGTGACCGTCACCGGCCCAGGTGTCGAGTTCCGCCTCCGGTTCGAGCGCCGACCGGACGGCTATCGCTACGTCGTCGCCGACGATGGCCCGGCGGGCCCGTTCAAACGGATGGAGACGTGGCTGACCGTCAAGCCGAAAAACGAGGGGTCGCGGGTGCGGCTCCGCTCGGTCGTGGCGCTCAACGCCCCGCTGCCGTTCGCTGATCGGATCGCGGCGTGGAAGCGACGCGGTGAGTTGACGCGGGCGCTCGACGGCCTCGAACGGGCGGTATGAGTGCGAAGGTGAGGGACGGACGACCGCTGCCGTTCAGGGCTCCGCGATAACGGCCTCCTCGCCCGCCTCACGTGGGAACGCAGCCGTCCCGTCGAGCGACTCGCCCGCGCGGAGGCGGTCCCACTCCCCGTCGGTGACGAGCGCGTCATCGAGCCGCGTGCGGATGTCGGTTCCTGCGAGGTCGGTACCGATGACGACGAACGCGGTCAGTCGGTCCCCGTGTTCATCGTCCCAGGCTAACTCCGGGCGGTTCGAGCGCAACATGTCGCGCTCGATCTCCGGGAGGCTCGCGATCCACGGCCCGGGTGCGGACACCCTAACGGACGGCCCCGCCTGGCTCACCTGCTGGCGGAGGTCGCTGCCGGCGACCCAGAGCGTGCCCTTCGAGCGGACGACCTCGACCGGGAGGTCACGAAGGACCGCGAGGAGCCGCTCCGGGTGGAACGGGCGGCGGCGTCGATAGGTGAAGGAGGTGATCCCGTAGACCTCGTCGGGGTGTCGATGGGCGTGAACGTCGCCGTCGTGATCATGGGCGTGAGCGTCGCCGTCGTGGTCATGGGCGTGAACGTCGCCGTCGTTGTCATGGGCGTCGTCCTCGCGGTGATGTTCGACGTCCGCCAGCGCCCGTTTCCAGCCGGGGAGGTCGCCGACGGCGCGCGCATCGAACAGGTCGACATCGAGCAGCCGGTTCGGGTCGACCGCTGAGAACTCGGTCCGGATCGTCTCGGCGGACGGCTGAAGCGCGCCGACGAGCTCCTCGGCCTCGGCCAGTTCGGCGTCGGTACAGAGGTCGCTTTTGTTCAGCAGCACGACGTTCGACACCTCGACCTGTTCGACGAGCAGGTCCGAGAGCGGGCGGTCGTCGTCGGTCCCCCGCCGTTTGGGGACGTCCTCGCCAGCGAACGCGTCGAGGAAGGCCCGGGTGTCGAGGACGGTCACGAGCGCGTCGACGCGGTAGCGGGCGGCCGCCGCGGACTCCGTGGTGAAGAGTCGGGCGACCGGCGCGGGCTCGGAGATGCCCGAGGATTCGACCACGAGCGCGTCGAACTCCCGCTCGTTCGCGAGCCGGACGACGGCCGTCTCCAGGTCGTCCTGTAGTTCACAACAGATACAGCCGTTCGACAGCTCCGCCACCCCGTCGTCGAGTTCGAGTTCCGAGCCCTCGGCGATGAGCTCCGCGTCGATGTTCACCGCCCCCATGTCGTTGACGAGGACCGCGATCTCGCGGCCCCCGGCGTTCGCGAGGAGATGGTTCAACAGGGTCGTCTTCCCGGCACCGAGGCTCCCGGAGAGGATCGTGACGGGGATGCGCTCGCTCATAGCTATTCGCTCGATAGCTCACCCCTTCAAGCTCCCGACGCGCCGATGAAAGCCGATACGTTGATACAGCCCGGCGGTCGATCGGGCCGTATGGATCAGCTCGTGTTCCCGGTCGCCGTCGTCGGATCGGTCGCAACGGCCCTCATGATCGTCGGGATGTTGTACCTCGTCTGGATCTCGATGGGTGACGATCGACACGCCCCCGCGCTGGACGGGGAGCGGAAAGCGGAGACCCCCGAAGTCGAGGGCGACACCGAGGGCGACGCCCCGGAGCTCGCCGAGAGCAGCACCGCGTAACTCGGGGCGAGTCGGCCCATACTCGACCCTAATTCGGCCCGTACTCGACCCTAATTCGGCGCGCGTTCGGCCTCTATTCGGCCCGCATTCGGCCTCTATTCGGCCCGCATTCGGCCTCTATTCGGCCCGTATTCAGCCCCTATTCCACCGAGATCAACAGCGCGTCGACCGTCTCCGCGAACGTCTCCGGCTCGGTGGCGAGCGCGTCCTCATGTGTATCGTCCACCTCATCGAGCAGCGGCGTCTCCGGGACGTCGTCGGGCAGCGCACGCGAGAGGACGTCGTTTAGCGGCTCCGTCGGGTACGCGCCGCCGGAGACGATAACGTCCGTCCCGTCGTGCCAGACCCCGAGGCGGGCCTCGATCTCGACGACGTCATCGACGGGCTCGGTCGACCCGTCCGGTAAGGGGGTCTCGCCCTCGATCGGGTATCGTGCGGTGAAAAGTGCCGTCGTCGCCGTGTGACCGCTCGCGACGGTCGTCGAGTCCGTCTCCTCCAAGGTGACGTCCTCCACCCCGCCCTCATCGAGCTGTCGGCGGAACGCCTCCTCGGCGGCGGGTCGGATCTCCTCCATGAGCCGGCCGAGCCCGACCCCGCCGGGGAGCCGGTCGATGGCGGGGCGGATGTCGACGCGCGTCGCGAAAAACAACACCGGGGAGCCCTCCGCGCCGAGTGTCTCGACGAGCGCCTCCGCGACGGGGACGTACTCGTAGATATGGGTGTGTTCGAGCGCCTGCAGCGTGATCGGTCCGAGCGATTCCTCGAATATCACCTCGTTCGACTCGTCGACGAGCCGCCAGTCCTCGTCGATCCGATCGTCGGTGACGACCGGCTCCGGCACCGCCCCCTCGCGGGTGTCGAGACAGCCGGCGGTCGCGGCCAGCCCGACGGCCGCACCGGTGGCGAGCAGGCGTCGGCGGGTGAGTCCGCTTCCGGCCGCCCGCCTGGAACCGGTCGTGGTCGGCTTCGAATCCATGCCTCACCCGAGCCGCCCGGTTTATATACGGTTTTCGGCGGTATCTGCGGGCCGAACACGATGTGCTTTTGCACCACCGAGTAAAACAACCAAGTAATGACTCGTTTGAGACGACGATCGCGACGCGGGTTCCTGACCGCCGCAGGGGCTGCAGGGACGGTAGCGCTCGCCGGCTGTACCGCCGAGCAAACCGGCGAAGGCGACGATGGGATCGATGACGACGGCGATGATCATGAAGCCGATACATCCGACGATGATGGGGAGGAAACCACGTTAACGATCGCGACCTACGAGTCCTTTGTCGATGCACCGTCTTCCAGCCCGGGACCGTGGCTCGCGGAGACCTTCGAGGAGGAGTACGGGGTCGAAATCGAGTGGGCGACCCCGGAAAACGGATTAAACCACTACATCGAGCGTCGAAATGCCGGCGCAAGCATCGATGCCGACCTCTTCGTCGGGCTCAACGTCGACGACCTCGTCCGGCTCGACGAGGCGACCGACGACGGGTCCGAAGAGGCTGCTGAGAGCGGACTCTTCAAACCGGGCGCCATCGACGACGTGGAGGGCGTCTCGGACGTCCGCGAGGAGCTCCGGTTCGATCCCCGCGACCGGGTCGTACCCTACGCGACCAACTACATCAGTCTCGTCTACGACGGCACGACGACAACGGCTCCGGGGACGTTCGCGGGACTACTTGAGGAGGATCACCGTGGGGCGCTCATCACACAGAACCCAAGCGGATCGACCACAGGTCGGGCGTTTTTCCTCCACACGGTCCACCGATTCGGGACCGACGACTACGAGGCGAGCGGGGACGGTGAAAGCAGTGAAGAGGGCTTCGACGATTACCTCGACTACTGGGCCGCACTTCAGGAGAATGACGTCCGCGTCCAAGGTTCCTGGGGCGACGCCTACGCCGCGTGGTCCGGCGGTGAAGCCCCGATGGTCGTCTCCTACTCGACCGATCAGGTGTTTGCGGCCGCCGAGGGAGCAGATCTCGAGGAACATCAGGTTCGGTTCCTCGACGAGCAGGCCTACGCCAACCCGGAGGGTGCAGCCGTCTTCGCGGATACCGACCGGGGCGATCTCGCTCGGGAGTTCATCTCGTTCCTCCTCTCACCACGGGTACAGGGGGAGATCGCCGAGTTAAACGTCCAGTTCCCGGCGACGACGACGGCCGAACTGGGGGCAGAATACGACGAGTTGGCCAAGGAGCCGCCGGAACCGGTCACCTTCACGTACGAGGAGCTACAGGGATCCGTCGATGGCTGGATCGACGCGTGGGAGCGGCAGTTCGCCGAGCAGTGAGGACGCGCTGTGAGCGCCCCGCCCCCATCGACTGAGGTTGGCGGCTCGGATGAGCCTCCGGTAAGCGTCGACGAAGGCACCTCACCGGCCAGCGGAAGGAGCCGCGGGGGAGGGGCCGCACGTCGCGTCCGTGCGGGTGCCGAGCGGCGCGCACTGGCGGTGCTTGCGGTCGCGACGACCGCGCTGCTCCTCGTCGTCTTTTATTACCCGGTCGGGACGGTCTTCGTGGAGTCGGTCGTCGTCGAGGGGGCGGTCACCCTCGCCGTCTTCGCGGAGATCCTCCGCGACCCGTTCTACTTCGGCGAGTTCGCCCGCCTGTTCGCCGGCGAGAACCCCGTCGCCGTCGCCCACGACTTCCTCGGAGCGGATCGGCGGCTCGGGATCGTCGGGTTCACCGCCTATCAGGCCGCGCTCTCGACGGTCGCGAGCGTCGCGCTGGGGGTACCTGCGGCCTACCTCCTCGCCCGATACGAGTTCCGTGGACGGCGGACCCTCCGCTCGCTCACCATCCTTCCGTTCGTACTGCCGTCGATCATGGTCGCGGTCGGGTTCGTCGCCACGTTTGGGCAGCAGGGAACCCTCAATACCGCCCTCGGGGCGGTCGGACTCGGGCCGATCGAGCTCATGTTCACGTTGGAGGCGATCATCATCGCCCACGCCTTTTATAACGCGCCGCTGGTCGCGCGGGTGACGACCGCGGCGTGGGAGTCGGTCGACGCGAGCGCGATCGAGACGGCGAGGAGCCTCGGGGCGAGCCCCTTCCGGGCGTTTCGCGACGTGGTGGCCCCGCAGATCTATCCGGCGGTGCTCATGGGCGGCGCGCTCACGTTCATCTTCACCTTCGGTACCTTCCCCATCGTGTTAGCGCTCGGCGGATTCCAGCTGGCGACCGTCGAGGTGTTCGTCTACCGGCTCGTGCAGGATTTGAACTACGCGGAGGCGGCCGCGCTGGCGATCATCGAACTCGTCATCTCGCTCGGGATCCTGCTCGGCTACCTCCGATATGAGGCCCGTCACGCGGTCCGCTCGCGCGGGGCGCGTCCCCTCCCACGGCGACCCCTGTTTCAGCTGCCGTCGATCTCGGTTCGGGAGGTGCTGCCGCGGGTCGGCCTCGGCGTCTACGGGGTCATCGCGGCGTTCGTCTTCCTCTCACCCATCATCTCGATGGTGCTCGCGAGCGTGACCGGCGGCGACGGGTCGTTGACGCTCGAACACTATCGCTTCCTCGTGGATCGCCAGCGGACCGGCGCGGCGTTTCAGGTGCGGCCGTGGACCGCGATCCGGAACTCGCTCGTCTTCGCGGCCGGCGCGCTCTTGGTCGCGCTCCCGATGGGCGTCGTGATCGCGGTGTTGACGACGCGCCGCTATCGGGGACGAAAGCTCGTCGACGCCATTGCGATGGCCCCGCTCGCGGTGTCGGGGATCATCGTCGGGCTCGGGCTCCTCCGCGGGCTCGTCTTCGGCGTCGAGATCGCCGGGTGGCGGATCGTGATCGCCGGCTCCGTCGCCATCGTCGCCGCCCACGCCGTCTCGGGGTACCCCTTCGTCGTCCGGACGATCGCGCCGGGACTGGAAGGGCTCGACCGCTCGCTCATCGAATCCGCCCGCGCGCTCGGTGCCTCTCGGGCCCGTGTCCTCCTCGATATCGAGTTGCCGCTGGTCTGGCCGGGCGTCGTCGCCGGCGCAGCCTTCGCGTTCGCCATCTCGATGGGCGAGTTCTCCTCGACCATCGTCCTCGCGACGGGAACCGACGCCTACACCATGCCCGTCGCGATCGAACGGTTCATCGGGCGGCGGCTCGGACCGGCGACCGCAATGGGCGTCGTCCTCCTCGCCGTCACGAGCATCAGTTTCGTCGTGATCGACCGGCTCGGGGGTGAGAGCTTTGGCATCTAACCCCGGCGCGAGCCCGACCCCGTCGGAGGGTGACCCCGCGGTCGAACTGCGAGGCGTCACCAAACGATACGGCGACAGCGCGGCGGTCGACGACGTCGACCTCGCGGTACGCGAAGGCGAGTTCTTCACGCTCGTCGGCCCCTCGGGCTGCGGGAAGACGACGACGCTGCGGCTGATCGCGGGGTTCGAGTCGCCGACGGCGGGGACGGTACGGTTTAGCGGCGAGGACGTCTCTGGGGTGCCACCCGAGGACCGAAACGTGGGCGTCGTCTTCCAGAACTACGCGCTCTTCCCGCACATGACCGTCGGCGAGAACGTCGCCTACGGGCTGCAGTTTCAGGATCCGCCGGGTGGCGGGTCGACCGAGGAGCGGGTCGCGGACCTGCTCGAACTTGTCGACCTGCCGGACGCCGCCGACCGGGACCCGAAGAACCTCTCGGGAGGCCAACAACAGCGCGTCGCGATGGCGCGGGCGTTAGCACCCGGCCCGGAGGTCCTGCTGCTCGATGAGCCGATGAGCGCGCTGGATGCCCGGCTCCGTGAGCGCCTCCGCGTGCAGGTCAAAGCGATCCAGCGCGAGCTCGGCATTACGACGATCTACGTGACCCACGACCAGGAGGAGGCGCTCGCCATCTCCGACCGCGTGGCGGTGATGCGCGCGGGGTCGCCGGAGCAGGTGGCCCCGCCACGGGAGATCTATCGACGACCGGCGTCGCGGTTCGTCGCCTCGTTCGTCGGCGACAACAACGTCTTCGAGGGGCCCGTGAGCGCGATCGAGGGATCGGAGGGAGATGGATCACGGAGGGAGGGACCGGAAGGGGCTGCGTCGGCCCACGTCGTGGTCGTCGACGTCGACGGGGCGGCACTCCGCGTCGAGACGACGGAGCCGGTCTCGGTCGGCGACCGGGCGACGATATGTGTCAGGCCGGAGGCGTTGCGGATCGACGGCGGGACGAGTCAGGTGACCGGAACCGTCGAGAGCGCCGAGTTCTTAGGCGAGACGACGCGGATATCGCTCGACTGGCGTGGTCAGGGGATCGTCCTCCGGACGCCTGATCCGCTCTCAGGTGAGGTGACCGTCGGGTTCGAGCCAGCAGACGCCCACCTCGTCGCCGTCGAGCGGTGAGGGGAGGATCGGTGTGGCGAGCGAGGAGCCCCAGCGGACTGCCCTTTTAAGTGATTCCCGCGAGCCCACTACCGCATGGCGAACCCGAATTATGCGCTCCGCCGGATCCGGCGAGCGCGCTCGTCGCTGCCGAGTCCGCCGGCGTCACGGTTTGAGGCGCATCGCGAGGAGTACGAGGCGATCCTCTCGGCCGTTCATGACCTCGCGGGCGACGACGCCGTCGACGACATCTCCGGGTGGATAATCGTCCAGGCCGCCCACGATCAAACGCTGCCGACGCCGAACGCCGTGCGCCGCCGGGCGCTGTCGCTGCTGCGCGCTCGCGAGGTCGAGGTGCCGGATGGGTCGGCGCTCAGGCGGTAGTGGGGAATGGTACGATCGAAAAAAGACGGGCGCGGAAGCGCCCAGGCTCAGTCGATGATGATCTCGGAGTCGGAGCCGCCACTCGCGGACGGTGCGCCCCCGCCCGCCATCTCGGCCTCGTATCGCCGGATCCACTCGGCGAAACACTCCGGGCAGAGCCGCTGGGTGTCGATGTTCGCCCGGTCGACGCTCAGCCGGACGGTTCGGGCGAGCGCGTCCGTCGTCGACTCGCCACAGGCGTCACAGGGCTCGTTCGTCGCCGCGTCGCTCATGCAGGGCGGTCGGACGGGCGCGTATTAACTGTTGTTCAGGGGCCGGACGTGTGTGGTTCAGCGACCGGGCGTGTGTGGTTCGACAGGAAGGGAAGGTACAAGAGTCGGGGAGAACGCACGGATCGGGCGGGGTCAGCGGGTCGGACGGATCAGGCGGTGCGGAACGCCCGGTCGCCGGCATCGCCGAGGCCGGGAACGATGAAGCCGTCGTCGTCGAGTTCGTCGTCGATGGCGACGGTGAGCAGGTCGGCGTCCTCGAATGCCTCGCCGACGCGGACCAGTCCTTCGGGCGCGGAGACCGCGGAGAGCACGAAGAGGTTCTCGTAGTCGTCGGCCTCCACAAGGATGTGTTCGAGGACGGCACACATCGTCGAGCCGGTCGCGAGCATCGGATCCGCGACGATGACGGTGTCGCCGGCGCGGATCTCCGGAAGCTTCACGTAGTCGATGGTGATCGGGAACTCGCCGTCGGCGTTCATGCCGGCCTCCTCGTCGCGGCCGGCGGAGATGACGCCCTGTTTGGCGCGCGGGAACGCCTTTAAAAGACCCTCGACGAACGGCGTCGCCGCCCGGAGGACGTTGATGATGACGACGTCGTCGAGTCCCTTCACGCGCTCGCCGGTCGTCTCCTGGAGGGGCGTTTCGACGGGGACGTACTCCGTCTCCATCGCGCCGTCGATGATCTCGTAGCCGCAGATCCGCCCGAGCTTGACGAGCCCTTTGCGGAAGGCGACCTGTTCGGTTTCGACCGCCCGAAGCCGCGAGAGGGTGTCCTTCGCCAGCGCGTGCGTGATGAGGTATGCGTCGTCCCGGTCGTCGATCGTCATGGATAGGCCGTCGGCCGGCTGAACATAAAGGATGCTGGATGCGGGCCGCTCCGTGTAGATCGACCACGAGCGGTGAGGCAGTTTCACCCGTCCCACCGCGAGTCGGCCACGTGGATTAAACGCATATAAGGACTACCCGACCCGCTTAGGTCATACATGGAAAATCGTTAAGAACCCCTGGCGGATACCCGTTGTTGATGCGCTTGAATGGCATTGACGAACGGCTCGAACGGCACCAGTACCCCGCTACCTCGGAGGAGATCATCACGGTCCACGGCAACGCGACCGTAGAGCTCGCGGACGGCTCCGAGCGGCTCGGGGACGTTCTGGAGCGCTTTGGCGACCAGACCTTCGAGCACCCCGATGAGGTGTTCGATACGCTCCGAGCCGGCGTCTGCCACCGCGCCGTCGGACGGCGCTTCTACTCGGATCGCGACCCGTTCACCACCGGCGAGCAGGGACCACAGCCCGTTTCCTTTTAACGAGGCTGCGTAGCGTCAGGGGCACGGGAATCCCCCCACCCTCGAACTATTCCAACGTTTTTTCAGGTCATACCCAGTCGATCGACGCCGAGAGGTCGATCGGGACGGATCCCTTCGTGTAGCCCTCGATATGGCCGTCGGGTCGAGCCCGGAGGATTATCGCCGGTTTGTGCCGGACGCCGGGTTGCTCACGACGGAGGACCGCCCAGTCGTCCTCGGGAAACGAGCTACAGTCGACGAACAGGGTGACGCCGCCGGCGTGCGCCTCCAGTTGCCCGTTCGTCTTCGTCGCGGCCGTATCGCGGATCGCCGCGACCGGGGTGTTTGCGCTGCGACCTGACACCCGCTGTGGACGGGTCACCTCGACGAGCGAGGCGTGGCCGGTGTCGGGGTCCTCCGCGCGGTAATCGAGCGAGTGACCCGTCGTGACCTCGATCTCCGGGGTGATCCGGTAGCCGGCGGCCGTAAGTATCTTCGCCGCGGTGAACTCCGCGATGGCGGCGCTCATCCGGACGAGGTCCAAGGAGGCGGACGTGCCGAGCTTTCCGGCCATGGTCTCGCGGTAGTCATCGAGGATGCCCGGGCGGAGGATCGACTCGACGTAGCCGGTGCCCTCCTCGCGGGTGGCATCCGGGAAGCCGGCACCGTGGTCCCGGAAGAACGCCCGGGTCGTTTCCGCGCCGTCCTTCGAGCAGAAGACGGGGAGAAAGTACCACGAGACGTGGGGGAACGCCGCGAGCCATGGCTCGTCGTCGTGAAGCCCGGCGAGGAGCTCGCGTTGGGCCCAGCGCGAGACCGGATAAGGAGCCTCATCGAATCCGTACTTATCGGTCCGCCAGAGGGCCCGGGGCGTCTCCGTGTTGCCGAGCCAGTAGGCGGCCGGACCGCCGCCCACCCCGGGCGGCGGGTCGTCGTCGTGATCGGTCCAGCAGAACAATGCCATCGAGCCGTCGTCCATGTCGAACCGCCGGGCGTCGTAGCCGGGAGGGGGGGTAAACCACGGGGTCGAAGCGGTCGCTCCGAGGTTGTCGTCGAGCGATCGCTCGATGAGCGAACGAACGCGGTCCGCGTTCCACGAATCGGGCGAGCGTCTGAACCGCAGCGGTTGTGCCACGGTATCGCTACCGGTGCGTCCGGCTAATCGTTTGTGGTGACGAGTGAGCGGCAGGGAGCCCCGACGAGCGGCATGAGGCTCCGGTGAGCGGCGTGGGGCACTGGTGTGCGTCAAGAGGGATCGGTGAGTGGCATTGGCCATTGGCCTCCGACGAGCGCCACGCCGGCGACGGTCGATCGCCATCCGCTGTCGGGATCGCAACGATCCTTTATATTAATGACCGATACATATATCACTAAGAGTTGCCAAGTGCCTATGTACCATGTCAATGGGTGCCTATGACGAAGACGAACACGAGCGCCGTGAGCAGAAGACCGCGACGGTCGATGCGGACTTCGATGCCGAACGCGTCGAATACACCGGGTCGATCACGTATGACTCGGGGGATTCCACGGAGGCACTCCTCGACAAGTTCCAGGAGCTCCAAGGGAAGTAGTGCGAAACGAGCGACCGACCGCCTGAGATCCCTTCATCGGAGTCGACTGACGCCGTGAGCGGCGGTGCCGGTTAGCGTCTACCGCCCCGATTACCGCCTGCCATCTCGGTTGGTGCCTGCCGTCTCGGAGATGACGACCTCACACCTCCCCAGCCTCGCCACGGCTGGCTTTTCAGCCAGCCGTGGGCTCCCTCGCGCGCTCGCCTCGCGCCCACTGGGCGCGAAGGCGGCACGCGCCGATGTGGACGGGCGAGAGTTATCGATCGATCTCGACGCGTCCGCTCGTCGCGCTGTTGAGCCGCTCGATGAGCGCCTCTACGTCGGCCAGTGGCACCCGCAGGTCGAACGTCACCCGTTGTTCATACGTCGCCTCGAACTCCACGCCGGCGGATTCGATCACGCTCCGAACCGTCCCGGAGTCGTCGTACTCGACCGTCACACCGAGACGGCGGTGCGGCCGCTCCTCCACGACGCCGGCCGCATCAAGCGCGTCCTTGACGGCCCGTGAATACGCCCTGACGAGCCCGCCGACCCCGAGGTTCGTCCCCCCGTAATATCGGGTGATTACGACGGCGACGTTCCGCACGTCACGGCCGGTGAGAACGTTGAGCGCGGGTTTACCGGCCGACCCGCTCGGCTCGCCATCGTCGGAACTGTACTCGCGCAGCATCACCTCGCTTCCGGGCGTCCGCTCGGACGGCTCACCCGCTGGCACCCGATAGGCGGGCACGTTGTGGGTCGCATCGTCGTAGGCCTCCCGAACCGATTCGATGAACGCCTCCGCTTCGGCGACCCCGTCCGCCGGCGTGACGTGTCCGAGGAACTCCGATCCCCGCACCTCGAAGGTCGCCGTCGCCGGACCCGCCACCGTCCGATACGTGTCGCTCATCCACCCGATTCCTCGTCTCGGGGACGCGCTTCGTCCTCGCTTTTCGGAACGCCTTCGTCCGTTCCACACCCGTCGTCGTCCGTTTGATCCTCATCGTCGCCGGCTCCGCCGCCAGCCGCCTTCGACGCCTCCTCGACCGGGTCGGGCATGAAGACAGTCTCGCCGCGCGCTTTCCGTCGCTCGATGACGACGGCGGTCGGCGGCGAGAGCCTATAAAGCGCCGCGAAGGCGGCGATCCCGACGACCTCCGCGAGCTTCGCGACGATGGCGAGGGGATCGGCCGCCAGCACCGCCGGGGCACTCGCGCCGTACCAACCGAGATAGCCGACGAGGAGGGTTCCGAGCGTCCCGGCCCCGAGCGCGTAGAGCCGGCGGTACTCGTCGGCTTTCAGCGTCGCGGCCGCGATGACGATGACGAAGAGCCCAACGAGGACGAAGACGTACGGCCGCGGGTCGGACGCGCCCAATCGCGGCCACGCCCAGAGGATATGGACCGCCGCGGTCAACACGGCCGCCTGTGCGGCGACCGCCCGGAGCAGTCGCTTTTTTGGGGCGTCCCGTCCGGCGTGCTCGCTCACTCCCACGGGTGTCGTCCGGGTTCGTCGGGCCATAACGGATACCAGTAGGATTCGTCCGATTCGATCCCGAGTTCGCCGTCGAGGACGGCCTGCAGTTTGAACTCCACGCGCTGGTTCCGCTCGTGGCCACCGGCCGGCGCGAACGGGTAGTATGCGCCACGGCGGAACGAGTAGATCCAATAGGCCGGGCCGTCGGCGTTCTCGAACCCGAAGACGGCGGCGAGCAGCCGCGAGCCGAACCCCTCCTTGATGAACTGGTCGGCCGCGAAGTGGATGCTCGTCACGAGGTCCTCGGCGTCGTCGTCCTCCAACACGAACCACTGGTAGCCGTGGTCGTCCTCGTAGCGATGAAAGCCCGTTCCGGTCTCGACCTCGCCGGCCTCAAGGATCGCCTCCACGGTTTCGACCGCCTCATCGAACCGCGTGCTGTCGACCCCGGAAAAACAGAGCGCGGCCTCCCCGCAGTGGTCATACCCGAGATCGGCCTGCATGGTCATGTACGCCGTCGACATCCCGAACAGGTCCTCCGGGTCGGCATCGCGGGTGGCGTCGGCCTCCGCGTTCGTCCCGAGGACGGCCCGGATCGTCTCGAAGATACCCATCTGTTGTGTCACACTACGTCGTCGGGGGTTTAGGAGGTTTCCGCCTGCCCCGTCGGCGTCGCTTCACCCGGGCGAGCGCCGGCGTAACGCGAGTTCACTCCTCGCGGGAGTCGAGGAACGTCAGCGCCCCACGGGTGTTGAGGCTCGCCTCCGCCCGCGCGCGCTCCGGGTTCCAGTAGTCGACGTCGGCGCTCGTCTCCTCGAAGTGGGCCACGACCGCCTCGTCGTCGCCCAGTTCGGCCCGTTTCACCCGCACGGCCTCGATCCACTCGACGTACGCCCGCTTGGCCGACTCGATGATCGAGCGATCGTACGAGCGGGGACCGAAATGGCCGAAACAGAGCGTTTCGGGGTTGAGGTCGGCGATCGTTTCCATGTCGGCGAGGCAGCGATCGAGGTCGAACTGTGGCGGCGGCGAGGTCACCCGCACCTCGTCGACGCTCGGCACGTAGATCCCGGTCGCATCCGCGGTGAACACGACGTCGTCCTCGGGGACGTGAAAGACCGTGTGGTGTGGGGCGTGCCCGGGCGCTTCGTGGACGACGAGTTCGCGGTCGCCGAGGTCGATCCGATCGCCATCGACCAACCCGTCGATCCGCCCCTCTGGGATCGGTTCGGGTTCCGCGTAATGGGCCCACTGCTCCTCGACGGCCGCCTTCGTGCCGGCGACGAGCGCGCTCGGGTCGATGAGGTGTCTAACCCCGTACTCGTGGACCCGGACGGTCGCGTTCGGATAGCGGTCCGCGAGGTGGCCGGCCCCGCCGGCGTGGTCGAGGTGGGCGTGGGTCGGGAGGATCCACGCGAGGTCGGCTGGTTCGATCCCGAGCGAGTCGAGCGTCTCGACGAGCGCGTCGACATTTGCCCCCGTTCCGGTGTCGATCACGGCCGGCTGCGGGGTGTCATAGACGTAGACCGATCCGTATCCAGCGGTGTCGAACATCCCGGTATCGTGAACGTAGAGGTCCGTAACGCCGCGGACCGGTTCGAACTCGTGGGCGTTCATGTCCGGGTCGTCGTGGCCGCCACTTATGCTTCTGCCGGACGTCGGTGAGGCATGCGCGTTCTCGTTACCGGCGCGACCGGCTTCGTCGGGAGCCGGCTCGTCCCGGCGCTCCGGTCCCGCGGCCACGACGTGGTCGCGTTGGTTCGCGACGCCACCAGCTACGACGGCCCCGAAGGCGTCCACGTCGTCGAGGGCGACCTCCTCGATCCGCGGTCGCTTCCGCCCGCGTTCACCATCGACGGGGAACCGATCGATGCCGCCTACTACCTCGTCCACTCGATGGACGGTGGTCCCGGATACGAGGAACGGGACAGACGGTGTGCGGAACACTTCGGCGAGGCGGCCACGGCGGCAGGAACCGATCGCGTCGTCTATCTCGGTGGGCTCGGGGAGGACCGCGACGAGCTCTCCGAGCATCTCCGGTCGCGGCGGGAGATCGAACGGATCCTCGCGACGGGCAGCTACGACCTCACGACGCTCCGGGCGGCCATCATCATCGGTGCGGGGAGCGCGAGCTTCGAGGTGATCCGCGGGCTCGCCGACCGGCTCCCGGTCATGGTCACCCCGAAGTGGGTCGACACGCTCTGTCAACCGATCGCCATCGCGGACGTCGTGAACTACCTCGCCGGGGTTCTCGACGTTCCGGAGACTGCGGGAGAGACCTACGAGATCGGTGGGCCGGACGTGTTGACCTACGCGGAGATCCTCCGGCGGACCCGGAGCCAACTCGGCCACGGCCTCCGGATCGTTCGGGTTCCGGTGTTGAGCCCCGGGCTCTCGGCGATGTGGCTCAGGCTCGTCACCGATGTCGACCCCTACCTCGCGAGTGCGCTCGTCGAGGGGCTCCGAAACACCGTCATCGTCAAGAACGACGCCATCACCTCGCTCGTCGAGATCGATCGAACCCCCTTCGAGTTGGCGGTCGCACGGGCGCTCGACGAGGAGGCCGATCGATGAGCGGTGGAGGGGTCGGGCCGGGCGGTGACGAAGGCGTCGGGCCGGGCGGTGACGAAGGCGTCGGGACGGGAGGTGACGGGGATGACAGTCCGGTAGGTGACGGCGGTGTCGAGCATCCGGTTCGGGGCGACCCGACGGAGTTCGGGCAGACGTGGGTGTACGAGAGCCTCGTCGGGGGGATCCCCGGGCTCGACATCTCCCGGACCGCCGCGGTCGCGATCCAGATCGCGATCTTTCAGACGGGGGTGCTCGTCCTCGGCATCTACTACGGGCTCACGAACGCCATCCTCGCGGGCACGGTCGCGGTCCTCGTCGCGGCCGCGGGGAGCGTCGAGATGCACCGCCTCGGTGAGGGGAACCGTCGGCTCTCGACTCCGCCGGAACACAAACGGCTCCTGTTCGGGTCGAGCATCGAGATCGTGTTGGGGGTGCTCGCGTTCATCGCGCTCGTTACCTACCTGTTTGTGTGGGACGGGACGCTTCTCGACCGGCTGTTCGGCCCGAACCCGCCGATCGCGGTCGTCTACCTCTCGTTGCTCGTCCTCTGGGACCTCTGTTACCGGATCGGGACGTCCTGGTGGAGCGCGGTGGTCGCGCTGTGGCGGGCGGTCCACGTCGACCTCTCGCCGGCGGATGCGGCGCGGGCGCGTCGGATCGACGCCGAGAACGTCGGCTTCTCGGTCCTCCAGCTGGTGCTCGTCCCGTTCCTCCTCAACGACCTCTTGCTGCTCGGGGCGGTGGTCGGGCACGTGCTCGCGGTCGCGCTCGTCTGTTCGGCCTCGTACCTGCTTACCGGCCGCGACCTCGACGCCTGAGTGACGGGACCGTTTATATACACTTCGGGGGGCTTTAACAATGAATCACCGACGAAGCGAGGGGATCCGACTTACCACGGTCGGCGCGCGCCGTCTTCGCGCCCACTGGGCGCGAAGCGAGCGCGCGAGGGAGCCCACGGCTGGCTGAAAAGCCAGCCGTGGCGAGGCTGGGGAGGTGTGAGGCTTCGATCGCCCCACCTTATAAGTAGCAGCCAGGCCGTCGCCCGATCGAATAGGATCGAATAGGATCGAATAGAATCGAATAGGGTCGAATAGGATCGGATCCTACGGCGCGACGCCGACCGTGAGCAGCGTTCCCCACGTCCGATACCGGTCGACCATCGCCTCGCGGCTCTCCCACCTATCCGTCGGGAACGCCTCCGCCTCCGGGATCTCGATATCGCGGTCCGGAACCGTGTCCTGCTCGGCGACGTACAGCCCAGCGTCGCGGAACGCCTCACGATACGCCGAACGGTCCCACAGCGTCATCTCGACGGAAATGTTCTCCTGCCACGCGTGCGTGGACTCGCTCTCGGCGAAGAAGTTCACCGCACAATAAAAGGTCCCACCGGGACGGAGGATTCGACGAACCTCCCGAAGCGTGTTGTGCGGGTCCGCCGCGTAGTAGAACGCCTCCATGCTGAAGACGTGGTCCACGGAGTCGTCAGCGAACGGAAGCGAGTCAAAGTCACCGACGAGAAAGCCCACCGCCGGATCGTCCGTGTAACTCCGGGCGTTGCGCGCCATTTCGGGTGCACCATCGAGCCCATAGCCGCGTTCGATCCCCCGCTCACGCAACGCCCGAAGCGCATAGCCCGACCCGGTGCCAAGGTCGACGACCGTCTCGCCCGCCTCGACCGGCATCCGGGCCAGAACGTGTTTCGCCGTGTGCCAGTGACGATCCTCCATCCCGCGGTCCTTCCCCGACGTCGCCCACGCGTCGAACTCCTCGCGAACGCTCATATTAGGGGTCAGGAGGGGCCGGGTGAAAACCGGTTCGGGAACGCTCCCGAGCGTCGGGATGTGGTGGGGCGACGCTC